>Ga0210388_10000026_pt1 | contig 262800 bp, 252 predicted proteins | sample IncBWC19OmetaG_FD_155485 | JGI IMG/M metagenome (GOLD analysis project Ga0210388, IMG submission 155485) | Forest soil microbial communities from Barre Woods Harvard Forest LTER site, Petersham, Massachusetts, United States - Inc-BW-C-19-O ...
GGTGACGCCGGACCCCTCCCTCCTGGATTTCACCAAGCTCGCCCTGGCGCAGGTGAATTTCTCCTACAGCGATCCGGCCAACAACATCTCGCTGCAGCAGGAAGTGGTGCTCAAGTCCACCGGCGTGACCCCGCCCACCTGGACCTTCTACGTCAAGGACCCCACCAAGACCTCCTACAGCTACCAGACCACCTATTACCTGTCGGGGCCGCCGGCCTCCCAGGTGCAGCAGCCCTCCGCCACCAGCAGCGATACCGACCTCGTCCTCATGATGCCGTCCTAGCCCGCCCCAGCCACGCCTCCGGAGGTATGAATGCTGTTTTTGAACCCGCCTTATTTCGTGGTCAACGGGGTGTCCGTCTTCCCGGACGACAGCGACCCCTTGCAGTTCTATTACCTGCCGATGATGCCCCAGTTCACCATGGTGGCGGGGGCCGGGGGCGTCTCCCTGCCGCAGCTGCAGTTGATCGAATACACCGGAGCGGCGGGGACGGGGGGATTCCTCAACTTTGACGTCAATCTCGGCATCGCGGACCAGGTCCTCAACCAGGTGGCCCAGCAGGTCCAGCAGCAGATGAAGCTGACCGGCCAGGTGAAGCTGTCGCCGGTCATGTTCGTCGGCGGCACCGTGCAGCTGGAGCTGCTGGGGGCCCAGACCGTCCTGCCCGCGCCCGCCACCGGTCCGGGGGCCCCCAGCGCCCCGGCCGGGCCGGCCACCACCACCACCACGGCCGCCGCCGCGCCCGGCGCGCCGCAATTCGTCGTCAACATCGAGGGCTCCTCGGTCCCCGCGCTCTACGGCAACAACCAGGCGACCTTTTCGGTCCAGTTGGACCAGAACGGGGCGACCATCCTGCAGCAGGCCCTGCAGGGGCAGATGGCGCCCATCGGCGTGGTCTATTCCCTGGATTTCCTGGGCTTGAGGCCGGCCTTCAACGTGCGGATCACCGCGGACTGGAACCGGGTCCAGACCTACCTGGACCAGAGCTACCACGCCGGGATCCTGTTCTTCTCCAGCGACATCGAGAACACCGTCGACAAGCTGATCGAGAGCCAGATCATCAACATCGACGTCTCCTCCTACGACACCGACGCCGGGCTCGGCACCTCCGCGACCTCGGACCGCGACCAGGCGGTGGCCGAATGCTATGAGCTGGTGAAGACCAATTTCTTCCAGTCCAGCCTGCCCCCGCCCACCCCGGGCCAGCCCGACGGCTGGGACAAGGCCGGGCAGCTCATCAACCAGGTCAGCGATATCGCCCTGACCGGCGGGGCCTCGGCCCTGGCCTGTTTCTCCTACAAGAGCGTCAACCTCTCGCGGACCGACCAGAAATCGCTGAACTTCGACCTGTCGGAGCGCACCACGGTCCAAAGGACCATCTATCCGCAGGGGCACCTGTCGGGCCTCTTCAGCGCCCTGACCCAGTCCGGCGTCAACCTGAGCCAGTTCGTCACCCAGGTGGACCTGGACAACCCCTACTTCGAGCGGCGCCAGGTCAACGTCACGACCAACGCCGATTTCGCCACGGACAGCATCGGCTCGATCAACGTCGACCTCACCTACAACAACATCGTGCAGTCCGTGACCCTGACGGCGGCGGCCCCCCAGGCGAGCGTGAGCTGGGCCAGCCTGCTGGTGAAGGGCCAGATGTCGACGCCCGTGTCCTACGTCTACACGGTCTACTTCAAGGACGTGGACACGACCCAGCGCCCGGGGCAGCTGAGCAGCGCGACCTATACGGCGAACGGCAACGTGGACATCGAGCCGCGCGGCCAGCTCTACGACGTGACGGTCATCCCCGTGCAGGCCTTCGGGCTGCCCTGGGACCGCTACACCAGCGTGGAGGTCGAATGCCAGTACGTGGACGCGGCCAACGCCATCAACCAGCAGCCCAGCGCGGTCCTGAACAGCCAGAACACGGCCATCAACTGGTCCCTCTTCCTGATCAACCCGGAGCTGCGCAGCTTCAACTACCGGCTGACCTACGCGCTGGCGACCGGCGGCACCAGCGTCTCGGAATGGATCAGCACCAACGAGGCCACCATCAACATCTCCGACCCCTTCCCGGACAAGGTCGGCCTCACCGTGCTTGCGGCCCTGGACTGGACCCAGTTCTCCCAGGCCCTTGTCTTCCTGGCCTACCCGAGCAAGGCCAGCCCGGCCGCCCAGCAGACCTACACGCTCACGCAGAGCAACCCGACCTCGCCGGCCTTCGAGGCGGAGCGCCAGAACAGCTCCCAGGTCTTCGTCTACTACGAGGCCCAGTTGGTGATGCTCAACGGGACCGTGTGGAGCGTGCCGGGCTCGGTCACCTCCAGCGCCTACCTCATCCTGCAGAACGGCATGAAGGGCCACCAGATCGTGGTGGTGCAGGCGGCCGCCGCGCCCACCTTCGCGGCCTGCAAGGTGACGGAGATCGACGTGCAGGTGAGCTACGCGGACCCGGCCAACTCCATCAACGTGTCCCAGACCTTCACGCTGTCCAGCCAGGGCGACACCTTCAACTTCGCCTACGACTACCTGAACCCCCAGATCAGCGCCCAGTACAGCGCCACCATCAAGCTGAACAACGGCCAGACCAAGAGCGTGGCCCTGACCCCGGTCAGCGGCAACGCCGTCGTCATCCCGCTCAGCCAACTGACCTGATCCCGTCCGGCCGGCACCTTAGCGGCCCAAAGAGGCGCCCATGCTCCTGTTCTCAAGCAACTCCTTCACGGTCAACGGGATCACCGTCTTCCCGGACCACATCGACCCCAACCAGTTCTGGTACCTGCCGGGGCCGGTGACACTGGAGTCGGAGCCCGGCAGCGCGGAGCCGCAGTTCCTGCTCATCACCTACGCCCCGGACGTCGCGGCCGCCGGGATACAGGGGACGGGCTTCCTGAACGTCACCGTGTGCCTGGCGCTGAGCCAGCAGAACAAGGTCGCCATCATGGGGCAGATCCAGAATATCTTCCCCGCGGCGAACAACCCCCTGCTCTCCCCGGTCTCCTTCGACTCCGGCACCGTGCAGATCGTCGCCCTGGACATGCAGGGCGGCGGCGGGACGACCCTGGCGGCGGGGAGCGTCGCCTCGAACCAGGCGGTGGACGGCATCCTGGGCGCCTCGGACCCCGAACTCTTCGGCAACAACGACGCCCTCTTCGCGCTGACCCTGAGCGAGGAGGGCGCGACCATCCTGGAGAAGGCCTTCCAGGACGGCATGACCCCGGTCGGCGCGATCTACAACATGCAGTTCACCGGCATCCAGCCCGCGCTCGACGTCAAGATCACCGCGGATTTGAGCCGGGTCTACACCTCATTCAGCGTGGACCTGTCGGCCAAGGCCTATTTCGCCACCGCGGACATCGACGCCACCTTCGAGAACCTCAAACAAACCGGGGCGATCAAGATCGACATCGTGAACATGTTGGCGGGCACCGCGGGCGTGGACCAGCAAAACCAGGCCCTGAACCTGTTCAAGGACCAGATCCTTTCCCAGTGGTTCACGCCCAGCCTCTCGCCCACCACGGAGGCCGCCGCGGACGCCTCGAACCTCAAGCCCGCGTTCGGCGCGGGAGGGGGCGCCGCGCCCGCCACTTCGACCACCACGACCACCACCGCCGGGAGGCCGGCCGGAGGGACGGGATCGAACATGACCTCGGCCGCGCCCTCCAGCAGCAGCATGGCGGCCCCTGCCGCCAACAAGGGCTCCTCGACCATGACCTCGGCGGCTCCCGCGGCGGGCGCCCCGTCGAGCGGCGCGGCCCCCGCCGCGGCCCCGGCAGCGAGCGGCTCCTCCGGCGGGGCGGCCAAGCCGGCCTCCGGCACCACCACCACCACCGCGCCGCCCGCAGGCGGGGCGGCGGCCAACCCAGTGGGCGCCCTGCTGGGCTCGGCTGCGGGCGCCTCCCAGGCGGCCTCGCCCTTCGGCGTGGCCCTGAAGCTGAAATACGTGTCCCAGACCGAGCAGAAGACCGTCGAGTACGACTACAACCAGATGCAGGCGGTGCAGAGGACCTACGCCCCGCAGGGATATTTCGGCCTGCTGCTGCAGGGCATCGACCAGAGCAAGCACTTCCTCCAGGTCGACGGCACCGACCCCTTCTTCAACCAGTTCGCGGTGACCGTGAACCCGCCCGAGGATTTCACCGGCATCGGCCTGCTGGAGGCTGACGTGGCCCTGCAGTACGGAAATCCGGCCGCAACGGTGCCGGTCAAGACCGGCAATTTCACCTTCACGCCGTCGACCAACACCACCCAGACCTGGAACGTCTTCCAGGGCCTCATCCAGCAGACCCAGTTCAGCTATACCGCCAATTACAAGTTCGACCCGGAATCCGGGTGGGTGGGGGAAAAGACCGCCTATGCGCTGCCGGCCGTGACCACCGAAAACCGGGTCTTGAACATGGATCCCTACGATTTCCTGGGCTTCCTGAAGGTGTCCGTGTCCGCGGACCGCCTGGACCCCAATCTGGTGGACCGCATCGAGGTCCCCCTGCAGTACACCGCCGCCAGCGGCTGGCAGACCGCGACGACCATCATCGTGCGGGCCGGCTCCGCTCCCCAGTTCTGGATGCTGCGGCTCACCGACAAGACGGTCAATTCCTACACCTATTCGACGAACTGCTACCTCAAGAGCGGCACGCTGATCAGCACGCCCGCGGCCGCCTCGACCGCCAGCGCGATCATCGTCAACGACCCCTTTGTGGCGGGCGTGGACCTGACGCTCCAGCCGGCCTTCAGCGCCGCCGCGTACAGCCAGGCCATCGTGGAGATCTCCTACCAGGACACGGCCAACAACTACTCCTTCCAGACCACGGTGCAGATCGCGGCCGGGGCGCCCACGCCCCCGGCCGTGCACATCTCCTTCATCAATCCGGCGCTCACGAGCTACCAGTACCGCCTCACCTTCATCACCGTCGCGAACCAGCAGCAGCAGGGCGCCTACATCACGGCCACCGATCCCTTGGTCCTGGTGGGCCCGCCCGGGAGCTAAAGGGGGTGGCCATGGAAAGTCGGGGTTTGACCTCTGATGTCCAGGCCACGGCGCTGGCCCTGGCGGGCGTGGCCACGGTCCTGGCCGGGGCCAGGGAGGGGTCCGCGGCCCTGGGGGTGGCGCGGGCGCTGCCGCAGTGCCTCGGCGTCCTGGCGGCCACGCGGAACCCGGAAAAGGCGTGGAGCTTCAGCGGCCTGTGCGCCGACGGCTGCCCCCTGGAGTTCACCTTTTCGAACCGCCATGTCGGGCTGAGCTTCACCGTCGACGCGGCTCCGCCGGAGTGCGCGCCCCAGGACAGGCTGGAGGCCGCGGTGGCCCTGGCCCTGCGCCTGGGTTACGCCGGCCCCTCCCCGCAAAAGGTCCGGCAATGGGGCGCGATGCAGGCCGGCCGGACGCTTTTGTGGGGCGCCCGCCTGGGGTTCAGGGAACAGGGGAACCGGGCCGCCCTGAAGTATTACGTCGAGGTCCCGGCGGCCGCGCCCGCGGCCGGCATGCCGGCCACGGTCCCCAGGTTCGACGACTCCCACGCGGTGATGATCGGGCACGATCCGGACCACGACCGGACGGAATTCTACTTCCAGAGGCGCCTCTTCTCGCTGAAGGACCTGCGTCAGGTGCTCGATGTCCTGCCCTCCGCGGCCGGGCGCGGGGCCCTGGAGGACGGGATAGAACAGTTGTGCGGGAGGAGGCTGCTCGAGGCCCTGTATTGGACCTACTTCGGGTACAGCGTCTCCCTGGGCGCGGACGGGGAGGCGGTCCCGGCCTTTTTCGCCAAGAGCGGCGCCATCGGCGGCGCGCGTCGGGCCCGCGGCCGGATGCTCCAGACCATGCCCGAGGCTGTGAAGGAACGTTCCCTGTACCACCGCCTGCTGGCCGGCCTTCCGGACAGCGCCTTGCCCGAGCACGGGATCATGTCGGTCTGCCTCGGGACCGGACCGGGCCCGGAACTGCGGACGGGTTTGAGCGGCCTGGCGCTGGCGCGCCTGCTGGCGGACGCGGGGGTCCGCTGATGCGCGCCGGACCCAGCCCCCTGCCTGCCGCGCCCGCGGCTTTCTGCACGGCCTCGGCCTGCCGCTTCCTTCTCCGCGCCCAGGACGCGGACGGCGCCTGGCGGGACTTCCAGCTCCCTCCGGGCCGTTCGGAGGCCTGGACCACGGCCTATGTCGGCGCCTGCCTTGTCCAGGCCCGCGAGCGCGGCGCCGCCGCGGACATGGAAGCGAGCCTGCGCGCGGCGGTCCGTTTCCTGGAGGCGGCCCGCAAGCCCGGAGGCTGGTCCTACAACCGTTCGGTCGAAGCCGACGGCGACAGCAGCGCGCGCGTCATCCTGTTCCTGAACCGCTGCGGCGCGTCCCCGGACCGGAAGGCCTACGCGGACCTGGTGAAGTTCCAGCTCCCCGACGGGCATTTCGCCACCTACCTCGACCGCGGCCTGCGCCGCGGCTGGGCCAAAGGGCACCCGGACGTGACCGCGGTCGCGATGCAGGCCCTGGGCGCGGTCCTGCCCGCCGCGCATCCGATCCTGGCGCGGGCGGCCCAGGCCCTGCGCCTCCATGGCCGGGGCCCCCACGGGGCGGCCAGCTATTGGTGGGCCTCGGACCTCTATCTGGCGCGCGAACTGTGGGCCCTGGAAAGGGCCTATCCCGGAGCCCCCCGGCTGGCGCTTCCGGCGCCGAGGGGAAGCGGGCCGAGGACCTTTTTCGACCGCGGGCTGGCCTTGGCCCTGTCCGCCCGGGACGGGCAGGCGGGCGGATTCCTGAAGGAGGCGATCCTGTCCTTGGAACGGTCTCAACTCGACGACGGAAGCTGGCCTTCGGCCCCGATCCTGCGCCTGACGGATCCCGCGGCCGAGGATTTCGACGATCACCGCTTCAAAAACAGCCCCCTCTTCGCGGACGTGCGCCGGATTTTCACCACCGCGACCGTGCTGGGGGGCCTGACCAGTGACTAGGGCCCTTCGCGGGACCGCCGCCTGCCTCCTGGCCGCGTTTTTGTGCGGGGCCTGCGTCGAGATATCCCCCTTTGACCAGACCGCCTACGAGCACGCGACCGCCCTGAAGGCGGAGGCCCTGGAGACCATGGACCTGGCCGGCGAGGACTATTCCGCCCATGTCGCCGACGTGCGCCATGTCCGCCTGGAGCTGGACCAGAACTATGAGTACGCGAAGGGGAGGCCCCACAACGAGATCTCGACCATGCAATGGGCCATCATCCGGGACCCCAAAGGGCATTCGCTGGGCGGTTTCCTGACCCAATGGCAGGCCAAGAAGAAGCTCAAGCCCTACTTCGTGTCCGAGTCCGAAAAGATAATTTCCGACGGCTTCGACATGGTGATCGGGCTCGAGAGCGGCAAGATCAAACGATGACGGTCCGCACCCACTCCGGAGAATGCCATGGCGCTCTTTGACGACTTTTGGGACGCGCTGAAGCCGGCGCTGTCCCAGTACGCCCAGACCAACTGGGCGCCCTACCAGGCGGCGGCCTCCTCGGACGCCAGCGCCTACCTGCAGTCCGCCAGGGAGGACCTCCAGAACTGGACGGCCGCGGTAAAAAAAGGCCTTATCCAGGAGTCGGACCTCAAGGAACTGCTCGCCGAAAAGGAGGATTTGGCCACGCTGGTGGCGCTGAAACAGCTGGGCCTTGAGGAGGTCGCCCTCGCGCGCTTCATCGACGGGCTGCAGAACGTGGTCGTGTCCACGGCGGAGACCTTTTTCAGGGTTTGAGCGCCCTCGCGGCGGCTCCAGGAGGCCTTATGGCGGCCAAAAAGACTGCGACCAGAACGAAAAAGAGGGCGCCCGCGGCGCGCCGCAAAAAATCCCCGGCCGCCGGGGACGCGCCCCAGCGCTTCGCCAGCCCGAGGCCCCTGGCCCACGACGGCAAGAAGTGGGTGCGAGGCAGGGTGCCGGCCTCCCAGGCCCCGGCCCGCAACGAAAGCTACGAGGCCCTGCCGCCCCCGCCCGCCTCCGGCCAGTTCCACCTGGACCTGGCCCAGGTCCTGCCGGCGGCCGCCATGCGCGCCATCCAAAAAGCCGGCAAATTGGTCTTCCACGTGGACGGGGACGTGGGAGGCATCGACGGCACGGGCCCGCAGACCGCGGTGGCGGACGCCATGGAGGAGGAGATCAAGTCCGCGGACCCCGGGGAGGCCGCAGCCTTCCTCTACCTGGTCGGGGACCTGGTCTATTTCAACGGCGAAAGCGACAAGTACTACCGGCAGTTCTACCTGCCCTACCAATTCTATCCCGGGCCGATTTTCGCGGTGCCGGGCAACCACGACGGCGAAATGGACCCTGGCACCAGCAACGACTTCAGCCTGGAAGGCTTCATGCGCAATTTCTGCGCCGCCGCCCCGGGACCCAGCCCGGACCGCGGGGACACCGACCGCGACGCCATGGCCCAGCCCTACTGCTACTGGACCCTGGACACGCCTTTCGCCACCCTGATCGGCCTCTACAGCAACGTGCCGGCGCACGGGAAGATCGAGGATCCGCAGGCCGCCTGGTTCACCGCCGAGCTGAAGGCCGCGAAGGCGGCGCGCGCCAAAGGCGGGCGCAAAGCGGTGGTCGTGTGCGTGCACCAGCCCATTTTCTCCCAGGACGCCTTCCACGGCGGCAGCGCCGTGATGGAGAAGTTCTTCGAAAGCGCCATCGCGCGGGCGGGGCTGGCGCCGGACCTCATCCTGACCGGCCACGTGCACAACTACCAGCGCTTCACCTGGAGGACCAAGGGCCGCTCCGTGACGCAGCTGGTGGTCGGTGCGGGCGGCTACAACCACCTGCACGCCATGGCCAAGGGGCCGGACAAGGAGAAGCCGGAGGCGCCCCTGGAGATCGACGCGGGGCTCACCCTGGAGCAGTACTCCGACCAGGCCTGGGGCTATCTGCGCCTTGAAATCGGCGCGGGGACGATCACCGGAACCTACAGGGACGTGATCGCCCCGCATGCGGCCGCGAGCCCGGCGCTGAGGGACAGCTTCACGATCGATTTCTGAACCGCGTCCGATTTTCAACCATCATCGCCATTCCACGGGAGGATCCATGAAACAGCGACACGTACGGCATGCGGCGGCGGCCTTGTTGACGGCGGCCTTGTGCGGATGCGCGGGCATGATGCCCACGCCCTCGAACCAGGTCACCCTGAACTACTCCGTGCCCGAGCTGGTGCCTGTGCAGGGCGCCCAGGAGGACCAGCAGCAGGGCGGGGTCGACATCTCGACGCAGGGCGCCCAGTACAACGTCACCAAGGTGATGCACAGGGAGTACAACGTCGCCGCCTCCGCGACGGCGGTCAACAACATGTATCCGGCCCAGGTCCGGGAGATCCCCGCCGTCGCCATCGCGCCCCAGGACCTGCAGTTCAAGGTCAGCATCCGCAACCACCTCGCCAGGGTGCTGTCCCTGTCGGGCCTGACGGTCTCCTTCGTCGTGGGGGACACCACCACCCTGCTGCCCGCCTCGCAGGTTTCCGACCTGCTGGCCACGAGCATCCAGCCCGGCGCCGAATACGACACGGTGATCAACGGGCCGTCCACCGCGGGCCTGGCGGACGGGACGCCGGTGACCCTCACGCTGGCAAACCTGGTCACCTCCGAAAAGACGACCATCATGGTCGAGAGGATGGCCATCGCCACCGGCATGCCGACGGTGGCCACCATGGACCCGCTGATCATGAAGAGCAGCTTCGGGTTCCACTACACCCTGCAGCTGCAGGCCCAGACCGAGCAGGTGCCGGTGACGATCACCCAGACCAACCTGACCCAGGAACTGGTCCAGCTTCTGGCGCAGAGGGTCGGCCAGGGGATCTGGGGCGCCCTGCCTGAGCTGGACCAGCAGGCGCAGCAGCAATAGCGCAAGGGAGGAGGGGGGCGGCATGGACATCACCATCGCCAACATTTCCGGGATGGACGGACCGACCCTGCAGGCGGCCGTGGCGGCCATCGGCCGCCAGGTCACCGAGCATTTCCAGCCGGAATGGGGCCTGGGCGGGACCTTGACTGTCACCGCCGTCGTCCTGGGCCAGCAGCAGGCGCCCATACCGGCGATCCAGGACGCGGTGATCTACATCGGGAACTCGTCCCAGGACCCCACCAGCGGCGTCGACGGAACCTTGGGCTACCACTTCCAGAATTTCGCCCATGTCCCCTACGGCTTCGTGTACCTGGACGTTTGCGCCAAGGCGAATGAGCCTTGGACCGTGTCGCTGTCGCACGAGGTCCTGGAATTGCTGGGCGACCCCGAGGTCACCCAGACCGTGACAGGGCCGGCTCCCGGCGGGGCGGCGGGGCTCGCCGCCTACGATCTGGAGGTGGCGGACCCGACCCAGGGGGACAGCTACCTGATCGACGGGGTCAGCGTCTCGAATTTTGTGGGACGCGCTTATTTCGGGCAGAGCGGGGGAAGCGGGCGCACCAACTACCTGGACCTGCCGCTGGCCGCCTTCGGGGTGCGCCCGAAGGGGTATTTCCAATGGGAGGACGGCAACGGCGGGGCGAACACGGTCAAAGGCTTTTTGGTCACGGATGAGCAGTTCGCCGCCAAGACCCTGTTGAAAAGCGGCCGCCGCAACGAGCGCCGGAGGCAGCGCCTAGCCGGGGCGACGGCCGCCAAGAAAGGGAAACAAGCCCGCCGCGGCTAGGGGCCGCGCCGGGGACAAAAAAAGGGGGCTCCCGGTCACGGGAGCCCCCTTTTTTTCCATGGCGTCATACCTTTTTCGGCTCAGCCGAGCTTTTCCGGCCAGCGGTGGGCGGCCGTCACCACCGTGTGTATCCCGCCGCGCACGTTGAAATCCGCGATCAGGCGCGCCCGGCGGGGCTGGACGGCCTTGACCAGGTCGTCCAGGACCTTGTTGGCGACGTGCTCGTGGAAGACGCCGACATTGCGGTAGCCGTGGACGTAGAGCTTCAGGCTCTTCAGCTCCACCAGCTTCTTGGCGGGCGCATAGTCGATCTTTAGCGTGGCGAAGTCCGGCTGGCCGGTCTTGGGGCAGATGCAGGTGAACTCGGGGATCTCGAAGTGCACCAGGAAATCCCGCTGGGCGTAGTGGTTGTCCACCACCTCCAGTTCGGGCAGGCGGGCGCTCAGGAATTTCTTCTGGTGGGGCTGGTAGTCCGATTTTTTTGGCATGCTTGATCCTTGCGTTCGGGGCCTTCGGGCGCGGCGCGGCCGGACCATCCGGTGCTTACGAAGCGGGTCCCGCCTCCAGTTTCGCCTCGATGGCTTCGAATTTCTCCAGCAGCTCGACGCGGTGACCGTCCAGGTCGAACAATTCCTGCACTCCCTGCATGTACTGGCAGTTCGCGCAGGCGGGCAGCTCGCTGCGCCGGTTGCTGAGGTGGAGGCGGCGCACCCTCGCCAGTTCCTTGCCCCTCCAGATTTCGCCGACCGGCGTGTCGGACGCGTTGGCCATGATCAGGCCCATGGCCCAGTCGCTGCAGCAGGGCGACACGCTGCCGTCGAAATTGATGCCCAGCATCTTGAAGGGCTCCGGGCAGACGATGCGCTCCTTTTTCAGGGGCGTGACCCCGTCCATCCCCACGCTGGGGCTGAAGCCGAGCATGAAGTCCTTCTTTTCGGAGTGCCCCCAGCCCATGAGGCTTTCTATCCGAGCCAGGTCAGAGATGGGGCCGAAGTCCTCCTTGAATTTCCGCTTGTCCTCCGCGCTCAGGTCGACGTCGAGGATCTTCACCAGAATGCGGAGGCCGCTCTTGCGGCGTTCGCGTTCCTTGTACAGGCCGGCGACGTTGTCGACGATCTTCTGGTAGTTGCCGTAGGTCAGGGTGACGTCCTTGTAGCCCTTGTCGGTGACGTGCTCCACGGAGATCCGGATCGTGTCCAATCCGGCGTCGAGGAGCATGCCCGCCATCTCCGGGGTCAGGAGGGACGCGTTGGAGGTCACCTCCACGTTGGCGGCGACCTTGGCGGCCTTGGCGTACTTGATCATCTCGCCGATCTTGCGGTTGAGGAGGGGCTCCCCGTCCTTGTGCAGGGAGACATAGGTGATCTTCCCGTCGAACACCTTCAGGTCGTCGATGATTTTGGTGAACAAGGCGTAGTCCATCATGCCGATGGGGCGCCCGACGCTTTTCAGCAGTTCCGTGTCCCCGGTGGGGCAGAAGGTGCATTTGAAATTGCAGACGTTGCAGATGTCGATCATCACGTTCTGGGGGGCGCTCAGGGGCAGGGCCTTGGCCAGCGGCGCGAAATTGCGAACGAAATAGCGTCCCACCGGATTCCGTCGGAAAAGGATCTGCCCAAGGTCCGATTTGACGAATTGGTAGCCTAGATTGGCCAGGGACGAGTAACTCGGCATGCTGTTACATCCGCGAAAAATTAGATCGTCTTTGGGGCCTGATCCGGCGATGACGGCGTTTTTTGGGGCACGATACGTCAATTAGTTTGTCAAAAGCACGTCCTGAGTACAATGGTTTTTTCCTGGCCCCGTTTTTTTACAACTATACAAAAATATAAAAAGGAAATTCGGACTCAAAGGTTCAGGCCCTTCAAGGGCGCGTTGAAGCTGTCCCCGGCGTAGAGCACCTTTTCCAGGAACAGGCCCTGCGGCGGGGCCGTGTAGGGGGCCAGCACGGCGCGGTCCTGCTGGAACATGGCCGAGGTCAGCCCCGGCTTGTAGCGCCCGCGTCCGACCTCCACCAGGTATCCGGTCAGGCGGCGGGCCATTTTCCACAGGAAAAAGCGGGACCGGAAGCGCAACAGCAGCATGGACCCTTGCGCCGCGATCTCTATGGAGGAAAGGTCCAGGGTCGTTTCCTTGGGCTTTTCCGGGTCCTTGTCGCTGAATGCGGCGAAGTCGTGCCGGCCCGTCAGCAGGGCGGCCGCCTGGCCCATGGCCGTGGCGTCCAGCCGGTCCTTCACCCACCAGGCCGTGGCCGTCGAGAAGGCGCTGCGCCTGCGCAGGATCTGGTAAAGGTAGACCCGCTCGATGGCGTCGCGCCGGGCGTCGAAGGCCTCGGGCGCCTTGGCCACCCGGGTCACGGCCACGTCCGCGGGCAGGGCGTCGTTGAGGGACATCAGCGGGTTTTTGGAGGACTGCTTCGGCCCGGCGCTGCGCACGTGCACCACCTGGTGCAGGGCGTGCACGCCCGCGTCGGTGCGGCCGGCGGCCACGACCTGCCGCACGTCCTTGAACACGGCCTTGCAGGCGCCCTCCACGGCGTTGGCCACCCCCACGGCGTTCTTCTGGGTCTGCCAGCCGCGGTAGGCGGTGCCGAGGTATTCCAGGTCGAGCCGGTGGTTGTCCATGGGTCCTCAAAGTCCTGCTTAAAGTCGGCTTGGCTTTTGGTATAGTGAAGCCCCTTAGGCTCCGGCGCAAGATCTTCCTGCGGCCGGGGCCTGTCTTTGGAGTCCACGACATGGCGAAAGTTGCGGTTCTTCCCGGCGACGGCATCGGCCCCGAGATCATCGAGGCGGCCCTTCCGGTCATCGAAGCGGCGGCCCGCAAGGCCTCGCTGAAGCTGGAATTCACGCACGCCCTGGTGGGCGGCGCGGCCTACGACGCCACCGGCCACCCCCTGCCCCCGGCCACCCTGAAGCTGTGCGACGCGTCCGACGCGATCTATTTCGGAAGCGTGGGCGGGCCCAAGTACGACAAGATCCCCGACCCCAACCTGCGGCCGGAGCGCGGCGCCCTGCTGCCCCTGCGCAAGCGCTACACCCTCTACGCCAACGTCCGCCCGGCCGTGGTCTACCCCGGCCTCGAGCAGCGCTCCGCGGTCAAGGCCGACCGCATCACGGGCATGGACATGCTGGTGGTGCGCGAACTGGTCGGCGGGGCCTATTTCGGCAAGAAAGAGCTGAAAAAGGACAGCGCCTACGACGTCATCAGCTACGACCGCAAGCAGATCGAGCGGGTCCTGCATTTCGCCTTCGACGCCGCCATGGGCCGGAAAAAGCGGCTGACCCTGGTGCACAAGGCCAATGTCCTTCTGACCAGCGTGCTGTGGAAGCAGGTCTGGGACAGGGTGCGGGTGAAGTACCCCAAAGTGAAGGTCGACGACTGCTACGTCGACGCCTTCACCATGTACCTCATCTCCCGGCCCACGGACTATGACGTGGTCGTCACCGAGAACATGATGGGCGACATCATCACCGACGAGGCGGCCCAGGTCACGGGCAGCATCGGCCTCATCCCCAGCGCCAGCCTCGGCCCCCGCAAGACCCGCCACGGGGTCTTCGGCCTTTTCGAGCCCAGCCACGGCTCGGCGCCCGACATCGCCGGCAAGGGCATCGCCAACCCCCTGGCCACCATCCTGTCCGGCGCCCTGATGCTGCGCTACAGCTTCAAGGCCGAGAAGGCCGCCGCGCGCGTCGAGGCGGCGGTGCGCAAGGTCCTGGCGAAGGGCCTGCGGACCGGCGACCTGGCCGGCGCCAAGGGCAAGGCCCTGGGCACCCGCGCCATGGCCCAGGCAGTGCTCAAAGCCCTCTAGGTGGCCCGCCTCAGGCTCCTCGCCGCGCTGCTCCTGGCCGCGGGCCTGTCCTGGGGCTGCTTCGCGACGCTGGAGCCGGTCCGGCACTACGTGGTCCGGCCGGTCCCGGCCAGGGCCATCGTCCAGGCGGCGCTGTCCCAGCTGGGCAAGCCCTACGCTTACGGCGGACGCAGCTCCATCACCGGCTTCGACTGTTCGGGCCTGGTCTATTGGTGCTACCGCCGCAACGGCTCGGTCCTGCCGCGCACGGCCCAGGAGCAATACACCCTGGGCATCGGGGTCAGGAAGCACGACCTGCGCGCCGGGGACCTCGTGTTTTTCGACACGGCCAGCGGGCGCAACAAGCCCGCCCACGTGGGGATCATGATCAGCCACGACCGCTTCATCCACTCCCCCTCCAGCGGGGAGACGGTGCGCGAGGACGAGCTGAGGAACAATTACTGGAAAAGGGTCTACTATGGCGCGCGCCGCATCGAATAGGCCGGCGGCCCTGCTGGGGCTGGCCTTGGCGCTCACGGGCGCGGCGCCGCTGCACGCCGACCTGCGCACCGAGGAGCAGGCCAGGCTCTGGGACCGCGTCAACGGGAACATCCGCCAGGCCCTCTTCGGCCAGCGGGTGGTGGCCCAGGCCCGCCGCCTGCTGGGGCAGCCCTATGTCTGGGGCGGCAAGGATCCCGCGCAGGGCTTCGACTGCTCCGGCTACACGGCCTATGTCTTCGCCAGCCTGGGCGTCCCCCTGGCGACGACGGCCCTTGGGCAGTACCAGCAGGGGATCGAGATCGACCAGGGGGCGCTCCAGCCCGGAGACCTGGTCTTTTTCACCGGCCAGGGATCGCCCCTGCATGTGGGCATCTACGCCGGGGACGGCGCCTTCCTGCACGCCCCCGGGACCGGCAAGGTCATCGAGGACAGCCAGCTCAAGGCACGCTACTTCGCCCTGCGTTTCGTGGGGGCGCGGCGCATGGCACCACCGACACCCAAGGCACCACCTCCTTCATCCCCTAAGGGGCAACCGTGAGCATACTGTCCGACCGTCAGATCACCCACCTGGCCAAGACCCAGGGCATGATCAAGCCCTTCGTGAAAAAGCAGGTGCGCAAGGGCGTCATCAGCTACGGGGTCTCCAGCTACGGCTACGACATCCGCGTGGCCCGCGAATTCAAGATCTTCACCAACATCAACAACACCGTCGTGGACCCCAAGAATTTCGACGCCAAAAGCTTCGTCACCATCCACGCCGACAGCTGCATCATCCCGCCCAACAGCTTCGCCCTGGCCAAGACGGTCGAATACTTCAAGATCCCGCGCGACGTGCTGACCGTGTGCGTGGGCAAGAGCACCTACGCCCGCTGCGGCATCATCATCAACGTCACGCCCTTTGAGCCGGAATGGGAGGGCTACGTGACCCTCGAGATCAGCAACACCACGCCCCTGCCCGCCAAGATCTACGCCAACGAGGGCATCTCCCAGGTGCTGTTTTTCCAGGGATCCGAGCCCTGCCAGACCAGCTACAAGGACAAGAAAGGCAAGTACCAGAAGCAGAAGGGCCTGGTCCTTCCCAAGATATAGATGCCGACGCTGTATCTCGCCTCGGCCTCGCCCCGCCGCGTGGAGCTCCTGCGCCGGGCCGGCTTCGACCCCAGGGTCCTGGCCTCCAAGGTGCCCGAGGCGCGCAGGCGCGGAGAAAGCCCCGCGGCCATGGTCCTGCGCCTGGCACGGGCCAAGGCCGGCGAGGTCGCCGGACTGCTTCGCGCGAAGGGCGCCCGCGAAGGCCTGGTGCTGGCGGCAGACACCACCGTTGCCCTGGGGACCAAGGTCTTGGAGAAGCCGCGCCACGCCGCCCAGGCCGTCACCATGCTCAAAAGCCTGTCCGGACGCAGCCATACCGTGCACACCGGGGTCTGCGTCCTGAGCCTGGGTCCCGTCCCCAAGGAAAGCGCGGCCTTTGTCGAAGCCACCAAGGTGTTCTTCCGTGGTTTAAGCGAGGCGGAGATCAGGGATTACGTGGCCACAGGCGAGCCCTTGGACAAGGCCGGGGCCTACGGCATCCAGGGCGCGGCGGCGGCCTTTGTGCGGCGCATCGAGGGCGATTACTGCAATGTGGTGGGCCTGCCGCTGGCGCGGGTGGTGGAAGCGCTCAGTTCACAATTTTAAGTACAATGTAGCGCCAGTCCCTGTGGGAAGATTGAATTTTATACTGATTTTGGTATAATTATCCATTCCACGTCCCGAAGAAATACCGGCCCATTTCATGGGGGCTTCTCTAAAGGCCCTGAGGGCGCTCCCGAAAGTGGCACGGAGCGTGTTTGGCCATGCGATTGACCAAGCCCAAATCGGCAAAACGCATCCACAAGCTTCACGGCTTAAGGGCAGCGAATTTAGAGGTGTCGTCGAGGTCATTGAAGATGACGACGGCAATGCCTATCGAGCGTTTTATACCGTCCGATTCAAGAACGGGATCTACGTTTTGCATTGCTTACGGAAGAAGTCAAAGCAAGGTATAGCCGCCCCTAAGTCGGATCTCGATTTGGTGCTTCGGCGTCTTGGCGAGGCCGAACGGCATTCGAAAGCGGAGGGAAAATGAATGTCACGACAGGAAGCGGTAATATTTTCGAGGATCTCGGCTTTGATGACGCCCCCGAAATGTTGGCGAAATCCCGGCTCGCCTCCAAAATCAACGAGTTGATCCGCGAAAAAGGACTCCGCCAGCAAGCGGCGGCGGATTTGCTTGGAATTAAGCAGCCTAAATTATCGAATTTGCTCCGTGGGGATTTCAGGGGCATATCGCAACTGATGATGTTCGAATTGCTGCGCAAACTCGGGAACGACGTCAAAGTGGTCGTTGAACCTAAGCCCAGGACACACAAAGCCGGACAATATTCGATTGTATTTGCTGAAGGCGCCATGGTAATTGCTGATGGCCCGATCCGACGCCGGGCGAAGAAGGCCGGTTCGACTACTAGGGACTAATCTAAATTTGCCGATCTAATTCCACGCCCGCCGCACGCCCAAAAAATCCAGGCGTGCGGCCAAAGCGCGGCGTAATAATTACTGGGCGGCTACGTCCGACTGCTTGATCAATTCGCCGTCGACCATCAGTTCCACTTTGTCGCTGATCATCATGGTGTTGCCCGGGCCGACCTTGTAGTCCAGGCGATGGATGCTTCCGCGTAGGCTGAAGCCCCGGCGCACTCCGCCCATCATCGGACCCACATTCACGGGATCGGTCAGGGTGGCATCCAGGGTCACGGGCTTGGTGATGCCATGAATGGTCAGGTTTCCGCTCAGGGCGTATCCGTCCGCGGTCTTGGCGACTTTGGTGGATTCGAAGGTGATGTCGGGGGTCTTGGCCACGTCAAAAAAATGGTCGCTGCGCAGGTCCTTGTCGCGCATGCCCACCCGGGTGTTCACGCTGGAGGCGTCCACGTCCAGGCTGACCTTTGATTTTTCCAGGTTGTGTTCGTCCAGGTCCACGGTCCCGCTGAACTTCGCGAAGTTTCCACGGACATGGGACAGGGTCATATGGACCACCTCGAATCCGACTTCGGTGTGCATGGGGTCTATCTTGTAGCTTTGGGCGGACAGGGAGGCCGCCCCGAGGACAAGGGCCAGACCGAGCAGGGCTGAGCGCATACGGTGTTCTCCTGGAGTTTGTGGCGAATTTAGCGGACGGGAGCGCTTCATGGGCGCCCTTATACTCATACAATACGCACGGATTCCAGGATGGTTGCAGATTTCGCCCTATAAATGTCGCGGCCACCCCCGGGTATGCCGCCGGGCTCTGGGTCCCCGGCTAAAAGCGCTACTTCCTGCCGGCCGCCGCCCTGATGCGGACCGCGGAGGGCAGGGGCTCGCCCGCGGCCCGCGCGGTTTTGAGCGTCTGGCCCATCCAGGCGAGATCCTCAAGCAGGACGCTCAAGGCGATGTCCTGGACAGGGACGCTCGGCTTGCCTTCGGCGTTGAAGGCGTTCTCCACGAAGGGCACCAATACGGGCGAGCGCAGCGGGACCGCGTCCGCCTCGAGCATGATGGCGCAGAGGTGCTCTACAGCGCGGGCGCCGGCCGTGGCGCCGATGCTGTATGCGGCCATGGCGACCGGCTTGTGCCGGAAGCGGAAGGAGAAGAAGACGGAGTCGATGGCGTTCTTGAGAACGCCCGGGATGCTGTGGTTGTATTCCGGGGTGATGATGAGGTAGGCGTCCCCTTCCGCGATTTTGTCGTTCCAGCGCTTCACCAAGGGGTCGGAATAGGTGGGATTGCTCAGGTCGCCGACCGTGGCGCGGGTCTCCTGGAAAAAGGGCAGGGGCCAGTCGCGCAGGTCCAGGGTCTCGACCTCGAAAGCCTTCTGGGCCGCGGCCGCGGGGCCGATCCAGCGCAGCAGGGCGTCGGCGTTGCGTTCGGGGCGTGTGCTTCCAACGATGATCTGCAGTTTGAGCATGCGTTCCTCCACGATCGGATTGCGGCGGCGGGGACTGCTGGGATTTTGGGGGACCATCAACTATACGGCCGGGGCCGGGCGGCGGTCCATCGGCCGTCGAAACGTTTTTTTCCCGGCCCTATTGCTGTAAGATGTGCCGCCCATCCATCCGCATTGTTGACTCAGGTTGCCCATGTCCCTGACCCTCGTCACCGGCGCCAACGGCCACCTCGGCTCCCGCATCGTGCGCAAGCTGCTCGAGCGCGGCCGCCGCGTGCGGGCCCTGGTGCGCGCGAATTCGAACTTGCGCGGGCTTGAGGAGCAGGGGGCCCTGCTGCCCGGCCTGGAGCTCGTGCGCGGGGACATGCTGGAAGCGGCTTCCCTGGACGCCGCCCTGCGGGGCGTGGACCGCGTCTTCCACACCGCCGCGGTCTTCGACACGCGCCTCGCCGACGAAAGCGTCATGCAGAAAGCCAACGTGGGGGGCACCTACAACCTGATCCAGGCCCTGCGCGCGCATCCGGTCGAGCGCCTGGTCCACACCAGCTCCGTGGCCGCCATCGGCTACAGCCGCGACCCCTCCGTGGTGCTGGATGAGAGCACCTGGAACACGGACCCCATCGACGTCTACACCGCCAGCAAGACCGAGAGCGAGCGCCTGGTGCAGGCCGCGGTCAAGGCCGGCCTGCCCGCGGTGGTGGTGAACCCGGCCACGGTCCTGGGGCCCGGCGACCACAAGCCCACCCCCAGCAACGCCTTCATCCTCCTGGCCCTGAGCAAGGGGGCGCCCGTGACCTTCAACAGCGGCCACACCTATGTCGACGCGGACGACGTGGCCGAAGGCCATCTCCTGGCCGAGGAAAAAGGCCGCGTCGGCGAGCGCTATGTCCTGGGCGGCAGCCCCCAGAGCAACGACGCCCTCCTGGCCGACCTGGCCAAACGCCGCGGCGGACGGCCGCCCTTTGTGCACCTGGGCCACGCCAGCGTGGAGGTCCTGGGCTGGGCCGTGGAGCTCAAGGCCAAAGTGACCCGCTCCAAGCCCCTCTTCACCCGCGCCAAAGCCCACAAGCTCATCGATTACTACGGCTATTTCAGCCACGCCAAAGCGGCGTCTGAACTCGGCTACAGCCCCCGCCCCCTTCCGGAAGTCCTGGACCGCGCCGTGGCCTGGTACCGTTCCCAGGGCTGGCTGGCCACGCCGGCCTCCTGATCCGATTCATACCCATTTTTTAACCCAAAATCGGCACGGCTTCAGGAAGGGCTTGAAAATCCGCCGGAACTGAGGTCCCGGGCTCCGGAAAACGAATTTCCCCGGTTCCGGCAGCGGGGGTGCCGCATGTCAGATTTTTGGGAAGTTTCAAAACACCCTTTTTCCCTTATTAGGATTGCGCTAAACCCTTGATTTTGCTAACCTTCTTGCGGTTGGCGTCCCAATCCGGCGCCAATGAAAGCGGGCCGCGAGGCCCGTTTTCTGTTTTTCAGGCCCTTCTAGATTGGGGCCCCGGCGGCCATAGGCCCGAAGATCTAACGAAAGAGGTAAGCATGAGCTCGATTGTCCTGGAGGCTCTGGAAGCCCTGGAGCGCAGCAAGCGCATCGACAAAAAAGTCCTGCTGGAGGCACTGGAAGCCGCGATGGCTTCGGCCGGCCGCAAGGCATACGGCGCCAACCTGAACATCGCCGTCGAATTCAACGAGGTCAACGGCGAGTTCAAGGCCTATTCGGTCAAGAAGATCGTCGAGGCCGTGGCCGACCCGGACCTTGAGATCAGCCTGGAGGAGGCCCGCAAGAAGGACTCCGAGGCGCAGATCGACCAGGAAATCAGGATTTTGCTGCCCAAGGTCGACTTCGGCCGCATCGCCGCCCAGACCGCCAAGCAGGTGGTGCTGCAGCGCGTGCGCGAGGCCGAGCGCGAGAAGGTCTTCGAGGACTTCAAGAACCGCCTCAACGACGTGCTGACCGCGGAGGTCCTGCGCATGGACGGCCGCAGCGTCATCCTCGACATCGGCGGCGGCACCGAGTCCGTCCTGCCGCCCAAGGAGCAGATGTTCAAGGAGGAGGTCATGCCCGGCGACCGCCTCAAGGTCTTCGTGGTGGACGTGCGCCGCACGGCCCGCGGCCCCCAGGTGGTGGTTTCCCGCACCCATCCCAGCCTGGTGAAGAAGCTGTTCGAGGCCGAGGTGCCCGAGATCCAGGAGGGCATCGTCGAGATCAAGGCCGTCGCCCGCGAGGCCGGCGTGCGCACCAAGATGGCGGTGCAGAGCTACGACGAGAAGGTGGACCCCGTGGGAGCCTGCGTGGGCATGAAGGGCATCCGCGTGCAGGCCGTGGTCACGGAGATCCTGGGCGAGAAGATCGACATCATCCCCTGGTCCGACGAACCGGCCAAGCTGATCGCGGCCGCGCTCAGCCCGGCCCGCGTCTCGCGCGTGCTCATCGAAGAGGCCGCCAAGAAGTCGACCGTGGTGGTGGCCGAGGACCAGCTCAGCCTGGCCATCGGCAAGAAGGGCCAGAACGTCCGCCTGGCGGCCAAGCTCACCGGCTGGAAGGTCGACGTCAAGAGCGAGGTCCAGATGGCCGAGGAGCAGCTGCGGGAAGCCAGCCAGGAGCTGGCCGCGCAGGAAGCCGCCGCGGCGGGCTCCGAAGAGGAAGTGTTCGAACTGCCGGGCATCGGCGCCAAGCTCACCGCGCGCCTCATCGAATCGGGCTACGACGACCTCGAGAAGATGGCGGCCGCCGAGGTCGAAGAGCTGGTCAAGATCGAGGGCATCGGCCAGAAGACGGCCGAGCGCATCCGCGACGTGGCCGCCCGCCTGATGCGAGGCGAAGAGATCGAGGAGACGGACCCGGAGGCATAGACGCCGGGGCGCCCAAGGCGCCCCTTCGGCGGGTCCTTCGAATGCGTGGCGCGTTGATGGAGTTACCCAGAAGGGAAGGAAGACCGTGAGCAAGATCAGAGTGTTCGAACTGGCCGAGAGGGCGGGTTGCACGCCGCAGGAACTGCGCGACGAGCTCCTGAAGCACGGCAAGCCCGTGCACAGCAATCTTTCGTTGGTGGAAGACCCCTTCATCGAGCTGATGATCGCGCATTTCGGCGGCGGCAAGGCCCCCGTGGCCAAGCCCGAGCCGGTGGCGGCCGCGGTGGCCTCCGAGGCGCTTCCGGCGGCGCCCGCGCGCCCCGTGGAGAAGATCGGCGTCACCATCGACATGACCATCCCTTCCGTCCCCAAGTTCGCGATCCCCAAGAAAAAATTGAAGGTGGTCCCCAAGCCCGAAGAGGCGCCCGCGCCGCCGGCCCCGGCCGCCGAAGCCCCGGCCGCGGTCGTGGCGGATCCCGCCGACCCCGCGGTGGCGGCCCCGCCCGCGCCCAAGCCGGCGCCCCGCCCGGAGCCGCGCGCCCTGACCTCCGTGAATTTCGACATCCCCAAGCGCGAACGGCCGAAGATCGTGGAGGTGCTCGCCCCTGAGCGCCCCAGCGGCATCGTGCGCAGGGACGGCTCCTCGGTGCCGAGCTCCGCCCCCGCCATGGGCGGCCCGGCCGCGCGCCGTCCCCGTCCCGGCGACGCCCCCGCTGCCGGCGCGACCGGCGCTGCCGCCGCCACGGCCCCCGCCCCCGGCGCGGCCCCCGCTGCCGGCGCGGCCAAGCCCAGCGGCCCGCCCAAGCCCGGCGTCAAGGGCAAGCCCGGCAAGAAGGACCGCCGCGAGAAGCAGGAGCAGGATTTCGGCCTGAAGCCGAGCGAAACGAAGATCACCGCCCCCGTCAAGATCGACGGCGCGCTGCGGCCCCTGCTGCTTCCCGAAGGCGCCAGCATCTCCGAAATGGCCCAGGCCATGGAGGTGAAGGCCAGCGAACTGATCAAGAAGCTGATGGTGGACTTCAAGGTGATGGCCACCGTCAACCAGAAGCTGCCCAAGGACGTGGTCGAGACCCTGGCCGTGGACTACGGCTTCGAGGTCGTCCACGAGGGCCTGTACGGCGAAAACCTCCTGAAGGAGGAGAACGACGACCCCGCCCGCATGGTCCTGCGCGCCCCGGTGGTGACCATCATGGGCCACGTCGACCACGGCAAGACGACGCTCCTGGACGCCATCCGCGACGCCAAGGTCGCCATGGGCGAGGCGGGCGGCATCACCCAGCACATCGGCGCCTACAAGGTCAAGCTGCCCGAGCACGAGGGCTTCGCCGGAGGCGAAGTGGTCTTCCTCGACACCCCCGGCCACGCGGCCTTCACGGCCATGCGCGCGCGCGGCGCCAAGGCCACGGACATCGTGGTGCTGGTGGTGGCCGCGGACGACGGCGTGATGCCGCAGACCGTGGAAGCCATCGACCACGCCAAGGCGGCCGGAGCCCCCATCGTGGTGGCCATCAACAAGATCGACAAGGAAGGCGCCAACCCCGACCGCGTGATGCAGGAGCTGGGCAAGCACGGCCTGGTGCCCGAGGAATGGGGCGGCGCGACCATCATGGCCCGCCTGAGCGCCAAGAAGCGCCAGGGCGTCAAGGAGCTGCTGGAGCTGCTGGCCCTGCAGGCCCAGGTCATGGAGCTCAAGGCCGACCCCGGCCGCCGCGCCGAGGGCGTGGTGATCGAAGGCAAGCTCGACAAGGGCCGCGGAGCCGTGGCCACGGTGCTGGTGCAGAAGGGCACCCTGCGCGTGGGCGACCCCGTGCTGGTCGGAAACCATGTGGGCCGCGTGCGCGCCCTGGTCAGCGATTTCGGCGGCAAGCTCCAGGCGGCCGGGCCCTCCACCCCCGTGGAGCTGCTGGGCCTCTCGGGCGTGCCCGAGGCCGGCGACCGCGTGCAGGCGGTGGACGACGAGAAGCTGGCCCGCCAGATCGCCACGCGCCGCCAGGCGGTGGCCCAGGACCGCGACCGCGCCAACCGCGGCCACGTGAAGCTGGAGGACCTCTTCGACCGGATCCAGACCGGCGACGTGAAGGAGCTCAACATCGTCATCAAGGCCGACGTTTCCGGCTCGGTCGAGGCCCTCAGGGGAGCCTTCGCCGACATCAAGTCGGACAAGGTCAAGGCCCGCGTCATCGGCGGCAGCGTCGCCACCGTCAACGAGAGCGACGTCCTGCTGGCGGCGGCCTCCGACGCCCTGGTGCTGGGCTTCCACGTCAAGGCCTCCCCCGAGGCCGTCGACCTGGCCCACCGCGAGAAGGTGGAGATCAGGCTCTACGACGTCATCTACGACGCGGTCAACGACGTGCGCGACGCCATGACCGGCCTGCTGGAGCCCCACTACAACGAGGTCTCCATCGGCACCGGCGAGGTCCTCAAGATCTTCCGCATCAGCAAGGGCTTCATCGCCGGCTCCATCGTCAAGAGCGGCAAGATCACCCGCGACTGCAGCCTGCGCTTCACGCGCGGCGGGGAGAAGGTCTGGGAGGGCAAGCCCATCGGCCTCAAGCGCTTCAAGGACGACGCCCGCGAGGTGCTCGAGACCCAGGAGTGCGGCATCAGCCTGGACCCCTCCTGCGACATCAAGGAAGGCGACCTGTGGGAAGCGCTGATCCAGCAGGAAGTGGCGCAGAAGCTTTAGCATCGAGCCTGGAGGCCCCTGTGGATTTCAAGCGTTCGGACCGGGTCGCCGACAGGGTGCGCTCGGACATCAGCGAGCTGCTGCTGAAGAAGGTCAACGACCCGCGCATCGGCTTCGTCAGCGTGACCCGGGTCAAGACCAGCGACGACCTGCGCAACATGACGGTCTACGTCTCCGCCTTCGGCGCCGACGAGGCCAAGAAGAAGCGCACGCTGCAGGGGCTGAAGTCGGCCACGCCCTTTTTGGAGCGCGAGATCTTCCGGCTCCTGAACATCAAGGTGGCCCCGGAGCTGCTGTTCAAGATCGACGACAGCCTTGAGCAGGGCCAGCAGGTGCTGAAACACATCAAGGAAGCGGTGGCTTCGGACCGGAAGGAAAGGGAACCGTGACCAAGCGAAGGATCGCGCCGCCCAAGGCCCTGGTCGAGGCGCTCTTGGGGGCCCGCACGGTGGCCATGGTCACCCATATCAACCCGGACGGGGACGGGCTCGGCAGCCAGGCCGCCCTGGCCAAGGCCCTGCGCTCCCTGGGCAAGGCCGTGGTGGTGGCGAACAACGACCCCACGCCGGCGCAATATTCCTTTTTGGGCCTGGACGCCTTCGCCGGCGACCCGGCCGGCGCGGAGCTCTGCGTGTCGCTGGACTGCCCGGTGCTGGAGCGCCTGGGCGCCAAGGGCAAGGCCGCCTTCCTGGCCGCCCCCATGGGCGCGGTGATCGACCACCACGTCCCCAAGGAGCCCTTCGGCCACAGCGTGTGGATCGCGGACCACGCCGCCGCCACCGGCGAGATGATCGAGGCCCTCCTGCCCGAGCTGGGCGTCGCCCTGGACGCGCCCATGGCCACGGACCTCTACGCGGCCCTGGTCAACGACACGGGCTGCTTCAGGCACAGCAATTCCGACGCCTTCACCTTCGCCTGCGCCGTGCGCCTGCTCGAAGCCGGCGCCGACAGCCGCGAGGTCAACCGCCGCCTCTTGGACGAGAAGCCCCTGCGCCAGGTGCGCCTGCAGGCCCGCGTGCTGGACACCATGCGCCCCCTGGCCGGCGGCCGCGCCGCGCTGGTGACGGTGAGCGCCGCGGACCTGGCCGCCTTCTCCGCGACCTGGGAGGACACCGACGGCCTGGCCGAGACCCTGCGCTCCATCGAGGGAGTCGAGGTGGGCGCCATGCTGCGCGAGGAGGGGCCGCTCACGGCGAAGCTCAGCCTGCGCTCCAAGTTCGCCTTCGACGTCAACGCCTTCGCCAGGACCTGGGGCGGGGGCGGGCACGCCAAGGCCGCCGGGGCCACCCTGGCCCTGCCCTTCGGCGAGGCGGTCAAGGCGGTCTCCGATGCGCTGGACCAGGCCATCTCCGCGGCCCGGCGTCCCTGATGGAGGGGATACTCCTCATCGACAAGCCGGCCGGTCCGACATCCCGCGCCGTCCTGGACAGCGTGCGGAGGGTCCTGGAACTGGGGCCGAGGGAATTCGGCCACGCCGGCACACTGGATCCCCAGGCCACCGGGCTGCTGGTGCTGGCCATGGGCGGCGCCACCCGTTGGCTCCCCTACCTTCCGGCCGGGAAAAGCTACCGCGCCACGGCGCGCCTGGGCCTGGCCACGGACACCGAGGACATCTGGGGCGTCCCCACGCCCAGCGAGGCCGCGGCCGCCCCCGCCCCGGAAGCCTTCAAGGCCGCGCTGGAAAGCCTGTGCGACCTGCGCGAGCAGGTGGTGCCCATGGTCTCCGCGGTGAAGCACGGCGGGCGCAGGCTCTACGACCTGGCCCGCGAAGGCCTCAGCGTCGAGCGGGCCGCGCGCCCGGTCCAGGTGCACGCGGTGCGGGTGCTTGAGGTGCGCGGCCTGGAGGCGGATTTCGAGGTGGACTGCGGGCCCGGCACCTACGTCCGCACCCTTTGCGTGGAGGCGGGGCGCCGCCTGGGGCTGCCGGCCTGCATGGCCGGCCTCCGGCGCCTGGCCGCCGGCGGATTCACGGTCGCGAAGGCGCTGCCGCGGGAGCGCTGGACGCCTGCGGAGCTGCGCGGGGCGCTCCTGGATTCCGCAGCGGCCCTGGCCCACCTGCCCGAGCTCGCGCTCAATCCCGCCGAAGCGGACGCCGTGCGCCACGGCCGGCCCCTGCCGCGGGCCGGAGTCGGCTCCGCGGACCATGAAGTGTGGCGCCTGACGCTGGGCGGCCGTCTGCTGGCCCTGGCCGAAGCCGCCTCCCTGGAGGGGGGCATGCTCAGGCCCAAGCGGGTCTTCGCGGTCTGATGAGAGAAGCCTCCACCCTTCCTTTGCGCGGCGCCAGCGCCCGGCCCCTGGTCCTGGCCATCGGAGTCTTCGACGGCATGCACCTCGGCCACCAGGCGGTGCTCAAGGCCGCCGTGGGCATCGCGCGCCGCAAGGGCTGGACCGCCGCGGCCCTGACCTTCGATCCGCCGCCCGAGGCCGCGCTGGGACTGCCGGTCCCGCCCCGGCTGGAGCATCCGGACGAACAGAGCGCGGTGATGGCCGGGCTGGGCCTGCGCGAGCTGTACCGCATCCCCTTCACCAGGGCCCTGGGGCGCCGCAGCGCGGAAAGCTTCGCGGCCTCGGTGCTCAAGGGGCGGCTGCGCTGCGGCGCGGTGGCGGTGGGACGCGGCTTCCGCTTCGGGGCCGGCGCCGCCGGCACGGTGGAGACCTTGAGGGCCCTGGGGGCCCGTCTGGGCTTCGGGGTCGAGGAAGTGGCGCCCGTGCTCGGGGGGGGCAAGCCCCTGTCCTCGACGCGCCTGCGCCAGGCGGTGCAGGAAGGCCGCATGGACGCGGCCGGGCGTTTGCTGGGACGGCCCTGGCTGTACCGCGGCGTCGTGGTCCGCGGCCGCCGCCTGGGCAGGACCATCGGCTTCCCCACGGCCAACCTGGAGGGGCCGCAAGAGGTTCTCCCCCCGCGCGGGGTCTGGGCGGGCCGCTGCCGCATGGTGTCCAGGTCCGGGCACTCGCGCTGGTGGGCTTTCGCCGGCAACCTGGGCCTGCGCCCCACGGTGAAGCCGCTTCCCGGGCAGGAGCCTTTGCCGAGCGTGGAACTGCACCTGCTCGGCTTCCAGGGCGGGCTCGAGGGCAAGACGATCGAAGCCGAGTTCCTGCGGCGCCTCAGGCCCGAGAGGAAGTTCGGCTCCTTGGCCGCCCTCTCCGCGCAGATCGGCCGGGACGTTGTGGCCGCGCGGAAGCTCCTGGGGAAGCTCTAGCCCCTTGTCCGATGCGGAGCGGGGATCGCCCAAGGGCGGTCCCCGCCCCGGATCGAGCCCACAAGGGTTTCAACGCGATCCGCCGTCGCAAGAGCAGGGGCCCGCGGCCCAAGCTGGGACGGCGTTCACGGGCCACACGGCCCTCGCGGGGCTTTCGGGCCCCGCTTTTCCGGCCCTTTCCTCGGCCGTCCGCTTCTCCGGCGGCGGACTGGGGATCGGGCGTCATTGCAGCACAAGGAGGCAACACCATGGTCATGGCCAAGGACCGCAAAACCGCCGTTATCAAGGATTTCGCCCAGAAGAACGGCGATACCGGCAGCCCTGAGGTGCAGGTGGCTCTGCTCACTGAGCGCATCAACTACCTCACCGAACACTTCAAGACCCACAAGAAGGACCACCACAGCCGGCAGGGCCTGCTGAAGATGGTCAATCACCGGCGCAAGCTGCTGGAATACCTGCGCAAGAATTCGCTGGACCGCTACAAGAAGGTGATCGACCGCCTGCAACTCCGCAAGTAGCGGATCCCTTCGAAGCATCCCAAGACTCATACGGAGAAAACGATGGCATTGGAACGGGCAAGCCTCGAAATCGGGGGCAAGACGCTCACACTGGAGACCGGCAAATGGGCCAAACAGGCCGCCGGCTCGGTGGTGGTGCGGTACGGAGATACGGTTGTTCTGGGCGCGGTCACCTCCGCCAAGACCGTGAAGGAAGGCCAGGATTTCTTCCCCCTGACCGTGGACTACCGCGAGAAGGCGTACGCGGCCGGCAAGATCCCCGGCGGCTTCTTCAAGCGCGAAGGCAAGCAGCGTGATTCCGAGATCCTGACCTGCCGGCTGATCGACCGCCCCATGCGGCCGCTGTTCCCCGAAGGCTTCCTCAACGAGGTCTCGGTGAGCCTGATGGTCCTGTCCTCGGACAAGGAGAACGAAAGCGACATCCCCGGCATGATCGCGGCCAGCGCCTGCGTGGCCTTGTCGGACATCCCCTTCAACGGGCCCATCGGCGCGGTGCGCATCGGGATGATCAACGGCGAGTTCGTGGTCAACCCGACCTTCGCGCAGATGGAAACCAGCGACCTCGACCTGGTCGTGGCGGCCACCAAGGACGCCATCATGATGGTCGAGGGCGGGGCCAAGATCATCCCCGAGGACAAGCTGCTGGACGCGCTGCAGTTCGCGCATGAGGAGTGCCGCAAGGTGGTGGCCCTCATCGAGGACCTGGTCAAGCGCGGCGGAAAGCCGAAGAAGGCGGTCGTGCTGCACAAGGTCGACGAGACCGTGAACGGCGCGGTGCGCGCCAAGTTCGAGGCGTCCATCAAGGCCGCCACCAAGAACCCCGACAAGCTGGCCCGCCAGGACGCGGTGGAGAAGCTCAACACCGAGGCCAAGGCGGCCTTCGCCGTGGAATTCCCGGACAAGGGGCGCGACGTGAAGGAAGTGCTCGAGCAGATCGAGGTCGAGGCGGTGCGCCACATGATCGCGGTGGAGGGCAAGCGCCCCGACGGACGCGCCATGAACGAGGTGCGCCCCATCGACATCGAAGTCGGCGTCCTGCCCCGCACCCACGGTTCCTCGCTCTTCACCCGCGGCCAGACCCAGGCCCTGGTGGTGGTGACCCTGGGCAGCAAGAGCGACGAGCAGTTGATGGAGGAGCTGGAGGGCGAGGGCTGGAAGAAGTACAGCCTGCACTACAACTTCCCCAGCTTCAGCGTCGGCGAGACCAAGCCCAACCGCGGCCCGGGGCGGCGCGAGATCGGCCACGGCATGCTGGCCGAGCGGGCCATCAAGCCGACCCTGCCCATCCACGACAAGTTCCCCTACACCGTGCGCATCGTGTCCGAGATCCTGGAGAGCAACGGCTCCAGCTCGATGGCCTCGGTGTGCGGCGGCTCGCTGGCCTTGATGGACGCGGGCGTGCCGGTGTCGGCCCCCGTGGCCGGCATCGCCATGGGCCTGATCAAGGAGGAGGGCGGCTTCGTGGTGCTCACGGACATCCAGGGACTCGAGGACCACTTCGGGGACATGGACTTCAAGGTGGCCGGCACCCGCGAGGGCGTCACCGCCATCCAGATGGACATCAAGATCGAGGGGCTTAGCCGCGACGTCATGGCCAAGGCGCTGACCCAGGCCAAGGAAGCCCGCCTGCACATCCTCGGCAAGATGGAGGCGGTCCTGACCCAGGCCCGCACCGGCCTGTCGCAGTATGCGCCGCAGATCGAGAAGATCCAGATCAACCCCGAGAAGATCGGCATGCTCATCGGGCCCGGCGGCAAGAACATCAAGCGCATCCAGGCCGAGACCAAGTCGGACATCAACATCGAGGACGACGGCGGCGTGCAGGTGGTGGCGGAGAACGACCACTACCTCAAGCTGGCCGTGCAGGCGGTCCGCGATTCGGTGGCCGAAGCCGAGGAAGGCAAGACCTACCTGGGCAAGGTCGCCAAGGTCATGGAGTTCGGCGCTTTCGTCACCATCCTCCCCAACGTCGACGGCCTGTGCCACATCAGCGAACTGGCCGAGAGCCGCGTCGCCAAGGTCGAGGACGTGGTGCGCGAGGGCGACGAGATCCTGGTGAAGTGCATCGGGGTGGACTCGGGCAGCGGCAAGATCCGCCTGAGCCGCAAAGCGGCCCTGAAGGACCGCCAGCCGGCCTGACCGGAAAGAGACCGTGCGAGCGCACCAGCGCAAGGCGCGTACCCAGGCGCCGGAGGCCTTCCAAGGGCCTCCGGCGCCTGTTTTTTTCGGGCCCCGCCGCTGGATCGCGGGGGAGGGGGCCTGGGAGGCCGCCGCGGCGGAGCTCAAATCCTGGCCCGCGCCCCTGGGGCTGGTGGGTGAGGCCGGCCTGCTGCGGCGTTTCCGCCGGCCCCTGACCCAGGCCTGGCTCGAGCAGGGGCTGGAGCTGAGGCTGCTGGGCCTCGAGGACGGCGCGGACTGCTGCGAAGTGGCCCTGGAGGGGCTGCTGCGCAAGGCGAAATCCGAGGGCCTGAGGAGCCTCATCGGCCTGGGCGGCGGCCGGGCGCTGGACCTGGCCAAGCTGGCCGCGGACTCCCTGGGCCTGCCCCTGGCCACGGCGCCGACCAGCGCGGCCACCTGCGCCTGCGCCACGGCCGTGGCCGTGCGCAATGACGGCCTGGGTGGCTTCGTGGACGTGGCGGACCTGGGCGCGCCCCCGGAGCTGTGCCTGGTCGAAAGCGGGGTGCTGCGCGCGGCCCCGCGGCGCCTGCTGGCGGCGGGCCTCGCGGACACCTACGCCAAATGGCTGGAGTGGAGCGCGGTGGAGCCCGCGCCGGCCGGTTTCGGCGGCGGGGCGGCCTGGGATCTGGCCCGCCGCGGCGCGGAATTGTGCGAGGCCCTGGGCGCCGAAGCCCTGGCCGACCCGGCCTCGGCGGCCTTTGAAAGCGTCGTGGAAGCCTGCCTTTTGTGGTCCTCCTCGGCCTCCTGCCTGGGCCGCGCGCCGGCGGCCGCGGCCCACAGCCTGGCCAACGCCCTCAGCCGCCAGGATCCGGGCAAGGCCCTGCTGCACGGCGAGGCGGTCGGCCTCGGGCTGCTGTGGCAAGAGTCCTTGCTCGCGCGGGCCGGACGCGCGACCATAGGGATGGACGCGATGACGCGCCTTTTCGAATCTTGGGCCCTCCCGACGCGCCTGCCTTCCGGACTGGATCTGGGGCGGCTGATGCGGGACGCCCTGGCCGCTGACGAAAGCGTCCACCTATTGGGCCTGGACCCCGCCGCCTTGGGCGGGATCCCGGATCCGTCGTTCAGGGGAGATTGAGATGTCGAGCAAAGACGGCCCGTCCGGAGCCCAGCGGCATTCGGCGTTTTTCGACCTCGAGCGCGACCCCCAGCGCGACGCCATCACCCGTCCGGCCTCGATGCTGCGCAGCACCGAATGGGGCGGCCTGACGCTGGTGAGCATGCTGGCGGGTCTGGCTTTCCCCCCTTATTTTTTCGCGGTCATGGCCCTGGCCTGCCTCAACGCCGGCGGCATGCTCTGGGTCACGCACCTCAATGAGGCCGGCCGCAAGCGCCTCAAGGAATTCGAGAGCGAATTCGCGGTGGGGCACGCGCTGGAGGAGGCGGGCGACTTCGCCGCGGCGGCCGCCCACTACACGGCCCTGGTCCCGCGCTACGAGGACCAGCCCAAGATCGCCCAGATCGCCGTCCACCGCGTCGCCCATTTGAAGCAAACCCATCCGGAAGCCTTCAGTGCGCATCCCCTTAAGTCCGCCGCGTCGAAGCGCGCCAAGCGCGCGCCCGCCGCCGAAAGCGCCAAGCCGGCCGAGGCCGCCCGAGCCGTCGCGGCCCCCCCCGTCCATAAAAAAATGGAGAACGCCCGGCCCGCCCGGGCGGTCCTGCGCAGGAAGCCCGCGTGAAGTGCCCGGGCTGCGGAGCCAAGACCCCCTCCCAGGCCCGCTTCTGCCCGAGCTGCGGCCTCCCCCTGCGGGGCGACGGAGGGGACGAGTTCTGGGCGGCGGCACTGCAGCGCTTCGTCCGCGGCGACTACGCCGGGGCCGTGGATGAGCTCGCGGAACCTTTGAAGGCCGGCGGCAGCGTGGCGGCCAGGGCCCGCGCCTGGGTCGGCCACGCGCTTTTTTTCCAGGGGCGCGAGTCCGAGGCCGAGGCCGCCTACAGGGCCGCGCTGGAGGGCGCGCCGGCCCTGTGGGGCGCGGCCTACCAGCTGGGCGCCCTGGCCTTCGCAGCGGGCAGGCACAAGGACGCGCTGGAGGCCTTCACCCGGGCCTCGGCCCTGGAGCCGACCCTGGACAAGGATCCGCTGGCCTCGTTGTTTTCGGGCCAGGTCGACATCGCGCGCGCGCGGGTGCACCTCTTCCGGGGCCTGAGCCTGCGCGAGCTGGGGCGCACCGCCGAGGCCGAGGAGGCGCTCACGCGCTCCATCGCGCTCGACGCCGCCAACCCCCTGCCCTACGGCGTCCTAGGCAACCTGCTCATGGCCTCCGGGCGCTTCGGCGAGGCGGCCCGGCGTTTTTCCGAGGCCCTGAAGACGGTGGACGACGAGCGGGCCCTGATCAGCCTCAGCAACGACCTGGGGGTGGCCCACTTCCAGGCCGGGGAGCTGGACAAGGCGGCCGCGGCCTTCAAGAACGTGCTCAAGGCCAAGCCCGACGACCCCAACGCCCTGCACAACCTGGGCATGCTCTACCTGAAGCGCGGCCTGGGCGAGGAGCTGCGCCAGGACCTGCGCGAGTTCCTCAAGGCCGACCAGGCCGAGGCCCTGCTGCTGGGGCTGACGCGCAGCATGGTGGAGGGCGCCCGCGGCGCGCCGCTGCCCTCCGACACCGGCATCATCGGCGCCAGCCAGGCCATCCAGGACACCCTGCAGCTCGTGGACCGGGCCGCGCGCATTGACGCCAACGTCCTCATCCTGGGGGAGAACGGCACGGGCAAGGAGCTGGTGGCGCGGGCCATCCACCGCCTGGGGCCGCGCTCCCAGGGGCCCTTCGTGGCCGTCAACTGCGCCGCCCTGCCGGAGACCCTGCTGGAGAGCGAGCTCTTCGGGCATGAAAAGGGGGCCTTCACCGGCGCGGCGGCGGCGCGGCCCGGGCGCTTCGAACTGGCCGCCGGGGGGACGCTCTTCCTCGACGAGATCGGCGACCTGATGCCCTCCCTGCAGGTGAAGCTGCTGAGGGTGGTCCAGGAAAAGGCCTTCGAGCGGCTGGGCGGCACGCGCACCCTGAGGCCCGACTTCCGCCTGATCGCGGCCACCCACCAGGACCTGCGCAAGGCCGTGGTCGAGGGCTCCTTCCGCGAGGACCTTTTTTACCGCCTCTTCGTCCTGCCCATCGAGCTGGCGCCCCTGCGGGAGCGCGTCGAGGACATCCCCCTGCTGGTGGACCATTTTTTGCGGCGCTTCGCCGCCCGCGGCAAGCGGCGCGTGCAGCGCCTGAGCCCGGCCGCCATGGACCGCCTGCAGGGCCACGCCTGGCCGGGCAATGTGCGGGAGCTGGAAAACTGCGTGGAACGGGCCGTGGCCATGCACGAGGGCGAGATCCTCCAGGCCGGGGATTTCCAGCTCTCGAGCCTGGAGGCCCCGCGCGGCGTGCCCGCGGCTCCGGCCGGGCCGGCGCCGGCGCTGGGCAACTGGAAGCCGGTGGAGGCGGCCGAGCGCGAGGCCCTGCTGAAAGCGCTGCGCCAGAAGGGGCGCAAGGTGGATTCCGTGGCGCGGGGCCTGGGCCTGAGCCGGGCCACCCTCTACCGCAAGATGGCGAAGTATGGTCTTAAAAGTCTCATAAATGAGAATTTGTCTCAATAGTGAGACGACAAAAGTGTAAAAACGCTGGTTTTTCGAAAGCCCCCGGTTTAAAAACCCATATTTTCCATGGATTTTGTGATTTCAAGGGATTTGGCACCCATCTTGCTTAAATAGAAGGTGGAGGTTCCAATGTTCTTGTTTGATTGCATCGTCCGCATGGGTCATCAAGGCGCCGGCCGTTCGCTCGACCGGCATGTGCGGGTGCGCGCGGACAATGCTTTGGAGGCCCTTCGTCGGGCTAAATTCCTGCCCGGCGTGAAAAAGGGCCTGCAGTGCGCCAACGGAACCAGCGTTCTTTCGGTCATGCTGGTCCGCTAGGTCGCCGGAATCTTGGTTTCCAGCCCCCAAGCCCCCAGGGTTTGGGGGCTTTTTTTTGTTTCCGATCCGCGTCCCCGGCTTTCCATGGAACCCGGGCCCGGGCCGCGCCGTTCTCATCAGGGAGCCGCTTTGAAGGGGCTTCCCGTTGATTTTTCGTTGTGGCATGATGATTGCGAACCGCCAGGCCTAAAGCGGCTTTTCCGGCGCGGCGCAGGGGGCTTTGCCGATGATCCTGCTCAACAGCGGCCAAGCGCGGGCCTTTGACGCGCTGGTCAGGGAACGGCTTTCCCTGTCCGAACGCGCGCTCATCGAGCGCGCCGGGTCCGCCGCGGCCGCCCTGCTGAGGGACCGCTGCTCCGGCCTGGCCGGCAAGCGCATCGCCGTGTTCTGCGGCAAAGGCAACAACGCCGCGGACGGCCTGGTGCTGGCCCGCGAGGCCGCGCTCCAGGGCGCCGGCGTGGGCGTGGTGCTGGCCTTTCCGGAGCCCGATCTCGGGCCCCAGGCCGCCTGGGCCCTGGGCCTGTGCCGGGCCGCGGGCCTGCGTGTTGAAGGCCCGGACAAGGCCGCAACGGCGCTCCAGTCCGCGGACCTGGCCGTGGACGCGCTGGTCGGCACCGGAACCCGCCTGCCTTTGGCCGGGAATCTGGCGCTGCTGGTCCGGGCCTTGGAGGCCTTCCAGGGGCGGGTGCTGTCCCTTGACCTGCCTTCGGGCTTGGACGCGGACACGGGCGACGCGCCCGGAGCCTGCGTCCGGGCCACCTGGACCCTGACTTTTTTGGCCGCCAAACTGGGGCTGGCGCTGGGCGAAGGCCCGGCCCGCTGCGGGGAATTGAACGTCGCGGGCCTCGGGGCCGAGGAAGCCTGGGCCGCGGCTCCGGCCGCGGAACTCTTCGATCCCGCAGCCGCGCGCGGGGCCCTGGTGGCCCGTCCCGCGGCCTACCACAAAAAAAGGGCCGAGCTGCTGGTGGTGGCCGGTTCAACGGAATACCTGGGCGCGGCCCTGCTCTGCGCCCGCGGCGCCTACCGTTGCGGCGCGGGCCTGGTGCGGCTGGCGCTGCCCCAAGCCCTGGCGCCTTTCGCCCAGTCCGCCCTGCCCGAGGCCGTGGTCCACGGGCTGCCCTGCGTGGGCGCCCCGGGCACGGATGAACTGCAGGCCCTCCTCGATCTCGCGCAGCTTGCCGGCGCGGTGGTGGTGGGCCCGGGCCTGGGACGCAGGCCTGAGACGCAGGGCCTGGTCCGCGAACTGTGGGCGCGCATCGCCCGTCCCGCGGTTTTCGACGCCGACGCGCTCAACGCCCTTGAACTGGGCCGGGCCCCGGGCGGCCCGCGCATCCTGACGCCGCACGAGGGCGAGCTCAAAGCCATGCGGGGCGCGGGCGCCCTGGACAAGGGCAGGCCGGCCGCCGCGCGGGCCCTGGCCGCGGCGGCGTCCGCCGTGGTCCTGCTCAAGGGCCCGGCCAGCCTCTGCGCGGGCCCCGACGGGACCCTGAGCGTGAATTCCGAGGGCAGCTCGGTGCTGGCCACGGCCGGCACCGGGGACGTGCTGTCCGGGGCCATCGGCGCCCTGCTGTGCCAGGGCACGGCGCCTTTTCCCGCGGCGGCCCTCGGCGCCTGGCTGCACGGGCGGGCCTCCGCGCTTTGGGCGGGCCGCCACGGGGGGCGGGGCATGCTGGCCTCGGACCTGGCCGACGCGCTTCCGGACGCGCTGGCCCGGATCGCTTCCTGACACCGCTCGACACCGCTTCAATGATCACCGGTAAAAAAAAGGGGGTACCATGGAACAAAGCGTCATGATCGGGCTCGCCGTAGCCCTCGTCTTCTTCGTCTGGGTCTGGATCGGCCTGACGATCGTCCAGCGGATGTCGCTGGAGCAGAAGATCGAGAAGCTCGAGAACATCGAGAACCGCCTGCCCGAGGAGCAGCGCAGCCTGGACCATTTCATCGAGCTGCGCGCCATCGAAAAAAACAAGATCGGTTCGGCCAAGTTGACCGTGGCCTTCTTCGGCGTCCTGCTGCTGGCCGCCCTGGGCCTGGGCACCTTCGACGCCAAAGTGCAGGACGTCTTCGGCTTCGAGAACCTCAAGGTCTTCAGCTATTTCGCCATCATCGCGCTGTCCTTCATCGTCCTGCCGACCTTCGTGGGTCTCACGCTCGCCAGCGGCGGCCGCTCCGCGGTCCGCAAGAAAGTCGTGACCGAGAGCAAGTGAGACGCCGCCCGAACATTCCGCGTTTCGCGCTGCTCGCGGCGGGGCTCGGGGTCCTGGCCCTGGCCGGCTGCCAGCGCGGCCAGATCGTCGGGAGCCGCCCCTCCGTCCTCCTGGTGCAGATGGTCCCGGTCTCCCCGGCCCGACTGGACCCCGGCACCCTGATCAGCGTCACGGCCCGGCCCGAGCCGCCCGTGGCCATGGCCTGGGTCTCGGGCACCGTGCAGATCTTCGGGGCGCCGGTGGCCCCCTTCCGGCGCGGCGCGGACGGGGCCTGGAGATTCAGGACCGCCGTGCCCCCCATGGTGGACGTCCCGCCCGGCGCCTACGGCGTGAAGGTGTGGGGCCGGACCCTGGACGGCCAGGAACTTCGCGGTGCATCGATTTACGAGGTGGAGTGAGGCATGGAAACGAAATCGGTCGGATCATCCGGTTCGGACGCCAGCATCATCCGCAGGCAGCTGCTGTGGATGCTGGCGGCCTTGGCCCTGTGCGGGGCCGCCTGGGGGGTGGCCTGGTGGGGCCAGGACACCGGCTGGGGGGACCCGGCCCGCGCGGTGTCCGAACGCATGGACCTTGGCGAGAAGGACCTGGTCGCCGGACGCGTCGAGGACGCCGCCCGCCAGTACCAGAGCGTGGTGGACCGCTACCCCGAGGACCCGCGCGCGTCCCAGGCCATGACCCAGCTGGCCGCGGTCCTGCAGCAGCTCGGCCGCGACCAGGACGCCCTGGACGTCCTGCAGAAGCTGAACAGCTCCCTCCAGGGGCAGCCGCAGAAGGCGGACCTGCAGGCCTACACCGAGCTGCAGATCGGCGACGCGAAAAAGGCCGTCGGCGACTACGCCGGCGCGCTGGACGCCTACGCCGATGTGCGCAGCCGGCACCCCAAGACGGACTGGGCGGGCGAGGCCCAAAGCGGCACCGGGGACGTGCTGCGGGCCGAGGGCAGGTACAAGGACGCCCGCGCGGCCTACGCCGGCTTGGTCAAGGAGCTGCCCGGGGGCTTCCTGGCGGCCGAGGCCCAGACCTCCATCGGTCAGTGCTTCGAGGAGGAAAAGAACCCCAAGGCGGCTCTGAAGGCCTATGAAGTGGTCCTGCGCAAGTATCCCCCCGCGGTCTGGGACACGGCCAAGGCCCGTGTCGACGCCCTGAAAAAGCAGCTTGAAAACCCCGGCAGCGACTCCGCGTCCTAGGGCTGAGCCCTTTTCGGAGCGCGCTTTTTTGTCCCGACTGAGGCGCGCCCTGCCCCCCGCATCCAAGACCGGGCCCCTGGTGCTGGGGCCCGGGGATGACGCCGCCCTGTGGCGCCCCAGGACCGGCCGCGAGCTGGCCCTCAGCTGCGACCTCCTGGCCGAGGGCGTGCACTTCGACCTGCGCACGATCGGCCCCTGGGAATTGGGCGCCAAGGCCGCGGCCGTGAACCTTTCCGATCTCGCCGCCATGGGCGCCCAGCCCCGCATCTTCCTGGTCTCGACGGCCCTGCCCAGGACCCTCGGCGAGGCCTGGCTGGCCGCCTTCCAGGCGGGCCTGCGCTCCATGATGGGCGCCTTCGGCGCCCTGGCCGCGGGCGGCGACCTCAGCGCCTCGAAGCAAGGGCTCTTCATCGACGTCACCGTGCTCGGCGAGGTCGAGCGCGGCCGGGCCCTGCGCCGCTCGGCGGCGCGCCCCGGGGACGCCGTGTTCCTCAGCGGCGCGCTGGGCGGCAGCTCCGCGGGCATGGAGACGCTGAGGTCGAAGCGCCTCGCCGCCGGCCTCGACCCGAAGACCGCCCACCTGCTCGGCAACCGCCACCGCCTGCCCGTGCCCAAGGTGCTGGCCGGGCGCTGGCTGCTCCAGGAACGCGCCGCGCGGGCCTGCATCGACATCAGCGACGGCCTGGCCAGCGAGGCCTGGCACCTCTCCCAGGAAAGCGGGGTGCGCCTGGACCTCGACCTGGACGCCGTCCCACTGCACGCGGGGGTGCGCGCGGTGGCCAAGGCCCTCGGCCGCGATCCCTTGTCCTTCGCCCTGGAAGGCGGCGAGGACTACGAGCTCCTGTTCACGGTCCCGCGGGGATCCGTGGGGAAGGTTCTGGCGAAGATGGACCACTACACCGGCTGCATGCCCTGCCGCATCGGCGTCGTCGCGCCGGGCCGCGGGGTGCGCGTCCGCACGGGCCCCGGCCGGCCTTTCCGGCCGCTGCGGGACGGGGGCTATGACCACTTCCGCGGCTGAGCACTCCTGCGCCGGCCCCGCCGACACCGAGGCCCTGGCCGCCGAACTGGCCGCGGAACTGCGGCCCGGGGATGTGCTCCTCCTCAGCGGGGTGCTGGGCGCGGGTAAGACCTGTTTCGTGCGCGGCCTGGCCCGCGGCCTGGACCTTCCGGAGGGGGCGGTCCTCTCCCCGACCTTCCAGCTGGTGCGGGAGTCCCACGGCGGCCGCATGCCGCTCTACCACATCGACCTGTACCGACTGGAAGGCCCCCGCGAAGCCCTGGGCCTGGGGCTGGAGGAATACTTCGACGGCGACGGGGTCTGCGCCGTGGAATGGCCCGAGCGCCTGGGTCCCCTGGCTCCGCAAGGGGCCTGGCGGGTCTCCATCGAGCCCCGCGACGACGGGGTGCGGCTGCTGAGGGTCGCGCGGCCATGAAGCTGCTGGCCATGGAAGCCGGAGGGCCGGTGCTTTCCGCGGCCCTTTTTGAGGACGGACGGCCTGTCGGCCAAGCCTGGCTGCGGGCCCACCAAAAGCCGGCCGAGCACCTGGCCCCCATGGTGGACGGCCTTCTGCGCGCCCAGGGCTGGAAGCCCCTGGAGCTGGACGCCCTGGCCTGCGGACGCGGGCCGGGATCCTTCACGGGCCTGCGCTGCAGCATGGCCTTCTGCGCGGGCTGGGCCCTGGCGAAGGAAGGCCTGCTCCTGGTGGCCGTGCCCACCCTGCAGGCCTGGGCCGAAGCTTTCTGCCCGGCGGACCGGGGCCGGGCCCTGGTCCTGCTCGACGGCCGCCGCTCCCAGGTATACCGGGCCCTGCTTGAACGCGAAGGCGGCGCCTGGATGGAGCTGCTCAAGCCCGCCTTGGTGGACCTGTCCCTGGCCCTTGAGGAGGGATCCCCGGGGGAGGGAAGCGCCCTGCTGAGCGATCTGGCGTCCCTGCCGAAGGCAGGGCCGGACGCGGCCCGGCTCGAGTCCGCGGCCCTGGCCCTGGCCGTGGGCCGCCTGGCCTGCGGCACCCTTGAGCGCGGCGAGGCCCTGGCGCCCTGGGAGCCGGATTACCTGCGCCGCAGCGAGGCGGAACTGCTATGGGAACGCCTGCACCCCGCCGCGCCCGGGGCGGCCTGAGATGGACAAGGGAAGCCCGGCCATGGAACTGGGCGCCCTGCGCGCGGAGGACCTCGCGGAAGTCTGCGCCATCGAGATCGAAAGCTTCAGCACGCCCTGGCCGCGCTCCCTCTTCGAGGAGGAGCTGCGGCGCCCGGAGCTGTGCTTCTGGCTGGCCCTGCGCGACCCGGCCGCGCCGCCGGGTTCCCGCTTGGCTGCCTACGGCGGATTTTGGAAGGCCGTGGACGAGGCCCACTTCACCAACGTGGCCGTGCATCCCTCGCGGCGGCGCCTGGGGCTGGGCCGCCGCATGCTGCGCTCCCTGCTGGACAAGGCCCGCGAGCGGGGTTGCCTGAGCGCGACCCTGGAGGTGCGGCCCTCCAACGCCGCCGCCCTGGCCCTGTACACGTCCGAAGGCTTCAGCCCCGCGGCCATACGCCCGCGCTACTACAGCGACGACGGCGAGGACGCATTGATCCTGTGGAAACGCCCTCTGTGAGGATCCAAGAGCGATGAAGGAACAGCTTCGCATTCTCCGGGAACACCTCAAGCGCGCCGGGCTCAAGCGCACGAGCCAGCGCGAGGTGATCCTGGGGATTTTCCTGGGGCTCCAGGACTACCTGTCCGTCGACGAGATCGGGCGCGCGGTCCAGGAGCAGGACCGCCGCATCGGCCTCAGCACGGTCTACCGCAGCCTGAAGCTGTTCGTGGAGGCCGGCCTGGCCCGCGAGCACCATTTCCTGGCCGGCAAGACCCGCTTCGAGAAGTCGGCCGGGCCCGGCGAGGAGCCCCGCAACTACCTGGTGTGCACCCAGTGCCACAAGGTCCAGGTCTTCGCCGACCCGCTGATCGACGCGGTGCGCGACAAGGTGTGCAAGGGGCTGAAGTTCGCGCCCAAGTTCAACCGGCTCGAAGTGTACGGCCTGTGCGCCGACTGCCGCGGGCCTGCGGAAGAGGACGACTAGCTAGAGGCGCCAGTGGACAAGACCAAGATCATCCAGAAAATGAACGCGGCCCTGGAGCGGGAGCTCCACGAGGTCGTGCGGTACATGCACCAGAGCTTCTGGGTCAAGGGGCCCAGGGCGGTGCGCCTGCGCGCCTTCTTCCGGGAGCAGAGCGCCGAGAGCATGGGCCACGCCACCCGCCTGGGCGAGGAGATCGTGGCCCTCGGCGGCAGGCCGGTGGTCAAGATCCTCGAGATCTACGAGCCCAGCGCCCTGAGCGACGCCGAGCTGCTGGAGCAGTGCGTGGCCCACGAGGAGGCCGCCTGCGAGGGCTACAAGAAGATGCTGCCCCTGGTGGCCGGGCATCCCCGCCTCAAGCGGGTGATCGCGGGACTGGCCCGCGAGGAGGGCGAGCACATCGAGGCCATCCGCAGGATGGCCAAGCGCATCAGGGGGCGCGGTGTTTGAGACGGTGCGCGAGGACCTGCGCTCGGTGCTGGAGCGGGACCCGGCCGCCAAAAGCGGGCTGCAGGTGGCCCTGCTCTACAGCGGCCTGCACGCCATCTGGGCCTACCGGCTGACGCACCGCCTGCACGTCCGGGGCATGGTGTTCCCGGCCCGCTGGCTGGCCCAGGCGGCCCGCTTCCTGACCGGCGTGGAGATCCATCCTGCCTGCGCGATCGGCCGCCGCTTTTTCATCGACCACGGCATGGGCGTCATCATCGGCGAGACCGCGGTGATCGGGGACGACGTGCTGCTGTACCAGGGCGTGACTCTGGGCGGCACCGGCAACCAGAGCGGCAAGCGCCACCCCACCCTGGGCGACCGGGTGGTCGTGGGGGCCGGGGCCAAGGTGCTGGGCGGCATCACCATCGGGTCCGACACCCGCATCGGGGCCAACAGCGTCGTGCTGCACGACGTGCCCCCCCATTCCACGGTGGTGGGCATACCCGGCAAGGTCGTGCGCCGCCGCAAGGGCGACGAGAACGACGTGCTGTCCCACCAGAACCTTCCCGACCCCACCATGGACGAGCTGGTGCGCCTGTCCAAGCGCCTGGACGCCCTGGAAAAACGCCTGCGCGGGGGCAAGGCGCCGCGCGTGAAGCGCTGACCGTGGCGCGGCCCCGCAGCAAGGAGGCCGCCGCGCGCGCGCTGGAGCTTCGGCGCGAGATCGCGCGGCACGACGAGGCCTATTACCAGAAGTCCGCCCCCCTGATCAGCGACCGCGCCTACGACGCCCTCATGGGCGAATTGAAGCGCATCGAATCGGAACACCCCGAATTGGCCGGCCCCGACAGCCCCACCCAGACCGTCCGCGAAAAACCCACCCAGGGCTTCAAGCCCTTCAAGCACGCCCGCCCGCTGCTGAGCCTGGACAACACCTACAACGAGGAGGACCTGCGGGCCTTCGACGAGCGGGTGCGCAAGCTGCTCAAGCGCGAGGCCGTGGGCTACGTCGTGGAGCTGAAGATCGACGGCCTGGCCGTGGCCCTGCACTACGAGCAGGGCCGTTTCAAGGCCGGGGCCACCCGCGGCGACGGCGAGACCGGGGACGACATCACCGAGAACCTGCGCACGATCCGGGACCTGCCGAAGGCGCTGAAGGGCAAGGCCCCGGCCAGCCTCGAGTTGCGCGGCGAGGTCTACCTGGAGCACGCCGGCTTCGAGCGCATCAACGCCGAGCGCGCGGCCGCCGGGGAGCCGCTCTTCGCCAACCCCCGCAACGTGGCCGCGGGCAGCCTCAAGCAGCTCGACAGCGCCGCCGTCGCCCGCCGCCCCCTGCGCATCTTCCTCTACACCCTGGGGCACGCCGAGCCCATGCCCTGGACCGCGCACAGCGGCTTCCTGGCCGCGCTCAAGGGCCTGGGCGTTCCCCACGACGGGCACTGGAAGCTCTGCAAGGACATGGACGCGGTGCTGCGCCTCTGCGCGCAGTGGGAGGACAGGCGCCGCGAGCTGCCCTTCGACATCGACGGCCTCGTCATCAAGGTGGACGCCTACGAGGACCAGGCCGTGCTGGGGGCCACCGCCAAGAGCCCCCGCTGGGCCATCGCCTACAAGTTCAAGGCCGGCCAGGCCGAGACCACCCTGCTGGGCATCGAGGCCAGCGTCGGGCGCACGGGCGTCATCACCCCCGTGGCCCTGCTGGAGCCGGTGAAATTGGGCGGCTCGGTGATCAGCCGTGCCAGCCTCTACAACGCCGAGCAGCTGGCCGCCCTGGACGCCCGGCCCGGGGACCGGGTGCTCATCGAGAAGGGCGGCGAGGTCATCCCCAAGGTCGCCGCGGTCCTCGTCGAACGGCGCACGGGCCGTGAAAAGCCCTGGGCCTTCCCCGACCGCTGCCCGGTCTGCGGGGGCGAGACCGGGCGCGACGAGGGGATGGTGGCCCTGCGCTGCCTCAACCCGCTGTGCCCCGCCCAGGTGGCGGGCCGCCTGGAGCACTGGGCCAAGCGCGACGCCATGGACATCGAGGGCCTGGGCCCGGCGGTGGTGGAGCAGCTGCTCAAGTCCGGCATGGTCAAGGACGTGTCCGACCTCTACCGACTGACCCCGCTGGAGGTGGCGGGCCTGGAGCGGCTGGGGGAGAAGTCCGCCGCCAACCTCATCGAGGGGATAGCGGCCAGCAAAAAGAGGGGCCTGTCGCGCCTGCTCTTCGCCCTGGGCATCCCCGGCATCGGCGAGCGCTCGGCCGCGGCCCTGGCCCGCCGTTTCGAGAGCCTCCAGGCCGTGGCCGCGGCCGGGGACGAGGATCTGCTCAAGACCCCCGACTTCGGGCCCGCCGCGGCCGAGGCCGTGCGGGGCTACTTCAAGATGAAGGAGGCCAAGGCCCTGGTGCAGCGCCTCAAAAAGGCCGGGCTGAACACCCAGCTCCTGGCCGAGGAAAAGCCCGTCAACGACCGCCTCAAGGACAGGACCTTCGTGTTCACGGGAGAGCTGAAGGATTTCAGCCGGGCCCAGGCCGAGGCCGAGGTGCGCAAGCTGGGGGGCAAGGCCAGCGGCAGCGTGAGCGCCAAGACCTCCTATGTGGTGGCCGGGGAGGCGCCGGGCTCGAAGCTGAAGCAGGCCCTGAAGCTGGGCGTGGCGGTGCTGGACGAGGGCGCCTTCAGGAAGATCCTGGCCAAGGGCGGGGGATAGCGGCGCGGCGGAGGCCTCCGCCGCGGTTCGAGGAGCGATAGAAGAAGCCGGGGCCCGATGGCCGCGGCCTTTTTTCGGCCTTGACAATGCATAAGGTTATGCTTATATGTGTGTATGCAACGAGAGAGCGCGATCTTCCGGGCCCTGGGCGACCCCAGCCGCCTGGCCATCTTTGAGAGCATCGCCCGCAGGGAAGCCCCGGTGAAGGAGCTGACCGCGCAGTTCCGGATCTCGCAGCCCGCGGTGTCCCAGCACCTGGCGGCCCTGCGCAAGGCGGGCCTGGTGACCGTGCGCCGCGACGGCCGCCTGGCCTACTACGGCCTGAAGTCCTCCGGCCTGAAGCCCCTGGCCGACTGGCTGTCCCACTTCCAGGCCTTCTGGCCGGAGCGGATCGGGCGCTTGAACGCGCTGCTGAAGGAGGTGGATTGATGCCCCCCAAGGACGGAACCATCAGCCTGGCCTGGGATCTGCCGCACCCGCCGGCGAAGGTGTGGCGGGCCCTGACGGACCCGGAGCTGGTGTCGCAGTGGCTGATGAAGACGGACATGCCCGCGGAGCGGGGGAAGGCCTTCACCTTCCGCGCGGAGCCGATGCCCTACTGGGACGGCATCGTCCACAGCGAGATCGTGGAGCTGGAGCCGCAGAAGCGCCTGCGCTACACCTGGAAGGGCGGGCCCGGGACCGAGGTCCTCGACACGGTGGTGACCTGGTCCCTTTTCCCGGTGGAGGGCGGGACGCGGCTGGAGCTGGAGCACAGCGGCTTCAGGCCGGAGCACGGCCGGGCCTACGGCGGGGCCAAGCTGGGATGGGAACGCAAGGTGGACGGCGGAATGAACGGGGTTTTGGCGGCTTTGAACTGAATTCCAACCCGATGGAGGGCAACCATGAACATCCTGCTGTGGGTCCTGCAAGTGGGCACGGCGTTCTTCTACATCGCCGGGGGCAGCTACAAGATCACCCATTTCGAGCAGCTCAAGAAGATGGGCGCCTCGATGCGGGCGCTTCCGAAGGCCTTTTGGGCCTGCGTCGGCGCCTTTGAGGCGCTGGCCGGCGCGGGCCTGGTGCTGCCCGCCGCCCTCCACATCTTCCCCGTCCTGAGCGCTACCGCGGCGGCCTGCCTGGCGGTAGAATCGGTCCTGGTCGTCGGCTTGTTCCTGTCCTACCGGGACTTCGCCCCGGTGCCCTACGCGGCGGGGGGCGGGCTCGTGGCGGCCTTCATCGCCTACGGAAGGTTCGCGCTGGCGCCGTTCTGAGGGGGCTGCCCATGGCAAAGACGGACAAAAAAACGCCTTCGGTTCCGGCCTCCGGGCCGAACCCGAAGGTCGATTTTTATTTCAACAAGAACGAGCGGTGGAAGGGGGAGATCGCCCGCCTGAGGAAGATCCTGCTGGGCTGCGGACTGACCGAGGAGCTCAAGTGGGGCGTCCCCTGCTATTCCCTGGAAGGCAGCAACATCGTCCTGATCCACGTGTTCAAGGAATACTGCGCGCTCTTGTTCTTCAAGGGCGTGCTGATGAAGGACCCCAAGGGCCTCTTGATCATACAGACGGAGAACGTGCAGGTGGCGCGCCAGATCCGTTTCACCCGGGTCGAGGACATCGCGGGGAAGGAAAAAACCCTGGTGGCCTATGTCCGCGAGGCCGTCGCGGTGGAGCGGTCCGGCGCCAAGGCGCCGATGAAGGAGACCTCGGATTTCCCGGTCGCCGACGAGCTCAAAAGGAAGCTGGACGCGGACCCGGCCCTGAAAGCCGCCTTCAAGGCGCTGACCCCGGGGAGGCAAAGGGGCTATCTGATGTATTTTTCGCAGGCTAAGCAGGCCCGGACGCGGGAAGAACGGGTCGAAAAATGCGTGAAGAAAATTCTCGCCGGCAAGGGGATGCTCGACGACTAGCCCCGGCGCTCCGCCCTAACGCAATTCCACATAAATCATGACGCTGTCGGCCGCCCCGCCCGCCGCCGGCGGGCTGTAGGGTTCGGCGTCCACCGCCGAGGCCTTCATTTTGGCCAGGCGGGCCAGGGCGCCGCCGACCTCGGCCGCGCGCGCCTTCGAGCGCTCCTCTTGCGAGGAGTAGAGGCCCTTCAAATCGGAGGAGTCCAGCGGCCCGACCACGTCCAGGCTGTCCCCGGGATACTGCCGCACGCGCTTGGCCAGCTTGCGCAGGGCGGCCAGGGACTGGGCGTCCAGCTGGTCCTGGTCGTCGAAGGAGGCCCTGAAGCGCATGCGCAAGCTGGCGGCCCTGAGCGCGGGCCTGGACACGGCTGCCTTGGCCATGGGCGCGGCCTGCGCCGCGGCCGGGGCTTTCGTCGGGGCCGCGGCCGGGGCCTGCGCCGCAGGCTGGGCCGGGGCGGCCGTGGGCGCCGCCGTCGCGACGCTGGTCGGAAGCGCCGTCGGGACCGCGGTCGGCATGGGGGTCGGGACCTGGGTGGGAAGCGGGGCCGGGGCCGCGACAGGGCCGGAGCCCAGGGGCAGGGAGGTCCAGGCCGGGGAAAGGCCCCCGCCGTGGGTGATCCGCTTGGACGAATTCCCTTGGGCGTCCCCGACGTAGAGGTCCCAGGTCACGGTGTCCGCCTGGGCCGAACTGTACAGGATCTGCGCGCCCGAGGGGCTGAATACGGCCGAGGCGCTCAGATGGTCCTTGGTGAGCATGTCCGCGTCGGAGGTGGGCGCGTCGCCGCCGGAGGAAAGCTCCACGATGTCGCTGTCCTCGCCGCGGGTGCGGGTGAGCATGATGCGGCCGCCGTCCGGGGACCAGCGGGGCGAGCCCACGGAGTAGTCGTTGAAATCGGTGAGCTGGGAGGTGTCGTGGTTCTCCACCGAGGTGACCCACAGGTCGAAGTGCCCGTCCGGGCCGTTGACGTAGGCGATCTGCTTGCCGTCGGGCGACCAGGCCGGGGCCCAGCTCGACCCGTCGCTGATGAGGGTCTGCGCGTTGTTTCCGTCCGCGTCCATGATCCAAAGGTTGCCGTTGAAGCTGTAGGCGATCTGCTTGCCGTCGGGCGAGCAGGAGGGGGCGTTGTCCAGGTCCAGCTTCTTCATGGGCGGCTCGGCCTTTTCACCGGTGTCCGTCAGCACGCTGACCCGGCCGGTCAGGCCGATCCGGGCGATGTCCTGCGTGCCGTCGCCGCGCGAGAGCCAGACCAGGAAGCCGTCGCCGTTGGGGGAGACCACCGGGAACCAGAAGTCCTCGTCCTCGCCCGGCGCCGCCAGGAGGTGGGCGCCGGTGCCGTCGGAATGCGCGACCCACAGGGCGCCGGAGCGGGTGAAGGCCACGGTGTCGTTGATGGGCGTGGGCTTCACCGTGGGCACCACCGTCTGGACCACGACGGCGGTCACGGGCTTCTTGCAGCCCGAGCCGAGGAGGGCCAGGGCCAGGAGGGCGGCCGCGAGGGGGAGGCGCGTCTTCATCACTTGCAGCCCCCGGGAAGCGGAATCAGGGCGCCCAGGCTGATGTGGTCCACGGGCACCGCGCCCAGGGGCTTGGCCCTGCTGCCGTCCAGTCCGCAGGACCACAGCAGGTGGTCGCGCATGAAGTAGAGGGCCTGGCCGTCGGGGAAGGCCCAAACGCCGCTGGCCCCGCCCTGGGTGACCTGGTTCGGAGTGGCTCCGTCCGCCGTGCCGATCGTGAAGACCTCGGTGCGCGCGCCCATGGGGGCCGCGGCGAGCAGGGCGACGGAGCCCGGGAGCAGCGCGAAGGTGTTGGGGTCGATCGGGGAGGCCATCAAAAGCTGGGTGTCCAGGGCCTCGTCCACCCTGTTGAGGCCGTGGCCGAGGTAGAAGATGTCGTTGGGGGCCTGGGCGTTCGTGCTCCAGGCCACCACGGGCTGGGTGCAGGCGCCGGCGACGATCGCCATGTCGGAGCTGCCGTTGGCGGCCACGCGGCGCAGGTTCTTGTCCTGGACCACGGCCAGGGCCTCGCCGGAGGGCGCCCAGGACAGCGCGTGGACCTCGCCGTCGAAGGTCAGTGTGCGGGCCTGCCTGTCCGCCAGGGTCTCGATCCAGAGCTCGCCGCGCGCGATGTAGGCCAGGGATTTTCCGTCGGGTGAGAATGCCATGCTGTACTGGCTGGCGTCCGCGGCCGGCATGATGCCGGTGTCGTCCTGCGTCAGGGGCTCGTACTTCATGGCGTCGGCGCTGAAGAGCCAGATGTTGAGGCTGCCGCCGCGGTTGGTGAGCAGGGCGAACTGCGAGCCGTCGGGAGAGCTGACCGCGATGAGGTCGTCGCCGGCGGGGGCCGGATCAGGGTAGGTCAGCCAGCCCTGGCCGAAACGGCCCAGATAGGCTTTGCAGGTCCCCGCGGCGTTGCTGCGCCCCAACACGCTGTGGTGGTTGGCCTTGACCGTGAAAAAAATGGTGTTTTCGGATTTGGGTTTGACAGGGGTCGGGCTGGTCGCGGGCGCGGCAGCGCCCAAAGGCAGGGACAGGAGAAAAACCGCTGTCCCGCCAAGGACGATTCGCCGAATCATGGAGACGCTTGGGGAAAACAGGTTCACGCGCTGCGGCTCGAAAAAGGCAAGGGATATATAGTTTTTTACAATATTAAAGAACTTATGCTCAAGCGTCAAGAAAGATTTGCACAATTGCCTGTGGGTATCTTGGGCCTTCAGCCAATGATGACAAGGGACCTTCAAAGGCCTTGTCCGGCTTGGCGTTTTTTCTGTTCCACCCAGGCCAGGTATTCCCGGAAGTTTTTTTCCCGGCCCCGGTCCGAAGGGCTGTAGAAGTCCCGGCTGCGCAGGCCTTCCGGCAGGCAATCCATGTCCGCGACCGCGCCTTCCTGGTTGTGGGCGTGGACATAGCCCGCGCCGTGCCCCATTTCCTTCATCAGCTTGGTGGGGGCGTTGCGCAGGTGCATGGGCACGGAGCGGGAGCCCGTGGCCTCGATCTCAGCCTGCACCCCGTTCCAGGCGCGGTAGGCCGCGTCGCTCTTGGGCACGCAGGCCAGGTAGGCGGCCAGCTGGATGACGGCCAATTCGCCTTCCGGCGAGCCCAGGAATTCGTAGGCCTCCCGCGCGGAGCGCGCCAGCCCCAGGGCCGCGGGATCCGCGTTGCCCACGTCCTCGCTGGCCATGCGGGTGAGGCGCCTGAGCACGTAGAGCGGGTCGTCCCCGGCCTTGAGCATGCGGCCGCACCAGTACACCGCGGCGTCGGGGTCGGAGGAGCGCACGCTCTTGTGGAGGGCGGAGATGATGTCGTAGTGCTGGTCCCCGCTCTTGTCATAGAGCAGGACCTGGGCCCCCGCGGCGCGCTCCACCGCGCCCATGTCCAGGGCAGTCGAGTCGCGCCTAGCCAGGGAGGCGGCCTGCTCCAGCAGGGCCAGGGCCCGCCGGGCGTCGCCGTCGGCCATCGAGGCCAGGGACTCCAGGGCGCCCGCTTCCGCGCTCAGCTTCCAGGCGCCCAGCCCGCGGGCCTCGTCGGCCAGGGCCCGCCGCAGCAGGTCCAGCAGGCTGTCCGCGGACAGCGCCTCCAGGCGCAGCACGCGCGCGCGGGAGAGCAGGGCGGCGTTGAGGGCGAAGCTCGGGTTTTCCGTGGTGGCGCCGACCAGGGTCAGGGAGCCGTTCTCAAGGGAGGGCAGGAAGGCGTCCTGCTGGGCCTTGTTGAAGCGGTGGATTTCGTCCAAAAAAAGCAGGGTGCGCCGGCCGTACAGGCGGCGCTGCTCCTGGGCCGTCTCCATCACCGCGCGCACGTCCTTGAGCGTGGCCTCCACGGCGCTGTGGGAGACGAAATGGAAGCCGCCGCTCTGGGCCAGCAGGCGCGCCAGGGTCGTCTTCCCCACGCCCGGCGGCCCCCAGAAGATCAGGGAACCGGCCTCGCCCTTGAGGAAGGCGTCCCGCAAGGGACGGCCCGGGCCGAACAATTTCTCCTGGCCCAGCACCTCGTCGAGGCTGGCCGGGCGCATGCGCTCGGCCAGCGGCAGGAAGGGCGACGGAACCGCGTCGAAAAGGTCGTCGGACATCGCGGGCCTTAAAAAAATCCCCTAGGACATCGTCCGCAGGATGGCGCCGGTGATCAGCTTGGGCTGGAAGTAGGTGCTCTTCTGGGGCATCACGTCCTTGGCGTCGGAGACGGCCTGCAGCTGCTCCATGCGCGTGGGGTTGAGCAGGAAGGCGGCCTGGGCCCGGCCTTGGGCCACGGCCTGGGCGGTCTTGGCCGCGTCCTTCTCGAAGAAGAGGTTCTCCTGGGCGGCGATGCTTTCCGGGCTCATGCCCAGGATCTTCTCCAGCACCAGGGCCTGCAGGAGGCTGACGTCGAGGTGCTTGTAGGCGGCCGAGCGCTTGTCCTTCACCGCCTTGATGGGATCCACCCCGGCCTTGAGGCTCAGGAGCTGGAAGGAGCCCGACAGCACGAGGCCGAAGGCGTGGGCCTCGGCGGCGGGCTTGGCTTTGCCCTTGGACTTTTTCCCGGCGGCCGGCTTGGCCTTCTTGGCCCCCGCGTCCACCTTGGCCAGCTCCTTGGTCAGCGCGTCCAGGCTCGGCATGGCCTGCACGTCGAAGTCCGCGGCCAGGCTGCGCAGGAGCTTGTGCGCGTCGAAGCCCTTGAGCCCGTGCACCAGGCGGTGGGTGGGCAGGATGATCAGGCCGGGCTGCTGGAAGGGCGTGAGGCAGACCAGGGTGTGCGCGGCCTCCTTCTTCACGGAGGCGGGGGCCTCCTTGGAGAAGGCCAGCATGGTCTCGTAGCGGTGGTGGCCGTCGGCGATGTAGATGGGCGCCTTGGCCAGCTTGGAGGTGAAGGCTTTCACGGCCGCGGGCTGGTCCACCACCCAGAGCTGGTGGCGTTCGCCCGAGGCGACCCTGAAGCTGGCCGTGGGCTTGCGCTTCATCTGCGCCGCCATCCAGCGCAGGCCCGCCTCCTTGGCGTCGTCGTAGAGGAAGAAGATGGGGGAGAAGTTCGTGTGGGTGGCGCGCGTCAGCTCCAGGCGGTCGGCCTTGGGCTTGCTCAGCGTCTTCTCGTGGGGGCGCACCACGCCCTTCTTGTATTCCTCCAGCTTCAGCTGGGCGTAGACGCCGGCGAAGCTGCGCTTCCTGCCGTCGGGGGCGGTGTAGGTCTGGGTGGCCAGGTAGAGGGCCGGCTTGGGGTCGGACTTCAGCACGCCCTGCTCGCGCCAGAGCTTCAGCAGGGTCGCGGCGCGGCGGTACTTGTTGCGCTGGGCGTCGTCCCCGGCCTGGGTCTTGCCGAAGTCGAGGCGGATGACGTTGAAGGGATGCAGGGCGTAGTAGGCGTCCTGTTCCGCGGGCGAAATGATGTCATAGGGCGGCGCCACGACCTTCCCCAAATCCTTGTCCTTGATCTTGGAGGGGCTGTAGCGGAGGGCGCGGAACGCTGAAATTTGGGCCATGGTTTCCTGTCGGGAGCGGCGGTCTTGGGGGGATGGGGAGGCTAAAGCTTTTCCAACGCGAGGTGCATGTCCTTGAGGCCCTGGTCCAGGCCGCGGGCCTCGAAGCCCAGGGAGCGCAGGCGCGCGGTGTCGAGGCTGGCGTCGGCGGGCCGCGGGTCGCGGAAGACCATGTCCTTGAGCGAGGCGGCCTGCATCTGCTCGGCGGGGAACCTGAACTCCCGGGCCAGGCGCACGGCGAAATCGTGGCGGCTGGCGCGTTCAGGGCCGGCCAGGTGCAGCAGGCCCTTCCAGCCGCGCTCCGCGCCCAGGCGCATGGCCTCGCAGGCGTCCTCGGCGTAGATGGGCGTGCGCCATTGGTCGGTGAAGGCCGGCACGCGCCCTCCCGTGAGCAGGGTCTTGAGCCACTGTTCGGCGAAGTTGCGGCCGTGCGCGCCGCCGCGCCCCCATCCGTAGGTCAGGGCCAGGCGCAGCACCAGGGCCTCGCCGTCGCTGGCCTCCAGCACGGCCTTTTCCGCGTCTCGCTTGCTGCGGCCGTAGGCGCCCAGGGGTTCGGGGACGTCGCTTTCGGACCACAGCGCGCGGCTGCCGTCGAAGACCTGGTCCGTGCTGGTGAAGACCAGGGCCGCGCCGGCGCGCCGGGCGGCCTTGGCCACGATCTTGGCGCCCTGCACGTTGATGTGGCGGGCGGCGGGCTCGTCGTCGGCGCAGGCGTCCGGCTGGGCGATGGCCGCGAGGTGGAAGACGACCTCCGGCGCGCTTTCGGCGACCAGCGCGTCCACTTCCGCGGGGACGCACACGTCCAGGTGGCGCGCCTGCACGCCCGCCAGGCCCGGGTCCTTGCCGTGCCAGGAACCCCACACGGACCAGCCGTGCCTGGCCAGGTGCAGGGCCAGGTTGCTGCCCAAAAATCCGCCCAGCCCGGTGATGAGGGCGCGGCGTCCGGGAACTGCCGGGGACTGCGGCTCAGCCATGGCTCGGCTCCGGCCGGCCTTGGGCGCTGATTTTCTGGCGGGAGGGGATTTCCGGCGCGCCGGAAGCGGTCGGGCTGAGGGCCTCGGGCTGGGCGCTGTCCTTGCCCTGGCGGCCCCAGGACACGCTGAACAGGGCGATGCCCAGGCTGGTCCCAAGGGCCGCGGCGCCCACGCCGGCGTAGAGGCCGGAATTGAACTTGGGCGGCAGGCGCCGCTGGGCGACGCTTTCCACGGCCCCCACGGCCAGGCCGTACCACAAGACGGTGAAGGGTGCGGAGAGCAGGGTGACCACGGTGATGTATTCCCAGCGGCTGGGGTTCTGGAGCTTGGGATGCTGCGGGCGTTTGGGCAGGAGGGGGAGCTCCTGCGCGGTCGCGGAGTCGGCCTTCGCGGCCGCGCGCGGCGGGGCGCTGGGGGACAAGGGCGCCGCGTCCGTTTGCGCCCCCGCCGGGCATTGGGCCGCCAGGAGCAGCGCCGCCAGGGCGAGCGACCTTACCATTTTTTGACGACCACCTTGCCCGCGCGCGCGGCCTCAAGGTTCTCGCGCACGTAGTCCGCCTTGGGGCTTTGGGGCTCCAGGACCAGGTAGCGCTCCCAGGCCGCGATGGCCCGGTCCACCCAGCCGCGGTTGAGGAAGATGACGCCGAGGCCGAAGTGGGCGCCGGCGTGGTCGGGCTTCATCTCCAGCACCTTCTCGTACTCGGTCAGGGCCTCTTCCCACCAGTTTTTCGCGAAGTAGGCGTTGGCAAGGTGGAAGTGGGCCTGCGGATGGGCCGGGTTCAATTCCACCGCCTTGAGGCAGTGGCGCACGGACTCGTCCAGAAGGCCGTTCTTGAACAGGGCGATCCCGAGGTTCAGGCGCGAAGGGAAGTGCCTAGGTCCCGCCTCCACGGCCTGCCGGAACACGGCGCAGGCGCCCGCCAGGTCGCCCTGGCGGTACAGATCCTGGCCCTGTTTGTTGAGCTCTTCTTCGGAGGGCATGGCTTTAGTAAATGACCTTGTTGAGGGGATATTCCACCAGGCCCTGGGCCCCGGCGCGCTTCAGGGCCGGGATCAGGTCGCGGGCCAGCTTTTCCTCGATGACCGTGACCACGTCCACCCAGTCGCCCTTGGCCAGCGGGCTGATGCTGGGGTTCTTCATGGAGGGCAGCAGGCCCAGGATGCGGGAGAGGTCCTTCTTGGGCACGTTCATCATCAGGCCCACCATGCGCTTGGCCAGCAGCGCGCCCTGCAGCAGCGTCGCCAGGTCCTCGATCTTGGAGCGCTTCCAGGGGTCCTTCCAGGCCTTCTTGCCCACCACCAGGCGGGTGTTGGTCTCCAGCACCGTGTCGACGATGCGCAGCTTGTTGGCGCGCAGGGAGGAGCCGGTTTCCGTGATCTCGACGATGGCGTCGGCCAGGTCCGGGCACTTCACTTCGGTGGCGCCCCAGCTGAACTCCACGTTGGCCTTGACCTTGTGGCCGTCCAGCCAGCGCCTGGTCACGCCGACCAGCTCGGTGGCGATGCGCTTGCCCTTGAGGTCCTTGACGCTCTTGACCGGGCTGTCCTCGGGCACGCACAGCACCCAGCGCGCCTTGGTGTCGGTGGCCTTGCTGTAGTCGAGCTCGGCAAGCTCGATGACGTCGCTCTGGTTCTCCACCACCCAGTCGTGGCCGCAGAGGCCGGCGTCGAGGACCTCGTCGGCGACGTAGCGGCTCATCTCCTGGCTGCGGATGAGCATGCACTGGATCTGGGGGTCGTCGATGGTCGGGTAATAGCTGCGGGAGCTGATGGAAACCTGGTAGCCGGCCCTGCGGAAGAGGTCCACGGTGGCCTGCTCCAGGCTGCCCTTGGGGATGCCGAGTTTAAGAATGCCGCTCAAAAGTCCTCCATAGCCGTTGGTGTCCTTGGCGCAAGATTCCAGTTTAGGACGCGGTGGGCGCAGGGTCAACGCGGCCCGCGCCCCGTTCCCAGCGCTGCCCGTCCTTGGCGTCCTTCACCATGATGCCGCGCCGCTCCAGCTCCCGGCGCAGCTCGTCGCCGCGGGCCCAGTCCTTGCGCGCCCGGGCCTCTGCGCGCTGGGCGAGCAGGGCCTCCTCCTCGGGGTCGAGCCCCGCCTTGGGCGCCCGCGGCGCCAGCAGGTCCAGGCCCAGCCAGGCGTCCATGGCCAGGATGAGGGCGGCCTTGAGCGCGGGATCGAGCTCCGCGTGCTTGGCGGTCTCCCAGACCACGGCCAGGGCGCGCGGCGCGTTGAGGTCGTCGGCCGTCTGCTCCCAGAACCTGGCCCACAAGGGGTGGCGCTTCGCCGCGTCCGCGCCGGCGGGGGCGACCCCGTCGAGCTCGGCCAGGCGGGCCTTCAGGCCGAGGCGCCCGGCGCGGGCGCCGTCGAGGGCCTCGAAGCTGAAGTGGAGCGGGGCGCGGTAATGCGTGCCCAGGCACAGGAAGCGGTAGTCGAGGGCCTCGTAGCCCCTGTCCAGCAGCGACTGCAGGGTCAGGAAGTCCCCGCCGGTCTTGCTCATCTTGCCCTTGTCCAGGATCAGGAATTCGCCGTGCATCCACAGGTTCACCCAGGGGTGCACGCCCAGGTAGGCCTCGCTCTGGGCGATCTCGTTGGTGTGGTGCACCGGGATGAGGTCGATGGCGCCGCAGTGGATGTCGAACTGCGGGCCCAGCAGCTCCAGGCTCATCGCCGAGCATTCGATGTGCCAGCCCGGGAAGCCCTTGCCCCAGGGGCTGTCCCATTCCATCAGGCGCCGGCTGTCCTTGGGGCTGAGCTTCCACAGGGCGAAGTCCTCGTGGTTGCGCAGGCCGGCCCGCGGCTGGGTGCGGGCCGCGGCCTCCTGGCCCTTGAGGTCCTTGCGCGCGAAGTCGGCGTAGCGCGGGTAGCTGGCCACGTCGAAGTAGACCCCGTCCAGGCCGACGTAGGCGTGGCCCTTGTCCAGCAGGCCCTGCACCATGGCGATCTGCTGGGGGATGTAGTCCGTGGCCTTGGGCCGGTGGGTCGCCTCCACCGTGTTGAGGCGCGCCAGGTCCTGGAGGAAGAGGCGGGTGTAGTGCGCCGCGATGTCCCACACGCTGCGGTTCTCGCGCCGGGCGCCCTGCTCCATCTTGTCCTCGCCCGCGTCCGTGTCGCCGGTGAGGTGCCCCACGTCGGTGATGTTGCAGACGTGGTTGACCTCCAGGCCGTCGAGGCGCAGGGCGCGCACCACCAGGTCCGCGAAGACGAAAGTCCTGAGGTTGCCGATGTGGGCGTCATGGTAGACTGTGGGGCCGCAACAATAAAGGCCGACCTGGCCTGCCACGCGGGGCTCGAAGGGTTCCTGGCTGCGGGTGCGAGTGTTGTAGAGCTTGAGCGTCGGCATGATCCATCCCGGCCGCTGCCCCCGCGTCGTTGCCGGGGGCGGGCCTTAGTGCCCCGTCCAGGGGCGTTTTTTGGAACCCTATCCGGGAAATCCCGGACCCTTCAGGAGGACCGTCCCATGACCCAGCCCAAGGGCATCCATTCGTTCACGCTCAAGGCCATCGACGGCCGGGAGCGCAGCCTCGCCCAGTACGCCGGCAAGGCCCTGCTCCTCGTCAACGTGGCCTCGGAGTGCGGCTTCACGCCCCAGTACAAGGACCTGGAGGCCCTCCACCGGAGGTACCAGGACCGCGGCTTCATGGTCCTGGGCTTCCCCTGCGACGACTTCGGCCACCAGGAGCCGGGCGCGGACGCCGAGGTCAAAAGCTTCTGCGAGCGCAACTACGGCGTGAGCTTCGACCTCTTCTCGAAGATCCGCATCAAGGACGAGCCGCGGGCGCCCCTGTACCAGTACCTCACGGCCGAAGCCGGCTTCGACGGCCCGGTGGCCTGGAACTTCGCCAAATTCCTGGCGGGCCGCGACGGCGCGGTGCTCGCGCGCTGGGACCCCAAGGTCAAGCCCCTGGCCCCGGAGATCGTCTCGGCCGTGGAGAAGGCGCTGCAGTAGGGGCCCTTGGGGCCCGGTCCGTATTTTTCCCGTCCTTCCTTCAGCCCGTATTTTTCATCCCCGCCGCGATGCCATTGATGGAGAGCAGGATGGCCTCCTCCAGGGCCGTCTCGGTCTTCAGGTCCGGCCGCGCGCGCATGCGCTTCAGCAGCTCGATCTGGATCATGTGCAGGGGGTCCAGGAAGGCGTTGCGCCGGTCCAGGCTGTCGCGCAGCTCCGGCTCGTGCTCCAGCAGGCCGCCCACCTGGGCCACGGCGCAGACCGCGGCCACGGCGCTGTGGTAGGCGTCCTCGATGCGGCGGTGCACCTCGGCGGATCCCGGCGCGGCGCTCAAGGCCGCGTAGCGCCCGGCGATGTGCATGTCGGCCTTCTTCAGGGACATCTGGGCGTTGTCGACCAGGTCCGCGAAAAAGGGCCAGCGCAGGTACATGCGGCGCAGGCGCTCCAGGTTGGCGCCGTTGGACGCGAGGCGCGCGCTCAGGGCCTGGCCCAGGCCGTACCAGCCCGGCAGCAGGTGGCGGCTCTGGGTCCAGGAGAAGACCCAGGGGATGGCCCGCAGGGACTCGAAATCGAACTGGGCGGAGTCGTCGCGCCGCGAGGGGCGGCTGCCGATGCGGTGGCGCGCGATCTCGTGCAGGGGCGTGGCCTGCTGGAAGTAGTCCATGAAGCCGGGCTGGGCCAGCAGGGAGCGGTAGGCGTCCTCGGCCTCCTTGGCCAGGGCGTCCATCTCCTCCTCCCAGTCCGCGGAGGGCCGCAGCTCGTCCCTGGGGAAGCCGGCGTCGAGCACGGCCGAGGCCAGGTGGTCGAGGTGCAGCACGGCCCAGGAGGCGCGGAAGTAGTGGTCGTTGACCACCTCGCCCTGCTCGGTCAGGCGCAGGCCGCCCTCCACCGTGTCGGGCGGCTGGGCCATGATGGCCCGGTGCGTCGGCCCGCCGCCGCGGCCCACGCTGCCGCCGCGGCCGTGGAAGAGGCGCAGGCTCACGCCGTGGGTCGGCGCGCCCTTGTGCAGGGCGCGCTGGGCCTGGTAGAGGTACCAGCGCGAGGCGACGTAGCCGCAGTCCTTGTTGCTGTCGCTGTAGCCCAGCATGATCTCCTGGCGGTTGTGCCGCAGGCGCAGGTGGTCGCGGTAGGCGGGGCTCAGGTAGAGCGCGTCCATGAGCAGGGGCGCGTTCTCGAGGTCCCGGCTCGTCTCGAAGAGGGGCACCAGGTCCAGGCGGCTGGACTTGCCCGGCACGTAGATCCCGGCCTCGCGGCACAGCAGCAGCAGGCCCAGCAGGTCGCTCTGGCGGTGCGTCATGGAGATGATGTAGTACTGGAAGGCGTCGGGGTCGATGTGCTCCAGGGTCCGCGCGGCAAGCCGCAGCGAGCCCAGGATCTCCGCGGTCCCCGGGCCCAGGCCCGCCATGTTGCGGGCCAGGGGGCGGGGGCTGGACAGCTCGGTTTCGAGCAGGGCCAGGCGGGCGGGCTCGGCCAGTCCTTCCCAGTCCGCGCACACGCCCGCCTCCTTCAGCAGGTCCGCGACGGCCAGGCTGTGGGCCCCGGAATGCCGGCGCAGGTCCAGACGGGCGAGCTGCAAGCCCAGGACCTCGACCAGGCGGCGCGTCTCGTCGAGCACGCCGTCGGCGACGATGGCCGCGTTGTTCTCGCGCAGGCTGGCGTCGATCAGGTCCAGGTCCTCGAGCAGGGCCGCGGCGCTGGGGTACCAGGTGCCCGGCTCCGGGGCCGAGCCGGGCACGCGCTTGAGCACGCGGCGGCCCTCCACGGCGCTGCGGCGCAGCTTCTCCAGCATGAAGGACAGCTTGCGCCGGTAGGGTTCGGCGGCGATGTCGTCGCTGAGCCGCTCGTTGAGCCGGGGGAAATTGTTCTCGTCGTCGCGCAGGGAATGGATCAGGGCCCGGCTGACGCCCACCTGCTGCTGGCTCATGCTCAGGCGCTGGTACAGGCGCCTCAGCGAGCGCGCGTGCAGGCGCAGGGCCATGCCCCGCATCTCCGCCACCACCTCGGCGGTGACCTTCGGGGTCACGAAGGGGTTGCCGTCGGCGTCCCCGCCGATCCAGGAGCCGAAGTTCAGGAAGGCCGGCAGGCGGAAGCCGGCCTCCGTTCCGTACACCGCCTGCAGGTCGAGCTGCCAGCGGCGGTACAGCTGTGGCACCGCCCGCACGAGGCTTTCCTCGAAGTAGAAGAGGTTGCGCCTGGCCTCGGTGAGCACGGAGGGCCGGTCGCGGCGGACGTCGTCGCTCTGCCACAGCACCACCAGCTCCTCCAGCACCCTCAGGCGCCGCGCCTCCTGGGTCTCCTCGTCGAGGCCCTCCTCCAGCAGGGCCGCGGCGGCGGTGGTGAGGCGGTGGAGGATGTCCTGGGTGGTGCGCCGCCGGCTCTCCGTGGGATGGGCCGTGAACACGGGCGTGATGCGCGCGGCGGAGAAGTAGGCGCGCAGTTCAGCGGCCGGGACGCCGCGCTCGAAGAGGCGCTTCAGGGACTGGCGCAGCACGCTGGGATGGGGCCGCGCATGGGCGTGCAATTTCTCGGCCAGGTTGGCCATGCCGAAATAATGGGTGAAGGCCTTGATCAGGACCACCAGGTCGGCCTCGGCCAGGCCCCCCACCCAGGTGCCCAATTCCTCCAGGCGTTCGGGGTCGCCGTTCCTGCGGAAATCGCGGGCCAGGCGCCGGGCGCGTTCGACCCGCTCCAGGGCCTCCTCGCCCTCCTGGCGCGCGACGACTTTGCCCAGGTTGCCGGCCAGAGAGCGGACTAAAAACGAAAGGGTATTGGCATTGTTCATAGGATCGGACATTTTGCCTGGACTAAATCCGCGGCGCAACGGATTCCGGGCGCCAAGCCCCTCGAAGTCCGGGCTCCAGGGGTGCTATGATCGGGCTTCCTTTTCGCGAGAGACGCATGGCGGAAGCGCCCATACTGGCCCAAGGCTGGACCGATTATTCCCTGCTCGACGCCGGCGACGGCATGAAACTGGAGCGCTGGGGCCGCTGGACCCTGGCGCGGCCGGATCCGCAGGCCCTGTGGCCGCCCGCCGGCCCCTGGAAGGACTGGCACGCCTGGTACCACCGCTCCTCCCAGGGCGGCGGGGCCTGGGAAAAGCGCCTGGAGCTGCCGGAGGAGTGGAGCGTGGCCTGGGGAGAGCTCAAGTTCAAGGTGCGGCCCACGGACTTCAAGCACACCGGCATCTTCCCTGAGCAGGCCGCCAATTGGGGCTGGCTGATGGAGCAGGCCCGCGCGGCCAAGCCCATGAAGGTCCTCAACCTCTTCGCCTACACCGGGGCCGCCACCTGCGCCCTGGCCTCGGCCGGGGCCGAGGTCACCCATGTGGACGCGGCCAAGGGCATGGTGGCCTGGGCCAAGGAGAACGCGGCGCTGAACGGCCTGCAGGAGGCCCCCGTGCGCTGGCTGGTCGACGACTGCCAGAAATTCGTGGACCGGGAGATCCGGCGCGGGACTTTGTACGAGGGCCTGATCCTGGACCCGCCCAGCTACGGACGGGGCAAGGAGGGGGAGGCTTGGAAGCTGGAAAAACACCTGTGGCCCCTCCTGAAGTCCTGCGCCCGCCTGATGTCGCCACGGGCGCGCTTCGTGGTGCTCAACGCCTACACGACCGGCCTCTCGCCCCTGGTCCTGGAGCACCTGCTCGCCTCGATGATGGCGGGGAGGGCGGGCTCGGCCAGCGCCGCGGAGCTGTGCCTGCCGATCGCCGGGGGCGGCCTGCTGCCCTGCGGGGCCACCGCCCGATGGTGCGCGCTCTAGGGCGGGTCTGGGTCCTCGTCGCCTGCGGGGTCCTGGCGGCGCTGGCCTTGTGGCAGCTGTTCAGCCTGCCCGACACGCGGCCCCTGCGCGACTCCGCCTGGATGGAGCGGCGCTTCGGGCTCAGCGGGTGGACGCCGCTGAAGGACTGCTCCAAGGCGGCGGTGCGCGCCATCCTCCTGAGCGAGGACGACACCTTCTACCGCAACGACGGCCTGCGCCTCGACGCCGTGGGTTCGGCGGCCTGGGACGACCTGGTCCATCTGCGCTACCGGCGCGGGGCCAGCTCGCTCACCCAGCAGGTGGTGAAGAACGCCTTCCTGGGCAAGCAGAAGACCCTCATGCGCAAGGGCCGCGAGATGCTCCTGGCCCAGAGGGCGGACCGCCTGGTGGACAAGGAGACCCTGCTGGAGGACTACCTGAACCTGGCGGAATGGGGCCCCCACCACGAGCGCGGCATCGCCTGGGCCTCCCGCGCCTACTTCCAGTGCTCGCCCGCGGAGCTCAGCGCCCGCGACGGCGCCCTGCTGGCCTGGCTGCTGCCCGACCCCGGCGGGCGCTCGCGCCTCCTGCTCAAGGGCCGCCTGCCCGCCTCGGCGAAACGGCACGTCAAGGAGCTGCTGGCGCGCATGCGCGCCGGCGGAGCGATTTCGGCGGACGAGCTGGCGGCCGAAGAGGCCCTCCCCTACCCCTTTGAACGCGGCTCCGCGCCTCCGGGCGGGGGGCGAGGAGACGCAGAATGACACCCAAACGCGCGGGCCGCGGCCCGATCAAGGCCTGAGGCGATGGCGGGACTGCGCACGCGCATGGCGGCCTGGACGGCCCTGATCGCCCTGGTGACCACCGGCGGCCCCGGCTACTTCCTGACCTGGCGCGCCTACAAGGCCCTCAGCGCCGACGCCTACGAATCCCAGCTCAACCTGGCCCACAGCCTGGCCGCGGAGATCGACGACCAGCTCTCGGAGTCCATCGGCGCGGTGGAGGCGGTGGCCTCGCGGCCCTCGGTTCTCAGCCGCAGCGGGGCCCTGGTCCCCAGGCTGGCCCTGGTGGCCAGCACCACCGAGCAGCTGGACGACCTGCTGGTGGCGGACTGGGACGGGGACCTGCTGGGCCGCGCGCCGCGCGACGAGCCTCCGCCCGACTTTTCCCTGGCGGACCGCATGCAGCTGGTGCGCCTGGCCGAGGCCAGCCAGGGCCAGACCATCAGCCTCGTGCACACCTACGCCGGCGGCCAGCTCGTGCTCAGGCTGGCCCGGGCCATGGGCAAGCACGCCGCGGCCATGGGGCAGCTGCGCCTGGAGTCGCAGGGCATCGGCAACCTGGAGGGCCTGCGCCTGGGCACCACCGGCTTCGCGTACCTGGCGGACGACCAGGGCCGGCCCCTGGTCCTGCCCACCCTGGCCAAGCGCCTGGGCGACAGCGACCCCGCGGCCCTGGCCTTCGGTTTTTCGGGCAAGGATTTCGTGCGCGAGGAGGACAACCGCCGCGGCCGGGACCTTCTGGCGGTGGCCCCCCTGGAGTCCCTGGGCTGGGCCGTGGCGGTGCGGCGCTCGCTCGACGAGGCCCAGGCCCCCGCGCGGCGCATGCTCCGGGACCTCGTCGTGTTCATAGGCCTGGCCATGCTCCTCAGCGGGATGCTGGTGCTGGCCGCGGCCCGCCCGCTGGTGAACAACCTGCTGGCCCTGGCCGCGGCCGCCGGACGCATCGAGGCCGGCGAGCTGGACTCCCCCGAGCTCGGGCGCCTGAAATCCACGGACGAGGTCGGCCAGGTGGCCGGCGCCCTGGCGCACCTGGGGCGGGCCCTGGAGGCCCAGAAACTGGAGCGGGAACGCGCCCTGGCGCGGACCCTGCAGGCGGAGAAGCGGCTGGCCGCCAACGAGCGCCTGGCCGCCCTGGGCCAGCTGGCCGCGGGCCTGGCGCACGAGCTGAACAACCCCCTCATGGTCATCCACGGCGCCGCGGCCGAGGCCGGCGCGCTGTCCCGGGCCAAGGCCCGGCCCTGGCTGGAGCGCGTGCGCAGGGAGAGCGAACGCTGCTCGCGCCTGGTGCGGGAACTGCTCGAATACGCGCGGCCGCGGCCCCCGCGCTCGCGGGCCTTTGACATGGCGCTGCTGTGCCGCGAGGTCTTCGACGCGGCCGGCACGGGCAGGGACAAGCGCTATGAGCTGCGCCTGGTCGCGCCCAAGCCCGTGGTGCGGGCCGACCGCGACCAGTTCCAGCAGGTGCTGCTCAACCTCTTCAGCAACGCCATGGACGCCATGCCCGCGGGCGGGCCGCTGGACGTGAAGCTGGCCGGCTCGCCCAAGGGCTGGCGCCTGACGGTCCGCGACGCCGGGCCGGGGGTGCCCGCGCGGTCCCGTGAGACGATCTTCAGGCCCTTTTTCACCAGCAAGCCCAAGGGCACGGGCCTGGGGCTGGCCATAGCCCGCAACCTGGTGCACGGCCACGCCGGCAGCCTGCGCTGCCTGCCGCAGCGCGGCGCGGGCGCCTGTTTTGAGGTCCGCTGGATGTCCCCTTTTAAGGAAGAACATGGCTGAGGAGCGCGCGAAAGTCCTGGTGGTGGAGGATGAGGAGGGCCTGCGCGAATTGCTCAAGGCCTCGCTGGGCCGCCTGGGGCACCAGGTGCGGGCCTGCGGCTCGGCCGAGGACGCGCTGGCCTGCCTGGCCTCCTATGACCCCGACGTGGTGCTCACCGACCTGAGGCTGCCCGGCATGAGCGGCGAGGACCTCCTGCGCCGGCTGAAGCGCCTCAAGCCCCTGCTGCCGGTGGTGGTCCTCTCCGGTTTCGGCAAGGCCAAGGACATCGTCGAGGTGATCCGCGCCGGCGCCGAGGACTACCTGTCCAAGCCCGTGGAGGCCTCCGACCTGCAGGTGGTGCTGCTGAAGGCCCTGGAGAAGCAGCGCCTGCTCAAGGAGAACGAGAGGCTCCGCAAGGAGCTCTCCGGCCTGAGCATGTCCGGGCTCAACGGGCGCAGCAAGCCCATGCGCGAGCTGTTCAACCTTGTCGAGCGCCTTGCGCCCAGCGACGCCACCGTGCTGGTGCAGGGGGAGTCGGGGGTCGGCAAGGAGGTCGTGGCCAGGGCCCTGCACGCCCTGTCGCACCGGTCCGCGGGCCCCTTCGTGGACATCAACGCGGGATCGGTCCCGGCCACGCTGTTCGAGGCGGAGCTCTTCGGAGCGAAAAAGGGCGCCTTCACCGGCGCTGACCTCACCCGCGACGGCAGTTTCCAGGCGGCGCAGGGCGGCACGCTCTTCCTGGACGAGGTGGGCGAGGTGCCCCTCGAGAGCCAGGCCAAGCTGCTGCGCGTGCTGGAGAACCACGAGGTGAAGATGCTGGGCGAGGCCCGGGCGAAGCGCGTGGACGTGCGCGTGGTGGCCGCCACCAACCGGGACCTGGAGGCCGAGGTGCGCGCGGGCCGCTTCCGGCGTGACCTCTTTTTCCGCCTCTCGGTGCTGCCCATCCGCGTGCCGCCCCTGCGCGAGCGCATGGAGGACATCCCCCTGCTGGTCGAGGCCCTGCTGCAGCGGCTGTCCCCCTCCTCGCGTCTGTCGGCCGCGGCCCTGAAGCGCCTGCTGGCCCACCCCTGGCCGGGCAACGTGCGGGAGTTGCGCAACGTGCTGGAGCGGGCCGTGCTGCTGGCCAAGGGCGATGAAGTGGGCCCGGCCGACCTCTACCTGGATTCCTCGGGCTCGGTGCCCCTGCGGGCCGGTCCCTTCATGCAGGCCAAGCGGGGCGTGGTGGAGGCCTTTGAAAAGGATTTCGTGCGCCGCACCCTGGACGAGAGCCTGGGCAATGTCAGCCACGCCGCCCGGGCCGCGGGCATGGACCGCAAGAATTTCCAGATGTTGATGAAGAAGCACGGCCTGAAAGCCGGCCAGGCCCCGGATGCGAGGTAAAAATGCCGCAGTGCGGTAAATCTACCGCACAAAAACGAGGGTTTCGTTGACCGTTATTTATGCAAAAAGGTTTAATTATAAAGGCTATTAAATTTGGTACGGAACTTGCTTTTTATTCCTATGCACGGCGGAGCATTCCGCTGACTAGCTGGAATCTCCAGCCGACCCACCTAATGATGGAGGAATACCCATGAAGAAAATCATGATCCTGGCCGCGATCCTGGGCCTTGGCTTTGTCAGCATGGTCCACGCCGACGACGCCGCCACCGCCATGACCCCGACCGCCAGCACCACCCCGATGGCGAAGAAGGCCCACAAGCACCACAAGCACCACGCCAAGAAGGCCATGGCCGCCTCGGTTTCCGGCACGGCTTCCTCGATGAGCGGGACCGCGAAGTAATTTTCGCGACACGCGCAAAAAAAAGACCCGCCCTCAGGGGCGGGTCTTTTTTTTTGCGCGGACCTGGTTCAGGCTTTTTTCAGGGCCGGAGGCGGCAGCTCGTCGTCCGCCCTGGGCAGGAAAAACAGCGCCAGAACGGTGAGCAGGGCCAGGACCGTGGCGCGCAGCGCGGGCCAATAGCCCAGGGTCAGGGAGGGGCTGAGCCAGAGGGCGTCCACGCCGTCCATCAGGCCGTGGGCCAGGACCAGGGAGAACAGGGAAGCGCCCCTCAGGCGGGCGACGCCCAGGGCCAGGCCGGCGGCGGCGGCGAAGGGGATGTTCCACAGGCTCTGGTAGCCGCCGTGCAGCAGGGCGAAGCCGAGGCTCCCCAGGACCAGGGCCCAGACGGTCCCGGCCTTGCCCGCCCATTCCCGCACCGCGAGGGTGAGGGCGCCCCGGAAACCGATCTCCTCGCAGGCCGCCACGCACAGGGCGCTAACGAAGCCCGCCGCGCGCAGGGGCAGGTGCGCCAGGTCGAAGTCCGCGGCCGGGCGCCGCCACTGCAGGCAGGCCGCGGCCGCGCAGAGGCCCAGGACCACCGCGCAGGAGGCGCCCCAGGCGCCGGGCAGGCGGCGCAGGGCCTTGCCGCTGTAGCGCAGGCGGGCCAGCCAGTAGAAGAACAGGGCGCAGGCCAGGGATCCCAAGCCCACAGCCAAATCCTGCGGCAGCAGGTTGAAGTCCGCCGTCGACGGCAGCAGCTGGGCGAAGAAGAAATGGTAGGCGCCCTCCGCGGCCAGCGCCAGGAGGCACAGCAAAAAGACCCGGCGGGCGGTGGGAGGGAGGCGTTGTGGGCGCGGCATGGGGGCAGTCTACGACAAATCGGCCGTTTTGTCCCTTGTTCCTGCCCCTGGCAGCCGATAGGATAAGCCGTTTTTCAAACGGAGGCGCCTTTGCGTTCGCTGATCGTCACCGGTGGGGCCGGCTTTATCGGCTGCAATTTTGTGCGCCACGCCCTGGAACAGCCCGGCCTGGAACGCCTGCTGGTCGTGGATAAGCTCACCTACGCCGGCTCCCTGCTCAACCTGGAAGGTCCGCTCAAGGACCCGCGCCTGGGCTTTGTGCAGGCGGACATCGCCGACGCCGCGGCCATGGAGGCCCTGTTCGCCAAGGAAGCGCCCCAGGCCCTGGTCAATTTCGCTGCGGAAACCCACGTCGACCGCAGCATCGACTCGCCCGAAGCCTTCATCCAGGCCAACCTGGTGGGGGTCTTCGTCCTGCTGGAGGCCGCGCGCAAGCGGCTCAAGGCGGCCGCGGGCATGCGCTTCCTGCAGGTGAGCACCGACGAAGTCTACGGCAGCCTGGGGGAGGAGGGGGCCTTCAGCGAGGAAACCCCCTACGCCCCCAACAGCCCCTATTCGGCCAGCAAGGCGGGCGCCGACCACCTCGTGCGCGCCTACGTCCACACCTACGGCCTCGACGCCGTCATCACCAATTGCTCCAACAATTACGGGCCCTACCAGTTCCCGGAAAAGCTCGTCCCCCTGATGATCCTCAACGCCCTGGAGGGCAAGCGCCTGCCGGTCTACGGCGACGGCGGCAACGTGCGCGACTGGCTGCACGTGCGCGACCACTGCGCCGGAATCTGGACGGCGCTCACCAAGGGCCGCGGCGGCGAGAAGTACAACATCGGCGGGAGCAACGAGCGCAGCAACCTCGCGGTGGTCCGGAGCCTCTGCCTGGAGCTGGAGCGGGCGCGGCCGGCCAGGCTCAATCCCGCGCTCAAGGCCGGGGGCTTCTCCGCTTACGCGGACCTGATCAGCTTCGTCCAGGACCGCCCGGGCCACGACCGGCGCTACGCCATCGACGCCCGCAAGATACGGCGGGAGCTGGGCTGGGCGCCGAAGTTCGACGTCGAACAGGGCATGGCCGACACCGTCCAATGGTACGTGTCCCAGCTCGACTGGTGCCGCCGCGTTCAGGAAGGCAAGTACCAAAGGGAGCGCCTGGGCCAGGCCTGAGGCCCGTCCGGCGTTCAAAGACCTCCCCACCCCCGCTTTGGCGGTCCGATGAAAGGCATCATTCTGGCCGGCGGCTCCGGCACGCGCCTGTATCCGGTGACCCTGGCCATCAGCAAGCAGCTGGTGCCCATCCACGACAAGCCGATGATCTATTACCCCCTCAGCGTACTGCTGCTGGCGGGCATCCGCGACATCCTGGTCATCACCACCCCCGAGGACCAGGCGCAGTTCCAGCGCCTGCTCGGCGACGGGTCGCGCTGGGGCGTCAAGATCAGCTACGCGGTCCAGCCCAAGCCCGAAGGCCTGGCCCAGGCCCTCACCATCGGCGCCGGCTTTTGCGCCGGGGGGCCCTGCGCCCTGGTGCTGGGCGACAACATCTTCTACGGCCACGGCTTCGGCGCGCGGGTGCGCGCGGCCTGCGGGCGCGTGGAGAAGCAGGGCGGCGCGGCCGTCTTCGCCACCCAGGTCACGGACCCCCAGCGCTACGGCGTGGTGGCCTTCGACGCAGAGGGCAGGGCCGTCAGCCTCGAGGAAAAGCCGCTCAGTCCCAGGAGCAACTACGCGGTCACCGGGCTTTACCTCTACGACGGCGGCGCGGCGGCCAAGGCCGCGGTCCAGAAGCCCAGCGCCCGCGGGGAGCTTGAGATCACGGACCTGAACCGCAGCTACCTGGACGAGGGGCGCCTGAGCGTGGAGATCCTGGGCCGCGGCATCGCCTGGCTGGACACCGGCACCCACGAAAGCATGCTGCAGGCCAGCACCTTCATCGAGGCCGTGGAGAGCCGCCAGGGCCTCAAGGTCGGCTGCCCCGAGGAGATCGTGTGGCGCCAGGGCTGGATCAGCCGCGCCGAGCTGGAGGCCCTGGCCGCGCCCCTGAGGAAAAACCAGTACGGCCAGTACCTGATGCGTCTCGCCGGCGAAGTCCCCGCCGCGGAAGGGCTCTGAATGCGCGTGGAAGCCATGGACATCCCCGGGGTGCTGCTGATCACGCCCGATGTGTTCCGGGATGCGCGCGGGTTCTTCGTCGAAACCTACCATGAGGCCCGCTACCAGGCCGCGGGGGTGCCCGACCGCTTCGTGCAGGACAACCATTCCCTCAGCGCCCGCGGGACCCTGCGCGGCCTGCACGCCCAGCGCAGCCGGCCGCAGGCCAAGCTGGTGCGCTGCGTGCGCGGGCTCATCTGGGACGTGGCCGTGGACATCCGGCAGGGCTCGCCCCATTTCGGCCGCTGGGTGGGCGCGGAATTGGGCGCCGAGAGCGCGGCGCAGATCTACGTGCCCAAGGGCTTCGCGCACGGCTTCGCGGTCCTGAGCGAGACCGCGGAAGTGGAATACAAGTGTTCGGACTATTACGCGCCGGAAGACCAGTTCACCATCCGCTGGGACGACCCTGAGATCGGCATCGCCTGGCCCGTGACGGATCCGCTCCTGTCGGACAAGGACGCCAAGGCGCCCCTGCTGGCGGCCTGGGCCGCCCAGAAATTCCTCCCCCACTTCGGTGCCTGACATGGCGGACCTGGCCCCCTTCGACGCCGGCGATCTCGCCCAGCTGAAGGACGCGGGCATCGGCCTTGAGGAAGCGCGGCGCCAGCGCGCGCTCCTGGCCTCCCCCCCCGCCCCCCTGCTTCTCGAGCGGCCCTGCGTGGTGGGCGACGGCATCCGCCGCCTGGACGCGCGCGAAGAGGCGGACTATGAGGCCCGCGGCGCCGCCCTGCTCACAAGGCAGCGCGTGGCGAAGTTCGTGCCGGCCTCGGGCGCGGCCACCCGCATGTTCAAGGACCTGCTGGCGGCCCTCTCCGGCGACGCGGCTTTCCCGCCCCCGGCGGCCGCGACGGTCCTGGAATCCGCGCAGAGTTTCGCCTTTTTCGAGCCCTGGTGCCTGGCCCTGGAGGCCGCGGACGGCAAGGCCTTTGCTATGGTCCTGGCCAAGGGCCGCTGGCGCGAGGCCTTGCAGGCCCTCCTGAAGCGCCCCGGCCTGGACTACGCCAGCCTGCCCAAGGCCTTCCTTCTCTTCCACCGCCACGCCGGCCGCGCGCGGACCGCCCTGGAGGAGCATTGGCGTGAAGCTGCGGCCCTGGGATTGAAGCGCCTGCACTTCACCCTGTCCCCGGAACATGACGAGGAATTCCAAGCCCTGACCAAGGCCCTGCGCGGGCTTGGCTCCCAGGACCTGCCCGCGGACCTGGACCTTTCCAGGAGCTTCCAGGACCCTTCCACCGACACTTTGGCCGGCGACGGCGCGGGCGGTCTGTTCAGGACGCCCGAGGGCCGCCTGGTTCTGCGTCCGGGCGGGCACGGCGCCCTCATCCATAACCTCCAGGCCCTGGCCCAGGGCACGGACGTGGCCCTGCTGCGGAACATCGACAACATCGCCCATCCGCGCTTGTGGCCGCGCGCGCTGCGCGCCAAGCGCATCCTGCTGGGCCTGCTCGACGAGGCCACCCAGGGCAGCTTCGAGGCCCCGGTGCGGGTGGTGGGCGTGGTCCCCAACACCGGCGAGGCGGGCGGCGGCCCCTTCTGGGTGCGCGGCCTGCCCCAAGCGCAGATCGTCGAGTCCGCCCAGGTGTCCGGCGACCCCGCGCAAAAGGGGATCTTCGCGTCCTCCACCCACTTCAATCCCGTGGACATGGCCTGCCGCCTGACCGACGCGCAGGGGAAGCCCTTTGACCTGGCGCGCTTCATGGATCCCGGGGCCGTGTTCCTGAGTTCCAAGAGCCACCTGGGACGGCCCCTGACCGCCTTGGAGCGGCCGGGCCTTTGGAACGGGGCCATGGCCCGCTGGAAGACCCTCTTCGTGGAAATGCCGCTGGAGACCTTCAATCCGGTGAAGACCGTGGCCGACCTGCTCAAACCCGCGCACCAGGAATTGCCGTGAAGGGCTGCGCGAACTGCGGCAAGGCCATCGCCGACGCGGCCGACCGTTGCCCCCACTGCGGCATGGTCGACGGCGCGCGGATAACGTCCGTCACCAGCGAGCACGACGAGCCCTTGGGCTACCAGCGTTCACCCATGGTGCAGGCGCTCATCGTGGCCTTGCTGGTCCTGCTGGTGGTGGTGGCCGTGGCTTGGATCTGCGAGTGAGTTGTTCGGATTTTTAACGGGTCAGTTTTTTTTCCAGGGCGCGAAGGCCGTCTTCCAATGAAATCGGTTTTGCATTGCCCTGCTTTTGTTTGGCTTCCACTTCAGCGATGAAGGCCTTGTTTTCAGGCGACAATTTTTCCACGGGTTTGACGGTCAAAGCGCGTTCCCAAGCGACGACAAAAGGATCTTTGGGTATTTCGGGTTCTTGACCCGTCTGCAATCGCAGAAGGGCGCCTTTCAAAAGGAATTGGCTGACGGACTCATTCGCATCTGCTGCGGCCTTTTTTAAAATTTCCCGGACATTGTCAGGGACGCGGATATTCACCATGGCCGATTTCATAAACGCTCCACATTGGATGGATCGTGCTAGGCGACAATGATTCGATAGATTTGAATTTTGCGCCGGCCTTCGTCTATTTTTGCCAGGTAACTCAGGCGACGCCCCTGACGCCTGAGCGCGTGGGCAATCCCTGGGACATCGCTTGCCTGGGGCGGCCAGTCCAAAACCGCTTCCGGCGTCCTTGGCATCGTCACACCTAGATCCGATCGCATTTCTTCTAACAGGCGCTTCCAGTCCTTTTCCAATGGATACTTCGACCGGATATATTTCTCGGCGTCTTCGAGGATCAGAGAGTTAGTGAATTCGATCTCCCATAGGGGAGCCTTGTCCGGTAGACTTGATGTCATAGTGGCGCCTCGCTATGGGTATGTCAATATGTAAATCAATATAGATATACATAATGTATTTAGTTGATCCTCAGGACTTCAACAACATCAAGAAATTTTATATTATTACCATACATTTGTATAGTAAGATCGGCGTGAAGCGCAGTCCAAAAATCTGTGGACAGCCGCCGTTCGAAAGAATAGTGTAGCTACATAAATGTAGCTACACGGAGGACACTGTGGCGGGTATTGCTTTCACACTCACCGGACAGGAACTGCGCGCGATTCAGAACGAAAATCAAATTAGTGAAATTCGCTTTCGTGTTACACCTAGCCTTAAAAAATATATTGAAGCATCTCTCGATGAATTGGGCGTGAAAGGAGTCAGCGACTTTGCGCGCGGCGCTCTTCTCAACGCTATTGAACTTGCCAAGTTGAGCCGGGATCCAAAGTGGCGAAAATTCATCGCCACCGTCAGCGAGGGTCCGGCCAAGGCAATACTTGGCCATGGATTGACTTTGCCTGATGCTTCGGATATTGAAGGTCGAGGTAGGGGGAGAAAGGGAGTGAGCATAGAAGAATTGAAACGAAAACTAGCAGAGAGGCACAATAAGAAAACTTCCATCTGAGAATAAAGATTGGATGGAGGGAGGAGTCAGGATGAAACGCTGCCAGTTGAGTTACGCCAAAGCGCGCCTCAGTGGGTTGGTGTCCCGGATCACCGGGGACGGGCCTTTTATTATCACCGTGCGCGGAAAACAGAAGGCGGCTTTGGTCCCCATGGAAGTGTATGACCGCATGTATCCACGCTCCCGGGAATCCTTGCTCGAATTTTTCAGGCGTTCGCCGTTGCGCAAAGAGAATCTGTCATTGGAGCGGGATCGATCACCGATGCGCACCGTGGATTTTTAAAAAATTTTTGCATCTCAATTGAAAAAACGGCCGTGAAATTCAACCCGGAAGCCTGCTGCTGATCTGCTTCGCGCTCAGGGCCCGCCCCTGCGCGTCGGTCTCCACCAGCAGGGCCCAGAACTCCACTTCCTTTTCCTCGGGGCTGTGGCGCGCGGGCAGGGACAGCAGGAATTTGCGCAGCACGCTGTCGGCGGCCATGCCGATGACGCCCGCGTAGCCGCCCGTCAGCCCCAGGTCGCTGAGGTAGGCCGTGCCCCTGGCCGAGACCCGCGCGTCGGCGGTGGGTACGTGGGTGTGGGTGCCGACCACCACGCTGGCCTCGCCGTCGAGGTGCCGCCACAGGGCCACCTTTTCGCTGGTGGCCTCAGCGTGCATGTCCACGATCACGGCCCGCGCGCCCTGGGCCTTGAGCCGGGCCACCGCGGCCTTGGCCGCGGGGAAGGGGTCGTCCACTTCCACCGGCATGAACACGCGGCCCATGACGTTGACCACGCCAACCAGGCTTCCGTCGGCGCAGGTGAAGAGGGTCTCGCCGCGGCCGGGCACGCCGGAGGGGTAGTTGCAGGGGCGCAGCAGGGTGGGGAAGGCGGCCCAGCAGTCCGCCACCTCTTTTTTGTCCCAGATATGGTTGCCGGAGCTGAACACGTCGACGCCGGCCTCCTTCAGCTCGTTCAAGGTCCCCGAGTTGACCCCGAAGCCGCCCGCCAGGTTTTCGACGTTGGCCATCACCAGGTCGATCTTGTGCTCGGCCTTCAGGGGACGCACGAACGCGGAGCAGGCCTTGCGGCCGGGGGCGGCGACCACGTCGCCGATGAGGAGGAATTTCATTTCGCGAACTCCACGGCGCGGGTCTCGCGGATGACCTGGACCTTGATCTGGCCCGGGTACTCCATCTCGGCCTCCACCTTGCGGGCGACGTCGCGCGCCAGCTGCAGGGCCTCGGCGTCGCTGACCAGGTCGTGGGCCACCATGATGCGCACCTCGCGGCCTGCCTGCAGGGCGTAGGCCTGGGTCACGCCGCGGAAGCCGTGGGCGATCTCCTCGAGCTTCTGCAGGCGCTTGATGTAGGCTTCCAGGCTTTCGCGCCGGGCTCCGGGGCGGCTGCCGCTGATGGCGTCGGCGGCCTGCACCAGGAAGGCCTCGATGCTCTCCATGGGGACGTCGTTGTGGTGCGCCTCCACGCAGTGGATCACGGCGGGGTGCTCGTTGTAGCGGCGCATCATCTCCACGCCCAGCTGCACGTGGGTGCCCTCCTTGTCCTGGTCCACGGCCTTGCCGATGTCGTGCAGGAAGGCGGCGCGCTTGGCCACCTCCACGTCCGCGCCCACCTCGGCGGCCAGGGTGGCGGCCAGGTGGGTCACCTCCAGGGTGTGGATGAGCTGGTTCTGCCCGTAGCTGGTGCGGAAGCGCAGCTTGCCGACCAGGCGCATCAGCTCCGGATGCATGCCGTAGATGCCGGCCTGCTGGCAGGCCTGCTCGCCGATGTGGATGATCTGGGCTTCCATGTCGTCGCGGACCTTCTGCACCACCTCCTCGATGCGGCTGGGGTGGATGCGGCCGTCGGCCACCAGCTGCTCCAGGCTCAGGCGCGCCACTTCGCGGCGGAAAAGGTTGAAGCTGGACACCACCACGGTCTCCGGGGTGTCGTCGATGATGAGGTCCACGCCCGTGGCGTTCTCCAGGGCGCGTATGTTGCGCCCCTCGCGCCCGATGATGCGGCCCTTCATGTCCTCGCTGGGGATGTGCACCACGCTCACGGTGCTCTCGGCGGTGTGGCTGTGGGCCCAGCGCTGGATGGCCACGCTCAGGATCTGCTTGGCCCGCCGGTCGGCCAGCTCCTTGGCCTCGTCCTCGAGCTGCTTGATCATGTCCGCGCATTCGTGGCGGGTGTCGCGCTCGATGGACTTCATCAGCTGGCGCCGGGCCTCGTCCTGGGTGATGTGGGACAGCTTCTCCAGGCGCTGGCGCTCCTCCAGCATGAGGCGCTCCAGCTCGTGCTCCTTGCGGCTGAGCTGCTGGGTGCGGCCGCCCAGGTCGTGGCGCCGGACCTCCAGGTCCTTGGCGCCGTCCTCGAGCTCCCGGCGCAGGTTCTGGAGCAGGCGCTCCTCGTCCTGGGCCCGGCGCCCGGCCTCGCTGAGCTCGTCGCGCATGCGGGTGGCGGCGGCGTCGAATTCCTGGCGGTCGCGCAGGATCTCGGCCTTGGCTTCCAGCACAAGTTCCTTGGTTTTGGCTTCGGATTCGCGGCCCGCGAGGTCCAAAATGCGGGCGGCCTGGGCCTCGGCCGATTTGATGGCGGCCTGGCTGCGTTTACGGTCGTACAAAACCCGGCCCAGGATGCCGCAAAGGACACCCGTCGCCAGGACCAGCACTAAAAGGGAAATCATGGATGCTCCAAAACGGTCGTTTTGGAGGGAAGGACTGGCGCGCAGGGGATACGCGCCGCCGGCAGAAGACTGGCCCGGCGCTCAGATCAGGATCGGGACGGCATACTCCACCAGCCGCAGGAAAAACCCGCGGCAAGTTTATGGCCCATCGCGGGGCGGAACGGTCCGGAAAGGCAGGCCTGACTTTTGGAGTCGGCAAGCCCGACCGGCCACGTCGCGAAGTCCTCAACGGGCCGTGTAAACAAATAACAGTGGATGAATGTCAAAAGCAGCATGTCTAGCGGTGCCCCTTGCACCCGGGTCATAGTCTGAGTCAGCCTTCCCCCTTGGCTTATGGGCCTTTGAGGAAGCTTGAGGGGAGTTTAGACCGGACTTTGTCCAGGGTCAACAAAGCAAAAAATGCGTCCCAAGGGCCTGCCATGGGGCATGGCCGCAAAATAATGCCCCACCTGTGCCGTGGAGAACCGGTTTTTTGAACCCTAGGATCAGGTGGGTTACCTCAAGACCGGCCCCTAAGGGCGACCTATTCGGATTCCCTGAAATAGAGTTACGGATCAAAAAAGACCGGCCCCCAGCACGAACACCGCAGGGAGTAATCCTATTTACCACAGTCGGGCCCCTCGGGGCAAGGCCTGCTTGACCCTGGCGCAAGGCCCTGCCATCATGCGCCGATGCTAGGTTTGCGCCCCTTTCCTTGGCTGTCCCGGCTTCCTGCCCGGCTATGGTCGTCCAGGAGGGCGGCCGTGCTGTTTGGCCTGGTCCTGGCCCTTGTTTTGCCCGCCCTGGCCCATGCAGACAACGACTGGCTGGGCATTGAGGTGCCCAGGCCCATGGATGTGGGCAAGTTGTCCCTGAACGTGAAGGCGGGCCAGACCGAGAACCAGTGGTGGGCGGACGGTTACAACACCTATTACATGATCCCCAGCCCGGGCCAGGGGCCGCAATTCCAGGATCTGGCCACCGTAGACACCCGCCTGGACTGGCAGCTGGCGAAGCGCTCGGTCCTGGAGCTGGACCTTCCCACGGTGTTCAGCGAATTCTCCCCGGACTCCTTCGGCGTTCCGGAGTATTACAACGTCAACACCCCGGGGGTGGCGGAAAGCCAGGGCCTTGGAGACCTGCGCCTGGGGCTGCGGGAGGCCCTGCGGGACAGTGCCCAAGGCTTCAACGCCGCCTGGAGCCTGGCCCTCGTCGCGCCCACGGGCCTGGGCCCCTTCGAGGCCCCCCAGACTTTGGCCGCCACAGGGGACGGCCGCTGGCAAGCGCTTCCGGGCATCGTTTTCGGCGGGCAGTCGCAGTCCTGGGAAGGCTGGATCCAGGTCATCGGCCGTTATCAATTCGGCCGGCAGGCCGTCTCCTCCGGGCAGGACTATCTGTCCTGGGGCCCCTCGGGCGGGATCGCGCCCGAGGAGGGCGGCATCTGGCTGGGGCCGCGCTACGGGGCCGACAGCGTGGCCGGCCTGGCCTGGATCTGGTACCGTGACGCCGATTCCCGCATCGGGCTGGCCCTTGAGGCGAAATACCATTGGCTCAGCCCCTGGACCATCGGGTCGGAAACCATCGGCTTGCCGGCGGAGCAGTACTTTGTTCTGACCCCGGAGATGCAGGCCCGTTTCGGCCGCTACAGCGCCATCGTAGGATGGCAGGGCCAGAGCAACTGGGCCGTGGACGAAGTTCTCGCGGAATACGGAGAGATCCTCTTTGACGTCGCCTACACCTTTTGACCCTGCCATAGTGCAGGCCCTGCTCTTTGACCTGGACGGGACCCTGGTGGAGTCCACCGCGGACCTGGTGGCCAGCGGCAACTGGCTGCGCGCGCGCCACGGCCTGCCGGCCCTGGAGACCGCGGTCATCGCCGGATACGTGGGCGACGGGGTGGAGTCCCTCATGCGCCGCCTGCTGGCCAAGCCCGAAGGCGACGTGCGCGACAGCATCGAAGCCTTCCTGCTCCACTACCACGAGCACTGCCTCGACCGGACCCGCCTGTACCCGGCCGTGGCCGCGACCCTGGAGGCCCTGCAGGCCCGCGGCTACGCCATGGCGGTGGTCACCAACAAGCCCGAGCGGGTCTCCCGTCATATCCTGGAGGGCCTGGGCGTGGCGCGGCGCTTCGGCAGCGTCGTGGGCGGAAACACCTGCGCCCACAAGAAGCCGCACCCCGAGCCCCTGCTCAAGGCCTGCGGCGACCTGGCCTGCGAGCCGAAACGGGGCCTGATGATCGGCGACAGCCGCGTGGACGTGGAGGCCGGCCACAACGCCGGCATGCAGAGCGTCGGGATCCTGGGCGGCATCGCCGACGAGGGCCTGATGAAAGCCGCGGCCCCTGAAATCCTTATACAAGGCTTCGAACGTCTCTTGGAGATCCTATGAACACCGGCATCGCGGGCAAACCCGCGCGCACCTTCCATATCCGCTTCACCGAGCGCATCTACCGCCTGCACTTGGGCGGCATCATGAACCACGCGCCCCGCGGCGGCGGCATCTTCGAGCTGGTGGAATTCCCACCCGACGCCGAGGACGGCAAGGTGCTCTATGTCGGCCACATCCCCCAGGGCGGCAGCATCGCCGAGCACCTGCAGGCCATCGTGGAGAACCGCGGGGGCCTGCCCCCGGAGAAGCTCGAGGCCGTGCACGCCCGCATGGCCAACCTCTACTTCGACGCCGTGCTCAGCGCGGACTGCGAAAGCGAGGCCGACTGGCAGGACCTGGCCTGGGCCCTGGTCCACGCGAAAACGCCCCCGCTCAACGATCCGCTTTCCCAGCCGAAAAGCGGGCGGTACAGTGACATCGGATTCGAGGACCTCTCGTCCTAAGGGGGGCGATTAGCCCGCGTACGCGCCACACCAATTGACCTTAGAATACCAACCCAAGCAGGAGGCAATGCAATGGAACGCACAGGACAATACACCCTCAAGGGCGGCCCGCTCACGCTGGTGGGACCCGAACTCAAAGCCGGAGACGCGGCCCCCGAGTTCACCGCCTTCGCCGGTTTGGGCAAGATCTTCGACAGCAAGGACATCAAGGGCAAGGTCCGCTTCATCAACGTGGTTCCCTCGGTCGACACCGGCATCTGCGACGCCCAGACCAAGCGCTTCAGCGACGAGGCCAACAAAATCACGGGCGTGGACTGGATCACCATCAGCTGCGACGCCCCCACGGCCCTGAACCGCTGGTGCAGCGCGGGCAGCATCACCAACCTGCGCATGCTGTCCGATTTCCGCGACCACGATTTCGGCACCAAGTACGGCGTCTATGTGAAGGAGCAGGGGCTGCTGCAGCGCAGCATCTTCATCGTCGGCGCCAACGACAAAATCGCCTATGTGCAGCGCGTGGCGGAGATGGCCAGCCATCCCGACTACGACGCCGCCCTGGCCGCCCTGAAAGGGCTTGTCGGCTAAGCTTTTTCCTGTCTAGGCCATGTAAGCAAGCCCTGCCGGAGCGCTCCGGCAGGGCTTTTTTTGAGCACTTGAAGCTTCCAATCTAAGGAACATTGTTTCAAAATATGACATGATTTTTGCAAGCCTGTTCACAAGGATCAGAGGAATTATCCCGTCATGGTGAAAAGAAAACGCCAGTCCAAGGATCTCATGAGCCTGCTCGCCGATCTGGGCAGTTCCGCCACCTTCGTCCGGCGTTCCGCCATCATCGAATTGGTGAAAAAAGCCCCCCCGGAAGCCACCCTGCCTCTGGAAGGCCTGCTCCTGGACAGGGAAGCGGCCATCCGCGCCTGCGCGGCCTGGGCCCTGGGAGAGATCGGCGCGGAGCGCTCCTGCGCCGCCCTGCAGACCTGCCTCAAGGACATGGACGTGGACGTGCGCCGCGCCGCGGCCCAGAGCCTCAGCCTCATGGCCCAGCCCGAGCACCAGGCGGGCCTGGAGAGCGCCAGCGTGGATTCCGACCGCTGGGTCGCGGAATGGGCCCGCCGCGGCCTGGCCCGCCTGCTCAAGGCGCCGATCCGGCGCCGCCGCCCCAAGGCCGCGCTGGGCCTGGGCTAAGCCCCGGCGCCCGCGCTCCGCTTGCCAGGGCGGGGCGGCCCAGGCATAATCTGCCCTCAACTTCAGGACGAAGCCAGCACCCGCGGGCTTCGTTCTTCATTTTTCCGGTATCCGCATGATTGAACGCTACAGCCGACCGGCCATGGCCCGGGTCTGGTCCGAGCAGAACAAATTCCAGATGTGGCTGGACGTCGAAGTGGCGGCCTGCGAGGCCCAGGCCAAGCTTGGGCGCATCCCCAAGGCCGCCGCCGCCGCCATCCGCCGCAAGGCCGGTTTCAGCCTGAAGCGCATCGCCGAGCTCGAAAAAGTCACGGACCACGACCTGATCGCCTTCGTCACCTGCATGGCCGAGCACGTCGGCCCGGCGGGCCGCTACATCCACCTGGGCCTCACCAGCACCGACGTGGTCGACACGGCCCAGGCCCTGCAGCTGCGCGACTCGGCCGACATCCTGCTGGAAGGCTTCGCCGGCCTGCGCAAGGTCCTCGTCCGCCGCGCCCGCGAGCACAAGCACACCCCCCAGATCGGCCGCACGCACGGCATCCAGGCCGAGCCCCTCACCTTCGGACTGAAGCTGGCCCTGTGGGTGGCGGAGCTGGACCGCACCACGGCCCGCATCAGGGCCGCGCGCGAGACCGTGGCAGTGGGCATGATCTCCGGCGCCGTGGGCACCTACAGCAACATCGACCCGCGCGTGGAGACCCTGGCCTGCGAATACCTGGGCCTCAAGCCCGACCCAGCCACCAACCAGACCCAGAGCCGCGACCGCCACGCCGAGTTCATGGCCACCCTGGCCGTCGCCGGCAGCAGCCTGGAGAAGTGGGCCACCGAGATCCGCAACCTCCAGCGCACCGAGATCCTCGAGGTGGAGCAGTACTTCGCGCCGGGGCAGAAGGGCTCCAGCGCCATGCCCCACAAGCGCAACCCCATGCTGGCCGAGCGCGTGGCCGGCCTGGCGCGGGTGCTCAGGGGCAACGCCCTGGCCGCCTGGGAGAACGTGGCCCTCTGGCACGAGCGCGACATCACCCACTCCTCCGTGGAGCGCGTCATCTTCCCGGACAGCTGCACCCTGCTCGACTACATGCTCGCCAAGTTCACGGACCTGATGGACCGCCTGGTGGTCTATCCCGCCTCCATGATGCGCAACCTCGAGCTGACCGGCGGCCTGGTCTTCAGCCAGCGCGTGCTGCTGGCCCTGACCGAGGCCGGGCTCAAGCGCGAGGACGCCTACAAGGTGGTGCAGGACAACGCCATGGCCGCCTGGAACGCCCGCCTGGACGGCAAGCCGGGCCCCGACTTCCGCGCCCGCCTGAAGTCCGACCCCCGCACCAAGGGCCTGGCCCCGGCGCAGATCGACGCGGCCTTCAACCTGAAGGAATACCTGCGCCACGTGGACATGATCTTCCGGCGCCTGAAAATCTAGCCGCTAGGGAGGGGCGCCGGCGGCGCCCCGAGTGGGCTCCAGTATGGAGGTTTAGAAATGTATCTCGCCAAGATCCATGTGACCCTCAAGCCCAGCGTGCTGGACCCCCAGGGCGTGGCGGTGGGCGCGGCCCTGCGGCACATGGGCTACAAGGAGGTCGCCGGGCTGCGCCAGGGCAAGTACCTGGAGCTGCGCCTGGAGGACAAGGGCCTGACGCTGGAGAAGGCCAAGGCCCGGGTCGAGCAGATGTGCGCCAAGCTGCTGGCCAACACCCAGATCGAACGCTACGAATTCAGCCTCAAAAAAGCGCCCAAGGCTTAGGGAGCATACGCATGCGTTTCGCTGTCCTCGAATTCCCCGGCAGCAACTGCGACCACGACTGCATGCACGCCCTGGGCACGGTGATGAGGCAGAAGGCGGAGCTGGTCTGGCACGAGCGCGACCGCCTGCCCGCGGGAACGGACTGCGTGGTGGTCCCGGGCGGCTTCAGCTACGGCGACTACCTGCGCTGCGGCGCGGTGGCCCGCTTCTCGCCCGTGATGAAGGCCGTCTTCGAGCACGCCCGCCGCGGCGGCCTGGTGTGGGGCATCTGCAACGGCTTCCAGATCCTGGCCGAGAGCCACCTGGTCCCCGGCGTCCTGTTGAGGAACAAACATTTGCGTTTCCTGTGCCAGGACGTGTACGTGCGCGTGGAGCGCCGCGACAGCGCCTTCACGAGCGCGGCCCGCGAGGGCCAGGTCCTGCGCCTGCCCATCGCCCACGGCGAGGGCAACTACTTCTGCGAACCCGACACCCTGAAGCGCCTGCAGGACCACCGCCAGATCGTCCTGCGCTACTGCGACGCCGGCGGCGAGGCCAGCGAGGAGTCCAACCCCAACGGGGCTCTGGAGAACATCGCCGGCGTGCTCAACGCCCAGGGCAACGTGCTGGGCATGATGCCCCATCCTGAACGCGTCTCCGAAGCCATTTTGGGCGGCACCGACGGGCGCGTGCTGTTCGAAAGCGCCCTCCAAGCCCTCACCACACGATGAAGCAGACGACCGCCTTGCCCCCGCCCCTGCCCCTGCCGACCGACCCCGAAGTGAGCCTCAAGCTGGCCCGCGAATACGGCCTGAGCGCCGACGAATACGGGCGCATCGGCGGCATCCTGGGCAGGGAGCCCACCCACACCGAGCTGGGCATCTTCTCGGTGATGTGGAGCGAGCACTGCAGCTACAAGACCAGCAAGCCGCACCTGCGCGGTTTCCCCACCAAGGGCAAGCGGGTCCTGCTGGGGCCCGGCGAGAACGCCGGGGTCCTGGACATCGGCGGCGGCTGGGCCACGGCCTTCAAGATCGAGAGCCACAACCACCCCAGCGCCATCGAGCCCTACCAGGGCGCGGCCACGGGCGTGGGCGGCATCCTGCGCGACGTCTTCACCATGGGCGCCCGGCCCATCGCCGGCATGAACAGCCTGCGTTTCGGCGACCCGAAAGACCCCCACGTGCGTAAATTGATACAGGGGGTGGTGGCGGGCATCGGCGGCTACGGCAACTGCGTGGGCGTGCCCACGGTGGGCGGCGAGGCGGTCTTCGACCCCGTGTACCGCGACAACTGCCTGGTCAACGCCTTCGCCCTGGGCGTGATGCCCCACAAGCGCCTCATCACCGGCAAGGCCAGCGGCCTGGGCAACCCGGTCATGTACATCGGCGCGACCACGGGCCGCGACGGCATCCACGGCGCCACCTTCGCCTCCGTGGATCTGGGTGAGGACGCCGGCGAGAAGCGCAGCGCCGTGCAGGTGGGCGACCCCTTCATGGAGAAGCTGCTCCTGGAGGCCACCCTCGAGCTCATCGAGTCCGGCCACCTGGTGGGCATCCAGGACATGGGCGCCGCGGGAATGACCAGCTCCTCGGTGGAGATGGCCTTCCGCGGCGGCGCCGGCATAGACATCTACGTCGACAAGGTCCCGCGCCGCGAAAGCGGCATGGTCCCCTACGAGGTCATGCTCTCCGAGAGCCAGGAGCGCATGCTGCTGGTGGCCAAGAAGGGACGCGAGCGCAAGGTGGAGGCCATCCTCAACAAATGGGGCCTGCACGCCAGCGTGGTAGGCCGCGTCACGGCCGGCGACCGGCACCGCGTCTTCCAGGACGGGCGCCTGGTCTCGGACCTGCCCGTGGCGGCCCTGGCCGACGACCACCATCCGGACTTCCCCCTGGTCCGCCGTCCCATGAGGAAGCCCGCCTATCTGGACCGGGCGGCCTCCTTGGACTTAAAATCAATCAGGGTCCCCCGCGACCTGAACGCGGCCCTGCTCAAGCTGCTGGCCTCGCCCAGCCTGGCCGACAAGCAGTGGATCTTCGGCCAGTACGACCACCAGGTCCGCACCAACACCCTGCTTAAGCCGGGTTCGGACGCGGCCGTGATCCGCGTCAAGGAGAACGGCAAGGGGCTGGCCATGGCGGTGGACGGCAACGGCCGCTACTGCTGGCTGGGCCCCCGCGAGGGCGGGCGCCTGGCGGTGGCGGAGGCCTGCCGCAACGTGGCCGTCAGCGGCGCGGAGCCGATCGGCCTGAGCGACTGCCTGAATTTCGGGAACCCCGAGGATCCCGGCATCATGTGGCAGTTCAGCGAGGCGGTGCAGGGCATGGCCGAGGCCGCGCGCGCCCTGGGCGTGCCGGTGATCAGCGGCAACGTCAGCCTCTACAACCAGGGGCCCAAGGGCGCGATCGATCCGACGCCCATCGTGGCCGCCGTGGGCCTGCTCGAGCCCGTGCGGGGCGCCTTAAGGCCCGTGCCCCAGTGGTTCCGGCAGTCCGGGGACCGCGTCTACCTGGCCGGCAAGACCCGCGAGGAGCTGGGGGCCGGCGAATACCTGGCCGTGGTCCACGGGATGAAGCGGGGCAAGCCGCCGCGCATCGACCTCAAGGCCGAAGCCCGCCTGCAGAAGTTCTGCGTGAAGGCCGCCCGCCGCGAGCTGCCGCGCAGCGCCCACGACCTCTCCGACGGCGGCCTGGCCGTGGCGGCCGCGGAATGCTGCATCTCCGGCGAGCGCCACGGGGTTCCCGCCCTGGGCGCGGTCCTGAACTTCAGGGCCCCCTCCGGCATCCGGGCGGACGCCCTCCTCTTCGGGGAAAGCGCCTCCCGCGTCCTCTTCAGCGTGGCCCCCTCCAAGGCCAAGGCCTTCGAGGCCCTGGCGAAGGCCTCGGGGGTGCCCCTGGGCTACCTCGGCCTCACCGGCGGCCCGGCCCTCATCCTTTCCCTGCACTCCGGAGGCCCGGGCAAGCCCGGCGCCGGCCTGAACCTGGGGCTCGACAAGATCAAAACCGCCCACCTCAACGCCTTCAAAGGACTGGATGAAATCTGAGGAGCCCGCCATGCGCACGGAGCAGGAGCTGGTCGAACTCGTCGAGAAGGCGGAGCGCACGGCCACCCTGGCCAACGACGGCAAGGGCGGGGAAGCCTGCGGCGTGATGGGCGTCTACGGCCATCCCGAGGCCTCCAAGATGGTCTACCTGGGCCTCTACGCCCTCCAGCACCGGGGCCAGGAGAGCTGCGGCATCACCAGCAGCGACACCGAGAGCCTGCACGCCATCAAGCGCATGGGCCTGGTCGCCGACGCCTTCGGCGCCGACGAGCTGGCCAAGCTGCCGGGCCCCCTGGCGGTCGGGCACGTGCGCTACTCCACGGCCGGCGGCACCAGCCTGCGCAACGCCCAGCCCATCACGGTGGAATACGCGCGCGGCGGGCTGGCCGTGGCCCACAACGGCAACCTGACCAACGCCGAGATCCTGCGCAGCGAGCTGGAGGCCTACGGCAGCATCTTCAGCACGACGGCCGACAGCGAAGTCATCGTGCACCTGATCGCCCGCAGCAGCGGCCGCCGCTTCGCCGACACGGTGGTGGACAGCCTCAAGCGGGTGCAGGGCGCCTACAGCCTGGTGCTGATGAACGACAAGCAGCTCATCGGCGTGCGCGACCCGGCCGGCTTCCGCCCCCTGGTGATCGGAAAGATGGGCGGGGCCTACGTGCTGGCCTCGGAAAGCTGCGCCCTGGACCTGCTCGACGCCGAGATCGTGCGCGAGGTCGAGCCCGGCGAGATGGTCGTGATCGACGAGAACGGCATCACCAGCTCCAAGCCCTTCGCCTCCAGCCGCCGGGCCCAGTGCGTGTTCGAGTTCGTCTACTTCGCCCGCCCCGACAGCTTCCAGTTCGGCGAACAGGTCGAGAAGGTGCGCCGCGCGCTGGGGCGCCAGCTGGCCCGCGAGTGCCCGGCCGAGGCCGACCTCGTGATCGCCGTGCCCGACAGCGGCGTGACCGCGGCCATCGGCTACGCCGAGACCGCCAAGCTGCCCTTCGAGATGGGGCTCATCCGCAACCACTACGTGGGCCGCACCTTCATCCAGCCCAGCCAGACCATCCGCGACTTCGGCGTCAAGGTGAAGCTCAACCCCGTCCGCGGCATCCTCAAGGGCAAGCGCGTGGTGGTGGTGGACGACTCCCTGGTGCGCGGCACGACCAGCCGCAAGATCATCAAGATGCTGCGCGCGGCCGGGGCCGCCGAGGTGCACCTGCGCGTCAGCAGCCCGCCGGTGGCCCATCCCTGCTTCTACGGCATGGATTTCCCCACCAAGAGCGAGCTGCTCATCAACACCATGAACCACGCCGAGATCGTGCGCTTCCTCGACGTGGACAGCCTGGGCTACCTGTCCGTGGCCGGCATGATGCAGGCCACCGGCACGCCCGAAGGCGACTTCTGCAAGGCCTGCTTCGACGGGAACTATCCCATCGGGGTGCACGGCGTGGTGGCCAACGAGAAAATAGCCGAAGGGGTCGGGGCAAAATGCGACTGAGCGTCTACAAGAAGGATCGCGGGGCCGAGCAAGGCCCGGCGCGCAAGCCCATCACCTACAAGGACTCGGGCGTGGACATCGACGCCGGCAACGAGGCCGTGCGCCGCATGAAGGGCTTCGTGCGCTCGACCTTCAACAAGCGGGTGCTGGGCGACCTGGGGTCCTTCGGCGGGCTCTTCCACTTCGACAAGGCCGCCTACAAGGACCCCATCCTCGTCAGCAGCACCGACGGCGTGGGCACCAAGATCATGGTGGCCGCCCAGGCGGGGGTGTACCACACCGTGGGCCAGGACCTGGTCAACCACTGCGTCAACGACATCCTGGTGCAGGGCGCGACCCCGCTGTTCTTCCTCGACTACTTCTCCACCGGCAAGCTGCAGCCCAAGGTCACGGCCGAGGTCGTGCGCGGCCTGTCCATCGCCTGCAAGCAGCAGAAGACCGTGCTCATCGGCGGAGAGACCGCGGAGATGCCGGGCCTCTACGCCCCGGGCGACTTCGACCTGGCCGGCACCATCGTGGGCGTGGTCGACCGCAAGGACCTGATCACGGGCGACCAGGTGCGCCCCGGCGACTGCATCATCGGCCTGGCCTCCAGCGGCATGCACACCAACGGCTACAGCCTGGCCCGCAAGGTCCTGCTGGAGCGCGCCAAGCTGCCCCTGCACGGCAGGCACCCGCGCCTCGGCCGCACCCTGGCCCAGGCCCTGCTGGCGCCCCACCGCTGCTACGCGCCCTACATGCTGCCCCTGCGCAAGTTCGTGAACGTGCACGCCATGGCCCACCTCACCGGAGGCGGCTTCACCGAGAACATCCCCCGCGTCCTGCCCCAGGGCTGCCGGGCCGTCATCCGCAAGGGCTCCTGGAAGGTGCCCCAGCTCTTCCAGATGATCCTGGACCTGGGCGGGGTCCCCGACGCCGACGCCTACCGCACCCTGAACATGGGCATCGGCCTGGTGTTCATGGTGTCGGACAAGGAGAAGGACAAGGCCCTGGCCGCGCTGAGGAAGCTCGGCTGCCCGGGGCGCGTCCTGGGCTGGGTGGAAAAGGGCACGAAAGAAGCCGTGTTGGTTTGATGCTTAAGCCGGAGCGTGGATCAGGCGGGGGCCCTGCCCTCGCCTTTTGCATTGGGGGGGCCTTTGCGGCCCTCGTCCTGCTTCCCACGACCCAGCTCCTGGACCTGAAAGCCTGCGCAGCCATGGCCCTGGCCTGCCTGCTCTGTCTGGGCCTCGCCTTGCCCGGCGGCGCGGCCGCCGGGCCCGCGCGGCCGCCCAAGGCCATGGCCTTGGCCTGGGGCGCGGCGGGCCTGGCTTTCTTGCTGTGCCGCCTGGCCTCCCCGTACCGGAGCCTGGTCAGCGGCCTGGACGGCTCCGCGCTCGCCGGGGTCCTGCTCTGCTTCTGCCTGGCCAGCGGCCCGCGCGCCTGGGGCCGGGCGGTCCTGCGCACCTGGCCCTGGGCCGCGCTTGTTCTGGCGGCCTATGCCCTGGCCCAGCGCGCGGGCTTTGAACCCATTTCCGCGTACGCCCTGGCGGGCTCCAGCCAACGCGCCATGGGCAGTTTCGGGAACGCCGGCTGCCTGGCCGCTTTTCTGTGCCTGAGCTGGCCCATGGTCCTGTCCTGGAACGGATTGCGCCGGGCCGGCGCCTTGACCCTTTTGTTCAGCGCCCTGGTGGCGACCCAGAGCCGGGCCGCTTTGCTGGCCGTGCTGGTTCAAGGCCTCTGCCTTGGATATCTGCTGTGGTCCCGGCGGGGAAGGCCGGAATCCGCAAGATCAGGGACCGCCCCCGCCTGGACCCGCGGCCCTCTGGCGGGCCTGGTCGCGGCGCTGGGTCTGAGCCTCCTGGCCCTGTACCTGTTTCCGCCCTCGGCCTGGCTGCGCCCCACCGCGCGCTGGCCCCTGTGGCAGGCCTCCTTCCAGCTGTGGACGCAAAGGCCCTTGCTGGGCTGGGGTCCGGGATCCTTTGCCCTGGCCTTCCAGGACCACGCCACCGGCTCCCTGGTGTCCCTGGTGAACTCCGGCAACCAATACGCGGAGGATCCCCACCAGTTGCTCCTGGCCGTGGCCTGCGCCGGAGGCCTGCCGGGGCTGGCGGCCCTGGCCTTTGGCTGCGCGGTGTTTTTCCGGCAGGCCCTGCGCTCTGCTTCGGCCGAAGCGCCCTTGCTGGCCCTGGGCGGCCTCGGGCTCCTGGTCGAAGCCCAAGCGGACCGCTTTTTTTTCCTGCCCGGGGTTTTCGTGCCGCTGTGCGCGGCCTTCGGCCTTTTGGCCGCGGACTCAAAGGACGCGGGCGCGCAGGTCCGGGCCGAGCCCGAGCGCGGCGCGGCCCCGGAATGGCTCAGCCTCCTCTTCCTGGGCCTGGCCTTTGTCTTCGCCCGGCAGGCCTATCTGCCCCTGGCACGCAACGCGCAGGGCGTGGGCCCGGCCCTGGACGCGGAGGTCGGCTCGCTGGCTGTCGCGGGTGATCCGACAGCCCTTGCGGCGCAGGCTTCCAAGGGCGACCCCCTGGCCCTGGAAAAACTGGGCGATGCCCTGGCCGCCCAGCGCCGCTACGCTGAAGCCGCGGACGCGCTGGCGAAGGCCTTGGCCATCCAGCCCACGCGGGGCAGGGCCCAGAACCTGGGGAACTGCTCCATGATGCTGGGCGACTACAAGGCCGCGGAAGCCGCCTTCCGCCAGGCGGTGGCTTTGGAGCCCTCCAGCGCGGACGCGCACTTCAGCCTGGGCTACGCCCTCTTCTACCAAAAGAGGCTCAAGGAAGCCGTGGCCGAGCTCGACATGGCCCTGCGCCTGGATCCCTCCCATGCCGGCGCCATGCAATTGAAGAAGCAGATCCTGCAGTGACGGGAAAAACGGATACGGCCGCGAAAGGGCCCGCCTTGACCGAGAGACCGAACAGCTTCGTTCCGGCATTGGGCCGCGTCCTGGGCTCCGCGCGCGTGGGACTGATGGCCGCCTGCGTCCTGGGTGTGGTCCTGAGCCAGGACGCCGCGTCCGCGGATCCGCTGGCGCCCAAGTCCGTCTGCTTCGCCCTGCTGCTGGGAGGCCTGCCCGCGCTCTCCGCCGCGGGCCTGTGGTGGGACGCGCCGCTGCGCTTTCCGCCCCGCTCCACCCTCTTCGCCTTGGCGCTTTTTTGCGGGGCGGCCAGCCTGTCGTACTTCCTCTCCCCCCTGGGCCCCGAGTCCCGGCTTTCCTGGCAGGTCTGGCTGCTCTGCGCCCTGCTCCTCGTCGCGGCCTTTGACGTGCTGTCCGAGGCCGGAGGCCGGCGCTGGCTCCTGCGCAGCCTGGTCTGCGCCGCGGGCCTGGCCGGCGCGCGCGGCCTGGCCCAGCGCCTGGGGCTCGACAGCAGCGCGGCCGCGCTGGCCGACTCCGCGTCCTTCGGGAACCGCGTCGCGGCGAGCTTCGGCAATCCAAATTTCGCTGGCGGCTTCTTCGCCCTGGTGCTGCCGCTCCTGGCCCAGCAGGCGCTCGCGGCCGAGGGACGCGTCTGGCGCCGGGTGGCCCGCGTCGCCCTGGTGCTGGCGGCCCTGGGCCTTTGTTTGAGCGCGAGCAAGGCGGCCTTCCTCGGGCTCTTCGTGTCCGCGGCCGTGGCGGGACACCTTTTCTTCTGGTCCGACGCGGCCCCCGCGCAGCGCAAGCGCGCCCTGAGCTGGCTCGCTGCGGCGCTGGGCCTGGGATTGATCGTGGGTGGCCTGTGCCTGCCCAGGGATTCCCTGCAGCGCCTGGCGGGCGGTCCGCGGGCCTGGTCCGACAGCGTGGACTTCCGTAGGGTCACCTGGGAGGGGACCCTTGACCTGGCGCGGGCGCGTCCCTTGTGCGGCTGGGGCCCCGGAACCTTCAGCGCGGCCTACCCGTCTTTCCGGCGTCCGGAAGCCATGGCCGCGCAGCAGGAGCACTCCTATGAAGTGACCGCCCCCGAGAATTGGCTGCTGCAGGTTTTCGCCGAAAGCGGCCTCATCGGGCTGGCTGCCGCGCTGTTCCTGCTTGCGGTCCTGCTGTGGCCCCTGCGCAAGGCCGCGCGGAGCTGGGCCACGGACGCGGACCGGGGCCTCTGCCTGGCCCTGCTCTGCTGCGTGGCCGCCTGCCTGGCCTGCAATCTGGCCTCCCTGGACCTTTTTCTGCCCTCCACGCTGATGCCCCTGCTTCTGCTGCTGGCCCTGGGCGGCGCGCTGAGCGCGCCGGAGTCCTTGTCCCTGTCCTTGAACCCGCAAAATTACACGCGCCTGCTCCTGAGCCCGAACCTGACCCGCGTCCTGGTGGCCATGGGCCTGGCCCTCATGGCCAGCGTGCCGGTGGTCCAGGCCCTCCTGCACAGCCAGGCGGCCCGCCTGCTCTACAAGGGCCGCGCCCTTTCCCAGTCCGGGAATTTCAAGGAAGCTGTGCCCGTGTACCAGCTGGCTCTGCAGTTCGACCCCGGCCTGCTGGAGGCCCGCTATTTCCTGGGCAACAGCCTCATGGACGGGGGCGGCCCTGCGGCGCTCACGCAGTCCGCCGAGGCCTACGCCCAATTGCAGGGCTACGCCCCGGACTACGTGCAGGTGCACGCCAAGCTGGGGCGCCTGGACGAGCTTGAGGGGCGCGTGCCTGAGGCGGCGCAGGAATATGCGCGGCAGCTGGCGCTCGATCCCTGGGACCTGGGGACCGTGCAGGCCCTGGCCACGCTCGACGCCCGCAGCGGACGCCTGGACGAGGCCGCCGCGGTGCTGCAGGCGGCAAGCCGGCGCTGGCCGGGGAACACGGATATTAGCGGCAATTTGGCCAGGGTGAGGGCGGCGCTTCAACGCAGGAAAGGCGGCGCATGACGGATTTCGATGAAGCAAGCATGATCGAGGGCCGCGGGCTCTCCAAGACCTATGCCCGCGCCAAGAGGCCCGCCCTGTCCGAGGTCTCCTTGCGCGTGCAGGCCGGGGAGATCCTAGGCGTCATCGGCCCCAACGGCTCGGGCAAGACCACGCTGATGGGCTGCATGCTGGGGCTGCTCAAGGCGGACCAGGGCGCCTCCTTCCTGGGAGGCCAGCCCGTGGCGGGCATCCCGGCGCGGCGCCTGGTCGGATACCTGCCTGAACGCCTGGGCTTCGATCCCTGGATGAAGGGCGCGGATTTCCTGTCCTACCACCACGCCCTGGCGGCCCTGCCCGCCTCGGACCGGGCCAAGGACGTCGAAGCCATGCTCCTGGACATGGGGCTGGACCGCGCGGCCTGGTCGCGTCCCATCCGCGGATATTCGCGGGGCATGCTGCAGCGTTTGGGGCTCGCCCAGGCCCTCATCGGCAAGCCCCGCTGCCTTTTCCTGGACGAACCCACCAGCGGCATGGATCCCGACGGCGTGCTGAAGACCCGCTCGCGCATCCAGGCCTTTGCCGCCTCAGGCGGCGCGGTGGTGGTCAATTCCCACCAGCTCGACCAGTTGGGCAAGCTTTGCCACCAGGTCCTGTTCCTGAAGGAGGGCCGCATCGAGGCCACGGAACGCCTGCAGGGCGCGGCGGGCCTGACCTGGTTCGTGGAGTGGCTGCCCAGGGAGGGAGGCCAGGCCAAGGCCAAGGCGGCGCTGGAAAAGCTGGACCTGAAGGCCCGGACATTGAAAGCCTCCTCGGCCCAGGTGGATCTGCCGGACGAGGAAGCCGCGGCGGCCCTGGTGGCGGCCCTGGTCAAGGCCGGCGTGCCGGTGCTCAGCGCCGGGCCCCTCAAGGGCGATTTGGAGCGTTTCTTCACGGGGGCTGCGCATGCGTCTGAATAGGCCGGTATACCTCAACACCCTGCGCTGGTTCCTGGACTCGCCCCCGCGCCTGCTGTGCGCCGGGCTCATGGCCCTGCTGACCTACCTGGTCGTGGGGGGCATGGCCCACATGGAGATCAACGGCGTGTCCTCAGAGGGCATGTTCGACACGCCCCAGGCCCTGGCCTCGGCCGGGGATAAGATCCTGGTCCTGCTGGCCTGGATCCTGGGCGTGGGCCTGATCCGCCGGGAGATCTCCAGCGGAGCCATCCAACTGGTCCTGCTCAGGCCCTTGAGCCGTCCCAGCTACGTGCTGTCCAAGTGGGCCGCCCTGGCCACGCTCAATGCGCTTTTCCTTGTCTTCTGCTGGGCGGTCCTGATCCTGCGCGGCGGGATCCTCCAGGCGGACAAGGCCGGGGACCTGGGCCTTTTGTTCGGGGCCCAAGTGCTGCAGATTTTCGCCCTGGCCGCGGTGCTGTGCTGCCTGTCCTGCGTGCCCAGCAAGCTCGGGGAGATGGGCACGCTGGTCCTGGCCGGGATCGGCATCCTGATCCTGTCCCACTACGCCGAGAGCCTGGACCAGGCCGCCCTGCGGGCGGCGGTGGACTTCCTGTGGAAGGTCCTCTTCCCGAGGGTTGGCGCCTTCATGGACACGGACGGCAGCGGGGCCGCCATGAGCCTGGCCTTCAACGCCGGGGTCACCGTGGCCGCGCTGGGCGGGGCCATGGCCCTGCTGCAGGCCCGCGAGTTCAGCTACGCGGAGACCGGGGCATGAAAAAACGCGTCGCCTTGCTCGCCAGCGGAGGGGGCTCCAACGCGGAGGCCCTGCTCAAGGCCATGCGGGAGCCCGGCTTTCCGGCCGAGCCCGTGCTGGTGTTCTGCAACCGGCCGGGCGCCGGGGTGCTGGAGCGCGCGGCCCGCTTCGGGGTGCCCAGCCTGCTGCGCGACCACAAGGCCTACGCCACGCGCGAGGCCTTCGACGCGGAGGCGGTCCGCTTGATCCGGGAATCCGGGGCGGACCTCCTGTGCCTGGCCGGATACACGCGCATCCTCACGCCGGAATTCACGCGGGCCTTTGAGGGGCGCATCCTCAATGTGCACCCCTCCCTCCTGCCCAAGTTCGGCGGGCCGGGCATGTTCGGCCGCAATGTGCACGCCGCGGTCCTGGCTGCGCACGAAACCGAGAGCGGGGCCACGGTGCACTGGGTGAACGAAGGCGTGGACAGCGGGGCCCCCATCCTGCAAAAATCCGTCCCGGTCCTGCCGGGCGACACGCCGGAAAGCCTGGCGGCCAGGGTTCTGGCCGTGGAACACGTCATTTTTCCCGAAGCCTTGCGCAAGGTGTGCTCGGCCTGATAATATAGATGTTTTGAGGTGCTTTTTGGTCACGGTCCGCAGAGCTTTGTTATCGGTAACCGACAAGTCCGGCCTGGTAGATTTCGCCCACGGCCTGCGCAGCCTTGGTATCGAGCTGATTTCGACTGGCGGAACGGCCAAGACCCTGCGCGCGGCCGGGATTGAGGTCAAAGACATCAGCGAACACACGGGCTTCCCGGAGATGCTGGACGGACGGGTCAAGACCCTGCATCCGCGCATCCACGGCGGGCTCCTGCACCTGCGCGACAATCCCGAACACCTCAAGACCATCGCCAAGCACGGCATCGAGCCCATCGACATGGTGGTGGTGAACCTCTACCCCTTCCAGCTGACCGTGGCCGACCCGGCCTGCAGCCTGGAGGCGGCGGTGGAGAACATCGACATCGGCGGGCCCTCCATGATCCGCTCGGGCGCCAAGAATTTCAGGAGCGTGGCGGTCCTCACCCAGCCCGCCCGCTACCCGGAAATCCTGGCCGAGATGCTGGCGAACCACGGCGCGGTGGGCGACGCCACCCTGGAATCCCTGGTGGTGGAGGCCTTCGCCCACACCGCGGAGTTCGACCGCTCCGTGCACGCCTACCTGCAGTTCAAGCTGCAGGGCGAGCCGCGCTTCCCCCAGGAGCTCAGCCTGCGCTTCACCAAGGCCCAGGCCCTGCGCTACGGCGAGAACCCGCACCAGCACGCCGCCTTCTACGTGCATCCCGGCGAGGGCGGCCCGAACCTGGGCGCGGCCGAGCAGCTGCAGGGCAAGGAGCTCAGCTACAACAACATCGCGGATTTGGACGCGGCCCTGAACGTGGTCAAGGAGTTCAAGGCGCCGGCCGTGGCCATCATCAAGCACGCCAACCCCTGCGGCGTGGCTCTGGGGCCCGAGACCAAGACCGGCGCGGCCGAGGCCTACCAAAAGGCCTTCGACGCCGACCCGGTGAGCGCCTTCGGCGGCATCGTGGCCTGCAACCGCGCCGTGGACACGGACTTCGCGGAGAAGATCGGCGCCACCTTCCTGGAGTGCCTCATCGCCCCGGGCTTCAGCGCCGGGGCCCTGGCGGTGCTGGGCGCGAAGAAGAACCTGCGCCTGATGAAGACGCCCTTCGACACGCCGGCTCCGGCGCACCCGCCCGGCCTGGGCTACGAGACCTTCGCCATGAAAAAGGTGGCCGGCGGCCTGCTGCTGCAGACCCGCGACACCCAGCGCGTGGACCGCGCGGACTGCCGGGTGGTCACCAAGCGCGCGCCGACCGAGGCCGAGTGGGCCGACCTGCTCTTCGCCTGGCGCGTGGTGGTGCACGTCAAGAGCAACGCCATCCTGCTGGCCAAGGACGGGGCCACCCTGGGCGTGGGCCCGGGCCAGACCAACCGCGTGGGCTCGGTGGAGATCGCGGCGCGGGCCGCGGGGATGAGGGCCAAAGGCTCGGTGCTGGCCTCGGACGCCTTTTTCCCCTTCCCGGACGGCCTGCTGGCCGGCATCGCCGCGGGCGTCACCGCGGTGATCCAGCCGGGCGGCTCGGTCAACGACGCCAAGGTCATCACCGCGGCCGACCAGGCCGGCATCGCCATGGTCTTCACCGGAATGCGGCACTTTTTCCACTAGAACAGGCGACACCAACCCGAACGCCGAGCAAAACGTGGATCGCATCAACGTCCTTCTCATCGGGTCCGGCGGCAGGGAACACGCCCTGGCCTGGAAGCTCGCGCAGAGCGCGCGGCTGGGAGACCTCTACGTCAGCCCGGGCAGCTCGGCCCTCCTCACCCTGGCCAAGCCCCTGGGCGTGGACGTGGAAGACCACGCGGCCCTGGCGGCCGCCTGTCTGGAGCAGGGCATCTCCCTGGTGGTGGTCGGGCCCGAGGGGCCCCTGGCCCAGGGAGTGGCCGACGCCCTGCGCCACACCAACATCGCGGTCTTCGGACCGGGCAGGGAAGGCGCCCGGCTGGAGGCCAGCAAGGATTTCGCCAAGACCTTCATGCTCAAGCACGGCGTGGCCACGGCCACGGCCCGCGCCTTCAGCAAGCGCCGCGAGGCCCAGTCCTACGCCGCCACCCTGGGCTTCCCGGTGGTGGTCAAGGCCGACGGCCTGGCCGGGGGCAAGGGCGTCATCATCTGCGAAAACCGTTTCGACCTGGACAAGGCCCTGCTGGACTGCTTCGACGTGGGGGTCTTCGGCGCGGCCGGCTCCAAGGTGCTGATCGAGGAATACATGGCGGGCGAGGAGATTTCCCTGCTATGCTTCTGCGACGGCAAGACCCTGATCCCCATGGCCTCGGCCCAGGACCACAAGCGCGTGGGAGAGGGCGACACCGGCCCCAACACGGGCGGCATGGGCGCCTACAGCCCGGCGCCGGCCCTGACCGGAGCGGTGCTGTCCCAGGTCTGGGAGCGCATCCTCAACCCCACCCTGGCGGGCCTGCGCAGCGAAGGCCTCGATTTCAGGGGCTGCCTCTACGTCGGACTGATGCTGACGGACAAGGGCCCCAAGGTGGTCGAGTTCAACGTCCGCTTCGGCGACCCCGAGACCCAGGTCCTGGTCCCGCGCATGGATTTCGACCTGCTGGAGGTCCTGCTGGCCTGCGCCGAGGGGCGCCTGGCCGGCCTGAAGCCCCTGGACTGGAAGGCCGGTTCCTGCGCCACGGTGGTCTGGGCCGCCAAGGGCTATCCCGCGGCCAACACCAAGGGCCAGACCATCGAGGGCCTGGCCGAGGCCGCGAAACAGCCCGATGCCATGGTCTTCCATTCGGGGACGGCCAAGCAGGGCCCGGCCTGGTCCACCCAGGGCGGGCGCATCCTGAGCGTCACGGGCTGGGGGCCGGACCTGCGCACGGCCCTGGACCGCGCCTACAAGGCGGGCTCCAAGATCCATTTTGACGGCATGCATTTCCGCGGCGACATCGGCCACCGGGCTTTGGCCCGCGGTTGAGGCGTCCATTGAAGGAGGTTTCCATGCGCGTGTTCCTTGGCTGGCTCGTGCTGACCCTGGGCATCGGACTCTCCGCCGGCCTGATGGCGGACAGCGCCCCTGCCTCCGCCCCCGCGGCCCTGAGCCCGGCGGCCGCGGCCGCGGCCATGGCAGCCCCGGCGCCGGCCACGCCCGCGGCCGCGGCCCTGGTGACGCCCATGCCCACGCCCCTGTCCACGCCTTTGGCCCTCACCGTGTCCCTGAAGGACGGGCAGACCGCGGACCTGAGCCTGCACAGCTTTGACCGCTTCTACCTGTCCGCGGACAACTCCATCGGCACCCGCTTCAACCTGCCCTGGGCGGAGGTCGCGACCCTGGACTCCCCCAACGCGGCCGCGGACCTGGGGCCCCTGCGGGCCAACATCACGGCCGAACCCACGAACGTGACCAGCGTGATCCAGGCGCGTAGGCCCATCAAGGCCTTCTATCGCGCCCTTTGGCCGGGTTTCGTGGTCCATGGCTCGGGTTACAACTACGCCGGCGACAAGGCCAGTTTCTATGACCTGGCCGGAGGGGAGGTCTTCGGCGTGGCCCTGGCCGCCTTCGGAGGCTACCAGCTCGCCTATCCCAACAGCGCGGACACCAACCGCAGCGCCTCCCAGAGCCTGCTCATCGCCGGCGGGGCCCTCTTCGCCGTCACCTGGCTCTGGGACCTGGCCTTCTCCCACCAGGCCGCGGCCTCCTTCGACGATCGCCACGGCCTGGCCCTGCTGCCCGCGGCCCAGGGCGGGGCCACGGGCGCCCAGCTCGCCTACCGCTTCTGAGGGTCCAGCCATGAAACTCGCCATCGCGACCGACCACGCCGGCTACGACTTCAAGGAGGGCCTGGCCGCCTTCCTGAGGTCCAAGGGACACGAGGTGGAGGACCTGGGCGCCTACAACAAGCAGCCCTCGGACTACCCGGACTACGCGGGCAAGCTCGGCCGCTACGTGGTCGAGGGGAAGGCCCGCTTCGGCATCCTCATCTGCGGCAGCGGCATCGGCATGACCATCGCCGCCAACAAGGTCCACGGCGTGCGCGCGGCCCTCTGCCACGACCTCTACACCGCGCGCATGAGCCGCAGCCACAACGATGCCAACGTGATGGTCCTGCCCAGCCGCCTGCTGGCCCTGACCATCTCCGAGGAGATGACCGAGCTCTTCCTCGCCACCGAGTTCGAGGGCGGCCGCCATGCCGGCCGGGTCGACAAGATCATGCGCATGGACGCCTGCGGCGGTGCCGCCGAAGGCGAATGAACTTTTACCGAAGGGAAAGCCAGAGATGAAATACCCAGCCATCAAGAAGCAGGACCCCAGCGTCTTCAAGATCCTCAAGGCCGAGACCCTGCGCCAGGAGGAGGAGCTGCAGCTCATCGCCAGCGAGAACTACGCCAGCCCGGCCGTGATGGAGGCGCAGGGCTCGGTGATGACCAACAAGTACGCCGAGGGCTATCCCGGCCGCCGCTACTACCAGGGCATGAAGCACTATGACGAGGTCGAGAACCTGGCCATCGAGCGGGCCAAGAAGATCTTCGGGGCCGAGCACGTCAACGTGCAGCCCTCCTCGGGCTCCCAGGCCAACATGGCCGCGACCCTGGCGGTGCTGGAGCACGGCGACACCCTGATGGGCATGGACCTGGCCTGCGGCGGGCACCTGACCCACGGCATGAAGCTCAACTACAGCGGCCAGATGTTCAAGGTGGCCTCCTACCCCGTGCGCAAGGACGACTTCCGCCTGGACTACGACCAGATCATGGGCCTCGCCCGCGAGGCCCGCCCCAAGCTCATCATCTGCGGCGCCAGCGCCTACCCCCGCACCATCGATTTCGCCGCCTTCCGGCGCATCGCCGACGAGGTGGAGGCCGTGCTCCTGGCCGACATCGCCCACATCGCCGGGCTGGTGGCGGGCGGGGCGCACCCCTCGCCCTTCCCCCACGCCGACATCGTCACCACCACCACCCACAAGACCCTGCGCGGCCCCCGCGGCGGCATGATTCTGTGCAAGGAGGCCTTCGCCAAGAAGGTCGACAGCCGGGTCTTCCCGGGCATCCAGGGCGGCCCGCTCATGCACGCGGTGGCGGCCAAGGCCGTGGCCTTCGGCGAGGCCCTGAAGCCCTCCTTCAAGCGCTACGCGGCCCAGGTGGTGAAGAACGCCCAGGAGCTGGCCAAGGAGCTGTCCAAGCGCGGCTACAGCATCACCACCGGCGGCACCGACAACCACCTCATGCTGGTGGACCTGCGCTCCAAGGGCGTCACGGGCAAGGACGCGGCTTATGCCCTGGAGGAGGCGGGCATGATCCTGAACAAGAACGGCGTGCCCTTCGACGACGCGCCGCCCCAGACGACCTCGGGCATCCGCCTGGGGTCCGCCGGGGTGAGCACCCGCGGCATGAAGGAAAAGCAGATGCGCCAGATCGCGGAATGGATGGACATCGTGATCTCCCGCCGCGACGAGGCCAAGCTGAAGGCGCGCGTGAAGAACGAGGTCGCCAAGCTTTGCCGAAAGTTCCCGGTGTACGCCTGAGCCTCAGGGAGAGCCTTTGAGTTACTATTCCTCGGATGCGCGCGCCGCGCGCGTGGTGGACCAGCTGCTCGACATGCTGCTGGTCGCCACGTTATTGGCTGCCCCGCTCATCTTCTACACCCGCGGCTACGACGTCTTTGAGTTCAACAAAATCACCGTGCTGCGCGTGCTCACCACCGCGGCCGCGGGCCTCATGCTGTTCAAGCTCCTCTTCGTCCGGCCCCTGGCCCTGATCCGCAGCGCCCTAGACATCCCCGTGCTGGCCTGGCTGGCGGTCTGCCTGGTCTGCACCTTCCACACGGTGAACTGGCGCCTCTCCGTCCACGGGGTCTACGAGGACTTCGAGGGCATCACCACCTGGTTCATGTACGTCTTCTTGTTCTGGTGGCCCCTGCAGCACGTGCGCTCCGAGCGGCAGATACGCCTGCTCTTCGGAGCCGTGGTCCTGGCCGGCACCATCGCCGGCTTCTACGGCCTGCTGCAGAACTTCGGCATCGATTTCGTGCCCTGGAACCCGGACACCTACAACCCCGACCGCATGTTCTCCACCATGGGCAACCCGGACTTCCTGGCCGCCTACACGGTGATGAGCATGCCCATCACCTTCATCTTCTTCCTGGACCTGCCCGCCAAGATCCGCACCGACCGAGGCTTCTGCACGGTCCTGGTGGTGGCCAGCGTCTTCGCGGCCGGCTTCCTGGCCATCCTCTTCAACGTCGACTACTTCAACACCAGCCCCTCCGCCTACGGCGCCTCGGACTTCGGGGGCATGCTCCTGACCCTGAAGTTCTGGATCCCGAAGTTCCTGATCGCCTTCCCGGTGATCTGCGCGGTCCTGCTGTATTTCGGCCGCCTGCGCCTGATCCTGCTGCTGTCCCTGGCCGGCCAGCTCATGGCGACCCTCTTCACCAAGTCCCGCGGCGGGGTCTTCGCCATGGCCGCGCTGGTCCTGCTTTTCGGCGTGGCGGCGGTCTTCGAGGTCTTCGGCGCCACGGCCCTCTTCTCCCTGACGGGCCTGCTGAGCGGGATGGGGCTCCTGGGCCTGGTGGTCTTCGTCTTCTACAGCGGCATCTGGGAGAACGCCCTCAACTTCGCCTTCGTGGACCACCCCTGGTGGGCCTTCGTGCTCTTCGCCGGCCTGCTGGTCCTGGTCAACCGCCTGGTGCGGCGCCGCGGCCAGGACGACCTCCTGGCCCGCAACCTCAACTACGTGTACGGGCTGGCCCTGACCGTGTGGGGGCTCTTCTTCATCCCCGTCATCCGCCAGACCACCTTCGAGATGCTGGAGCGCACCTCCAAGCTCTTCCACCCTTCCCAGGTTAAGATCACGCCGCGCCTCTTCATATGGAAGTCGGCCCTGGCCATGCTGCACGACCACTTCCTCCTGGGCAGCGGCCTGGACACCTTCCAGATCTGCTTCCCGAAGTACCGCGAGGCCCTGTACTGGATCCTGGAGTGGAACGGCACCCCGGAGAAGGCCCACAACTTCATCATGCAGACCGCGGCCACCATGGGCTTCGTGGGCCTGCTGGTCTTCGCCTGGATGCACGCGGCCTGGACCGCGCAGAGCTTCCGGGACTGGCGCCGCCAGAAGGACGAGAGCCGGCGCCTCCTGATCCTGGCGGGCTTCGCGGCCTGGCTGGGCTTCTTCGTGCAGAACCTCTTCAGCTTCACCGTGGTGGGCTACGGCACCCTGTGGTGGGTCCTCTGGGGCCTGATGCCGGCCATGCAGCGCACCTGGGAGCTGGAGACCGCGGGAAGCGGCGGCCTGGACAGCGCGGGAGCGCCCAAGGGCTGGAGCTCGGCCAAGGCCGCCTGGATCGGCGGGGTCGTTTTCCTCAGCCTGAGCCTGCTGGCCTGCGCCGCGGCCGGACCCTCCTTCTTCGACGACCCCGGCGCCAACATCCTCGGCCTGGCCGCGGCCGCGGTGGGCCTGGCCTGCCTGGTCTGGGTCCTCAAGGAGGGCCCCCTGGCCGAAGCCGGCCCGGGCATGCGGTCCTGGGTCCTTCTCTGCGCGGCCCTGCTGGGCGTCTTCGTGTATTCCTGGTATTCGGTGCGGATCTGGGTCGCGGACAGCTTCTACAAGCAGGGGCAGGTCGGCATCAACTCCAACCAGATGGACTTCTCCGTGGCCATGTACCAGAAGGCCTGCGGCTCCATCGCCGCGCCCCTGAGCGACGACCAGATGCGCGGCCTGTATGAGGCCGAGCTGCCCCCGGCCGCGGACAACCTGAGGATCAACCCCGGCCTCAACCCCGACCAGGAGCTCTACTGGGTGCGCCTGGGCATCGCCTTCGAGACCGCCGCCGCGGAGGAGAGCGACACGGCCAAGAAGATGAGCTATTTCCAGACCGCCCTGGCCGTGCACCAGTACACCCTGGAGATGAACCCCATCAACGGCTACAACTTCAACAACAAGGGCCGGGTCCTCAGGGCCATGGGCGACGCCAGCGGCGACAAGGAGTACTTCCAGAAGGCCCTGGACCACTATAACCGGGCCACGGACCTGGACACGAACAACGTCTACTTCAACATGGACAAGGCCACCACCCTGATCGCGCTGGGGCGCCCCCAGGACGCCTTCAGCCTTTGCATCCAGCTGATGAAGAAGTTCCCCGACTTCGCCATGCCCTACAGCTACGCCGGCTTCATGAAGATGCAGGCCGGGCAGGACGACGACGCCATCAGCCTGCTGGAGAAGTCGCTGGTCTGCGACTGGAAGGGCGACCAGGGCTCCGAGGCCGTGGCCGCCACGAACCTGGCGCAAATCTTCGACCACCACAAGCGCTGGGCCGACGCCACCCAAGCCTACCGCGCCGCCCTGGCCGTGAACCCGGACCTCCCCGCCGTGTACCTGGCGCTGGCCGCGGACCAGAACCGCCTGGGCCAGAAGTCCTCGGCCGTCGCCACGCTCCAGCAGGCCCTCACCGCCAGCCCCGGGGACGCCACGGTCGAGGCCGCCCTCAAGAAACTGGGCGCCACCCCCTAGACGCGAGGCCGCATGAAATGCCCGTTCTGTTCCAGCCTCGAGGACAAGGTCGTGGACTCGCGCTCCTCCAAATCCGGGGACGCCATCCGGCGGCGCAGGGAGTGCCTGCAGTGCGGCAAGCGCTTCACCACCTATGAGCAGCTGGAGGACACCCAGCCCATGGTAGCCAAGAAGGACGGCCGCAGGGAGGCCTTCGACCGCGTCAAGATCCTGGGGGGCCTGCGCAAGGCCTGCGAAAAGCGTCCCATCAGCGAGGAGACCCTGGAGGGCCTGGTGGACGACGTCCAGCGCGAGCTGGAGATCCGCTTCGACAAGGAATACCCCAGCAACGAGATCGGCGAGCTGATCATGCGCAAGCTGTACCTGCTCGACGAAGTGGCCTATGTGCGTTTCGCCTCGGTCTACCGCCAGTTCAAGGACGTGAAGGCCTTCAGCGACGAATTGAAACAGTTCATGTCCCGCTTCAACGAGGTCGGGGACGGAAAATTGCCCAAGGCCTGAACCTTTGGGCAGGGGAAGAACGTATATTATTGGGAAGTTTGTGAAGGAAGCTGTTTGCCCAAGGAGCCTCCCCGTGCGCCGTCTGTTCCAGCTTTTGTCCCTGATATCGGCCTGCCTTGCGCCGGCTTTGCTCCAGGCCTCCCCGGATGTGCCGGCCAGAGCCAGCCTCATTTCCGAGACCCAGGGCTTTGTCCCGGGCCGGAGCTTCACCGTGGCCCTGCGCCTGGACCAGGATCCAGGCTGGCACACCTATTGGCAGGACCCCGGCGACGCGGGCCTGGCCACAACCCTGGACTTCACGCTGCCCCAAGGCGTGCATGCCGGCGCCCTGGAATGGCCCAAACCCATGGTCTTCAAGGCGGCGGGCAACCTCACCTGTTATGGCTATGAAAACCCGGCCCTGATCCTGGTCCCCATCACCGTCGACCCGGCATACAGCCAGGACAGCCTGGTCCTGAACGCGAAAGCCACCTGGCTGGTGTGCAAGGATGTGTGCCTGCCCGGCAAGGCCATGGTCTCCCTGACCCTGAAGCGCATGAGCGCCAACGCGCCCTCGGCCAACGCCCCGCTCTTCGCGGCCTTGCGTCCGTCCTTGGGGCAGGCGCCGGACGGATACAAGCCGCAGGGCGCGGCTCCTGGGGCCCCCTTGCTTCCCGAGACGCCGGCTGCAAGTCCCCACGCCCAGGCTGTGTCAGCCTCTGCTGCGCCCACTGCGGCTCCTCCTCCCGCGCCAGTCCCTGCTGTGCCTGAGAACCGCAGTCTGGCTTGGATGCTGTGCCTGGCGCTCCTGGGCGGCCTCCTGCTCAATCTCATGCCTTGCGTCCTGCCTGTGCTCAGCCTCAAGGCCCTCAGCTTTGTGAAGCAATCCCATGAAGGCCGCGCCCAGGGCCTGGCCTTGGCGGGTGCATTCAGCGCCGGGGTCTTTTTCAGTTTCTGGGTCCTGGCCGGCGTGGTCCTGGCCTTGAAGCGGGGAGGGGAAGCCGTGGGCTGGGGCTTCCAGTTCCAGCAGCCCGGCTTCATCCTGTTCATGGCCGGTTTGGTCCTGGTTTTCAGCCTGAACCTCTTCGGGATCTTTGAAGTCTGGCTGCCGGGCAATGCCGCGAACGGGTTGTCCAAGGCCGGCAGGGGCAGCGGCCTGGCCGGCGCCTTTGGCCAGGGCCTGGTCATGACCTTGCTCGCCACCCCTTGCACAGCGCCTTTCTTGGGCACGGCCCTGGGCTTCGCCTTTGCCGCGCCCGCCCTGGTCTTGGTGGCCATCTTCACGGCAGTGGCCGCGGGCCTGGCCCTTCCCTATGTCCTGCTGGCCGCCATTCCCGGTGCGCATGCCTGGCTGCCCAAGCCCGGCCCCTGGATGCTGCGCTTCAAGGAAGCCATGGGCTTCCTTCTCTTGGCGACCGTGCTGTGGCTCCTGTGGCTCCTGGGTGGCCAGGTTGGCGTGGATGCGGAAGCCTGGGCCAGCCTCTGGATGCTGATCCTGGCCACGGGTGCCTGGATCTGGGGCCGCTCCGGGGGCCTGGAGCAGAGCGCTTCCAGGCGCAGGGGCGTGGGACTGGCGGTCCTGGCCCTGGTCCTGGTGTCCAGCTTCTGGCTCTGCCCCAAGGTGGTGAACGGACAAGCCGCGCCCATGGCCACGGAGGCGGGCTGGCGGCCCTGGAGCCAGGCCACGGTGGACAGCCTGCACGCCCAAGGCAAGCCGGTCTTCGTGGACTTCAGCGCCCAGTGGTGCTGGACCTGCAAGATCAACGAGCGCGGCACCCTGGCCTCGGACGCCGTGCAGGAGGCTTTCAAAGCCAAAAACGTGGCCCTGCTCAGGGCTGATTGGACCCGCCAGGATCCCGCCATCACCGCCGCCCTCGGCGCCCACGGGCGCGGCGGGGTGCCCATGTACCTCTATTACCCGCCCCAGGGGGCCGAGGTCCTGCTGCCGGAAGTGATCACTCCGGACATGGTTTTGAGGGTTTTGGGGGCCAATCCCTAGGGCTTTGGCGCCTTGACCCGGACCGGAAAAATGGATATAAATGCGGTCCGTCCTTTGGGGTATAATGGGTACGGAGGCTCCTGAAAGGGCCTGAAAGCCACCGCGGTCCTCGATAGCTCAATGGTGGAGCATTCGACTGTTAATCGAAGGGTTCCTGGTTCGAGTCCAGGTCGAGGAGCCAAACCAAATAGCCCCCTGCCGAAAGGTCGGGGGCTATTTGCTTTATAAACCAACAACATTTCCGGTTGAACATCCAAGATGGCAGTACGAAAACCCCGGACTTAGTCGTCCGGGGTTTTTCATTCTCTGTCATCTGTTATCAATTTTTGGCACAAGAATGGCACAAAAAAGGCACAGTAAAACGGAAACCGCCTCGGCACGGAGGGCCGCGGTCCCCTCGGGCTTCATAAGGTTGAACGCGGTCTCAAAGTAGCTTGAAAGATGGCCGGTACATCACGATCATAGGGGGCCGCCGGCATTGAGGGACTCCGCCTCGCCCGATTCCAGGCGGGTCTGACCCAAAGGGCCGCTTAGACATGGATAGGGTAGACAAAGCCACTCGCTCCAGGATCATGTCCAAGATCCGAGGGACGCGGAACAGGTCAACTGAATGGCGCCTGAGGGCCGCGTTGATTCAGGCAAGAGTCTCCGGATGGGGGCTGGGATTCAAATCCGGATTGCCCGGTAGGCCGGACTTCGTTTTCGGTGCGGCCAAACTTGTCGTGTTTGTTGATGGATGCTTTTGGCACGGATGTCGAAAGTGTAATGCGGGTGGAAGGCCGAAGACCAATGCCGCATTCTGGAACAGGAAGATATCCGCCAATATCGCTCGGGATAAGCGCCAGAAATCCATGCTAAATTGCGAAGGCTGGAAGGTCCTCAGAATATGGGAGCATCAACTCTCCAGGGATCTTGATGGTGCCGTGCAAAAGATTCGGAGAGCAATTGAACAAAAATAAAAAGAGGGGGGTACGATCGGGCAAGAAGGCGCGGCGGCCGCGGGTCAGGCTGAGGGCTTTGGACATTTTTTGCGGCGCGGGGGGGAGCAGTCATGGCGCGTCCTCGGCGGGCGTCCAAATAGTAGGAGCCGTGGACCGCTGGAAGACGGCCGTGGACACCTACCGAGATAACTTCCCCAGGGCCCATGTCATAACAGGATTTGTCTCAGCGTGAAATTTCCGATTTCGTTGATTTCATTTGCCAAATCGGCGTTAAACAGGAAATCCATTTTTTATGGAGACCGGCTTTGAAGGACCCGAATGACGATATGGTCCTTGAGGTGGCTGTGGCCAGCGGAACGGATGTCGTTACGTTCAATGAAAAGGATTTCAAGGCTTCAAGCCGCTTTGGCGTCCGAGTGTGGGCGCCGGGCGCCTATCTAAGGAAAGTGGAGGTCAAATCATGAGCGCCGTCAGTCTTCGTTTGCCGGATTCACTGCACCAATCGGTGAAGGAAATGGCATTGAAGGAACATGTTTCCGTGAACCAGATCATCACCTTGGCGGTGGCGGAGAAGCTCTCAGCCTTGATGACCTCGGACTACCTTGAAAAAAGGGGAGAAGGGGCCAGTCGGGAGCGTTTTCTCAAAATTTTGGCCAGAGCCAAGGATCAAGAGCCCGACCCCAAAGACCGCCGCTAGGCGTAGCGGCGGTAATGTGAGGACTGAAATAGCCTTATAACAACGAATTTGACGGTTCGAAAATCGTCCAGTCCGTGGAGCATCCAAGGGCACACAGTTGATACAGGCTGTGTGCCCTTTTTTTGTCATCTTGCTATAAGATTATTTAAGAAAAATTCTTAGAGGTGGCTATGCCTGGAGCCAAAACCATTACGTTTTCACTTCCCCAAGATATGGTCAGGGAGGTGGAGCAAGTCGCTAAAGAAGAGCATCGCACGGTCAGCGAACTCCTCCGGGAAACTTTCCGCCAGTACAAGGCCCGCAGGAACTTCGAGGCCCTCGCCGCCGAAACCCGCGAGAAAGTCAAAAGGAAAGGTTTGGCCGAAAAAGACTTCGGGGATCCATGTGCAAAATAGGCAATGGGTCGTCTGTCGCCAACTGGTAGAAATATCTTGCAATGTATATTGCATAAATATACAATAATCCATGGCTTCAGCATCGCACCCGGATTCGTTGGAGGGCTTTGACTGGGATCGTGGAAACCGGTCCAAGAGCCGTCTTAAACACGGCGTGATGCCGTCTGAAGCGGAAGAAGTGTTTTTCAATCGTCCCTTGTTGGTGAAAGTCGACCGGGGCCATTCAGGCACCGAAGAGCGTTTTCAATTGCTTGGTCAGTCTGCCAAGGGGCGGCGTCTTTTTGTGGTGTTCACCATCAGGGGCAAACTTATCCGGGTCATTTCGGTCCGTGCCCAAAGCCGCAAGGAGCGGAGGATTTATGAAAAAACCAAAGACGATCCCGAAGTTTAAAAGCGAAGAGGCGGAAGCTCGATTTTGGAATAGCCACGATAGCGCTGACTATGTCGATTGGTCATCCGCCAAGCGCGCTACCTTTCCGAATCTGAAGCCTTCTACCCAGTCTATAGCTCTACGGCTGCCTGAAGGCTTGCTGAACGCTATCAAGGTGGAGGCACACAAGATGGACATGCCCTATCAGTCCTTGATGAAGTTTTACCTGGCCTCAAAGGTCAAGGAAGCCGCGATCGCTGCGGCCAAGTGAAAGGGGCTTCGTCCCACCTCCGCAGCTGACCAGACTCAGGACTATGTGACGGTCGGAATCGCCTCATAACAACGAATTTGACGGTTCGAAAATCGTCCAGTCCGGGGAGCCAAACTGGACAGTTTTAATGCCCGCTGTCCCAACCGGGCTTTCAGCCCGCAAGGGGTGGAGGCTCAGTTGTTTTGGGCCTATTCGGTTATAGTGGATTTTCCTTATCGCCGGCCGGAACAACCGCCGTTTTTGTTCGCAAGTGAATGTCGTCAGCTGGGATTGGAAAACTCCGACTGTTTTTGAAATTGTAGCTCGGGTTCCTCGAATGACTAAACGTTGGATCCTCTTGGTGATTTTGGCGGTCCTTTTGGGCTTTCTCCTGGACCACGAGGATGGGTATGAGGACGCGCAAGGGGCGAAGGCCGCCTCTGCCGGACAGTTGCCTTGAAAGGATCGCGTGCTCCGGCCCCAAAGGACTCGAACCAAAGGCTGAAAAAAGGCCCGTTTTCCGAAAATATGGGCCGGAATCGCGTATAAAACAAACCGACTGGAAAAGGGGACGTATATCCAATGCGGTGGGCCCATCTTGACGGTCGCGAATTGCATAGGCACTGCGCCCCAAACCTCACATATACGGAGACAGCATGATACTCGTCACCAGCGCCACCGGCACGGTCGGCAGCGAGGTCGTCAAACAGCTCAAGGCCACGGGGTTGCCCCTGACAGCGGCCAGCCGTGAACCGGCCACGGCCCAAGCCAAATTGGGAGTGCCCGCCGTGGCCTGGAATTGGGACCGGCCCGGGGATTTTGCCGGCGCCCTGAAGGGGGTAAGCACGCTGTTCCTGGGCACGCCGCCTGGACTCCTCGAAGAGCAGGCCTACGGAATGTCCGCGGTGGCCGCGGCAAAGGAAGCGGGAGTGAAGAAAATCGTCAAACTTTCGGCCATTGGCGTGGAACACATGCCGGAGAGCGCCCATCGCCGGATTGAACTGGCCATCGAAGCCGGCGGCTTCCAGTGGGTTTTCCTTCGCCCGGGCTTTTTCATGCAGAATCTGAACGAAGGAATGGTGCAGGGCATCAAGGAGTCCGGTGTCATAGCCCTTCCCGCGGGCGACGGCCGCACCAGTTTCATTGACGCCCGCGACATCGCGGCCGTGGCCGTTAAGGCGCTCACCAGCGATGTGTTCAACGGACAGGGCCTGACCTTGACCGGTTCAGAGGCGCTCGGCTACGTGGACGTAGCCGCCCACTTGAGCCGTGCCGTCGGCAAGCCCGTGCGCTATGACGATGTGGCGCCCGCGCTCTTCACGGCGGCTATGCTGAAGGCCGGCATGAGCAAGCACTATGCCGAGTTCTTGACCACGCTTTATGACCAGGTCGTCAGGAAGGGCTTCGCCGCGACCCTGACCGACAACGTGGAGAAGATCACGGGCAAGCCCCCGATCCTTTTCGCCCAATACGCCAAGGACTATGCCCCCGCGTTCAAGGCTTGAGACCCAAACAACTGTGGGCATCTCCGATCTGCTGAGGCGGACATCATGCCCCTGAAAAGAGGCAGGAGCCCGGCGATCATCTCGGAAAACATCAGGACCGAAATGGCGGCGGGCAAGCCTCAGAAGCAGGCCGTCGCCGTCGCCATCGCCTTGTCCGTGGCAGGCAAGGGCAGGAAGACACCCGCGAAGAAGAGATAGCCACTTCGCGGGTGTCTATGCCTGGAACGGAACAAAAGACGGACCTTTCCTGTTCTGGAAAGCTATTGGGCGGGAAGTGTCTTCCAAACTCTTTGCACGGACGGCGGCAGGGAATCCATGTGCTTCAGGAAAAGGGCGAGCTGCCAAATCTGGGTGTCATCCAAGCTTGCGCTATACGACGGCATGCCGGTCAGGCGGATGCCGTGCTTGATCTTCCAGTAGGATAGGCCTTCGGGATCGTCCTCCACACCGTCCATGGCGAATTGGGGGGGCTCCTGGTAGAGCCCGGCGGCGATGGCGGAGGCTTGCCCATCCGATGCGCCATGGCAGACCATGCAGTTTTTGGCGTAAAGGTGGAGGCCGGCCGTCAAATTCCTGTCCGACAATTCCACCGGGTCGGGGCCTTTGGGGGCCTCCCGTTCAAGGCTGGCGCGGAGGGAAGTGTGGGCGGCCCAGGTTTCCAGGGCCGAAGGCTTGCTGTCCGCGTTCGCGGGCATGCCTCCCGTGACCACGAAAATGTAGGCGCCGACAAGGCCCAGCAAGAGCGTGAGCAAGATCCCTAAAAATATCCCCCGCGCCATGGATCCCCCTAGAGTTTTTCCGACTTGTCGACGGTCAGGCAGAGCGCGCCGCCACGTTTTTGCAGCACACCGGTGACTTTCACCCGGTCCCCGCCCATCCTGCGGAGGACACTATAATACTTAGTCTCGTCCTTGTCGGCAGCGAGGAAGTAGGCATGGCCGTCGTCCGTCAGCAGTCCGACCGGGGACCCGTTTTTCAGGCACAGGACCGCGCAGGACTGGTGCTTCCTGCCGTGGAGCCCTTCGTTCATGTAGCAGTCCATGTCCACGACCTCGCCGACCAGAACGACTCTTTCCCCTTTTGAGGCCGCGGTGTCCATGCCGGGCATCTTGTCCATGCTTTCCGCCCGCGCAAAGCCCGAACCCATCAGGCAGAGGGCGAGGAATCCCCCGATCAGCATAGTTTTTTTCATGGTTTCGGTCTCCCTTGAATAGAGGTTTTGATTTTCTTTTCAGTGACCACCGCGCCCATCAACAAAAACGACTTTCCAGGGCTGGACGGGTTTTTCGGGGCCGGAGTTTTGGCGCCACCCTGTTTGGCGCCGGCGCCGGCTTTTCGCGGGCCTTTCTCAGAGGCCACGGGAACGCCCAATGACATTGGAAAGCGCGAGGCAGCCCAAGACCACGATGAGAGCCCAGAAGAACAGGTCCACCGCGACAACGATTTTGACGGCCTCCATGGCCTTCGCCTTGGAATTCGATCCCTGATGCGTAGGGGGCTTGGGGCGGTTCCTGCGGCGCGCTGAACGCGGAGTCGCGGCCGTCAACAGAAGGGCCATGAAAACGCCCATGAGGAGGATGGGCAGCCAGGGCACTCCCCATCCCATCGGGCCAAAGGGGGCGATCCAGGAACCGCCGCCCCAGGAGAACAGGAAGATGACCAGGAAAAACCAGAAAAAGCTGTTCCAGGGACCGTGCGTGTCAAAGACCGAGGACCAGACCAAGGCGACGCATAGGCCGATGGCCAGCGCGAACAGCAGCAAAAACATGGTGATCTCCTGGAGGACCCGGTTTTCATGAAATTTCTTCGGCTTCGTTCCCCGCGTCAAATAATGTTCCAAAAGACTTTTTTATTCCCCGTGATTGGGCCGGCTCTTTCGTGCTGCCGCGGATGGAAACCGGTTCTTTTGAAAAGCCTGTGCGCAATAGGTGGAATAAAGAGGCGGCCAACGGACATCCTCTGTAGGTCGCTGACCTTGGAAGCCGGTCGGACTTTTAGCCCTGTAGGAAACCTATGCTGTCTCGACTATTCCCGTATTTCTTTTTTGCCTTCCTGGTTTTGATGCTTCTTCTGGTCGCTTTCTGTCCGAGCCGACTTTTCCCGACCAGAGAAAGCGAAAAAGTGCGTCGCAAGCTCAACGATTAGTACTATGTATTTGTTTTTTTTTGAATAACGATATTTTTTAATCCAAGTCCGTAAGAGTTTGTTTCTTAAAATTTACATAATACTTAATTCTTGGAATATTAAATAAAATGAGACTTAAAAATATGCTAATTTCGTCCAATCAATTCCGCAATCAATTCGGCCCATAAATGGGGGGCGGCTATGTCCGCAGCTAAAATCAAAAAGGCTTTGGTGCTCGACGGCGGCGGCGGCTGGGGACGGGTCCAGGCGGCCTCGCTGTATACCCTGCATGAGGCCGGCGTCCTTGACGGCGTGGACGCGGTGTTTTCCAACAGCGTGGGATCCATCAACGCCATGCTGTACTGCGCCGGGCTCATGGCCGGGCAGGGGGCCGACTTCAACAAGGAAGCCTGGCAGAGCATCCGCAGCAACACCCAGGTCATCAGCCCCGATTTCATGGCCATCGCGGCCAACCCGATCGGGCATGCGATTGCGATAGGGCGCCTGGGCGAGGGGGTGGTGCTGGGCCAGGGCGCCTTGGACAACGGCCCCTTGAAGGCTCTGATCAAACGGTACGCCTCAAAGACCACCACGAATGACCTGGAAGCCAGGCTCGGGATCGTGTGGCGGGCCCAGTGCTACCACAACGGGGAAGGCCGAGGACGCTTAATGAACGGCATGTTCTACCACATGGCCGTGGCCAGCTCCTCCATTGAGCTGGCTTTTCCGGCGCACCTGGGGCTCAGCGACGGAGGTCCGGCGGATAATTGCCCGGCCGGTTACGCCATCCAGGGCGGCGCGGAAAAGATCGTGGTGATCTACTGCGGTTCGGACGGCCCGGCGCCCACGGACGCCCCCGTCTGGGTGGACGACTCGACCCCGGAGCCGGGCCTGAGCGCCAAGCAGGTCGGCCGCTCCCTGCTCGAAAATATCACCAACATCAATGAGGCTGAGGCGGACGAGGAACTGGACCGGGCTGAGGCGGCCGGCACCCAGGTGGTGCGCTGCTGGTCCCGCACTCCGGTGACGGGATCCATCCTGCAATTCGAGGATCCTGACATGGTCCGTTGGAACCAGGGGGTCGCCGCGGCGATGCTGGCCCTTGCCGACGCCAAGGCATACGGCTGGGTGCAATAAACAGCAGGTCTATACGTAGGGCCCCGGCTCCGGCGTCATCCCCAAGCTCCGCAGGAAGGCGGCCGGATCCTGAGGGGACAGGAGCAGGGGGCAGCTGTCCTGGCGTTCAAGCAGGACCAGGTCCCGCGCGGAGGTGACGCTGACGTCCACCCAGCCCTTGCCCGGCCGGTAGAACATGCCGAAGATCCCCAGAAATCCGCCCACGCCCACGCGGATCATGGGGCTCAGGGTTCGGTAGTCCAGACGCCAGGCCTTCACGATCTTTTGCCGGACGATCCTGCGCCAGCGCATGGGGTAGATGATGCGCAGGCCTTCGCTGTCGACCTCGTAGGCGATGGGCCTGAACCAGCCGGCCATGAGCGTCAAGATCAGGGCTATGCCCGCGGCCATGTCGATCCTTCCGCCGAAAGCCGGGAGAAGGAGCACCGCAACGCAGACCGCGGTGACGGCCCAAAACAGCCTGTCCATGGGCTTGAGTTCAAACCGTTGTCCGTTCACGCGCTTTTCCTCACTTTCGCAAGCCAGGCCTTGGCGGGCCTCTTCCTGAACGCCAGTTCGTAGTCCGCCTTCCGTATCCATTCCACGGCCCAGCCTTCCTTGAACAGGGCCCGTATCTGCGCCTGTTTCACGCGCCTGGGTCCACCCCAATCCTGGGGCTCATGTTCGCTGAAGGCCAGGCCGAAATAGCAGCCGCCGGGCGCCAGGGCCTGGCGCAGGCTTTTGGCGTAGAGCTTCCATTCGGCGTCGCCGAAGGCGTGGAGCACGGCCATGTCCAAGATGGTGTCGAATCGCGGGCCGCTTTCGGTCAGCTTGAGGATGTCCTGGAGCTTCCAATGCACGCCGGCGATCCCGCGCCTTTTGGCCTTGGCCCGGGCTTGATCCAGGGCCATGGGGGCCAGGTCATAGCCCCAGACCTCGTGCCCGCGGCCGGCGAGGTAGAGGGAGTTCTCCCCGGTGCCGCAGCCCGCGTCCAGGACACGGCCTTGCACTTCGCCCGCGGCATCCAGGAGCAGGACCTCGGGTTGGGGGCGTCCGGTGTCCCAGGGGGGCACTCCGGAGGCGTACATGGCGTCGAATCGGCTCATGGTTCACCTTCTTAGGCAGGGTTTCCTAAAAATTCTGCACCCCCCGGCCGCCGGAATCCAGTGCCTTGGTCGTTTTGCAGCACAATCTCGCCAGATAATCGCTTGAGTCCGGTCCCAGGGAACGCGATAGTGGCTTTCAAACGCTTGAGCTTTCAGGGAAAAGGGGTTTCATCTTATGGCTATCGATTCCACCAGGCGCTCATGCGGCGCCCGCAAACCTTTTATTTCCATTTGTCTTGTCCTGCTTCTTGTCCTCGTGGGGCGCGGCGCCTGGGCCGATACCGCGCCCAGCGCCGCGTCGCTGTATGCCCAAGGGATCAGGCATGAGCGGACCAAGGACTATGTCCTGGCGGTCCACGAATTCAAGGCCGCTTTGAAATTGGACCCCGACTATTCCCAAGCCTATGGGCAACTGGGCAACTGCTATTACTACCTCGGCCACAAGGATTGGGCCCTGACGGTCTACGACCGATACCTGAAAACCCATCCCAAGGACCTGGCGATCAAGAAGACGGCCGACTCGATCCGCGCCCAGCAAGCGGGTTCCGCGGCGGCGATCAGCTCCACCGCCGATGCCGTCCCCGAGCCCCTTTCCGGGACCCCGGACGCGTCCTCTGTCTCGCAAACCGCCATTCCGGTGCCTGTCAGCGGGACCGGGCTGGCCCAGGCCAGCGACCAGCAAATGAACGCCATCGCCGACCAGATGCTGGCGACCCTCCAGGGACCCGCCGCCACTCCCGTCCCCGGCGCGGAAAGCGCGCCGAGCCCTTTGCAGACGCCTGTTCCGCCGGCGCCGGAGAAGATGAGGCGCCTGGCCTTCGGCCTGGGCGGATTGGGAGGCACCTATTCCATGTCCAACTGGAACAGCTTTTTGAACGGGGACAAGGCCAGCGCCGGCGAGGACTATGAATACCAGGGTTCCGCGGTGGACGGAGGTGTGGGCCTGCGCGGGGATGTCCGTTATTCCTTCAGCGACAGCTTCTCGGGCGGCTTTTTCATGGAGTACTGGGGCGGGGGCGGCAGCTTCACCACCTGGCGCACGGACAGCTCCGGCTCCTTCGACGCCACCGGCCTGTATTCCTTGCCCTTCCTCTTCCTGGGCCCCCAGGCGAGCTACACCTTTTACCGGTCGAAAAAGTATTTCAAGCTGGGGGGCACCCTCGGGCTGGGATACGCGACCCTGCTGGGCGCCTACCTGAACTACACCACCTACACCGTCACCCCGGCAGGGACAAGCGAGATACCCGTGCAGAGCAGCCTGTCGGACGGCGGCTTCGCCGCGCAGCTCTCCCTGGACGCCGACTACGCGCTGACCCCGGGCTACACCCTGACCGGCAAGCTTGGCTACCGCAGCGCGGCCATGGGCAAGATTTCCGGCCTCGGCCCCTACTTCCAGAACGAGGAGGCCAGCACGGGTTTGGATTTTTCTGGCTTCTTCCTTGGCCTTGGGATAGCTTACTGGCCTTGACCGTTCGACGGAAACGCTTGGAATCTTTGGGGAGAACGCGGACGTGTATTGCAACGCATGCGGACATGAGCTCGAAAGCCAGGGCAATTTTTGTCGCCAATGCCGGCAACCGATACTGGAGCGTGAGACCCCCAGGACCGTCCGCCTAAGGCAGGACCCCGGCCTGTTCGCCAAGATCCTGGCCGGCTGCCTGCTCTACGGCGGCACCTGCCTGGCCTTCCTGTACTTCATCGTGGGTCCGATCGCGGTGAAGCACTTCGGCACGCCCACCACAGCCATCGTCGAGAGCGTCGTGGCCCTGGAGCAGCGCGAGGGCTACACCTACCGGATCAATGTGCAGTACAAGAACGGGCGCGGGGATGTCCGCTTCGGAAGGGACGGCTCGAGCGCGGCCGAGTTCAAGGCCCAGCCCCAGGGCGAGACCATGACGGTGCGCTATTTCGACGGCTATCCCTATGTCGGCCGCGACGGGCCGGACGACGTTTTTGACGAATGCTTCACCGTGGTCTTCTTCATCATGGCCGCGCTGCTGATGTATGCCGTGCTGAAGCAGCTGAACTACCGCAAAAGGATGCTCGCCATAGGCACCCTGCACGAGGCCGTGGTCACCGGGCATTACGGGCACAAGCGCCGCATCCTGGAGGTCGAATACGGGGAGGGCGTACGGACGCCCAGGGAGATCGTGTTCCGCGGCCCGCAGTTCCCCAAGACCGGCTCCAAGATCTGGGTCCTGGAGGACGGCACCAAGGACGGCATCGTGATCCTGGAGCCGACCTACGAGTGGGAGTGCGCCCACATCCCCGGCTAGTTCTTGGGCGCCGGCGGGACCGCGATCTGCAGGCAATGTTCCTGGATGGCGATGACGATGGGGCTTTCGCCGGGGTTCACGCCCGCGGCCAGGCTCAGGGCTTTGTAGGTGTTTTCGCGCCAGTCGGCGCTTTTGGCCACGTCCGTCTCGGACGGCACGTCGGCGCAATAGGGAAGCGACCCTTTGGCCTGCTGCAGGCAGGACTTCAAATACAACTGCACCTTCACCTGGTCCAGGATGTCGAAGGAAGAGCCGCTGCCCGTGGGCAGGCGCTGGACCGCCAGGGCGATGCACTGCTGGCAGGTGGCGTTCTTGCCCGCGGCCGCGCCTTCGGCCATGGCCACCTCGCCCATTTGGTTCCATTTGGCCTTGTTGATCTTGAACCAATAGATGGTACTCATGGCGGCCACGGCGATGACCAGGGTGAGGCCCCAGATGACGTTTTGGACGATCTTCGTGCTTTTCTTCATCGCTGCTCCCGTGAAACGGTCCTAGGCTCCGGCGAGCTTCCGCGCCGGGCGGCCATTGTCCGGGGAAAGGGGCCCCCAGGGCAAGCGTAAGTAGCGGGTTTGAAAAAGGGCGGTTTGTGCTAATCTTTTCGCGGGCCGCAGGGCCCGCCCATCAAGCCCGACCGGAGAATTCATGAGCCTCGGTTCCTCCACAAGCCTCCAGATCTTCGCGCCCCTTTCCGGCGTCCTGGTCCCCCTGGACAGCGTGCCCGACCCCGTCTTCGCCCAGAAAATGGCCGGGGACGGCGTGTCCATCGACCCCACCTCCACGGAGCTGCTGGCCCCGGTGGCCGGCACCGTCACCCAGATCCACGGCGCCAACCACGCGCTGACCATCACCAGCGCGGAGGGCGTCGAGATCCTGATGCACATCGGGCTCGAGACCGTGGGGCTCAAGGGCCAGGGCTTCACGCGCAAGGCCCAGGTGGGCGACCGGGTGTCCGTGGGCCAGGTCCTGATCAGCTTCGATCCCGTGGCCGTGGGCCTCAAGGCCAAGAGCCTGCTGACCCAGGTCCTGGTCAGCAACGGGGAAAAAGTCTCCTCCCTGCGCGCGGCCGCTGGGCTGGTGCGGGCGGGCAAGGATCCCATCCTGAGCCTCGTCCTGGCCAAGGATGGGGCAGGCGCCGGCGCGGCCCAGGGCAAGGGTCCGGAGATCCTGTCCGAGCCCGTGGCGGTCCCCAACCAATCGGGCCTGCACGCCCGTCCCGCCGCCATGCTCACCCAGGCAGCGAAGAAGTTCGTCTCCAGCGTCAAATTGGTGCGCGGCTCGGACGAGGCCAACGCCCGCTCGGTGGTCGCGATCCTGGGCCTCGGCGTCCGCCACGGCGACCTGCTGCGCGTGAAGGCCAGCGGCCCGGACGCGCAGGCGGCCGTGGACAGCCTGAGCCGCCTGCTGGCCTCCGGCAGCGGCGAGAAGGCCGGGGCCCCCGAGGAGGCCCTGGTCGAGGCGCAGCGCAAGGCGCCGGCCAACGCGAAGGAATTCACGGGCGTGGCGGCCGCGCCCGGCTCCGCGGTCGGCAAGGTCTGGCGCTTCCGACCGCAGAACGTAGAGGTGCCGGAATTCGGCCTGGGCCCATCCCACGAGCGGCCCATCCTGGAAGCCGCGCTGCGCAACGCGCGGGCCCAGATCGAGGACATACGCAGCGGCATGGGCGAGGGACCCAAGGCCACCATCCTGGGCGCCCATTTGGAGCTCCTGGAGGACCCGGACCTGGAGAGCATGGCCATGGAGGCGGTCTTGGGCGGCAAGAGCGCGGGCTTCGCCTGGCGCCAGGCATACGCCGCCTACGCCACCCAGCTCGAGGGCATGGACAACGCGCGCCTGCGCGAGCGCGCCGGGGACATCCGGGACGTGGGGCAGAGGGTGCTGCTGCTGATCGCCGGCAGCCACAAGGGGGGCCTGGAGGTCCCCGCGGGCAGCGTGCTGGTGGCCGAGGAGGTTTCGCCCTCGGACGCGGCCCAGTTGGACCCGACCCTGGTGCTGGGGCTGTGCACCACCAGCGGCGGCGCCACCAGCCATGTGGCCATCCTGGCCCGCTCCCTGGGCATCCCCGCGATCTGCGGCATGGACCAGGCCGTGCTGGGCCTGGCCGACGGCACCCTGGTGACCCTGGACGGCTCCAGCGGCGTCCTGCACGTGGATCCCAGCGCCGAGGAGCTGGCCGCGGCGCGGGAGCGCATCGCCCGCGCGGAAGTGCGGAGGGGCGCGGAGAAGGCCGCCGCCCACCAGGAGGCGAGGACCAAGGACGGCGCGCTCATCGAGGTGGCCGCCAACATCACCAGCGCGGCCGAGGCCCGCGCCGCCGCCGCCGCGGGGGCGGACGGGGTCGGCCTGCTGCGCACGGAATTCCTGTTCCACGACCGGGCCGAGGCGCCCGCGGAGGCCGAGCAGGCCGCGGAATACCGCGCCATCGCCGAGGCCCTGGGGCGCACGAAAAAATTGGTGGTCCGGACCCTGGACGTGGGCGGGGACAAACCCCTGAGCTACCTGCGCATGCCCAGGGAGGACAACCCCTTCCTGGGGCTGCGGGGCCTGCGGGTCTGCCTGGAGCACCCGGACCTCTTCCGCACGCAGCTGCGCGCCATCCTCGCCGCCGCGCCCTTCGGCGACCTCCACATCATGTTCCCCATGGTGGCCTCGCTGGACGAGCTGAAGGCCGCCAAGCGCATGCTCCGCGAGGAGGAGCGGGCCACGGGCCAGAAGGCCAAGGTGGGCGTCATGATCGAGGTGCCCAGCGCCGCGCTCACCGCGGACCGGCTGGCCCAGGAGGCGGATTTCTTCTCCATCGGCACCAACGACCTGACCCAGTATTGCCTGGCCATGGACCGCGGGAACTCGAAGCTGGCCAAGCGCGCGGACGCCCTGCATCCGGGCGTGCTCAAGCTCATCAGCCTTGCGGTCGAGGGCGCCCACCGCCACGGACGCTGGGTGGGCGTGTGCGGCGGCATCGCCTCCGACGTCCTGGCCGTGCCCGTCCTCATCGGGCTGGGCGTGGACGAGCTCTCGGTCAGCGTGCCCGCCATCGCCGGGATCAAGGCCCGCGTCTCCACGCTGGATAAAGGCGCCTGCCAGGCCCTGGCCCAGGAGGCCTTAGGCCTGGGAACTGCCGAGGAAGTGCGCGCCCGTCTGGGATCCTTCGCCTAAAGGAGCTCCATGTTCAAGAACGCCTTCTCGTTTCTGCAGAAGATCGGCAAGTCCCTGATGCTGCCCGTGGCGGTCCTGCCCGTGGCGGGCCTCCTGCTGGGCATCGGCGCGGCGCAGTTCTCCTGGATCCCCGCGGAGCTCTCCCACATCATGAAGGAGAGCGGGGACGTCATCTTCAGCAACCTGCCCCTGATCTTCGCCATCGGGGTGGCCCTCGGGTTCACGGAGAACGACGGCGTCTCGGCCGTGGCGGCCACGGTCGGCTTCCTGGTCATGGTCGGCACCATGGGCGTCATGGCCGGCGTGCTCAGGCACCCGACCGAGTCCGTCATGGGCATCGACTCCATCGACACCGGGGTCTTCGGCGGCATCATGGCCGGCGGCCTGGCCGGCTACCTCTTCAACCGCTACTACCGCATCGCCCTGCCCCCCTACCTGGGCTTCTTCGGCGGCAAGCGCTTCGTGCCCATCGTCACGGCCGTGGCGGCCATCGGCCTGGGCGTGGCCCTGTCCGTGGTGTGGCCCCCGGTGCAGTTCGGGATCAACAAGTTCTCCGCCTGGGCCGCCTACTCCGACCCCCGCACCGCGGCCACGGTCTACGGCTTCGTGGAGCGCATGCTGCTGCCCTTCGGCCTGCACCACATCTGGAACGTGCCCTTCTTCTTCACCATGGGCAGCTTCACCGACGCCACGGGCAAGGTCGTGCACGGCGACATCAACCGCTTCTTCGCCGGCGACCCGAGCGCGGGGATATTGTCGGGCGCCTTCCTGTTCAAGATGTTCGGCCTTCCCGGCGCGGCCATCGCCATGTGGCGCTGCGCCAAGCCGGAGAACCGGGTCAAGGTGGGCAGCCTCATGATCTCCGCGGCCCTGACCTCCTTCCTGACCGGCATCACCGAGCCGATCGAGTTCTCCTTCATGTTCGTGGCGCCGCTTCTCTACGTCATGCACGCCTTCCTGGCCGCCTCCACCCAGTTCGTCGCCAACACCCTGGGCATGCACATGGGCTTCACCTTCTCCCAGGGCTGCATCGACTTCGTGGTCTTCAACATGTTCGGGACCTTCGCCCAGCGCTGGTGGCTGGTGCTGATCCTCGGGCCGATCTACTTCGCCATCTACTACGCGTCCTTCACCTGGGCCATCAAGTATTTCGACCTCAAGACCCCGGGGCGGGAGGACGACAGCGTGGACGCGTCCGCGGAGGGCTCCGACGCGGGCCGCTCCCTGGGCCTGGTGCTGGCCTTCGGCGGGCGCAACAACATCACGAACCTGGACGCCTGCATCACGCGTTTGCGGGTGGCGGTGAAGGACCCCGGCCTGGTGGACGAGGCCCGGCTGAAGGCCCTGGGCGCGGCCGGTGTGATGAGGATCGGCAACGGGGTGCAGGCCGTGTTCGGCCCGGCCTCGGAGAACCTCAAGACGGACATGGAAATCTACCTGAAGAAGGCCGGGCCTGAGGCCGACGGAAACGGCGTCGCGGTGGCAGGGAAGCCCAAGGCCCCCGCTTCCGCGGCGGCGGTCGCGGCGGACCCGGCCAAGGCCGGGCGCATCCTCGCCGCGCTCGGGGGCAAGGGCAACCTCGGCCGCTCCGCGGCCGTGGCCGCGACCCGCATCCGGGTGACCTTGAGGGACGCGGCCCTGGTGGACGCGAAAGCCCTGGAAGGCGCCGGCGTGATGGCCGTGCAGGACCTCGGCAACGGGGAGCGGGACTTGATCGTGGGCCAGGACGCGGCAGGATTGGCTGGGGGCTTGGTTTGAAGCTTTAGAGGGAATATAATTGGATTTAGGGGCATTCAGTGGGGGATGCGCCCGCGTGCCTGACACTGAATCGTTAAAACCGCCTATCTGAGGACCCATGTCCGAACCAAAAACGAACCCGGTGCGCGCGGAGCTGGAGGCCATGCGCATGAAGGCCGACCTCCAGGTCACCTCCCACAGCTACCTGCGGGACTATTATCTCGGCTGGGGCCAGCGCCTCAACCTCTACACCCTCTTGTTCTCGGCCGCCCTGCTCTTGTTCACCCTGACCCCCTCGGACTTCCTGCAGAGGACCCTGGACCTGCCCCCGGACGGCTACCGCTGGGTCATGGCCGCGGCGGCCTTCCTGACCTTCTGCCTTTCGCTGGTGGACCTGGCCTGGAACCCCACCGCGAAGTCCAAGGCGCATGACCAGGCCGTGGGCCACTACCTGCGCATGATCTACGAGCTGCGCAGCCTGATGATCGTGGGCAAGGGCGTGGACTCGGAGAAGGTCCGCTGGATCCAGGAGGAGTTCCTGGACGCCTCGGACCTGCCGCGCATCCCCGAAGGCAAGGCCCTGGTCTTCAAGCAGCGCCACCTGGTCAAGCTGGCCCTGGCCCAGTTGCTGGAGCAGAACCCGCACCGGCCGCTCTGGTGGCTGAAGCTGCGCCTGCTCTGGAACCCCCACCTGGCCGAGCCCCTGGCGCCGCCGGCGCACAAAGCGGCCGCCCTTCCGGCGAAGCCGCCGAAGAAATAGCCTAGAGTTCCACCACCGTCCACTGCGTCACGCCCTTGAAGGTCCCCTCCTTGCTTTCCACCGTGACGACGGGCCGGCCCTTGGTTTCCTGCACGGCCAGCTTGCGCAGCGAATAGTCGCCCTTCTCATACCCGTATCCGTCCCCGGCATCCTCATAGAGCCAGCCTTCGGCGTGCCCCTTGCGGTCCAGGTTCACGTAGAGCGTGAGCTTGGAGACCTTCACCCCGGTGTTCTGCACCACCGGCCCGGTGGGCAGGAGCGCCCCGGGCCGCAGGCGCAGCACGGGCAGGTCGGGGTCCGTCATGGACTCGAAGCTCAGCAGCTTCCAGTCGCCCTTGGGCAGGGGATGCTCGACCGTATGGTCCTCAAAGGGCTGCGTCTGCACCAGCAGGTCGCCGCCCAGGAGGAAGGAACTGTCCTCGCTGCGCAGGCTCGCGTCCGTGGGGTCGGCGAAGAAGAGGGGACGGGCCACGGGCAGGCCCGTGGACGCGGCCTGCTCAAAGACCGTGTAGAGGTAGGGCATGAGGCGGTAGCGGCGTTCGATGGCCCGGCGGCAGGTGTCCTCCGTGGCCGCGCCGAAGGCCCAGGGCTCCTTGTTGGTGTCGTGGCGGTCGGCGTGGGCGCGGCAGAAGGGCAGCAGGGTCCCGATGCCCATCCAGCGGGCGAATAGCTTGGGCGTGCCATTGCCGATGAAGCCGCCGATGTCCGGGCCGGCGAAGGGCTGGCCGGAAAGCCCTAAGTTCAGGACCATGGGCACGGACAGGCCCAGATGGGTCCAGTCCGCGGTGTTGTCGCCGGTCCAGGCGGCGGCGTAGCGCTGGCCGCCGATGAAGTTGGCGCGGGACAGCACGAAGGGACGCTTGTCCGGCCGGGCCTGCTGGATGCCCTGGCGGGTGGCCTTGACCATGAGCATGCCGTAGACGTTGTGGAAGCGCGCGTGCGGCCCGCCGCCGTATCCGCCGAAGCGGTTGTCCAGCGGCATGGTCTTGTCCTTCACGAACACGCAGGGCTCGTTCATGTCGTTCCACACGCCGTCGATGCCGTGCGCCAGGAAGGGCCCGTACAGGGAGGCCCACCAGTCGCGCACGTCCGTGCGGGTGAAGTCCGGGAAGACGCAGGGCCCGGGCCAGACCTTGCCCTGGTACGCGGCGCCGGCGGCGGTCTTCACCCAGGCGTCCATCTTGGTGCCCTGGTCGTAGACGGAATAGCCGGGCTGGGCGCCCACGCCCGGGTCGATCATCCAGATCGTGTGGAAGCCTTCGGCGTGCAGGTCCGCGTTGAGCTTGGTCGGGTCCGGGAAGCTCTGCGGGTCGAAGGTGAAGATCTTGTACTTGTCCATGTAGTTGATGTCGAGCCAGATCACGTCCGCGGGGATGCGGCGCGCGCGGAACTCGGCCGCGATCTCCCGCACCCGGCTGTCGGGGAAGTAGGAGTAGCGGCACTGGTGGTAGCCCAGGGCCCATTTGGGCGGCAGGGGGATGCTGCCGGTCAGAAGGGCCAGCTTGCGCATGACCTCCTGCGGGGTGGCGCCGGGCAGGATGTAGACCGGGAAGGGCGGCCCGCTGCTGTCGAAGGTGACCCCCTCGCTCAGATCGATGTTCATCCTCCAGGTGCTGTCGGCCAGGATACCCACCGCGCTGCCGTCCTTGGCCACGGCCAGGACCCAGGGATGCGCCTCATAGAGCTGCTTGGCGCCGGCCGTGTAGTGGTAGGAATCCGTGTTCCAGACCTCGGTCAGGGCGCCGTTGCGCCGCAGGCCGCCGGCCACCTCGCCCGTGCCGTAGAGGTCCCAGTCCTTGGGGACGGGCACATGCACGCTGATGCCGCCGAAGAAGTGCCGCACGAATTCCGGCCGCAGGCCCGGGGTCGCGGTGAGGGGCTCGCCCTGGATGAAGGAATCCTTGAGGGCGAAGGAGGGAAGGCTTCTGTCCGCTCCCTGGGGCCAGAAACGGAACATGCCGCCCGGGATGGCCTCGGCGCTGGAGGGGACGGTCCCGGCCTGGGCTGCCCGGCCGAGGCCCAGGCTCAGCAGGAAGCCGAGGACGAAGAATTTTAACCATGCGAAGGTGGTGCCGAGACGCGGACGCTTGGTCATCGATTCCCTTTGTGCTACGGGTGAAGGCGCGGAATGCGCGTGGATTATCGCCGAATTCAGGCCGAAAAAAAAGACGGGGGGCCCGCGGGCCCCCCGTCTTTCGACTTAGAAGTTTTGAGGTCTTCTCAGCTGATGGGCTCGACGTTCAGGGCCTGGGGGCCTTTGGCTCCCTGCTCCACATCAAAGGTCACAGCCTGGCCTTCAGCCAGCGTCTTGAAGCCGCTCGCCTTGATGGCCGAGAAGTGGACAAAGACGTCCGCTCCGCCCGGCTGTTCCAGAAAGCCAAAACCCTTCTGTTCGTTGAACCATTTCACCTTGCCCTTGACCGCGCCCATGCCTAGCCTCCGTGTATTCCTTCTCTCGGTCCCGGACTGCCCCGAGCGCGCCACCAGCGGGTTCGGAGTCCGTAAAAAACCATGGATATTGTGGCCCTAGTGGGGCCGAATCGCGAGGATAAAAAGAGGCCCTTTGTATTTTTTACATGCCTGTATCATTGGGCCGCGTGGGTCTGCAGCGTGTAGATTTCCCTGAAATAGCCAGGCGTATCAAGGAGTTCCTGGGATGTGCCGCTTTCGGCCAGGCGCCCGCCGTCCAGCACGGCCAGACGGCCGCAATGCAGGACCCCCGAGGCGCGGTGCGTGATGATGATGGCGGAGCGTCCGCGCAGGGTGTCGCGCAGGGCGTTGAGGATGCGTTTCTCGGTCTCGCCGTCCAGCGCGCTGGTGCAGTTGTCCAGGATCAGCAGCTCGGGTTTGCCCACCAGGGCCCGGGCCAGGGCCAGGCGTTGGCGCTGGCCGCCGGACAGGGAGACCCCGCGTTCCCCCAGAGCGCTGTCCAGCCCCCGCGGAAGGCTCCGCACGAAGTCGGCCATCTCCGCGGTCTTGAGGGCCTCCCAGAGCCCGGCCTCGTCCGCGGGGGAGTGGCGGAAGGAGAGGTTCTCGCGGATGGCGCCGGAGAAGAGGATGGGCTCCTGGGGCACCAGGCCGAAGCTGCGCCGCAGGCTCTGCAGGTCCCAGTCCCGCACGTCGACGCCGTTGACCAGGACGCGGCCCTGGTCCACGTCGTAGAAGCGCAGCAGGAGCGCCATGAGGGTCGACTTGCCGCCGCCGCTGGGCCCGAGGATGCCCAGTTGCTCCCCGGCCTTCAGCTCCAGGCTCAGGTCCCGCAAGGCCCAGGGGAATTCCGCGCCGTAGCGGAACCAGACCTTCTCGAAGCGCAGGTCCTTCAGCGGCCCCTCGAAGGTCCGCGCCGCGGGCCGGTTCACGATGGATGGCGGCCGGTCAAGCAGCTGGAAGACCTTGGTCAGGGAGCCGCTGGCCTCGCTGATGAGCTGGGGCAGGCTGCAGATCTGCATGACCGCCGGATAGAGGCTGTTGAAGTATCCGTTGAAGGCCACCAGGGTGCCGAGGGTGGTGCGGCCGTGCAGGTACAGGATGCCGCCGACCACGAAGATGGACAGGTAGCCCAGGTGGATGCACAGGCCGTTCAACGAGCCGTACAGCGCCCGCAGGCGGGTCTGGCGGATGTTCAGGCCGGCGTGGAAAAAGGCCCGCTTGCGGAAGGCGGCCGACTCCATGTCCTCGGTGGCGTAGCTGCGGATCACCCGGGCGGCGTTCACCTTCTCCGACACCATGCCCATCAGGATGCCCCAGCTCTCGCGGTTGGTCTCGCTGCTGTCGAGCATCGCCGGTGGCAGGCCGAAGAAGATGACCACCATCAGGGGGAAGACCCCGCTGATGGCCCAGGTAAGGGGAACGCTCATGTGGACCAGGATCACGTAGCCGCCCAGCACCACCAGGGCGTTGGCCAGGGCGTTGATGATGTTGGCGGACAGCTGCTGGGTCAGGTTGGCGGGGTCCTGCAGGGCCACGGTCAGCAGCACCCCGGCGTGGGAGGCGTCGTAGAATTCCTGCGACTGGCGCAGCAGGCGGTTCGCCAGGAGCGTGCGCGCCTGTTGGGTCACCACGGCCATGAGGCGGTTGAGCAGCTTGTTGAAGAGGTAGAAGAGCCAGAAATTGAGGATGAGGACCAGCAGGCCCACGCCGATGAGCAGGCTGTAGCGGCCCAGGAGGAAGACGCCTCCCAGCAGGGTCCCGCGGTCCAGGTGGGTGGCCAGGGAGGGCAGCAGCACGTCGTCCACCATGGCCTTGGTGGCGTAGGGCCACCACAGCCCCAGCCCCACGCGCAGGACCACGTTCAGGGTCAGCAGGGCGATGGCCCCCGGGTGCGGCAGGACCATCTCCCTGAGGTAGCGCAGGAAGTAGCCGGATTTCCTGCTCACGGGTCCGCCCGGAAGTAATGGGCGCGGTGCAGGCGGCTGTAGGCGCTGGCGGGATCGGCCAGCAGGGCGGCCGGGGGGCCCTGTTCCAATATCCGGCCGCCCTCCATCACCACGATGCGGTGGCAGCGCTCCAGGGTGGACAGGCGGTGGGCGATGACCAGGGCCGTGCGGCCCTTCAGAAGCAGGTCGATGGCGGCCTGCAGGCGCGCCTCCTCCAGGGAATCCAGCGAGGAGGTGGCCTCGTCGAGGATGACCAGGCTGGGGTCGATCAGGAGCGCGCGGGCGATGGCCAGGCGCTGGCCCTGGCCGCGAGAGGGCTGGACACCCTGGGATCCGCCGATGCGGGTGTCCAGCCCCTCCGGCAGGGAGCGCGCGTAGTCCCCGATCTGGGCCGCGTCCAAGACGGTCCACAGCTCCGCGTCCGTGGCCTCGGGCCGGCCGTAGGCGACGTTGGCCCTGAGGCTGTCCTGGAAAAGGGTCAGCTCCTGGGGCACCACCCCGATGTTTCGGCGCAGGCTGCGGGCGTCCAGCTCCTCGATGGGGATGTTGTCGAGGAGCAGGCGCCCCTGCTGGGGCCGGTAGAAGCCCTGGATGAGCTGGATCAGGGTGGTCTTTCCGCAGCCGGTGTGGCCGACCAGGGCCACGCTCTGCCCGGGTTCGACGCTCAAGGAGAGGCTTTTGAGCACCGGCCTCCCGGGCTCGTACTGGAAGCCGAGATCCTCGATGTCGATGCGGCCCTGGAGGCGCCCCACCCGCCGCTTGCGCTCGCGGTCCGCGTCCTCCTCCACCTCGGCCAGCAGGGACTGGATGCGCTGGGCCGAGACCGAGGACTGCTGCCAGGTGTTGACCAGGTTGAAGGCCCCCTGCACCGGCGCCAGGATGAAGTTAATGAAGAGGTAGAGGGTCACCAGCTCGCCCAGGCTCAAGGACCCGTTGTACACCAGCAGGCAGCCCACGGCGTAGGCGGCGTGCGAGCTGATGTTGGCGGTGAAGCCGCCCCAATTGCCCATCACCACGCCGAACATGGACATGCGGTACCAGGTGTCGCTGGAGCGGTGGCCGAACTCGTAGTGCTTGAGGGCCTCGCTGCGTTCGCGCGCGAAGGCCTGGATCACGGACATGCCCTTGAGCTTCTCGCCCCAGTTGCCCCACAAATAGTCCTCGGCCCGGCGCCATAGGCGGGCGGCCCGGTGCACCAGGGGCAGGTAGCGGTGGAAGAGCCAGGCGTAGGCCGGGATGAAGGCCACCACGATGACGGCCAGCTGGCGGTTCCAGCAGGCCAGGATGGCCAGGCTGGCCAGGCCCATCAGGGTCGACAGCGTCACGTTGACCAGGTCCCCGCCCACGAGGTTGAGCAGCTGGCGGGTGTCGGTGGTCACCTGGTTGACGATCTCCCCGCTCAGGGTCCGGTCGAAGAAGCGCAGCTGCACGCGGTGGAGCTTCTCGAAGACCACCGCCCGCAGCTCGGCGACCACGTCCTCGATGATGCGGGCGGTGCCGAGGTTCCCCACGAAATTCAGGGTCTGCAGCACCAGGGCGTAGCAAAGGTAGAGGCCGCAGAAGACCCACACGCGGCTCTCCGCGGCCTGGGGCAGGCCAAGGCGCAGGAAAAAGCCGTTGACCAGCGGGTCGGCCGGGGAGGCGTTGATGACGTCGTCGATGTAGACTTTGAAGGCGTAGGGCGTCAGGATACCGGCGAGGAAATAGGCGCCGTAAACGAGAAACCAGCGCGTGATGCGCTCGCGGTGCGGCTTGAAAAAAGGGCCAAAAGAAAGGAAGACTTTCAGGTTTGAAAACGCGGAAGGCTCCATGCGGCCAGTTTAAACGCAGAGGCCTTCCCCCACACAGGCAAATTTTTGGCACGCCGTATCAAAACTCTTGAATCCCCAGGAAGTCCCGCCCCCTGGTCCTGGCTGGGCCGCCAGGTCCTGGCCCTGGGCCTGGTGAGCCTGCTCACGGACATGGGCACGGAGATGGGCATGCCCCTTCTGCCGGCCCTGGTCACGGGCCTGGGCGGAGGGGCCGTGGCCCTGGGGCTCATCGACGGCCTGGCCGACACCGTGGCGGCCCTGCTGCAGCTTTTCGCGGGGCGGAGGGCGGACCGCAGCGGCCAAAGGCGGCCCTGGGTGCTCTTCGGCTACGGATTCTCCGGCCTGATGCGCCCCCTTTTCGGCCTGGCGGGCGCGCCCTGGCAGGTGGTGGCGGTGCGCTCCGCGGACCGCGTGGGCAAGGGCCTGCGCAAGCCATCCCGCGACAGCCTGCTCGAGGCCGCCGCGACCCCGGAGACGCGGGGGCGGGTTTTCGGCTTCCACGACGCCATGGACAACGCCGGCCAGGTGCTGGGCCCGCTCACGGCCGTGGCCCTGCTGGCCCTCTTCGCGGGAGATCCGCGCAAAGTGCTGGTGCTGGCCATCGTGCCCGGCGCTTTGGCCTTCGCCGCGGTGCTTTTCCTGGTGCGTGAGGAAGGCCCGAAAGCGGACAAGAAAGCCCCGGTCCTTAGCTGGATCCCGCCCCTCGAGATCCTTCCGGCACTCATCCCCATCGCCCTCTTCACCCTGGGCAACGCCAGCGACCTCTTCCTGCTCCTGAAGGTCCAGTCCGCGGGCGCGCCCCTCTGGGGCCTGGCCCTGCTGTGGTCCGCCTTCGCCGTGGTGAAGGTCCTGGGCGCGCTTCTGGGGGGGCCCTTGGCCGACCGCCTGGGGGCCCGCGCCGCCATCAGCCTGGGCTGGGCCTGGTATGGGATCATCTACCTCGCCTTCGCGCGCGCCGGCAGCGTCCGCGCCATGGTCGCCCTGTTCCTCGCCTACGGCCTCTTCCACGGTTTCAGCGAAGGGCCGCAGAAGGCCCTGGTGGGCGCCCTGGCCCCCAAGGCCCTCAAGGCCACCTGCTTCGGCTGGCTCGGCCTCACCACCGGCCTGCTGGCCCTGCCCGCCGGCCTGCTCTTCGGCGGCCTGTGGGCCTGGCAGGGGCCGGCTTGTGCCTTCAGCGCCGGCGCGGCCCTGGCCCTGGGCGGCCTGGCCCTGCTGTGGACGCCCTGGGTCCGCAGCCCTGGCCCGGAGGCGCGGGCCTAAGGGGCAGTTGCCACTGGCAAAGGCCGATGCAATAATCTTGGCGTTTAGCCTGTCCGGCCCGAGCACAGGAATGCCATGCCGTCCTTTGCGTCCCTAATCCTGCCCGCCTTAAGCCTGTTTTTGCCGGCCGCCTGTTTCGCCGATTCCAACGCCGCGCTCCAGCACGACACCGCCGAGGCGCTGTCCCAGGGCATCGTCAACAACAACTCCCAGGAATTGGGCGTGGGCCTGATGGGCCTGGGCGCCATGGCGGTGCTGGACGCCGCCAACGCCCCCGCCCCCCGTCCCGCGGGCCCGAGCCCCGCCCAGATGGCCGAGATCCGGCGCCAGCAGAGGCTGGCCATGGCCGCCCAGCAGCTCAACAGCAAGGGCCTCGCCTACCTGAACGCGGGGAAATACGGCATGGCCATTTTCGAATTCCAGATGGCCCTGGCCAAGACCCCGGGCGACGCCGGCATCGCCAACAACCTGGCCATGGCCAAGCAGCAGCGCGCCTTTGAGGCCGAGAAACGGGAGGCCCTGGGCGACCTGAAGGGGGCGCCCGGCGCCTCCGCCCCGGACGGCGGGCTCAAGGACGACGCGGCCTCCGACAGCGCCCTGAAGGACGACTCCCAACCCGCCGCCAAGCCCAGGGAAAGCACGGAAAAGCCCCAGGAAAGGGCCCAGGAAGCCAGCGCCTCCACGGACAGCGGCGCGAACGACGACCTGCAGTTGAAGTAGTTCCGCACACGCGGACAGAGACGTCCAAACACAACCCACCCGGAGTCAGTGATGAAAAGCTACAAGCAGTGTTTGTTGACGCTCTGCATGGTCTGCGTCGGCCTGGCGCCGGCCGCCCATGTGTTCGCGGGCGCGCGCAAGGATTTTGAGCGCGCCGTGGCCCAGCTGCAGAAGAACCCCGGCGACCGCAACCTGCGCCGCAGGATCATCCTGCTGGCCCGCCACCTGAACCCGCCCCCGCAGAAGTCCGCGGACGTCCAGATCCTGGAAGGCAAGGCGGTCTACCTGGCCAAGTCCGCCTCCAGCCCGGCCGACTACCGCGCCGCGGTGGACGCCTACAACAAGGCCACCCTGATGGCGCCCTGGGACGGCAACCTCTACTACAACACGGCCGTGATGGAGCAGGCGGGCGGCCTGCCCGGTGACGCCATCCGCGACTTCAACATGTACCTCTTCGCCGAGCCCAATGCCTCGGACAAGGACCAGGTCCTGGCCCGCATCGGCAAGCTGCTGGTGGTGCTGGACAAGAAGAAGCAGAGGCAGCAGGCCATGGCGGAGACCCAGCAACAGGCCGCCATCCGGGCCCAGCAGCAGCAGGTCCTGGCCCAGGAAAACGCCCAGGCCTACCAGTCCTGGCAGGCGCAGAAAACCGTGGGCGCCGTCACCACCGTGATCGGCGTCTGCGGGCTCGCCCTGGGCGCGGTCGAGTTCGGGGTCGGCTACGGCAACGAGTCCTCCTCCGACTACACGGTGTCCCCGGGCTACAGCGGCGGCGTAGAGTACAACATCTACTACGAGGGCAAGTACTGGTCCAAGGCCAGCTACGCCTCCTACACCCAGGGCGAGCAGCAGGTAACGGCGGGCGGCGTGGTCATGCTCGTGGGCGTGGTCGTCACGGTCGTCGGCGTCGTCATCATGCCGGGGCCCTTCCATCCGCGCCTGGCCCTGCTGAACTACCAGGATGACCAGCTGGCCTTGGGCATCCCGCAGGTCAGCATCATGCCCCACGGCGAAGGCGCCCGGGCCACCCTGCTCAGCGCCCAATTCTGAGCCTGATCCCGGCCCAGGCAGGCCCCAGGAACGCACACGACACGCACACGGAGTGAGGGATCTACCGCATGGAGCTTCGCAACCTGTACCCCGAGATAGACGGCGGTAAGTACCCTGCCAAGACGGAAACAGACCGGGATTTCATCGTGGAGGTCGACGCGCCGGGCGCGGCCGGGGTTTTCCTGAAGACCCGCGCCGCGTCCGCAACGCAATGGCAGAAGACCCCCATGTTTTCCCTGGAGGCCTGCGGCCTGCCCGGGCGCTGGCGCGGCGCGGTCCGCTTTCCCGCCAGCGGCGCCTACGTCTACACCGTGGAGGCCCACAGCGGGGCCGCCCGCCCCAAGGTCCTCGAGTACGGACGCGAGCTGGAGGTCGTGGTGGAGCCCGTGGTGGGCCGCTACGGCGCCTGGTACGAATTGTTCCCCCGCTCCCAGGGCCGGGTGCAGGGCAAGAGCGGCACCTTCAGGGACTGCGAAGCGCGCCTGCCCGACATCAAGGCCATGGGCTTCGACGTCATCTACCTCGCCCCCATCCATCCCATCGGGCACACCAACCGCAAGGGCCCCAACAACAGCCTGCACGCCGAGCCCGGCGACCCGGGCTGCGTGTGGTCCATCGGCGACGAGAACGGCGGCCACACCGCCGTGCACCACGAGCTCGGGACCCTGGCAGACTTCAAGCGCTTCGTGGACAAGGCCGCCAAGCTGGGCATCCGCATCGCGCTGGACGTCGCCCTGACCTGCTCCTACGACCACCCCTGGATCAAGGAGCACCCCGGCTGGTTCTTCCACAACCCCGACGGCACCATCAAGTACGCGGAGAACCCCCCGAAGAAGTACGAGGACACGGTCTTCCTGAACTTCTACCCCGAGGACCGGGAGGCCATGTGGAACGAGCTGAAGGCCATCTTCAGCTTCTGGATCGGCCAGGGCGTCTCCATCTTCCGCATCGACAACCCGCACACCAAGCCCGACGAATTCTGGGCCTGGTGCATCAAGGCCGTGAAGGCCGAGCACCCCGACGCGGTCTTCCTGTCCGAGGCCTTCACCTACTACGAGCGCCTGGAGCTCCTGGCCAAGCTCGGCTTCTCCCAGTCCTACACCTACTTCACCTGGCGCGTGCGCAGGGACGAGATCATCGAGTACATGGCGCGCCTGACCCAGACCTATGTGAAGGATTTCCTGCGCCCCAATTTCTTCGCCAACACCCCCGACATCCTGCCGCGCAACCTGCAGGAGGCCGGGCGCCCGGCCTTCCTCCAGCGCGCGGCCCTGGCGGCCACCCTGGCCCCCACCTACGGCATCTATTCCGGCTTCGAGCTCTGCGAGAACCGGGCCCTGGTCGGCGGCGAATCCTACGCCGACTCCGAAAAATACGTGTGCAAGGTCTGGGACTGGGACCGCCCCGGCAACATCAAGGACTTCATCTCGCTGCTGAACAAGGCCCGCGCCGCCAACCCGGCGCTGCATTACCTCGACAACCTGGTCTTCGCCAGCTCCACGGACGAGCACGTCATCGCCTACGCCAAGGTCAGCCCGGACCGCTCCAACGCGGTGCTGGTCGCGGTCAACCTGGACCCCTGGGCCCAGCGCAGCTCGCGCGTCACGGTCCCCATCGAGAGGATGGGCCTGGACCACCGCTACGCGGCCGCGGAGCTGCTCACCGGGCGCTCCTATGTCTGGACCGGTCGCGAGATCAACGTCTTCCTCAGCCCCGAGGCCCCGGTCCAGATCTACCGCCTGGGTCCGGCCCCGGCCGCGGGGGCGCCGCAGGCCTTCAGCTCAAACGACGCCGAGACCCATTTCGCGCCCTTCGCGGACCTGCAGTTCAAGGCCGCCCACAACAGCGACCTGCTGGCCCGCCGCGAGATGAAGCGCATCTTCAACGAGCACATGGCCCCGCGCATCTTCTACGGCCCCAACTACGACGAAGCCTACCACGCCGTCCTGGACCGCCTGGCCCGGGGGAAGGGCTTCGACTCCATCCTGGAAATGTCCATCGGCACGCCCGGGCACTAAGTTCACAGAGGTCCCCCCGTGAAAGTCACCCAATTCACCCGCGAGTATCCGCCCCATGTGTACGGCGGCGCGGGTGTGCACGTCAAATTCCTGGCCAAAGAGCTGGCCAAAATCATGGACGTGGACGTCCGCTGCTTCGGGGAGCAGGACGCCCGGGACCCGGGCCTGCGGGTGAAGGGCTACGCGCCCTGGAAGGAGCTGCACGGCGGCCCCAAGTTCGCGCCGGTGCTGGAGACCCTTTCCGTGAACCTCCTGTCGCAGTGCGAAGCCCTGGACGCGGACGTGGTGCACAGCCACACCTGGTACGCCCACTTCGCCGGCCTGCTGGCCAAGACCCTCTATGGCGTGCCCTTCGTCGCCACCTGCCACAGCCTGGAGCCCCTGCGCCCCTGGAAAGAGGAGCAGCTTGGGTCCGGCTACGCGCTGAGCGCCTGGATCGAGAGGACCAGCATCGAGGCCGCGGACAAGGTGGTGGCGGTCTCCAAGCAGATGAAGGCCGACATCCTCGAACACTTCAAGATCCCGGCGGACAAGGTCGAGGTCATCCACAACGGCATCGACCTGGAGCTGTGGACCAAGCGGCCCCTCAGCCCGGCCCTCAAATCCGCCTGGGGCATCGCGGACGACTATGTGCTCTTCCTGGGGCGCTGCACCCAGCAGAAGGGCGTGGAGCACCTGGTGGACGCGGCCGCGGACATCCCCTGCCATGTGGTGATGGTCATGGGCGGCGCCGACACCAAGGACTACGAGGCCCTGATCACGGAGAAGCTTAAAACCGCGAAGAACGTCCTGCACATCAACAAGATGCTGTCCGAGGACGAGGCCGCCCAGCTCTACAGCGGGGCCCGCGCCTTCATCTGCCCCTCCATATACGAGCCCTTCGGCATCATCAACCTCGAGGCCATGGCCTGCGAGGCGCCGGTCATCGCCTCGGCCGTGGGCGGCATCGTCGAGATCGTGGTCGAGGGCGAGACCGGGCTCCTGGTCGAGGCCGGCGCACCGGCGCGGATCTCCGGGGCGGTGCGCCGCCTGCTCAAGAACCCGGCGGAGGCCAGGGCCATGGGACTGGCCGGGCGCCGCCGCGTGGAGGAACACTTCGGCTGGGCCTCCATCGCCCGGCGCACCAAGGAACTCTACGCCGGGCTGCTTTAGCGGTTGCGATGGACGAGCCCGCCAGCCTCGCCGCGCGCCTAGCCGCCCGCACCTCGCCCGCCATCATCCCGGGCCTGGGGCGGACGCGCTCGCTCCTGAAGCTGCTGGGCAACCCCGAACGCGGGCTCAAGGTCATCCACGTGGCGGGCACCAACGGCAAGGGCAGCGTCTGCCGCATGCTCGAGAGCGTGCTGCTGGCGAAAGGCCTCAACACGGGCCTCTACACCTCGCCCCACCTGGTGCGCTTCAACGAGCGCTTCCGCGTGAAGGGCGCCCCGGCCTCGGACGCCGGCCTGCTGAAGGCGGCCGGACCGCTGTGGCGGGCCCTGGCCATCCAGGCCACGCGGCCCGAAGGCCCGGCCACCTATTTTGAAGCGATCACGGTCCTGGCCTTTTTGTTCTTCCGCTTGAAGCGCGTGGACGTGCTGGTCTTGGAGACGGGCCTGGGCGGCCGTTTGGACAGCACCAACGTCTGCGTGCATCCCCTCATGACGGTCATCACCAACATCTCCCTGGAACACACGCAGATATTGGGTTCAACCGAAGCCGCCATCGCCTTTGAAAAAGCCGGCATCATCAAAAAGAGCAGCCCCCTGGTCACGGCGGCCCAAGGCCGGGCCCGCGCGGTCATCCTGCGCCGCTTCCGGCGGGTCCAGGGCCCGGGCTCCAAAACAGCCTGCCTGGCTTTGCGTCCAAGCAGGGACTGGAAGGTCCTCTCCTGGAGCGAGCAGGCAGAGAAACAATTTCAAAAGGTGGAACTCCTGCACCTGGGTTCCAGGCACAGCCTGAGCCTGCCTTTGCTCGGCGAGCACCAGCATGAAAACCTGGCCTGCTGCCTGGCGGTTTGCAAAATCCTGGCCAAGCCCCTGGGCCTGGACGATGCGGTGGTGGCCAAAGGACTGGCCCGGGCGGATTGGCCGGGCCGCTTGCAGGTCCTGTCCAGGGCGCCCTTGACCCTGGCCGACGGCGCCCACAACCCCGCCGGGGCCAAGGTGCTGGCCGCCTACGTGCGGGGGCTGCGCAGCCGCCGGGCCTTCGCCCGCTGCGCCATGGTGGCTGGGGTCCTGAAGGACAAGGATTGGAAACGCATGTTTTCGACGTGGAAACCCTGGGTGGACCGCTTTTTCTTGGCGAAGCCGCCGGATGAGCGCGGTTTGGGCGCCGAGGAACTGGCCGCCTGGCTCAGGGCCAGGGGCTGCCGGGCTGAAACCAGGAAAAGCCTGCCTTTGGCCCTGTCCGCGGCCCGATCCTGGGCCGGCAAGCGCGGTTTGGTGGTGGCGGCGGGCTCCCTTTACAGCATGGGAGCGCTGCTTAAAAGGCGTCGAGTTCGTTGACGAAAAGCCGTTTCAAACAGTAAAATCCTTTGTCCAACTATCCTTTTCCCGGCAGCGGTGCCGTGAAAGCGGGGGCTCTTGTCCCGCCATAAGGGAAGGCACGGTTGGAAGGCTTTTTTCGGGAGCGTACCGTGGCAAAGGTCGTCCTAAAGAACGTGTCCAAGGTTTATTCCAACGGCGCGGTGGCCGTCAACAACGTCAACGTCACCTGTGAAGACAAGGAATTTCTGATTCTGGTGGGGCCTTCGGGCTGCGGCAAGTCCACCACCCTGCGCATGGTCGCCGGTTTGGAGGAGCTCAGCTCCGGCGAGATGTGGATCGACGACGTGCTGGTGAACGACGTCCCCCCCAAGGACCGCGACATCGCCATGGTGTTCCAGAACTACGCCCTCTATCCCCATATGACGGTGTACGAGAACATGGCCTTCGGCCTCAAGCTGCGCAAGTACCCCAAGCAGGAGATCAAGCAGCGGGTGCACGAGGCGGCGGAGATCCTGGGCATCGAGGAGTTCCTGGTGCGCAAGCCCAAGCAGCTCTCCGGCGGCCAGCGCCAGCGCGTGGCCCTGGGCCGCGCCATCGTGCGCAAGCCCAAGGTCTTCCTCTTCGACGAGCCCCTGTCCAACCTCGACGCCAAGATGCGCGTGCAGATGCGCGCCGAGATCAGCAAGCTCCACACCCGCCTGCAGGCGACCATGATCTACGTGACCCACGACCAGGTCGAGGCCATGACCATGGCCGACCGCATCGTGGTGATGAAGGACGGCGTGGTCCAGCAGATCGCCGACCCCCTGGGTCTCTACGAGAAGCCGGCCAACCGCTTCGTGGCCAGCTTCATCGGCAGCCCCAGCATGAACTTCATCGAGGGCAGCCTGGTGCGGCGCAGCAACGGGCTGTTCTTCAACGAGGACAACTTCCAGATCAAGCTGACCGACGACATGGCGGCTGCCCTGGGCGAGTCCAACGCCGACGTGATCTTAGGGATACGCCCCGAGGACATCTACGACAAGGTCTACGCCGCCAACGCCAGCCCCGACAACACCCTGACGGCCTCGGTGGAAGTGGTGGAGCCCATGGGCTCGGAAAGCTACATCTACCTGACCACGGGCAAGACCCCCCTGGTGGCCCGCTTCGACACCCAGGACCAGGTCGAGGTCAATACCGACATCGAGCTGGTGTTCGACATGAGCAAGGCCCACCTGTTCAACCCGACATCCGGTGAGACCATTTATTGACGCTGTTCACGGACCGGCCGGAGGCGTCCCTTCAGCGGAAGGGACGCCTTTCTTTTTTATGCGGAAGCTTTGCTCGGCCCTCCTTCTCGGCCTGACGGCCCTGGCTCCGGCCGCCCAGCTGCGCGCCTCCGGCGCGACCCCGGCCCCGGCGGCGCTCTCGCCCACGGGCGCCCCCTCCGACGCCGCGGACGCGAAAAAACCCGGGACCAAAGCCCTGCTCCAGGGCGGGAAATTCGACGAGAAGCAGCCCATCTCCATCCAGGGACGCACCGTGCACTTCAACCAGGACAACGAGACCCTGCTGGCCGAGGGCAACGTGGTCCTGGTCAGCGGCGACACCCAGGTGCACGCCGAGCGCCTCTGGTATGACATGAAGCAGGGCACCCTGCGGGCCGAGGGCGACGTGGTCGTGGCCGACGCCTCGGGCAACACCCTGTGGGCCCAGCGCCTCGCCATGAACCAGGTCAGCCGCACGGGCCAGGCCGAGGACATCGTCTACGCCCAGGCGCCCTGGACCGCGGCCTGCGGCGGGGCCGACATCCTGCCGGGCAACGTGGTGGTCCTGCACGGCTGCGAATGCACCAGCTGCCTGCAGGAGAACCCCATGTGGCGCATCTGGGCCAAGACCCTGAAGATGAAGGCCGGCGACAAGCTGTGGGCCTGGGGCGTGTGGTTCTACACCGGCCGGGTGCCGGTCTTCTACGTCCCCTACTTCTCCAAGAGCCTCAAGGACCCCCGGGCGCCCATCGAGATCAAGCCGGGCTATTCCACCTACCTGGGGAGCTACCTGGGGCTGGGCTACAACTACTTCCTCGACGACGGGGAGTACGGCACGGTGCGCTACGACTGGATGGAGAACGTGGGCAACGGCTACGGCCTGGGCCAGCACTACAAGTTCTGGGGCGGGGAAGGCACGGTCGCGGGCTACTACAACAACAACGTCAAGGACTCCAGCCTGCCGCCCGTGAACTACAGCCTGAATCTGACCCACAAGCAGGTCCTGGGCACCGGCCTGACGCTGATGGCCAACGTGGACCTGCTCAGCAACCCGGACTTCAACCAGATCTTCAACATCAACCAGGTCGACACCTACCAGCAGCGCGACTTCGTGGACCTGCAGTCCGTGCAGAAGGGCTACAACTGGTCCATCCAGGCCTCGAAGACCGTGGTCCTGGAGACCCTGCCCAGCGGCTCCTCCAGCGTGCAGAACGTCACCCAGACCGTGACCTCGCAGGAGCTGCTGCCCAGCGCCACCTTCAACATCCCGCCCACGCCCCTGCGCTACGGCAGCCTGGTGGAATGGGGCTTCTCCTCCAGCGCGGGGCGAAGCCTGGTGACGCCCCAGGTGCTGGAGAACATCTCCGGCACCCCGGTGGTGGCCTACGCGCCCTACCAGAACTACTTCCTCGACGGAGTCACGCTGTCGCCCACGATCAGCGACACCTTCCCCATCCGCCGCGGCCTGGCCCTCAACGGCACGCTGGGCCTGAACACCGGCTGGGTGAAGGCCGAAGGCACCGTGCCGCAGGGCGTCACCGGCACGCCCGTCACGCCCTCCTGGGGCGCCATCCTGGCCGGCTACGACAGCAGCTTCGACCTGCAGGCCCGCCTGCGGCCGGGCGTGGTCACCGACCTGATCTACAGCTACCAGCGCGAGCTGGCGCCCGTGGCCGGCCTGCTGTGGAGCGGCGAGCAGCTCAACCAGCTCGAGTGGAAGATGCAGGCCCAGCTGACCAAGCCCCTGAGCGTCCTGCTCGACGAGAGCTACGACATGCGGCCCTGGCTGACGGACAACGCCCTGGAGCGCCTGAGCCTGTTCTACCTGCAGTCCTCCTGGGCGCCAGGCGGGGACCATTCCGCCACCCTGTCCACGGGCTTCGACGTGCCCGACGCGGTCTTCAAGACCGTGGACGCCGCCTACAACATCAACGACCCCAGGAAGCTCTGGCAGGCCAACCTGACCGTGGACTGGGTCAACAACACGGTCGAGCAGGTGGAGGACCCGCAGGACGCCACGGCCCCCTACGAATTCGCCTACCAGGACCCCCGCATCACGCCCGACCAGCTCTTCGCCGGCCTGCGCAACTCCCTGGTGCTGGGGCCGAAGTGGAAGGTCAGCTACTACGAGCAGCTGGACCTGGTGAACCGGCGCGTGAACGAGCAGGCCTACACCCTGGACCGCGACTTCAACTGCATCGAGCTGCAGCTCTATGCCCACCAGAACCTGACCGCCGGCTGGCAGTACGGCTTCTCCATCAGCCTGTCGGCGGCGCCGGGCGTGAAATTCGACACCAACCAGCTCAACGACGAACTGTTCAACCCCGCCCAGTACGGGTACTGAGCGCCTTGAGGGCGCTGGCGGGCTCCGCTATAATCCGGCAGGCATAGGCGCTCCGGCGCCGCGCTTCCCGTCTTTTTAGAGGCTCTCTTGGAACTTTGTGTGATCGGGGTCGGCTATGTGGGCTTGGTCACGGCGACCTGTTTCGCCGACCTGGGCAACCATGTCGTGTGCGTGGACACGGACAAGAAGAAGATCGCCGGCCTGAAGCAGGGCCACATCCCCATCTACGAGCCGGGGCTCGAGGAGATGGTGCGGCGCAACCACAAGGACAAGCGCCTGGTCTTCACCACCGACCTGAAGACCGGCCTGGCCGGGGCCGAGGTGGCCTTCATCGCCGTGGGCACGCCCAGCATGTCCAGCGGCGAGGCCAACCTGGACTACGTCAAGGAGGTCGCCCGCGGCATCGGCCGCCACTGCGCCGGGGAGCTCATCGTCGTGGACAAGAGCACGGTGCCCGTGGGCATGGGCGACATGGTCGCCAGCCTGATCGAGGAGGAGATCGAGCACCGCAAGGCCAAGCACCGCGTGGCGGTGGTGTCCTGCCCCGAGTTCCTGCGCGAGGGCTCCGCCCTGCACGACTTCATGAACCCCGACCGCATCGTCATCGGCTGCGCCGACCGCCGGCCGGCCGACAAGGTGGCCGAGCTGTTCCAGAACCTGCCCGGCGAGAAGATGATCACCGACCTGCGCTCGGCGGAGATGATCAAGTACGCCAGCAACGCCTTCCTCGCCACCAAGATCAGCTTCATCAACGAGATCGCCAACCTGTGCGAGCGCGTGGACGCGGACGTCTCCCAGGTGGCCGACGGCATGGGCCTGGACAAGCGCATCGGCGCCGCCTTCCTCAACGCCGGCGCCGGATACGGCGGCAGCTGCTTCCCCAAGGACGTCAGCGCCCTGGTCCAGATCGCGGAGAAGGAGGGCTACGGCTTCCAGATCCTGAAGAGCGTCATGGCGGTCAACGAGCTGCAGAAGCGCGGCATGCTGGCGCGCATCAAGAAGCTGGTGGGCACCTTCGAGGGCAAGACCTTCGCGGTGCTCGGCCTGGCCTTCAAGGCCAACACCGACGACATGCGCGACGCCGTCAGCATCGACCTCTGCCGCGGGCTGATCGAGAAGGGCGCGCGCGTGCGCGCCTTCGACCCGGCCGCCATGGAGCACGCCCACCGCCTGCTGCCCGCCGTGCGCCTGTGCAGCGACGCCATGGACGCCGCCCGGGGGGCCCACTGCCTGGTGATCCTGACCGAGTGGAACGAGTTCAAGGACCTCAACCTGGCCGCGGTCAAGAAGGCCATGAAGACGCCCATCATCGTGGACGGGCGCAACATCTACGACCCCGCCAAGGTGAAGAAGCTCGGCTTCGCCTACCAGGGCGTGGGTCGCTCTTGAAGGCGCGCGTGAAGGTCCCGCTGATCGACCTGGCCGCCCAGGCGCGGCCGCTGAAGGCCGCCATCCTCAAGGATTGGGCGCGCATCCTCGACCAGGGCGCCTACATCAACGGCGAGCACGGGCGGCTCTTCGAGGCCGAGCTGGCCGCCCACCTGGGCGTGAAGTTCGTGGTTGGCTGCAACAGCGGCACCGACGCCCTGGTGCTGGCCCTGCGCGCCGCGGGCGTCGGGCCGGGGGACGAGGTCATCGTGCCGGCCTTCAGCTTCTTCGCCACGGCCGAGGCGGTCAGCCTGGTGGGCGCGGCCCCGGTCTTCTGCGACATCGTCGCGGACTCCTTCCTGCTGGACACGGGCGAGGCCATGAAGCGCCTGGGCCCCCGCTGCAAGGCGGTCCTGCCCGTGCACCTCTTCGGCCGCGTGTTCGACGTGGACGGCCTGAAGGCCCGCCTCAGGAAGGCCGGCCGCGGGGACCTGGCGGTGATCGAGGACGCCTGCCAGAGCCTGGGCGCCTCCCGCGCGGGCAAGCCCGGGCCCCTGGTGCGGGGCCTGGCCTCGGCCATCAGCTTCTACCCCACCAAGAACCTTTCCGCGGCCGGCGACGCCGGCGCCCTGGCCACGGACGACGCGGACCTGGCCGCCCTGGCCCGCCGCCTGCGCGAGCACGGCAGCCCCAAGCGCTATGTGCACACGGAGATCGGCTACAACAGCCGGCTCGACGAGCTCCAGGCCGCGGTGCTGCGGCGCAAGCTGCCGAAGCTGGACCGCTGGGTCGCGGCGCGCCGCCGCCACGCCCTTTCCTACGGCAGGCTGCTGAAGGGCCTGCCCCTGGGGCTCCCGGCGCAGGCGCCCGGGGACGCGTGGCACCAGTACACCGTGCGGGTGCCGGAAGGGAAGCGCGAGGCGCTGCGGGAGCACCTGGCCCTCAACGGCGTGGCCAGTTCCGTGTTTTACCCCGTCTGCATGCACCAGCAGGGCCCCTACGCGGCCCGCGCGCCCAAATTGCCCGAGGCCGAAAGGGCCGCGGCCGAAGTCCTGTCCCTGCCCTTTTTTCCCGAAATGAGCGCCGGCCAGCTCGCCGCCGTCGCGGACGCCGTCCGGCGTTTCTATGCCGCCTGAGGACCTGGCCGGCTCCGCGCGCGCGGCCCTCGTGTCCGCCCTGCCCGCGGACGCCGCCCGTTTGCGGGTCCGTCCACCCGACCCCTATGTCTATCCATCCCGCGCCAAGCGCGCGGGCGCCAGGGCCCTGGACCTCGTCGGAGGCCTCATCCTGGGGCGCCGGCCGCCGGCCGTGGACTGGAGCCGCGTGCGCCGGGTGGCCCTTATCCGCCTGGACCACCTGGGCGACCTGGTGCTGGCCCTGCCCGCCCTGCGGCGCCTGAGGCTGGCCCTGCCCCAGGCGAAGATCGATTTGTGGGTGGGGCCCTGGGGCCGCGACCTGGGGGCCCTGTTCGCGGACGCGGACGCGGTGCATGTGGCGGAAGCGCCCTGGTTCGCGCGTCCGCGGCGCGAGGACTGGCCCTGGGCCAGCATCGGCGCCCTGGGCCGGGGGCTGCGGGCCGGGAACTATGACGCGGCCTTCGAGTTGCGCGGCGAGCTGCGCCATCTCCTGGCACTACGCCTGTCCGGCATCCCGGTGCGGGCCGGGCAGGCGGTCACGGCCGGCGGGTTTTTGCTGAGCCATCCGGTGCGCTGGTTCGCGGGCATGCAGGAGGCCCAGCAGAGCCTCTCCCTTCTCGACCAGGTGGGCCTGGCGCCCGCGGAACAGGGAAGCGCCCCCTACCTCAAGCTGCCGGCGGCGTCCCTGCGCGAGGCCGCGGCCCTGTCGAAATCCCTGAAACTGGGGGCCACGCCGATTCTGGTCCAGGCCGGCGGCGGCGCGCCGTCGCGGCTCTGGACGCCCGAGGCCTGGGCCGCGGTGCTGCGAGGCCTGCCCTCCGCCGCCCCGGTGGCCCTGCTCGGTTCCGACGGGGAGGCCGCGGCCATGCGGGCCATCGCCGCCCGCGTGAAGCGCCCGGTGGCCGTCGCCGCGGGGCGCCTGAGCATGGCGACCCTCGCGGCCCTGGTGGGCGAGGCCCGCCTGGTCCTGGCCGTGAACACGGGCGTGGCCCATCTGGCCGCGATCCAGGGCCGGCCCCTGGTGGTGGTTTTTTCCGCGGCCAATGAGGCCGCGCGCTGGGCGCCCAAGGGCCCCAAGGTGCGGGTGCTGACGGCCGAGGGCTTCCCCTGCGCGCCCTGCGAGCGCAGCGAGTGCCCCTACGACCAGGCCTGCATGCGCGCCGTTTCCCCGAGAGAAGTGCTCCTCCAAGCGCAGGGCCTCCTGAAGGCCGGCGCCCCCCCGCGCAAGAGGCGGACTTGAACGAGACGCTCGATCGCCGTCTGAAGGCCGTCACCGCTTCGGGACTCTGGGCCTTCGCCCTGGTCACCACGCTTTCCATCGCCATGCAGAACGTCTTTTTCGTGGCCCTGGCCGCCTGGCTGCTGCGGCGCCTCTGGGTGGAGAAGAGGAGGCCCAGCTTCCCGGCCTGGGGCTGGGTCTGGGTGGCCTTCATGGCCTGGGCCCTGCTGGCGTCCTGCCTGGCGCCGAACCAGGCGCATTCCCTGGACACCTGGAAGAAATGGCTCCTCGCCATGGTGACCTGGTGCGTGGCCGACGCGGTGGAGGACGAGCGCCAATTGCGCGGCCTGCTGGGCGCCCTGCTGGTGGGCGCGGCCCTGGTGAACCTCGGCGCGGCCCTCTGGTTCGGGTCCCAACCCTTCCTGGCCTGGGCCAAGGGCGAAGCCTGGCCCGCGGTGGCCTACCACTGGGTCGAGGACGTGGAGTGGCGCGCCCGCGCGGGCTCCGGGGGCTACATGGTCCTGGCGGGCTGCGACACCCTGCTCATCCTCTTTTTCAGCGGCCTGGCCATGGAGGACCCCGCCTGGAGGCGGCCCGCGGTCTTCGCCTGCATCGGCTCCATGGTCCTTGGCCTCATCCTGACCATGACCCGCGGCGCCTGGATCGCCGCGGCCTTGGGGCTGGCGGTCCTGTGCCTGTGGCGGCGCCCGCGCCTGGGCCTCGCGTTCGTGGCCGTGCTGGCCCTCGCCTATCTCCTTTTTCCGAACTCGGTCTTCTCCCGGCGCCTCAAGTCCGTGGGCGACCTGAACAACGACAGCAACCGCGAACGCATCTTCATGGCCCAGGCCGGCCTGGGCATCCTGCATGACCATCCCCTGCTGGGGATCGGGGACAGCCTCTCCAGCTTCGACCGCCCCGGGCCGAAGGGGACCACGGAGCACGTCACCGGTTATTTCCTCCAGTACCGCAGCCCCGAAGCCGTGCATTGGTACAACGTCGAGCACGCGGCCACGGACACCAACAAGGAAGTGGGGCACCTGCACGACGTGCCCCTGCAGCTGGCGGTCATGTACGGCCTGCCAGGGCTCTGCCTGGCCGCTGTCTTTTTCGCGGGCCTGGTCCTGGCCGGCCTGCGCAAGCGCCTGGACGGCGCCAGCGCCCTGGCGCGCGGCACGGGGCTGGGCATGGCCTGCGCCCTGCTCGCCTTCTTCGTCCACGGCATGACCGAATACAACCTGGGCTCCGTGCAGTCCTCCTTCACGCTCTGGTTCGTGGTCGGCCTGGCCCTGGCGGCGGACCGGCTGGGCAAGGCGGCCCGCCCGTGACCAGCGACCGGCGCCGCCTCTTCAAGATCCTGCGCCTGGCCTTCGACCTGGGCCTGGTGGTCGCGGCCTACGCCCTGCTCAGGCTGAGCGCCACCTGCTGCGGCAATCCGCTGGGCCTGGAGATCACCTGGCATTCGGACTACCTCTTCCGCCTGCCGGCCTACCTGACCCTGTGCTGGGCCTTCGCCTTCCTGGCCTCCGGCGCCTACGACCGCGACACCCGCCGCGTGGGCCTGGCGGGGGCCCTCTGGTCCGTGGCCAAGGTCGGCGCGCTCATGCTGGCCGTGTTCGTGCTGGGGCTCTTCGTGGCCAAGATCGGCTACGTCTCGCGCAAGTTCCTGGGCGTCTACATGCTCCTGTGCTGGTTCGCCCTGGGCATGAGCAAGTGGTCCGAGCTGCGGGCCCTGCGGGGCATGCGCCGCCTGGGCTTCAACACGCTGAGCGTGATCCTGGTGGGCGAGGGCGCCGAGCTGAAGCGGGCGCTGGCGGTCTACGAGGCGCACCCGGAATGGGGCTACCGCGTGGCCGGGGCCTTGGGGCTGGTATCCGCCCATGAGCGTTCGGCCGGGCCGCGCTCCCTGGGCAAGCTCGACGACCTCGAGGAGGTGCTGCGCACGCGCGTGGTGGACGAACTGGTCTTCGCGGCAGCGCCCCAGCATGTCGCGGCCCTGCGCCGCACCCTGGAGACCGCGGGCCTGGCGGGCGTGCCCGTGCGGGTCCTGCTCGACGCGGCCTTCGGCGCCGGGGCCTCGGTGGAGCGCCTGGGCGCGGACCTCTGCCTGGTGGCGCGCCAGGACAGCCGCAATCCCTACAGCCTCATGGCCAAGGGGATCTTCGACCGCACGGCCGCGCTGCTCGCGCTGCTGCTCCTGAGCCCCCTGCTCCTGGCCATATCCGTGGGCGTCCTGCTCTCCAGCGGCTGGCCCATCTTCTTCGTGCAGAAACGCGCCGGGCTCAAGGGGCGCGTTTTCTTTTTGTACAAGTTCCGCACCATGGTCCAGGGCGCGCGCGGCCTGCAATCCGGCCTGGGCGGGGCCAACGAGATGGACGGCCCGGTCTTCAAGGTCAAGGACGACCCCCGCGTCACGCCCCTGGGGCGCTTCCTGCGCCGCAGCACCCTCGACGAGCTGCCCCAGTTCTTCAACGTCCTGCGCGGGGAGATGTCCCTGGTCGGGCCGCGCCCCCTGGCCAACTACGAGGCGCGCAAGGTGCCGCATTGGGCCCGGCGCCGCAGCTCGGTCAAGCCGGGCCTGACCTGCTACTGGCAGGTCATGGGTCGCAACAAGCTGAGCTTCGAGCAGTGGATGCGCCTGGACCTGCGCTACATCGACGAGTGGTCCCTGGGGCTCGACCTGAGCCTCCTGCTGCGCACGGTGCCGGCCCTGCTCTTCTCGCGGGGGGCCTATTAGCGGGCGCGCGAGGAAGGCGGCGTCCCTGTCCACGCGCGCGAGGCGCCGGGTGGCCCTGGTCAGCCTGGCCTGGCACCGCCAAGGGGGCATCGAACGCTGCGTCTGGGCCGAGGCCGAGGCCCTGGCCGGCGCGGGCGTCGAGGTGCACGTGTTCGCCGGGAACGTGGAGGAGGCGGGCGCTTCGCCCCTGCCCGGGGTCTTCCTGCACCGCGTCCCGCTCCCCGCCCATCCCTGGATCGCGCGCCTGTTTTTCTTCGCCCTGAGGGCGCCCGCGGCGGTGGCGGCCCATGGGCCTTTTGACCTGGTCCACGCCCACACCGTCTACCTGGGCCGGGCCGACCTGGCAACCGCGCACAGCGTGCACCGCCGGGCCGTGGCCATGGACCCGCCGGCCCCGGGCTGGCGCCGCTGCAGCGCCTGGCTCAAGGGCCTGCCTCCCCTGAGCGTGGCCCTGTCCGACCGCACCTACCGCCAAGCCCGTGTGCGCGTCGCGATTTCGCGGAGCATCGCCAAGGAGTTGAAGGAGTGCTATCCGCGCGAGGCGGAGCCCACCGAGATCCTGTATTACGGGGTCGACCACTCCATGTTCAAGCCCCTGGCCCCGGCCGCGCGGCTCCGCCTGCGCAAGTCGCTGGGCCTGGACCAGGGCCCGTGGAGCCTCTTCTGCGGATGGAACTGGCGGCGCAAGGGGCTGGACCTGCTCCTTGATGCCATGCGCGAGCTGCCCCAGGCCCGCCTGCTGGTGCTGGGCGAAGACGTCCTCGAAGGCGGGCACTTCCGCGCACTGGCCCGCGACCGGGGCCTGGGGGAGCGCGTCCGCTTCGCGGGCCGCCAGGCGGACGTGGCGCCCTGGTTCCAGGCCTGCGAGCTTTTCGTCTTTCCCACCCGCTATGAGCCCTTCGGCATGGTCATCAGCGAAGCCATGGCCTGCGGCCTGCCCGTGCTGGTGCCGGAGGCCGCGGGGGCCTCGGAGATCATCCGCTCCCGGCGCAAGGAACAGGTGCTGGCGGACGGGGCCGCGGCCACGGATTGGGGCCGCGCCTGGGGCGCCTTGCTCGCTTCGGCGCCCCTGCGCCGCAGCCTGGGGCGCGTGAACCTGGCCGCGGCGCGCGGCCTGGACTGGGCCGGGCACGGACGCGGCCTGATGGCGCTCTACGCGTCCCTGGACGGGGGCCGGGCATGAGCGGGCGCCTGGACCGCTACGTCCGCCATCTGACGACCTTCGCCGTGGGCAAGGTGGCCAACGCGGCCATCCAGGCCGCGCTGATCGCGATGCTGGTCCGGCACCTCGGGGCCGAGGGCTACGGCGTCTGGGTCATCGCATTTTCCCTGGGCTCCTACATGGGCCTGGTGGACCTCAACACCAACGCCGCGGTGGTGAAGTACACGGCCGAGCTCCTGGCCACGGGGCGGCGCGCGGAACTGGCGCCCATGGTGAACGCGGGCGTGCAGATCCTCTTCGCCTTCAGCTTCGGCCTGCTGGTCCTGGTGCTGCCGGCCCTGCCCTGGCTGGTCCCGCTGATCTTCAAGACCACGGCCTACGCCGCCCGGGACCTTGAGCTGCTGTCCGGGCTCTGCCTGCTGTCCTTCGCCGTGCTGCAGACCGGCAACGTCTACACCCAGACCCTGCAGGGCCTGCTGCGCCAGGACGAGGTCAACGCCATCGCGGTGCTGGGGGCCCTGGTCAACGCCCTGGCCGCGGCGCTGGTGCTGTGGCGGGGCATGGACATCGCCTGGCTGGGGGTGGCCAGCCTCTGCGGGAACGCCGCACTGCTCCTGGTGACCCGCTGGCGGGTCCGGCGCCTGGCGCCGGAGCTGCCCTGGCTCCCTTTCCGCAGCACCCCGGCCTGGCGCGCCTCGCTCCTGCACTTCAGCGCCGGAAGCTACGCCTTCACCCTCTGGGGCTGGTTCTATTTCACGGTGCCCCAGCTGTTCCTGGCCGTCGAGCTGGGCCCGGTCTGGGTCGCCTACTTCGACATCGCCACGCGGCTCGGGTCCCAGGGGCGCAACATGGTGCAGACCCTGTCCCAGTACCTGATCCCCTTCATGTCCGAAAGCGCGGCGCGCGAAGGCAGCGAAAGGGTCCACGCCCAGCAGGTCCAGGCCCTGACCTTCATCTGGATGGTGGGTCTGGGCATCGGCGGCTACCTCTTCGCGGTACGCGCCCCCCTGATCGCGGTCTGGCTGCACAAGTCCGACCCGGCCCAGCTCTTCGCCATCATGTGGGGCATGGTCGAATACACGGCCGGCGGCCTGGCCATGCCCTGGGTGCACTTCGCGCTCGCGGAGGGGCGCCTGCGCCACGCGCGGCCCTTCCTGACCTACATCATCCCGGCCTGCGTGCTGGGCCCCCTCCTGGGCCTCGCCTTGGGCCCCCGTCTGGCCGCGGCCTTCCCGGACTTTTTACCCTGGTTCAAGCTGCCCGGGGGCGGGGACAACGCCCGTTTCGCGGGTTTCCTGATGGGCGGGGCCCTGGCCAATTGCGCGGGCACGGCCCTGTTCTATGCGCTCGCGGTGGGCGATCGCGGACTGGACGCGCGGGCCCTGGCCTTCCGCCTGGGCCGGGTGGCCCTGGGTTTTGTGCTGGGCCTGCTGGTCCTGGCCCTGGTCCCCTGGAATCCCTCCCTCCCGGCCCTGGTCCTGGCCGGGCTCCTATGGAGCGCGGTCCTGGCCCTGAGCTGGCTCGCCTTCGGGCTCTATGACCGGGAGCTGGCCGGGCGCTTGCTGGGCAAGTTCGGCTTTGGAGGGGCTTCATGAGCGCGACGGTCCCGGTGGCCGCGCTGGTCTTGAACTGGAACGGCCGCGCCCTGACCGAGGCTTGCGTGGCGTCCTGGCGGCGCAGCCGCCCCGGGCCCAGGCGCCTGCTGGTGGTGGACAACGGCAGCACGGACGGCTCCGTGGCCTTCCTGCGCAGGCGCTTCAAGGGGCTCGAGATCCTGGCCCTGCCGAGCAACCTCGGCTTCGCCGCCGGCAACAACAAGGGCTTCGAAGCGCTGCGCAGGCGCGGTCCGGCGGTGGAGGCGGTCTTTGTCTGCAACAACGACACCGAGGTGGAGCCGGACATGCTGGGCCTGCTGTGGCGGTCCTTGGATGAGCATCCCCGCTGGGGCGCGGCGGGGCCGCGCATCCTCTTCCACGGCTCGCGGCGCGTCTGGTTCGAGGGAGCCCTGATCCGGACCCTCTCGGGCAGGTCGCGCCATCTGGGCTACGGCCTCGAGGCGGGCCCGGGGGGCGAAGCCTTCGAATTGCCGGCCCAGGGCTTTGTGAGCGGCTGCGGCCTGCTGGTGCGCAGCGCGCCCCTGAGGGATCTGCGCGGCTTCGACGAGGGCCTGTGGTCCTATGCCGAGGATTCCGACCTCTGCCTGCGCCTGCGGGAGCGTGGCCTGGCCTGCGGGGTGGTCCCCCGGGCGCGCATGAGCCACAAGGTATCCTCGACCTTCGTCCTGGGCAGCCCCATGAAGGAGTATTACGACACCCGCAACTCCTACGCGCTGTTGCGGCGCCACCGGCTCGGCTACGGCGCGCTGACACGCAGCGCCTTCGTGTTCGCGAACCTGGCCCGGGCGGCCCGCGCCCTGGCCCTGGGCAGCCCCGCCGCGGCCCGGGCCATCCTGGACGGCCTGTCCGACGGCGTCCGCGGCATCTTTCCCATGCGCCTGGTCCCGGCGGTGAAGGGCCCGCGATGACCAGGCTCCTGGCCCTGGACTTCAACGCCTGCCGGCGCCTGCAGCAGGAGCCCTACCGCCTCCTGGCCCGGCGCGGGAATCTCCAGGTCCGGCTCCTGGTCCCCGGCCGCTGGAAGGAGCCCTTTGGCGAGGCCGAGGCGGATCTCGGCCTGCGCAACGAGGGGCTCGACGTGCGCGCCCTGCCCCTGCGTTTTTCCGGCCGTTACCACCGCGTGCTCTTCCGCGGTCTGGGGCGCGAAGTCGCGGACTTCAAGCCGGACGTGGTCTGGGCCAGCGCCGAGCCGGAGAATTTCCTGGCGGTCCAGGCCCTGCTCGCGCTGCGCAAGGGCGCCCCTTCCGCGGCCCTGGCCCTGGTGTCCTGGCGCAACATCGACTACCCCAGGAACGGCCTGCCCTACAAGGCCGCGGCCGCGCACCAGTGCATGGAGGACCTGGCCCGCGACGCGGGCGCCGTGGTCCTGTGCTACAACGCCGACGCGATGCGGAGCATGGCCGGCCGCGGCTTCGCCACGCGCCCGACCCTCATGGGCGTGAACCTGGACTACTTCAGCCCCGGCCCGCGGGGCGCGGCGCGCGCGGAGCTGGGCCTGCCCGCGAAGGGCTTTGTGGCCGGCTTTGTGGGCCGCTGCCTGGAGGAGAAGGGCGTCGCGGACCTGATCCGGGCCCTGGCCGAGATCCCGGGAAGCCGCCTCCTGCTCGTGGGCGACGGGCCGCGGCGCAAAGCCTGGATGGAGCAGGCCTCGGCCGCCGGGGTGGCCGCGAAGGCCCTGAGCCTGGGCCATGACAAGGTGGCCCTGGCCATGCGCTCCATGGACGTGTTGTGCCTGCCCTCCCGCTCCACCGCGACCTGGAAGGAGCAGTTCGGCCGCGTGCTGATCGAGGCCATGGCCTGCGCGGTGCCGGTGCTCGGCTCGGACTCCGGCGCCATCCCGGACGTGATCCGGGCCGCGCCGCCCAAGCCGGGCGGCTTCAGCCGCGGCAAGGGCGGCCTGGTCTTTCCCGAAGGCGACGTCGCGGGCTTGCGCAAGGCCCTGCTGGCCCTGCATGCGCCCGCCACGGCCGCGGCCCTGGGCCGGGAGGGCCTGCGCCGGGCGAAGGCCAGCTTCACCTGGAAGGCCATCGCGCCGGGCCTCGAGGCCCAGATGGAGGCCCTGGCCAAGGAGGGAAGGCGCCCGCGGCTCCTGGGGCTCGACATCTTCGGCGGCGACCGCGCCGGCCTGGTGGAGCGCTTCGCACGCTGGCTGGACGCGCGGCCGGCGGCCGGCGGCCGGGCCCGGCTCCTGTTTTATCTCAACGCCCACCTGGTGGTGCAGGCCGGTTCCGACGAGAAATTCCGGAGCCTGCTGGCGGAGGCAGACCTGCTCCTTCCCGACGGCAAAGGCGTGGTGCTGGCCCTGAGGGCCATGGGCCTGCCGGCCCGGGAACGCCTGGCCTTGGGCGACGTGCTGCCGGACCTGGTGGCAGCGGCGGCGGGCAAGCGCAGGAGCGTCTTTTTTTGGGGCGGCGCGCCGGGCGTGGCGCGGGAGGCCGCGGAGGCCCTGGCGCGGCGCATCCCCGGCCTGCGCGTGGCGGGCCATGCGGACGGCTTCCAGGACGCCGCCGGCCTGGAGCGGATGCGCGCGCGACTGAAGCGCCTGCGGCCCGGCCTGCTCCTGCTGGGCATGGGATCCCCCAAGCAGGAGGCCTTGGCCCTGTCCCTGGCCGGGGACCTGCCCCGGGGCGCAGTCGCGGTCTGCGGCAACGCCTTCACCTTCCTGGCGGGCCGGCAGAGACGCGCGCCGCGGTGGATGGCCGCGGCGGGCCTGGAATGGCTCTGGCGCCTGGCCCTGGAACCGCGGCGCCTGGCGGGGCGTTACACGGTCGGGAACCTGAAGTTCGCGGGCCACCTGCTGCGGGCCCGGCTCGCGGGGCGCGCCTGATGCCGGGCCTCGCGGACCTGAAGGCCCTGCCTGAGAGCCTGCGCCGGGCCGCGCGCATGGGGCTGCGCCTGGCCTTGTCCCAGGCGGGCCAGGCCTGGAAGCCGCGGCCCGCCGCGGAGGTGCGCAGGATCCTGGTGGTGGAGATGACCCGCCTGGGCGACCTGGTGTCCGCCACGGCCCTGTTCGCGCCCCTGCGCTCCTATTATCCGCTGGCGGCCCTGGAAGTGGCCGGAGCCGAGGCCTATGCCCCGCTCTTCGAGGGCTCGGACATCCTTTTCCATGGGCTGCCGGCCAAGGGCGGGGACTTCCTTTCCGGCCTGCGCGCGCTCAGGCCCAAACTGAGGGGCGGGGACCTGCTGGTGCTGTCCGCGTCCCCTGCCCTGCGCAACAGCCTGATCGCCCTGGCCTCGCGGCCGGGCAGGGCCTGCGGCTATCTCTTCCCGGAGGGCGGAAGCACGGACTATGACGCGGGCGCCCCGCTCCAGTCCCTGGGAGGCAACTGGTCCGGCCGGGCCCGGCTCCCCAAGGGCGAACACATGGTGGCCCGGGCGGGCAGGGCGCTCAGCGTCGCCGGCATGCGGGCCGAGCATCTGAGGCCCAGCCTCGGCGCGGCCGCGCCCAGGCAGGCGGACAAGGTGCTCCTGCACGCGGGCGCGAACTGGGACCGCCGGCGCTGGCCTTTGGAGCGCTTCTTGGGCCTGGCCGAGAGCCTGGCGAAACAGGGATACCGGCCCAGCCTGATCCCGGCCGAGGCCGGCCCGCCCCCGTCCGCGCCCCCGGGCGTCCGCGTCCTGGGGGCGCTGGGCCTGGCGCAGCTGCGCGATGAGGCCGCCTCCGCGGCCCTTTTCGTGGGCAACGACTCCGGCCCCCTGCACCTGGCCGCGGCCTTGGGCACGCCCTGCCTCGGGCTCTTCGGCCCCAACCTGGCGGCGAACAGCGGACCCTGGCCTTTGCCCGGCCCGGGCTCGCCCCACCAGGCCCTGTGGGAGGAAGTGCCTTGCCGACCCTGCGGGCAACTGCGCTGCGTCCAGCCCTGGGACTGGTGCATGGAAAAACTGAGCTTGGCCCGGGTCGAGGCCCAAGCTTTATCCATGCTCGCGGCGGCCGAAGCATGAGCACGACGAGCCTGGACCAATCCGGGTCCTCCCGCCTGCGCCAGGCCGTCCTGCTGGCCCTGGGCTTCGCCCTGCTGCGCTTCTGGCTGGCCGGGCGCCTGGACCTGGCCGAGGACGAAGCCTATTATTGGGAATGGTCGCGCAGCCTGGCCCTGGGCTATTACGACCAGGGGCCCGGCCTGGCCCTGGCCATCAAGCTCGGCACCTGGCTGCTGGGCCCCGATGAGCAGGGCGTGCGCCTGCTGAGCGTGTTCAGCGGCTTCGCCGTGTCCGCCCTGGCGGCCTGGATCTGCGTCGCGGTCTTCGGCATGGCGGACATGGCCCTGTGGGTGGTGCTGGCCTTCAACGGCGCCCTGCTCTTCGCCGTGGGCGGCGTGATGATGATGCACGACAGCCTCATGGCCCTGGGCTGGATGGGCTGCCTGGCCTGCGGCCTGCTGGCCCTGCGCCGCGACCCGCGCTGGTGGCTGGGCCTGGGGCTCTGCGCGGCCTGGGCGCTTTTGAGCAAATACACCGCGGTCCTGCTCTTCGGCTGTCTGGGCCTGTCCTTCCTGGCCCTGCCCGGACTCAGGCGCCAGGCCCGCACGCCCTGGCCCTGGATCGGTTTCGCGTTGGCCTGCCTGGGCGGCCTGCCCATGCTGGTCTGGAACGCCCAGCACGGCTGGCCCTCCTTCCAGCACGTCGGCAGCCTGGCGGGCGGCGACGCCAGCCGCCACCGCGGCCTGCCCTGGCTGGAGTACCTCGGCTCCCAGGCCGGGCTCATGACGCCGCTGCTGTGGATCATCTGCGTGGCGGCCTGGGCCTGGGCCGCGCGGCGCTGGACGCGCGGCCGCGGCGACGAAACGGAGCGCTTCGTCCTGCTGTGCTCGCTGCCCCCGGCCCTGTTCTTCCTGCTGCTGTCCTTCCACACCCGGGTGGAGGGCAATTGGCCGGCCTGCGCCTACCTCGGCGGCATCCTTTTGGGGGCCCGCTGGCTGCGCGAGCGCCATCGGGGGCCGGGCCGTTTGGGGGCTTGGGCCGTCGGGCTGGCCTGGGGCATGAGCGCGCTGGTCTTCGCCCAGGCGCTCCATCCCTTCCTGCCGATTCCCCAGCGGTTCTCCAAGGCGGACGCCCCGGCCCGCATGGCCGGCTGGCGCGAGCTGGGCCTGCGGGTGGCGAAGGAGCGCGCGGCCATGGGCGCGGGGTGCTTCACCGCGGTGCGCACCTACCAGAACGCCGCGGAGCTGGCCTTTTATCAGCCCGGCCAGGAGCGCTGCGTGCTGGTGAGCGAGTCCGCGCCGGGCAACGAGTACCGCTTCTGGGACGACTACCGCGCCTATCTCGGGCGCGACGCCGTGATCGTCACGGGGCAGGACTGGGAGATCGGCGCGATGCGGCCGCACTTCTCCAGGGTCGAGGCCCTGCCCGACCAGGTCCTCACGCGCAACGGCGTCGAGGTCCGGCGCGAGCGGCTCTGGCGCGGCTACGGATACAAGGGCTGATACCCGAGGGGAGAGCATGGAGTTCAATTTCAATCTCAAGGGCCGCCGCATCCTCGTCACCGGGGGGGCCGGCTTCGTGGGGCGCGGCCTGGTGGAGAAGCTCAAGTCCCGCGGCGCCGCCGAGGTCTTCGTGCCGCGGCGCAAGGACTACGACCTGACCACCGAGTCCGGCGTGCGGCGCGCCTACGGGGACGCGCGGCCGGAGGTGGTGTTCCACCTGGCCGCGGAGGTGGGCGGCATCGGCGCCAACCAGGCCCATCCCGGGCGCTTTTTCTTCGCCAACATGGCCATGGGCCTGCTGCTCATCGAGGAGGGCCGCCGCCGGGGCCTGGCCCGTTTCGTGCAGGCCGGGACCATCTGCGCCTACCCCAAGTTCGCGCCCGTGCCCTTCCGCGAGGCGGACCTCTGGAACGGCTACCCCGAGGAGACCAACGCGCCCTACGGCGTGGCCAAGAAGGCCCTGCTGCAGATGCTGCAGGCCTACCGCGCGGAATACGGCTTCGACGGCGTCTACGTCCTGCCGGTCAACCTCTACGGGCCCGGCGACAACTTCCATCCGCAGTCCAGCCACGTCATCCCGGCCCTGATCCGCAAGATGGTGGAGGCCGCCGAGGCCCAGGCGCCGGAGGTGGAGATATGGGGCACGGGCAAGGCCAGCCGCGAGTTCCTCTATGTGGACGACTGCGCCGAGGCCCTGGCCCTGGCCGCGGAGCGCCTGAGCGACAGCGAGCCGGTGAACCTGGGCACGGGCAGCGAGGTGAGCATCGCGGACTTGGCGGCCAAGGTGGCCTCGGCCTGCGGATACAGGGGGGGCCTGCGCTTCAACGCCTCCAAGCCCGACGGCCAGCCGCGGCGCTGCCTGGACACGAGCCGGGCGGCCGAGCGCATGGGCTTCCGCGCGCGCACGGGCCTGGACGAAGGGCTCGCGCGCACCGTGGCCTGGTTCAAGGAGCAGCGCGCCCTGGGCGGCGTGCGGGAAGTGGTTTACGGGGAGGGCTAGGGGCCGTCCCCAAACCCGATCTTCGGCTGTTCAGCCCTGCACGGGGCTGTTAGAGTGAGTCCGCAAAGGAGCGCCATGACACCCAGACTACGATTGCGCCTGGCCCTCGCCGCGGCCCTGATGGCCCTCGGCCCCGGGGCGGCTTCCGCGGCCCCGGCCGGCCCGGCCCACAAGCCCTACAACGCCGCCCTGGCCAAGGCCCGTTTCGAGAAGTCCTGGCCCAAGGAGGCGCCGCACAAGCTGTCGGACCTCTACAAGTTCTTCACCCAGGCCCTGCAGGAGGGACTGGGCGCGGACCTGCGTTCCGAGGACGTGCGCATCACCGGCCAGAGCTGGGAATTGATGCGCGACGCCAGCTTCCCCGAGGTGGAGCTGACCCTGAAGCCCTTCGAGACCCAGGGACTGCACTTCGACAAGGGCGGCTTCCTCTTCCGCAAGATGGACGTGGACCAGCAGGCCCTGGCGGGCTGGAAGCTCCAGGTCAAGCAGGTGCGCGAGGTCCAGAGCCGCATGGTCTTCACCCTGCGCTCCCTGGCGAAGCGCCTCAGCGACAAGGCCGGTGCCGAGGTGCACCTGCAGGCCGACATGGAGGAGCAGCAGGTCGTGCTCAGCGGGCAGGGAAGCTTCTGCCGCATCCCCTGCGCCGTGGAGGCGCGCTGCCATTTCGTGTGGGACGAGGCCTCCAAGACCCTGCGCCTGGTCCCCCTGCAGCAGAGCTTCGGCGGGCACGCCGTGCCGAGCTGGCTCTGGGGCATGGGCGTCAGCCCGGTGCCCGCCGCGCCGATCCTGGACTTCGGGTTCTCATGGATCCCCTTCAACATACAGGAGGTCCACGTCGGATGGGATGAAGTGGACCTTTCCACGGACTGGTGAGGGAAGTGGCTAAAAAGGGAGCGCCCAAGAAGGAAGCGCCGGGCCTCTGGATCGTGGTCCCGGTGTGGAACCAGTGGCCCATGACCCAGGCCTTCTTCGAGAGCCTGGAGGCGGCCGAGCCACGGCTGGATTTGCGGCTGGTGGTGGTGGACAACGGCTCCACGGACGCGACCGCCGAGGGCCTCAGGCGCTGGGGCCGCCGCCTGCCCATGGAGGTCCTGCGCAACCGCCGCAACCTGGGCGTGGCGCCGGCCTGGAACCAGGGCCTGCGCCGGGCCCTGAGGGGCGGGGCATCCTGGATCGGCTTCCTCAACAACGACCTGCTGCTGGGGCCGGGCGCCCTGCAGCGCATGCGCCAGGACGCCGAGTCCGCGGGCTGGCAGGCGGTCTCCCCGGGCACGCGCGAGGGGGCCCTGGACTACGATTTCGGCGCCTACGCCGCCTCCTATAGCGCGTCCTGCGCGCGCTGGCGCAGGGAGGGCCGCTGGTTCGGGTGGTGCTTCCTGGTTTCGCGGCGGGCGGCGGAGCTGGTGGGGGCCTTCGACGAGGGCTTCCGGCTCGGCATCGGCGAGGATGAGGATTATTTCCGGAGGCTGGCCGCGGCGGGACAGCGCTGCGGGGTGACGGGCGGCGCCTTCGTCCACCATTTCGGTTCGGCCACGCTGGGGCCTTTGCGCCGGGCCCAGGGCACCGCCTTCGAAGAGTCCAACCTGAAAAAACTGCGCGCGCGCTGGGGCCACGAGCGGCCCTCCCATCTCCGCCGCTGGCGCGTCGTCGCGGGGCGCTGCCTCGACCGCCTGCGCTGGGGCCACGAACTGAAGGAATAGCGGGTCCATGCCCATCACCGACGCGATCATCCTGGCCGGGGGCTTCGGCACGCGGCTGAAGCCGCTCACCGACTCGGCGCCGAAACCCCTGCTGAGCGTGGGCGGCCGGCCCTTCTTGGAGAGCCTCTTCGCGCGCCTGGCCGAGGGCGGGGTGCGGCGCGTGGTGCTCTCCGTCCACCACCAGGCCGGGCACATCGAAAAGGCCCTGCCCGGGCTGCGCCGCTTCTCCCTGCGCGTCAGCCTGCGCCGGGAGCCCAAGCCCCTGGGCACCGGGGGGGCCATCCGCTTCGCCTGGCCCGACCCCGCGCGCGCCTGCCTGGTGCTCAACGGCGACGTGCTGAGCGACTTCGACGTGCGCGAGCTGCAGAAGGAGCACCGCCTGGGGCGCGCGGCCGCCACCCTGTGGGCCATCAGCGTGGAGAACACCGCCGCCTTCGGGGTGATCGAGACGCGCTCCGGGCAGTGGGTGACCCGCTTCGTGGAGAAGCCCAGCCCTGGCCAGAGCGTCAGCCGCCTGATCAACGCCGGGCTCTACGCCCTGGAGCCCTCCGTGCTGCAGCGCATCGCCGGCGGCCGGCCGGTCAGCGTGGAGCGCGAGGTTTTCCCCCAGCTTCTGGACGCGGGCCTGCCCGTCAAGGTCTGCGTCTCGGGTGAAGGCGTGTACTGGAACGACATCGGCACGCCGGAAGCCTACCTGCGCGCCAACCTGGACATCCTGCGGGGGCGGCTGTGGAAGGGCCGCGGCCTGGCGCAGAAGCTCTGGGGCAAGCCGGACAAGGGCCTGAACCTGGTGCCCCCCTCGGCGCGCGTGGCCAAGGGCGCCAAGCTTTCGCTGAGCGTGCTGGGGCCCGGCTGCCGCGTGGAGGAGGGCGCCGTGGTGCACGGCAGCGTCCTGTCCAGGGAGGTCAGCGTCGGCGAACAGTCCAGCGTGGACGGCGCGATCCTGTCCCAGGGCGTGCGCGTGGGCGCCCGCTGCGCGATCAAGGCAGGGGCCGTGCTGGGGCCGGACAGCCGCCTCAGCGACCACAGCCGCCTGTGAAGGTTTCCATGAAGCCCCTGTGCCCCAAGATCCAAAGGATGCGATGAAGACAACGCTCGCGGCCCTGAGCTTCGCGCTCGCCCTGCCCCTGGCCCCCGCCCTGCTCGGCGCCGACCCCGCGCCCGCCCAGGCGGCGGCGGCCCTCCCCGGCCCCGCGCCCTCGCCCGAGGCCGCGTCCGGACCCCACGGACGGGAGCCCGTGCTGGCGGCGATCTGCTACCACCGCTTCGGCGTGGAAAGCTCCAAGGACCCCTACCGCATCTCGCTGCAGCGCCTGGGCCTGGAGCTGGACTGGCTGCACGCCGACGGCTGGCGCTGCGTCTCCCTGACCCAGGTCGCCGCGGCCCTGGACGGCGACACCAGCGCCCTGCCGGCCAAGGGCGTGCTCCTGACCATCGACGACGGCTACCGCGCCGGCGCCCTGGCGGACCCGGTCTTCCGCGAGCACGGCTTCAGGGCGGTCTACTTCGTCGTGCCCAAGATGCTCGGGCGCGGCGCCTTCCTCTCCTACCCGGAGCTGCGCGCGCTGGAGGCCTCGGGCAACGAGGTGGCCTGCCACACCCTGTCCCACGCGGACCTGGCCAAGATCCCCTTGGGCATGGACCCCGCGGCCTATGTCCGCTGGGTCGACCATGAGCTGGTCGAGTCCAAGCGCCGGCTCGAGGCCGGCCTGGGCCATCCCGTGCTGGCCCTGGCCTGGCCCTACGGCGCCTACAACCCGGCCGTGTCCGCCGCGGCCCTGCGCGCCGGCTACCGCCAGCTGTGGAGCGTCAGCGGCGGGCTCAACCCGGTGCGGGACCTGGACCGGACGCGCCTGCGAAGGATCATCCTGATGGGGCATCCGCCCCTGGAGACCTTCCAGCGCCGCGTGCTGGGCCTGCCCCTGCGCGCCCCGGTGGAGGGCATCACGGAAGGCTCCCTGATCTACCGCTCCCAGCTGCCCTGGCGCATCAAGGTGCCGCGGGGCGTGCGCGCGGCCCTGGGCGGCCAGCCCCTGCCCCTGGACCCGGACGGAGGCCTCACGCTCTCCCCCGCGCTGAAGGACGGCTTCCATTACCTGGACCTGGCCGAGGAGAACGGGGCCGGGCGCCACAACACGCCCTTCCTCTTCCAGGTCGTGCCCGACTCCTGGAAGCCCTACTTCGAGGCCCTGGCCGCCCCGGCCCCGGTCGCCGGCGCCGGGCCCGGGCCGATCGCCCTGTCGGGCTCCGCGCTGGCCGCGGACCCTTCCGCAGTCCCCACTTCCATCCGTGAAAGGCCGGGCCTTTAGCTTCACGCGCCCGAGGACACCATGGATTTCGACCCGAACCTGACCCCCTACAAGCGCAAGATCATGCTGGCCCTGGACGTGGACAGCCGGGAAAAGGCCGAGGAGTGGGTGCACAAGCTCAAGAGCCACGTCGGCTTCTTCAAGGTGGGCCTGCAGCTCTTCACCAAGGAGGGGCCCGAATTGGTGCGCTCCATCCGGGCGCGCGGCGGCCGCATCTTCCTGGACGTGAAGTACCACGACATCCCCAACACCGTGGCCAAGGCCTGCGAATCCGCGGCCGGCCTGGGCGTCGATTTCATCAACGTGCACGCCCTGGGGGGCAAGGCCATGATGAAGGCCGCGGCCGAGGCCGTGGCCACGACCAGCGCCCGCATGCGCCTGCCCAAGCCCGCGCTCCTGGCCGTCACCGTGCTCACCAGCCACGACGCCCGCTCCCTGAAGCGGGAAGTGGGCCTCAGGGGCGGCCCGGACGGCGAGGTCAAGCGCCTGGCCCTCCTGGCCAAGGCCGCGGGCTGCGACGGCGTGGTGTGCAGCCCGCGCGAGATCGCCCTGGTGCGCAAGGCCTGCGGCCCGAATTTCCTCATCGTCACGCCGGGCGTGCGGCCGGCGGGCGGGGCGAAGCACGACCAGAAGCGCACCCTCACCGCGGGCCAGGCCCTGGCCGCGGGCGCGGACTACCTGGTGGTGGGCCGTCCCGTGACCGAGGCCGCGGACCCTGTCGAGGCGGTGCTGGCGCTGGCCGGGGACATGCAGGCCTCGACGCGGGCCGCCAGGAAAACACCAAAAAAAAGGGGCAAGGCATGACCCAGGATGAAGCGCTCAAGGTTTTCAGGCAGGCCGGCGCGTACCTCGACGGCCACTTCCTGCTGTCCTCGGGGAAGCACTCCAACGCCTATGTCGAGAAGTTCAACCTGCTCCAGCACCCCGTCCACTGCGAGGCCCTCTGCGCGGCCATGGCCCGGAATTTTTCCGACCTGAAACCCACGGTGGTGGTGGGTCCGGCCATCGGCGGCATCCTGCTGGCCTATGAGACGGCCAGGGCCCTGGGCCTGCGCGGCATCTTCCTGGAGCGCGAGGAGGGCAAGCTCACGCTGCGCCGGGGCTTCGAGATCGGGGACGAGGAGCGCGTGCTGCTGGTGGAGGACGTGGTCACCACGGGCAAGTCCGTCTTCGAGCTCATCGAATCCCTGAAAAAAGAGAAGGACGAGGGCCGCATCGTGGGCGTGGCCTTCCTGGTGGACCGCAGCGGGGGCAAGGTGGACTTCGGCCTGCCGCGCCAGAAGGCCCTCCTGGACCTGGACCTCCCCGCCTGGGACCCCGCGGACTGCCCCCTGTGCAAGCAGGGGGTCCCGCTCACCAAGCGCGGCAGCCGCAAGATGGCGGGGGACTGAGGTGGCCCCGGCCATGGAAAGCGCGGAAACCATCACCGTCGGCTCGGAGCTGACCCGGGGCCTGAGCGTGGACACGCATTCGGCCCTGCTGGCCCGCGCGCTCTCGGAATGCGGCCTGAGGGTGCGTTTCCAGACCAGCGTAGGGGACGTGCTGGAGGAGATCCGCGAGGCCGTGGCCTGCGCCCTGAAGCGCGCCGACTGCGTGATCGTCACCGGCGGCCTGGGCCCCACCCTGGACGACCTGACCCGCGAGGGCGTGGCCGCGGCAACGGACCGCAAGCTCGTCGCGAACGAGGGGCTGTGGCGCGAGATCGAGGCGCGTTTCTCCGCGGCCGGGCGCGTGCCCACGGACAACAACCGCAGCCAGGCCATGCTGCTGGAGGGCGCCGCGGCGCTGCCCAACCCCAACGGCACCGCCCCGGGCTTCCGGCTGGAGCTGGACGGCCGCGTCCTCTTCGCCCTGCCGGGCCCGCCCAGGGAGCTGGAGCCCATGTTGCAGGCCCAGGTCCTGCCCTGGCTGCGGGAGCGGCGCGCGGTGCACACCCGACGCCGCGTGCTCAAGGTCTACGGCCTCGGCGAGAGCGCGGTGGACAGCGCCCTGCGCCACCTGGTGCCGGCCGGGGACACGACCAGCCTGGCCCTGCTGGCCACCGGCCACCACGTGGAAGTCATCCTCAGCGCCGCGGACGCGTCCGGCGCGGCGGCGGAGCAGAAAGTGGAGGGCCTGGAGGCCGCGGCCCTTGAGATCCTGGGCGAGCGCGTGTATTCCATGGACGGCCGCGACCTGGCCGAGGTCGTCATCGGCCTGCTCAAGGAGCAGCGCCTGACCCTGGCCGTGGCGGAGAGCTGCACCGGCGGCGGCCTGGCCGCGCAGCTCTGCGGGGTGCCGGGGGCCTCGGAGGTCTTCTGGGGCGGGATGGTGTGCTACACCAACGAACTGAAGGAACTGCTGCTCGACGTGCCGCCCTTCGTCATCAAGAAGGCGGGGGCCGTGAGCAAGGACTGCGCCCTGGCCATGGCGGTGGGCCTGGCGCGTAAGCTCGACGCGGACTACAGCCTGGCCGTCACCGGCATCGCCGGACCCGACGGCGGCAGCGAGGAGAAGCCCGTGGGCACGGTGCACTTCGCCCTGGCCGGCCCGGCCGGGGTCACGCACCAACGGGCCTGCTTCCTGAATTCCGACCGCAAGGGCGTGCAGGCCCGCGCGGTGCAGGCCGGGCTCTGGCTCATCTACGCCACCCTGGCCGGCCTGGACATCGCCGAAGAGGCCACGGACCGGGGCAACCTGCCCGGCCCGGAAGCCGACCGTGGATAGCCTCGCCGCCCCCGGCGAAAAAACCCCTTTGTTCCTCGCGATTCCCCCGCCCCCGCGCCTGCTGGCCCGTCTGCCGGCGCTCCTGGACGAACTCAAAGCCGACACCTGGTCCCTGCGGCCGGTGGAGCCGGAAGACTTCCACCTGACCCTGCATTTCCTGGGGGCCACGCCCGCGCGCCTGGTCGACGACCTGCGGCGCGAGATCGGGGCCCTCTGCCACGCGCGCAGGGCCTTCGACCTGGAGGCCGGTGGCCTGGGCTGCTTTCCCGACGACCTCAATCCGCGCGTGGTGTGGCTGGGCTTCCGCGACCGATCGGGCGGGCTGGAGGAGCTCTTCCGGGCCAGCCGCAGGATCCTCATGGCCTACCGGCTCTTCGAGCTGCCCGCGGAGATGGTCCCGCACCTGACCTTGGCGCGCGTGGAAGGGCTCAGCGCGGCCTGGGACCCGCGGCTCTTGCGCGGCCTGGCCCCGCAGTGGTCGGACTTGGGGGTTTTTCCGGTGGAGGAAGTGCGGTTGATGCGCCGCCGCCCGGCGGGGGCGGCCGGCCCGCGCTACGAGACGCTGGCCGGCCTGGGGATGGGCGGGCAATAAAAGGGCTTAAAAAGAATTTATTGCAGGGCCTCGGAAAGGAAGGCGCCGGCGATGGGGGCGGCGACGCTCATGCCCGTGCCCTCCTGGTCGCAGAACACGGCCACGGCGATCTTGGGCTTGTCGGCCGGCGCGAAGCAGATGAACCAGGCGTCCAGGCTGCCCTTGGTGTGCGTGCGGGCGGTGCCGGTCTTCCCGGCGATGGTGATGCCCTCGACGCGCGCGCGCTTGCCGATGCCGCGCTCGCCCTCGACCGCGTCCTCCATGACCTGCTTCACGCGCTCGGCCGTGTCGGGCTTGATCACCTGGTCCTCGACCGTGGGCTGCATCTGGTACAGGACGTCGCCGTTGAGGCCGTGCACGGAGCGCACCAGGTTGGGCTTCATTAGCTTGCCGCCGTTGGCGATGACCATGGCCAGCCGGGCGGCCTGCAGGGGCGAGATGCGGAAGCCCTTGCCCAGGCCGCAGGCCAGGTTGGCCAGGTCGAACTGGCTGTCCGCTTGCTCGGGCGTGAAGGAGCGGGAGGCCTGCAGGGCGATGTGCGTGCCGTTGGCCAGGGTGAAGCCCAGGTCCATGGGCTGGTTGAAGCCGAAGGCGTTGATGGTGCGCAGCAGCACGTCCGGCCCCATGGCCTCCGCCACCTGGTACAGGGCGATGTTGGAGCTGACGTCCATGGCCTCCTTCAGGCTGCGGATCTCGCCGTGGTATTCCCAGTCGCGGAAGATCTGGCCGCCCAGGTTGATGGCGGTGGGCGGGGTCATGGGGAAGATCTTGGCCATGTCCACGCCGGTCTCCAGGGCCGCGGCGGCCGTCATGATCTTGGCGATGGAGCCCGGCTCGTAGAGGCCGTCCAGGGCCCGGTCGAAGAGGGGCTGGTTCGAGTCGTCGCGCAGCTTGTACCAGTCCTTGTCCACCTGCTCCGGCTGGAAGCTGGGCTGGCTCACGGCGCAGAGGATCTCGCCGGTGTTGGGGTCCAGGGCCACGATGGCGCCCTTGCGCCATCCCAGGGCGTGGCTGGCGGCCTCCTGCAGGCGGGAGTCCAGGGTCAGCTCCACTTCGCAGCCCGGGAAGAGGGGCTTCAGGTCGCGCTCAAGCCCGGCGTCCCCGGCCTTGACGCTGGTGTACCCGACCACGTGGGCCGCCAGCTGGGCGCGCGGATAGCTCAGGCCGCCCAGGCCCTCGGCGGTCACGGACTGGCGCGCCAAAGGCTCGCCGTTGCGGTCGACCATGGAATAGAGGCTGCCGCGGTCCAGGTCCTCCTGGGCCTTCATCCTGCCCTGGACGGCCTCCTCCAGGCTGGGCTTGATGGCCAGGGCCTGCTTGTAGAGGTCCAGGGCCTGGGGCAGGTGGCCCTGCTCCATGGCCACGGTGCCCTCGCCGGCCAGGGCCGCCGCGGATTGCTTGTCCAGGGCGGAGGCCTGGTCGTACTCGGCCGCCGCGACGTCCCAATCGCCCGAGGCCAGGGCCAGGCGGCCCTCCTCGCAGTGCAGGTCCGCGGCCCCGGGGTCCAGGCGCAGGGACAGGGCCTGGGCGTAGTCGGCGCGGGCGTCCTTGGGGCGGCCCAGGCGGTCCAGGGCCAGGCCCATGGCGTCCAGGATCCGCGCGTCCCCGGGGTGCGAATCGGCCAGCGCGCCCAGGCGCGCCAGGGCCTCGTCCGCCCCGCCGTTACGGGCCAGGTCCACGGCGCGGTGGACCCGGGCCGGCAGGCCGAAGCCGAAGCGCCAGCTCATCCAGAGCAGCAGCACAGCGAAACCGAGTCCGCTGGCCAGGACGGCCATGGACGGCCCGCCGCGACGCCGGGACTGGCGGTGGGAGGGTACTTTGAGTGGGGACAGGGCCATGGGCATCCTTTGAAAGGGACAGGCATTTTAACAGACGGGGGCAGGGGGTCAAGAAAACCCGCTGGACAGGCCCGGCTTATGCTATTATTTTTTCGTTCCAGGCGGATTTCCCGCGCTTATCGACTTAAAGGAGGCCCTCGTGGCCCGTTCACGCCAGAAACGCAAGACCGTCAACAAGAAGAAGTAGCTTCCACCACGCCTGCGTAGGAGTGCCCCGTGCGTCGACATAATTTGGTGATGGTTGGGCTGGCCCTGCTGGCCGCGCTGGGCTTAAGCGCCTGCAGCGCGGGCATACGGCAGAGCTCCGCCGCCTCCGACGAAGACGCCGGCCAGGTCCACGTCCCCCCCCCGCAGTCCTCGACCTACAGCACCCAGGCGGGCGACACCCTGATCAGCATCGCCGCGCGGCCCGACGTCTACGGCGACCCTGACCTCTGGCCCCTGCTGCAGGACGCCAACGCCGAAATCCTGTCGGGCAAATCCGCGGACAGCCCGCTGAACGCCGACATGGCCCTGGAAGTGCCCCGCGGCTCGACCCCGGACGCGCTGGAGTCCGCCCGCGAACGCGCGCGCGAATACGCCGCCGAGCAGAAGGCCCTGGCGGCGGCCGAGGTCGAACCCGCGGTCACGCCCTCGCCGACGCCGTCCAAGCACAAGGGCGGCGGCGAAAAGGGAGCGGAAGCGGCGCGGCGCAGGCAGGCCGAACGCGAGGCGAAGGAGGCCGCGGCCGTCCCGGAGGCCGCCGTCCAGATGACCGCCGTGGCCAGCCCCGTCGCCCCGGCGCCCGCGACGCCGTCGCAGCCCTCGCGGATGCTGCCGCTCTATGTCCTGCTCCTGCTCGTCCTGGGGGCCCTGGCGGCCGTGTTCTACGTCTTCTTCAAGCGCGACAAGCAGGATTTCGACTAAAGCGGCCCCCTAAGGGCCCGCGAGGAAGGCCGGCTCCCTTCGGGGGCCGGCCTCTTTTTTTTGGCCCCGCGCGCGCGCGGAATAGTCCCGCTTTTCCGCGCGGCGGACTATATAATCATTGGCGTCCACGCCTACGACCTTGGCATCCGCTCCGATCCCCAGATGGCCGACCTTTCCCAGCATCTGCAGTTGCGCCAGCAGCAGCGTCTCGTCATGACGCCGCAGCTGAAGCAGGCGCTCAAGATCCTTCAGCTCAACAACATGGAGCTGGGGGACTTGATCGACGCCGAGCTGTCGGAAAATCCCATGTTGGAGGAGCTGGGCACGAACGCCGAGGCCGAGGCGGCCACGCCCGAGGAGGCCGACGGCGTCGAGGCCCAGTCCGAGGACGCCAAGCCCGAGGAGGCGCCGGCCCTGCCGGAGGACTCCCCCAGGGCCCCGGAGACCGAGGCGCCCATGGAGGCCGTACCGGAGTCCACCAAGGAGCTGACCCTGGAGGGCTCCGAGGGGCACGAGCTCGACGACTGGGCGCAGTACTTCGACGACGACGGCACCGACTACAACCTGGCCCGCGGCGAGCGCGAGGAGGGCGAGGAGAAGCCCGGCTTCGAGGCCTTCCTCTCGCGGGCCGAAACCCTGCAGGAGCACCTCCTGCGCCAGCTCGACGCCGAGGAGCTGGAGCCCGACGAGCGGCGCCTGAGCGAGGAGATCGTGGGCCGCGTGGACGAGCGCGGCTACCTGGAGGGGAGCCTCGAGGACATCGCCCGCGACTGCGCGGCCGCCCCGGAGGACCTTTTCCACGCCCTGCGCCGGGTGCAGTCGCTGGACCCCGTGGGCGTGGCCGCGCGGGACCTGCGCGAATGCCTGCTGCTGCAGCTCGAGTCGCTGTCCATGAAGGGCACGCCCGCCTGGCGCGCGGTGGAGGAGCATTTCGACGAGGTGGCGCACCGGCGCTGGGACCGCCTGGCCCAGAGCCTGAAGCTGGAGCCCTCGGAGGCTTCGGCCGCGGACTCGCTGATCGCCTCGCTGGAGCCCCTGCCGGGCCGGCCCTTCGGCGGTTCGCCCAACGCCGGGGTGCGGGTGGACGCCTTCGTGGAGAAGGACGAGCTGAGCGGGCGCTGGCGGGTGGTCGTCAACGACGGCGGGCTGCCGCGCCTGGGCTTCAACAGCTATTACCGCCGCCTGCTGAAGCAGGGCGGCCAGGGCATGGCCGACCCCGAGACCAAGCTGTGGCTCAAGGAGAAGCAGCAGTCGGCCATCTGGCTCATGCGCGGCATCGAGCAGCGGCACCGCACCCTGCGGCGGGTGCTGGAGGAGATCGTCGACGTCCAGCAGGGCTTCCTGGAGTCCGGCCCGGCCGCCTTCCAGCCCCTGACCCTCAAGGACATCGCCGTGCGCACGGGCCTGCACGAGAGCACCATCTCGCGGGTGACAACGGGCAAGTACGTGCAGACCCCGCGCGGCGTCTACGAGCTGAAATTCTTCTTCACCTCCTCCCTGCACACCGACAGCGGGGTGGAAACCAGCTCCCGGGCGGTCAAGGACCGGCTGCGGGACCTCATCGGCGAGGAGGACGGGGGCGAGGTCCGCTCGGACCTGGAGCTGGCGGCCATCCTCACCAGCGAAGGCATCCAGATCGCGCGCCGGACCGTGGCCAAGTACCGCGAGGAATTGCGTTTTCCGCCCGCCCATCTGCGCCGGAAAAATTGAAAAACCCCTTATTCCACAAGGCTTTCCTGAATTGACAGGGTTTTGGGGCCATGCTACCCTTGCCATTAGGAAAAGTTCAATAAAAATAAGGCTTTTCCATTCATCTCCACGCCGAGGAGGCGTTCATGCAAGTGCAAGTCACGGGCCAGCACCTGGAAATCACGCCCGCTCTGAAGCAGTTCATACAGGGTAAGTTGGCGAAACTGGAAGAAATGTACCCCAAAGTGCGCACGGTCGCGGTGGTGGTGGCGGTGGAGAAATACCGCCACACCGCGGAGATCCATTTCCGCGCCGACGGCGTTGAAATGAGCGCCAAAAAGACCACCAAGGACATGTACGCCAGCATCGAGGAGGCCATCGCCGCCTTGGAGCAGCAGGCCGGCAAGCGCAAGGACCGCCTGCACACCAGCGGGGCCCTGCGCCGCACCGCGGCCAAGGACAAGAGGCGCAACGCCCGAGGCGCCGCCTTCGAGGCCGCCAAGGTGCGGGAGGCCGTGGTGGCGCCCAAGCCGCGCGTGGTGCGGGTGAAGTCCCCGGCCGCCAAGGTCCTGAGCGTGGACGCCGCGGTGGCGTCCCTGGAAGCCTCTGAAAAACCCTTTTTGATGTTCCGTGAAGAGCGCGGTGGGGCGGTTCAACTGCTGTTCAGGCGCGAGGACGGGACCTACGGCCTGTCCGAGGCCTGAGGAGGAAGCCAAGCATGCGTATTTCAGATTTTCTTGTGCCCGAAGCGGTCTTGCTGGACCTGAAATCCACCACCAAGCAGGAGGTCCTTTCCGAACTGCTGCAGCCCCTGGCCAAGGCCGGCAGGATCGCCGACGCCAAAAAGATGGTGGACGTCCTGCTGGAACGCGAGGAGCTGGGCTCCACCGGCATCGGCGGCCGCATCGCCATCCCCCACGGCAAGGCGGCCCAGGTCAAGGAACTGGCCGCCAGCCTGGGCGTGTCCAAGGCGGGCATCTCCTTCGACGCCCTCGACGGCGAGCCGGTGAACCTCTTCATCGCCCTGGTGGCGCCGGAGGGCTCCGCGGGCCTGCACCTGAAGGCCCTGGCCCGCATCTCGAGCCTGCTCAAGGACAAGGCCTTCAAGAAGGCGCTGCTGTCCGCGGCCACCCGCGAGGACGTCCTGCGCCTGATCGAGACGGAAGAAAAGGAAAAGGGCTGAGACGGTGAAGTTCCCGCTGCCCAACGGCCCAGGCATGAAGCGCTGGGCCGTGCTCCTTTTTCTCAGCATTTTGGTTTTTTCCTTCGCCCTGAGCGGGCTGATGGGCCGCATCTTCGCGGGCTGGCGGGTGGACGTCATCAGCCCCGACACGCTGCGGCGCTGGACCAAGCAGGTGCAAAGCCTGCGTTTTGTCGATTACGCCCTGGCGCTGACGGCGGTCTGGGGGATCAGCTTCGCCCTGAGGCGCCTGTATTACGCCGTGCTGACCGTCGCGGCGCGCGATCCCCAGGCCTCGGCGCCCGCGGTGCAGGCGCGCCGCAGGCGCGGCCCGCGGGTGGTCGCCATCGGCGGCGGCACCGGCCTGCCCAACCTCCTTAGCGGCCTGAAAACATACACCGACCGCCTCACCGCCGTGGTGACGGTGGCCGACGACGGCGGATCCTCGGGGCGCCTGCGCCGCGACCTGAACATCCTGCCGCCCGGGGACCTGCGCAACTGCCTGGTGGCCCTGGCCGAGACCCCGCCCCTGATGGGCCGCCTCTTCCAGCATCGCTTCACCCAGGACGGCGCGCTCTCCGGGCACAGCTTCGGCAACCTCTTCATCGCCGCCCTCACCGAGGTGACCGGCGACTTCGGCGAGGCCGTGCGGGCCAGCAGCAAGGTGCTGGCCGTCACCGGCCAGGTCCTGCCGGTGACGCTCGAGGACGTGCGCCTGGTGGCCACCCTGGACGACGGCCGCCAGATCGAGGGCGAGAGCCGCATCTCCGCGGCCGGCGGGTCCATCCGCAAGCTGGTGCTCGACCCGCCGGGGGTGCGCCCCAATCCCGAGGTCCTGCAGGCCATCGCCCGGGCCGACGCCATCGTGATGGGCCCGGGAAGCCTCTACACCAGCATCCTGCCCAACCTGCTGGTGGAGTCGGTGGCCAAGGCGGTGGAGCGCAGCGGCGCGCTGAAGATCTACATCTGCAACGTCATGACCCAGCCCGGCGAGACCGACGGGCTGTCCGTGTCCGGGCACCTGCGGGCGCTGAAAGAGCAGACCTCCTATTCGCTGGTGGACTACGTGGTCGTCAACACCGAACCGCTCTCCGAAGCGATCCGCATGCGCTACTCCGCCTCCGGCCAGCACCCGGTGGCGGTGGACCGCGATTCGGTGGAGGCCATGGGCGTGCGCCTGGTCAAGGCGCGCGTCCTGGAAACGCGCGACGGACTGGTGCGGCACAATCCCGGCCGCCTGGCCCGCGCGGTCATCAGGCTCATCGTCATATGACCCCATTGCTGATACTCACCCACGGCGACTTCGGGCCGGTCCTGCTGCGTTCCACGGAGCTCATGTACGGGCGCCAGGAGGGCGTGCTGGCCCTGGGCCTGGCCCCGGACGAGACGCGCGAGGACTTCGCCGCCCGCGTGCGCGAGGGGCTGGCCCAGCTCAAGGCCAGGCCCCTGGTGCTGGTGGACCTGGCCTGCGGCACGCCCTGGAACGTGGCCCTGCTGGAGGGCTGCGCCGCGTCCGGCGGCGAGGTCCTCGCCGGCCTGAGCATGCCGCTGCTGCTGGAGGCCATGGGCCTGCGCGCCACGCACGGGCCCGTGGCCCTGGCCGCGGACCTGGCCCGGCTCGCGCCCCAGGCCCTGGTGCGCTCCTCCGAACTGCTGCCGGGCGCCGGGGGCTGCGCGTGAGCGTGCTGCTGGCGCGGGTGGACGACCGGCTCATCCACGGCCAGATCGTGGTCGGCTGGGTGCGCGCCCTGGAGGCCGACTGCCTGGTGGTGGCCAACGACGCCGTGGCCGCCGACCCGCTGCAGCGGACCCTGCTGCCCATGGCGGTGCCGCCCCACATCAAGGTCGCCATCCTGCGCCTGAGCGAGGCCGCCGAGGCCGTGGCCAAGGGCCAGCTTCCGGGCCGGCGTGCCATCCTCCTCTTCTCGTCCCTGCCCGACGCCGCGCGCTTCCTGCGCTCGGGCGGCCCCCTGAAGGAACTCAACATCGGCGGGATCCGTCTGGCCCCCGGGCGGCGGCCCCTGCGCACCGCCGTGGCCCTGGGCCCCGAGGACGTGGCCGCGGCCCGCGAACTGGCCTCGGCCGGGACCGGGCTGAGCCTGCGCATGGTGCCGACGGAACTGCCGGAACCGCTGCTGCCGCTCCTATCCGCCCTGGAAGCCCACCAGGACCAGGCATGAGGACCTAGGAAAACGCGATGCTCCCGCTAGGCACCTTATTCCTGTTGAGCGCGGTGGCCGGCCTGCTTGGCCTGGACTCGACCGGCGCCTTCCAGATCATGGTCTCCCGTCCGCTGGTGGTGGGCGGGGTCTTCGGGTGCCTGCTGGGCCACCCCGGCGCGGGGCTGGCCGCGGGGAGCCTGGTGGAGATGCTGTACATGGCGGGCCTGCCCGTGGGCAGCCTGGTGCCGCCCGACGGCGTGGCCGCGGCCGCGCTGGCCTCGGCCGTGGCCGTCAGCCTGGCCCACGCCAGCGAGGTGCGCGGGGCCCCCTACGCGGCCGAGGCCCTGGGCCTGATCGCCTCGGTGCCCGCGGGATTCCTGGGGGCGCGCGCGGAAGTGGTCCAGCGCACCCTGACCAACCGCCTCAGCCGCAGCGCCGACGCGGACCTGGACGCCGGGCGCATGCCGAAGGTGGGCGGCCTGCTGGCCCTGGCCCTGGGGCTGGCCTGGCTGCGCGGCTTCCTGGTGAGCGCCTTCTGCCTGGACCTGGGCCTCCCCGCGCTGGCGGTCCTGCTCGACCACCTGCCGGCCGCGGGCATCCACGCCCTGCACTGGTGCTTCTGGCTGTTCTGGCTGCTGGGCATGGCCGTGGCCACCAACCATTTCTGGGAGCGCCGCGGCCTCAAGTACGCGGCGATCGCGGCCCTGCTCATGGCCCTGGTGGGCGCCCGCGCGGCCCAGGGACAGTTCGGCGTCCTGGCCGCGGCCATCGGCCTGGCCATGGTCTCGGGATGGTGGCGCTGGACGCGCGCGCGGCGCGGGGAGATGGCATGAGCCTGAGCCGCTCCGTCCTGTGGCAGACCGCCCTGCGCTCCCAGCTCCTGCAGGGGGCCTGGAATTTCGACCGGATGCAGAACCTGGGCTGGGCCTTCTGCGTGGCGCCGGCCCTGAAGGAGCTCTATCCGGACGAGGGGAGGCGGGCGCTCGCGCTCAGGCGCCACCTGGAGATTTTCAACACCCACCCCTACATGGCGGGCTACGTGCTGGGGGCAGCCCTCAAGGTGGAATCCGAGCTGGCCGATGGGCGCGGCGAGGCGGAGACCGTGTCCGCCATCAAGGCGCGGCTGGCGCCGGCGCTGGCCGCGGTGGGCGACTCCTTCTACTGGGCCGCCCTGCGCCCCGCCACCGTCATGCTGGGCATCGCCTGGCTCTGGCTGGCCCCGCATCCCTGGCACCTCTGGGCGCCGGCCGTGTTCCTGGCGGCCTACAACCTGGTGGCGCTGGTGCTGCGCATGAACGCGGTGGAGGCGGGCTGGACCAAGGGAGAGGGAGTGGCGGTGCACGTCGCCTCCATGGGCCTGCCGGCCGCGGCCGAAGGCGTCCGCCAGATGGCGCTGGTGCTGATGGGGGCCCTGGCCGGCTCCCTGGGGCGCCTGCTCAACCCGCTCAGCAACGGGAAGGCCCCGCTGGTGAACCACTTCCTGTTCCTGGGATCGGGGCTGGTCATGCTCCTGATGCTGAGGCTGGGCGTGCGGCCGGTGGTGCTGCTGATGCTCTGCACGCTGGGCTGCCTGATGCTGGCCTTGTCGCTGGCGGTTTGACTTTCATTGAACCTTTGACTTGAAGAGAGACGACCATGGCCGAAACTTTGCAAAAAGAGATCCTCATCATCAACAAGCTGGGGCTGCACCTGCGGGCCGCGGCCCAGTTCGTCCAGCTGTGCGGGCGCTTCCCCTGCGACATCTGGGTCTCCAAGGACGGGCGCCGCGTCAACGGCAAGAGCATCATGGGCGTGATGACCCTGGTGGGCGTGAAGGGAAGCACCCTGAGCGTGGAGGCCGAAGGCGAGCGCGCCGGCGAATGCCTGGACGCCCTGGCCAAGCTGGCGGCCGAAAAATTCGGGGAAAAAGAGTGAGCTTGCTCCTCAAAGGCGTGCCGGCTTCACGCGGCATCGTCATCGGAACGGCGCTGCTGGTCTCGGGATCCTCCGTGGACGAGGGCCAGCGCGTCCAGATCGAGGCCCGCGAGGTGGAACCGGAGATCGAGCGCCTGCTGAAGGCGGTCCTGGTGACGCGCGAGCAGCTGCTCGACCTGAAGCGCCGCGTGGCCGTGGAGATCGGGCAGAAGCAGGCCGAGATCTTCAACGCCCACCTGCTCTTCCTGGACGACCCGACCTTCCTTGTGGAGACCCAGGAGCAGGTCCGCAAGCTGCGCACCAACGCCGAATGGGCCGTGCACGAATACGTGGAGCGCTACGCCCGCATGCTCGACGCCATGGGCGACGGCCTCATGCGCGAGCGCCAGGGCGACATCCACGACGTGGGCCGGCGCCTGATCCAGAACCTGCGCGGCGGCTCGCTGGCGCCCCTGAGCGAGTCCCTGGAGAAGCGCATCCTGGTGGCGCGGGACCTGAGCCCCTCGGAGACGGCCCAACTGGACCTGGACAAGGTCCTGGGCTTCGTCACGGACCAGGGCGGGCCCACCTCCCACACGGCCATCATCGCGCGGACCCTGGACCTTCCCGCCGTGGTCGGCCTGGAGCAGGCGACCCTGCACGTCAAGAACGGCGACACCCTGGTGCTGGACGGCGGCGGCGGAGTGCTGGTGGTCGACCCGGACAAGGAGACCCTGGCCCACTACCGCCTCAAGCAGAAGGAGCTGCAGGCAAAGGAAAAGGAGCTCAAGGCCATCCTGCGCCTGCCGGCCGTCACCAAGGACGGCCGCACCATGAAGCTCTTCGGCAACATCGAGCTGCCCGAGGAGGCCAAGGCCACGGCCGCCAAGGGGGCCGAAGGCGTGGGGCTTTTCCGCACGGAATTCCTCTTCCTCAACCGGCACAACCTGCCCACCGAGGAGGAGCAGTTCGAGGCCTACCGCCTGGCCCTGCGCCTGAGCCAGCCCCATCCCGTGACCATCCGCACCCTGGACCTGGGCGGCGACAAGTTCGTGGCCCACCTGGGCATGTCCTCGGAGATGAACCCCTTCCTGGGCCTGCGCGCCATCCGCCTCTGCCTGGCCCACCCCTACGTGTTCAAGGTGCAGCTGCGGGCGATCCTGCGGGCCAGCCACTACGGCACCGTGCGCATCATGTACCCCTTCATCTCCGCGCTGGAGGAGCTGCGCCAGGCCAACCAGATCCTCGCCGAGACCAAGGGCGACCTGGCCCGCCGCAACATCCCCTTCGACGCCAAGATCGAGGTGGGGGCCATGATCGAGGTGCCCTCGGCCGCGATCACCGCCGACCTGCTGGCCAAGGAGGCCGACTTCTTCTCCATCGGCACCAACGACCTGATCCAGTACACCATGGCGGTCGACCGAGGCAACGAACGCATCGCCTACCTCTACGACCCCCTGCATCCGGCCATCCTGCGCACCATCCAGTCGGTGGTGCGGGCGGCGGCCAAGGCCAAGATCCGGCTGAGCCTCTGCGGGGAGATGGGCGGCGACCCGCTCTTCGCCATGGTGCTGGCCGGCCTGGGCCTGCGCGAGTTCAGCATGTCGGCGGGCTCCATCCCCGGCGTGAAAAAGGTCCTGCGCTCCATCACCCACCGCGAGGTCTCCGCCCTGGTGGCCCAGGCCCTCAAGCTGTCCACGGGCGCCGAGATCCGATCCCTGCTGGTCGAGAGCGCGGTCGGCCGGCGCCTGGCCGGGTCCTAAGGCCCCGCCATGCGCAGGGGGGGCTGGTTCGCGCTCCTCGGCCTGGCCGTCCTGCCCTGCGTGGCGTGGGCCCTGCTGCGTTTCGGTTTTGTCACACCCCTCTTCAACCTGGCCCTGGACCGCGCGCTCGCCGGCAGGACCACCCTGCGGGTCCGCGCGGACGCCTTCCGATGGAACCTCCTCCATTCCGTGGACGTCGACGGCCTGATCGTGCTGGCCCCGGTTGAGGGCGCCATGATCCCCCTGCTCACCCTGGACCACCTCAGCGTAGACTACGACCTGCGACCGGCCCTGCGCGACCGCATGGGCTGGCGCAACGCGCTCAGGCTCGTGCGCCTGCGCGGGCTCAAGCTCTTCCTCCTGCGCGGGCCGGGCGGGGGCTGGAACGTCAAGGCGCTGCGCAGCCTGGAGCCCCCGCCGGCGCCCCCCGCCGGGCCGGCGCCGGGGAAGGCCGCCCTGCCCGCGATGCTTCCGCCCTTCCGCGTGGAGGTCGACGACTCCGAGGTCGTGCTCAACGACGAGCCGCGCCAGTTCAACACCACCATCGACGACATCCAGGGCTGGCTGGACACGCGCGACCTGCCCACCATGGCCTTCGCCGTGTCCGGCCGCACGGGAGGCCAGCGCCGCAAGAACCTGGCCCTGGCCGGCGCGTGGAACCAGGCCCTGGACTCCGTGGACGGGCGCCTGAACCTGCGCAGCGTGCCTCTCTCCAGCTACCTCAACTATTTCCTTCCGGTCCAGGGACTGCGCTTCACGCGCGGCATGGCCTCCCTGAGCGTGCACCTGCTCAGGAAGAAGGGCCAGGAAATGGACGCCTCCGGCCGCGCCGAGGTGGCGCAGGGCGCGCTGACCCTGCCGGGCATCAGCCAGCCCGTGAGCGGGGTCAGCGGGGAAGTGGCCTTCGACCCGCGCTCCCTGCGCTTCAAGGGCGCCCGGGCGCATTTCCTGGGTTCGGACTGGGGCGCCAGCGGCTCCATCCTGGACCTCAAGCATCCGCGCTTCGACGTCCAGGTGCGCAATCCGGCGGTGCCACTGTCCGCGCTGTCCCAGCAGGTGCGGGGCCTGGATCTCCTGCGCCTCAGCGGCACCGCCTCCGTGAGCGCGGCGCTGAGCGGGCCGGCCTACGCGCCGCAGGTGAAGGCTTTCATGCAGGCGCCCTGGCTCGAGCTGGCGGGCTTCGAGATGGAGTCCGTCAGCGTCACGGCCGCGCTGGAGGGCACGCGCCTGAGCGTCGGCAAGATCAGCGGCACCCTGTGGGGAGGGGAGCTGGACGGAAGCGGGGCCATGGGCCTGCAGAAGGGCGGGGCCCTGAACGCGGACCTGAGCCTCAACGGCGCCCTGCTGCAATTGGCCCGCCTGCACGGGCACGTGATGCTGCCCTTCGACGGCCTGACCCGGGCGCATGTGGTGGTGTCCGGGCCCTGGCGTTCGCCCGACGCGAAGTTCGACCTGGACGTCGACAGGCTGCGCCTGCGCTACCTGGAACTGGGGAACCTCAGGGCCCGCGCGCTTCTGTCCAAGAAGGGCCTGCAGGGCAGCTTTTTCACGGACCAGGGCCAGATCCTCGGGACGGTGGCGATCGCGCCCGGCCAGGGCAAGGCCCCGCCCTATTTCCACGACAGCAGCGCCACGGTGAAACAGCTGGACCTGGGGATCTTGGCCATGAGCCTGGCCTCGCTGGGCTCCGCGGGCGGCGACTCGCCGGTCCCCGGCCCGGGTCCCAGGGCCCTGAGGCGGCGCCTGGCGGGCTCCCTGGACGCGCAGTTCACGGCCGAAGGGCCGATGGCCTCGCCCACGTTCTGGATGCGCGCGCGCCTGAGCCAGGGGAGGGTCTTCGCCCTGGCCCCCGGCTCCAAGGGCGCGCCCCAGGCGCAGAGCCTGGATCTGCGGACGAACGGCCTGCTGGGCTGGCACAAGAACGATATCCTGCTGGGCCGGGCACTGGAGCCCCTGCGGATCTTCCTGGGGCCGAGGAACAAGGGGCTGGAAATCCAGGCCCTGGGGCGCTATCCCCTGTCCGGCCCCGGCCCCCAGGGCCACGTGGCCCTGGCCCTGGACGCGGACCTGGGGCTTTTGGACAGCCTGCCCTGGTTCAAGCGCAGCTCAGGGACGCTCAGCGGGGACCTGGTGCTGTCGGGGGGCCTGGCCGCGCCCCAGCTGCTGGGCAATATCAGCGTGTCGAATTTCTCCAGCGAGCCGGTGGCCTACCTGGCGCCGCTGCGGGCGGGGAGCATGAAGCTGGTCTTCAAGGGCCAGGGCGTCCAGCTCGCGGCCCTGAGCTTCAGGGCCCCGGGCCTGGTGAGCGCCGCGGGCGGCCTGGACCTGGCGGGCGGGCCGCGCGGCCTGCGGGGCACCGTGCAGGTGACGACCGACGCCACGGGCCTGCGCCTGCAGAACTGGGACAGCATGGGCACGGGCAACCTGGTCCTGGCGCCCCTGGATCTCGAGCTCGACGGCGAGGACGAACCCCTGAGCGTGCGCGGACGGGTCGTCCTGAGCCAGGCCCGCATCGTCTTCGCGGGATCCAAGGCCTCCCCCGACGACTCCGGCTCCGGCGCGCCGCCGGAGTTCTTCGGCCATCCCCTCTACCTGGACATGGGGGTCGGCCTGGGCGGGAACGTGCAGTATGAGAAGCTCCAGGTCAACACCGTGGACTTCCGCGACCCGCGGAAGTGGTTCAGCGGCGTGCTGCAGACGGCCGAGGAGAGCCTGCTGCAGCCGGGCGTGTCCTTCCGCATGGCCCCCACCCAGCAGGACTTCCTGGTCCAGGGCACGGTCCCCGACCTGCATCTGCAGGGGGAGCTGGAGGTCGCCCGCGGGCGCATCAGCATCCTGTCCAACGACTTCAACATCGGCGGGGGCCAGGGACCCACCTACGTCCGTTTCGAGGGCCGGCACGCGGACATCAGCGGAACGGCCCAGGCGCGCTTCAATTACACGCGCTACATCAACGGCCGTGAAACCCAGAAGACCGTCGAGGTCTACGCCTACATCTCCCCGCGGACCCAGGACGAGATGGACGCCGTCGGCCTGGGCAAGCAGTTCCTGAACTACCAGATCAGCTTCGATTCTGACCCGCAGATCATCGACGACGACCCGGCCCAGCAGCAGACAGCGGTCCTGAACCTGGTCCTGCTGGGCGACCCCCTGGTCGACGTCGACGACACGGGCTCCGTGACCCCCATCGGGGGCTCGGAGACCGACGATCCGGACGAGGGCGCGCTGCTGGCCAGCGCGGGCATCGGCGCCGCCACCTCCGGCCTGCTGCGCCAGATCATGAACGCCGGACTGGGGAACATCGGGATCCTGGGCAACAACTGGCTGGACGTGGTGCGCGTCAGCCCCAGCATCCGCTACCAGCTCGTGGGCGCCGCCCCGATCCAGGCCGCGGGGGGGGCCGAGGCCGTGCCCCTGGCCTCGGCGTCCACCAACAGCTCCTACGACATCGACTGGGCCATGGAGTTCGGCAAATACATCGCCGAGAAGGTCTACGCCTCCCTGCAGGTGCTGACCTTCGGCGAGAACTCGCGCGACAGCGTCATCCTGGCCAACCAGTCCAACCAGGTCGTGCAGAGCTACGGCGTGCGCGCGGGCGCGGAATACCAGCTGAGCGCCACGCGCAGCCTGGACGTCTACGGCGACTTCGGCTGCGATGACTACCTGAACCCCGTGGCCTACAATGCGAACCTGGATGCGCCGCCCCCCAGCTACCTGGTGCAGTGGCGCAACACCATCCCTACGGACAACTACAGCACCCAGCTGGCGCGCCAGCGGCGCTGGGAAGCCACAGAGGGGGACCTGCCTTGAAGCGCCTGCGCATGGACCTGCACAGCCACACCTGGTATTCGCACGACAGCATCCTGAAGCCCGAGGACATGGTGGCCGCCTGCGTGCGCCGGGGCATCAACTGCCTGGCCGTCACGGACCACAACGAGGTCGACGGGGCCAAGGCCGTCGCCCGTATCGCGCCCTTCAAGGTCATCGTGGGCGAGGAGATCCGCACCCGCGACGGCGAGATCAGCGGCCTGTTTTTGAAGGAAAGAATCCCGCCCAATTTGAGCGCCATCGACACGATCCGGGAGATCAAGCGCCAGAAGGGCCTGGTCTACGTGCCCCATCCCTTCGCCGCGGGCGTGACCATGCGCCTGCACCAGGGCGTGCTGGAGGCCCTGGCGGACGCGGAGAAGGTGGACATCGTGGAGGGCTGGAACAGCCGCGGCCTGCTGCGCTCGGACGACCTGCGCGCGCAGGCCTGGGCCCTGGCCCACGGCATCCCCTTCGCCGCGGGCTCGGACGCCCACACCCGCTTCGAGATCGGCAGCGCCTACGTTGAGATGGACGATTTCGGCACGCCCCGGCAGCTCGTGAAAAACCTGAAGCGGGGGGTGCTCTACGGGCGCAAGACCAACCTGCTCTACCCGGCCGCGTCGGTGGCCCTGGGCCGGGCCAAGGTGGCGGCCGGCCACCGCACCGAGGCGGCGCGCCAGAGGCGGCGCATGCGCGTGGACATCAAGACGGTTTGGACTGATTTTTAGGACGCCCCCGCCTCATGCGGCGGGGGCGTCCGGCGGACTCAACGCTGGATGTACACTTTTTTCATGACGTCGCCGACCTGGATCCCGTCCAGGAGCGCGTCGCCCTCCACCACCTGGCCGAAGACCGTGTACTGGTGGTCCAGGCTGGGCAGGGCGGCCAGGCAGATGTAGAACTGGCTGCCGGCGCTGTCCGGGTCCGAGGTGCGGGCCATGGCCACGGTGCCGCGCAGGTGCTTCCGGTCGTTGAACTCGGCCTTGATGGTGTAGCCCGGGCCGCCGGAGCCGTCGCCGGCGGGGTCGCCGCCCTGGACCACGAAGCCGGGGACCACGCGGTGGAAGGTCAGGCCGTTGTAGAAGCCCTTGTCCGCCAGCTTGATGAAGTTCGCCACGGTGTTGGGCGCGTCCTTGGGGTAGAACTTGAAGACGATGCGCCCGCCCTTCTGCAGCTCGATCACCGCCATGGGCGCCTTGTGGCCGTGCTTGCGCGCCTTGTGCACGGCCGGGGCGGCGCTTGCCGTCGTGGGGGCGGGGGCGGCGCCGTCGGCGCGCAGCAGGGGGCAGAAGGCCAGGGCCGCCAGGGCGGCCGTGAGGGCAAGGCTTTTGTGGATCACGGGAGGCTCCTTTTTAGGAATGGCTCGGGGTGGCTGTTGCCGCCGCCCCACATTGGGACGTATAATACCCCCCTTTTTCCACCCTTGACCAGAGCCGCCTAGACCCATGGACCAGAGCCATATCCGCAATTTCTGCATCATCGCCCACATCGACCACGGCAAATCCACCCTGGCGGACCGCCTCCTGGAGGCCACCGGCTCGGTCAGCAAGCGCGAAATGCGGGAACAGCTGCTCGACGGCATGGATCTGGAGCGGGAACGCGGCATCACCATCAAGGCCAAGGCCGTGCGCCTGCACCATAGGGCCCCGGACGGCCAGGAATACCTGCTCAACCTCATCGACACCCCCGGGCACGTGGACTTCAACTACGAGGTCTCCCGCTCCCTGGCGGCCTGCGAGGGGGCCCTGCTGGTGGTGGACGCCAGCCAGGGGGTGGAGGCCCAGACCATGGCCAACGCCTTCCTGGCCATCGACAACCAGCTGGAGGTGGTCCCGGTCATCAACAAGATCGACCTGCCCGGGGCCGACATCGAGAAGGCCCGGGCCGAGGTCGAGGAGATGATCGGTATCGACGCCTCCGGCGCCATCCCGGCCTCGGCCAAGGAGGGGGTCGGCATCCCGGAGATCCTGGCGGCCGTGGTCGCGCGCGTCCCCGCGCCCAAGGGCGACGCGGACAAGCCCCTGAAGGCCCTCATCTTCGACAGCCAGTACGACACCTACCGCGGCGTGATCATGTACGTGCGGGTGGTGGACGGCCACATCACCCCGGGCATGAAGCTGCGCATGTTCAGCACGGGCCGCGAGCACCCGGTCCTGGCCCTGGGGGCCATGACGCCCCAGCCCGTCGAGCTGCCGGACCTCGGCCCGGGCGAGGTCGGCTACGTGGTGACGGGCATCCGCGCCGCGGGGGACGTGCGGGTGGGCGACACGCTCATCGACGCGGCCATGCCGCTGACAGAGGGCCTGCCGGGATACAAAGAGATCCATTCCATGGTCTTCGCGGGCCTCTTCCCCCAGGAGGCCGACCGCTACGAGGACCTGCGCGAGGCCCTGGGCAAGTTCCAGCTCCAGGACAGCGCCCTGAAGTTCGAGCCCGAGACCAGCCAGGCCCTGGGCTTCGGCTTCCGCTGCGGCTTCCTGGGGCTCCTGCACATGGAGATCGTGCAGGAGCGCCTCGAGCGCGAATACGACCTGGCCCTGATCGCCACGGCCCCCAGCGTGGTCTACCACGTCACCCTCACCGACGGCAGCCGCGTGGAGGTCGAGAACCCGGCCAAGCTGCCCCCGGTGAGCTCGATCGAGGCGGTCGAGGAGCCCTTCGTGAAGGCCGTCATCCTGCTGCCCGCGGAGTACGTGGGCGCCATCATGGGCCTGGCGAGGGAGCGGCGCGGCATCCAGATGGAGAACCGCTACACCTCCCCCACCCGCGTCCAGCTCACCTACCACCTGCCCCTGGCTGAGGTGGTCATGGACTTCTTCGACAAGCTGAAGTCCATGACCAAGGGCTACGCCAGCCTCGACTACGAGCCCATCGACTTCCGCAAGAGCAACATCGTGCGGGTGGACATCCTGCTCAACGGCGAGCCGGCCGACGCGCTCAATTTCATGTGCCACCGCGACGCCGCCGACCGGCGCGGGCGGGCCATGTGCGCCAAGCTCAAGGAGCTCATCCCGCGGCAGATGTTCGAGATCCCCATCCAGGCGGCCATCGGCGGCAAGATCCTGGCCCGCGAGACGATCTCGGCCATGCGCAAGAACGTGCTGGCCAAGTGCTACGGCGGCGACATCAGCCGCAAGCGCAAGCTGCTGGAGAAGCAGAAGGAAGGCAAGAAACGCATGAAGAGCGTGGGGTCCGTGGACATACCCCAGGAGGCCTTCCTGGCCGTGCTCAAACTGGACGACTAGACCCGGCCCCCCGGGGCCCCCAAGGAGCTTCCATTGAACCTGGCCGACCTGTTCAAGAACTTCCGGCAGTACGACTCCACCGAGCAGTTCCTATACGCCCTGGCGGCGATCTTCACGGTGTGGTTCGCCCTGGCCTTCCTGATGCGCCGCGCGGGCCGGCTGGAGAAGAAGCACGCCTTCTATGAGTGGGGCGAAGCCGGCTTCAGCGCGGTCTGGCTGGCCCTCATCATCCGCGCCCTGCTGGTGGAGGCCTATTCCATCCCCAGCGAAAGCATGGTGCCGACCCTGCTCATCGACGACCACCTGCTGGTGAGCAAGACCACCTTCGGCTGGCCCGCGCCCTTCGGCACCGGCCGCATCTTCCAGTTCAGGGACGTGCGCCGCGGCGAGATCGTCATCTTCGTGCCCCCCAACCAGCCGCAGGTGAGCTACGTCAAGCGCTGCGTGGGCCTGCCCGGGGACACGGTGGAGGTGCGCGACAAGATCGTCTACATCGACGGCCGCGAGACGGAATGGCCCTTCAGCTTCGGCCGCCTCAACGAGGTGGCGCCCTCCAGCCTCAAGGCCCTCAACGCGGCGCGCGAGCAGTTCATGGCCCGCCCCGACGTCGTGGCCCTGCGCGAGGCCGGCACCTCCGCGACCATGGCGGAGCTGTACCACACCACCTGGCTGGGGCCCTACGTCCTGCCCACGGGAACCTATTACCTCGAGGCCGCGGCCGCCTTTGTGCGCGCCTACGCCCGCATCCTGGACCTGCCCAAGGCCGGCACCTACGAGACCCAGCCCAAGGGCTACGTGGAGCAGGTGGCCCCCTCCCAGCCCGACTGGGCCCGCGACCACCACCTGGGCAACCGCGACTGGTTCGGCCCCTACACCCTGGCCTCCGACGAATACTGGATGATGGGCGACAACCGCGACAACTCCCTGGATTCCCGCTACTTCGGGCCGGTGAAGAGCTGGGAGCTGAGGGGCACGCCCCTGATCCGCTACTGGCCCCTGGACCGCGCCGGCTTCGTCCACTAGACGCCATGATCGAAGGGCTCTACATCCACATCCCCTTCTGCGAACGCCGCTGCCACTACTGCGACTTCAACACCTATGAGGGGATGACCCACCTGGCCCCGGACTATGTCCGGGCCGTGGCCAAGGACATGGCCCTCTGCGCGGACTCGGGGATGCGGGCCCCTGAAGGCGGCCTGCGCTCGGTGTACTTCGGCGGCGGCACGCCCTCCATGCTGGAAGCCGCGGAGCTCCTCCTCCTCCTGAGGGCCGCGCGGGAGCGCTTCGGCCTGGCCGAGGGCGCCGAGGTCACGGTCGAGGTCAACCCCGGGACCGCGGACCAGGGCAAGCTGGAGAGCCTGCGCCGGGGCGGCTTCAACCGCGTCAGCTTCGGGTTCCAGGCCGCCCAGGACTCCCATCTGCGGGCCCTGGGCCGCGTGCACAGCGCCGAGCAAAGCGACCGCGCCTGGGCCGCGGCGCGCGCGGCGGGTTTCGACAACATGAGCCTGGACCTGATGTTCGCCCTGAGCGGCCAGACCATGGCCCAGTGGGAAGAAAGCCTCGAATGGGGCTTGGCGCGGCGCCCGGAACATGTCAGTTTTTATGGCTTGACCGTGGAAGCCGGCACGCGTTTTCATGTACTTTACGGCCAGGGGATGCTGCCCTTGCCCGACGAGGAGCTGCAGGCCGGGATGTACGAGCTGGGCGTCCGGCGCCTGGCGGACGCGGGCCTGGGCCAGTACGAGATCAGCAATTTCGCGGCCCCGGGCAGGGAATCCGCCCACAACCGGCTGTATTGGCTCAACGCCGACACCCTGGGCGTGGGGGCGGGGGCCTGGTCCTTTGTCGACGGCGAGCGCTCCGGCCGCGTCCGGGCTCCCAAGGCCTACATCGACGCCGTCGAGGCGGGCCGCCTGCCCCTGGGGCCCGTCGAGCGGCTGTCGGGCAAGGCCGCGCGCTCGGAGGCGGCGCTGCTGCGCCTGCGCATGAACCAGGGCCTGGACCTGCGGGACTGGCGCGCGGCCCAGGGCGGCGATTTCCTGGGCGAGTTCGGCGGCGCGCTGGCGCCGGCCTTTTCCGCCGGCTGCCTGGAACAGGACGGTGAAAGCGTTCGGCTGACGGCCAAGGGGCGTCTGCTGTCCAATGAGGTTTTCGTGGCGTTGCTGTAGCGGGCGCCTTTCTTACACGGGGGAAAGCATGACCAAAGTGGATCTCATCGACCAGGTGGCGCAAAAGACAGGCCTGCCCAAGCGGGACGTGGAGCGGGTGCTGGAGACCGCCATCGCCGCCATGCAGCAGGCCCTGACCCACGGGGAAAAGGTGTCCTTGACCGGGCTGGGCGTGTTCACCGTGGCCGAGCGCAAGGCCCGCGTGGCGCGCAACCCCAAGACCGGGGCGCAGGTCGACGTGCCCGCGCGCAAGGCCGCCAAGTTCAAGCCGGCCAAAGAGCTGAAGGAAATGCTGCTGTAGTGGGTCGCGAAGAGAGGGAACAGCGATGAGCGAAGGGACATTGGACAAGGAAAACGCCGATCCCGGGTCGGGCCCGGGCTTCGAGCCCTCCTTCCCGGACGCGGAAGCCCCGCAGTCCAGGGAGCAGGAGCTTGAGCTCGCGCTGGCCGAGGCCCAGGACAAGTACGTGCGCACGCTGGCCGAGACGGAGAACTTCAAGAAGCGCGTGGCCCGCGAGCGCGTCGAGGAGCGCGCCTTCGCGGCGCAGGAGGTCGTGCAATCCTTCCTGCCCGTGGTGGACAACCTTGAGCGGGCCCTGGCCGCGGCCAAGGCGGCGGCGGATCCCTCGCCGGACTCGCCCCTGAGCCAGCTGGAGAAGGGCGTGGACCTGGTGCTGCGCCAGTTCGAGGACGCCCTGAAGCGCCAGGGCGTGGTGGCGGTGGAAGCCCCGCTGGGCAAGGCCTTCGACCCCAACCTGCACCAGCCCCTGGTGCAGGAGCCCGACCCCGCCCACGAGGAGGGGGTCGTGCTGGAGGTGCTGCAGAAGGGCTGGCGCCTGGGCGACCGCCTTCTGCGTCCCGCCATGGTGAAGGTGGCGGCCCGGACATGAGCAAGCGCGACTATTACGAGGTCCTGGGCGTCGAAAAGGGCGCCTCCGGGGAGGACATCAAGAAAGCCTTCCGCGCCAAGGCCTCGGAATTCCATCCGGATCGGCACCCCCACCTCGACGAGGCGGCCCGCAAGGGCATGGAGGAGCGCTTCAAGGAGGTCGGGGAGGCCTATTCCGTGCTTTCGGACGCCTCCAAGCGCGAGCGCTACGACCGCTTCGGGCACGCCGCCGCGGGCGGCGGAGGCGGCTTCGACCCCAACCAGGGCGACCTGGGGGAGGTCTTCGGCGACCTCTTCGAGGGCTTTTTCGGCGGCGGACGCCGGCGCAGCGGGGCCGACCTGAAGGCCCAGGTGGAGCTGGACTTCGTCGACGCGGTCTTCGGCAAGGAAGTCACCCTGGAGATCCCGGCGCCACGGCGCTGCGTGGCCTGCAAGGGTAGCGGCGCCAAGGAGGGCTCCCGCGCGGTGCCCTGCAGGCGCTGCGGCGGGGCCGGGCGGGTCCGCGTGAACCAGGGCTTCTTCAGCGTTGCGGCCACCTGCCCCTCCTGCCACGGCCGCGGACGCACCACGGAGCACCCCTGCCCCAGCTGCAAGGGCGAGGGCCGCACGCGCCAGACGCGCCGGGTCAAGGTGAGCGTGCCGGCGGGCGTGGAGGACTCCATGCAGATGCGGGTGCGGGGCGAAGGGGAGGGCGGCCACCTGGGCGAGGAGGACGGCGACCTCTACGTCCAGCTGCGGGTCCGCCCCCACGACTTTTTCGAGCGCGACGGCGACGAGCTGGTCTGCGAGCTTCCGGTCACCTTTTCCCAGGCGGCCTTGGGCGCGGAGGTCGACCTGCCGCTGCTGGAGGGCGGCACCGTGCGCGTGAAGGTCCCGGCGGGCTCCCAACCCGGGCGCGTGCTCAAGGTGCGGGGCAAGGGCGTGCCCAACATGCAGAGCGGCGAGCGCGGCGACCTGCGGGCCCACGTCAGCGTGGAGGTCCCGGAGAAGCTGAGCGCGCGGCAGAAGGAATTGCTGGAGGAGTTCGCCAAGGCCAGCGGGGACGCGGTCCCGCAGCGCAAGAAGGGTTTTGTGGAGAAGGCGCGCCGTTTTTTTGAGTGACGGGTTCGGGTCCTGTTCGTCCCCTAAAGCCCTCTCCAGGCCGCCTGGAGGGGGCTTTTTGCTTTGGAAGCCGAATTTTGGACGGGTAAAAACTGAATGTCACAAGTTTGCATGGACGTGATTTTGGAAGCCGGGGAGCCGTCCGGTCCGGACCATTTCAGGGACCCACCGCGCGCCACTTAAAAGCCCCCGCCGGCTAGCCGGCGCAGCCGCAGGCTTCGCCCACCTTCAAAGGACGCAGCAGCCCGCGGTCAGGGGTCCACACCCAGGCCCCGCTGGCCGGCAGTCGCCACAGGGGGGCGCCCGGCGCGCAGGGGGTCTGGATGATTTCGGTTCCGGTGAAGAGCGTGCGCATGGCCCAGGTCTTGGCCACGGTGGCGGGGTAGCCGGCGCCGGGTGTGAAGAGAGGGGCGGCCTCGGCCGCGGCCCCCGCCCGGGCGGGGGATTTGAGGAAGGGGGGATTCAATTTCAGAGCCCCGCTGATGTCCCAATACACCGAAAAATCGGGGACCTCGCCCTTATGGGGGGGCAAGTCCGCCACCAGCACGTCGCCGGACCTCAGGGCTTCCAATCCCGGCGTCCTGCGCGCATCCGCCAGGATCTCCTGCTGGCGCGCCCAGGACCAGCGCCAGTCATCCAGGGCCCGGAGCGTCGAGGCCGCGGCCGAAACCAGGAACAGTGCTCCCGCGGCCAGCAGGACCAGGCGCGCCTTCGGCCCGGCCTGGACCAGGGTATGCGCGCACAGGGCCCAAAGCAGCGCCATCCACAGGCTCGCCCCCAGCGTGGTCCTGGACTGCAGGCCCACCGGCGCCAGGTGGTACCCGACGATCGCGTAGAGGCAGCAGGATAGGCAAAGCCCCGCGACGACGAAGCAGAGCTCGACAAGCAGATTCCCCAGGCGCCGCCGGCCCCGGGCTGCCCACAAGGCCGCCGCCAGCAGCAGCATGAGGGCCGGCATCATGCCGAGGCCCGCAGCGCCGAAGCTGCGCGGCAGGTCCTTGATGGCGCGCAGATTTTGCACGGCGAGGCCCGACCAATGGGGATGCAAGACCTTCGGCTGGCTGCCCCAGGCCCCCAGCGCGGCGCAACGGTTGTAGCAGGCGGCGACGCCGTCCGAAAACAGGGCGGCCAGGCCGGCGCAGAGGAAGGCCCGCCCGATCGGCGCATCCGGTTTTTCCGGGCGCCGCCGCCAGGCGGTCCAGGCCAAAAGCAGGGCGGGGCTAAGGACAAATGTTTCGTAGTCCAGGAGGCCCGCCAGCAGGAGCAGGAAGCCCCCGGCCAGGCGTCGAAGCCTCCCCTGGGCTTCCAGGAGCGCACAGGTGCCGAGGCAGCACAGCGGCAGGGACAGCATGTTGACGCAGGCTCCGGGCCAGGCGGTCGAGCCCAGGAGCCAGGGGAAAGCCAGCCAAGCCAGGGCCGCGGCGTTGGCCTCCAGATCCGCCTTCCCGCCTTTGGGATCCTTGAACAGGCCTTGGACCAGGAGCCGCAGGCTCAGGGCCGCGGCCAGGGAGGCCAGGGCGCCGAAAACCTGCCAGGCCCAGGGCCGCGCGCCCAGGGCCCAACACAGAAGACTGAATAGGAGGTCCGCGGTGGGGCGTTCCAATTGGGCGTGCCAGAGGCAGATCCAGGGAGCGCTGACGGCGTCCCAATCGTCGCAGTACAGGCCCAAGGCCAGGGGGCGCCAGGCGTAGAGCAGGGCCCATAGACCCAGGATAAGGGCGGTACCATGGCGCGCAAGGCGCGAGGAAACGGCGTCGTTTGGTGGGGGAGCTTCGGCCATGGATCCGCTTACCCCCTCAATTCAAAAACCACACCCGATACAAAGCGAAGTCGGCCGGCACAGGGGATTGTCCCGGGCCGCCGCTGAAGTAGGTCAGGGTCTCCTTGGAGCCCTTGGCGTCGACCAGGGGAAGCAGCAGTTCGGAATAGGTTTCGCTGTCGCTGGGCAGGTTGGCCACGGTCCGGCCGGGCTCCGTCCCCTGCCCCAGCACCTCCATGTACCCGTTCCCGGCGAACTCAGCGCGCAACAGCAGCAGGCGCGTGCCCGCGGGCCAGGCGCGCAGGCTCAGCCCGGCCACCTGGCGGCCGCCTTCGGGCACCACCGGGCCCCCGCGCCAGAGCCGTTGGCGCGCCAGCAGGGTGCGCCCGGAAAGCGCGCCCCAGTACGCGACGCCCTGGGCTGCCTCGTCCGCGGTGTCGGCGACGTCCAGGTATCCGAGCACCTTGTGGCCCACTGGCAGGGCGGCGGGCGCGGCGCGCAGCTTGATGTTGCTCCAGTCCCAGCGGTACAGGCCCATGCCCGAGGACAGGTCGCTCAGGCGCACCAGCAGGCCGGACTTCAGCCAGGGTCCGAGCTTGAAGTCGTCCCTCCGGTCGTGGAGGGCGGCGATCTCGGGAAGGTGGGGCTCCCTCAGGATGGCCTTCAGCGTCGCCCCCGGGCCCTGCGGATAGGCCAGCGCCATGGCGTGGTCCGTGATGCCGGGAAGGTCCACGATCTCGCGGCCGGAGTAGTAGGCCAGCAGGCCGCTGTCGACCACGGCCACGGGGCCCGGCGGCATGTTGCGCAGGGCCAGGGCCGCGTTGGTGTTGGCGATGGCGTAGTTGAAGGCGCCGTCGTAGCTGCGCTTGAGGTGCCAGGGCCAGGAGGCCAGCCCGAAGACGGTCCACAGGGTGAAGAGGGCCCCGGCCAGGGCCACGCCGGCGCGCCCCTCGCGCCGCAGGGCGTCAAGCCCGGCCAGCATGCCGAAGAGGAGCAGGGGCGTGGCGCAGGCCAGGTAGCGGTGGTCATGCCAGCCCACCGGCAGGTTCCAGGCCAGCAGCCCGAGCAGGGCCAGCATGCCGGCGCCCACGGCGAGGGCCAGCGGCCGCCGCGCTTTGGCGCCCTGCGCCAGGGAAAAGAACCCGAAGAGGGCGCCCAGCAGGGCCAATGGAGGGAACTGCGGGCCGATGGGATTTTGCGAGGCCGCGTCGCCGACCGTTCCCACGGCGTCGGCCCCGCCCCAGAAGCCCATCCAGGCGCCCTTGATCACGCCCATGGCGTAGCTGGAGGCCTGGGCGGCGTGGTCCAGCAGGCCGATGGAGCCGAACAGGGCGGCGGCCTTGGGCCGCACGCTGTCGGGCACGATGCTGCCGCTGACCAGGAGGAGGAGCAGGGTGGGGGCCGCGGCGATGAGCAGCACCAGGCCAAGGCGCCGCGCATGGGGGGCCGCCCAGGCGCAGCCGAGCAGGGCCACCAGGACCTGGCCTTCGGGCCGCGACAGGGCCAGGGCCGCCAGCACCAGCCAGGGCTTCCACTCCGGGGATTCCTCGCGCGGATCCGCGCCCAGGGACTCCAGCAGGGCCCAGGTCAGGCCCAGTTGCAGGCCCGTTTCCATGGCGTTGAAGTGGGCCGCCACCCAGGCGCCCTGGCTCAGCAGGAGCAGGCCGGCCCACCAGTGCGGAAGCTCGCCGAAAAGGCGGCGCGCCAGGCGGTCGGCGCTGACCAGGCCCAGCAGCAATCCGGACAGGCCCAGCAGCCAGGCGCAGACGGGGCCGCTGAGCCCCAAGCCCATGCCGGCGGTGAGGAGCAGGAAATACAGGGGGGAAGTGACGCCGGTGGACAGGGGCGCGCCCGGGTTGTAGCGTAACCATTCGCCGTGCAGGGCCTGACGCGCGTATTGGAAATAAATGGCCGCGTCGTCCAGGGGGACCGCCAGCCGGTCCGGGGTGGGGTGGACGCCGGGGGCGACTCCGGCCGCGTACCAGGTGCCGCCGAATGCCAGGCCCGCGGCCAAGGCTGCGGCGAAGAGTCCCGTGCGGTAGCGGATCATATCGGCCAAGCTAACATCCCTTTTCCGGCGAAGCAAGGCGCTATGCACCAGCTGTTCGTCGACACTTTGCCCGCGGAAGGCGGGCTGCTCAGCCTGGAGGGCGACGAGCGCCACTACCTCGGGCGCGCGCTGCGGGCGCGGCCCGGGGAGCGCTTCCGGCTCGCCGCAGCGGACGGCTCCGCGGCCACGGCCCTGCTGGAATCCTTCAGCGGCGACGCGGCGCTGCTGCGCGTGGGAGCTTCGGACCCCGACCCGGACCTGGGACTGCGCTTGAGCCTCGACCTCTGCCCGCCGCGCGGGGACGCGCTGGACGAGGCCCTGGAGATGGCCGTGCAGCTGGGCCTGGAGCGCCTGCGCCTGGTGCGCAGCGAACGCACCCTGGCCGCCCCGGACCAGGGCGCCTTGCAGCCGGACAAACTGGTGCGGCGACTGCGCGAGGCCTGCCGGCAATGTCTGCGCGCGCGGTTGCCGGTCCTGGAGCCTTCGCTCCCCTTGGAGGAGGGCCTCAACGCGGCCCCCGGCCCTTCGGAGCTGAAGCTCGTCATGAGCGAGCGCGGGGGCGAAGCCCTCGCCTCCCTCGCCTTGGGGGCGCATAGCGCCGTGCGCGTGCTGGTCGGCCCCGAGGGCGGCTTCACCGCGGCGGAGCTGGACCGTGCCCGGGCCGCCGGCTGGCGGGCCATCAGCCTCGGCCCCCACCCGCTGAAGACCGCCACCGCGGTCGCCGCGGCCCTGGCTTCCTTGAGGGCGCTCAGCGCCCCGCTTTTGTCCCCGCCCTTGAAGGCCTCCACGTGAAACGGCCCGCCCCCCTCCCCATCCGCAGCGTCCCCCTGCCCAGCGGCAAGACCCGCTTCGTGGCGATCCTGGGCTGGCCCTTGACCTACACCCTGTCGCCGCGCCTGCACAACGCCGCCCTGCGCAGGCACGGGCTCGACGCGGTCTACCTGGCCCTGCCCAGCGAGTCGCCGGCCTCTTTCCGTGCGCTTGCCCGCGGCCTGATGCTCAGCCCCGGCTTCGTGGGGGCCAACATCACCAATCCCCACAAGCTGAGCGCCTGCGCGCTCGGGCTTGAGCTGAGCCCGGCGGCCCGCGCCATCGGCGCCGTCAACACGCTGGCGCGCGGACCCAAGGGCTCCTGGGTGGGGCACAACACCGACGCGGCCGGTTTCCTCGAGGCCCTGCGGCTGTCCAAAGTGCGCGTGAAGGGCGCCCGCGTCCTGGTCCTGGGCGCGGGCGGGGCCGCGCGCGCGGCGGTCTGGGCCGGGGCCCAGGCCGGAGCCCGGCGCATCGTGGTGCTGGCGCGGCGGCGCGCGCAGGCCCGCGCCACGGCCGCCCTGGCCGGAAACTGCGGGCTGAGCGGCGACCTGGTGGAGGGAAGCGCGGCCTTGGCGAGCGTGGGCGCGGACCTGGTGGTCAACAGCCTGCCCGGCGAGGCCCTCGGCGGCCGCTTCGGCGCCTGCCTGGCGCGCCGTGCGAAAAAAGGGGCCGCAGCCATGGACCTGAGCTACAGCCCTCCGCGGACGGCCTTTCTCCACGAGGCCGGCCTGCGCGGCTGGCGCGAAATCCCGGGCCTGGACATGCTGGTGGAGCAGGGCCGGGAGGCCTTCGCGCTCTGGTTCGGGTTCAAACCCGAGCGCCGTCCGTCCGACCTGGGGTTGCGTAAGGTTTAATGTCAGGCTTTGGCGTCCTTGACCAGGCCCTGGCGGCGGGTTAAGTTAATGCTGCCGTCAAAATCGTTTCTCCAGCAACATTTTTAAGGATTAAGCCGCATGATTCAAATTGACGTTCTTTTGCGACAGATGTTCGACCGGGGCGCCTCCGACATGCACTTGACCGTGGGCGCGCCTCCCATGATCCGCCTCCACGGAGAAATGGAGCCCCTGGACTACGAGAAACTGAGGCCGGACACGGTCCAGCAGATCGTCTATTCGGTCCTGACCGACGAGCAGAAGGAAAAATTCGAGAAGGAAAACGAGCTGGACCTTTCCTTCGGCGTGGACGGCGTGGGCCGCGTGCGTATGAACGTGTTCAAGCAGCGCGGGGCCGTGGCCAGCGTCCTGCGCCAGATCCCCACGCGCATCAAGGGCTTCGACGAACTGGACCTGCCCAAGGCCGCCGCCGAGATCTGCAAGGTCCCCAAGGGCATGGTGCTGGTGTGCGGGCCCACGGGTTCGGGCAAGTCCACCACCCTGGCCGCCATGGTGGACTGGATCAACGACAACACCCAGTCGCACATCATCACCATCGAAGACCCCATCGAGTTCGTCCACAACCACAAGAAATCCATCATCAACCAGCGCGAGATCGGCGCCGACAGCAAAAGCTTCACCGCGGCCCTGAAGTACGTCCTGCGCCAGGACCCCGACGTCATCCTGGTGGGTGAAATGCGCGACGTGGAGACCATCAGCGCGGCCCTGACCATCGCCGAGACGGGGCACCTCGTCTTCGCCACCCTGCACACGCCCGACGCGGTGCAGGCCATCAACCGCGTCATCGACGTCTTCCCGCACGAGCAGCAGCAGCAGGTGCGCACGCAGCTGAGCTTCGTGCTGCAGGCCATCTTCTGCCAGCAGCTCATCCCGCTCACCGAAGGCGGAGGGCGCTGCATCGCGGCCGAGGTGCTGATCGCCACGCCCGCCATCCGCAACCTCATCCGCGACGAGAAGGTCCACCAGATCTACTCGGCCCTGCAGACCGGCGCGGACCTGGGCATGCAGACGATGAACTCCTCGATGGCCTCCCTGTACCGCAGGGGCAGGGTGAAGTACCAGGACATCGCCGACCGCACCACCGATCTGCGCGACCTCGAACGCATCGTCAAGGGCGGCTGAGGCCTTAAGGACCAGGAGCAACGATGGCTGCACCAGCCAAGACCAAAACCGGCGGCCCACCGAAGGCCGTGCGCAAGGGCCCCAAGACGGGCTTCGCGCTGTTGAACGAGAAATTCGAGCGCATGAACGAGAAGATGCCCGCCGTCTCGGACGTGGCCATTTTTTCGCGCCAATTCTCGACCATGATCAACGCCGGCCTTCCGGTCCTGCAGTGCCTGTCCATCATCGCCGAGCAGCAGTCCAAGCTGGGCTTCAAGCGCATCATCAACGAGCTGAAGGACGAGATCGGCTCGGGCGGCAACCTTTCCGACGGCCTGGCCAAGCACCCCAAGGTCTTCAACGAGCTCTACGTCAACATGGTGCGCGCCGGCGAGCTGGGCGGCGTGCTCGACACCATCCTGGACCGGCTCTCCATCTACATGGAGAAGGCCGAGGCCCTGCGCCGCAAGATCAAGGGCGCGATGATGTACCCCACCATCGTGGTGTCCGTGGCCCTCCTGGTGGTGGCCTTCCTGATGGTCAAGGTGATCCCGACCTTCCAGACCGTGTTCGCCACCTTCGGCCACGGCCTGCCGCCCCTGACCCAGTTCGTGGTCAACATCTCCGACTTCATGCAGCACGAGTGGTACGTGATCCTGATCGCCCTGGGCGTGCTCTTCGCGACCTTCAAGCTGGTGGCCTCCACCAGCAAGGGCGCCTACATCATCGACGGCATCCTCCTGAAGCTGCCCATCTTCGGCGACCTGCTGCGCAAATCCGCCGTGGCCAAGTTCGCCCGCACGCTGAGCACGCTGCTGAAGTCCGGCGTGCCCATCCTGGAGGCCATGGAGACCGTGGCCAAGACCTCCGGCAACAAGCGCGTGGAGGAGGTGATCAACGGGGCCCGGGCCAGCATCCGCGAAGGCCAGGGCATGGTGGAGCCCCTTAAAAAAGGCAATATTTTCCCGCCCATGGTCATCCAGATGGTGGGCGTCGGCGAGGAAACCGGCAAAATCGACGAAATGCTCATGCGCACGGCCAATTTCTTCGAGGAAGAGGTGGACACGGCCGTGGAGGGCCTCAGCGCCGCCATGGAGCCCCTGATCATCGTTTTTCTCGGTTTAGTGCTGGGCGTCATCATCGTGGCCATGTTCCTGCCCATCTTCAGCCTGGGAGAAGTGGTCAGCAGCTGACCTCAAATCTCAAAAAATGAAAAAGCCCAGAATGGGAATGGTTTCCCGGCGGGGTTTGGAATATAGTCACAAGGTATTCACAAGTTATTGACATTTTTTCTCAATCTCTGCTAAAATACATAACCTGAGAAAGAAGGCATTTTGCGGGGCTACATGCTGACGATGGTCTGGGCTGGTTTGCTGGGCTTATGCGCCGGTAGCTTTGCCAATGTTTTCCTTTACAGATATCCCCGGGGAGAGTCCCTCTGGCGACCCCCTTCGCGCTGTCCGTCCTGTGGACAGCCGGTGCGCTGGCGGCACAACGTTCCGGTGTTGGGCTGGTTGGAGCTGGGAGGGCGTTGCTTTGACTGCGGCGCCCCCATATCCGCGGCCTACCCGCTGGTGGAAGCGCTCTTCGGCCTGCTGGGCGTGGCGGTGGCCTGGCGCGGCGGCCCCGGAGCGCAGACTTGGGTTTACCTCTGCTTTTTCTGGCTCCTCCTGCTGGGGGCCCTGGCGGACTGGCAGACCTTGTACCTGTACGACGTGATCACCGTGCCCCTGATGGTGCTGGGCTTGGGCGTCTCCTTCGCCTTCCCCAGGCTCATGGGCGGCCCCTGGGCCTCGCCTTTGGCGGCTCTGGGCATGGCGGCGACCATGCTGGCCCTGCAGTTCATCGGCCGCTGGCTCTTCGGCCGCGAAGCCATGGGCTCGGGCGACGTCAAACTGATGGTGGGCGCGGCCTGCTTCCTGGGCTGGCCGCAGGCCTGGTTCGCGCTGCTGGTGGCGAGCCTCTTGGGCCTCCCCCTCCTGCTGCTTTTCCGCCGCGTGCGCGGCGGGCGCTGGAAGGATCCGGTCCCCTTCGGGCCGGCGCTGGCGATCGGATGCGCCATCGCCGCCTGGGACCTGCTCGGCGGCGCGCCGGTGCTGCCAAGCTGGCTGGGTTTCGGCCCGCTTTGACTTCAACACGGTAGAGGAACATGCCCGTTTTCGGATCTCCCCTCATCGGCCTGGACATCGGCACCAGCTCCATCAAGCTGGTGCAGTTGATTGCCTCGGGCAAGGACCGTTGGACCCTGCAGGCCTTCGCCATGCAGGACCTCAGCGACGAGGCCGTCGAGGAGATCGACGCGGACCTGCGCGCCTCGGTGGTGGGCCTGGCCCTGAAGAAGGCCTTCAAGTCCTCCAAGGCCTCCGGCCGCAAGGTGGTGACCGCGGTCAGCGGCGACGCCGTGATCGTGCGCTACGTGAAGCTGCCCTTCATGAGCCCGGCCGAGCTGAAGAACGTCATCAGCTACGAGGCCGAGCAGCACATCCCCCTGCCGATCGACCAGGTGATCCTGGACCACCACATCCTGGGCACCCTGGACGAGGACGGCCAGCGGAAGCTGGAGGTCCTGCTGGTGGCCGCCAAGACCGACATGGTCGACGACCGCCTGAGCCTGCTCAAGGCCGCCCACCTGAAGCCCTCGGTCATCGACGTCGACAGCTTCGCCATGGAGAACGCCTACCTCGCCAACTACGGCGTCGAGAAGGGCGAGACCGTGGCGCTGGTGAACATCGGCGCCAAGACCACCACGATCAACGTCATCGAGGACGGGGTCTCCCACCTCACCCGCGATTTCGCGGTGGCGGGCAACCAGTTCACCAAACAGATGCAGACGGAAATGAGCCTGGGCTTCCCGCAGGCGGAGGAGCTCAAGCGCCAGCAGGGCCAGGTCGCCATCGAAAGCGACGAGATCATGCTGACGAGCATGCCCGACAAGGATGACCGTTCCATGGCCATCTCCGAGGCGGTCACGCCCGTGCTGAACAAGATGCTCAGCGAGTTCCGGCGCTCCTTCGACTTCTACGAGAACTCGATCAAGAAGCGGCCCATCTCCAAGGTCCTGCTCTCCGGCGGCGGCGCCAGGCTCAAGAACATCGAGAAGTTCTTCGCCGACAAGCTGGGCGTGGCCACGGAGATCGCCGATCCCTTCCGGCGGGTGGACATCCCCAAGGGCATGGACGCGGAAAGCATACGCGCGGCCGCGCCGGCCCTCATGGTCGGCATCGGTCTGGCGCTGCGCAAAGGCTCGGCGCTATGATCCAGCTGAACCTTCTCCCCCCAAAGGTCCGCGAAGCCGAGCTGCTGCGCAAGATCCTGATCGTGGCGGCGGTGGCCTACGCGATCGGCGGCGCCTGGGTGGCCTGGCAGTGGACCCTGAACGAGGCCAAGGTCAAGCTGGCGCAAAGGGCCGTGGAGCGGGTGCAGGCCCAGCTGAACTCGCCTGAGCTGCAGGTGGCGGTGCAGGCGGTGCAGAAATTCGCCGACGACATGGCCGCGGTGAAGGCCAAGGCCTCGGTGGTGAACGAATACCGCAAGCAGCAGGTCTCGCTGCTGCGCCTGCTCGACGCGGTCCCGGACTGGACCATGAACGGCCAGGTCTGGTTCCTGATCCTCTCGGCGCCCGTCTCCCCGAGCCGCGGCCCGGCCGGCCGGACCGTGGAGCTGACCGGAGCCACCCTCTCCCGCAGCTTCTTCGTGAAGTACTTCGATTTCATGCAGGGGCAGCCCTTGGTGAACAACCTCTCCCTGGACTCCCCGCCGGCGGCGGTGTTCATCCACAACACCCAAGTCGTCCAGTTCCGGCTTGGCTTCACGGTCCCGGACCTGCCATGAACCAGAAATATTGGATCGTGATCGGCGGGCTGGCCTTGGGCCTGGCGCTCCTCACCTTCGCCGGGTGGCGCTTCCTGGTGCATCCCCTGTCGGCGGACTACGCCGCCGCGGTGGCGCAGAAGGCCGTCATCGACGCGCAGCTCCAGACCGCCCGCGACACCGCGGCGCAGTTCAGCAAGTTCAGGGCCCAGGAGGAGGACATGCGCCGGGACCTGGAGTTCTACAGCAGCCGCACCGACGGGCGCCTGAACGCCGTCGAGGTCAGCCAGATGCTCACCACCCTGGGCAAGGGCCTGGGGCTGGGCAACTGGCTCATCACCGTGGCCAAGCAGCCCAGCATCGGCGGCATAGGGCAGTACGCGGTGCAGCTCAGCTTCAAGTCCGACTTCGAGCGCCTTGGCGGCTTCCTCAACGCCTGCGTGAGCCAGCGGCGCATCATCGTGCCCACCGGCATCACCATCAACTCGGTGGACGACCCCAACGGGGTCTACAACGACACCATGACCGTGAGCCTGAACATGACCGTGTACGGCGGCCTGGATGCCAAGGCCGGAGGGAGGATCTGATGCGCGCCCGGGCGTTCCTGATCGCGTTGGCCCTGATCCTGGCGGCCGTGGGAGGACTGAAGGCGCTGGAGCGGGCCTCGGCCGAGATGCTGAGGGACGCGGAAACGAGCACGCAGGACGAGGCCTCGCTGAAGCCCCTCTTCCTGTTCGCCATGCGCGGCCGCGGGGACCCCTTCATGCCCTACCCCGTGCTGGGCACCGCCGCCACGCCGGTGAAGGCCTTCGACATCAACGCCCTGGTCTTCTCGGGCACCCTCGAAGTGCAGGGGCAGCTGGCCGCCCTCTTCATGGACGACCGCAACCGCACCTACTTCCTGCGGGGCAACTGCCTCTACGATCCCGCGGACAAGGTCGTCCCGGGCGTCCACGGCAGCATCGCCCAGACCGACACGGACAATGAGGTCACCCTGACCCAGGGCGGGAGCAAGCTCGCCTTCACCAGCCAGCGCGTTTCCAAGCGACTGGCCCAGGACAGCCAACCTTGAACGAGGATTCCATGGCCCAGCGACTGCGAAATCCCATTGTGCTCATCGCCGCAGCCCTGCTGCTGGCGGCGGCTCCCCTGCGGGCCATGAAGCTGGGGCGCATCAGCCTGCTGAAAGGCTCCGGGGGATACGTCCTGCAGGCCCAGACGGACGGCCTCGCCGCGCCCACCCTGCAGACCGCCGACGGCAAGCTGATCATCGTGGTGCCCGGCGGCGAACGCAGCCTGAAGGCCATCAGCCTGGCCAAGGGCCCGGTGGCGCGCATCCGCTTCGGCATGGAAGGCTCGGACCTGCACATCGTGCTTGACCTGAGGGAAGCCGCGCACGGAAGGATCGCGCGCGTGGACGCCACGGGCTTCGCCATCGTCCTGCTGGCCGACGACTCCGCACCGGCCAAGGCGGCCGCCGCCCCCGAACCCACCGCCGCGGCCACCGCGGACGACACCGCCATGGACGTCTCGGCCACGGGGACGGTCAGCCTGGACCCCTCCCAGGTCGGCTACACCTACCGGGTCGTGGACCTGTCCCTGGGCGGCGACGAGAAACACAGCGAGCTGGTCGTGAGCGCGGACGGGCCCGCCAGCTACTCATCCTCGGTGCGCCAGGACGGCCGCCTGCTGCGCCTGGATTTCCTCAACAGCACCCTGGCCTGGAGCGGCGACGAGAAGACGCTCAAGGACGACGCCATCGCCGGCGTGGTGATCAAGCAGCTCAGCATCGAGGGCGAGTCCAGGGTGCGCGTCGACATCCAGCTGACGGGCAAGCTCGATTACGCCTTCAAGCGGGACCAGAACCAGCTGGTGGTGCGCCTGGCGCGCCCCATCAAGACCCCGGCCGTCGCCGCCGCGGGCGACCTGAACACGCCGGTGAGCCTGGACGTGCAGAACGCCGACCTGGTGGGCGTGCTGAAGGCCCTGTGTGAGCAGGCCGGCTTCGAGTACCAGTTCACCCGTTCGCTCCTCGCCAAGGTCCCGCCGGAGTCCCTGGTGACCATGAAGGCGGAAGGCCGGCCCTTCCACGAGGTGCTGGACACCCTGCTGGCCCAGGACCAGGACCGCGAGATGCGCCTTGGCAACACCATCTACATGGGCACGGAGCTGGAGATCGGGACGCGCCGCGCCAGCCTGCCGGTCGTCTCCGTGCCCTACGAGCCCAAATACCTGACCAGCACGCAGATCATGAGCTACCTCAACGACCGCTACGTGTACGACGACGCCGAGCGCGACCGGCTCAAGGGCATCGTCGCGGACCCGCGCGACCCCACCGCCATGCTGCTCGTCGGCACCCCCGACGAGGTCAAGGGCTGGGAGACCATCATCAAGCAGGTGGACGTGCCCGACGCCGGCGACGAGGGCGGTGAGGACAGCGGCGGCATGCGCACCCAGGTTTTCCACCTCGACTACCTGGACAACTCCAACGTGGGGCTCATCGACGGGGCCATCGCCCAGCTCTATCCCGTCGGCGAGACAGCGCCCACGCCCCTGATCGACTCCTCCACGCGCACCCTGGTGGTGACGACGCGCCCCAAGTACATGCGCAAGATCGCCGACATCCTCTCCAAGATCGACATACGGCCCCTGCAGGTGAACATCGAGGGCAAGATCATCGAGGTGGACCAGGCGGTCTCCTCGGAGCTGGGCGTCAACTGGCAGGCCTCTTCGGCCTCTGAGAACCCGGGTATCACCAGCGCCGGCTTCGTCCCTGGCATCGCGCCCATCCTGACCAGCCAGCTGAGCTACGGCACCGTCCTGGATATGGCGAAGATCAACGCAACGCTCCAGGCCATGATCCAGACCAACAAGGCCGACCTGATCTCGGCGCCGAACATCACCACGGTGGACAACATGCCGGCGACCATCCAGTCGACCCAGACCCAAGTCTATGTGCAGACCACCACGACGATCTCCAACGGCAACGTCACCAACGCCAATGCCTTCACCCTGAGCCCCGTGCCCCTGGAGCTGGTGGTGACCCCGAAGATCAGCCGCGGCGACCGCAAGGTCCTGATGAACATCAACTTCAACCTGACCACCACCGACGGCCAGGCCCCGGTCGTGGGCGCGCCCCTGCCCACCAACCAGCAGCAGGCCATCACCAACGTCAGCGTCAACAGCGGCGAGACCTTCGTCATCGGCGGCCTGGTGAAGCAGAACAACACCGAGGAGGTGCAGAAGGTGCCCTTCCTCAGCGACATCCCCCTGCTGGGCCTCCTGTTCCGCTTCAACCAGATCAACAAGTCCAAAGACGACGTCGTGATCTTCATCAAGCCGACCATCGTCGGATACTGATGGCCAACGCATCCGCCCTCTGGCCCCGGTTCCGGACCTGATCCGGAGGGCCGGAGGGCGTTGTTGTTACAAGGAAACCCATGCTCCGTTACCTCACCGCCGGCGAGTCCCACGGGCCCGGCCTGACCGTCATCATCGAGGGCCTTCCAGCCGGCCTGCCCCTGCGCGCGGACCAAGTCGACTTCTGGCTGGCCGAGCGCCAGAAGGGATACGGCCGCGGCGGCCGCATGGCCATCGAGAAAGACCAAGCCCGCATCACCTCCGGGGTGCGCTCCGGCAGGACCCTGGGCTCGCCCCTGGCCTTGTGGGTGGAGAACCGCGACTGGGCCAACTGGACCAAGATCATGGACCCGGCCGAGAACTCGGCCAGCCACGTCAAGGCGGTGAGCATCACCCGCCCCAGGCCCGGGCACGCGGACCTGTCCGGCGGGCTGAAGTACGGGCTGACGGATTTGCGCGACGTCCTTGAGCGCGCCTCCGCCCGCGAGACCACGGTGCGCGTGGGCGCCGGCGCGGTGGCCCTGCGCCTGCTGGAGGAGCTGGGCATAGAGCTGGCGGCGCATGTGGTGCGCCTGGGGGGCGTGGCCCTGACCGGCCCTCCGCCGCCCTTCGCCACCGTCGCCACCAAGCCCTTCGAGTCCGAGGTGCGCTGCGTGGACCCGGCCGTGTCGGCGCGCATGATCAAGAGGATCAAGAAGGCCAAGGCCGAGGGCGACAGCCTGGGCGGCGTCTTCGAGATCAGGGCCAAAGGCCTGCCCCCGGGGCTGGGCTCGCACGTGCAATGGGACCGCAAGGCCGACGGCCGCCTGGCCCGCGCCCTGATGTCCGTCCAGAGCGTCAAGGCCGTGGAAGTGGGCCTCGGGCTCGCGTCCGCGGACCTGCCCGGAAGCAAGGTGCACGACGAGATCGGCTGGAAACCGGCCAAGGGCCGCGACGGCTACCGCCGTTTCACCAACCACGCCGGCGGCATCGAGGGAGGCATGACCACGGGCGAGGAGCTGGTCCTGCGCGCGGCCATGAAGCCCATCCCGACCCTGCTGAAGCCCCTGCGCTCGGTGGACATGGCCGACCACAAGGCCTACCGCGCCAAGTATGAGCGCAGCGACGTCTGCACCGTTCCTGCGGGCGCCGTGGTGGGCCTGGCCGTGTGCGCCTTCGAGCTGGCGACGCTGGTCCTGGAGAAATTCGGCGGCGATTCGCTGGAGCAGCTGAAGGGCAGCCTGGCCGCGTACGGCCGGGAGCTGGAGAAGCGCTGAGGTGAAGGGCCCGGTGGTGCTCATCGGCATGATGGGTTCGGGCAAGACCAGCGTGGGCAGGGAACTGGCGCGGCTCCTGGGCTGCCCGTGGACGGACCTGGACCACGAGATCGAACGCCGCTTTAAGGCCACGGTGGCCGAGCAGTTCGAGGCCCACGGCGAGACGGAGTTCCGGGGGCGTGAACGGGACCTGCTGAGGGAGCTCTGCGCCGGGGGGCCGCTCGTGCTCAGCGCCGGCGGCGGGGTGGTGCTCGACCCCGCGAACAGGGAGCTGCTGAAGGCCCGGACCTGCGTGTTCCTGGACGTCCCCGCGGGGATCCTGGCCGCGCGCCTCGGCGGGAGCCAGGTCCGCCAGAGGCCGCTTTTGCGGGACGCCAAGGACGGCGCCGAGGCCGCGCTGCGTCGGCTCTCCGAGGAACGCGGGCCCCTCTACCGCGCCTGCGCCACGATGACCGTGGACGCCTCGAAAGGGACCCCCTTGGAGCTGGCGCAAGGCATCCGCGACCGCCTTTGAGCGGGCATGTTGACAGCCTGGATTGAAGCGGGGTATATTGAAAAAAGCCTTAATTTCCAAGGGTTTTTCAGGGGAGCCTCCTAGGGACGATGGTCAAGGAAGACGGCGAGATCAAGGAACTGGGCAAGAAGCTCGCCCAGAACCCGGACTCCATGGTCTTTGTGCAGTTGGCGGACGCATACCGACGCGCGGGGGACCTTGAGTCCAGCGTGGAGACTTGTCTGCGCGGCCTGGAACGCCATCCCAACTACGCCACCGCGCGGGTCATCCTGGGGCGCAACTACCTGGACCTGGGCAAGCTCGACGAAGCCGGCGCGGAGTTCCTGAGCATAGAGAAGTCCGACCCGGAAAATATTCTGGCCCACCGCATGCTGGGCCAGATCGCCCTGCAAAAAGGCCATTTCGCCGAGGCCATCGCGCGCCAGCAAAGGGTGCTAGCCCTGGATCCCGACGACGGCACGGCCCAGGAGCTGCTGCAGCAGGCCCTGATGCAGGCCAAGCAAAGCGAGAGCGCGGCCAAGGGCGCGCCCGCGGCGCCGAAGGCTCCGGCCCCGGCTCCTTCGGCGCCCGCCGCCCCCGCCGCGCCCAAGGCGGCGGCCACGGATGAGCAGTCCCAGGCCTTGAAGGTCGCGGACATCTACATCAAGAAGCACGACTTTGAAAAAGCCATAGAGGTCGTCCGGGAGATCCTGTTGGTGTCCCCGGACCATGCCCTGTCCCAGCAGAAGCTGAAGGAAATCGTCGCGCTCAAAGTGGCGGCCTCCGGCGTGGACAAACAACTGGAAGAGAACCGCAAGGCCGAAGAAGAGGCCCGCCGAAAAGCCGAGGAAGAGGCCCGCCGCAAGGCCGAAGAAGCGGCCCGAGCCAAAGCTGAGGAGGAGGTCCGCCGCAAGGCCGAGGAAGAAGCGGCCCGCGCCAAAGCCGAGGAAGAGGCCCGCCGCAAGGCTGAAGAGGCGGCTCGCGCCAAAGCCGAAGAAGAGGCCCGCCGCAAGGCCGAGGAAGAAGCGGGCCGCGCCAAAGCCGAGGAAGAGGCCCGCCGCAAAGCCGAAGAAGCGGCCCGCGCCAAAGCCGAGGAAGAGGCCCATCGCAAGGCCGAAGAGGAGATCCTCCGCAAGGCCGAGGAAGAGACCCGTCGCAAGGCCGCCGAAGAAGCCGCCCGCGGCAAGGCCGAGGAAGAGAGCCGCCGCAAGGCCGAAGAGGAAGCGGCCCGCGGCAAAGCCGAGGAAGAGGCCCGCAGCAAGGCGTCCAAAGCCCCCGACGTCCGCGGGCGGGGCCTGGAGAAGTTCACCCAGGACGACATCCTTTCGGTGATCGCGGGTTCGGCCGAGGATCTCATCGGAAACGACGGCCAGGCGGCGCCCGTGAAGAAATCCGGCGCAAGCCCCGAGGCGCTCGGCGTGATCGAAGCCTTCCTCAAGGCCCAGGCCATCGAGGCCAGCCTCCTGCTGGACGCCAAGGGCGCCATGGTGGATTGCCGCATGCCGGGGGACCCCGCCGCGCTGGCGCAGACTGCCGCGGCCGTGTTCCAGGGCACGGAGCGGGCCGCCTTGAGCGTGGGTTTGGGCGGGCTGAAGCAGGTCATGATCATGGGTCCGGACAACCGCCAGATCCTCTTCCTGAAGCTGGGGGCCGGGGTCTTGGTGGTCCTCACCGGCCGGGAAACCAACGTGGGCCTGCTGCGCGTGGCGGTGCAGGATCTGATGAAGCGGGCCTGAGGGCCCGGGGAAAGGTGCCATGGATTTTAAAGCGGCTTTGAAGGACATGGTCGACAGCGTGGACGGCTCCATCGGCGCGGGCCTGGTGGGCCTGGACGGCCTGGTGATCGACCAGGTGTCCATGAGCGGAGACTTCGACATCACGGTGGTGGGCGCGGAATACGCCACCATCGTCAAGAACTCGTCCAAGGCCGCCCGCAATTTCGGGCTGGGGAAGACCGACGAGATCATGGTGTCGACCGAGAAGGCCACCATGATCATGACCACCGTGGGCGAGGAATACTTCATCGCCCTGGCCCTGGGGCTGGACGGAAATCTTGGACGGGGCCGCCTGGAACTGAAGAAGCAGGCGGCCAAATTCGCGCAGGCTCTCGCTTGAGGCGGACAAATGGCCTTTAAATCCATGATCCAGGCCGCGCGGCACTGGCTGCGCGACGAGCATCCCCAGGTCCGGCGCCGCCGGATGATCGCCACCGGCGTCGGCGTGCTGCTGGTCTGGTTCGTGCTGGGCGGCCGCCAGGGGCTCTTCGCCCTGGCCATGAGCCAGCGCGAGAAGGCCTCCCTGCGCGAGCAGATCGCCGAGCTGACCGTGGACAACGCCGCCCTGCGGACCCAGGCCGACGCCATGGCGCGCGACCCGCAGGCCTGCGAAAAGACGGCCAGGGAGCAGCTCCAGCTGATGCGCCCCGGCGAGATCATCTACCGTTTCCAATAATCCGGGCCCAAGGCCCGTCAAGGAGGAAGCCTTGCCCCTTCCCATGCGGCTGGTCACGGTGGGGTCCGTGGCCCTGGACACCCTCAGCACCCCCCACGGCAAGCGCGCCGGGATCATCGGCGGGGCCGCCACGCACGCTTCGGTGGCGGCCAGTTTTTTTGTGCCGCGCCCAGGGATCGTGGGTGTGGTCGGCGCGGATTTCCCCGAGGCCAACCGCGTCCTCCTGCGCAAGCGCGGGGTGGACCTCGCCGGGCTGGCCACGGCCGAGGGCAAGACCTTCCATTGGACGGGAAGCTATGACGGCGACATGGCCGTGGCCACGACCCTGAGCACGGAACTGGGCGTCTTCGCGGACTTCGACCCCAAGGTGCCGCGGGCCTGGCTGGACGCGCCCTTCCTCTTCCTGGCGAACATCGAGCCGGGCATCCAGGGGCGCGTGCTCGACCAGATGAAGCGCCCCCGCTTCAGCCTGCTGGACACCATGAACCTGTGGATCGCCACGCGGCGCGAGGCCCTGCTGAAGGTCGTCAAGCGGGTGGACGCGGTGGTCCTCAACGACCAGGAGATACGCCAGCTCACGGGCGAGCATTCGCTCATCAAGGCCGCCGCCGCCTGCCTGCGCATGGGCCCCAAGACCGTCTTCCTCAAGCGCGGGGAGCACGGCGCCAGCCTGATCGGCAGGAAGGAGTTCTTCCACCTGCCGGCCTACCCCACGGCTAAAGTGGTGGACCCCACCGGCGCCGGGGACAGCTTCGCCGGCGGCCTGATGGGCTGGCTGGCGGACAAGGGCAAGACGCGGCCCAAGGACCTGCGTCGCGCCATGGCCGCCGGGGTGGTTCTGTCGAGCTTCCAGGTCGAGGGCTTCTCCCTGGAGCGCACCGTGCGCCTGAAGGCCTCCGAGATCGCCGCCCGCCTGAAGGCCCTGCGGGCCATGACCGAGTTCTGAGCTGGGCATGGGCCTTTCCCGCGCCGAGCGCGCCCTGGCGGCACGGCTGAAAAAATCCTTCAAAGGCGCCCGTTACGCCCACACCCGCGGCGTGGTGCAAACCGCCCGGGCCCTGGCCGCGCGGTACGGGGTGGATCCCGAACGCGCGGCCAAGGCCGCCTGGCTGCACGATTGCGCCAAGGCCCTGGAACGCGAGGACCTCAAGCCCCTGCTGGCGCGGGCCCGCCTGGACGCCCATGAGAAGGCCCTGCCGGCCCTCTGGCACGCCCCGGTGGGGGCCTTCCTGGCCCGCCGCGACTACGGGGTCAAGGACGCCGAGATCCTGAAGGCGATCCGCTTCCACAGCACCGGAGCCCCCGGCCAGACCCCCCTGCAAAAACTGCTCTTTGTGTCGGACTACATCGAGCCCGGCCGGCCGGCCTGGCCCGAGCTCCCCGCCCTGAGGCGCCTGGCCCGCAAGGACCTGGACGCCGCCTGGAGCCAGGTGCTCAGGCACAAATTGGCGGACCTCCTGCGCCGCGGCCGCCCCCTGCATCCCCGCAGCCTGGCCGCCTACAACAGCTCCCTCAAACGCCCCTAACCCCATGCCCAGCCTGCTCAAACAGCTCAGCGCCCTGGTCCAGGACGCCTTCGAGGCCGCCGGCCTCGAGCGGCGCCACGGCCTGGTCGTGCCCTCGGCGCGGCCCGACCTGTGCCAGTTCCAGTGCAACGGCGCCATGCCGGCGGCCAAGGCCATGGGGATGAACCCGCGCCAGGCGGCGCAGTCCGTGGTGGAACGGCTGCGGGCCCTGCGCGACAAGGTCTTTCAAAGCGTGGAGGCGGTCGGCCCCGGCTTCATCAACCTGACCTGCGGGGACGCCTGGCTGGCCACGCAGGTCCGCGCGGCCGCCCTGGACCCGAAGCTGGGGGCCCCCGTGTCCGAAACGGGCATGGTCTTCCTGGATTTCGGCGGGCCCAACGTGGCCAAGCCCCTGCATGTGGGACATCTGCGTTCCGCCATCATCGGCGACTGCCTCCAGCGCCTGCACCGCTTCATCGGGGCCGAGGTCCTCAGCGACATACACCTGGGAGACTGGGGCACGCAGATGGGCATGCTCATCGAGGCCGTGCGCGAGGAGCAGCCTGGCCTGCCCTATTTCGTCGAAAGCGCCGGCGGGCCTTTCCCGACGGCGAGCCCGGTGAGCCTGGCGGACCTGGAACGCCTGTATCCGGCCATGAGCGCGCGCTGCAAGGTCGACCCGGCCGCCGCGGAAAAAGCGCGCGCCGCCACCCGCGCGCTGCAGGCGGGGCGGCCCGGATACCGGGCCCTGTGGCGCCACTTCGTGGACGTCAGCATCGCCGCGATCAAGGCGGATTTCGCGGGCCTGGGCGTGTCCTGGGACCTCTGGCTGGGCGAGAGCGACAGCCAGGCCGCCATCCCGGCCATGCTCGAGGACCTGCGCGTCCGGGGCGTCAGCGCCATGAGCGAGGGCGCCACGGTCATCCACCTCGACCCCATCGCCAACACGGAAACGCCGCCCCTGCTGCTGGTGAAGTCCGACGGCGGCTACCTCTACGGCACCACGGACCTGGCCGCCCTCAGGGACAGGGTGGCCACGCTCAAGGCCAAGCGCCTGCTCTACGTGGCGGACCGCCGGCAGAGCCTGCACTTCGCCCAGGTCTTCCAGGGCGCGGCCAAGGCCGGCTACCTGGCCGGCGCGGGCGCGGAGCACGTCGCCTTCGGCACGGTCAACGGCAAGGACGGCAAGCCCTACAAGACCCGCGACGGCGGGGTGATGCCCCTGCGCCAGCTGCTGGCGGACGCTCTGGAAAAGGCGGTGGAGCGCCTCAAAGAGAACGGCATGGTGGAGGACCTCCTCAAGGCCGGCCCAGGGAACGATGCCCAGGCGGCCCTGGACAGGATCGCCCGCCAGGTCGCCCTGGCCGCGCTGAAGTTCGCGGACTTGTGCAATCCCCGCGCCGGCGACTACGTCTTCGACCTGGAAAAATTCATGCTCTTCGAGGGCCGCACCGGCCCCTACCTCCTGTATGCCGCCGTGCGCATGAAGAGCATCCTGCGCAAGGCCGCGGAGCGCGGCTTCGAGCCGGGGGAAATGGGGGAGCCGGCCGCCGCGGAGCGCCCCCTGGTCCTGAAGCTGCTTGCCCTGCCCGAGACCCTGGAGCGGGCCGCGGCCGAGAGCGCGCCCAACCTGCTTTGCGACTGGGCCTATGAACTGGCCGGGGTTTTCAGCACCTTTTACCAGAGCTCCAACATCCTGCGCGAGGAGGATCCCGGCCTGCGGGCCTCCTGGCTGGCCCTCACGAAAACCACGCTGAAGGGCCTGGAAACGGTCCTGGGCCTTCTGGGCCTGGAGACGCCGGAGCAGATGTAGCCGGAGGGAAAGGCCCTTGTGGGGCGACTTTCCCGGCTGGATCGGACCCTGGAAATAGGCTAGGATGCGGAACAATGCTTTTGACGACTAAGCGACACTTCGGACAGCCCAAGACAACTGCTCGCGCAGCGGAACGTTGTTCCATTGCCGGCCGTGACATTCCTCCAAACGGACCCGCCATCATCCCCGAAAAACGGATTTTTTCGATGAAGCCAAGGCCGGCCGCGGGCCTGCTCCGCCTCCTGGCCGCGCTGTGCCTGCCCGCGCTCCTGCGCGCGGATCCGACCCTGATCGGGACCGCGTCCATCAGCTCGATCAACAACTACACGGACGGCCCGGTCGCGACCTCCTTCACGAATCCCGGCGGTTCGAACCTGGTGCTCATCGTCCGCGTGCTCATGGCCACTCCCAGCTCAGGGAGCACCACCACGAATGAGATCTCCAACGTCAGCTTCGGAGCGCAAAATTTCGTGCGTTACGACTCCGTGGTGGTGAACACCAGCAACGGGGCCACGGACCTTGAGACCTGGTACCTGGTCGCGCCCGCCACGGGGACACAGAACGTGACCGTTTCGTGGAGCACGCCGAACCTGTACTACAACATCATGGTTTCCGCCGACCTTTTTGACGACGCCAGCCAGACCGTGCCCATCGTCAACAGCAACCTCAACGCCTCCGTGTCCAGCGTGACGAGCTACACCGCCAGCATGACCACCATCGGCCCAAACAACACCATGTCGAGCTTTTTGATCGCCGGCGCCGACGACGCCAACACCACCGTCGCCACCTCCGCGAACGAGGAGTTCTTCACCGGCCCCGACGAGCCCAGCAACGCCTACGCCTCCTATGTGCAGACCACGGCGCCGGGGACCTACACCATCACCTACACCATGTCGAACAACTCCAACCCGACCTGGCAGTCCCAGAACATCGAGATCGGGTCCATCGCGGTCCCCAGCCCGACCGACAGCCCCACGGCGACCCCCAGCTCCACCCCCACGGTCACTCCCAGCGCGACCGCCACCGGCACGCCGACGGCCTCCCCGACGCGCACGGACACGCCGACCCCCGGCCCCACGGCCACGGCCGCGCCGCCCACCTCGACGCCCTCCCCGGCCGGCTACCTGAGCCTCACGCGCGGCTATCCCAACCCCGACCCCTCCAAGGGGCCCCTGTGGCTGCCCTATGTGCTTACCTGCGACGCCACCGTGAACATCCGCATCTACGACGTGGCCGGCGAGACCGTGCGCGACCTGGCGCCCTTCGCGGGCCAGACGGGAGAGAACGAGGAATACTGGGACGGCCACAACGGCGCGGGCCAGGCCGTCGCCAACGGCGTCTACATCGGCCACATCACCGCCACCGCCTTCGGGCAGTCCCAGGACGTCTGGGTCAAGATGGCGATCGCGCGATGAGGGCCCCCATGCTTCGTTCCCGCGTTTTGCTGCTCCTGCTGGCCTGCCTGGCCGCGTCCTTGAGCGCGGGCGAGGAGTCGGTGGGCACGACCTCGGCCAACTTCCTCAAGATCCCCTACTCCGCCCGCGCCGCGGGCATGGGCGAGGCCTACACCGCCGTTTCCGACGACGAAGCCGCCCTGGTGTACAACCCCGCCGGCGCGGCCCAGATGGTGCAGAGCGAGCTGTCCGCCACGAACGTGGAGTGGTTCCAGGGCATAGACCTGGAGCACCTGGGCGACATCACGCCGGTGGAGGGCATCGGCAGCCTGGGCCTGGGCATCACCTTCCTCAACGACGGCAGCCTGGTGGGCACCAAGCGCATCGCCAACAACGGCTCCGCCGACGCCCTGGGCAACTACATCACCACGGGCACCTTCACGCCCTATGACCTGGCCATCAACCTGCTGTGGGCCTACCAGCCCGCCGAGCACTGGGACGTCGGCGTCGGGGCGCAGATCATCCAGGAGGCCATAGACACCAACAGCGGTTGGGGCGCGGGCTTGGACCTGGGCGCCCAGCGCACGGACCTTTTCGGCTGGCTGGACGCCGGCCTGGAGGTGCAGAACCTGGGCACCACCATCGAGGTGGGCTCCTCGGCCTCCAGCGAGCCGGTCACCCTGGCGGGCGGCCTGGCCGGGCGCTTCCTGAAGCGCACCCTGACCCTGGCCGCGAACGTGGCGGTGCCCATGGACAACAGCGTGATCCCCAGCGTGGGCGCGGAATGGTGGGTGGCCCAGCCCCTGGCCTTGAGGCTGGGCTGGATGGGCGGCTACGCCAGCCAGCCCACCGCGGGACTGGGCTTCCGCTATGAAAGCTTCCTGCTGGACTACGCCTACCAGCCCTTCAGCGAGCTGGGCGACACCAGCCGCTTCACCCTCAGCGTGGTCTTCGGCGGACCCGAGACCAAGCTGCTGGCCCTGCGGCCCCTGCTCGGACCGATCGGGGACCCTGCCTGGCGCGAGGGCGACTTCGAGCTGGAACCCGACCGCCCGGACTCGGTGGTGGCCTGGCACCTGGACCTGATCGGCCCGGATGGGACCGTGCGCAGGACCTGGTCCGGCGACGGACCGGCGCCCGAGAAGCTGCCCTGGGACGGCAAGGACGGCCAGGACAAGGTCCTGCCCGACGGCCTGTACACCGGCCGCCTGGAGGTGGACTATCCCGCGGGCCTGAAGGCCAAGGCCGATAGCACGCCCGTGGAGCTGGATTCGACCCCGCCGAGCATCACCCTGGACGAGGACCCGGTGCGGGTGCGGCCGGACGCGCGCGGCGAGCTCCTGATCCCCGCGAAGCTGAGCCTGGGCGCCCAGGACAAGAACGGGATCGGCGGCTGGAAGCTGGAGGTCACGGACCAGGCGGGCAAGCCGATCAAGATCTTCAGCGGCCAGGGCCAGCCCCCGGCGCAGATGGACTGGGACGGCTCCGACGACCAGGGCGGCTTCATCAACAGCGGCAGCAACTATTACTTCTGGCCCTTCGCCGAGGACAAGCTGGGCAACTGGGGCCGCGGCCAGCCCAAGGCCCTGATCGTCCTGCTCAAGGAGATCCATTTCGACCTGGCCAGCGACGCGCTCTTCGAGCCCGGCAAGGCGGACGTGCGCATCAGCGCCTACCACCAGCTGGCGGCCCTGAAGGACATGATCCTGAAACAGGAGCCCGCCGGCCTGACCGGCACGGCCGGCACGACGGTTAAGGTGGACATCGTGGGCTACACGGACAACACTCCGGTGGTGATGAGCGTGTACCACGACAACCAATCCCTGTCCCTGGCGCGGGCGCAGGCCGTGGCGAAGTTCCTGGTGGTGCTCATGGGCATGGACCCGTCCATGCTCAACCCCGTCGGCATGGGGGAGGCCGACCCCAAGGCCAGCAACGACACGCCCGAGGGCCGCGAAACCAACCGCCGCGTTCAGGTCGTCATCCACGTCAACGCCTACCAGTAGCGGGGGCGGATTTTCGCAGAGGCTAAGCGTGTCCCTTGAGCAGCCCTTGTCGGCCGGGCGGCCCGGCCTGAACGCGCCGGTGCCGGCCCCTCTGGGGCGCTTGGCTTTCGCCGCCTTGTTCGTCCTGTTGGGCTTTTTGGCGGCGACCTGTTACGCCCTCTGGATCGGGAGCCACGGGGCGCCTTGGCCCTGGAACGACTTCATGTACGACTCCAATTTCAGCGGCGAAGACCTGTTCATATCCGTGCGCGTGGCCGCCCATTTGAACCCGTATTTTTATAAAGCCATGTATTGCCCCTTCACCTACCTGGTCCTGCACGCCTTCAGGGACTGCCTGACCCAAAACCTTTTCAGCGGCTACCTGCGCCTGAGCGAGGCCTGCTACATCCTGGTCAGCGGACTGGCGGCCTATATGGCCTTTGGACGCAGCTGGACGGCCCTGGCCGCGGCCTTCCTGCTTTCGGTCATCGCCTTGGCCAGCTATCCCCTCCAGTTCGCTTTGGACCGCGGCAACCTGGAAGCCCTGCTCGGCGTGGTGTGTTTCCTGTCAGTGCTGCTGCTCTACGAGGACCGGCCCATCGCCGCGGCCTTGGTCCTGTCCCTGGCCATCGCGGTGAAGATCTACCCCGTGGCGCTGTGCGTGTTGTTCTGGGCGCGTGGCCAGCGGAAGGCCGCCGTCCTGGCCGTCCTGGCGGCCTTCGGGCTGACGGTTTTGGGCCTGGTCAGCCTGGTCGGGGGCCTTGGCCCCAATGTGCTGGGCATGCTCAAGGGTCTGGAACAGTACCGCGAAGGGGGCATCCGCGGATTGATGACCATGAAGTATTGCGCGGATCCCTACAATTTTCTGCGCGTGATCGGGATCGGGTTCCGCGCGAAAAAGATCTCCTTCCTGTCCACGGTCCTGCCGAACATGGTGCGCTTCTACCCGGTCTTTTCCATACCCGCGGCCGTGGCCTGCTCGTCCTACGCCCTCTGGTCCACGGCGCCCTTCCACCGGCGCCTTTTGGCGGTCACCCTGGTCCTCATGCTCTTTCCCTACGCAGCCAACGACTACAAGCTGGTCTACCTGATCTCGGTGCTTTGGTTCATGGCCGTGGCGCCGGAGCCCTGGACCCGCCTGGACCGAGTCGCCTTCCTGGCCCTCTGCCTGCTCTTGATCCCGAAAAACTATCTTTTCTTGTACCTGAACGTCAGCTTCTCCTGCCTGATCAGCCCGCTGCTGATGATGGGCCTGCTGGCCACCCTGGCCCTGGACCGGGGGTCCTGGCCGGCCAAAAAGGCGGCCTAGGGTTCCAAGGTCCAAGTTTTCTTCAGACGGATGTCCCGCGACGAGGATCCCACCCGGATTTCATAGCTGCCCGGGTCCCCGCGCCACTGCCGCCTTTTTTCGTCCCAATACGAAAATGCCCTGCCGTTCAGGCTCATCTCCACCCGCACAGCCTTTGCTCGCTTGAGCAGGACCCTTTGGAAGGCCTTCAATTCCTGGAAAGGCCGTTCCACGCGCGCGCGCAGGGGACGGACATAGACCTGGGCCACCTCGGCGCCGTCCCGGCTTCCACGCCGGAATACCAGGCCAGCAGCAGGGCGGACACCCGGCGGACCCAGGCCCCCATGTCCACCGGGGATCCCGCGTTGGGCACCACCACGGTGCGGGGATTGGCCTTCAAGACCGCCTGGATCAGCTCGTCCTGGCCGGGGGGCAGGCCGAAGCTGTCGCGGTCATAGCCCTCGGTTTCATAGCGGTCGGAGAGTCCGGCGAAGACGATGGCCACGTCGGAACGCCGCGCCGCGTCCACGGCCTCCTGCAGGAGCCGGGCCGGCGTCTCCTGCAGACCCAGGGTGACCGAGGCGTCTCCATAGGCCTGGTAATACTCCAGCTTCAGGTCCTAGGAACGGCCCGCCACCAGGCGTAGGCGAACGCTGCGGGTCTGGGCCGCATGGTCGCTCCAGTTTTCGATGAGGAGCTTGCCGTCCACAAAGAGCCGGTATCCGCCGTCCCCGCGCACGCCCAGCAGGCTGTCGCCGCCCTGGGCCGGCGCCAAACGGCCCCGCCAGCGGGCCGAGAACAGGTTGTGGGGAATGCCGGGTCCGGGCGAGCCGTCGCCGCGCCAGTCGTGGTCCAAGGTTTTCTCGGTGCGCACCGGGCTGGGCGTTCCGGACAGGTCTTTGTTTGTGAAGTATTCCGCCCCAGCTTCCGCAGGCAGGAGGCGGAATACTTTTGTGGGGGATGGCCAAAGAGGCCCAGCTCGAAGAGCACCCTGAGGATGCGCCGCGCGGCATCGTCCACGGCTGTCCGGGGCAGGCGTCCGCTCTCCAAATCCGGGAGGAGCCGCAGGACCAGGGAGTTGCCCGGGCCGGGCATTTCCAGGTCCAGGCCGGCCGACAGCGCGCCAGCGCCCCCGTGGGCGGCGCCCCAGTCCGACACCACGAATTGGAGGATCGACCAAGTCAAACAACGTTTCTCTCGTGAACCCTGTCCACCACGCCCAATTCCACGGCTTCTTTGGGAGTCAGCCAGGTGTCGACGTCCCGCAACAATTGGGCCTCGACTTCCATAGCATCCTTGAGTTTCGTGCATTCCATGTAATGGTCCAGGATGCGCCGGTGGGTCAAATCCTCTATTTTCCTGCGGGCCACCAGACCGCTGTAGTTTCCTCCTGAGAGGGTCCAAAAGCGGTGGCTCATGAGGGTCGCCCGTGGTGTCAGTACCCGATGCCCTGGGGCACCGGCCATGAGCACGCTCAGCCCCATGCTGGCGACAAGGCCGAATCCGGTCGTGTACACGGGGAGGCGGGACCACTGCATGAGGTCGATGAGCGCAAAGCCGGCGTCCACGCTGCCGCCCGGGCAACTGATCATTAGTTGGATGAAGTCCGTTTTCGGCTGTAGGTTCATCTCGATGATGCGGCGGTTCAACTGGGAGGCCTGCCCGGTGTCCAGCTCCCCACATAGAAAGATCAAACCGCGATCGTCGAGAACATTGCCCTTTTTTTCATCCTCCATGGAATCTCCTTTAGAAAATCGGGGTCTGGATCCCCGGTTTGAAGAGCAATTTGAGGGCAGCGGCGACGTATTTTTCCATAATGATCCCCGGAACTTCGTCGTTTTCTTCGATTCGCTGAAGAGCCAAGGCCCAACGGGCCAGTAGTTCAATTCTTTCTGTCCGCAAGCCAAGCAACTGAGCCATCAGTCCTGGATCGCATACTTGAAGTTGTCTCCGTTCCAGACCCACCAGGACGGGTTGCAATTTTATCCTTGGTTTTGAACGTACCGTGATCCAAGGCCCCAGGGCCTGAGGGCTGAACCGTTCCGGTGGCACGATTTCTGCCATCAGGCAGAGCACTCCCAGTCCGCCCGCTTCGGCGAACGCGCCCGCTAGGCGCCAGGCGGCGGCCTCTTTTTCGCCCTCCGCCCGCGCGATGGTCAGGACGGGCAGTCCGTTGGTGAGGCTGCATGCCTCCACCGCGCGCCGGAGATCCGCTGGATCGATCCCGGAACTATTGGTGTCCTTGGGCATCAGGTCCTGGAGGTTGACCGTCCGTGCCGTTCGTCCCAGGCAATGGGCCAAGTATGCGAGACTGTCCCATTGATCCGAGTCGTCACCGCGAAGGAGCACTTTAAGCCCCCTTCCGGTTCGGCGATTATCCTCATAGGAAAAGAGCGCGTTCTTTTTCCAGAGATGGGCCAGGCTTTGCAGGCTTCGCCGACTTTCCCGGTCCAAGCCGATCCGGCCGGCACGGGAGGTCCTGTCCAGATTTTTCCAATCCAAGAGGCCATGCAGTTGGGTGCTGACGGCCGCCTGCATTTCAGTCCAGGAGATGTCCTCCTGTGCGCTTCCCAAATTGAGACGCGCGGCCGCGTTGCGGATGAGACCGCCGCTGATGTCGTAAATCCTGGAAGCTCGGTCGAGGATCGCGGATACGATGGGTCTTTTTAGATGGCGTCGCCATAATTCAGACCTGTGGGTGTCATCGGTCTCGCCATAGGAGATCTGGGTAGGGAAGCGTCGTTGGAATGCTTCGCTCAGGCGCAGCCAGCCCTGGTTGATGGCTGCGATGACGACGCCGTCATGGTCTTGCAGGAGCTGCAAAAGCGTGGCTGCTTCGGAGGATGGGCCGTTTAGGTGGTTTTCTTTGTCGAGCCAACGGCCGCATTCGTCGAAAAAGATCGCCGCCCCCTCGATCTGTGCCGCCGCCGCCGCTTTCTCGATCAGGTCGGCCTCAAAATCCGGGTTTTGTGTCCTGACCAGGAGCAAGGGCAGACCCAATTCTCCGGCTATGGCCCTCGCGGTCAGGGTTTTGCCGGCGCCGGAACGCCCCCAAAGCAGGACGGACTTGCCTCCACCCTGGTCCGCGCGGCAAAGCGCCAAAAATTGCTCCAATTGCGGCCTTTGTGTCTTGGTCAGAATAACGTCCGCAAGACGCTCGGTCGGAAGGACCAGCCTTAGGCCGGGGTCCAACACCCGTTCGCCCTGTTCGTCTCCTGGATAAAGCAATGAAGACAGGAAAGAGGTCAGCCGCACTCCTCCGTCCAGCGGGGTGGCCGCGCCGCTCCTCTCGATCAAACGTTTGGCCGCGAGGCCGGATTGGGGCAGCAATCGTTCTGCTATGCGTTGACGCAGTCGCTGATCATTGCCGCCGAGCCATTGCACCATTCTTTCGGCGCTTAGGGCGTTCTTGCGCGTGAACATGTCGTCATCCCAGCCATCCGTGGTGCCTTTTTTTGAACGGAGTTTTCTGCGTAAATCGAGGTGAAGTCCCTCGAGGTAGAGGGCGGCAAGAATGAGCCTGTCCAGAGGGTCATGCGCTAAATGGGCCACTCTGCCGGCAACGCTGTCGGCATTGTTTTCACAAACCTTCAGAGCAACTAAAATAGCGTCTGTGCCGGGGTCCGCCCCCATCCCGGCGCGGCACAGCAAGGTCCGCATCCACGAAGAATCGGGACCCTCAATTCCCGTCTCTAAGTCCACGGCCGTTGGGGACGGCGATGCAGTTTCCGGGTTCAAAATGCCTCCAAAAAGGAAGAGGCGGGGGCCCCGCTTCGGGGACCTCCGCCTCTTTGTCATTCCAGCTGTTCAAAAGGATCGTAATTTTTCGGACATCCGGACTTTAGCACTCCATGGTATCGCTGTCAAATCGGGACCACCGAATGGGCCTTGGACTTTGTACGAGCTAGTACCCGTCCCTGTCCTGGTGCCCTTCCGAGGTCTCGTCCTTGTCCTGGTCCATGGTTTCCCCGGACTTTCCGCCAAAAACCCCATCCATTTCCGTCTTGGCCGCGGCGAAGTCCGCGCGGAAACCCGGGTCCTGGAACAGGCTCTGGGCGATGGCCGCCGCGCTCAAGCGCCCGGCGTCCACGTCGCTGGGGTAGTGCACCCCGGCCAGCAGACGGCGTTGGCCGAAGAGGATGCCCCGGGCGTGCAGCTCCGCGGAGCGCTCCGGAAGGAGGTCGGCCAGGATGGTGCCCATCAGGTTTCCGGACGTGGAATGCCCGCTGGGATAGGCGGTCGTGGCCGGCACCATGCCCACCGGCTTGATCCGCGCATCCACCCAGGAGGGGCGTTTGCGGCCCCAGTAGGCCTGGGCCTTGGACATGGGGACATGCACGGTGGCGAGGATGCGCAGGAAGAGCTGGTTCGTCTTGGGCAGGTTCCCGGCCGCGAATTTTTCGCCCAGCACGTCCTTGAAGACGTACACGGTGATGACCTGGTCCGCGATGCAGGCTTTTTCGTCCATGGCGGTCCGCCCCTTTTGGATGCGCAGCAGGGCCTGCAGCTCCCGGCGCGTTTCGGCCGCGCCCGGGGGCGGCGGCAGGATCCGGGTGAGGTCTATCTGCCTGGCCACGGCATAGGGAAGGGCGGCGGGAGCGGACGGCGGGTCAGCGTGCAAAGCGAGCGCGGGCAGCAGCATGAGCGCCATGGCCGCGAGCGCCGTGCCTTTGGCCATGCCTCCCTTGGACGGCGCTTTCCGGGCCGCCCTCAAGGCATCCACGGACCAGGGGCCCGGACCGTACCAGAGGAGAAGCACGGAGCAAAGCAATTGGGCGATGTCATCCCGGCCTTCATGGAGCACGGCGTAGAAGCCCTGGATGGGCGGGACGGGCGGCGCGGGCAGCGGATTCGTGCCCAGGTACATGGGGATCTTGGTGCTGAGGATCGCGACGATCATTTCCCCGATGAACAGCAGCGCGAAGGGCCGGGTCATGAAGCCGGCGAGCAGGGCCAAACCGCCCGTGATCTCCAGCACCGCGATGGCCGGGGCCAGCACTTCCGGCATGGGCATGCCCAGCTTGGTGAAACGGATGATGCCCTGGCTGGCGAAGAGGAACTTGATCACGCCTTCCCAAAAAAAGGTCCAGCCCGCGACAAAGCGGATCAGCACAGCCCCATTGGCTGCGTCGGTTTTGGGATCGAACAGTCGTTTCAACAGCGTTTCCATAGCTTCCTCAGAGAGTGGCCGGCTTCAGATCGCCGAGACCTGACATTGGTGCGCGAGTTTCTTCAGTTGCTCCAGGCCGAGTTCAGCGACCAGGATGTGGAAATGCCCTTTGTGCTGCCAAGCCACCAGGCTGTAGGGGCTTCCGGAGTCGGCAAAGAGCTGGTCCTGGGGAAGCGTCAGGGGGCACAGGACCTTGGGGTCGCCCACAAAGAGGCTCACCGTCTTGCCCTGGGAGCGGTACACGTCCAGGGCCACGGTCTGCCCCCTCAGCACGCTGAGCCGGGCGCCCACGAGCTGCGCGTCCGGCATCTCCGGCACGTGCACGGGGTGCCCCAGGTTCTTGGCCAGCCAGGCCGCCACCATGGGCTGGGAGCTGGAGCGGTATTGCACTTCGGTGTCGGCCTGGCTGTGGGTCTGGTGGTCGTCGCGGTAGAACTGGGTCCAGGCGTCCTGGGCGCCGCGCTGGGGCAGCAGGAGCGTCAGGAGCGCCACCAGGGCGGCCCCGGCCAGCACGCCCCCGCCCAGCCAAGCCAGGGGACGGAGCCGCTGCTTGGGCGGGAACGCGGCGCTGTCCAGTCCCCTCAGCACCCGGGCCCTGAGGTCCGCGGGGGCCTGGAGCCTGGGGAGATGCCCCTTGAGTCCCTTCACAAAGGAAGCGTGCCGCTTGGCCTCGCTCGCGCATTGCGGGCAGACGGACAGATGGCGTTCCAGGGCCAGACCGTCGAGCTGGGACAGTTCCTGGTCCACCCAGGCCGGAATCAAAGCGCGGGCATCTGCACAGGTCACGGCCGCCTCCCTTGTTGGTCCACTTCGCCGGCCAAGAGCCCCCGGTCCAGGGCCAGGTCCGCCAGGCTCACTTTGAGCAAGTTGCGGCCGCGGTTGAGCCGGGACATCAGGGTGCCGCTAGGGCAGTCCAATACCTGGGCGGCTTCGCGGTAGGAGAGGCCTTCCAGGTCCACCAGATGTACCGCCAGGCGGAAATCCAAAGGCAGGGCCTCCACCGCGGCCAGGACCTCCTCTTTGAGCAGGAGGTCAAAGACCTCTTCCCCCACGGAAGGCGCTTCGAGCAGGCTGTCCAAGGGGAGCTCCCTCAGGGCCTGGCGTTGGAGGCGGCGGTAGCGGTCGCGGAAGGTGTTCATCAGGATGGCGAAGATCCAGGCCTTGAAGTTGCCGCCGGCTTCGAAGCGGCCAAAGGCCTCCAAACCCTTCAGCACGCTGTCCTGGAGCACGTCCTCGGCTTCCGCGCTCTGCCGGGTGAGGCTCAGGGCGAAGCGGTAAAGGCCGTCCAAATGGTGCTCCAGCAGGCCTTCAAAACCGGCGGGGTAGCGCTGGAGAGGGTTGTTGGAAGGGGGCAAGGGAGCTCCAAAGGGGTCTTCAAAAGGTAGTACGACCGCAGGGGCCGATTTAGTCCCAAAAGGCCAAAAAAAGGCGGTATTTGCCGGAAACGTAACTTATTGCGCCTTGTGAAACTTCGAAGCAAGTTGTATAGTGCCTGCCGGATTGGCGCCTTTCGACGGCCAAGGCGGCCGTTTTCGAGAGTAGATGCGCCGATCTAGCCGCCTTCGTGGCGGCACACCTGCTGCACTCAATGGAGATTACATGCGGAAAATGATTGGGGCCCTGGCCCTGGCTCTGGCTCTGGTTTTCGTGGGCGCTCCCCTGGTCCACGCCGATGACGCAATCAAGGGTGCCATGGACGCGAAGCACGACACCAAGAAGGTGGACCACAAGGTGAAGCACAAGGCGAAGAAGCCCAAGAAGGACATGAAGAAGAAAGAGATGAAGAAGAAGGACCACAAGAAGAAGAAGGAAGCCAAGAAGGCCGACATGAAGATGGACGCTACGACCACGGGCAAGCCGTAAAGGCTATCGGCCTCGGCCGATAAAAGTCCCTTTTAGTGGAAACTTAAAAAGCCGAACCTGCGCTCCGATGAGCAAAGGGTTAGAATAAAGGAGCCCCCCGATTTATCGGGGGGCTCCTCTTAATTTAGGCGCGTAGCCGCAAAGGAGAACGCCGTGAAACATTGGACGCTGGTGCTTGCCGCAAGCCTCGCCCTGTCGGGATGCGCCGTGGAGGTGGTGGTGCCTTCGCACCATCCCGCGTACTTGCACGCCCTTGCCGACCTTCGGGCGGCGCGTTGGGCGCTCAACCACAACCCGGGCGGCTACGCCGCCATCGACGACCAGACCGCGGCGGTGGCGGAAATCAACGCCGCCATCGGCGCCATCAAGCAGGCGGCCTTTGACGACAACAAGAATCCCGACACGCATGCGCGGGCGGACGAGGCCCTCGACTACCGCGGACGCCTGCACCGGGCCCTGGACCTGCTCAACGACGCGCACCGGGACCTGGCGCAAAGGGAAGACAACATGGACGTGATAGGGCTGAGGAACAACAGCATTGAGCACGTGGTCTCGGCGGCCAAATTGGTCAAGCAGTCGATGTATAACGCGCATTTTTAGTGGTGGAATCGGGCAGGGACGGCGTCCGGAGCGGGCTCGTCCCTGCCACGACCTTTATCCCCGTCTTTTCGAGGATTGAGCCATGGTCATCAGCGATTTCAAGAACGCCACTCCCGAGGTCTACCAGGCGCTTGGATCCATTGGAAAGGCCGCTGTCGAGGCAGGGCTTGAAAAGGACCTCATTGAGTTCGTGAAGATCCGGGCCTCCCAGATCAACGGCTGCGCGTATTGCCTGGGCTTCCATACGGCGATGGCCCGCAAGGCGGGGGTTTCGCAGGTGAAGTTGGATTTGCTGCCGATCTGGCGCGAGGCGGGGCTGTTCAACGAACGGGAGCAGGCGGCGCTTGCTTGGACGGAAACCTTGGTTTTGATGGCACAGGCCCATCCCGGGGCGGAAGACCGGGCCAAGGCCGCCAATCAGTTCAATGAGATGCAATTTCTGCACCTGACCGTGGCGATCGGCCTTATCAATCAATGGAATCGGATCTGCGGAGGGCTTGGGATCCTGCCTGATGTGGGGATGCTGGCCTGATCCATGGGATTCCCCATCGCTCGTCAGCGTTGGGGAAGACCGGATAGACCTGACGCCGTACGGGGTGCCGTGAAGCGGATTTTGATCCTTCTCTTGCTTGTTCCGCCGGCCCTGGCCGGCGCCTGGGGCCGCCAGGGGCATATGACCGTGGCCCTGGTGGCCGAGGGCTTGATGACGCCCGCGGCGAAGCAGATGGTGGACGAACTGCGGCGAGCGCCGGGCTGGGACGAGTTCAAGCCAGGGGATAGCCGCTACTTCAAATCAGCGGACGAGGATCTGACCCGATTCTGCCGCGGTCCGGCCGGGGACCTGAGCTTGGTGGGGGACTGGGCGGACGCCTGGAGGGAAAGGCACCCGGAGACCGGTCCTTTGCACTTCGTGGACACCCCGCTGGACGGGGACGGGTCCAGGAAGGCGATGGAGGAGGCCTGCGGGGACGGCTGCATCCTGAGCAAGTTGGACCAGGAGATCGGCGTTCTGCAGGACAGGGGAGCGGACAGGACCCGGAGGCTGGAGGCCTTGCTTTGGGTGGTCCACTTGGTGGGGGACGTTCATCAGCCCTTGCATTGCTCAGATCACGGGGACAAGGGCGGGAATGAGGTCCCGGTGGTCCTGGCGGGGCGGGACGGGAATTTGCATTCGGCCTGGGATACGGGCTTTTTTTACGTGGAACGCGCCCGTCCGGCGGATTTGGCAGCGGACCTACTGGCCCACGAGTGCAAGGAGGTGGGGCGGCCGGGGCGGGTGGGCCCCGAGTCCCCATGGCTTTGGGCCAAGGAATCCTTTGGGGTGGCCAAAAAATTCGTGTATCCCCAGGTGGAGCGCAACAGGGGGGACTTCACCCGCGGCCAGGTGGACTTGGCCTGGCCGGTGGCCAGGATGCAGCTCGCCCGAGCCGGAGTGCGGCTGGCGGCCGTGCTGAATGGGGCGGCGGGGAATTAAGGGGACTTTTTTCGTTCGATCAATGCCCTAGGGTGAAATCCGTTGGGACCCTTCCCAGGGCTGCCACAGTGTCATGGACAGCTCCCGCCTTCAGCTGGGAGGGACTGGCCCCCGCGGCGGTCAGGCCGTCCAGGAGCACTTTGGCGCGGGTTTTCGCCAGATCCACCAAGTCCCCCTTGTTGACCGCCAGGGAGTCCAACAAGTGGGCCTTCAGCAGCTGGGGATATCCGGCTGCCGTGGCGCCTCCCGCCTGCGCCTGCAGGTCCTGGAGGCTTTTGTCGCCAAGCTTTTGCGCCAGCAGGCGTTCGTAGATATCCACGTCCGAACCGTCCTTTTTCGCCCGTTCCGCGTCTACCAGGAGGCCCAAGGCCTGTTTTTGCATGGCCAGGCCGTCCTCCTGGGGGTCATAGGTGCCGTCCACCTCCATGCTGAGCGAAGGGCGGGCCTTCAATGCCGCGGCGATGCGGTTCAGTTTCGCCTGCTCACCGGCGGGCAGGGCCCCACTCCCGACCGGGAACGATGCCGAACCCATGTCCTGCGCGCCGGGGTCCCTGCCGCCGCCCGGGACCAGGTTGTCCAGGGCCGTGAAGGGCGCCGTGACCAGTTTTTCCAGGAAGTTGACCAGCACTTTGCAGAGGGCGCCCCAATATCGGAATTTCGGATCGTGGAGGTCCCCGGTCACGGGAAGGCTGATGTCGATGCGCCCATGGCGGTCCTTGAGCAGAGCCAGGGCCAGCGAAAAAGGCAGATGCATTGCGTCTTTGCTTTGGACCCTCTTTCCGAAATTGAAGCCTTGGATGATGAGGCGGTGCTGGGCGTTCAGCTTGCCGTTGGAAACTCGGTAGGTGGCGTTGAAGTCGATGCGCCCGCCCTGCCTGACCTCGTGGCCGGCGTAGCGGCCCGTGTAGGGGCTTATCGCCTGGGCCGCGTACTGGTTGAGCGAGAAGGTGGCTTCGACCTCCGGGTTGTCCAGGGGCGAACGGATCAGGGCGTCCATGGCAAGGCTGCCCTGGCCGTCCACCGTGCCTTTGACGGTGGCGTTGACCTGGGCGCCGGGCAGGGTGCTGAAGCCCGTGACGCTCAGGTCCAGGGGCGCAAGCTTGAGGCTGTAGCCCTGGCCGATGGCGAGGTCGGTGAAGTTGATGCTGGCGTTGTGCAGGACAAAGGAGTCCACCTCCACCTCCGGCCGGGGCGCGGCGGCGGTGGGCGTGGTGGGGCTCGCCTTGGCTGTGGCTGTGGTGGGGCCGGCCACGGGGACCAAGGACTGCAGGTTGATCTGGTTTCCCGGCAGCAGGGCGACGTTGACGCGCAGCCCGTCGAAGCCCGCGGAGGTCACCCGCAGGCTTTTGTGCGCCAGGCGCAAGGGATCCACCTGCAGCCAGAAATCGTTGAAGCCCGCCATCTCCGGCTGGTCAGGGCCGTGGTCGCGGATGCTCAGGTCATGGACGGAAAGGCGGAAGGTGAAGGGGTTGAAGATCACCCGGCTCACGGTCACCGGATGCCCCAGCTTCTGGCTGGCCACGCGGCCCACGGCATAGGGCAGGGCCAGGGGGACCACCAGCACCAGGAAAACCACCAGCAGGGTCAGCCCAATCCCGAAGGTCCAGACAGCGGCACGGACCAGCTTGGCCATCGCGTTCCTCATGGTTCCCTCTTTATACCGGATGCAAAAGAAATGGGGACTAGCCCTTCGGTTAGTCCGGGATACTACCGATTCATATCAGCTAAGGGAAGCCCCAATTCGTGAATAGGGTTGTTTGGCAACGCTTATCTGGGCTGGACGAGAAATTTGGCGCGGGGAAGGAGCCCTCTGTTACACTTGCGCGCCATTGGGATGGCCTATTTCATTGTTTGAGGGGTAAGAATGAGGATTACGCGTTTCCTGTGCCTGCTTTTGCTGTTTCCCAGGTTTGCTTCAGCCCATGAAAACCAAGCGTCCTTGGACTACAACGACGACGCAAGTGCGGCGGCGCCCAGCCCTGTGCCTACCCCGGACGCAATCAAGAGTTTGACCGGCCGGTTTGTACACGGTGCATGGATCGGATAACAAAAAAACCTTTACGTCCCTAGCGCAAAAAAACCTTCATTGCCAGGGCCTTTTCAGCCGGCCCGATGAGGGGCTTTTTTGCGTGCGGACGTGGACGGATAGAAATACCTATGGATACGCGTTGAGTAAGATATTCTCAGGACACATAGTTTTTCCGATGTTCAGGCCACCGTCGCGGCGCGTTCTTGGATCAGATCCTGTATTTTAGAGAAGGTTTCGTTTGTCCCGGTTTCCTTTTCCAGGCTAAGTGCCAGCGCTGGCGCTTGCTCCAGCAGGCTGGTGGCCAATCTTTGGATTCCATGCAAAACGAAATCGGGTTTGAGCGCGCATTGTTCGGCAAGTTCCATCCAATGGCGCGCGGTCACCCGTTCCGGGTGGTATTCGCTGCCGATCTTCATGGCCATTTTTTGACTCAATTCGGGATAGAGCGCCGTGGAGATCAGGTCATAGGCTGGTGCCATGTTTGGGCCAGTTTCCGGGAGGAGCACTGAGTAATTTTTTCCATGCGCGTCCGCATTGCCGGTCAGGAAGTTGAAATAGAATAGCTTTAGGAAATTCAGGACATCCGCTGCTGGCTTCACGCTGTGTTCTTTGAGCAGTTTCACCCCTGTCCCGAAGCTGGGGCCGCCTTCGTTTTGGTATTTATTCTCGGGTGCGATGCCAAGGGCCTGGCAGAAGTCCTCCTGGTGCAAGCGTTGCACCTTGCCGTCCTTTCTATGCCTGTCAAAACGCTTTATGCAGATATAACTCACGCCGCCGGCGCGGCCTAAAAACGCCGACGCCACATCCAGCCCGGCTTTTTCGGCCAGGCGAAGGCAAAAAAGTTCGTTCTCCAAAATGCCCTCAAATCCCGCGGGTGCGATTTTGAGGATGTGAGTGCTGGGTTCTTCGTCATCAGGCAGGATGAGCTGGCCTTCGTCGATGATTAGGGCCAACTTATTTTGCGCTCCGGCCAGAGAAAGCCGCACCCCTTCGCCGGTTAACAGGGGTCGGGTCGGAAGCTTTTTGAACAGGTCTTCGAGTTCCAGCTCTGATAGTATCCGGCGCTTAGTTGGACCTGTTTTGGCATTCCGGCCTTCGGGCGGCCACAAGGAAGCCGCACCGGCGCATTCGCCTCCCAGCTCAGCCAGCAGCGAGAAGTCGTTGCGTTCGGAAACTCCAAGGGCTTTCGCCAAATGGCTTCGCACCGCTCCCTCGGGCAACATGCCGCCAAAGACGGCATGGCAAACATTGTGTGTGTAGGGCGCGTGAGCCAGGGGCAGGGCCAAGGACAAGGCCTGGGCGGAATCCTTTTTGAGATAGGCGGGGTCGTAGGTGAAGCTGAGCCTGCCGTCGTCCTTGAGTTGCCCCAGCTTTTGGTTCAAAAGATAAACGTCCAGGATTCTATCCACGGGGTCCCTCCACCCGTAGCTTCAAACCAAGGTTTTTGGCGACCATGAGGGCCAGGCCCAATTGGCAGCTGGTCTTACCGTTCTCAAGATCGCTGATGAATCGCAGCCCTGTGTTACAGAGGCCAGCCAGTTCAGCTTGTTTCAAGCCCTGTGCTTTACGGGCCTGATGAATAGCTGCGCCAAAAGCTTTTGCGTCTTCGAGCCGGTCAGACACGTCGGTCTCCTTTCCCGTTCGGTAACATGGAGGCTTTAAGAAGGACTTTTTCTAAGTTTATTACTTATCGGTAATATTCTATGCTCAAAGACCATTTTAAGCAAGATATTCCCGTTCGGTAAAAAAATGAAAGGGGAGGGATTTGAACCATCGGTTCCCCCGAAGGGGGCCTCCTGCTTTCGGGGCAGGCGCAATAAGCCGGACCCTGCCACCCTTCCGCATGGGTGTCGATGGAGGAACTCGGACCCACGGCGTCCGCCTTATGGGAGCAGCGCTCGACTGTCTGGCACCATCGATCTGGAGTCTCCGCCCGTACTCGCGCCGAGCTTTCGCCCTTACAAGGGCGCACATCGTTGTTGTTACCCACTGCCCATCACTTGCCATCAACGACCATCACAAAAAGAAAGCCCTCTGCTACCGCTCGGCAGGGGCCGGATTGGCAACAAAGGGCTTGTGGAGATACGGTTTCCTCAACTCCCTGCAGGGGAAGGGAAGAACCGCAGAGAGTCTGGACCCGGCAGGACTTGAACCTGCGACCAAGCGATTATGAGCTTGATAAAACGGGTTGGACAGTGATTTCGACCCGAAGGCACCAAAAACCTTTACAGCTCTAGCACAAAAATGCCCTTCATTGCCAAGGCTTTTACGAGGCCGAAGCGATGAGGGGCTTTTTGTGTGCGGACACGAGTCCCCACGAATACCCCCGATTCCTCACTGAGTAAGACACTAATAAGACACCGAAGTATTTTGGTAGGGTCATATGTTGTCCAGTTTTAGAACAAAAATCTTGCCGGGGTCAAATCAGAATCGTACTGTTGGGCATGCCTTCGGCCCCTGAAAACCGTCCTGAAGTCCATAGTGTCAGCTTCCTGGTACGCCGCAAAATTGAGCGTGCTGGAGAGCAAATTTGGTGCATGGAGAATTTCCGCGACTTGCCGTTTACGGCCGTTGCCAGGACCCTCTCTCGCCTTGCCCGTTCCGGGGTGATTCGGCGCCTCAGCAAGGGCATCTATTACCATGGCCGCGGGGCCGCCTTGGACGACAGCAAACCCGATCCAACCGCGCTCCTTAGACTGGCTTCGAGAAAGAAACCGGTGTTTCCATCCGGTTTGGCTGCCGCGAATCTCCTGGGGTTCACGAGCCAGACCCCGGTGAAACTCGAAATCGCCACCTGCGCGACAAGTCTGCCGCGCAAGCTGATAGGCCAGGACACGGTCGTCCATACTCGCCGTCCGAAAGCGTGGGCAAAGCTTTGGCGGACCGACGCGGCCTTTTTGGACTTTCTGCGGCGAGGGGGTAGGACGAGCGATCTTTCCCCGGAAGAGACGGTTCGCCTGAGCTTGCGTCTGCTTGTGCAGGGAAGCCGGTTCGAGAGGTTGGCCAAGGTTTGGGCCACCGAACCACCACGGGTCAGGGCGCTGTTGGGGGCCCTGTGCGAACTGCGGGAGAGGGATCCAGAGACGCTGCGGCGCATGCGGAATTCATTGAACTTTGAAACCCAATTTGATTTTGGAATGTTTGCCGGGCTGCCGAACGCGAAGGCCTGGAAGGCCAAGCAGCTTCATTGAGTCCGCCAGCTAGCCGGACATCTGCTTATTTATGTGATCAAATTGAACTTGGGGTCGAAACGCAGGTTAAAAATAGGAGCGCAACTAGGCATACATGAGACGGCCCTTGGGCTCCGGTATAGCACGGTCCAGACTCTTAGCGGTTTCTATCCATTCTTCAATGACGGTTTCGACATTCTTAAGGGCGGCCTGGTAGTTCTTGCCGTCCGCCATGCAGCCGGGCAATTCCGGGACTTCGGCCAGATAAGCTGAGTCTTCCTTGCTCCAGTAAATGATGATCTCGTATTTGCTCATAAAGTCCCCGCCAGTTTGTATTTCAGGATCAAAACTCGGACCTGCTTGACCTGGTATACCTTGGCCTTCGCACCCTTGGGCTGTAAATTGATGATTTCGTCGACACCATCCTTGGTGAAGATGTGATGGTCACCGTTGATTCTCTCCTGAAAACCCAACTTTTTCAAGGCGCTGACTAGGCCATCGAAATCGATGTTCGCGTCTGCATCGCCTCGAAGGATCTTTTCCAGGAATTTCTTCGCTTGGGTCATTAAAACCCTTCGATATCAGGTTCACAGCGGCATCTTGATTGTCAGGGCGCCTCGATCCCTGGTCAACGCCGTTGTGAGGTTTGGGCGTCGGCCAGGCGTTCAAGTTCAACGCGGGTCGTTTTCATTTGGCTCCTCCCAGGTGCGTTCCAGAATTGCATTTGGCACCAGCAAATGCCATCGCGGCACCTGAGTAGACTTGCCTATGGATGACCGAGCCCAGTAAAGCGTGGCTTTATGATTTCGGGCTTCCACCAGGGGTTCCAACGCCACATCAGTTATATGCCAGCGTTCCTTGTTCTGCTCCAGGAAGAAGCCGGTCTTCGCGGCGGTCAGGCCATTGCCCAGGGCCAGGGCATAGGCCACCACGCGGTCTATGTTCAAATACTCCACCGTCTGGAATGAGTTCCAGACTTCTTCGTATTCGCCGCCCCATTGCGGACGGTCCAGGCAGTCCACTAGGGTCCGCTCCAGGCTGGTCACTTTGACGGGCATTTCATTGTGCTCGCGCTCAAGGACTTCCAGTTCAGGGTTGGCCAGGGTCTTGGGTGGCAGGACGCTGCGGTAGCGCGCGTCCCCGTGGTGGTAGTTGACGTGTATCTTGGAAGCCAGGAAGTTGTAGGTCGACCATAGAGAGTGGGCCACCCCGTGGAACTGTAGGGCCGTGTGGTAGGCCAGCACCGCATCCGGGGCCAGTTTGGAGCAGAGGTGGTAGGGATCGACTTGAAGGGTCTCTTGGGCTCGACCAGGAGGGACGACGGCATACAGCCCTCGTCTGAGTCCCACCAGGCGTCCGCTTTTTTTGACGAAGTGAGCCAGATGGGCGTCGCGGGTGCCCTTGTTGGTTGAGAGGGACTGCGCTTTGAATGCGTCGAATTCTTCCACTCGGAAGACCGGGTGGGTGGCGAAGAAGTCCTGCACCTTACTTGTTCTATTTAACATATACCCATATATATATTATTTGTATTAGAAGTAAATAGCAATATTTGGACGGCGTGCTTGCCTATATATTGTTAATAACTATGGTCCATGTTCAAGTACGGCACTCCCTGGAATGAGTTCCAGATTTCTTCGTATTCCCCGCCCCCATTGCGGGCGGTCGAAGCAGTGCAAGTTCGCTGCCATTGTTGTTAATTTCGGATACGCACAGTATACTTGTAATGGCACAGCACCAAAAACTTGTATACGTACAGCACCAAAAACTTGTATTAGCACAGCGCCAAAAACTTGTAATGCTCCGGGGACTGAAATGGCAGCACCCAACGAAAAGCTCGCGGCATCCCTGACGGTCCTTCGGGAGCTCCAGAAGGATGGCCGCCGCGTCTTTCAAAACAAGGAACTGAGCCGGGTCCATCGCGAACGTCTGGTGAAGAACGGCTTCCTGCAAGAAGTGACCAGGGGGTGGCTGATCTCCTCCAGCCCTGGCGCCAGGGAAGGGGACAGTACCCCCTGGTACGCCTCGTTCTGGGAGTACTGCGCCCGCTACTGCGGTGTGCGTTTCGGAACGAAGTGGTATCTGTCCCCTGAGCAGTCCCTGTTTCTGCACGCGGAAAAGACCGTTATCCCGGCTCAGGTGATCATTTGTAGCCCAAAAGGAACGAACAACAACTTCAAACTGCTTTTCGGCACCTCGCTTTACGACTTGAAACAGGCGCAGATGCCGCCCGTGAACGACCTGGCCGAACGGGACGGCTTGCGGCTTTTTTCCCCGGCCGCGGCCCTGGTAAGGGTCCCGGAGACGTTTTTTGCGAACCATCCCATTGAAGTTCAGGTGGTGCTGGCGAGTTTCCGGGACGCCTCTGATTTGCTGCGCCGCCTCTTGGCGGGCGGACATTCCAAGGTTGCGGGTCGATTGGCCGGGGCTTTTCGGCGGATCGGTCGCGCGGACGCCGCTGACGAGATCATCGCGACCATGACGGCGGCTGGATACGACGTAAGGGAGACGGATCCCTTCACGGACCGCCAGGCTCTGGCGCCGGTTCCCGCCAAGACGGCGCCCATCGTCGGACGGATCAAGGCGATGTGGGGGACCATGCGGGGGGAGGTTCTCGACATCATGCCGCCGGCGCCGGGGCTGCCTAAAAACAGGGAGGCGTATCTAAAGTCTGTCGATGCCATATACCGCACTGACGCCTACCATTCACTATCCATCGAGGGTTACACAGTTTCCGAGGCGCTGATAGAACGGGTAAGGGTCGGCAACTGGGATCCGAACAAGCACGACGCCGACCGGCAAAGCCGGGATGCGCTGGCCGCGCGCGGTTACTGGCTGGCTTTCCAAGTGGTGAAAAAGAACATCGAGGCCATCATCGCGGGTAAAAATCCGGGCGGCTTGATTCGAACCACCCATAGAGAGTGGTATCGGGACTTATTTCAGCCCTGTGTCACGGCCGGCCTGATTTCGCCGGCGGACTTGGCCGGCTACCGCAATGACGCGGTTTACCTGCGTACGTCGCGGTATGTGCCGCCCCGCTGGGAAGCGGTGCGCGATGCGATGCCCGAGCTGTTTGACTTGCTGGAGCATGAGCCGGAGGCCAGCGTGCGAGCCGTCCTCGGTCACTGGCTCTTCGGTTATGTGCACCCTTATCCGGACGGCAACGGACGGATGGCCCGTTTTCTTATGAACGCCGCGCTCGCCTCGGGGGGCTATCCCTGGACCGTGGTCCTGATGAAGGATCGTGCCGACTACCTGAAGGCGTTGGACCGCGCGAGCATCGACATGGATATAGGCCCATTCGCGAAGCTCATTGCGAAACGGGTTAGAGGTTCCATGAAGAAGGCGGACCGGCCGACGTGAAACGGATCCTGATTCTTCTATTGCTCATTCCACCGACCCTGGCAGGCGCCTGGGGGCGCCAGGGGCACATGACCATCGCCCTCGTGGCGGAGGGATTGATGACGCCTGCGGCGAAGCAGATGGTGGACGAACTGCGTCGGGCGCCGGGTTGGGAAGGGTTCGAGCCGGGTGATAGCCGGTACTTCAAGACGGCGGACGAAGAGTTGACCCGGTTCTGCCAGGGCCCGGAGGGCGGCCTGAGCTTGGTGGGAGACTGGGCGGATGCCTGGAGGGAGCGGCACCCGGAGACCGGGCCTTTGCATTTTGTGAATACCCCCTTGGATGGAGACGGGTCCGTTGCGGCTATGACGAAAGCCTGCGGAGACGGGTGCATCTTGACCAAGTTGGATCAAGAAATTCTGGTGTTAGGGGACCGGACCGCGGATAGAACTCGAAGGCTGGAAGCCTTGCTTTGGGTGGTCCATCTAGTTGGAGACATTCACCAGCCCCTGCACTGTTCGGACAATGGAGACAAGGGCGGGAACGCTGTCGGCGTGTTCGTAGAGGGGCGGATCGGGAATCTGCATTTGACATGGGACACTGGGTTTTTCTATGTCGAGCATGCCCGTCCGAAAGACCTGGCCGCGGACCTGTTGTCGCACGAGTGCAAGGACGTGGCTGTCGTCGGACCAATTGACTCACAGACTCCCTGGGTGTGGGCACGGGAATCCTACGGGGTGGCCAAAGATTTCGTCTATCCCCAGGTCCAACGCAATGGCGGGGAATTCAGCCGTGCCGAGGTGGACTTGGCCTGGCCGGTCGTGCGGAGGCAACTGGCCAGGGCCGGGGTAAGACTGGCGGCGGTCTTGAACGGGGCGGCTAGAGAATAGTTCGTTTGGTACTTTTGGGCAGCCCTAGCAAACCGTAATGCATTACGGTCGTATCCCGGTAGGCGTCGGGCCAAGCACCCATTCTCCCCCCCTCCATCCAGAAAATCCCTATCTCCACCTACCTATTTCAGAGCCTTGGCCCCTTGTTTTTGAAAAAACCCACACCCACGCATTGACGGAGTGTGTGTGGGTTTTTTCAAAAACAAGAAACCAATGAAATAGATAAGTGGAAATAGGGAAGGATGGAGGGGAGGAGAATGGAGTTGGGAGTAGGAGTAGGAGGTTAAGTTCAAGGGCAGGGTCAAGGGCGGGGTCAGGGGAAGGGGCCAAGGGCGGGGTCACGTCGGGGTCAAGGGCAGACGTCCTTTAGGTGGTATTAGGCTTGATGCTTCGGGGCCTTTTTCATAGACTTTTTCCAGGAATCAAGCGCCCCAGTTGTGAGCGACTGAAACGCGAGAGAACACCCCACTAAACGACCTACCCATTGGCGCCCCGGTGGCCCCTGGCATGGTTGTGCTTAAACGCTCATCGCGACCGAGAAACTGCCAGGGTCTCAACGGAGGTAGTCATGCAGGACATCTCAAAGCTGTGCGCGGATTCTCTGCGCGCTTATGTCGGCGAAAATCACGGAATCAAGCTAGGAGCGGCACACGCGCACGAACTTGTGGCCGCTAATTTTGGGTATGAATCTAGGGCGGCTTTGTTGGCGGATACAAAATACCCGCTTAGCAATTTGAAAGCAGCCGAAACTGTTATTTCTCCTCCACTTGACGTCTTGGAACTGCGGATCAAAAGGCTCCTTGGAGAGTCGCCCGCGCTGCCGGACGCCCGTTCACTCGCCGAACGCATCTATTCCGTCCTTGTCGCAGAAAAATGGATTTTAGGGGCGGTATTTTCAAGTTTCGAAGAGCTGGCGACTCTTGCGGCGAAAGAACATTTGGATCGGCGTTGGAAAAAGTTTGGACTCAACTCCACATCGATCAAACTGGACATAGACGTTGACGTCGATTTGGGGGCGGATAGTGTTTTGTTGACTGCCCTCATATCCAGGCCGCCGTCTGAACAAGTCCAGGAGCGGCTCAGGGAGTTGAAAGTTTCAATCAAGATTCCGCGCGTTGCGGCAAACTTAGGATATGGTAAACTCCAATCTCGCGAATCCAGATATACAGGCGGGGCAAGGAAAATGAGCGTTCCGGACGATGTCATATGGCCATGGCCTGCACCGGAACGTTAGGTAACGGTTGGCTTTTACGTTCCTGAAGGAATGTTGCGGAAAAGGCCCGGACGAATTCGCTGGGCCTTTTCTTTTTAGTCGTAAACAGCTGATTGGGACTAAGATCAGGTGATTAGTATCTGTTACAGGGCAAGGGGGATGACGTTGCCAAGGGACGGGGATGACGTTATCCTTTTTGGAATTCAGCTCAGAGGGAAGGATGGCCAAAAGGACGTTTATCAGCTTCGACTACGAGCATGATGAAGACCTGAAGATCATGCTGGTCGGCCAGGCGGGAAACAAGGATACGCCTTTCTCGATTTCCGATTGGTCGCTTAAGGAACCGTTGACGGGAGACTGGAAGGCAAAAGTCCGGGAGCGCATGAAGAAGGTTGAAGTCGTGGCCGTCATGTGCGGCGAGCACACCGATGCGGCTTCCGGCGTGGATGCCGAGGTAAGCATCGCCCAAGAGGAGAAAATCCCCTACTTCTTGCTCAACGGGCGCGCAGAAAAAGTCTGCAAAAAACCCAAGACAGCCAAGGCTGATGACAAGATTTACACCTGGAGCTGGGACAATCTCAAAATACTGATCGGTGGTGGGCGGTGAGCGACAGCCGGCCACTTGAGAATCTGTGGACCGCGAAGAAACGCCTGTCCAAGGCCGAAGAGGCCGTCGCGTTTGAGCAGTATAAAATGTACGTCCAGCTTGCCGACCACATCAGCGACCGTCGGGACAAGGCCAACAATTTTTTCCTGTCGCTGAACACCGGCGTCATCACGGCGGTGGGTTTCCTTTGGGATAAGCATACCGTCATACAGCCCAAAGAGCTCATTGTTTTTCCCCTCGGCGCCCTTTTGGCGTTTTGCTACTTTTGGCATCGCTTGGTGAAATCATACCGGCAATTGACCACTCAGAAATTCATCTTGATCGGGGCTGTCGAGGAGCGCTTGCCTGTCCGATTTTGGTCCACCGAATGGAAGCTGTTGGGGGAGGGGAAGGATACCAAAAAATATTCCCCGCTATCGGAGTTGGAGGAAAAGGTGCCGATCGTTTTCGGCGCTATTTACATCGGCATTGCGGTTATCACCTGGTTCTGGAGTTGAGTCATGTTCGAGCGCGCGGACGGCGAGAAGTTGGTCGGAGAAATTGAGCAGACATACAAGATTAACCTGAATGCCCGCGTTGACATGAAACTGAAAAACTTACTCGCTGAACGTGGGTTTGACTCATTGAGCCAGCTTTTGAAATCTTTCCGGGGTTAAGCCGAATCGCACTCGAAAAAACGCAGGATATTTCCCAGCTTTTATATGGAGGCTGGGAGGTTTTTGGAAGGGGCGGTCGGTCCCCCCCTTTTTCGCAGCTGGGGATCGCTAGATGTAGTCTGGGTGGGACAAATTGCCAACCTTGGGAGGGGCGGGTGAGCCAGAAGCAGGAAGCAGCGCAACTAGTCGCAACCTTGAAGAGCGGCGGATTCCGGGCTGAATGCCCGGGGTGCCAAGAAACCTTCAAGCTTAAGGATGCCAGCCTTTTTGTAGGGGACGATTTTTCAAAAGAGGCCCTGGCGGTTTACGACCAGCGCCTGGCCGAGATCAAGCAGCACAAGGCGGCCCTCAAAGAGCTGGAGAGGTCGATCTCAGCCAAGTCGGAAACTGGTGCGCGAACCACCAACCTCGGATTTATCTACGAGCGCCTAGCCCCAACCCTGAAAGGCTTCAAGCTCGATCCGAACGATTGCCGTTCTCTATTCGACCCCATCGATTATGTCGTTTTCAATGGCTTGAGCAAAACGGGCAGGGTCGACTCGATTGTTTTCATGGACGTGAAGTCCGGCGAAGCTCGCCTTTCCAAAAAGCAAAAAGCCATCCAGAACCTAGTGGAAGCCTCGAAAGTCACCTTCCAAACTTACGAGGCAGCGAAATGAGCAATGCCCTGCTCGACTACTTCCGCCTCCAGCGTCAGGTCTTCTGCCTCTGTCCCAAGTGCGCCACTATCCATCGCCTGAGCGATCTGCACCTCTTCCTGCCCCACGGCAAACCAGCCAAAGACTGGCTGGACTCTATCGAGGCCGAGGAGTTCCGCCTGCAAGAAGAGGAAGAGCGGATAGAGGAGAAGCGGCAGCACCTGCAGGAAAGGGCCAGGGAGATCGGGCGACGTCAGGCGGCTGTCCAGGTCAAGAAGGTGGACCGGGTCTTTAGTCCCCGGAAGCTGAACGCTGACGATGCCAAGGTGATCTTCCACCCGGTCGACTTCCTCGTATTCCAGGGCATGAAAGAGGACGGCGAGGTGAACCGCCTGTTGATCCTGGACCGGAAGCGCAACGACAAGGACCAGTTAAGGCTTCAGGACAGCGTGCAGTCGGCTGTGAGCAAAAAAAGGTTCGAGTGGCAGACGTTGAGGGTCACCGCAGAAGGGGCTGTGTCAGTCGACTGAGATCGCTAGCTAGCATTGGACCAATAGGGGGGACGCGTGGCTCGATTCAATGAACGCAACGTAAGTGAAACCTACAAGGCTGCGGAGCACTTTCGCCGCGAGTGCCTACTTCGAAACGGCTCCCTATTGTTCGAGGGCACCGACCTTTGGTCCGCGGAAAACCTGGCCAAACTTCACAAAGCGTTTGTGGAAGCACCCGACACGGGGACTCGCTCCTTCACGGAGAAGTTCCGTGATCAGGTGACGCCCGCTGGCCAAACTGTCCTCCGTTTGGCCGCCGAAGCTCTGAGCGTCTACTTCCTATTCCCATCCAACGTGGGCGGCTTTCGGAAACGCGAGCTGGTGAGTGAGGTACTGGGGTGGGGCGGCGACACACTACCCAGCGACAATGACGTATTTAGGGCGTTTGAAAGAGGGATAGGGAGCGGTGGCCAGGGCTTCAACACTCGTCGCCCTTGGGAACTTGGGTTCTTGATCAGCTTTGTGCATGTCTGGAAGAAGCTCCGCGCCCCCGAACAAGCGAAGGCTCTTTCCGACCCCTGGAAGTTCAAGGAACTGCTGGATGCGACGGAGGAAGGTGCCGAGAACAAGCAGATGCGTCATATGCTCCTCCATCTCCTGTTCCCGGACGAGTTTGAACGCATTGCGAGCGGCAGGCATAAACGTCGCATCCTGGAGGCGTTTTCGGGCCTCGTCGAGGATGCCGAACAAGATGACGACAAGAACCTACTGGTGGTCCGGCGGGCGTTGGAAAAGCTCCTACCTGGGAAAGAGCTCGATTTCTACTGGGAGCCTCTGAGGGGCGCTTGGCATGATTTATCCGACGCGGGTGAGGATGACCTTGCACCTCTCGAGTTGGTACACCACAAAAAACAAGTCGTGTTGTTCGGACCTCCGGGCACGGGTAAGACCTACTCGGCCAAGCTACTTGCTGAGCGGATCATTCGGTCGGCTGCGTTGAAGTCCATGGGTCCAACCCGATATTTCAAGGACTTGGCGGTAGTCGATGCAGCGGTCAAGGACGCCAACGTTCACCGTTTGCAACTGCATCCGGCCTACAGCTATGAGGACTTCATCCGAGGTCTGCACGTCGCGGAAGGCGGGGCTACCGAGTACCGACTGGGATATTTGCCTCTACTAGCCAAAGAGATCAAAGAGTCGAAGGCTGAGCCCCGGCTGCCTCATGTCTTGATACTCGACGAGATCAACCGAACCGATCTCAGCCGAATGCTGGGCGAAGCCTTTTCACTTCTCGAAGACCGAAATCAGGTCGTCGAACTGCCTGCTCGTGGTAAGGGCGGGGAGAAGATGGCTTTCAGCATCCCTGCCGACCTTTACGTCATCGGTACGATGAACTTGATCGACCAATCCATCGAACAGGTCGACTTCGCTTTGCGCCGTCGTTTTCTGTGGATCGAGTGCCCTTTCGACCCGGAGGCGCTGGTCGAAGCGTCAAAAGCTATTTGGGGAGATAAACAAGCAGGGCAGGATTGGGACCGGGTTGAGCCTGATTTCAGGAAGCTTGCCACAGCGGCAACTTTACTGAACCAAGAGGTTAAAAAGAGCCCCCTGCTCGGGGCGCAATACGAGATCGGGCATACCTATTTCTTTGATGTTGTTTCCTTTCTGGTGAACTATCTCGAGGCGAGCCGCCGTGGGCGGAAGAACATGCTGTGGAGCAAGAAGGATGCTCTACAGCCTGTCCATCAGGTTTGGCGACTGTCGCTACGTCCCCTGCTCCATGAATATCTGTCAGGACTCGACGCGGGGGCTCGTGAGGCGGAGTTGAAGCGCCTGGGAGAGGTCTTCTTAACGCCCCCGGCGGCCGAGTGATCTTGAATGGCTTGGATTGCTCGCCACTTGAGCCCCAACCCAAGGGGCATGAGGAGGTCGATTGGCTGAAGAGGCTGATTGTCACCTCCGTGAATGGCGCAAACGTTGTTGCCATTGGTGGCGAGCGTGGGGATGACGAGCCGATTGCCTATTGCGCTCCTGATGGCGTTTGGTGGGCTGGGCGGTATGTTGGGACGGTTCTGTTCGATGGTGGGCGGTTGACCATCCGGCCCCGTTTTGGGATCGCCGTGCTGCGGGACTGGCTCTCCCATGCGACGAATGTTGCGCTGGTGGAGGCCCCGGGCCATCTCACTGACGACGAGTCATTTATTGTCCAGCTATTGGCTGCCGTATGGACGAAGGGCTTCGTCGACGCTGCCCGGCACGGTCTGCCTGCGTTGAAAACCGATTCGGTCTCGCAAGGGGCGGTGGTCCGTGGCCGGTTGGACGTTGGCAGGTCGGTGCGATTGATAGCCGGCGGAGATGAAGCTCTTGTCTCGATCAGACGGGAGCGGTCGCTGGACCATGCTGCTTCGCGGTCGATAGTGGCCGCCTATGATGTATTGCGGCGGTGGATGGGCGGCGGCAACGACTCCTGGATACCACCCCGGGTAAAGGAGCTACTACCTCACCTGGCGGCCGTCACAGGGGCACGCCCGAGGATCCCGACGAAGGCGGAGCTGGGTTGGGTCAGGTACACCCCGATCACGGCGGGATTTGCATCAGTTGCCGACCTATCGCATCAGATCGCCACCCGGAGGGGGCTAAGCTCCGCACCGGAGGCCGATGGTAGGTGCCAGGGCGTTCTTCTCGACGTGGCTGAGCTTTGGGAGCTTTACGTTCTTTCCATCCTTCGGCAGGCCGAAAGGGCGCTAACTATTCGCCACGGCACGAGGGAGCTAAAGGCAGCTGGCGCGCTATTGGAGAGCGAGGTGAACAATACCAGCCTTGGATTCTTGAGGCCCGATGCTTTGGTCGAGGACCATGGTTCCACGGTGGGGGTCCTTGATGCCAAATACAAACGGCTACATCCAAAGCCCGCTGCTCCGCTTGGGCCTCAAAGGGAAGACCTCTACCAGCTGGCGGCCTACATGGCGCGATTTGGTCGCCAAGCTCCCCGACCTTGGGGGATGCTCGTATACCCGGTGGATCCGGTTGAGGGCACGACTCCGCCTGCCGAAAGCCTGAACCCGTGGCGGCTCGACCAAGAGTCGAAAGTTCTTTTTGTGACGCTCCCGCATAAGGCCGACCAGGCTAAACAAAAGCTGAGAACGGCCATTCAAAGCCTGAAGCCCCAGAACCTTGAGCGATCGGCGGCCTAGGGCCTCACCAGTGGAGGAGAAGATAGTCCAATGCAACGTGTGCTTCAACAACACCGATGACTATTGGGAGTGCGTGACCTGCGCTCACTACGTGTGCAGCGACTGTAAGAATAGTAGCGGGGGCAATCACCCTGGGGATGGTGCGCACTGCAACGATTGGCCCGGGCAGCACTGCGGTCAGAACGGGAAGATGGTAAGGAAAAACTAAGTGTGCTTCGGACCCTGGGTTGGGAAGCCAGTTTTTTTGGAGATCTGATGAGCGTGCCTGTTCCAAGTGAATGGTGGCACTGGACAAGTGAAAGTGTTCGAGATGCCATTGTCTCTACGGGTCGGTTTCGACCCGAGTTGAATACAAATACAATGCTTGGCACGGGCGTGTACTTTGTCAGGCAAGGTAAGCGTTGGGGCAGCTTGCCAGCCTATGTGCGCTGCAAAGTGACAATTGCAACCGAAAAGATTCTCGGAGAGTTTTCCGGCCTGGGGCAAAAAGGTCGAGATCGAAACAATGTTCTCTGGTATTTGAAGGAGAATCGCGTACCTTCGTCGCAAAACGGGAGGAGTGGGTCGGATATGATCAATCTTGGCATTCGAAACCATTTCCGCTCTGAAGGTTGGGATGCTATTCAGTTTCAAGAGTACGAACACGAAGTGCTTCTGGTCTTCAATCTAGATGTTCTTGAGGTTCTGGGAGGCTGAAATGACTTCTGGGCCAAGGTAACTATTCATACATGAAAAACAAGATGCTTGGAGGCCTTAATGTGGATGAAGGTGCCGAAGTGGCTAGGCTGGATTCTGCCGAGAACCTGGGTGGAAGAAAGACCAGGCCCTACTCGTGTGGAAAGTCCAACCCAACTGATTCCTAGGAACTTAGGAGAGGGGGCTGCTGTCGGTGGTGCATTGGCCGCTGCGGGCGGCCCTACTGCGTTAGCCATTTCGACAGGGGCAGTTGCGGCTGCAAGCGGCCCCGCAATAATGGCCTTAGGCTCCGCGTTGTTAGTTGGTGTACTCGCTGCCCGGGCCGAGGCGATATCAAGGGCTCTCGATGAGCTTCCGGAAACGATTCGCGCGAGGGTGATGCAACTTCTTGAGGAGGATGAGGAGTTTAGAGATTTCTTCTATGATTCTTGCGCTAAGTTGCGCGTTGGTTTGCGCGAAGAGAAGCTCCGTGTTTGGCGGAATATTGTTGGGCAGGGGGCAGAGAACACCCAGAACATAAGGCGTTTCGAACTCTTCATGATGGTCTTTGATGAGCTAACCCAGGCTGATATCATTGTCCTTGCACACTTCTATAGGCCGCTTCCTGATGGACTTGATCCTAGAGTTTTTACTGGTCCTCTGTTTCTTAGGTTCTTGGATGGCGGTGGCCGGGAGATTGACGACACCTTGGTTCACGCAAGCATCAGGAGATTGGAAGCGCGGCACTTATTAGGGGCGTATAGAGCTGGAATGGAACGACAAGCACGCGGAATAGCGAGTCTTAATATCGGCAGTTGGCACCCTAGTGATTTTGGCAGGGAGTTCTTCAATACTATTAATCGTTGTCCGGGCCGGGCATTTGAACCCCAGGCACTTAGGTTAGATCAAATCAAAGATCCGAGAAATCCGAACTGGCCTCAACTGCCCCCACCCGCAGCAAAAGCCGCTGGAGCGTGAGGGAAAAGCGAAATTGGGTTGTCATTCCTAATGGAGTTTCAGAGATTGAGAACTCTTGGAGTGTGAAGGGAAAGCTATCTTTGTCTTTTTTTGAGATTTCGGCTCGAAGGTAACAAAACCCCATTTCGTTACGTCTTGTTCGCAATGCGGGACACGGTCAGGATATTCCCAGGCGTCAGGACATTAGGAATGGCGTCCAACCGACCATTGAGGCGGATATAACATGCTTGAGTACAATCCCAAATGGTGTTTCAAACCGCCCGCAGATGGGAAGTTTTTTAACAGTTCGATTCCACCAGGTGCGCTTGGGGACTTCCATACGTTCATTGATAAGGTAGGCACCCAGGGCAGGCGGAGAGACACCCTTTAGCTGTTCAAGACGTAACTCGGGGGAAGCGCGGGCATTTCCAACTACAGCCCCCTAGATGTCTTGGAACTGCGGATCAAAAGGCTCCTTGGGGAGTCGCCAGTGCTGCCGGACGCTCCATTTTTTTCCAAATGCATCTATTCTGTCCTTATCGCGGAAAAATGGATTTTGGGAACGGCGTTTTCCGGTTTCAGAGAGCTGGCGACTCTAACGGCGAATGAACATTTGGATCGGCGTTGGAAAATGTTTGGAATCAACTCCGCTTCGATCAAACTGGACGTAGATGTGGACGTCGATTCGAGGGCGGATGGTGTGTTGTTGACCGCTCTCATGTCTTATCCGCCGTCCGGACAAAACCAGGAGCGGCTCAGGGAGAGTAAAGTTTCAATCAAGATTCCGCGTGTTTCGGCAAACTTAGGATATGGTAAGCCCCAATCGCACGAAACCAGATACACAGCAGGGGCGAGGAAAATGAGTGTTCCAGACGATGTCATATGGCTTGCACCGGGACGTTAGTCAACGGTTGGCTCTTACGTTCCTGAAGGAGTGTTGCGGAAAAGGCCCGGACGAAATCTCCGGGCCTTTTTTATTTGGTCTTCATGTGCGTCGTCAACTGGCAATGGAGGCTCACGGCCATTTGAGATGCTATTGGTTTAGGTCCACTTGGGCACTAAAGCTCTTAATCTTGGTCATCAAAGTCCCGACCGGCCCTCTTTATGATCTCTGCGCAATATCTGATGTTATTTACTTCTTTGTCTTGGCCGCAAAGGTAGCCTAGGCCGAAGGTTATTGTGGCTAAAAGAAAAATCAAGACGGTTGGCCAGCGCACGGCAATCGGCGGGATCCATACCACAGGGAGTATTGCTATCTTGGTGAAAAGATATTTGAGCATGATCGCTCCTTCTGATGCCTGCCAAACCTGAATCATTGTAGAGCGCCGTGGATGGCGTCAATCATCCCGCACTCGAGGGCCTCGTCGGGCGTCAGCCAGGTATCGACGTCCCTCAGCAAAGTCCGTTCCACCTCGGCCCGATCGCGAAGCTTGGTGTGTTTCAGGTAATGAGTGACCACGCGTTCATGAAGTAGGTCCTCCATTTTGCGGCGGGCAAGCATGTCGGAATAGTTACCCAGGGACATTCCCGAGAAACGGTGGGACAGCAGGGTGCTGTTCGGCGTGACACCACGCCTGCCTTTTTGGCCGGCCATCAGCACCAAAAGGGCCATGCTTGCCACTGTGCCGATGCCGGTGGTCGCGAAAGGTATCTTGGACCAGGCCATCAGATCAATGAGTCCGAAACCGTCCATCACTGATCCACCGGGGCTTGAGATCAACATTTGCAGGAAGGGAAGACGCGCCTTAATGTTGGCACGAAGAATGTCTTCTTGTATCCGCCGTACGTTTTCACGATCGATTTCTCCGGAAAGGAAAAGCAGGCCTTTTTCCTGAAGATTTTCATCCTTGGTGTCTTTCGTTTCCTTTTTTTCGTCGCTCATGATATTTCCCTCAGAAAAGCAGCTTAACGCGCGGTTTCAAGCCGCGTAGATGGAAATCGGCCGCCATAGCGGCGTCTTGACGGGTTACCTGGGCGGTCGGGCGTCCGGAATTGCGACGCAGGCAGGCCGCAACGATCGCCTCGCGTAATACCAAGGCAGCTCTGCCGGAGTCCGCGCTGCAGGCCTGGAGCAGTTGCTCCCCAACGCCGTCTTCCATAGCCCAAGGCTCCAAGGCGGTATAATTTTCGCGTCCCCAGGCTACAAAATCGAATTCCTTTGTCTCCAGCAAGATGGTCCCCGTGACTTTTGGGAGCGGTGGCCAACCTTCGCCCCCGATCACCAATATCCCCGTGCCGCGGAAATTCAAGAAATCCATCAGCGGCCGGTTGGAACGGGAAGAGGTGTCCAATTCATCGATGGTACAGCCCAGCACTGGAAGGATGCCCGCCGCCCAGGCTTGGGACAGCGCTCCTGAGAGAAATTCATGCCGTTTGTAACGGTCATCCTCATCCTTGGCGCGGGTTAGACCGAGCAAGCTTTCCCACCTCATTTGAAGTCCCGCGACCTTAGCGACCATTACCGCGGCGTTATATCCGGTGTCGAGGTCTTTGCATTCAAGTGCGATTTTTTGTTGGAATTTCCAATTGTGGGAAGTCTCAGGAAGGTCGATGAGGACTTTCAACCTTAAACCCAACTTCACCAGCTCCCAGCGTGACGAACGGGCTATTTTGTGGCGCACGATGGCGATGTTATTTCGGTCGGGCATCTCCGGCCAATCCAAATCGACGCTTATCTGGGCCTTCGCTTCCGCATCAAGGGTCACCGCGTCGAGGGTTAGCAGACCCAAACTGTCCGCGCGCGCTGCGGCGTTACGTATGAGGCCCCCCGTGAGCTCATAGCGCCGCGCGACGCCTTCGACCGTCCCCTGGGCCGATGGAGTCCGAAGATGCCGCTTCCAAAGCTCGGCCCTTTCCGCCGTGTTCGGGATTTTGAACAGAATTTGATTTTGGAAACGTCGCTGAAAAGCCTCGTGGAGGTTTAGCCAGCCCTGATTCATCGCTCCCATCACCACGCCGGGATGGTTCTGCAGAACCTGTAGCAGGGCGGCCGATGCCGCCGATGGGCCGCGGCGCATCGCCTCTTTGTCCATCCAACGCCCGCACTCATCCAGGAATAGCACGGCACCCTCGATTCGAGCGGCGGCGGCGGCACGTTCGAAAAACAGGGATTCGTTTTCCTCGTGTGAAGCCCGGGCCGAGAGCAGCGGGAGCCCCAATTCGCCGGCAATGGCGCCGGCGCTAAGGGTTTTGCCGGTGCCAGCCCTTCCCCACAGAAGTGCGCAACGGCTGAGCGCGGTCGGATCCTTGCATAGCTTGAGAAAGGACTCCAATTCGCGGCGTGTCTGGGGGTTCAAGACCAGATCGCCCAGGCGCTTGGACGGTTGGTCGAGGGACAGGTTCTCGTCCAGTTGGCGGGTTTCTGATGCGTCGCCGGGATACAAAAGGCTGGCGAGGAAGGGAGTGAGCCGGACCGCACCTTCCAGGGGCGTGGCCGCGCCGGTGCGCGAGATCAGGCGCCGCGAGGTCAAACTGCCTTGAGGCAGCAGGCGCTGTGCTATCTGGACGCGCCAAGCCTCGCTTGGGCCGCCCAGCCAGGTCACAAGGTTTTCGGCGCTTAGCGCCTGGATCGGATGCCCAGGGGAATGTTCGGAGACATTTTTTAGTTCGATGTAACCATAACCACTGCGTAGTCTGCGCCGGAGGCCCAGGTCCTGGCCCTCTAGGTACAGGCCTGCCAAGACAAGTCGGTCCAGCGGGGACTCTGTCAGGCGGGACACCCGTCCGGCCACCGAAGCCCGGTTGCCACTTTCGGCCGCAATTTGCCTTAAAGCTTCCTCGGGTTCCTCCCCACTTTCGGCCATGCGACGCAGGGTCGTCATCCAGGCGGAGTCAGGATCCGGGACTGACGAATGTTGGATCTGCGTGGCGGCGGAAGCGGTTGGTGACGGCATAGGGGTATCCGAACGAGAGGCTTGATATCTTTGACTTGAGTTAGCTTACATGGCACCTGGGACATTCCTAAACTTGAGCAAATCCAAGGGACTTTCGGCCATCCGAAAACGTAAGCCATACCAAACCCCTTTTGCGACGGCTCGGTGTTGGGCTATGATTGGGGGGCATTTGAGTCCGTTATCGATGAGGTTCCACGATTATGGCCGAAAACCTTGAACGCCAGCTCGCCGTGATGGCCCTCCTAGCCGGGGCGAAACGTGGCATTTCGCGTGACGACATTTTTCAGCGTTTGGAAAACTTCTATCCCGCGGCTACGGCAAAGCAGGCGGTTGCGGCAAAGAAGATGTTTGCCAGGGACCTGGAGTCCCTGGCCACTATGGGCTTACCGGTCCTGTCCGTCGGGGAGGACGGCGAGGATTTGTACCGCCTCGCCGGCATGGGTGAAACCCTGCCTGACGATTTTTCCTTGAGCGTTTCCGAGGCTAGCGGGCTACGGGCATTGCTGGACGACCCCGTTGTGAGCCAGCAATTGGCGTCCCCCAGCGCGCGGGTCCTGTCCAATCTTTTGGCCTTCCATGCCCCCTTTGATTTGGAAGGACAGGGCGAGAACAAGGAGGGAAGCGCCTTGGATGCACGCCTCTCCCGCCTTATGGCCATGGCCCGCGACAAGTCGGCCGCCCAGGTCGACTATCCCTCCCGGACTGGCGCTGTGGAGACTAGGGTCATCAGTCCCATCGGCGGCTGGCTGCACCGCGGTCTGCCCTATGTCGTTGCTGTGTGCCACCGGGACCAGAGTCCCAAGACCTTTTCCGTGGCAAAGATCGCCCGCCTTGAAGCCGGCGCCGAGGCCTTTCGGGAGCCCTCAAAGGATTTCAAGTTCGAGGAGCACGCGAACCGGAACGCCTTCAGGCTGGAGAACGCGATCGGATTGCGCAAGGTGCAGATCAGAATCTCGGCGGAGGAAAGCTGGCGCCTGAAGGAGCGGGCTCCTTGGTCCGTGGTGGAGAATTATCCCGACGGCGCGGTGCGGGCCGAGTTTGAGGTCAGTTCCCCCCGCCGCTTTTACCGGATGATCTTGGGATATGGACGTTTCGCCGAGATCCTGGGGCCGCCTGAGATCCGGTCGGAGTTCGCCGCCTTTTTGAAGGCGCGTCTATGAGCCCGAAGCCGGCCGGAAAAAAGAGGGTCGTGTGGACCGTGGCCCGGATGCTCAAGGTGTTGGCCGCGGGTGTGCGTGGCCGGGGCAAGCATGCGCCCAGCATCCAGGAAGTCGAGGCCAGGTATGGCATCGGCATCCGCGAGTTGCTTCGCCTCTCTTACCGCCTTTCGGCGGCTGAGGACTTTTCTCCGGCGGGACAACTACCTTTGCAGCTCTTCTTTGACCAGGGCGCCGGGGATACCCGCCTGTTGGGTTCGCAGGGGGCCGACGCCCTGGTGCAAATATCCCGCCTCAGCAAGGCGGATGCTATCCTCGCGGCTGATGCCCTGGAAAACCTCGCCGTGGAACCCGAGGCCGGTGAAGCCTGCCGCCATCTGGCGCTAAGATTGCGCAAGGCGGTGGGGAGCCTTGCCGCAGATTCCCGCTTCCTCTATCGCCCCTCGGATCCGCGGGCCACATTGACGAAAGTCGCCTTGGTCAGGGAGGGGCTGAATGAGCGCCACACGCTGGCTTTTGAATATCGTGGGCCCGCCTCCAAGTCGGCGGGTCGTGTGGCAGATCCCCTTTCCCTGAGGCGAGACAACGGGTCATGGCGCGTTCTGGGATGGGACCATCACAGGGAGGCGCTACGGACATTTGCCGTGGACCACATGGCCAAAATCGTGGTTACGGAACACGTCTTTGAATGGCCCAAGGGGATCGCCCCCAAGGCGGTGAAGTCCCGCGACCTGAGCATCTATCAGCCCACAGGTAAGGAAACTGAGGTCATACTAAGGGTCACACGGCGGGTGGCTGGGGAATGGAAGAGCGCATTCAAGAAGGTCGGCAAGCCCGGCAAGGACTCCTGGTGCGACGTGAGCATCATGGCGGCCTCCACCGAATGGTTGGTGCGGACGTTTCTGCCGATGGTGGACGAGGTGCAGGTTATTGGGCCGGAGAGCGTCAGGCAGCATTGGCGAGCGGAAATCGGTTTTTTGTCCGGCAGGGCCTGAAGCTAAAAACCCTTTATTTACAAACTTAATTCTGATGTCCCTGGGGCTCCGTATAGTGGCGCAATCATCCATCGGACCTCTGGAAGCAGTGCCTGATTCCCAGGGGATTTTTATTTGAGGTATGGCATGAGGACAATATTCAAGCTCGGGCTCTACGCGGCGTCAGTAGCCGTGGTCATGGGACTTATCCTCGCCGCCGGAGCCGCCGGGTTCACGGCCGGGCTGTGTGTTGGCGGAGCGGCTGGCTGGTGGATCGGTCGCCGTCGGCTGGCGGGCAAGCAGCCGCAATTCGTGGATATGCCCGCGGCTGAGGCGCGGGCATAGGGGTCGAAATAGGCTTTCTGGCCGGCAGCAGGACCTAAAGCCAAAAAAACCTTTATTTCCAATACGAATCTCAATGTCCTTGGCGTCAGCTAGAGTTAGCCATCGACGGCATTTTTCTCTGAGGGTCCCATGCACGGATTTCATGGCGGAAATGGCGGCGGGTTCCTGGGTTTGCTGCTGGTGATAGGGTTTGTGGCACTGATCGTGTCCTTGTGCCGGTCCTCCGAGTCGAAATAGACCCATCGGTCGTCGCTTCAAGGACTAGAAACATCAAGAGTTGGGCTGACGCCCACGCCAACCTGTCCATTCGGGCAAGGTGGCTTCGCCAGGGCTGGCACTAACAGGCCCTGGCGGATGTGGCCTCACACGAGGCAAGGCACGGATGCGTCAGCCCTCCTTCACCCACAAGGAGGGCTTTTTCATGTCTACAGAAAAGTGGTTAGACGAATTTGCCGTAGCAGTCCAGGGGCCAGACCTAGACCTCGACTCAAATCGGCTCTTCAAAAATGCTGTTCCGACCCTTGGTAGGTTGCTGTTTGAGCTGACCAAACTAGGGGTGCTGGAGAAGGAGATACCCGATGTCTATGACGGTATCCCCTTTGGGGTTTTTGGAGGGTTTAGTTTACAGCGACTTGATTTGGGATCGCTGCTAAGGGCGTGGAAGTTGGGTGGGTTTAGGGATGGCTGTCCGAAATGCAAAAGCGAGAAGAGTGTCCTAGTTTTCTTTGTTGGGGGATCTCCTCTCAGCGGCGCATGTGGATGGACGGGAGTTTGCCAACAATGCGGGGGCTTGCATTCGTTCCCAAATACAATCTCGCATATCGTTCAGAGGTGTGCGTATTGCAAGGAAAAGCATACATCAACGGCTTGGCCCGAAGGTCTAACATTTGGGGGCTGGTGTGGGAAACTAAGCGACTACAGAAAGTTGGTCGGAAATTTTATGTCGAGCAAGAACCATCCGACCAATCAACGTTTTGTCAGATCAGTCCCTGAAAAGCCCCAGGGTAGTCGTTATGGATTCGAACAAGCGGACATGACTACCTCGCGGACCCTGAAGGCTTTTGGTCTTCGGCGGGAAGGCAATACGATCGTATCCGATGACGCAGAGGCAGTCGTATTGGGAGAATTTAATGACGAAGAAATGAAGGCAATTGAGAAGCGAGAGGAGCTGGCACGAAAGAGGAGAGATAAGAGGAATAGGCGTTAGGGCAGCTTCACTTCAGAGCTCCTTGATGGTCCCCCAGAGAAAAAGATCAGTTAGAGGTTTTGGCTATGACCGATTTTCGGGGAAAGAAATGGGGCAGGGGAGGGGTGAAATGGCAATGGGTGCTGAACGCACCAGGATGTGGACTTGGCCGAAGGTTGAACTTGTCCATAGGGGCAAGTAAACTCTATTACTGCCGCCTGAGGTGGTCGGACGCAAGATGGCACGGCATAGGTCCCAGTGGAAGCTAAGCCTTGCACCCTCGCCGGTGCACAGCACATGACGGCTCGAAAGGCGTCGAAAGTGGCGTCGGGAAAGCTGGGGCAGGGGACTCTTGATCGCCAGTGGTGGCCAGGGTCAATTACGACTTCGGCGGCTTTTGGGTACCGTAGGGGTCACCTACCTCGATTTTACGACAAGCGAGGTAGGTAATCTTGATTTGACGTTTACGAGGTAGACCAAAATAGCAGAGCTCCTAGTAACTTAACTCGTGGAAAATACATGGCAGCTGCCTTTACAATTCGAATTTTCGTTCCCGACGGTGATCCCGAGGGAGTCCGGATAATCGACAAAATGAATTGGACGGGCATCGGTATAGCGTTTCCACGCGCTGCTTGGACCACATTACGATCGCGGCCAGAGATGAAAGGCATCGGTGTATATATTCTTACGGGCTATGACACACAGGACGAGGATTTGCCAAAAATTTACATTGGCCAGGCTGATGGCATCAACGAACGAATTGATTCACATGCGGATAAAAAGGATTTCTGGGATTCCGGCATAGTGTTTGTGTCGGCTAATAGAGGTCTCAATCGGGCCCATGTGACCTGGCTTGAATATGCATTAATAAAGCGGGCGATTGAGGCCAAGCGCTGTCACTTAGATAATGGGAACACACCACAGGAACCTGTTTTGACGGAAGCTGAAAAAGCAGACACCCAGGCATTTCTTAAGGAAATTCTCCAGATACTTCCGCTCGCAGGATTGCGGGCGTTTGAAATTATTAAACCGGTAGTGACTCTAAGTAATGGGAACGAAATTCTCCATTCAAATCCGGGCATTACAAATTTTGACACTATTATTGTTCCAGCCCAAAAGGAAGGTTTCGAAAGAGTATTTTTAGGCGAAGACTGTTGGCACGCAATTCGAATTTCAGGTGGAATGCTCGACAAGATTAGGTTTATCGCTGCATATCAGTCCCAGCCTGTGTCGGCTGTTACCCATTTTGCAAAAGTAGATAGGATCGAGCCTTATGGAGAAGGCGGGAAGTACAAGGTCATATTTTCCGAAAAGGCCGAAGCAATCGGTCCAATCCCATACGCTGACGCACCAATGGGGGCAATGCAGGGGCCAAGGTACTCAACATTCGAAAAATTGAAATCAGCAAAGAAGCTTACAGACCTGCTGGGTCAAAAGGGCAAGTAAAATGAAAAACGAGAGAAATATTCTGGGATCACTGATTTGATCATTAGAGTAAAGGAGCTAGAGTGAGCCAAATTTCCATTTATTACCATGATCCTGTCGAAGTAGATCCTTTGACGAGTTGGACGGGACTTTGTACACCACTTCGCAGAGCCACAAGGATTGACATTGCGACGGTAAAAATACGTGCAATTACCGAACTATTCAGTTACGCTCGTCCAGATGTCGTTATTTCGGTAGATGGTCGGCCCGTGGTATCAATTGAACAAACGGCCATGAATCCAAGTGGGCATAATATACCCCAACGTTTTTCTTTTCAGGTTCGTGCAGCGGAAATGAACGTACCTTCTATACTTTATTATCCAGAAAAATCTCGTCGCACATTTTCAGATCCCAATGTTCGCTATTTAAATACTAGAGTACCCCTCGCGCAAAAACGATTATCTCAGATTTATAATGTTCCGGCTTTATCTTCATTTTGGCCAATCGATAGTCGGAAGTTGCCGGACACAAAGCCATCCTCTCAAAAAAGGATGGCCGATTTAGTTTCCGCGTTTGTTAATTATTCTGACCCAACAGTCGATATATTTTCTCTTTCCGAAGTAAAATTAGCTTTGGCTGAAATGGATAGAACGGTTTCTATGTATTCAGAACGTCTTAGAAAAAATGTTTCTGTCCGAAAGTACTTCAAAGCTGGGATTTCTACATCAGAGACGTCCAAAGGGGACAGAATAGATCCTCCCAACGGGGCGCAATTGGAAAAGACATCTGATTTTATTGCAAAATTAGGAATTGATTTTAAGGGGGCCGAAGCGAAGGCAATAGAGAAAAAATTTCGTGGTAGACCATATACGTTAGTTTTTACCGGAACTGCAAATAAAGCAAAAAGCGACTCAGAGCATCCATGGCCGGGATATTTATCACTTTTTGATATATTGTATTGCCGCAGTGGTTGTGCCCAGAGTGAGCGGAACATAAATTTAGTCTATCGATTGCCCGTATCGAGTTCCAATTTTCTTGAAAGAATAAATAAAAAACCAACACCACCCACTGCTACTCATATAGTTGATACGTTTGCTGATTTGTTGATATTGAATGGCGGTATTGTCGCCGGAAAGCCAATGCGAGGATCGATAGATGCCTGTAGAATTTGAAGTCTACAGTGTTTTTATAACATTGCTTGAAGCTAGGGGCTGGACCGTGATATGTGCATCTCCTCCGGCGGGGACTGATAATCGTTATAGAAAATGTATTTTACCTAGACATATTATTGGGAAAGAAAATTTAAAAAAAGGCTTACGAGATGAAGTTGATATTACTGCTCTTTCGAACCAGGGCGATACCGTTCTTTTGATTGAGGCCAAAGCGACACTAAGCGATTCGTTGAGAATTTTGAATTCTCTCGGTGAATCTGATCTTAATAAATTATCCAGATTAATTTTAGAATTTCCACCAAAGGAATTTATAAAACTTATTTATCAAGGATATGGTATTAAAATTGTCGGATCTCCACAAATCATTGGAATGCTCGCTGTTGGTTCTGTGGATTGTGAACTACCCAAGAGGTTTCCGGTAATTGAAGTTGGTAAATCAGGATTTCGTCTATTCTCGGGTGGTGTATTAAATAAATGTATTCTGCAGCTCGTCGAAAATTTAGATAAAAAATAGCTAAAATACTTTTATTTTTTTTTGACATGCTTCGTTTTATGAAATACCAAGATGTAATTGTGGTCAATGAAATGACCCCGTCTTAAAACATGCATTCCGCCATTATTATTCAATAGCCAAATAAAATTTTCTTCCAGCATAAAGCCGCGTTTTTCAAATTCGGCGATGTAGTCAGTAAACGGATGTCTCAAATGCCCCTTATTACGTTGATCTCCAATGATTACCACACACCGACCGTCGGCGGAAGTCGAGGTAGCCATTGTATCTGCCAGACGTTCTATTGAATTGAGGTAGCTCTCGGATTTGTCGGTGGAAATGTCGGCATTTCGGAGCTGAGTGTATTCAAAATCGAGACCCTTGAGCGTGATTGGTTTTTTGATCTTTTGAACGATATCCAATAAGTCCGTAGCAAGCCGATGGATCTGATGGTAGTGAATCACACCCAGATATGGCGGATGAACTATCACTAGGTCGGCAATACCGCGCATCGAATTACTGGAAAGCGCCGATTCTTGACGAACCACGATTTGTGATGGATCTGCTGCCTTTGGCCGGACAGCGTTAATTACACGCGAAGTCTGTGATATCCAGAGAGGAAACGGATCTATGAATGGCTTTTTTTTAGTGACAAGATGGTGAGTACAACGTGTATCTACGGATGCGACATCACGAATGACCTGCGCTGCTGCAACAAATTGGATCAGAGCTTTTTTCCCCTGCTCCTCGTCAGCAATTTTAAAGAGCAGAGTCAGAAGAATTTCCAGTGTGTCGGGACGAATCCACTTTCGCATATAATTGTAGTTTGGATTCTGAATAATTTCGGACCATTCGGAGTTCGACTTGTTGCTAGGATATTTCTTAACCTGAGCATGAATATGATTTACTCTATCCATAACGTGTTTAACTTCGGATGTAGCGAAAAGTCTGGTTTCGGCTGCTAGACAAGCCAGAGGATTCACGTCTAGACCGACCGCTTTTATTTTAGCATCAGCGGCAGCGTCCAGTGTGGGTCCTAATCCCATGAAAGGATCTAGAATTGTCCCATTCTTTGGGGCATATAAGGTTAGAATTTTTTCCACTAATTGGCGTGGAAGTGTTCCATACCATCGATAAACTTGATCTCCGCTTGAACCATTGAATGACCAAACTGAGGATATAAAGGCATCCGATACTCGTGTTCCGTTACGTTTTACCTGCTGATTTTTTTTTGAAGCGTTTAAAGAGTCCATGTCTGGAAATAGCGATTTTTGCTGTTCAGACATGAGCGCCCCTTAGGGACCAAAGGCCTGCCTTATAGTTAAAATGTTGTTCGAGAAGATTTCTTCTATGTGAATCTAAAATTTTAATGGTGTCAAGTTCTTCGACAATACGTGCTACGGCATTGTCTTGTTGTCCTATAAGATATCGAACTCTTTTCATTAGAGCTGGTTGAATTTCTATGTATAATTCGCGCATTAGGTCATTTGGGGAAAAAGTCTTTTTTTGGCGCATCAATATAGTTCGTATGTGTTCCACAATTCTTTGTTCGGTTATTGGCTCTTCTTCCTTGATTTTGGCGGTTACAGTTGAATTTTTTAGAAAGGAAAAAACAAAATCTCCTATAACTGAACCTGCCCGCCGGCTCTGCGCAGTTTGGCGATAGTTCTCGATACCGTCCTGGAAAATTACACCGTTCTTAGGAAGATCAAAGCCGGCTTTTGCTGCCGCGACCAGGAGTGCACCCCAAGCACGAGGCTCTCGATTATTGAAAGTTAACACCATGTACCCTCCCGGTCGTAGGACCCTAGCGCATTCCGAAAAACATCGCCTCAACAATTCCTGATAGTCATTGGCGTCTTTGGCGCCTGGAAACCGCTTCCTTGCGATTACAGCCTCTTCGCGATTATCAATAGCTTTCCCCATAGCGAGTTCTGGAAACCAAACGGCCCAAAAGTTACAAAGATCAGCGTAGTGGACGTAGCTCCCGTAAGGTGGATCAGTTAAAATTACGTCTATTACTCCGTCAGCCAGGGGGATTTTAGTCGAGGACTGGCAGGATACGTGATATGCGGGTTTATTCGTTATCATAACTTCTTTTGCCGACTTTATTTCAAGGGGAACTATGCCATCAAGTTTAGCTAAATAATCTTTTTTTCCACGCGTAACCGCCTTATAGCGTCGTTCGAATTCGATAATTACGTTGCTATCCAGAAAGACGGGAGGCAACCAGTAGCCAGGTTTCGCCCATTCCAGTGGACGATTTCCCCTCCAGCCTTCATTTCGTGTTACCATTTTATTGGTATAACGAAGAGTGGAGCTGAAAATAAATAAAAGCCAATCCCGATTTTTTGGAGCAGCCTTTAGTATCATCTGCTTGAGATTTGCCAAAGCAAAGAGAGTTCGCGGAGTAAAAAGTTGGCGAAATTGAACAATGCCTTTTTTGAAAAGGGCGCTTTCTCTTTGCATGTTGCAATCGGGAATTTTTTCATTGGGAATCCAGAGGCCATTCTTTTCTGCGGTGCTTAAAGTATTCTCAATTTTTAGTACCTGCTTTTGGTCCTCTTGTGTAGCTGCATGAATATGTTCGCCACATTGCTTGCACGAATACATAACGTTTACTACACGGGTTGGTGTATCGCAACGCTGGCTGAAACGAACGTTAGTTTTACATTGGGGACAGGTCCAGGTTCCTGGGCCCACTTTTGCTGCTTCAATAATAGAAAAATTATGGGAACAATGCGCACATTCCGTGACGCTAGAGTATTCAAACCATAATGCATCCGCTGAATTTTTGCATGTCCGGCAAGGTGTAGAGAAGATATAATTCCATTGCTGTTTGAAATTATCTACCAGTCTATTTACTTCAAGATCAAGGTCTTCAAGATCTACGTCAGAAAGTTCCATTTTTGTCACGTAAGTTGCAATCGGATTCAAATCAAAACCAATAACCCGACGTTTTTGAAGTATTCCTTCTACAAGCGTCACTCCTCCACCGCAAAAGGGGTCAAGAATTACATCTCCAGGTTGCGAGTAGTGACTTACCATTGCCGCAAAGATCGAATAGGGTCTGCGAGCAAAATAGCGATGCATTCCATACACAGGTCGGTGCGGAAGAGCCTTACCTGAGTCCCCCATGGGATTTACGGGTCGTGGAGGGGCTTCCAGTACTGTCCGGACTTTGGACAAACGTATAGTTTTTTGAGTGGTAGGCATAATTTTTCGATTCCTAAGTTCAAGAAGTTAACGGATTCTTTAGTTGTGCAGTTTCTGATCCATTTAAGTGCAGGCTGATCCATTAAGAGATCTTTCGGAGTTGGAGCGCGTGCTATATTGATATCCGAAAGATTTGGTTCTGTTAGGCCTTACCCCCGTTCGCGCCAGCGCTGGGAAGGAAGTAGGCTTTCTTCTTCATCTTCACCGCCTTCCCTCGGATCACTTACGGCGATGGTTGAATTGGTCCAAAGCACTGTTAGCGTGCGTCCATATTGGCCGAGGCCAATAATTTCCTCATTGAATTCTGTGGAATCTCCGCCTTCAAACCAGGCGTTTAAAGTGGTTGTAGTTGCCATACGCCTTGTTCTTTTAACATTGTCTTCATTTTTATTGAAATCTGCGGTGGCTGTCCCAGGGGTAAGCCTTGAATTTTTAGAAATCCATGTGAGTCCTGGGACATCCTGTAATGGTTTCGACATTACCGCGAAATCGATCTGGTTTCCTGTAGAGCATATTACTGCCATGAGTTCATCGCTGAGTCTTGCGAAACGAATTGCTGTTGCAGTTAGTGAGGTTATACACAAATTTGAAAGTGTCTCAATTCCAGCCAATCCACGATCACCATTGCTTTGCGCGGCAGTGAACAGGTTTCTCGGCATTAGCAAACTCGCGGAGAAACTATCTGCTTCCCGTTCATATTTGTCTTTGGAAATGAAACCACTTAAAGATTTGTGAATTTTTTGGCCCTTTCCAAAGAGAGCTTCGATGTGCCCCTCCAGAAAATAGTGCCCCAACTCGTGAGCGACTGTGAATCTTTTGAATCCCTCGTTTGCAAAACGGGAGCTATAAAGTATCCCGAACAAGTCTCCCGCCTTCATCAGACAACCCGAGAGGTCGGGAGTAAGGTCTGGGTTTTCAAGGCAAGTAATATCACGATGAGCCGCGACGACAAAAGGGTTCACCGGGAGAGTAGAAATTTTAAGTTTATTCAGGACATCTTGTGCAAGCAAATCGGAAACCAAAGCACTATCCTGCCTTAACATAGTTTACTCCCCTCTTTTTTGAGCAGCTTTTTTTGTGAGCATATCAGCAAATCCCGTGAGGGTTTCGAGATCATTAGTCGACATGTTTCCAGCTTGGCGAAAAAGCGTATCGATGATGGCTCCTGTGGCGCCCGGTTCATTTACACGACCTAAAAGAAAGTCGGTGGTAACAACTAGTGCCTCTGAGAGGGCTTTTAGATTGTCAAACGAAGGAGAACGGCGTCCCGTTTCAAAATGCGAAACAGCAGATGGTTGTAAACCGGCTTTTTCAGCTAGTTGGGCCTGACTCAATTTGCGTAGTTCTCGAGCCGCCCGAAGCCTATTCTGAAAGTCAGAATTCACTGGTTGACACCCCATAGACGAAGTAGTATTTTATTTAAAGACGAAAAGGTAGCGCCAGTGCGGCGCTTCTTTTTTAGGTTCTCCATATACGTATTCGTCACATTATAAGAGACGTAAATGGAAAACTCAAGCTTAAAGAATGAAAGGGGCCTCAATGATAACAATTGAAGCGCAGATCAATGACGCGCTGGATACCATGGGGGAGGCCCTAGACCTTTCCCCAAGCGCCCATGAAACGGCCGTCAAACGGTATGAGGCTGTGGGAGCTTGGCTCGCGGAAGATGAACAATTCAAGGACGTAGACGCCAATATTTTTCCCCAGGGTTCCTTCGCAATGGGAACCGTCGTCAAACCGAAACTCGACAGCGACGAATATGACCTGGACCTCATCTTCGAAATCCATCGACCGCGGACACAGGTCAATGCACGCTCGCTGCATAAGGCAGTTGGAGTGAGGTTGTCCAGCAATGGCCGGTACGCCGACACTCTCGAGCAAGATAACCGTTGCTGGACGCTTAAGTACCAGGGCGAGTTCAACATGGATATCGTGCCTGCCGTGCATGTCGGATATCCGCTTTCCGACCAGCTAGCGATTCCTGACCGAGACCTGGGCAGGCTTATCGACAGCAACCCCAAGGGTATTGGCTCTTGGTTTAAGAGTAGGTCTGAGATCGGACTTCCGGCGGTGCGAAAGGTTATGGCTGATTCTCGCGAAGTGGACATAGCCGATGTCCCAAAGCAGACGGCGAAGACGTCCCTGCAGCGAGCCGTTCAGCTTTTGAAACGACACCGGAATGAGAATTTCCAAGATGACAAGATCTATGCGCCGTCGTCCTTTCTCATTACGATTTTGTCGGGGCTGGCTTACGCGGGCGAAACCAGCACATTGGAGGCTGTTCGCGGTATCTTAGACAGAATGCCGCAACTGGTCTCGCCTAGTCATCGCCTCTACTTACTTTGGAATCCGGCTCTCCCGTCCGAAAACGTACTCGAACACTGGAACCGCGATCCCAAGTACCCGCAGGAGTTTAGCGCCTGGCACTCGAAGGCGCTAAATATGGTTGGCCTGTCATTGAGGGCAGATAGCACTGAGTCACTCTATCAGGCTTTTGGCAGTGGACTCGGCGATACCCTGGTCAAGCGTGCTGCTACCATTCAGGGTAATCGTGTCAGGGCTCTTCGCGAAATAGGAGCTTTGCAAATGTCGGTTGGAACCGGAATTTTGGTCAGCGCGCCGAAGGCTCCCTTGGCATCGGGTATTCCCAAGCACACGTTCTATGGCGGCGACCGTCACCATGGCTGAGCCAATTATACTGATTCGCCATGGCATGGACCTGAGGGCGGCTATCGAGGGCTCAAAGTACCGGGTTCGGGGGAAGAAACTTACATGGACCGGTACTGTAAAACCGACACCGATGAGCAAGCCGTATACTCTCAGGATTGCATTTCGAATCGGCAGGGAAAAAACCCCGACCGTGGAAGTGGCGAGTCCGGAACTGATCTTATCGGAAGGGAAGAGTGTCCTTCCTCACTGTTATAGTGAAGGTGGCCTTTGCCTTTTTCAGCCGAAATATAACGAGTGGAACGAGCGAATGCCGATGGCGGAGACCATCCTTCCTTGGGCCATGGAATGGCTCCATTTTTATGAGATTTGGTTAGTCACCGGGGAATGGCTGGGTGGGGGCGAGGACCACCTAGCCAAGACCGCTTAAAACTCAAAGGAGTAGTATGGCTATCGGTGACAAGTTCAAGACTCTTATTGATCGAATACAAGTCAGCCCCGCAGCGAAGGGGGCTCTCGATGTTCACGCATCAGAAATAGGGACGAGGCTGTCGAAGGTTTTTACCTTAAAGGACATGAAGAACTACGGTAGCCACTCCCGCGATACCGCCGTCGCCAAATACAGCGACATGGACCTTTTTTTCATCGTGGCTATCGACGACTTCAAATGGGGCGGAAGCCTCATGACCAGCGACACCGTCCTTTCCAAGTTCAAGGAACAATTGGTGGGAAGGTACCCCCAGTCCGCTGTTGGACGCGACGGCCACGCGATGGTCATAGACTTCTCAGATGGCAGCAAAATTGACGTGCTGCCAGCCGTCTTTAAGGGGATCAATGCTCATAAGAAGCCTACCCTTTGGATTCCCAACGGCGGCGGCGGCTGGCTTGAGACAAGCCCAGAAGCGCATAACAGCTACATCAAGTCCATTCATGATGCGAGCGCCCACAAGTTCAAATATGCCGTACAATTGATGAAGTTTTGGAGAGAGAATAGGGCCGCCGCTGTGCCTATTTCTTCTTTTCATATGGAGCTCTTGTTCGCTAGCCAAGGGACTTTTTCGGGAGTCAAATCCTATGCCCAATGTATTCGCGACGCCTTCTACGAATTGAATTCTAGAAAATGTGCTGCTTTGAATGATCCTTTAGGTATTTCAGGAAGAGTTTCGGCGTCGAGCACCGGCGCGAAGCTGGAACAGGCTAAAACTGCGGTCGCCTATGCTTTGGACAAGTCGGACCGAGCGCTTAAAGCTGAAGCGGGTGGGGACAGCCAAGCGGCCCGCAGTTATTGGGACCTTGTATTTAATGGAGGGTTTCCTGCATGACCTTATTCAAGAAGGTCGCGACGGATCAAGACCGGGAGCCTGTTTTGCGCCTTCTGCTGGCTCAGCGCCGCCAGCATTCCAAGGCAAAAAATTGGGTCGGCGTTCAATTGGCTATCCTGGTCGTGCTGCCGATGTTGGCCGCCACTTGGACGCAATTTCAAGGATGCCCAGCCGGAATCACCACACTAGTTTCGATGATCACGTTGATTGTAGACGTTGTAATCGTAGAACCTTGGATCAGGGAATCAGTAGAAGTTGCTGTGAATTTTCAGGAACAAATTGACTGTAGCCTATTCGGATTGCCGTGGCCTGTTTGGAAAATGGAGCCTGAAATTCCGGCTGGTCAAGTTTGCCCGGAGACGAAAGACGAGCTGTTGGTTCTGGTAAAGGAACAGAATCTCTTGGGGTGGTACAAGGATCCCAAGACGACTCGCTCCCCTCAACACGTAATTTTAGGGCTTCAAAAGCAAAACGTCTTTTACTCGGCTCAACTGCGGGGGGGCCTGCTTAAAATCTTCATACCGTTTGTTTTGTGCCTCTGTTTGATGGGACTCATATTCGCTTTCTTCATGAAGACGCAGGTTTCGGATCTGGTTGCCTGCCCTCTGGTTGTGATGCTTCCCCTGTTTGCCTGGATGTTGCGTGAAATTGCCAAACTGCGTTCCTTCCGGTTAACAGCGTCTCATTTGCAGAATGAGATGGGCCGCGTGGCCAACCAATCATTCGATCCAGCCATTTTGAGAAATATACAAGACGAGATCATCGAGTTCAGGAAAGGCTCACCAGTGGTGTTCGACTTCTACTATCGTTGGCGACGTCCAAAACTCGAAAAAGCCATTTCGGTCTAGAGATTTATGAGAGCAGCGCAAAAATTTCACGCATATGGGCGGAGACCAAAATGGTAAATCGTCCAAGGAATTTGCGGTGCCCATACTGTACTTTTAAACTTGTCCCGAGTCTTAACCCAGAAAAAGAACATTTTATTCCAAAAAATCTTTACGTGGATTCTGAACAAATTTTGAAGAAACCCATAGTCTGGTCTTGCAGAAAGTGTAATCGAGCCAAGGGAAAATTGGATCAGGATTGGTTCATTGATTTAGCTTTATGCTCTCCTCCGGATCCCATCTATAACGGGCTTCGAGAACGAGCGCTGAAGTCATTAGATCCCGATGGAGTAGAGGCAGGGAACGAAAAGGAGATTCGAATTAGGCAAGCCCTGAGGGATCGCGTCAGCGCCCGGATGCACCTCGTGGGGTCCATTAGTGAGTTTAGCCCCTTGCCGTCCTTGACCATACCTGAGGCGGATTCTGAGGGACTACGGGCGATCTTGGACATCAATTGCAAGAAATTTGAAGAATGGATTGAATACATCGTGAGGGGCATGTGGACCTTTACTCATGGAAGTGTGTTGCCACTTTCCCACGGTATCTTCATTTTTTATAGGTCAAATCGGGATTTACTGATTAAAGAATGGGGGAAACTTGGGCTCTTCTTAGATCCATTGATAGATCTAGGCCCAACCATAAAAATAAACGGTTTCTTTCACAAAGTGCATAGGATGCTCTGCTTGGAATTGCTTTTTCATGAAAATATATATTGTTACGCCATAATGGCCACCAAGGACCAAATCGAAAAAGTGAAGAATAAAAAAGCATTCCAGGGGCTAGTTGAATCTACAAAGTCTTAAGAAGTGTTCCCGGGACCATCTTTTTATGTATAAACGGCATAGCGAGGTCTATTAGCAACCTCGTCAAATGGACAACGGTGGCAGCCGACTTCCGCCTATTTTACAAATTTTCACCTATGGGTCAGCTCGGGGTGGTTAGTTTGACTTGATTGTTCTATTATTTTAGTTTGACAGTTATGTGAGTGCATCAATTAATGCATCCTCGAGTTCGGAGATTGTAATCGGCTTTTTTGAGACCAATGATTTAGGTTCTCCATTTTCCATTACTACCCCTCTTCCTTCTTCAGACTTCCAGGGAGAGTCAGAATCTGAATCATCGTAAAAGATATCGGTGTTTAGGTTTTGCGGTATCTTTGTTCCGTATACTCTAAAAAGAAACCTTGTTGAAGCCGGACGATTTCCGCCAGACCTAATTTCGGGTTGAATTTTAAATACTGATTTTCCTGCTGAAATATCAAAGCCTGTGAGCATTTCTGGTTTTCCATAAATCTCGGATCCAAACATGTGTATTTCAAAATGGGACTCGGTGTCCTCTATGAATCGCTCAAAATGGATCGCTAACGCCTTCAGGTGCGACGAGAATCGCTCGCATTCTTGAAGCACTCTTTTTTCCAATGCAATCTTCTTTTCCAGTCGCCGTTTAAATTCGGCTTTTTTGTCGGCTTCAGTTTCCATTTTTCACCTTTTCAAGAGTTTCATATCGCCCGCTCAAATTGTCGGTCGATGAGAGTGCGGTATCTATGGAATTTTCTATAGCATCGAATCGTGCGTCTGTGTCTCTTTTTAGATTCCTTGCCGTGCCACCCAGTTCGTCGAGACCCTCACGAGTCTCCCTTCTTGTTTCTCTGACAAGTGATCTCAGGCCCAGAAGTGTGTTCCTCATATCAACGTTGACCGCTTGGGGATTAACTGTTTCTCGAATTTTATCGGCGAGGGACTTTTTAAAGAAAAAATAGGTAAGCAGGACAACTGCAGCGGAGCTACTTAAGCCCAAAAACCAGCTGACGAGTTGGTCCATGTTGCTCTCAATGATGGTATTGGGTCGTTTTCCGCATCGCCCGGATTTTGTTGGCACTTCATTCGGACTTCTATATTTTACTTAGAAAGCAACCGCAAGGGGTCTATTTGTTGACTAGAAACTCTACATCTTATTTCTCGGATGCGCCTTCCTATACTCCCCCTGCGCGTGCTCGCCGGCGACCTTGGTGTAGATCTGGGTCGTGGCCAGGGAAGCATGCCCCAGCGAATCCTGAATGATTCTGCTATTCGCCCCGCCTTTAAACAAGTGCGTAGCGAAGGAATGGCGCAGCTGGTGGGGTGTGATGTCGACCGGCAGCCCGGCCTTGATCAGGTAGCTTTTGAGGCGCCGGCGGACGTCCAGCGGGACGGGGGCTCGTCCAGGATGCCAAGGAAGGCCCGATCCTTGGGCCGCAGCTCGGCGCGAGAACGAGTGCAGGTCTGCTTCGGGCTGCCTCTATGCCCTACGTCTCCGCCACATAGTTCGGATACGTGTCCTCCACGTATTGGACCACTTCCCGAAAGACGTAGCTGGAATCGAGCGGCGGCTTGGCCTTGCATGCGTGCAGGTATTCCACGTAGCTGTAATCCTGGAGGAATCGTATAGCCTCGGGTCCCATCGGCCCGCTTTTCTTGTCGTGCTTGAAGAACGTGGTCTTTTTGAGGGCCTCTTCACAGGATTTGATCACCTGAACGTGAAACGGTTGTGGCCTTTGCTTCTTTGAGACCCTCAGCTCAAGCTCCCTGACCTTCGCCGAAAGGACGGGCTTGATCTGGTCGGACGGGACCAGGCCCAGGGCCACCACCCTCCTGGACAAGGCCGAATAGCTCACCTGGAGGTGGCTCGCGGCGAGCAGGACGATGCTTGGGAAGTCGAAGGTTTTGGAATAGAAATCCTGCATGGCCTTCAGGACCTTGATGACCCTGCTGCGTTCCATCAATAGATTCGCGGCGAATAGGTTGGCCACTTTCTCGTCGCTGTCGGTACTCGGCTTGGTCGGGGAACCGATCTTGCCTTTTTGCGCGAATAGATGGTGGCCGAGTTCATGCGCCACGCTGAATCGCTGGCGTTCCGAGGGGTGGCCGGAATGGATGGCCACGATGGGCAAGGGGAGGAATTCGCCATCGGCTATCTCGGTGCCGGCCTTCAGATATAGGCCGGAATACGGGCCGAATAGGTTCCATGAGATCCACAGTCCGAATTCCTGCATGGCCAGGGAGACGATGTCTATGGCCTCACCCACCAGGTGCTTTTCGACCAAGGGCTGCGTGTATTGAATCGCCTGATCTAGGGTATCGAATTTCGCGTAGGTATGTTTCGCCCTGTCCTGGCGCCTCTTGAATTCCTCGCTGTTTCCCTTATCGCCAGCCCACACAAAGAGTTCAGTGGCGGGTTGCATCAGGATTTCCATGGATTCCGCGCCGGCGATCCTGAATTCGTCTTTGGGAATACGGAACTGGGCGTGTTGCAGGGGCGCGGTGTTCTGGTACTTAACGCTCAAAGGCTTGTAGAAGTCCTCTACACTCACTTTGAACAGGTTGGCGAGGATTCTGAGGTGGCCGGCCGAGAAGTCAGGGGTTCCGTTTTCCATTTTGGTGTACGCGGACCTGCTGACGCCGATGCGTTTGGCCATGAAATCCTGGGATAAACGCAGCATGTTGCGGTAGTACTTGATTTGATCTGAGATCTTCACGAGCGCCCTCCTCAAGGGTCAAAAAGCATCTGTGTTGTAGCCGATTTCCATGGCTTTGAGCCATCAATTTCGAAAGTGCTTTGTTCTTGTTACAAAGTCTTTCAATGAAAAAGTTGCATACTGCGGGACCGTCGATTATTATGTTTTATAAGTTCCATATGAAACATAGAACATTTAACCAGCAGGTCACTAGTGAACATTAGTCATTATCCCGCTCCCTGGCCATTAGTCAAGGTGAATTGCCGTATTGAGTTGCCGGGTTCCACAGCGTATTTGGCCGAATTTATTGGGGTTTGCAAGAGCCTGAAGGAGCACCCATGAAAATCCTAGCGCTCGCCAACAACAAGGGCGGGGTCGGCAAGACCACGGCGGCCACGAACCTGGCCGCCCAGGCCGTCCGATCCAGGCTGGGGGCCACGGTCCTGGTGGACCTGGATCCCCAGCGCAACGCCGGTTTCGGGCTGGGGGTGGCCATGGACATGGCCGGCCTGGACGAGTTCCTGGCCGGTCGCGTGGACCTGACCGAGGTCATCCATCCCCATGCCATCGATCCCCGGCGCCTTCCCGATAACGCGGATCCCGCGGATTTCGTGATTGAAGGCCTCTATGTGGTCGCTGGGGGTCCCAACCTACAGGACGAGTCTGACCGCCTCTCTGAAGAGGACTTTGACCGGGCGGTCGGCCGCCTCCGGGGCGGGCTAAATGCCTTTGACGAGGCCGCCGCGGCCCAAGGGGTGCCTGTGGGCCTCGTGGTCCTGGACCTGCCCCCCAGCCTGGGCCACCTGACCCGTTTGGGACTGGCCATCGCCGACACCGTGATCGTGCCTGTGGAGCCGCAGGAGATGTCCACCACGGGCCTGGACAACCTCATCGCCGTCATTGAGGAGGTGCGCCAGACCCACAATCCGGGGCTCGACTTGGCCGGGGTCTTCATCAGCCGTTTCCGGGAGAACGCGTCCCAGGAGAAGGTCCAGGACATCCTCAAGGCGAAGCTGGGACGGCACCTGTTCAAGAGCGTCATCAAGAACAGCCAGCCCCTCGCTGATGCCTATTCGGCCTTCTGCCCGTTGGTCTGGTCCGCGCCGGGGGCGGCGGCGGCCAAGCAGTTCAGGAGTCTGGCCAAGGAGCTGTTTCACTATATGGAGGTCAAATGAGCACCCCCCAAGCACCCGCCCCAAGGTCCAAGGCATCCCTCAAGATCAACTTCGCCCCTACCGGCGGCCAGCAGGGCTTGGACCAGGAAGGGCCCGCGGTGAAGTTCCGTTCCCAACGCATGACCGTGTTCCCCAAGGACATACAGGCCCCGGATTTCGACGACCGCTTTGAGACCCTGGAGCAGGGCCTGGACCAACTGGCCGAGAGCATGAAGGAGCACGCCAAGCAGACGGCCGATGGGGTGGGCAATTTCCAGCCCATCATCGTCGTCGGGGCCATGCCCCCCTACGTCCTGGTCGCCGGTCGCAGGCGCTATTTGGCCGCCCAGCGCAATGGCCTGGCATTGGCGGCGGAACGGTATTCCTCCATGCCTGAGGACTACCGGCGCCAGCTGCGCTACATGGAGAACAGCCCGGAGGGCCGCAACAACTACAGCCCGGCCGAGCTGATCGCCAACGTCGCGAAGGAGCAGGCGGCGGGCGCTTCCGTCGAATGGCTGAGCCGGGCCTTTGTGCGTTCCATCAGCACGATCGAGAAGTACCTCCGTGTCGGAAGGGACAAGGCGCTTCAAGAGGAGCTGCGGCTGGGCTTGCCCCTGACGCGGGCCCTGGCCTTGGTGAATGACCACGATGAAAAGGCGGGCGAGGTCGCGAAGGCGGCCCGCGAGGAACGCGGGGAGGCGGTCCACAAGAGCGCGAAGCCCGGCCGCAGAGCCGCAGCTAGCACCGGTGCCTCGGCCAGGCGTTCTCCCCTGGCATTGAACTACGTGGAAGGGAAGACCCTAAGGATCATCGTGGACCTGAAACGCCTGATTTGCGCTGAAGACAAAGAAAAGTTGCGGGACTTTCTGCGAGAAGCCCTGCAGCGGATCGACGGAACCATGGCCTCGCGGACTACCCAGGAGGTCTGATATGGAGCAGCACGCGTTGGTGGTGTTCATCTCGTCGTCCTTGCTCGTCGCTCACAATCTGCTGGAACTACACATGGACGGCAGACTGTTCCCCAAACGGAGGAAAGACCATTGGGGCCGCAGAAAGGAAGACCGTGAGGAACGTCGTGAAACAGGTGAATAACCCTCAAGACCCGGAGGTTTGATATGCCGCACCCGATCTTGCTGTTGTTTTTTTCGTTGTCCATGCTCGCCTTGATCAACCTGGGGGAAGAGTGGGCGTCCGGCAAACTCTTTCGGAAAAAGCGAAAAAAAGCTCTTCGGCGGCCCGAAAGGGAAGGATCTGGGGATTTTGACCCTGACTTGCGTGACTGGCGCTAAAAAAAGGCTAACGGAAAATCACCTCGTGAAGGGAAGGGGGCCCGACATGTTCTTGGATCCGAATAGTTTGCTGGATATGGCCAATAGAATGCTGGTGCTGGCGGTGCTTTGTCTGGGCTCCATTATCACCGTGGTCGTATGCCTTAGGGGCGGCCTGTATGGCAAGGCGGAAGAAGCGCCGCTTGGCAGGGAGCTGAACCCCGAGGAAAAGCTGACCAAAGAGGAGGTCGGGAACTGCTACCTGGTCCTGAGCCCGAAGCCGATGCAAGTGGTCATGGGGGAAGAGTCCCGCATGCTGCACACCGAGGTCATCGGGGCCACGGGGGTGGGCAAGAACTACTACTGCCAGCTGCCGTGGATCTACCAGGACATCATCCGGGGCGCCGGGGTGGTCGTCATCGATCCCAAGGGGGCCATGCGCAATCAGGTGGCCGCTTACGTCGAGAAAGCGGGCCGTCAATTCCATTCCCGTTATTTGAGCCTGTCCAAGCCCCACTTGTCCGACACCTATAACCCCCTGGTCGACCAGGATCCCCACGTCGTCGCCGAGCGTTTCCACCAGGCCTTTTACCAGGACGACAACACCGCGACCCCGTACTACAAGGAACAGGCCCAGGGCTTCCTCTACGACCTCTTCGCGATCTTTCACAAGATGAACGTCGTCCCCACCATGGAGCAGGTCCGATCCATAGCCTTTAACCAGGACGCCCTGGCCATGCTCCTGCGCGAGGCTCCGGACTGCCGCGAAGCCAAGGAATTGCGTCTCCGGATGGTCTCGGGCATGAAAGCGGACCTGTACCGCGAGAATTTCCAGGGCCTGGTGAACAAATTGACGGCCTTGTGCGGGTCCCCTTTCGCGCCGGCGCTCAACACCACGAGTCCGTCCATCAACATCCGCGAGACGCTGGCCAAGGGCGGGATCCTTTACGTGGACCTGGCGGCGGACCTTTACCCTTCAAGCTTTTCGCGGGTCAGCACCCTGCTGCTGATGGACCTGATGAGCTGCCTCACGGCCCGCTACCAGAAGCCGGGCTTGAAGCCCGCATTCCTGTATTTGGACGAATTCGCGGACCTGATCTACCCGAAGGTCGGGGGCCTGATCGCGAAGGCCCGCGGCGCCCGCGTGGGCATCATCTTTGCCCACCAGTCTCTTGGGGATTTGCAGCGCCACGGCGACGGCATGGCCAAGGCCATTTTCGAGAGCAGCCGCAACAAGATCATTTTCCAGGTCGGCTCCGCTGAGACCGCCGAAACCATGTCCCAGCTCTTCGGCACGAAGACCGTGGAACGGGAGGTCATCAACTATAGTCTCGGCGAGGGGGGCCTTTTTTCCGGAAGTTCAGTTAAGGAAAAAGGCATGACCAAGGTCTGGGAAGAGCAGTTTCTTGTGCATCCCAATGAGCTCAAGAACATGCCGCAGGGTTCGGCGGCCTGTCTCATTCAACGGGGCTTGAAGGGGCGGGTTCCGTTCCTGGTGCCTATGCTCCACGCCCCCGACAGCATCCCGCCCCTGCGCGATGAGAATCTGTTGAGCCCCACCCGTGGCGTCCCTTTGCCGCCTTTGGATCTTCCCGACGACCCGCCCGCGGGAATGCCGGCGCCCCTGCCGACCAAGCCGGTGAACCCCACTGCGGTTGAAGCCCTCAAGATGTTGGGAGTAAGCCGTCGTGCCGCAGCCTAGCCTGACCCCCCGAGACCTGAGCATCCTCTGGTACGCCTGGCAACAGCGCTTTGTGGCCGTGCGCCAGTTCCAGCGCCTGTTCTGGACCCAGGGTGCCACGGTGACGGCCCGCAACAGGCTCAACGAGTTGCGGGACGCCGGCTTTCTGGCCTCGGAAACCTTCCCCGTGGGGGCGGACCGGACCCTTTACTTCAGCGCCAAGGCCGGGAACTTGGCCCTGGTCAAAGCTGGCCTGCTGCCTGAGGCATTCGGGGGAGACTACCCCCGCAGGCCCAAGGAAATGACCCTCAACCTGGACCACGACCTAAGGGTCACGGATCTGAGGATCGCCATTGAGGAGACCGGGGGCATTCCCATCACCTGGACTTCCGACCACCAGCTCCGCCAGAACCGGGGCAGCGCCGGACCCAATACCCGTTTCGCCGATGGGCTCTTTGAGTGGGAGGCCCAGGGGAAGCGCCGTCTGGCGGTCCTGGAGTATGAGAACGCCCGTTACAACCGGGACCGCTGGCCGAATGTTCTGCTTCGGCTGCGGTCCAAGCACTCGGATCGCCTGGTGTTCCTGGTCTGCCGGACACCGGCTCGGGTGCGGTCCGCGACGGCCATCATCAGGGCGACGAGGGTTTATGCCGACCGATCCGACGGCCTGGTCATTGCGGACTTTCCTTCTGTGGCTGAGAAGGGACTCAAGGCGGGTTTCGTGGACCTGGAGGGCCGTCCTTTGGATTGGACGTCTGGTTAGGACTTTAATAAGCGGCCACTGGGCTGGCCCGATCCACCGGCCAGGCCCAGGGGTCGAACATCTAATCGCGACAGGATTGATATGACGATTCAGAAGAGACTGCACATTGAGGAGGCCTAGATGATGACACTGCTGCACCTGGACGACCCGGCCTCTGCGGCCGGAGGCAGGACGCAATATCATCGACCGGCCGCCGAACTGCCAACGGCCGGGAAAACTAGGGCGCCTGTGGGTGGCGGGTCTGGGTGTCCCGATGTGATCGCAATTTCCCAAATTGGAGCGGGTCCCCCTTTTTTGGCCCAAATCGAAAAGGCCGTCACAGGGTCCCCTATGCCTTCGGAGAGCTGCCATGAATGAATCCGCCCTCAAATTCATGACGCTCGATGAGGTCGCCGACCTGCTGCGGGTTTCGCTCAAGACCGTCCAGCGTTGGCGCATGCTGCACCAGATCCGGGTCCACAAGGCAGGCCGCCGCGTCCTGGTCCTCGAAAACCAGCTTCTGCAGGACCTGGGCATGGATCCGATAGCGCTCCACTTGGGGCTTGCCGACGCCGGTGCTTTGGGCTTGAATCAAACCGCTAGAGCGAGGAGCTGACATGGGACGCCCCAACAAGAACAGCCTGCCGGAGTACCTCCGGCAGCGCCCCGATGGTAGCTACTACCTCGATTACTACCTCACTCGGGAGGACGGCACCAAACAACGCGAACGGGAAGATATCGGTTCGATTTCAAGGACCTTGGCCAAGACCATCCGGGACCGCAGGGTGGCGGAATTGGCGAAGAACGACTTCAAGCTTCTGCCCCCCAAAATGACCTTCCGCAGGGCGGGGGAGGACTTCCTGGCATACAGCCGGGGTCGCAAGCGATCGTACAAAGCGGACGTCATGCTGGTGGCCAAGCTGACGGCCCACTTCGGCGACCGTCCCTTGGAAGCCTTGAATCCGGCCGCCATGGAAGTTTTCCTGAACGTCATCAGGGAAAAAGGCAAGAAGGTCATCCAACGTAGGGGGGAGAAGCCCCAGTGGAAGCCCTTCAAGCCCGCGACCCTGAACCGCTACATCGCCTGCGCCAAGACCATCGTGAACAGGGCCCTGGCCAACGGGCAGGTCGACCGCAACACCCTGGCGGGCGTGAAGCTGTTCAAGGAGAACAACGCGAGGGATAGGGTCCTGAGCCGGGAGGAATACAGCCGGCTCCTGGAGGAATGCCCCGGCTACCTGAAGCTCATCGTCCGGCTGGCCTACACCCTTGGCATGAGGCGGGGGGAAATCCTGGGGCTAAGGTGGGATCAGGTGGACTTGAAAAAAGGGGTGATACGTTTGGCCGGGGAGGACACCAAGACGGCCACGGCCAGGGAAGTGCCCCTGGATCAAGGCTTCATGGATGCCCTAACGGCCTTTCCAAGGGTCCTGCGCTGCCCCTACGTGTTCGCCAACCAGGGCCGGAGCATCGCCTCGGTCAAGACGGCCTTCAATTCGGCCTGCGCCAGGGCGGGTATAGAGAACTTCCGCTTCCATGACCTGCGGCACTGCGCGGTGACCAATCTGCGCAAGGCCGGAGTGGCCACCTCGACCATTATGTCCATCAGCGGTCACAAGACCGACGCCATGCTGAGGCGCTATGACCGGGTGGACACGGAAGATCGGAAGTCCGCGTTGGATCAAGTTCGGCGCTTCAACGAGACCGGGACCATCGAAGAACGGAAGACCGCGTGAGCGTCCAAAGGTGCGAAAAAAGTTTGGGGTCGGCAAGAACCCTTGCGGCACCGAAGGAAACGGGCGCGGTCGTGAAGAGTAAGACACTAATAAGACACTTTGGCCTTTTTGGACACGAGGACCGCGCAAGCGGTGCAACAGGGCCCGGAAGGCCCGGATCTGAAAGTGCTTGCGGCTCAAAACAATTCGGGCGCTTTGTCCCGAAAAAAGTTGGTGGACCCGGCAGGACTTGAACCTGCGACCAAGCGATTATGAGTCGCCTGCTCTAACCAACTGAGCTACGGGTCCGTGAAGGGATTTTATCCTGGAAAAACTTTGAAGGACATGCTTTTTCAGCTCCGATGCCGTCCGGTAGCTCGCGCTGTGCTGAGCGAT
>Ga0210388_10000027_pt1 | contig 252801 bp, 231 predicted proteins | sample IncBWC19OmetaG_FD_155485 | JGI IMG/M metagenome (GOLD analysis project Ga0210388, IMG submission 155485) | Forest soil microbial communities from Barre Woods Harvard Forest LTER site, Petersham, Massachusetts, United States - Inc-BW-C-19-O ...
ATTACCTTTTTCAGGAACAGGGGCTCGTCGCCAACCGAGACCTTTTGTTTCATCGTCAGGCCGAGGAATTTTATGCCGCGGACCATGAAGGATACGTTGCCGTATTTTCTCGGTGCGGTGAATTCGGAGCGCGTGAAGCTAGAACACGAATTGAGGCTCGCCAAACGGCGATTGAAGCTTGCGCAACGGGATCTCCGCGAAGCAGAATCCGTTTCCGTCGACCGGCTGCGCCGAGGGCAATCCCTGCTAACCGAAGCACAGCAGGCGGGAATACTTCGGCTAGATGTCTCACCGACAACTGCCGACGAGGTACTGGCAGAGCTCCGCCTGGCGCTCCGCTGGACACCGACGGCCATTCCTCAACGCCCAGAGGACAGGGTCGCCTATCTGCGGTCACAAGTTGAAGATCAGCGAGACAGACTGAAAAGCGTGCAAGGCCAGATTGAAGCTGCTGAGACTTTCGAGCGCGACTCGAATCGGTATGCTTCCGAGACCGGTCAACAGGTCAACCGGCTTCAGACAATTCAGATTTTCCGAGCTGTGGATGGGCCTCATCGCTGCCCGGTCTGCTCCTCGCAACTTAGTACGAATGTGCCGACCGTCGCCGAAGTCAGCGATAGTCTGCGCCGGCTCGATTCAGACCTCAGTTTCGTGGAACGAGAGCGTCCCCGCTTGCGGGAGTATGTTGATGGTTTGAAGGATGAGCGGGAACGAACGCGTCAGTCCGTCACTGAAGCTGACTTTGCTTTACAGGCTGCCATCGCGGAACAAGAGGCGACGGCGGAACTCCAAGACGCGAATGCGCGAGCCGGGCGTGCCGTCGGGCGTATTAGCTTGTACTTGGAAACGCTGGAGAGCCTCGACGAGAATTCGGATCTTCGGGCCGCAGTGGACAAATGCCAGGCGGAGGCGAGCCGAATCGAGTCGCTGCTCTCGGATGACGCTGAGGAAGAGATTTTAGCCGCTGCGCTTAATCGGATCGGAACCCAGATGAGCCAGTCGGCGAAGATTCTGCAATTGGAATTTCAGAAGTGGCCATACCGGTTCGATCTCGAGCATCTGACCGTCACTGCCGATCGGCCGGGGCGGCCCATTCCGATGCAGCGAATGGGCGGAGGCAAGAACTGGCTCGGCTGCCACCTCATTACGCTGCTCGCACTGCACCAACACTTCAGAACAGAAGGGCGGCCTGTGCCGGCCTTTTTGATCTTGGACCAGCCGAGCCAGGTGTACTTTCCCTCCCTGCAGGCCTACAGGGCGCTGTCAGGAACCACAGCCGATACGTTGAAGTCCGATGCAGATCTGGAGGCGGTGCAGCGCATGTTTGATCTTTTGTTCGCCGCGTGTGATTCTCTCAAACCGAACTTTCAAATAATCGTTTTGGAACATGCCAATCTTCCTGATGAACGCTTTCAGGCCGCCCTTGTCGAATCTCCATGGACCGGGCAGGGCAGGCACGCATTGGTTCCAACCGACTGGACGCCGTTGTAGATAGCTTGTTCAAGAATGTTGCCGTAACGGTGATCAGCACTTATCTGGAATGATGCGGTCAGATCGCGTGTAGAACATCGACGTCACGGGTAAACCGGGACTTGAGTTCTTGCGAAAAGCCCCGGACCGCAACCCACCAAAATCGGAGAATCGGCCAGTCCTCGATGATCTTGAAATGCTTCGTTGTGCGCCCTGTGCCCGCTCGCGCGTACAATGTACGTTTTACAACTTGCGGTGACGAAGGCTCACCTTCCATCATCTTCATCAGCGATACAGGGAGAAAGCCCGGTGTTGCAGAGACGCCGGCTCCGTCCTTTAAGACGCAACTAAATCGATGATGCGGCTGCTTTGCTGCGAAGGTCCTCGCCGAGCGCTGATTGTTGATTCCCAATCGGATTCCTTGTGGCACGCCCAAACGAGCTCTTCCGGAAGAGGAATTATCCTGAGCAACGGCGTTGCTTTCTCTAGCCTGAACGTTCCAGTGTTCCCGAACTGAAGCGCCGCCGCCACCTCGGGGAACCAATCCGATTGTATGACGGCTCGCAGCCCGTCCATGCCCATCGGCGCGAACGAATCGATGATGCTCGACCACCCGAAAGGGGTGGAGAAAAGTACCGATGGCGCGACATGCAAATGATATTCATCATGGTGGCGCCCTTCGCGGGGCTTCATGAAGTAGAGCCATTCATCGAGCGTCGACAACGAAAGCTGGGCAAACGCTGTCCGAATTTCTTCCACAGCCGGGTCTGGCATGTCCACCTTGATCCTTCGAGCCATTGACCCATCCCAGGACAGGCTTCCGACGTAAGGGTTTTGGAGCAGCACGTATTGAAAATCCGTTTTTGAGGGATGGTCCGCGGTCCACCCCCCGGCGGTTATGAAACGCTCAAAAGTTCGGACTTCGACGACGTTTCGCCGTCCGACGGTCAAAAGCTCGCATTCTCCTCCGCCGGGAGATGTAGGTGGCACGCGTTCCCGCATCTCGGTCCGGTATCGCAATTCGTCTTTACCGGCAGCCCGCCGTTCCGGTTGAGAAGGATCGGCCTTTGGAAAATAAAAGTCGACGACCTTGCGCAACTCGTCTGGTCGCTCACTCACATCCATTTGCTTGAGTTGGCAATTCGGACGGAACGGGGTGAGACACGCTAACTCGAAGTCGAGCGGCACTTCGTCGGCTGCGATTAGGTCCGATTTGATTTCAAGAACCAGTGGGTAGAGTGGGCTCCCCGAGGGAATGACGCTCTCGAGCAAGTCCACATGGAAGCGCCGATTCCACGCGCGGCCAATGTGTACAGCAACATTGCCGATCGGACTCACGAACTGCCCCGTCCAAAGACGGATGATATCGCCTTCCGTGTGCAACAATCCCTTTTTCAATTCGCCCAGCCAGTATCCGTCGCGTTCCAAAAGTCCGCTTGTCACCAGCTGATCAAGGTAGTGATTATAGTTCTCCGCGATCTTCGACTCCAGATCGCGCGGCCAACGAACCATCCATCCACTCATGCCGCGATGAAGAATAGGCGCCGATCTGGGATCGGAACATTTTATATACAAGCCCGCGGCATTGCCCGCCCGAAACGGGTCACACATTGCGGCTCGCATGGAGATCGATCGGTCCAGTGTTTCGTCCCGTTTATAGATTTTGAAGAGCTTCAGGACGTTAAGAACCTGAAGGCACGGGTTTGGCACCTGAGGCAGTACTCGACAGCATGAATGTTTTCCCACACCACCCCCACGTCGCTTCGGCGCTGGCGGGAGACCGCTTAACGACTCTGTTCGGCGTGTCGTCGATGCCCGTTCCCTCGCGCTTAGATCTTCTTGGGCTTAACGACCGTCCTGATCGCACGCTCTGCTATCGTGGAGGAGGACGCAAAAAGGGTGTAAGCCCTGCGTTCAACTCGGCCCCCCAACTCCCTTTCTCGAAAAAAGCGTTGGGGGGTCAGCCGTAAAGTTTTGCGCCGCCAATTTTGGCGGCGATCATCGCTGTTTGCGAATAGAAACCAGTTTACGGAAAATAGCAAATTCCGTCAAATCAAAATTGCTTATTAACGTAGTTTTATCAATGACTTACAGTGTCTTCACTTAGGCCTAATTGTCGACTACTTGAGCGCTCACTCATGTCTCACTTGAAGATGATTCAGGGTTCACATAGTTTCCCTGGATGCGGACAGATACCACACAATTGCCGAAGCACTTCCAGCCCCAAGAACTGAATGGTTCACGGTATTGGCCGATTAACCTGGTCGCGTGGGAGTTTGGCATTGAGGCGCATACCGTACGCAAGTGGATTCTTGACCAGCTCTTCCAGGCGAGCGAGTTGGTTCTGTCGCAAGACGGGTCCAAACAGGGGCGGCGCTGGCTCATTCTGGAAACTGCCGCCTTGCGAGTAGGTGGGCTCTGTGCTAACGGCGAACTTACAAGGCTGACCCATTGCTTCGTCGGTGGGCGCGAATGGTATTCTATACCGCACGCCGCGCGCATGGCAGGGGTTCACAAGCGCACATTTTGGGGGTGGGCACAGAAGGGGATCACGCCGTTCGGACTCCCTATGGAAATCGGCCGATTTGCCAACGGTGGCGTCTACGTGTCGATCGAGACCTTACATGCGCTCAAAAGGGTGCTACCTGATGTGGACCGGCCTTATCGCGGACGCCCCAGATTAAAGAAGGCAGCCGACCCCCACGAACCATAGTGAGCCTTCAATGAGCCTTAAGTAAGCTATTTGTGTATAATTTCGAGATGCCCGAGGACCGTGATAGTGAGTCATCTCCGCAGAATCCCCAATCGCCTCACAAAATACCGCATTCACGTAAAGGCAGACGAAACAAGTCTGCCACGGACTCGCAAGATATCCTCCACCGTATCGGCCACCGAAGTGGCCTAAGCGAACGCGAAGGCGAATGCTTGTTTCACCTGGTCACGCTTGCTGCAAAGAAACGGTGGCAAGCCATCACCCGCGACGACCTCAGGGAGTTTGCGCAGCAGAATTCCGACATGACGGAAGGCGTCGTCGACAGCGCGGTTGGGCAGTTAGCGAAACTTTACTGGAAACAGGTCGATCAAGAACTGCACTACATCACGAAGATCGGCCAGAAGTACTCGGTAAATCACCGCAATTTCATCACTGATGCCACAACGGCAAGAATCGTGCTGGCGATCGCGGATTGGCCGCCCTCACCCCAACTGGCGTTAGTCAAACTATGTACGGCTTTGCTCCATCTCAGCATCCAGCAAGTGTCGAAGCGGCTCACCGAACTCCTTCAGTACGGATATATTACCCACTATCTGGACGCCATCGTTACCTCCGAGAGATTTAGCGTCGAGATTGCGTATTTGACTCTTCTGGGTGCGTCGATCCCGAGCCCCCTCGTTGTCCAGGTACTTGACGGCGCAGGCGCTGAGGATAGTTCCCGGGATATCAGCCCGTCGCAAGGCGTCGCTAGTGAGCCACCGCGGATAGATAGCCCCAATTTCCTGCGCGCCTTGTTTAACTATGACGAGATGAAATTTCCGGCGCCCGAGACCGAAGGACTTCCTCCCGTCGCTCGCGGAATCTTGACAATCGACGAGAGCAATCTGCTGCGTCGATTGATTGCTTTTCATCGCAGGACTAGATGGGGTCGATCAGTTGACGTCGAACAGTTAGGGAAAATGATCGGCGCCGCGTCCGCTGAAGAGATCCGCGCAATGGCCGATGATCTCACCGAGCGCGGTTACTTGAAAACCGACGACCGGCAACACTACCGGGTCATTCGCGATGCTTTCGCTCAATGGACGCGGTCCGCGATTTTCCTGCTAGAGCTCTATCGAACAGAGCCTGGGGAACACGTCACCGTTCCCGTCAGGAAGCTTTGGCATTCGTTGCGCATCCGTTTTAGCTTTGAAGAGGCATGGTTTCGAAGCGATCTCATGTGGTCCGCGTTCGTTCCCAAGGTCAATGTGATGCGCCCCCGACCAAGCTACGTGCTCTGCTACTACAACGACGACGAAATCAGCGTTAGTGATCGATTTGAGCACGAAATTGATTTCCTCATCCTCGGCGCAGAGGAGTATGCGCAAGAGAACCCTGAGCGAGCCGAGGAAGTCCGAGGGCTGATCGAGCATGTGTCGCAGCTTCGGCAGTCTCAAGTGTAGGAGCAACAGCCGCGTTGATCTGTCGTTTCTGATGCTTGTGCCTAATCGCATCGGCGGCGGATCTGATCGTCAAGCCACCGCTACTTCGCGGCCTTGATCGCCGCCCAGCGCGTCTTTTGGCCATCCGCCTTCATGCCGCAGCGCTCACGGTACGCCTCTTGCGAGGCGGGGCCGGGCGGTTACGGAAGCCATCGACCGACGCAAGCCTCTCTAGTCAAATATATCGAACTGCATCGCCAATTTGATCACGGTACCTTGATCGAGGTCGTAACCTAAAAGCGGTTTCGCTCGGCGCGCGAGGTTACTGAGAACCTCACAGAATTGGATCGTATGTCGAGTCCGCTCTTCGTTCTCCCGCGCATAACAGTCAAATTTACCGTATAGAGATCGCCCTTCTGAGCGGTCGATCTCCTCAATAACCAGAGGAGCCTCGGCCATGAGATCCGAGTCGATGTACCAATGGGACAACTCGTGCAGCAGCAAAGCGTCCAACGTGCGAGGAGAGAGCATTGCCCGCGTGGACATTATCAACACATCAGCATCCGCTGAGATGTCCGCAAAATCGTCCCTTACCCTGACACGATAACCCGCCGCCGCGTTGGGGGAGAACCGGGCGTTGAGGCGATCGAGGTCTTCTTGTGGAATGTTGCCAAAGAGCCTTTCGAATCTCCGATTTTCAGAGCTTATGAGCAATCCCCAGAGGGCGCGACCGGTCTCTGAAAGGTACACCGAAAACGAACGCGGGAAAAGGGCGTCCCCAAACTCCACGAACCGCCGGAAAAGAGGGTCGTCGCTAGCCATAAGCCGTATCTTAACGCGCGTCGCGAGCTTGCGGGAAGGCTGCGCACGTTCGGCCGGTTGGCGAAATTCAGCCACGGTGGGCTAGTCAGTATGTGGGGAGTCCGCGAGCGGGCAAGAAGCGAGCGTAGAATCACGGCATGGCCTTCACGATTGTTCCACTACACAATCTCACGCTGCCCACTGGAACCGTAATTCCTTTCGGAAAATTCACACTTCAGGATGTCCCGCACTGGCTGCTTAATGAGCCGATCCTCGACCGGCTCAGCCAGCACGACCGCGATAGCGTTCATCAGGCCAAACACGCTCTGATCTCTGAATATGAAGCCGAGTCCTACGGCCACCCTGATCCCGAATGGGCAGGTGTGCAGCCCAAAGGCATCCAGGATTTGAGGTGGCAGTCGGCTTTGATTGCAAATATGACCATCTGGATGATAATGCCGTCGCCCGTCTGCGTCACATGCGGCTTTCACGCCCTAACATCTATTGCAGGAAGCCAGCTCGACAGCCCTGTTGTCAATTTCATCGATCACGAAACAACCCTCTACTGCCATGAACGCGATCTTTCTAACAGACCGACGATTAACGATATGAAGAAAAGTGCAAGGCTCTTCGAAGTGCTTTCGACGGTATCTCGGAAGAACTCGGTTTGGCCGGCGCTTCGCGCCTTCTGGGCCGCCCTAACAGCCTATCCGGGCGACCTTCGCTACCCGCTATTTTGGCAGGGGCTCGAATCCCTCTTCGGATCAGACGATGAAATCTACGGCGTCAGTAAACGTCTGCGTGATCGCGTTTCCTATTTTCTTGCCGACGACTCCAAGGATCAGATCGATCTTCACGACAAGGTCAAGGCCTGCTATTCGGTTCGCTCGGAAATTGTTCATGGCCGTTGGGAGGACAGTAAGAACTTCCACGACATTCACATGTACACGACGGAAGCCATCGTTCGTACCGTCACCCGTAAAATGGCTGACGCTCCTGGCATGTTGGGCGCATTTCTTTCACCGGGAAGAAGCGACTTCCTTGAGGCATGGGTCCAATCTAAGGCTTTCACGCCGCCGCCGCTTCCCACATAAATGGAGGGAGTTCGCCGGCGCGATCCTCTACTTTGCGGCCTTGATCGCAGCCCAGCGCTTTTTCTGGCCCTCTGCCATCTTTCGCCGGGCAGCGGCGCTCACATGGCGTTTCTTCGGAGCGGCGGCGTTCGGTTCGGTTGCGGCCGCGGCCGGTTTTTTCGGTGCTTCGGGGGTTCCCTTAAGAGCCTCGATGGCGCGGTCTAATTTTTCACGATCGGCGATCAGGAGGGCAATGATGTGGTCAGTGGGCATTGACGAAATCGTAGCATGGCGGAGAGACGACGGTATAAAATCCTCTCCATGGCCCTAATTCGTGTGGAAGATATGCGGAAGAAATACGTCATTCAAACCCGCATCGGACCAATCTATGCGGCCGAACTGCACGGCCGATGGTACGCTCTTCACGGCGACGAACCTCGGGGCAGCACCGGCAGTCGGAGGGTGTCGCCCGGATGGTCGCCGAGGGCGAGATCGGTGAATACGAGGTAGGAGAGACTGAAAGCGATATCGGCAAACTCAGGCTGCCTCGGACCTCCGGCTGTGGCAAAAGCTTCAATAGCCCGTCAATTGAACATTGGATGCAGGCCATGGACGATCACCCTGACGCCAGATCAGGACCAGTCATCTGCTTTGGTCTGACAGCAGGATAGCGCCCTTACTCGACCACCGGAAATCGTTGTTGGCACAGGAAGCCTGGGATTCTATGGGAATTGCTAGCATCGATGACATATGAAGGTCGGCAGAAACGACCCGTGCCCGTGCGGCAGCGGGAAAAAGTTCAAAAAATGCTGCCACCGCCTACCGCCTTCGAACCGTCGATCGACTCCCATGAACCCGCCAATACCGCCTCACATTCTCAAGAAGTTTGAAGAACAGCGCCACGCCGAACAGAAGCGTACAGAAACATTTGGGAAAATTAGGGAGCCGATTCATATCCCCACTGATTCGGGTACGCGCATTGTCGCCGTTCGCAACCGCGTGTTCTTCGACAAGAAATGGAAATTCTTCACAGACTTTCTGTTCGACTATGGAAAAATCATGCTCGGAAAGGAGTGGCTGGAGACCCAGAAAACTTCTGACCCAGCCTACCAGCATCCTCTCTACATCTGGCAGAAGCGGGCATACGATTTTATGAAGGCCCAAAAGTCTAACGCCGATGGGGTTTTCGCCGCTCGCCCGAACGGCCCGATGGCAGCATGCAACAATTTCTACTACGATCTGTATACGGTGGACGATAACAGTCTTCTGGATGACGCATTGATGGCGAGGCTTAGACACCGCGATCAGTTTCAGGGAGCCCTTCACGAACTGTTCGTCGAGGCGACCTGTTTACGCGCAGGCTTTACGATTACGAGGGAAAACGAAAAGGATCCCACCCGCCGACATGTTGAGTTCGCCGCTACACATAAATCTACTGGCCAGAGCATCCTCGTGGAGGCAAAAAGCCGCCACCGCGCAGGTGTTATGGCACAGCCAGGTGTGCGGAGTGAGCCAGATATGCGATTTCAAAAGCTCATCAACGATGCGATCGCGAAAGACCCGAACAGTCCTCTGGCGATCTTTGTTGATACAAACCTTCCAGCCGACCGCAGCCGCCGATTTTATGAACTTCGCTCTCGGAAACCGATGGTTCCTTCATTGGCGATGGCCTCTATCATGGATAGGGTTCGAAAAGACAATGGCGGCATCGATCCCTACAACATGCTCGTTTTTTCAAATCACCCCCAACACTACTCGGAGGACGAGGCGGTGGCGCCCGGCAGTAGTTGGGCTGGATTCATATCTCAAAAATCCCGCGTGGTCGTTCCCCAACAGCAGGCGCTGGTCGATCTCTTCACAGCGGTCAACCTGTATGGAAACGTGCCGTCGCATTTCCCGCCAGACCGTAATGCATAATTGCGATTAGCCGTCCGAGGCTTACATGCGCGAATCGCTCACGTCTAAGGCGTGAACACCACTTTGAACACCAACCGCAGAGGACGGAAAAACCGGGACGATAATCGCCGTGTTTTCAGTGGTCAGAACGGCGCCAGAAAAACGCTATCGTCTTTATTTACAAAGGATAGCCATTTTGGGAAGCTGGCATTCTACCACTGAATTACTCCCGCTCAGCGGACGCTCTAAATATATCAAAGACAGGGCTTTGTGCGCCAGATCAAAATGCGTTAGCCCGAGAATCCCAGATTCCACGCTGGACAATTGCACTATTGATTCTAAATAGCATGCGCATGCATTCTAGGCGGCTTCGTTTTCAAAAGAGACACCATAGAAATAGAACCTTCTGAACCATGTGGCGCTCTCCTGATTACGGACCCACCGGTTACTGCGTCGAATACCAGAGAGTGCAGGCTGACAATCACATCGTACAGAGATGAGCCGCGCCGGATACGTGCCGTTCTCCGCGACTACATCGCTCAACCCGTTTTGAGTCCCGTAGAAGCGATCAGCTTGAGTTTCGGCGGTGGCCTTTACATGGCTGCGATCGAAGTAAGCAATTCTGCTGCCTTCGACTGAGCCGAGCGCGCAGAAGTGCGAAGGCCCTATGCGCGCTGGTCGCCCATCACGAGAAGGCGTAACGCACCACCGCGTGCACGTCCCAATCCAGTCCGAGCCCAGGCCTGCGCGCGATGACGATGCCGTCAACGGGCGCGAGCCGTTCGGTCAAAGCGGCTCTTGCACTTCGAACGAGGAAGCCGTCGGCGTGACGGTCATCACATGCGCGCTCGGCTCGATCAATCTGTGGTTTGATAACGGCAGCGCCGGCGCTTCCGCCTGCGGCATCGCTGCCATCCGGCCGATGAGGCCGCCGATCTTCATGATGTCAAGCGTCGCAAGATCGGACGCGCCGTTCGTTATTCCGTGCGGGAACCGCCAGTTCTCCCCGGTTTGAATCGGCCCTGGCCGGACACGCTCGCGAACTGCGCGGTGGCACACAAGGTCTTCGGCCGCAACAGGCTCTTCAACCCACGTCAGATCGAAATCCTGTAGCCGACGGATGCGCTCTGATATCGATAGTCAGGGTGAGTAGCCTTGGCCGCGTCCGCGATTCGATCGATTTGGTCGCGGCCTCGCTAGACTACCCCCTTGGGATTGTAGAACACGGAATCTTCGATAAAAACTTCGTCAATCGCCGGGCGCCGGCGCGCCGGGTCATTCTCACCGAAGACGTCGTGAAGATTGCGAATTGGAGCGCGTGCCACTTGCGCTAATGTACCCCTGCTTCTCGTTCCAAGATGCCTCTTCGCAACCCTCACTTTTGCGGAGCGATGATTCAGTTTCTCAAGTTCCGCGGTAGCGCGACACCGGCACCAACCTCGCTGTGGAACGGAGCGGCAACCTTCGTTTGCAGCAGTATTCGAAATGCCAAGCCATGTGTTATGAGCAGAAGAGGTACGTAGGCAGCGAGGATAAAATAACCAGCGCCTAACAAGCCTGGCGTAGCCGCCAGCGATATGCGGCTTCCGAGGTAAAAACCGAAGAGCAGGTCCGTCATTCCAAAGATATTGAACACCCAGGTCGCCACTGTCCCTGCACCGGTACCCAGGGTAATCAGGGCGAGCAAGGCCAGAAACGCGGTTATGAGATCGCCGTAAGCTACTGGTTGGGCAAATGCGCCAGGTAACTCTGGGGACACCACACCCGGCAGCACAAATGCTAATCCGAGGAACCTGAACCCATGCAGCATTAGGATGGGCTTCAGATTCTCGGGGCTGGAGTGCTCTCTTAGCGCCGGCCAAATATAGTGCCACGCCACTGCTCCCCAAGCAGCCAAGCCGAGCACTACAGTAATTCCGAACAAAGCTGGAAATGGCATGATCGATCCTTATTCAGCCGAATTTCGTTATTGCTGTGTCGGCCCACCGCCCATTAATGCCCTCAGCGGCATCAAGGGTCCGACGGGAATGTAAACGTAATCCATCAATTGTTCCTTCGCGAGCGGCAGCGTTTCCATAACGGCTCGTGCCTCCTCCTCAGTCTTCGCGTCGATCAGGAAGACGACGCCCTTGCCATCGCCGCGAGAATACCACTGGCGAATTTTCCCATCGAAGTAGAGCATCACGGTTGCCCGAATCTCAGACGGCATGACGGCCATGATTTGTCGAGGGTTTACGCCCTGCTTGGCAGTCTGGATGACCAACACTTCGGTCGTCTTAGGTATAGCCACGCTGGGCACGCCAGCGGCGAGCCCGGACTGTGATTGCGCTACGGATGCTACCGGAAGCACTGCAATGAGAAAAGGGAGCAATAGTTTCATGGAATTGACCTCGATTCAGGTTTCTGGGTCGCGGGCGGCGTCTCGCTCGCCTGTCCTGATATTTGCCCGCGGCGCCCCGGCTGTGACACGATTGCGAATGATCGCTTTCGGCGGGAGAGCGGTCACAAACACGCCTCGGTCGGCAAAGAGTTTAACAGTGAGCGAAGGAGATCAAGAACTTCGCGGCCTGATGATCCGTTACCAGGGCGGATCACTGGAAGCATTTCAGGAGATCTATGCGCAACTCGCACCGGGAGTGCGCCGGTATTTGTCGCATTTGGCACTCGGCTCCGAAATTGCCGACGATCTGCTTCAAGAGACGTTTCTTCAAATGCACCGGTCGAGAGCCGCATACAACCCGACATATGCGGTCAGACCCTGGGTGTTCGGTTTGGCACGAAACGTTTTTCTGATGAATCGGCGTGCGGCCCGGCGATGGGCGGCGGTTCATGAGTCGCGCGAGGATTTGCCTGAATTCCCCGTGCTTCCGGAAGCTGACAGACTCGGCTCTCAGGACGAAATCCGCAGGTGTATTGCGCATTTATCCCCGGATCAGGCGGAAGCGTTGTTACTGCACCATGAGTGGGGGTTCAGTTTCGAGGAGATCGCTGGGATGTTGGGTATTAGTGCTGCGGCAGCTCGGGCGCGCGCCAGCCGTGGAATGGCAGACCTGCGAGTGGCGCTGAATAATCTTCAAAGGGCAGGTGCATGATGGATTGTTCACCGAAGCTACCGGAAGCGCTGATGCGGGCGATCGCCCAGGATCTCGGACCTGTCAGACCATCGCCGCAACCGCTCCACCTGGCGTTGCGAATGGTTCCTCTCGCTCTCCTGGTTTCGTCGGTGATTTTGTTGGCTATCGGAGTCCGTCGCGACTCGGGGATATTAGGACCGCTCTTGACGTGGGGCGCCTCCGCCGCGCAGTTCGTGTTGGCGATCGCGCTCGTCTGGATCGCTGCGCACGAAGGCACGCCAGCGGCCCGGCTGCCTCGGCAGATGGTTTATGCCGCGGCGGTCGCGGCTTCTCTGGTTGTTGTATTTGTCACCTTACTAACCTTTTCGGAAAGTCCTGGGAACGAAGGCCTGCGCGTCTCACCCTTGCACATCCTCGACAGTCACATCCCCGCTCGTATTTCGCCATGGATCATGGGCTTCGTCTGCGGGATCGGCAGCACGCTAGCCGGGGTAATCCTGGTCCTGATGTTCAGTTGGGTGTTTCGAAACTCGCTCGCTACTCGGCCAACCGTGGCGGGCACGCTATATGGCGCAGGTGCGGGCCTGGCGATCAATGCCGGTTGGCGCATTGCATGCCCGATTTCGACCCCGTGGCATGCGCTGGGAGCTCACGGAGCAGCGATCATCGCGACAGTGGTTTTAGGAGCAATGATCGGGCGTTCTTTGGGCAATCGCAGATTGCACGTCGGTGCCAGACGCTGCTGAGTACTTAAGACTCTGATGAAGGGCATGAGCAGTGGAACGGGCACAGGAATTATATTTTCGATAGAAAGAGTACGAAGGTATTAACCGCGCGCGCGAGCGGTAGTCGGATTTACCCCGGCCTCGACCGCATTGAAGTGCAGCCCGAAGAGTCTCACGGGCGAAACTCATCGCCGCACCGAGGATAGCCTGCTTGGACGTTGCACAGCCATCAAAACCGGGCTGTTTGTAACCGCCGGGCTTCCATTTGCCGCGTGCGCTTGCCTGCGCCTGACCATACCCAATGTAAAAGAACAATCAGACAGTCAACTAAAGATGGAGGACACGTGGAGGCAGCAATGGATCGGATGAGCAACATCTGAAATGGCATCAGGAGCGATATAGTGGGGAACGCTCATGTCAGTCGGTGTCGCCAGCATTCTTGCCGAATGCAAGCGTGCGAACGCCCGACGATTCATATTGCAAAGTGGTATCGGCTTGAGCGATGGACGCGAACTCTCCTGTCCCTGCCGCTTCGTCGTCCGCGTGTCGAGCCGGATATTCACTGCTGCAATCACTGACAAGGCGGCAGCCGAGCGGATGACGCAGAAAATAGACATGGAGTGGGTCATCGTTCGCCCGGTCGGTTTGCTGGATCAGCCGGTGAAGGGACGCTATACGGCGGACCCGTTCGCACGAGTTGCGGTACTCGTTCCGCTTTCCTTTGACGATTGCGCCGACTGCCTGCTTCGTGCAGCGACAGATGAACTAAACTGGATCGGAAAAATTGTGAATGTGGGTTTCTGACAGCGGAATGAGTCTCATGATTCCAGGACAACACCTTTCCCTCCAATGCGTGATTACTACGACGCTGTGTTTAATTCTCGTGGATCGCGAAGCGGCGACACTGCTTGCGGCCAGCGAGGTAAAAGGAATCGAAGTCAGGCGTGCAAGCCTGACTCCATGAGGATGGATAGTCCGGTTTCGCGATGGCCGAGGCAAAGCCTTTCTCATTTGAGAAACAGCGAATGATGAGGATGCTCTGGAGGAAAGAGTCAGGCAGGGCAACACGAAATTGGTCAGGTACGTTAGAGGCGCGAAGATGTCGGCCCAGGAGAATCGTATGAGTAATTGGGTTTCGGAAAATCTAAGTCATGGCATTCACGTTTACAGTGGCGGCGAGGGATCGACTGTTGTTCTGGTCCCCGGATGGCCAGAGACGGCGGAGGCATACAGCGAACTGTTTCCTCTGCTGGCGCTGGATCACAGCATCCTTTGTGTGGACCCACCAGGCCTGGGAGATTCCGCGCCATCCGAAATTGGATATGACACCGGAGCCATCAGCAGAACTCTGGAAGATGCTTTGCGCTCTCTGGCCAAAGATGGTTTTCATCTGGTGGGTCATGATGTGGGTGCGTGGATCGCCTATGCCTGGGCGGCGCAGTTTCCGAATCGCGTAAAGAGCCTGACGTTAATCGACGCCGCTATTCCGGGCTTGGCTCCGCCGCTCGCCTTTCCTTTGCCTTTCGAAGTCAACATCAAGCTCTGGCAATTTTCATTCAGCATTCTTCCCGAGCTTCCCGAACTACTGACTCGGGGGCGCGAGAGGGAACTCTTTGATTGGCTCTTCGAGAATAGAGCGAAACACCCCGAACGTATCGCACGCGCAAAACGTGACCGCTACGTGGAATGTTATTCGAAACCTGGCGCGATGAGCAATGGATTTGCCTATTACCGTTCCGGATCGGTGAGCGCTTCCCAGAACATCCAATTCAGCAAAGAAAAGCTGCCGGTGCCGGTCCTCGCGCTAGGAGGAAGCGGCGGAATGGGGGAACGCCTGCGATTGCTGATGGAGCCCTTGGCAGAGCGCGTTGACGGTGGCTCAATCGAAGATTGCGGGCACTACGTGATGGAAGAACAGCCTGACCTTCTGGCCGGGCGATTACTCGACTTTTTCTTGTCCGTGGAGGACTCCCCCGCGATGAAGTCCTAACCTGTCTTCGCGCCCCAAATGGAAGGGCAGCCTAACCAAATTCCCCACCAATATTCGCGTTCTTGTCACTAGTGAGGCATCCGTAAGAAACCTTCAGAATCAGCGTGGACAGCCTAATACAAGAACGAGCCTATCGCCGCATCTTTCTCTGCCGGGCCACGAGTAGCGTTCACTGCCGGCGCTTTCTTGGGAACCGCAGATTCTGTGCCGATGCGCCCTTCTTCATGGCCATAAAGGGCTTCAGACGCGAAACTCTTTGCGTTTCCATTTTTCCTACGGACACTCCGGCCCTGTTTGCCCGGCACCGGGGGCTGCCGGTCAACTTCACGCGCCTTGTAAATCTATGCCCCGGTTTCCGATTGATCTCATTGATCCCGCAGAATGGAATCAAGAGCAACAGCTTGGCCTCGCTCGAGAGCAGCCTCGACGCGCAGACTTAAAAGATCTCGTCCTATCGTCGCGACGGCAATCGTTTTCCCATCCCGGCGATAGATGGCGCAGGCATCCTGCCTACCCAGGTCGCCTCTTATTTCACAGGTCTCCCAGGAAGCCGCGTGCCCGACATAGGAGACCGTGACGTCGTAATGCTGGCTCCAGAAAAACGGTACTTCGCGGTACGTGCCACCGATGCCGAGCATCGAATGCGCAACCGCCTGTCCCTGGCGCTCCGCCACCACCCAGTGCTCTATACGCGCCGCGTCGCCTGATACCGGCTCCGGATATCTCGCGATATCGCCCGCCGCAAACACATCGGCAGCGCTTGTCCGCAGCGTCTCGCCCACAATGACCCCGTTATCTACTTTTATGCCGGCCGCTTCCGCCAATGCGGTTCGCGGCGACACGCCGACGCCGAGTATTACCAGATCGGCATCGACGGACTGTCCATTATCGATGTCAACCCGACCCACCCGGATCGCGCGTGCCCCGGCGTTCATGAAAAAACGGACCCCGTGCCGCTCGTGCAATGTTTGAATGAATCTGCCCAGCTCCGCACCCAGAATCTTGCTTAGCGGAACTGAGTCCTGCCCTATGACTGACACAGCGAGCCCGCGATGGCGGAGCGACGCGGCCACCTCCAGTCCGATAAAACCGCAGCCGATAACCGCACAACTTCGTGCTCTCTGCGCCTTGGCGATGATCGCCTTGCAGTCGGCGAGAGTTCTGAGCCGGTGAACATGCGGCAGGACCGCGCCTTCAATGGGAAGGGAGCGAGGCTCTGCCCCGGTCGCCAGCAACAGCGCGCCGTAGTCGAGTGTCCGGCCGCTGCGCAAGAAAACCTGGTGCTCGGCCGGGCTGATGCGAACCGCTGGATCGTCGGTGACCAGATCCACATTGATCGACTCGTAGTACTCGCGGGTGCGCAGCGGAATCCAGTCTTCCCCAGCCGTACCCGCCAGAAAATCCTTTGATAGATTCGGACGATCAACCGGACCGGGCTCCTCGTCGCCTGCTAGCGTGACGGGCCCGCCATATCCCTTTGCCCGCAGCATATCTGCGCATGCAGCACCAGCGGCGCCGGCTCCTACGATGACGACGGAAGAGGGATTCAGCTTGCAGGCAACGCGAAAGTCCGCCCCTTTCTTTCCGTTGACCCTAACCATGCCCTCGTGACGAAGAACATTGAAGCAGGGCAGCGGGTTGAGTGCCGGCGCTCCTTCGGCCTCGCCCGTACGGAGGTCGAATCGCGCATGGTGCCACGGACACCTGATCGTCTGGTCTACCGCCAGCCCATCCGCCAGCGGACCGCCGTAATGTGTGCAGACAGCACCCGTCGCGAATAGCTGATCGCCCTGACGCACCAAAATAACGGGCTCGCCATCGTACTGGCCCAATAATGGCATGCTTTCTGCAAGTTCGTCGAATTTCACGCCCACCCTAAGATCGGGTCCCGATAGCGCTTGCGCGTTGTCTTCTGCCATTTTTGGTTTCCCTCAAGCCGACCCGTTCCATCAGCCGACACGGTTGATTTTATACCGAGACACGGGGACGGTCTTGCACCTTCTTCCCGATCGCATCCAGTACCCGATCATAGGCCGAAGCGAAAGAGGCCACCCCATCGATCTGGAGCTTATCAGTTATCGCGTTCAGATCGATGCCGAGAGCTGACAGTGCACGCAACTGGCTTTCCGCCTCGGCCAGATTTTCCAGTTCGGGGTCCCGGTTGGTGGCGAGAGATCGCGGTCATCTAGGCTCAGAGAGATCATACGGCTTCCGGTGCACGCGTGATGCCGAGCCGCGCAGCCATAGTTACCAAGTCGGCCAGGGAGTCGGCCTTCATTTTTTGCATCATCCTGCCTCGGTGTGCCTTCACGGTGATTTCGCTGATGCCAAGATCGCTACCGACCTGTTTATTCAACAGGCCTGCCACCACCAAAGCCATCACCTCCCGTTCGCGACCGCTAAGCGAAGCGTAACGGTCCCGGAGTGTTTGCATCTCAGCTGCATGACCCAGTGTAGTTTCGCTGCGCTCGACGGCTTGCCTGATGGCGCTCAACAGCACGTCATCGCTGAATGGCTTCGTAAGGAACTCGACCGCACCCGCCTTCATCGCCTGGACTGTCTTCGGCACATCGCCGTAGCCCGTGATGAAGATGATCGGCATATCAGGCCGTTCAACGGCGACCTGCTTCTGCAGATCAAGGCCGTTGAGATCCGGAAGAGAAAGGTCAAGCACAAGGCAGCTCGGAACCAGGGCTCGCGGGCGGGCAAGGAATTCCAGTGCGGACGCAAATGTCTTTGGCTCCCAGCCTTCCGAGCGAATCAACAATTCCAGCGATTCACGCACTGACACGTCGTCGTCCACCACAAACACGATTGGAACGCCCTGCGACCTACGTGACAACCCCACTTTTGGCCACATCGCGTGCTGTCCCATCATCCTATACCTCTCCCTCAGTTCACCCGAAGCGCCGTCTTGAGCGCCTCAAGCAAGGCCGTATCGGTGAAAGGCTTGAACAGGCACTCCACCGCTCCCTCTTCGAGCAATCGCTCGCGGATGGCTTCATCCCTGTGAGCGGTGATGAAGACGATCGGAATCTGTTGCCCCCGAAGTTTCAATTCCCGTTGAAGATCGGGACCGGTCATGCCCTGCATGGCGATATCAAGCATTAGACATCTGGTCCGGTCGACGCAATCGGACCCCAGGAATTCTTCCGCTGACGAGAACGTGCGAGCCGCATAGCCAAACTCCCTTAGTAAGTCCGGCAGCGACTCGCGCATGGATTCGTCGTCATCGACGACTGATACAAGTGAACGAGTGATCATCATGGATTCCTCACGCACCATCCGTCATTGCAGGCTTCTGCATTGCGCGAATGCTGTCAGCGCCAGTCGCAGCCTTGTGCCCGCGGGGAACTGAAAACGAAAACGTGGCTCCGGGGCCTTCATTGGGGGCCGCCCATAGACGGCCGTGATGACTTTCGATAATGGAGCGACTGACGGATAGCCCGATTCCCATACCTTCATCCTTAGTGGTGTAGAACGCATCAAAGAGCCTGCCGGCAGTTTCAGGATCGAAACCGACTCCCGCGTCTTGCACGGTCAAACGCACGCGATTGCCTTCGTCTTGTTCGGTTTTGATCAGCAACTTCCTCGGACGATCGTCGACGGTGCTCATCGCGTCGGACGCGTTCGTGAGCAGGTTCAAGATGACCTGCTGAAGCTGCACGCGATCTCCCGTCACAAACGGCACGTCGGCGGCGAGTTCAACCTCCAGAACCACCTTATTCTCCTGAAGTTTACTCGACGAAAGCGCAAGTACTTCTCGTGTGGCCTCATTCAGGTCGACTGACTCGGTCGAGGCATTCTTCTTGCTAAAGAGCGCGCGTAATCTCGTGATCACGTCAGACGCACGTTTGCCATCGCGAATCGTGCGCCGGGCGGTTTCGCGCGCACCATCGACATTGGGAGGGTCGGCTGCCAACATTCTTAGACAAGTGCTGGCATTCGTGATGATGCCCGCCAGAGGCTGGTTAATCTCGTGGGCAATTGAAGCGGTGAGTTGCCCCATCGTCATCACGCGAGTCATATGCGCCAACGCCGCCTGAGTATTGCGCAGCTCTTCCTGAGCGCGCTTCCAATCGTGCATGTCCACGATTGTGCCGTGCCACTTCAAGATACGGCCTTGTTGGTCGCGCAACGGGAGCGCACTGGTTATGCACCATCGGTACGTGAAATCGGCGGCGTGGAATGTGCGAACTTCGACTCGGTAAGGAGCACCGGTTCGGACACAGGACATCCACACCCTGGTCGTCTCACCGGTGTCATCTGGATGGAGAAGTTTCATCCAACCGGCACCCATGATTTCCTCGGCTGAGAAGCCAGTGTAATCGAGGACGCGAGCGTTGCAGTAATCGATCACTCCTTCGGGCGTCGCGCTCCACAGCATCTCCGGAATGGTTTCCGTCAACTGTCGCAGGTTGAATTCGCTCTCCCTTATTTTCTCTTCCGCTCGTTTCGAGTCGGTGATGTCACGAATGAAGGCGCTGAAGACCCAATCCGAGCCCAGTCTCATGGGTACTATTTCCAACTCAACGGGAAACTCGGCACCGCTGCGACGGACGGCGGTTACCTGAATACGCCGTCGCAAAATGGGACCTTCTCCGCTGGCCAGAAAGTGACGCAACCCGCGCACATGAGCCGCCCGTTGCGGCTCGGGGATAATCATCTCTGACAGCTGCTGGCCGATGGCTTCGCTGTTACTCCACCCGAAGACGACTTCAGCCTGTTTGTTCCAGCTGCTGATGGTCCCTTGTACATCCATTGTGATCACTGCATCCAGCGCAGTGTCGATGATCAAGCGGGTTCTTTCCTCGGCCCTTCGCAGATTTTCTTGAGATCGTTTCACATCCTCAATGTCGGTAGAAGTGCCGACAAACCTAAGGACTTTTCCCTCTGCGTCCCGTAACGGCACGGCTCGATTGAGATGCCAGCGGTATTCGCCGTCGCGCAGCCGGCGACATCGGACTTCCATGGTGAAGCCTTGACCGGTGCGTATTCCGTCCCAAAACCTCCTTGCCGTCTCTTCCCGATCCTCAGGGTGAATCGCGCTCATCCAGGCCTCGGGGCTCGACCGGACGAATTCGAGTGTCTGGCCCGTGTATTCTAGCCAGCTCTGGTTGACGAAAGCCGTCGTGCCATTGGGATTAACCGTCCAGGCTGCCACGGGAATCTTCTGTAGCAGGGCGACCTGGAGGTGAAGTGCTTCGTTGGCTTGGGCGAGCTCCGCGGTTCGTTGCGCGACCCTCCGGTCGAGTTCACTTGCGACTCGCCTTTGCTCGCTCAGCAGCCGCGCCTCCTGTAATCCGATGACTAGCTGATTCGCCGCCACGCTCAGAAGAAGGCTCTCGGTCTGGCCTGGGAAATCCGCTCGCTCAGACCCGGCTACGATTACCCCAATCTCCCCGTGCAGCCCAAGTCGCGCGGGCACGATCGAAATGTTTCCATCTCCGAGAGAGGTCTTCAGCACCGGAGGCCATTTTAGCGGATCGTCTCCGAACCTTTGGTTGATCGCCTTGCAGATCTCTTGAGGCCGCGCCGTTCTATCGTTCGAGGGAGCCACTCTCACGGCTTCGATGGGCGCCTCGCTAGCTGGGCCATTCACCCGCAAATAGAGGAGATCCAGTTGGAGCATGACCAGCAGCGCGTCTAGAAAGGTATGAAGAATCTGGGATGGCTCGCCGCCGCTCCACATTGCCGGAAGCGCGAGAACGCTGACCAGATCGTTAATGCAGCGCTGAAGTCGCTTGATCTCGTCCGCGGGTTTTTCGTGCTGCACATCCATTGTTAGATCGCCCGTTGCCCGGACTTCGCCGTCCGGCTCGCCCGCCCGCGAACTTCACTGAGGAACTCCCCCGGCGGCACAAAAAACGGATTCTGCTGAAGAATCCCGCCGATGATGATCATCGGATGCGTTCGCATGATGTCAATCACGGTGTCCCCGCCAAATTTCGCGAGATCGTACGTGCAAACGACCGCGTCTTCGTGCCGGCGCCACACATCATTCACACGCGACTCGAATTCAATAAGATCAATAATATGCGACCGGCCTTGAGCCGCCCATTCCATGTGGCAAACGATGCGGCTGAGCGGAAATCCCCCTTGGGTATTGCCGCTGGCCAACTGCTCAAAAACCTGTAGCATCCGGTCCTGATCGAAACGGCCGTCACGAAGATAAGTTTCAGTATTGGACAGAAGCTCGAATTGCCCACTTTGCTGGGCGGCCGCTGTGTCGATCCCTATACCAGCCAGACGTCGCAGATGATCATGATGTTGCGCCGGATTTACGATGTGAACTGCCTTGTCGCCACATTCGAAGCCATCCTTGATGAACGGGAGTAACACGCGATACTCTTCGTCGTCGCTGTTAAAAAAAGCGCAGACATGACGTATTTCGCCTAGTCGGGAGCCGGCAAGGGAAATTGGTGCCACGGTCTTCTTCATGGTAGATACCTCGCCTTATTGTGGATCACCCGCGCCGCGGCAAGGGCCCTCCTCTTGGCAGCCCCTCATGAAGAGCATGCACCTCTCCAAACCCAACGTCTATCAGACTTTGGTATTGGTCTGGCATTCACGGCCGCCCTTGACTCCTGATGGAGATTGGTGACACCCATCAGAGGAAGCCTTGATCGATACTTTCGTCCAATTGGTTTCCTTCCACTTTTCTGGCTTAATCATAATTATGAGATCGCAGGAATCACGGCTTTCCGGCTTCAAGAATCGAGAAGGGTGATGAATGAGCGAAACCGATCCCGCTCTAGGAATGGAAAAACAGCCTCAGACCTGGACCTGATGGTCATCGCAGAGCGAGAATTAGGGGCGTTTATCAGAGCGGTTACGGAGTTGTTCGGTCCAGAGCAGGCAAGGCTTGCGGCAGGAGACCGTGTCGGCGAGCTGGAGTTAATGGATGCTTTGCCTGGACTGATCAGGCGCGACCGGGGATCGGCCGAGAAGCCTTCGATGAACCGATTACAGAAAGTTGGGTACACCGCGCTTCCCCCACCTCTGATGGCCGCCTGGACATCAGGCAGTCCACTCCAATCCCCAGGCACCGGCACTAACCCGAGCAGTTGTTTGCCGCCGGTTGGTCCGCCTGCTTTCTATCGGCGACGAGTTCGTCGGCGGCAAAATGAAGGTCGTGCTTCCAGCGGATTTGGCCATGAATGCGTCAGGCAGCCCGATATTCGCGATTCGCCGCAGAATGGCAAAGGCGACCTGTTGAGGGAGTAACGGTCCTGGATGTCAAGAAAAGGGGGATCATCCCGTGTGTAGGAAATCAGACTGCCTCATTGAACAGGAGATCGTAGGCGATAGTCTCGCAATTCAACATGTCTTGAATCAGGTTCGCATTGTCGCAAAGACCGACTCTATGACGTTAATTCAAGGGGAAACTGGCACGGGGAAGGAGGTTATCGCTCGTGCTATTCACAACCAAAGTCTGCGAAACCGGGGGCCGTTTATAAAACTGAACTGCGCCGCGATTCCCGGACCCTTGCTCGAGAGTGAGCTTTTCGGCCACGAACGAGGCGCTTTTACCGGCGCCTGTGCGCAAACAAAAGGGCGATTCCAACTGGCGGACAAGGGCACACTCTTCCTCGACGAAATCGGCGATTTGCTGCTGGAGTTGCAACCGAAACTCCTCCGCGTCTTGCAAGAACAAGAGTTCGAGCGATTGGGCAGCAGCCAGACGACTCGGGTGAACGTACGCATTGTCGCGGCCACCAATCAGGATCTCTCGCAGCTTGTGGGGAACAAGCAGTTTCGAGCAGACCTATTTTATCGGTTAAACGTATTTCCGATCTCTCTTCCTCCGCTACGGGACCGTGCCCAGGACATTCCGCTGCTGGTGGAGTATTTCGTGAGGAAACTCTCCGCTCGCCTCAATAAACCCATCGATTCGATTCCGGAAGAAGTGATGGAAGTCCTTAAATCGCACGACTGGCCGGGTAACATCCGCGAACTACAGAATTTTATTGAGCGCTCCGTGATACTTTCACCCGATTCCGTGCTGCGTCCCGCGTTTCCGGAATTGAAGCAGATGACGAAGCAGAGGCCGTCAGCCTCACGCACACTTGCCGAGGCCGAACGTGAGCACATTCTGGAGGTATTAAAGCAAACCAATTGGCTGGTCGGGGGGCGGGACGGCGCTGCCTCGCGGCTCGGCTTGCCGCGTACAACGTTGATTCATAGGATGCGAAAACTTGGAATTGAACCCCGCCGTTCATCGCGTGCTCGGTCCATCCAGCAGACACACGCTACCAAGCCACCTATGTTCGAAATACCTGCGGCCAGCGGGCTTCGGACCGAAAGGTCTAGGGCTGTCCCGAACTTTTGAGGAGTAAGTATTCCAGGACCGTAGTTGCATATGCTATTTGGGCGAGCGCCGTGATGGCCGATCCACACATGAACTAATTAAGTCTTACGGAATGCCGCTACCATGACACAGGGTACGAGGGCGTGTTACGGGGCCAGTCTGGTGCCGGCTCCTCCGCAAAGCGTGCCTGCGAGAAATGAAAGGCGGATCCAACCGAGATGGATGGCCTTGGAACGGTTCTCCATGGTCTCACGACCAACCAAGCTCATGGTGATCGGTGTGGCATTTGATTGAGGTCACACCGGTACAGCTCATTTCCGGCAGTCGAAGTATTCAGGGCTGCCCGCGGGGACAGCAGCCGCTTCCGAAGACACATTGCAGTTCGCCGAATTGACCAGCCTGAGTCCGATAATCGAAACCTATCCACTCGAAAAAGCGGCGGAAGCTTACGCGCGCATGCTAAGTGGAAACGCAGAATTCCGCGTCGTTCTGACTGTGTGAAGGCTGCGAGCAAAGGAGAAGATAAACTTATGTCGCACCATTACTCCGGTCCCGACTATGGCTTTCCCCATGGGGACGCCCGCCTCGACCTAACGGACCTGTATGCGTTCCCCAAGCCTGGTGATGCCGGCAAGTCGATTTTGATTATGAACGTGCATCCATCGGCAGGTGTGAATCCGCCCGGGCCTACTACAGCCGAACCCTTTGCGCCCGGGGCAATCTATGAGCTTAAGATTGACACTGACGGTGATCTCGTCGCCGATATCGCATATCGAGTGCGCTTCTCGTCCTCAGACGGCGGGGCGCAGACGGCGACATTGCGCCGAGTTGAAGGCCAGCAGGCGGTCGCGGCAGGCGACGGCGGGCAGACCATCCTCGAAGGAGCACCGGTCTCGATGGGATGGGAGGCACGAGTGACGGAAGACGGGGACTACCGCTTCTTCGCTGGTTGGCGAAGTGATCCCTTTTTCTTCGACACGCAAGGTGCCTTGAACAATCTGCAGTTCACCGGTGACGATTTCTTCGCCGATAAGGACGTGTGCAGCATCGTACTGGAAGTACCCAACTCTGCCCTTGGCCCTAAACAAATGGGCTTGTGGCATCGCACGCTGGACGGCGCGAGCGGGAAATGGGTTCAGGCGGACCGAGGCGCACTCCCTTCGCAATCTGTATTCCTCACCGGAGAGGAGAAAGGCTCCTATCTCGCTGCGGAGCCGGCGGACGATGCTCGTTTTGTCGCCGTCTTCGCGCACTCGTTGGAGCACACCGGTGGATATACACCGGATCAAGCAACGCGAGTGGCAAGGAAACTGCTGCCAGACATCCTCCATTACGACCCCCGGTATCCGGCATCTTATCCGAATAACGGCCGGAAACTCACGGATGATGTCATGGATGTCTTCATTTCCATCATCACCAACGGAAAGGTGACACGAGATAACGTCGGAGTCCACACTGACCTGCTCGCCTCGTTCCCTTACCTCGGGCCGCCGCACCAAGCCCGATCGGCGGAATTGGCGGCCGCCAGCCCTATTCACGCCCGCGAGCACGATTCAGAGGTTGCGCTTCACCGGGGATGCGTGGAGTACTCGCGACCCGAAAAAAGCAGCTCTGGCCTACACACGGAGAGAGAGAAAGGCGCGGGTTCCCGGTAAGCAGTTCGTCTCGGTTGTCGAAAGAGCGGGGAGGGACACCAATACTTGACCGCGGGTTGACAACAATCCGGTGAAGTTCGCTTAAGCTCGATTATTCTCAATGAGCCTCTCGATCGAAAGAGTATGGCCGGGAGCATGCACTAGTCGACTGCGAGAGAACCGAACGTCATTCGTTCAAGGAGAAAACACTGTGATTGAAGTCATATCAGACCCTCAGGCACCGAGGCAGAAGACCGACACTCGATCGGCTGTCGAGCACATAGCCGCGTTCACCACTTCGGCCCGGCCCAACAGCCTGAGACCAGAAATCCGGCAACTTTACAAGCGCAATATCCTTGATAGCCTCGGCTGCGCGATCGCGGCGTTGCCAGGCAGGCCGTTCCAGGCACTGCGCGAACAGTTCGAAGAATACCGCGCGCCAGGTCGCTGCACCTTGATCGGTGGCGGCAAGACCTCTGCGGATCAGGCGGCACTCTTCAACTCCGGCCTTACGCGTTACGTCGATCTTCTCGACAGCTACATGTCCAATGGCGGACTCTGTCATCCCAGTGACAATTTCGGTGCCGTTCTCGCGGCAGCCGAAGAAGCTGGAGCGTCGGGCGAGGAATTCATGTTGGCGCTTGCCGTTTCGTACGAGATTCAATGTCGATTCACGGCCGCAGTGCCCGTGATGGCGAAGGGGTTCAACCACGCGACTCAACTCGCGATATCGGTGGCGGCTAGCGCGGGGAAGCTCTTCGGGCTTTCCGCCAGTCAAATTGCAAACGCCATTTCCATCGCGACGGCAGACAATGTCTCGCTTGCTTGTATCCATGTCGAACCCGTTTCTCAGTGGAAGGGCTTTTCTCCAGGATGGACGGGGATGAGGGCTGTTTATGCTGCCTCGATGGCGAAGCATGGCTTCACGGGTCCGATGGGTCTTTTCGAGGGCCCCTGGGGGCTGGAATATATGTTCGCCCAGTCGATTCCGGTCAATTGGGAAGATCCCTCCCTGGAGGTCGTAAAGCAGACAGTCCTGAAGAAATACTGCTCGCTGATTCATGGACAGCCCGTCATAGAAGCGGTGCTGGATGTGAGGCGCGGCAATGGTCTCGCGGCTATCGACGTTGAGCACGTGCGATGTGACACTTTCCAGGCCGGCTACGACTTCGCCGGAGGCGGCACCTATGGCTCGAAGGACCACCCATGGCTGAAAGAGCAAGGCGACTACAATCTGAAGTACCTTATCTCGGCGGCGTTGCTCGACGATCAGGTTGGACCAGACCAACTGACACCAGAGCGCGTTCAGTCGCCGGATGCTCAGGCGATGGTCGCACGGATCGAGGTACAGCCCGATCCTCAACTCACCGCTCGGTTCCCCCGCGAGCTTGCCGCACGCATAACAATCCGCACGAAGGATGGGCGGACACTCGTGAAGGAACATCTAGGCTACGAGGGAGGCCTCGACCAACCTATGTCGTGGAATCGAATCGTCGAGAAGTTCCACTGGCTCAGTGAGCGTTATGCCGACGCGAATCTACGCAACAAGCTGATTCAGGCAGTGCAGCAAATCGATGCCAAGCCCATCTCGGAGTTGATGGATCTTCTTGCCCAAGTCCGGCCATCGGCGGTTTTTCCCAAAACGCTACGCGGCATCTAGTGTCCTTGGGGCGGAAAGTGCAAGGTCAACGAAGAATGTCGCCACGCAGATGACATCTCCTGGTATTCCTTGCGAAATCGATCGCAACGCCAGCAAGGAGATCGACGTGAGCCATGAATCTCACGATTTCGCATGCATTACCGGTAAACCGGACGGTAAAGCGTGTAAGTTAAAGAAAGTAAAGGGGGCGGAGGGAAGTTGGCTTTCTGCCACTGAATTTCTCCCCCCTCACGCTTGATTCCCGCTCTTCCTAAACTTAGCTGGCCGCGACCGGCGCTGCAACCTTCTTTTTCGTTGTTCGTCGCTTCTCTATAGGAGGCGTACGGTCGCTCTTCTTTAAGTTCGGCAGAACGATCGTCAGGACGAATTTCTTCTCCCCGTGATCGTCAAATTTGATAACAATATATTCGTCGCTGCAAGATAGGACGCTCCCTAAGCCAAACTTGGGATGCTCGACTTGTGCGCCTTGCGCGAAGGCAGGTTTGGTGGCCATGTGGAACCGAAAATCCTTTAAGGGGCCAGTATCCCCTTAATTTATTGTAACAAAAGGCAATCAGTTTTCCGAGGGCCTCTCCGCATGGTCGATCACCAGCACCTCCACGGTTCCCTTCGTCGCTTCCCACTTCAACCCCAGTTGCTCCTCAAACGCTTTAAATAACGCCGGCCCGGTCAGCTCCGTGAAGGCACCGGGAGCATCGGCATTCGCCTCATAATCCATCTTGAACTCGTAACGATCCTTCAACCCCGTTCGGTCCACCACCGGGCGGTCCATAAACTTCGCATAAAGATCCGCCAGTTCCTGCATGGATCCATTCTCTGCGATTAATTGAATAATCTTAGTACCATCCGGCTGCGGCGATCCGCCCCGAAACATGATCCTGCTTTCCTTGCTCCCATCCGATTTCTTGACCTTCGGTCCCTTCTTCCCGATCGTCAACGCATACACCGGAAGCTCCTTGGTCTCGTGATGGACCTTTAGGCTAAACCGATCCGCCAGCAGCGCTTGCAGCATAAGCTGAAGCTGCGGCGCATCGAGGTTCACGAACTGCTTGCCCGTGTAGTCGGGAGAATCGTCCGGCATCTTCGCGACAATTTCGAATTGGTCTTTCCTCAGCCAATCCGGGCCTCCGGAAAGCAGGTGGCATCCCGCGAACTCTCCGAAGGGAGGGCAGCTCCTAAGGCCGTAGGCATTGACGATCAGCGAGTAGAGGTTCATGCGGATGCTCAGCCTCCTGTGCTCCAGGCCCCGAGCCGGCCCTCCGCGTCCACCCTCGCTCTTGAGGCCGCCATCGCTCGGTCCGGCCGGCTTCACCGAAGCGACCTCGAACCTCGGCAAGTTCTCCGTCGCGGATTGTGCGTGGATAACCCCAACCACAACCGGAACCGACAACACCACGATTCCCACACCGGCCAGCGCTACTTTCTTCCCGACGCTCAACCTCACTGAAATGCGCCGGGCCATGATTCCCTCGATCCTCTTTTTGAGATCCGCTCCCGTAACGCCCGCCATGCACTCCAGCGGCGATTCGACATACAGCTTGCAAACGTTAAGAATCGCCTCCGCATAAATCCGAGCCTCGCCGCCTGCGCTTACCACTTGTTCATCGCAGCCGCGCTCCCTTTCCTCCACCATCCTTTTCCCGATCCACCACACTAGAGGATGGAACCAGAAAACCGTCTCGACGAACATGTGGATCAGGGCGATCAGGTTGTCCCGATGCCGCACGTGGCAGAGCTCATGTTCCACTACGGCGTTTAGCTGGGCGGGCGTCAATCGCTCGAAAATCCCTGTGGGCAGCATCAGCACGGGCCGCAGAACTCCAAAGACGCCCGGCTCTAATAGGGTCGGCGAGCAGATTGCCCGGATCGGAATCGGAAGCTGTACCGGCGCACCTGCGCGAACAGCAGCGTTGACCCGCCGCCAGCGGACCAGCCAGGAAATACTGATTCCAACGAATCCGCATGCCCATACGCCGAACAATACGGCCGGAAGTGTATTCCTGTGAGCCGCCGGCGCGGCTGCGATTACGGACGATTGCGCCGTAAACGGCTCGCTCACCTCGACCATCACGACCGGTACTTTGGACGGTGCCGGAAGCGTTCGCCATTCCATCTGACTGCCGATCCCAATCAACACCGAAAGGGGAAACAGAAATTTGAACGAAGCCGCGGCCCAAACCCAATGCCTCACCCTCGCCCGGTTGTTCCGCAGAGCTAGCGTCAATAATCCCGCCACCAGCGCGAACAGAGTCGATTGCCACAAATGATCGAAGAAAGCGAGAAACATATATCAGTTCTCCGACGGCTTCTCCGCCCGGTCGATGACCAAAATCTCCACCGGCGCTTTCTGTGATTCGAGCTTCAATCCGAGCTGCTCCGCAAGCGCTGTGAATAACGAGGGACCGGACGCGTCGGCGGGCGCAGGTGGCGGCGTCGCGCCCGGCATCCTCCACCTCGCGAGCTGACTTTCGTCCAGCGTGAACTTCAGCGTGACGTCGTATTTCCCGGTCAAACCGGTTTTATCGATCACCTTGCAGCCGAGATATACCGAGAGCATCTGGGCCATACCATCGACGGTCGCCGCGGTCCCAGTCAATTGCGATGGTCCACCCAAGACGTTGTCGCAGTACGGCGGCTGGCCTGGATCCGGCGGCCCCGGCTTCGACGGATCGCGCGCGACGCAACCGCCTTCCTTCGATGCCACCATCCCCGGACCCAACTTGCCGTCCTTCTTCGCCAGCACCAGCGCGTACACCGGAAGCTGCTTGGTTTCGCGGTGGAAGGCGAGCTGGAAACGGTCGGCCAGAAGATTCTTGAGCATCTCCTTCCACTCGTTCGGACCCGCCGGCGAATCGGGCTTGGCTTCGATGTTATAACGCGCGGTTTCGATCCATCCCTGCCCGCCGGAAATCTGGAAATCCTGAAGTTCGTAAGCCCTCTGGATCAGCATTTTTAGAGTTACGTTGGTGGCGTTGATCCGGCCGCCCGGCAGGGGGCGAACGCCGAACATGAAGTGCCCAGAGGGAGCGGCGGATTTAATCGAAGCAACTTCGAATTTTGGACCGGCCGGCGCCATCTGCGCGGATTGAGCGTGGACCGCGGGCGCATTCAGCATCCCCACCGCAATCGGTGCAATTACAGCGGCCACCGCAGCCGTTCCAAGAAACGCTCTCCCCGCGAAGGTCAGCCTAAGGCCAGTCTGGTTCGACATGATCTGCTCGATTCGCTTGTTGAGATTTGAGCCGGAAACGCCGGACATGCACACCAGCGGTGATTCCACATACAACTTGCAAACATTAAGAATCGCCTCAGCATAAACGCGGGCTTCGCTTCCATGGCGCAGCACTTCTTCGTCGCAGCCGCGCTCCCTTTCCTCCACCATCCTTTTTCCGATCCACCACACCAGAGGATGGAACCAGAAAACTGTCTCTACGAGCATCTGGATCGTGGCGACGTGGTTGTCCCGGTGCCGCACGTGACAAAGCTCATGGTCCATCACCGCTCTCAACTGCTCCGCCGTCAACCGATCGAAAATTCCCTCCGGCAGCATCAGCACCGGCCGAAACACTCCGAAAACTCCCGGCTCCAAAAGCGCGGGAGAGGAAATCACCTTCACCGGCGTTTCAAGCTGCACAACAGACCCGGCTTGAACCACGAGCCGTACCCGCCGCCAGCGCACCAACCAGGAGCAGGCGATCCCGATGAATCCGCAACCCCAGATTCCCAATAGAAGCTCCGGAAGCCGGTTCCGAGCCGGTGCAGTCGCCATGCCAACCGGCTGCGCCGTAAATGGCCGGCTGACCTCAACCATCGCCACCGAAATGCTGGAAGGGGCTGCCTGCGGAGCTTTCCGCCATTCAATATGACTACCGAGCGTGATCAGCATGGAAAGCGGGATCAGAAATTTGAACGAAGCCGCGGCCCAAACCCAATGCCTCACCCTCGCCCGGTTCTTTCGTAGAGCCAGCGTCAACAATCCCGCCACCAGCGCAAACAGCGTTGATTGCCATAGATGATCCGCAACTAAATTCATTCCGGCTTCTCCAAAAGCTTCTCGGCCTCGCGGATGTCATCGATGGTCAGCGAGCCTGATTCGATCAAATGAGCCACAATCGGGCGGCTCCGTCCCCCGAATATGGCCAGCAAGTCGTCGATCAGCTTCCGCTCCGCGGCTTCGCGTGAGACTACTGCTTCAAAGATCAGCGCCGTGCTGATCTTCTTGATTCTCCGCAGAGCCTTCTTAATCTCTAACCGGTAGACCATGGTTTGCACCGTGGTATACGCGGGCCGCTTTTTTGCCGGAAACGACTCCTGGATCTCCCGTACGGAACACGGGCCAAGGGTCCAGAGAGCCTCCATGATCTGGAGCTCGAGTTTGGTTAATTTCGGGAGTGAACTACTCACGTTAGTTAATCTACTACAAACGTGGTTATCCCGCAAGAACTTTCGTGAGCGACCCGACCGTCGCCGTCCCACGGGCTCCGGAAGCTCAGCACCACCGTAATACGACTTTTCCTGCGCAGGAAAAAAACTGTCAAAGAACGCCCGGTGAGGTGCGTCCCTCTGAGATGAGAGTACTGCAAAGAAGAGCAAACACATTTCACGCAAAGGCGCTAAGCTCGCTAAGGGAAAGGAGATAAAAAATTTCTTCCCTTGCGAGCTTTGCGCCTTTGCGTGAAAAGTCTTAGTCATGGCGCCGTGGGAACAAATCCGTGGCACGCGGCGTCAAAGGATACAGGCAAAAGGTAGCCTTGTTTTTCGGAAGCTGCTATTTTGGAGACGGTAGTGGCAGACAGCGTGGTTGGCTTCCAACTCGACGTTCTAACGGCCGTCCGTGCGCGGGAGGAAGATACTGCCCTGCTCCGGGGCCTCCGCACCGGGAATGAGACTGCCTATGAGACGCTGATCCAGCGCTTTGAGCAGCCGATCTTCAATATCGTCAGCCGCCTGCTGGACGATCCGGCCGATGCGGCCGATGTGGTACAGGAAGTTTTCCTGAAGGTGTTTCGCAACGTGGTGGCCTTCCGCGGCGAGAGTTCGATTAAGACCTGGATTTACCGGATCGCGGTGAATGAGGCTCGGAATCAGCGCCGCTGGTTCAGCCGGCACCGCCGCCAGGAAGTGAATCTGGAAACCGGTGAGCCGGGCGATGCTTACCAGGCAGGGCATCAGACCAGCTATCAGAATTTTCTGCCCGATCCCGGCCGTTCGCCGTTCGAGTTGACGCTCGATCGCGAAACGCAGGTTTTGATCGAGGCGGCACTGGCGGAGGTGAATCCCAAGTTCCGCGCCGCGCTGGTGCTTCGTGAAATTGAAGGTATGAGCTACGAGGAGATCGGAGAAATTCTGGAAATCTCCCTCGGAACCGTAAAATCGCGTATCTTGCGAGGACGGGAAGCGTTAAAGAAACATTTGTCGGGCCGGCTAGAGCCGGCATCGCATTCGGAATGGTCATCCATTGGGATGATAAGGGAACTGTAACTCGTCTATGTCACGCGATCCAATCGATTCGGTAAGTCAGGTTCTGCGCCACCTGCCTGCGCGCATGCCACCATCGGGACTGCGGACGTCGTTGCGTGTACTCGCATCCAGAGAGCGGCTCCGTCTTCTTTCCCGCCAAATCAGTTGGCAGGACCGTCTCAATTTGTGGGCCACCAATTTGATGCGCCCGCTCGCGCTGCCTCTGGCCGGAGGCATTTTTTCCACTGTGGCGCTTTTCAGCATTTGTTTGGGACCGATGGTTCCGGTGCGTGCCGACGACTCTTCCGACATCCCCACCGCTCTGACTACCGAAGCGACCGTGAAATCCACCATGCCCCTCGCCGGCAGTTGCGGCGAAGTGGTGGTGGATGTGACCATCGATGAAACCGGCCGCATGGTCGATTATAAAGTGGTCAGCGGCTTCAACGTCCTGACCAGCGAGCAAATCAAGAGAAGTCTGGAAAACCGCTTGATCTTCACGACCTTCGAACCGGTAACCCAATTCGGCCACGCCAAATCGGGAAAACTCCGGCTCTACTTCCGCAACAGCGAAGTCGACGTAAAAGGCTAACCCCGTATCACGCAAAGCCGCAAAGCCCGCGAAGATTTTTATATGTGCTCTTTGCGAGCTTTGCGCCTTTGCGTGAGAATGACCCTAGAGACAGGACACTAACTTGGGCCGCCGCTTCGGCCAGCATTTCCTCTTTAGAAAATCCATTCTGGATCGCATCGCCGAAGCCGCCTGCGGAGATCGTGCGCCGCGCGTCGTCGAAATCGGCCCCGGCAAAGGCGCGCTGACCGAATCGCTGCTGGAGCGCGCCGATACGGTGATCGCCATCGAAGTGGATCCGCATCTGGTCCACTACTTGCACCAGAAGTTCCGCGAGCCCATCGAGGAAGGCCGCCTGGAAGTAATCGAAGGCGACGTCCTCAAGTCAGACATCTCCGGCGCAGTGATCGCCGGAAATCTTCCGTATTACATCACGTCGCCTATTTTGGAAAAAGTCTTCGGACTCGGCGAGGCGTGGAACCGCGCCGTTTTCATGATGCAATCCGAAGTGGCCGAGCGTTTAACCGCAAAACCGGGAAATCGCGATTTTGGCTATTTAAGCGTTCAGACCCAGATCTATGCCAGGCCTGAAATACTTTTTGAGGTCCCGCGCGATGCTTTCCGGCCTCCTCCGAAAGTGGATAGCGCGGTGGTTCTGCTGGAACGCCGCAGTCTTCCAGAAGTCGAGGATCCCATTTCTTTTCTGAAGTTTGCCTCCTTATGCTTCCGCCACAAGCGAAAGACGCTCCGCAACAATCTGGCTCCGCTTTATGAGCTTGCGTCGCTCCCGGAAGGACGCCTCCGAGCCGAACAAATGAGCATTTCCGAGCTAGCCGCGTTATGGGCCAAAATAAGGTCGTTTAAGGCTCCGCAGAGCGGTGTTTAAGATCACATTTTGGTCATTTAACGAACAGTAAGGACCCTCGAAAATCCCTCGCTCGTCGTGGGAGGCACCAGCTTGGCCGCCAGCATCCTGATTACGGTATCCGGCACGATTCTCTCCCGGCCGCGATTGCGGCGGATGCATTCCTCGGCTGGAACGTCGAAAAATACCGCCTCGATCTCGGCATCGAACAAAGCAGCCAGCTTGATATAGGGCCGGCGCTCCTTGCGCGTCAGATTGGTGGCGTCGATGTAGGTGATGGGACGCTTCAGCTCCAGGCGGCGCCGCAGGAGATCTCGCAGCACTTTAAACACGAGGGCGTGAATGTTCTGATTATCAGGATCATCGGCCAGCAGGCCTCGCAACGCATCGCTCGATAGGGTCCCGCTTACGCCGGGAATCACGTTCAATTCCGCCCAGGTCGACTTGCCGGACCCCGGCAAGCCCACCAGCAGCACGATTTTGGGCTTCGTTTCCACCAACCGACCACTTTAACTAACAACTGCCGTGCACCGGGACGATAAGGTGGTGGGAACCTGTGATCTCACTGAAAAGACTTCTCGCTATGGATGCGGACGACGCCAAATCGCACTCGCGCCTTGCCTGGTTGATTCTGGAGGCCGTTGCCTGCCATGCCGTCGAGTCCGATGCAGGGGAACGCCAGGTGTTCCAAACCTGCTTGCGTGAAATCGCCCAGAAAATGGAGGAAACCAGCGATGCAGGGATGTTGGTGCTGACCGGAGAAGCAATCAAATCGATTGAAACTTACAATCGCGGCGTTCAGCAGTCGCTGGGCTCGCAGGTACGGGAGTTGCAGTCAATCGTCTCCCTGTTTACGCGCTCCATGTTGCAGATATCAAAAGGGAGCGCGGCGTCCTCTACCACGCTTCGACAGATTGAACGACAGATCGAAAAGTCTTCCCAGGCAGCGGATTTACGCACCATCAAAGCTCAACTGCAACAATCGCTCGAAGTGCTGTGCGAAGAAGCGGTCCAGCAGGAGCGACGCACGGAGCAAGTCACTGAACAGCTTCGCGACGCAATGAGCCGGCCAGAAGCCGCCGCCGTGATGTCGGAGGCGGTCGCGAATCTCGATATGGTCACCGGTTTGCCGAATCCTAGCGCCGCTGAACGGGCCATTCGCGAAGTATGCGCCGCGAAAACCAATACGTACGCCGTCCTCCTTTGCGTGGAGCGCGTAGAAGTGATCAACAGTCGTTTCGGATTCTCTGTCGGGGATCGCATTCTCATGATTTTCGGGCAACACCTTGCGCAACGTATGTCGCAAACCGACCGTCTCTTTCGCTGGCGAGGTCCGGGGTTTCTGGCTCTGCTCGAACGCACCGGTCCGGAGATGGCGATCCGCGCCGAAGTTGCGCGAATTGTATCGACGCGAATGGAGCAGGAAATAGAACTGGGCGGGCGATCTGTCCTGTTGCCGATCGGCTCGTCCTGGATGCTGGCCAACATGGCCAACTTGACTGTAGAACAGATTACGCAAAAGCTCGATAAATTCTCCGCGGTGCAGGCCGGTGCTACCGCCAATCAATAAAGAAAGTCATTATGAACGCTTTTTCCATCACGAACTCATTTCCGGAACTAGCGGAGAGCCGCCGTCAACTGTTCGAGGACTCTTCTGTCGCCATTCACGAAATTGACACCGAAGGTATTATCCGCAGCGTCAATCAGGCCGAATGCGACCTGCTGGGCTATGCGGCGGACGAACTGATCGGGCATCCGGTTTGGGAGTTTCTGGCTATGGAATGCCGGGAGGCGTCCCGCAGCGGAATTGCCAAAAAAGTCGCCCGGGAACAACCCATCGCCGTGTTTATGCGCGAATTCCGGCGTGCGGATGGCAGCTATCTTTGGGTGGAAATTCACGAGAATCTGATCGAAAATCTCGCCGGAGAGGTGATTGGAATCCGCACCGGCCTGTTCGACATTACGGAGCGCCGCAAATTCGAAATGGAAATCCAGAAACAGCATGATCGCATGAAGTTTTTGCTCCGATCGTGGACTCGAGCCATTTTGACCGCAGATGCCTTGGGGCATGTCGATTTTATGAACCGCGCAGCCGAGACGCTTACGGGCTGGCTTCAAGAGGAAGCGATCGGGCTACCTCTTGAAAAGATCTGCCGCGTGCGTGCGGAGTCCGGTGAACCCGTCGACTTGATGTCATGCCTTCTCGCCGAACAAGCTATTTGCGGTGTGACGCGTCAATCGATGATCGACCGATTCGGGGCCAGCGTGTCTGTAAATTGTAATACCTCGACTATTCTTAACGATGACGGGGTGATTGTCGGCGCTGCCGTGGTGCTTGAAAAGCGTTAGCGGCGCTTTTTAAAAAAGCTCAGCGAACGGTGACGACGAGATTACGGGCGGACATGGTTTTCCCACCGCTATCGCGAACGACCACTCGCGCAACGTACCTACCCGGTTTCATCACGAAGGCGGACTCCTGGTTGATGGCGGCGTCGAGCGCCATGGTCTCGTCGCGCAGCGCCAAGTCGACGGTCTTGGCGTTGCCTTCGACGTAGGACCCAGTATCGTCGAACATGGCGTAGACGATAGTCAAAGAGTCGCGATTCCTGCCGTCAGACTTGCGGAAATGCAGGCACTCCACGTGCACTTTCGCCACCAGTAAGACGCGCGCGCTATCGCCTCCGGATTTAGAGATCTGCGCCGCGATGTCCAGGGGAATCCCGCTTAGCTCCTCGCGCGAAAAAACGGCGTCGTGGATTTCCTGTTCGGGCGTCTTCCTGGAAGTAGGGAGCGCAGCCGGCGCATAATAACCCGCGCGAGCCTGAATGCCGGCACCTTTTCGATTGGGCAGCCGGATTTTCAGGGCGTGAAAGCTGCCGTCTGGCTTGAGGTCCTGCGGAGAAAATCCGAGCAGGTAATAGATTTCGGGCACGGTGGTCACTCGCGCGAAGCCGGTGGTCAAGTCGTTGTTGTTGTGAAAAAGCGTGCCGCCGGTGCCGTGCGCGAGGTCTTCCAACACGTCGCCGCTGGCGAGTGCGCTCTGAATATAATACTGCTCTTCCACGCTCGTCGACGGAATCGGCTGGCTGGCATTGTCGTGATGCGTCATGTGGACGCCGCGGATATCCAAGGTGCTGACAATGACATTGTTCTGGGCCGCCAGATCCAGAACTTCTCCTAGCGCGCTTCGTTCGTCTGGCGTCCGCGGGAAAAAGCCGGGTGACGCGAGGACGATCAATCTCTGTCCCGGCACTTCCGCGAGCCGGCGGATGGTTGCACGCAACGTGTCCAGGGCCACGCGCGTGTCCTCCGGGCCGGTGAGCGAGATAACCTTCCTGGCCGTCGACAACGCGAGCCATCTTGCCCTCCCTTCGTCCGTAGGCAGGCATTGCATTGTCTGCCGGGTTGCGGCATTGAGCGCCCGCTCGTCTTTGGCATTCACGATCAAATCCGCAAGATAGTAGGTGACGTTCGGGCAGGGGGTTCCGGCATCGTGACCTTGTCCTGGCTGGATTTGGATCTTCTTTACAGTTTCGTCAAGTTGATCTTTATCGCTCGAGAATTCGAGTTTCGTGCGGCCGGAAAACGTGTAAATCGCCGAATGGTCGCCGGGCGGGATGGTCTTGAAGTGGCGATGCGCGGCCTCTCGAACTGCGACCAGATCAGGAAAGGCGGCGTCACGATCATCGAACAGGTAGGCGACGTATCTTTCCTTATTGGGGTGGTTCGAAGGAGCGGCCGCGGAGGAATCGGCTGCGTTTAGAGGGACTTCCGGACTGGTCGCCAGCGCTGCGGCGGTTTTTGAAACGGCGGCCTCCGACACGGAGAAGTTGCTTACGACCTGGCGTTTACCTTTGTCGAAAATCTGAAAGTCGTCGCGGTTCAGGCCACCGATAACGTGACCGTCGCGGCCGCGGACCACTACAGGGACGGTCACTACTGTGACGTTGGTTCCGAAGGTGATGGCGAAGTTGGAAGGCGGTTCCGGGCAGTGGGTTTGGGCTAGGCCCGACGTGGAGAGGCACAAGCAGAAGGGAAGAATTGGGTTTCCGCGCGCCACGGTCGTGAGACGCTGCCTTGATCAACTACGTTACGACCGGCTCCTTACTGAGAATTTTCGCGTCTGCCCGCATTCTCACGCATGGCGGTTCAGCGTGGAAGCAGGCGCGTTATTAGACCAGGTTCGGGATCTTGATGATCTTTTTCTGGATGGCGTACTGCACTAATTGCGCTTTGTTGTGAATGTCGAGTTTGCGCATCAGATTGAATTTGTGCGCTTCCACGGTTTTCACGCTGAGGTTCAGGTCGCAGGCGATTTCTTTTACTGAGTTGCCTTCGGCTAGCATTTTCAGGACTTCGCGTTCGCGCGTGGTTAGGGTGGCGAACCTCGGCAGGCGGTTGGCGGACTTGATGCGGCTGCGGAAATCGTCAACCAACTGCGAAAGCATGCGAGGGCTCAGATAGCTTCCACCGCGGCAGACGTCGCGCACTGCGGCGACCAACTGCTGACTGGGACTATCCTTCAATACGTAACCGCTGGCGCCCACTTCCATTCCTTCGACCAGATAATCCTCGTCGTCGTACATGGTGAGGAACAGGATTTTGGTTTCGGGGCGATTTTTTTTGATTTGCCGGGTGGCTTCGAAGCTGCTTAAGCCGGGCATGCCGATGTCCATGAGCACTACGTCCGGACGCGCTTCGTTGGCCTTATCTACGGCATCGCCGCCGTTCGACGCCTCTCCAACCACTTCCATATCGGTCTCCGCCGAGATGAGGGTTCGGATTCCTTGACGGAACAGCGTGTGGTCGTCCGCGAGCATGATTCGAATCTTGGCCATATCGTTTGTGCCCTACTTCCTCCGAGGGATCACCTAAGGTGAATCGCCTCTATTTTGCTATCGGCAGTTCTATGGAAATCTTTGTACCCTTCTTGGTGCCTTCCATACGGCTTTCCACATAGAACTCGCCGCCCAATAGTGCTACTCGCTCACGCATACCGGACAGGCCGAACGACTCGCGTTTAGCCAATGCTTCCGGCACGTTGAAGCCGACCCCGTTGTCCTCCACCGCCAGCCTCAACCTTCCATCGGCGGTTGCGAGGGAAATGTTTACATTGGTGGCCGCAGAGTGCTTGCCGATATTGTTAAAACATTCCTGCACCAGGCGATAGGAAATGACCTCAAGTTGTTGCGGCAGCACGCCCATTTTCGATAGTTGCAGCTTGACCCGGCAGGGATGGAGCCGCTGAAACCGGTTGACGAGCTGCCGCAGGGCGGCGCCCAAACCTAGTTGCTCCAGCACTGCCGGACTCAGCGCCGAGATCAACCGCCGCATTTCGAGAATCGTACGCTCGGTTAAATCGCGCGCTTCCCGCAGCTTTCCCCGCCAATCCTGTTCACTTTCCGGCAGCGACTGTTCAATCAATTCGATTTGCAAACGTATGCAGAGGAGACTTTGTCCGGCTTCGTCGTGAAGCTCGCGCGAGATGCGGCGGCGCTCCATTTCCTCGACGTGCAACATGTGTTCCGCCAGGCGGCGCACCTGCTCTTCGCGCTGCGCCAGATCCTCCATGAGGCGCGCCTTTTGGGCTGCCATGAGGCAGCGCTCCGCGGCTGCGGCCAGCAGCTCCTGTTCGCGCGGCAGCCATTCATAGGGCTTCGAGAACCCGAATTGCATGACGCCCGCGGTGCGCCCATCCGCCGCCAGAGGAATCGACCAGCAGGATTCGAAACGCGTGTGCCAGGTGGCATCCAGCAAAATGCTGGAGGTCAAGCCGTCGCCGGTCAGATGCCTGGGTTTGGAAAGCTTCTTGATAAGCCCGGGCTGATTGGAGACCGATAGCTCCGCTGTTTTCGGAGTGCCGGCTTTGAGAACCCATGCCGTGGATTCGTCGTTGAGCATGTACAGGCGGCCGGAGTCGGCACGGCAGACGTGTACCAGCGAATCGAGGAAGCGGCGCAACAATTCGTCCAGATTGCGCGATTCCAACTCTACGCGAAACAACTCGTAGAAGGCCTGCGTTTCCGCTTCGCGCACCTGGTAATACGCGTTGTTCAGGGTCAGGATGACACAAAAATGAAGCTGTTCCCTCACCCATTGGAAATTCGAGTTCTCATCCGGATTCAGCGTTTCGAGGACCGGAGAAAGGATTTGATCGTACTCTTCCAGCGCTTCCAGAATCGCGCTGGGCGGCAGATTGAGCTTGGCGAGTCTTCGCCCGTTATACTCCACCTGTTCGATGAATTTGAGCGGCGGCTGGCCTCGCGAAAGGATGCGCGCGGCTGCGCCGGGAGTAATCGCCGCGAGCGCGAGACGCTGTTTCGGCTGAAATTCCAGGGTTCGCAGGCGATTTAGGAATTTTCGATCGATTTTATCGGTGCACGGCTCCAGCAGGACTGCCAAGCGATGTAAATGAACGCGTAACTGGTCGCTTAATACATCGGCCGCGTCGGCCAATTCGGGCGATAGCTGCTCCGCTTGCACACTCGACACTATCGGCGGACTAAGGCGTTCTCATTAGTACCGACACTACGTCGCTTTGTCCGCTCGAAACCGCCAGGTCCAGTGCGGTTTTGCCGTTTTTATCCTTTAGTGCGGGATTCGCACCGCGCGCCAGGAGCATTTCGACGACGTCGCTGCGGCCCCAGGACGCGGCTCGTTCGAGCGGGGTCTGCCCACCGCGATCCAACGCGTCGATTTCCGCGCCGTGATTCAGGAGCGTTTCCGCGACCGCGCATTTTCCGGCCAGGGCCGCGTCATGCAGGGCCGTTGCTCCCTCCGCGTTCCGGGCATTCACTTCGGCGTGGTGGGCGATGAGCAGTTCCACAATTTCGACGTGACCTTTCAGACCGGCGTCGTGCAACAGAGTGGTTGATCCCAGAGGCCCCATGCGATCGAGCAGCAGACTGACGACGTCCGCTTGTCCGCGCATCACGGCATCATGAAGCGCGCGCGTAGTTTCCAGCTTCGCGCCCTTTTCGATCAGCAGATCCACCATGCGGATCTGGCGATAATGCAGCGCGTCGTCGAGCGGCGTGGTGCCGTCTTTATCCTGCGCGTCGATCTTCGCCCCGGCAGCAAGGAGCACCGCCGCGACCTCGATTTGCCCCTTCACCGCGGCGGCATGGAGGGGCGTGACGCCGTTCTGCCGATTCACGCTCTTCGGGTCGGCTCCCTTTTCGATCAGCAACTGAACCATCGCGGTTTCGCCGCGCCAGGATGCCTCTTCGATGGGCGTGGAGCCGCTTTCATCCGGTGCGTTCACGTCCGCTCCATGGGCGATCAGAAGTTTCGCGATGCGCGTCTCTCCTCCGCGGGCCGCCAGATGCAGCGCGGTCAGGCTTTTTGCGTTGATTTGCGCGCCGTGCGCCAGCAGAATCTCGACGACCTCAATGCGGTTCATCAGCACCGCGTAATCGAGGGGCGTCGATAGCCCTTCGGAATGGCGCGCGTTCACGTCGGCGCCGGCGCGAATCAGGTATTCGACGATCTCCGCCTCGCCGGCCCACGCCGCGTCATGCAGCGGAGTGCCTCCCAGGGAATCGCGTCCATTGACCGGCGTGCCGCTTTCGATCAGCGACTGGACCTGTTTCAGATCGCCGGAGCGCGCGGCGCGATGCAGTTCTTCGATACCCGTGCTTGCGAAAATCAGCCCGGCAAACGCGAAGAACCAGCCGCGCACGGAAACACCTCTATTTCTTATTCAACACCTGTTCGAGCTCGTTCAGGAATCCGGGCGCTTCCACTGCGGCCTGGCCCCAATCGCGCACAATCATGCCGTTCGGATCGATGGCGAACAGGTGCGGCGTATCGAATCCCTGGGTTTGTGGCGTGGCTTTGAAGTACGGGATGGCCACCTGGCTGGAATCGAAAACAATGGGCGACGTGATCTTCACTTCGGCGATATATTTCGTCACCGACGCGATATTGTCCGGAGGAACCACTATCGATAGCACCGCGACTTTTCCGCCGTGCCGCGTCATCACGCCTTCGAGCGTCTTCGACAATTCCTTGCAGTGCGGGCAAGCCGTGTACATGAAATCCAGCAGCAGCCATCGACCGCGGTAATCGAGGATGTCATGCTGCTGGAGCTTCGAATCCGGCAGCGAAAAACTCGGCGCCCTTCGGCCGGAGAGGCTTTGGCTCGCCAGTGGCTGGCCAGGCAACGACAATGCGGCGCAGAGCAGCGCCGCGGAAAACTTAAGCATGAGCCCAAAGTATCATTTCGTCTTGCCCGGAGCAAGATTCTTGGGCACAATCTGGATTTCGAACAGATGCGGCCACCATTTTCCGGTGACAAACAGCCGCTTGCCCGCCGCGTCGTAGGCGATCCCGTTCAGCACGTCAACGCGGCCGGCCCTGCGATCCTCGGCCGTCAGCAGGCCACCCAGATTTACGCGTCCCAGCACCTTGCCATCCGCGGGCGCGATCCTCAGCAGCAGATCCGTCTGCCAGACATTGGAATAAATCTCGCCATTGACCCATTCGAGCTCGTTCACCTGCTCAATGGGCCCGTTATCGTCATGAACCGTGAAGCGCCTTTTTTCTTTCAGCGTCGCGCCGTCCCACACGCGAATCTGCGCCGACCCGTCGTCCATATAAATCTGCGAGCCGTCGTTGGTCAGGCCCCAACCCTCGCCTTCGTAAATGAAGGTGCGCTTCTGCTTCATCGTGGCCAGATCGTAGACGAATCCGAGCTGCGTCTGATAGGTCAACTGCACGATCTCGTTATGGAGAATCGTGATTCCTTCCCCAAAAAGATGCGGAGGGAGTTTGATCTCCTGCACCACTTCGCCGGTTTCCAGCTTCATCTTGCGCAGTACGGAGTGCCCTTTTTCGCCGGTGCTCTCATAAAGGAATCCGCCGTGGTATTCCAGACCCTCCGTAAACGAAGTGCGGTCGTGAGGATATACATGGATCACTTTGTACGTGTACTCCGGCGTAGCGGCGCTCAGTAGCGTCGCGCATAACAGCCATACTGGCAGGCGAAACCGCCTGCCCCACCAGAGTTCTACGCTGCTAATGCTTCGTTGGGATTTCATCCTTTCATCTCCGCCAGCTTCTTGAGCGATTCCTCATACGGAGCCCGCGCCACGCCACGCTCTGAAATGATCGCGGTCACATAGCGGGCCGGCGTTACATCGAACGCGGGATTCTCCACCGCGATGTTTTCGGGAGCGACGGGCACTCCAAACACGTGCGTCACTTCTTCTGCCGAACGCTGCTCAATCGGAATCGAGTCACCGGACTTGAGAGTCAAATCGAAGGTCGAAACCGGAGCGGCCACGTAGAACGGGACATTGTTCTCCTTTGCCAGCACGGCCAGCGAATAAGTGCCGATCTTGTTTGCCACATCGCCATTCGCCGCGATCCGGTCCGCGCCTACCACCACGCATCCGATGCGGCCCGAATGCAGAAAATGTCCCGCCATGTTGTCGGTGATCAGCGTGGTCGCGATCCCATCCTGTTGCAGTTCCCACGCGGTCAGGCGCGCGCCTTGCAGAAACGGGCGGGTCTCATCGGCGAATACGTCAATTTTTTTACCGGCCTCCGCCGCGGCGCGAATCACGCCCAGTGCGGTGCCATATCCGGCCGTCGCCAACGCGCCCGCGTTGCAATGGGTCAGCACCGTCTTGCCGTCCGGAACCAGCGCCGCCCCGTGCTTTCCCATGGCCCGGCAGATCGCAATGTCGTCGAGCCGGATATTTTTCGCCTCCTCGATCATGCGCGCGACGAGCTCCTCGCGCGGCAGAGCTTTGAGAGAGGCCCGGAGCGTCCGCATCCGCTCGATGGCCCAAAATAGATTCACCGCGGTGGGCCGGGTGCTTGCCAGCGTTTCGCATACGCGATCGAAATCCGCGTCTTCCCGCACGCCGAGCGCCACTCCCATCGCTGCTGCCACGCCGATCGCGGGAGCCCCGCGAATCACCATGGAGCGGATCGCCACGGCGACCTCGACGTAGCTGCGGCACGTGACAAACACCTGTTCCCTGGGCAGGCGCGTCTGATCGATCATGACTACGCCCGCATCGGTCCACTCAATTGTTTCGACCATGAATTTCTATTCTCTCATTAGCGCAATTAAGGACTGCTCTAGTCTTGTGGGGCGGCCAATTATGGCGGAAGGCTGCCTTTGAGCAGACTTTTTGGCCGATCGATGAAAGCCGCCTGAAACGCGGCTGCCGCCAAAAATGGCCGCCCCACAAGTGGCACATGCTAACGGATTCGACGCTTGGCGCCAGCTGTAATGGCGACGACACGACTGTCGACGCGGCACACCTGGAGGCGCGCGCTACAAGCGCCGGACCGGAGCGCGGCTGTTACTCTGGAATGTGATCAGAAAGCGATTCGAATGGAAGCTCCGCGACCGTACTCTTAACCTTGGCGACCGTACCCTTATTTTCGGCGTGCTCAACGTCACGCCGGACTCCTTCTCCGACGCCGGCGCTTATCTGGACCCCGACCGCGCCTTTGCCCGAGCCGTCGAGCTTGAGGAACTGGGAGCGGACGTCATCGATATTGGAGCCGAATCCACCCGCCCGGGTTCGACTCGCATTTCAGAGGCCGAGGAGTTGCGCCGCATCGTACCTGTGCTAAAGCGCCTGAAAGGAAAATTGTCCATCCCTATTTCCGTCGATACCTACAAAGCCGGTATCGCCGAAAAAGCCTTCGAATTCGGAGTGGAAATTATCAACGACCCCAGCGCTCTTACCTTCGACGCCGACCTCGCCAAGAAAGTCGCACACGCCAACGCCGGGCTGGTTCTGAATCATATGCGCGGCACGCCGGAGACTTGGGCCAAACTGCCGCCGCTAAAAGATCTGATCCGGACCGTGCGCTCGGAACTTGACGCAGCCGCCAATCGGGCGAGTCTTTCGGGAATCGACCGCAAGCGAATCGTCGTCGACCCTGGGCTCGGTTTCGGCAAGCGGCGCGAGCAGAATGCGGAGATTATTGCGCAGCTCGGAGAGCTGACTCGCCTGGAATTGCCGATCCTGATTGGCCCCTCGCGCAAACATTTCGTCGCCAAGGAATCGACCGACGCAACCGAGTTCGCCACGGCCGCCGCCGTCGCCGCGGCGATTTTGAACGGCGCGCACATCGTCCGGGTTCACGATGTGAAGGCGATGAAGGCGGTGGTGGAGGTGGCCGACGAAATCCTTCGCGCCGATGCTGCTAACGCTTCTGACAAACCGGACAGTAATGTGTCCCACGGCCAGCTACGACGACCTTCTTGATCGGAGTGCCGCAGTTGACGCAGGGCTCGCCCTCGCGCCCATAGACGCGATGCAACATTTGAAAATCTCCGCGATTGCCGTCTGCATCGACATAATCGGAGATCGACGAGCCGCGATGTTGGATCGCCAGGGTCAGCGTCTCGACCATCGCCTGATGGAGCTTCGCCACGCGCGCCGCGCTTAGCCGCGAGGCCTGCGCTAGCGGATGAATTCCCGACGAGAACAAAATCTCGTCGACATAGATATTGCCGAGGCCCGCGAGGAAAGCCTGATTCAGAAGTAAAGCTTTGATCCGCGTCTTCCGGGTTTTGAGGCGCGCTGAGAATTCGGGCAACCCGATTACCATCGGTTCTGGCCCCAGCTTTTTGACACGCGCGTCGCCCCACTCGATGCGGCCGAATTGCCGCGGATCTTCGTACAGCAGTACGCCGTCGTCCAACGTGAAAACTCCGTAGGTATGGGTCGTCTCGACGCCCGAGGTCAGTAGTTTTCCGGTCATGCCGAGGTGCATCACCAGGTTGCCCTGATCGAGCGCGACCACGATGAACTTACCGCGGCGCGCGACGGATTCGATTTTTCGTCCTGCAACCTGCCTAGCCAGCTTGGCACGGTTGCCGGGAGTAACGAATCGGGAGGTGAATCGCGCGGAGACGATGCGACGCCCTAGCAGGTAGGGAGCAAGCGTTCGGACAACGGTTTCGACTTCGGGTAACTCGGGCAATTATTTAAAACCCATTTTCGCCGCTGATGAACGCTGATCGAAAACAAGATAGCGGCTAATAAGTCTTCTATGGCACGTCAATCAAAATATCATCCCCGTCCACCTTCACCGGAAACATCGCGAGCTTTACATTCTCGTCGTAGTCGTTCACGCCCGTCTTGCAGAAGTATGCCCATTCATGCCACGGGCACACCACCCTGTCGCCATCGACGTTGCCTTGTCCAATGGGCCCGCCGGCGTGGGGACAAATCCCGTCGAGCGCGCTCAACTCTCCACCGATGTTGCAGATCGCGTACGTGCCTTCACCGACCTCAGCTTCCATCACCGACCCTGGAGGCAGCGCCGCCAGAGATCCAACTTTCACGAATGCCATATTTGTTTTTGTACCACGTCCTAATCGGCGTTCACTTCTTCTTCCGGAGGTTTTTTATGCTTGGGCTTCTTCCGATTCGTTTTCGGCACAATGGTCCGCGAAGCCTTCACCGGACCAACGCGTTCGCGCGCAATCGCCCGCACCTCCTTCTTCTGGTCGAATTTGGTGCCGATTTTGACTTTCTGTTTCGCCATACCCGCCTATGCTACATTAGAAGCTGAAGGAGGCCGCATGCTAAAATCCATCGGTCTACCTGAGCTATTAGTCATCCTGGTAGTCGCCTTGTTGCTGTTTGGCGGCAAGAAGATTCCCGAGGTTGCCAAAGGCTTGGGAGAAGGTATCCGTAACTTCAAGTCGTCCTTGAAGGGCGAAGACGAGCACCCCGACGATAAGAAGCCGGCATAAGCGCTTCCTGGCGCCGCCTGAAGTACTGGCGGACCTCAATCGGTTTTTCGAAATAAACAAAACCCCGCGGGCCGATAAGCCTCGCGGGGTTTTTAATTGGGCAGCGAAATTATTTCTTCGCCTTCGGCGGAACAATCGCGTCCTTCACCGCTTTTGCGACGCGGAACTTCACGACTTTCTTAGCCGGAATCTTGATGGCTTCGCCGGTCGCCGGGTTGCGGCCAATTCGCGCCTTGCGATCGACACGAACCAGCCGGCCAATGCCAGGCAACACGCTTACACCATTCTTCTTCGTTTCTTTGATGGCCAGTTCGGCATAGGCGACGGTAAACGCCTTCGCCGTCTTGTTGGGTACTTCCACCGCGGCCGCCAATTCTTTGATCAATTGCGATTGCGTCATCTTTGTTACTGCCATAATTCTCCTTTGGTCTGATTCTCCCGATGCGGCTCCAAGTGCCTCTAGAACGCCCCTGAAACCCGCATTTGCAACTAAATGATAAGGGATCGGCAAACCCGCTGTAAAGGGAAATATGCGAGGAAACCCTTATTTTTTCGGGGTTTTTCCACATGCCGATGCACCGGACCCCATGCCTGCAAGGGTCTGCTACACTGTGAAGAAAAGGCGAATGAACGACTTACGGCAGCTCATCGAAAATATCAACCGCAAATATGACGCTCGTCCGCTGCCTCCGCTACGGCGCGCGCCGGTGGAAGAATTTCTACCGGGCGATGAAGTCGAGACCGCTTTCGGGCGGCATTTCGAAACCGAGAAACTGTGGGAGCATCATCGCCATCATGGCAGCGCCGATATCGGAGCGCTGGCGTCGCTGCCGCACGATCTTCTCGAAACCATCGGTGAGATGCCCTCGGGAGCGCCCGAAACATGGGCGTTCCTTGACACCGAGACCACCGGGCTTTCCGGCAGTATCAGCACCTGCGCGTTTCTAGTGGGCGTCGGCCGCATCACGAAAGAAGGCTTCCGCGTCCGGCAATTTTTCATGCGCAGCTACAGTGAGGAGGCGAGTCTGCTGGACTCCCTTGCGCGTCACCTCAAAAATTTCAGGGTCCTGATCACCTATAACGGCGCGACGTTCGATCAGCCTTTGCTCGAATCGCGCTATCGCTTGAATCGCGCCGCTTCGCCCTTTACGCGGCTCCCTCATCTCGATTTGCTGCACAGCGCGCGCCGGCTCTGGAAACTCCGGTTCGATAGCTGCCGCTTAGTCGATCTGGAAAATGAGATCCTCGGCTTTGAGCGCGAAGGTGACATACCCGGCGCGATGATTCCCTACGTCTATTTCGAGTATCTCCGCACCAAATGGATTGAGCGCCTGGTGCCGGTCTTCCATCACAATGCACTGGACATATTGACGCTGGCTTGCCTGACCGGAATCGTCCCGCACGCATTCAAAGACGAGTCGTCGCGCACCAACGGAGCCGAGTTAACGGGCATCGCCCGATGGCTGATGGAAGCGGGCGAAATAGATCGCGCGCTGCCCCTGTTCCGCCGCGCGGTAGCCTCCGGAGTTCGGGACGATCTGCTGTTCCGGAATCTCTGGGACATCGCCAGGCTGGATCAGTCCGCGGCACTGGAAATCTGGACCGACTTGGCATCGTCAAGAAATCCGTATCGCGTGAAGGCGCTAACCGCTTTAGCGAAGCGGGCCGAGCACACGGAAAAAGATTACGTCAAAGCGTTGGAATTCACCTGCAATGCGCTATCGTTCGAACCATCCCTGGATCTGGAGAAACGCGAGCAGCGGTTAAGAAAGAGGCTCACGCAAAGGCGCAAAGCTCGCAAAGAAAACAGAGGGAAAACTTAGCGAGCTTGGCGCCTTTGCGTGAAATGTTTTTAAGAGTCCTTGGCTTTATCGAAATCCCCGAACGTCTTTCCCTCTGCCGCGAGTTTCTTCAACAGAGGCGCCGGGGCCCACAATTCGCCGTGGCTCTTCTCAAACTCCTCGATCCTCGCGAGAACTTTCGGGATTCCCACAGTGTCCGCATAGAACATCGGTCCTCCGCGCCAGGCTGGGAATCCATAGCCATTTAAATAAACAATATCGATATCGACGGACCTTAATGCAATTCCTTCTTCCAAAATTCGCGCGCCTTCATTGACCAGCGCATAAATTGTCCGCTCGATAATCTCATCATTGGAAACGGCCCTTCGCTCGATCCCCGCCTCGCGCGCTAGCCTGTCGATGAGCGCCGTTACTAACGGGTCGCCGGCGGGTTTGCGATTTTCGTCGTATTGATACCAGCCCGCGCCGGTTTTTTGGCCGTAACGGCCCATTTCGCACAACTGATCGGCGACTAGCGGGACGCGAACTCCTGGTTTTTCAAGATGTTTGAACTCTTTGCGGATCCGCCAGCCTACGTCGAGGCCTGCCAGATCGCCCATTGCCAGGGGGCCCATGGCCATCCCGAAATCGTAGAGGGCGGTATCGACCTGCTCCACTGTCGCGCCTTCTTCGACCAGGAACTGCGCTTCGCGACCATAGCAGTGGATCATGCGGTTCCCGATGAATCCACGGCAGTTACCGGCTAAGACCCCCACTTTATTGAGCTTTTTCGCCAAGCCCATGGAGGTCGCGATGACTTCCTTGCTGGTTTCCCTTCCGCGCACGATCTCCAGCAATCTCATCACGTTAGCGGGACTGAAGAAGTGGTGTCCGATGACCATTTGGGGGCGGGTGGTGGCAGAGGCGATTTCGTCGATGCTCAAGGTCGAGGTATTCGAGGCCAAAATGCAGTCGGGTTTCGCGATCTTATCTAATTCGCTGAAAATCTGCTTTTTCAGCGCCATACCCTCAAAAACCGCTTCGACGACGATATCCGCCTGTTCAAAACCGTCGTAATTGAGCGATAAAGTGATCAAATCGAGGCGTTTTTGCATGGTTTCAGCGCTAAAACGACCCTTATTTACGCTGTTTTGGTAGTTCTTTTTGATGGTCGCGAAACCTTTGTCGAGCGCTTCCTGGGTGGTCTCCTTGATGATTACGGGAATTCCCGCGTTGGCGTAATTCATGGCGATGCCTCCACCCATGGTGCCCGCGCCGATGATGGCTGCTTTGCGAATGTCGTAGATTTTGGTGTCTTTCGGAATGTCCGGAATTTTGGCGACGATTCTTTCTCCAAAGAACGCGTGGATGAGCGCCTTCGATTGCGTCGAGAACAGGCATTCCTGGAAGATCTGCGCCTCACGCTCGCAACCCTCGGCAAAAGTGCCTTTGGTGGACGCCTCTACGGCTTCGATTGCGGCTAGCGGAGCCGTTTGTCCGCGCTTGGTGCGGCGCGCGTGTTCGCGGGCGACGGCGAAAACTGTAACGTTCTTGGCGGCGTCCTTCAGTTTCTCATCGCGCTCCCGAGTTTTGGGTGCGGGTTTGGCAGCTATTTCGCGTGCGAATGAAAGGGCGCCTTCGAGCAGATCGCCGTCGATAATTTTGTCGACGATACCGACCGATAACGCGGTCTTCGCCTCCACCGGCTCGCCGAACGCGCACATTTCGACTGCTTTGGCGACGCCCGCCAAGCGCGGCAAACGCTGGGTTCCCGCGGCGCCCGGAATGATACCGAGCTTCACTTCAGGCTGCCCGACCTGCGCTGACGCTACGGCCACTCGATAGTGTCCGGCCATCGCGACTTCGAGTCCTCCGCCGAAAGCGGTGCCGTGAATCGCCATGACTACAGGCTTGGCGGAATCTTCGATTTTGAGCAGCGTGGGATAGAGCGCGAGCCGCGGTCTGGCGCCCGAGGTAATCTTGCCGAACTCTTTTATATCGGCTCCGGCGATGAAGGTTCGCCCTCCGCCGATGACGACGATTGCGGCTACCTCAGGCGCGGCCTCGGCCTTTTCGATTCCTTCGAGAATGCCCTCCGGCACGCCGGGGCTTAAGGCGTTGACCGGTGGATTATCGATGGTAATGATGGCAACGTTGCCGTCTCTCGTGTACTTGACGAGCTCGCTCATTTTATTAGAAGATCCCTTTCCCTAATTGGAATGCTGAAGAAGGGGACAGACGGCTCTGTCCACGTCCGCCGCTTAACGGGGACGAAAGTCTCGTAAGCGGGGACAGAGTCGTCTGTCCCCTTCTTCAGCACTCCAAACGAAATAGCTTTACTATCGTATAAGATCCATGGGCTTGCTTCTTGTACCGATACTATTGAGCGCGCTTGCGCTTGCCGCTGCGGACGATTGGCCGGGTTGGCGCGGTCCAACGGCGAATGGTATTTCGCCGCTCAAAAACGTTCCGTCTTCCTGGAGCGCGGAGCGCAACGTCGCGTGGAAGACTCCACTCGAAGGACGCGGACTGTCATCGCCGGTGGTGTGGGGCGACCGGATTTTCTTGACCGCGGACATTGAGGGCGACCCGGTGGAAGGGGCGATTCCTCCGAAGCATCGGATTCGCGGGGAGCCGTTCCGGCATCCTGACAGCACCGGTATGAACCACAAGCACATTCTCAAGGTGATGAGCTTCGATACGAGGTCCGGCAAGAAGCTTTGGGAAAACACTGCGTACAACGGGCCGGTGGCCGACGAGATTCACAAATTCAACTCCTACGCCTCCGCAACGACGGTGACCGACGGCAAGTTCGTTTACGCATACTTCGAATCGCAGGGACTCTACAAGTACGATTTCGAGGGCAAGCAAATCTGGAAGATGTCGCTCGGTCCGATTCTTACGGAGGGCGTGGGCAACGGGGTTTCGCCGGTGTTGTTCGGGGACAAGGTGATCATCCTGGCAGATCAGGATGAAGGCGAGAATTCGTTCCTGGCCGCCGTTTCGACTGTCGATGGAAAGATCGCGTGGAAGATCGCCCGTCAGGCGCAAGTCTCCTGGACTGTACCCGTGATTCTGGACGTAAACAAGCAGCCGCAGTTGCTTGTCAGCGGTACGGAGAACCTGATCGCTTACGATCCCCGCACCGGGAAAGAAATCTGGCGCACGGAGGGAGTGGGCGGAAATTCCGTGCACACGCCAGTGTTCGGACACGGCATGGTGTACGTTTCGACGGGGTATCCGACCAAGAACGTGATGGCGGTTCGATTAAATCCGGCTCCGGGTGAGGAGCGCGTGGCATGGACCTACAAAAAAGGGACCGGCTATATTCCCAATACGATTCTTTACGGAGACTACCTTTACTTCATGACCGACGCCGGATTGTTGACCTGCGTCGACGCCGTCACTGGCAAGCCGCAGTATGAATCGAAACGGTTTCCAACTCCGGGACACTTTGCGGCTGCGCCCGTGGCGTTTGACGGGAAACTGCTGATTACCAGCCAGGACGGCGATACCTACGTGCTGAAGGCGGGTCCGGAACACGAGATTCTGGGGACCAATTCGTTGGGCGAAGACGTGGTGGCGTCGCTGGCGATTGCCGGAGATTCGATTTATATCCGGTCGGAAAAGAATCTATATCGCATCCGGCAGGGTTCGGGAAACATCCAATCTGCCAAATGAGGGTCTTGCGCAAGTGCCCCCTGCCTGACAGTCGGGGTTCGGTCGGCGGGTGGGCTTGGGCAGTGGTTTTGTGTGCGGTTGCCGGAGTTCTAGAGGGCCAGGCACTCTCCTCCGATAAGCAGCGCCAGATTGCTTCTTTCGAAAAAGTCTGGACGACAATTCGCGACAAGCACTGGCAGAAAAATCCCGCGGGACTGGACTGGCAGGCGATTCACGCGGAGTTTTATCCCCGCATTCTGAACGCGAGATCCGACGAAGAAGCGCTGGCCATCATGCGCGAAATGCTGGGGCGTTTAAAACAGACGCATTTCGGGATCTTCCCGGCCGCGGTTTATAACGACGTAGAAGGCGATGGCGGTGGGGACGGATCTGCGGGAATCGGGACGCGCGTGCTGGGCGGCCAAGCGGTAGTGATGGATCTGGATCCTGGATCTTCGGCCGAAAGGGCTGGCGTGAAACGCGGCTGGATAGTCCAGAGCGTCAACGGCAAGCCGCTGGGGCCAGTGATTCAAAAGCTGGAATCCGATGCTGACATTCACGAGCTAGCGCTGGAGCGCGCGGTGCACGCGCGATTGACGGGGATGATCGGCGATACGTTGGCCATCGTGTTTCTGGACGGCTCCAATCGCGAGGTTACTCGCAATCTGGAACTCGGCATGGAGCGGGGGCAATCGGCGCGATTCGGCAATCTACCGCCTTTGCATGTATTCTTCGAATCGAAGAAGTTCGGCAATACCGGCTACGTGCGATTCAACATGTTCCTGGACCTGGTGCGGGTGATGGGCAGTTTTGGCGAAGCGGTGCAACAGTGCATGCAGTGCGACGGGTTGATCGTAGATCTGCGCGGCAATCCCGGAGGCATCGGCGGCATGGCGATGGGGATGGCTGGATGGCTGGTGGACAAGCCGGATGAACGCCTAGGCACTATGTATATGCGCGATGCGACGCTGAACTTCGTGATCAATCCGCGCGCCGAGGTATTTGCGGGGCCGGTGGCCGTATTAGTGGACGGAAGCTCGGCATCTACGTCGGAGATTTTCGCAGAGGGGTTGAAGGACCTGGGGCGGGCGCGCGTGTTTGGAACCAAGACAGCCGCGGCTGCTCTGCCCTCCGTGTTTGAGCGGCTACCGAACGGCGACGGATTTCAGTACGCGACGGCGAATTATATTTCCGAAGGCGGCAAGCCGCTGGAAGGGGTCGGGGTGACGCCGGACGTGGAGGTGAAGCTGACCAGGGAGGGGCTGCTGGCGGGTCATGATGCGGTGCTGGACGCTGCGTTAGAGTGGATTAGGAAGAAAAAATGACTCGTCGTTATTTAGTCGCCGCTCTCGCCGGGATTACCAGCTTCGCTTTTGCGCAGACCGAGCCGCTGCCCAAGGCTGAAACTATACTCGATCACTATATTGAGGTCACTGGCGGCAAGGCGGCTTACGAAAAGCGAAAGAATCAGATCGAAACGGGAACGATCGAGCTGAAAGCTCAGGGACTGAAGGGGACCGTGCTGCGCTATGCGGCCGATCCTGCCGAGGCATACTCGATCGTTGAGATCGAGGGTGTGGGGAAGATCGAGGACGGCCTGGACAAGGGAGTCGCATGGGACAAGAATCCGATGCTGGGTCCGAAAATCAAGACTGGCCAGGAAAAGGCGCAGTACGTGCGCGAGGCGGCCTTCAACTCGCCTATTCGTTGGCGCGAATTGAACTCGAAGGTGGAGACGGTGGGCACCGAGACGATCGACGGCGAACTCACGTATAAGGTGGTTTTGACGCCGACGGAGGCTCCCGCGGAGACCATGTACTTTCAGAAGAAATCCGGACTTGCGGTGAAAACCGTGACGACCGTCGTGAGCGCGATGGGCGAGGCGCCGGTTGAGATGTTCGCCAGCGACTATAAGACTCTGGGCGGTATACTGGTGCCGACGAAAATTACGGAGAAGCTGGCCGGACAGGAGATCGTCATCACTCTTTCGGATGTGAAAACGAATCAGCCGATCCCGCCGGACCGGTTCGACCCGCCCGCCGAAATCAAAGCGCTGCTGAGCAAAGCGGCAGAGAAAAAGTAGCCGCTAGCCGAACGCGCGATCGAACAGCGCCCGAGTGTGCTCTTGAATATCGGCCAGGGCATCCAGCGGCGCAGAGGTCCATCGTTTTATCAAAGTAGCGAGTGCGGCGCGCTGCGCGCCAATCGGGAGTTTGCCCTCCGCGTGGCCGGAACGCACACGCAGTCCGTGGTCGAGCGCGCGATAGAAATTGGCGGCATCGCGCAGGAATCCGGCCTCGGTTCGATCGAGGTGATGCATGCTTTCGAGAACCTCAATACGCTCCGGCGTATTCAACGATTGAAAAAAGATGCCCGCGCTTTTGAGGCGCAGATACATGAGCAGAAAGTCGATATCGTAATATCCTCCGCGGCCGGCTTTCAAAGGATGAGTCGCAGCTTGTTCTTTTTCCAGGCGCTGCCGCATCTGCTTCAAGTCGGTGCGCGACCGTCCGCTTTGACCGTAGCGGACCCAATCGATTGCTTGCAGGTGATGAAGAAACAGGTCGGCGCTGAGGGGCTCCCCGGCCACGGCGCGGGACTTCATGTAGGTGATGCCTTCCCAGGCTTCGGCGGTGCGGGTGAAATAATCCTTGACGGCGCTTTCGGTCTGCACCAGGGGACCGTCGCCGCCGTTGGGGCGCAAGCGGGTGTCGACCGCGAAGAGAACTCCTTCGCCGGTGTAGGCCGTCACCAAGTCGATTAGCCGGCCTGCGACTCGCGTCCATTGCTCCATTCTGCGCGACTCGGAATCGCAGAGGATGAATACCAGGTCAGCGTCGGAGGCTAGGTCGAATTCGCGCATTCCCAACCTGCCGAGCGCAATCACCCAGAGTTTCTTTTCGGGCGGCGACTCACCCCAGATATCCGTCACTGCAATTTCGTACGCGCGCGCGATCACGGTATCCGCGAGCGCGGAAGTGCGTTCCAGCGTCTCAAAAATCGGCTGCGATTCGCAGATGCTGGCCGTCTGAATGCGCAGCATTTCGCGGCGATACCAGCGGCGCAGCTCGCGGGCATCCTTCGGAAGATCGTCTTCCATGGGAGCGTCTGAGATCGCGTCTATCAGTTCCGGCGTGCGGATCAGTTCCTCGCCGAAATAAGGACTCTGCTCGAACAGATCCAGCGTTCGCGCAGTGAGCGCCTCGTCTTCGTTGAGCCTTTTGAGGCGCGGCTCATCGGCCGATAGTTTTTCGAGAAAATGTTCGAACGCGCGGTAGCCGTGCTGCATTTCGGCAATGGCGAGCGACCGCGAAAGAGTAGGGGCTGTCTGCTCCAGGGCTCGCACAACGTTGCTTGACTGCGGCCCCGCAGTCTCCGGAACAGAGCCCACGCGCGCGTGAACGACGCGTTCGTAGATCTCGATCACCTGTGCGAAGTGGGTCTTTATCTCGGCCATCAGCCACTCGGCCGAGCCGCCGCCGGCGGGCATGCGGCGGGCGATCTTTTCGAGCGCGGCGGGATCGGATGGCAGCGTGTGGGTCTGCCGGTCGTCGGCGAATTGGAGGCGATGTTCCAGATGCCGCAGGAACTGGTACGCGGCGGCGAGTCCGCCATACTCGGCTTCGGAGAGGAAGCCTTTGTCCTGAAGACGCGCGATGGCCAGCAGGGTGCCGCCGTGGCGCACCCAGGGATCGGCGCCGCCGTAGAGGCGTTGCAGGCACTGGACCATGAACTCGATATCGCGGATGCCTCCGCGGTCGAGTTTGATGTCCACATTTGATTCGCGGCCGCGGGTTCCGCGAGTGCGCTTTTTCGCGGCAAGTTTTTCGTTGATGCGCTCGCGGGTCACGCTGAGGGCTTCGATCGCCGAGAAGTCGAGGGTAGTGGAATAGATTTTCGGCTCGACGAAATCGAGGAGCGCGGCGCCGGTAACGCGATCGCCCGCGGCGACGCGAGCTTTGATCATCATCTGCAATTCCCAATCGCGCGCGCGCGATTCGTAATACTGGCGTGCGCCATCGAGCGAGATGCAAACCTCCCCCAAGCTTCCTTCGGGGCGGAGGCGCAGGTCGACGCGGTAGCACATGCCTTCCGGCGTATAGGCGGACAGCAGCGCGGTGAGCTCATTGGCCGCTCGCTTGAAGAATTCCTTGTTGGTCAGACTTGCAGGGCCATCGGTGACGCCGTTGTCGGAATATAAAAACATCAGGTCGATATCGGAGCTGTAATTCAGTTCCTCGCCGCCGAGCTTGCCGAGAGCGATGACCGCAAAATGCGCGGGCTCCAGTCCTTTCGATCGGGGGTGGCCGTAGCGCGAGACGAGATCGCGATGGATGCGCTCATAAGCCGTCTCGACGATTGCGTCGGCGAGCGCCGATAGCTCCGCGGTTACATCGGAGAGCGTTCCGAAGCCGAGCACATCGCGGATCAGGATACGGAGAATCTGCTGGCGCCGGAAGCGGGCGAACGGCAGTGGATCGGGGGCGGCGCTGGAAGCGATTTGCGGCTCCAGAAGAATGCGAAACTCGTCGGTGGAGCGGACGCGGTGCATATCGCCGCCCGATAGAAGCTGCTCCAGGCATTCCGGCGCATCTAAAATCTCCTGGGTAAGAAAATTACTCCGCGAAAAAACGGCGATCAAGTACTGTAACGCCGCGGTGGAATGGACGATGCGCTGATACGCATCGGGCTGTCTCTGTTCGAAACTCGCGAGTGCGGCACGCACGCCCTCGGGGTCCGGCGAGTGCGCGGCTAGCAATGCAATGCGGTCCAGAACCGCCGGAGGAAGAGACATCAGGTCAGCACTTCCGGATTCACAACGTTGATGGGATTGCCCAAGCAATAGGCAGCGATCTGGTCGAAGATCTCGGCGAATTGGAGCTCATATTCTTCGCGCGTCACGTAGCCGATGTGCGGCGTGCAGATGACGTTTTCCATTTCAAGGAGCGGGTGGTCTCGCGCCGGCTCCTGTTCATACACGTCGACCGCGGCCATGCCGGGGCGCCCGGCCTTCAGAGCGTCGACCAGCGCGCCCGGCTCGATGAGCGGAGCGCGGCTGGTATTGACGATTAGCGCCGATGGCTTCATTCGCGCGAGATCGGCCGCGGTCACGATTCCGCGGGTCGCCGGGACGAGGCGCAGATGCAGGGAGAGGACGTCGCACTGCTCGAAAAACTCCTTTTTATTGGGTGCGACAGCGTATCCGTCGGATTGCGCTTGGACGAGGGAAGGCTCGCGAGCCCATATGATGACGTTCATGCCGAACGCTTTCCCATAGCCGGCGACCGCGCGACCGATTCGCCCATAGCCGTAAATCCCGAGCGTTTTTTCGCGCAATGTGCTGCCGACGTCAGTTTGCCAGGTCCCCGCTTTGAGCGCCGCCATTTGCTGGGGGATGCGGCGCATGGCGGCGAGAATCAGACCCCAGGTCAATTCCGCGGCGGCGTAAGACGGCGTCCCCGGATGCTGGCTGGAGGACACGATCACGCCTCGTCGAGTGCAGGCGTCGACATCGATGTGCGGATACACACTGCGCTGGCTGATGAGTTTCAGGTTGCTGAGCCGATCGAGAAGAGGAGCGCGAATCTGGGTTCTCTCGCGGATCAACACGAGAGCTTCGGTATCTTTCAATCGCTCCGCGAGCGCGTCGATTTCCTGGACGTGATCGTTCCACACGTCGACATGGTGACCTTTCAGCTTCTCGAAACACGGCAGAGTGCGCAGCGTGTCGAAATAATCGTCCAGTATGGTGATCTTCATCTCTAACGATCGTGCCGATTGAGAAGGGCGCGGCCGGATGCGGTGATCCTCACCATCCCTGCCTCTATTTTCACGAATCCGCGATCGTTCGCGTCTTCCCAAACGGGAAGTTTAGGGCAGGATGTGCGCCACGCATCCATCGTTTCTTCATAGGTCCGCTCGCGGCGCGCGACCCAATCGAGAAGGTCGAGGATCAGGGCTTCCACGACAGTATCGGCCATGGTCTGAATATACAATGGTCTCGTGTCCCACCAAGTTACGTTGATTCCCGGCGACGGTATTGGTCCGGAGGTTTCTTCGGCTGCCCGCCGCGCCGTCGACGCCACCGGCGTTTCCATCGATTGGGAGGTCGTCCAACTCAACGAGGAAGTGATTCGCAAAACCGGCGTTTCGCTGCCGCAGCACGTTCTCGACAGCCTGGAACGCACACGCGTCGGGTTGAAAGGTCCGGTGACGACTCCGATTGGCGGCGGATTTGCAAGCGTCAACGTTGCTCTGCGGAAGAGGCTCGACTTGTATGCGAACGTGCGGCCGGTGCGATCGCTGCCCGGCGTGGCGACGCGCTTCTCCGACGTGAAGATCGACATGGTGATCTTCCGCGAGAACACGGAAGACCTCTATTCGGGCCTGGAACATGAAGTCGTAAAGGATGTGGTAACCAGCCTGAAAGTGATCACGCGCGTCGCGTCCATCAAGATTGCCGAGTATGCGTTCCACTACGCGAATCGCCTGGGGCGGAAGAAGGTCGCGGCGATTCACAAGGCGAACATCATGAAGCTGGCCGATGGGCTGTTTTTACGCTGCTGCCGCGAAGTTGCGGCGCGATTTCCGCATATTGAATATAAGGAACTGATCGTCGATAACGCGTCGATGCAGCTCGTTATGCGCCCGGAGCAGTTTGATGTTCTGTTGCTGCCGAATCTGTACGGCGACATCGTGTCGGACCTGGCCGCGGGCCTGGTCGGCGGACTCGGGATTGTCCCCGGCGCGAATATGGGCGAGCATCATGCGGTGTTTGAGGCCGTGCATGGATCGGCTCCGGATATTGCGGGAAAAGGGATCGCGAATCCCACGGCGATGATGCTGTCGTCGGTAATGATGCTGATCCATCTACAAGAACTTGAGGCGGCGAGGCGGCTACAGGATGCCATTGAGAAAGTTTATGCGGATGGGTCGGCGCTGACGGGCGATGTAGGGGGCAAGGCGAGCACAGAAGGGTTTACTAGCGGAGTCATTGCTGGGATGAGGTAGGCTCGGCAGGCGAAACCGCCTGCCCCACCTCGCGTGCACAGGAATTACTCTGCGTAGCTCCGTCGTACTCGGTTTCTTCCGGCACATCGGTTGGACTCTCGAAGTCCAGCTTGTAGCCGTCCGGATCGGAAACGATGGCGACCCACATCCCGTTTCCGACGAAAGGATTTCTCACCTGAATCCCGCGTGAAGTAAATGCGTGATAGAGCGCCAGGGCGTCTTTGCATTGGAAGCAGACCGACACTCCCAAGCCAAGTTTCCCTTCCGGCGCACGGCCTTCACGATACTCCTGAAGCATGAGGGCCGCTCCGCCGAACTGAAGCCAGCACCACTCGATCTTGCCCCTGGGAGTCCACTTCTTGGTCATTTCGAAGCCGAGGCCGTCCACGTAAAAGCGCAATGACAACTCCATGTTTGTCACCATGAAAAACGGGACGGCTTGCTCGACGTTCGGTTCAGTCACTTCAACAGGAACGATATCAAATCGACAACGCGCATGGAGTAGCCCCATTCGTTGTCGTACCAGGCAAGGACCTTCACCAGATTGCCCGCCAGCACTTTCGTCATCAGCGAATCGACGATGGAGCTGTTGGGGTTGTGCAGCATGTCGGTGGAGACGATCGGGTCCGCTGTATAGGCGAGAATCCCTTTGAGTGGACCGTCAGCCGCGGCCTTCAATGCTGCGTTCACTTCTGCGTCGGTAGTATTTTTCGTTGTGACCACTACCAGATCGACCGCGGAAACGTCTGGCGTCGGGACGCGCATCGAATAGCCGTCGAGCTTGCCCTTCAGCTCCGGGATCACCAGCGAAATCGCTTTAGCAGCCCCGGTCGTGGTCGGGATCATGTTCAAAGCAGCGGCGCGGGCGCGGCGCAGGTCCTTGTGCGGGAAATCGAGCACGTTCTGGTCGTTGGTGTAGCTGTGGATCGTGGTCATCGAACCTTTTTCGATGCCGAACGTCTCGTGCAGAACCTTGGCGACGGGAGCCAGGCAATTCGTCGTGCAGGACGCGTTCGAGACGATGTGATGTTTCGATTTATCGTAGGCCTTGTCGTTCACGCCGAGCACGATGGTGATGTCCTCGCCCTTGGCGGGCGCCGAGATAATGACCTTCTTCACGGAGCCGCGCAGGTGCTTCGAGGCATCCGTGGCTTCCGTAAAGCGGCCGGTGGATTCGACGACAACGTCCGCGCCGACGCCGGGCCAATCGATTTCAGCCGGGTCCTTGGTCGCGAAAACTCTGATCTTCCGGCCGCCGACGATGATGGCGTCGGACTCGGCTTTGACATCCTCATGAAGCATGCCGAGAGTGGAGTCGTACTTGAGTAAGTGCGCGAGCGTAGCCGTATCCGTAAGATCGTTCGCGGCGACAAACTCGATATTTGGGTTATGCAACCCGGCTCGGACCACATTTCTACCGATGCGGCCGAAGCCGTTAATTCCTACTTTGATGGACATAGATTCTTCTAGTTTAGTTCGTCGGGACAGCTGTCAGCTACGCACTGATTGAAAATCAAAACAATTCTGACGCCGATAAACGCTGATGAACGCAGATTGAAAACAAAGCACTGATGCGCGTTGGCTTCCTTAAGAACGTGCCGCGATCCCCTCGATCTGGCCGATATGGTTCGGATCGTGGCCGCCCATAGTCTCAATGATTGACTGAAACGTCATACTTCCGCGTTCCGGATGCGTGACTGGCTTCGCAAGCGCTTCCTGCGCAAGCGAGCCGATCAGCTTCACGTTGAAATTACGAACCGCCGTGAAGACAGCGAGCGCGGATTGGGCATCATAGGCGGCATAGTTCCTGGCCCACAGGTCCTGATCGAAGGGCTGGATCACGTGATGCGGTTCGGCCAGCGTCTGGCGAAGACGATAGGCGAATACGATCTCGCAATCGGCAAGATGGCACAGGATCTCGCGCGCCGACCATTTTCCGGGAGCGGGAGACCGTTGAGCCCCTTCGGCGCCGAGGGAATTGAGCATCGCCTCAAGTCGCGCGGGGGTAGATGCGATCACCTCACGAGGGTCGCGCGGACCGAGGAAAGGAGCATAAGGGTTCATCCGGTAATTTTACAAAAATAAGTACCGTTCGCAGTAGACGGAAGCAGAGCGCCAGCGTATACTTCTTGGTCACGGGGAACGGGCGAGTTATACGGGGATTATAGATGTTGCATTTCAAAGGCCGGCTACAGGCCCGGCTAAAGTACTGGCTGAAGTGTGCCGGTAAGGGTGAAAAGAAGATTGCCAGCGTATTCGGCGTAAACGCGGCGGCCTCCCATGAAGCGGTTTTGCATCTGCGCAGGGGTGCGCCTGACGTTCCTGTCTGGCTGTTCACCACGGCAGAACCGTTTCCGGAAACCGAGGCTCTTTGCGAGCGCGTTTACCGGAACAAGGATGCGATCGCGCTGGTATGCGACGCCGAACGGCGCCTCTGGGAGCACTGCGTCGCGATCAGCGTGGGCACGTGGACGGGATCGGGCGGCTGGACTATCAAGCTGGCTCCCTTTCTGGTTCCGCCCTTTCGCGTGTTGATCCTCAACCGGGACGGTGGCTTTTTTAGCGGCACACCGGCAAATGTTCTCCTTCATTGCGCACGTGCATCCCGCGAAGCGATTCATAACGGGCGGGTTCGGGTCGAGGAGGCGATCCAGACGGGTCGTGAGCGTTTGGGATGGGCGATTCATCCCGTGCGCGTCCGCTTGGCCGATCTGTTCCGGGGGCTTTCGAAATTGTCGTCCGCGACCACGTTGCGCGTAGCGTCGGGCTTGCTGCATGGGATGTCGAATCCGCACTTTGCTCTATTCCGGCGTCTCCACGGCCGTCAGCCGCTGACGCTCGACGTGGATGCGCCAGATGGAAACTCGGTGGTGTGTTTCCGGCAGATCGGTCCGCAGTGGGAAGGCGCAGCGCTCGAAAAAGCGGCGGGGTCGAGCGATGCGCGCTGGCTGTTGTGGCACTGTGGCACAGAGGCCGATGGTATTTCCGACTCTGTCTCCTTATTTGGCGTCTCCTTGTTTAACGACGAGCGAACGTTCGGAGTCTCTCGCCAGACGCATCTGCGAGGCTGGAAGAAAATGGTCGTACCGTCCGCGCCGTTTCGCACGCTCGAAGCCGGCGAGGCCACGCGTGTTCTGGCCCCGATGGCGGAATCGATGTTGGTAGATCGGAAAAAGCTGCTGGCGCTCGGCGTTCCGCGCTCCAGTATGCCTGGCACGGCGTGGTTGATTCTGTTCTGGAAGGCAGCGGCGGCGGGATGGCGTTCGTACAGCGTCGGACAACATTCGCCGCCTCGGAGGAGCGTTCCAGAACAGCCGGAGTCGCCGATACAGGATACGGCGTTCGTGCTTCACACGCTCTTCGATCCGGCGTTGCGCCGTCTCTCGCCACGACAGGAGGAGCTTTCTCGCGGCAATATCGGTTTTTCGGCGAAGGATTTCCGGCCGGCGGCAGATTGGGGTTCAGAGCGATTGAAAGTGCTCATCGTCTCGCCTTTTTTGCCGTATCCGTTGTCGCATGGAGGCGCAGTTCGCATCTTCAACTTGTGCCGGGAGCTATCGGATCGCGTAGATTTTTCTCTGGTCGCGATGCGCGAAGCGAACGACGTGGTGGATTACGCGCGGCTGCACGAGGTGTTTCGCGAAGTACACGTGGTGGACAAGGACGAACGGACCTCCGGTGACAAGAACCTTCCGGCGCAGGTCTCCGCGAGCGAGTCGAGCAGCCTGCGCGCCCTGATCGCGCAGTTGTCGGAGAAGCTGCTGCCGGATTTGCTTCAGATCGAGTTCACCCACTTCGCCGGGTTCCGTGACTGCGCCCCCGGCGTGCCGGCTCTTCTCGTCGAGCATGACCTGACGTTCAGTCTGTATCGCCAGCTCGCCGAAAAGAATTCGACTCCAGCCTCCTGGCGCGAATACGAACGATGGCTGGCGTTCGAGCGCAAGTGGCTCGCGGCCTATGAGGGCGTCTGGACGGTTTCTGAAGCCGACCGAATACGTGCAATCGAAGAGAGCTGCCGCGCTCCGGAGCGCACGTTCGCCATCGCCAATGGAGTGGACGTGAACAGGTTCCAGCCTTGCGGCGCGCATAAAGGAACGCATGAGGTGTTCTACGTCGGCTCCTTCCGCCATCTTCCCAACATCATTGGATTTGAGAGGCTGTGCGGGGAAATCATGCCGCGCGTCTGGGAGAAGGCGCCGGATACGCGCCTGCGTGTAGTGGCTGGTCCGGAGCATGAGCGTTATTGGCGGCAATTCGGGCGAACGAAAGATCTGCGTGGGCTCGATCCGCGGATTGCGGTCCACGGTTTTGTGGAAGATCTGCGTCCGCTGTATGAACGCGCCGCGGTGGTCGCGGTTCCGCTGGAGGTTTCCGCCGGCACGAACATCAAGGTGCTGGAAGCGATGGCATGCGCCAAGACCATCGTTTCGACGCCGGTCGGCTGCGCGGGCCTGGATCTGAAGGACGGACATGATATCGCGATTCGCAGCGATTGGGCGGGTTTCTCAGACGCACTGTGTGAGCTGTTGCCGGGATCGAGTCTCGGAGAACGCGCCCGAAGGACGGCGGAGAATCACTTCAGTTGGAGTGCGATCGCGGACCGCGCTTACGACAGTTATCTGTCTGTAGCCGGGAAAACATCGGATAGCCGGCGTAGTGCGGCTCGCTCCATGACGGTGGTTTAGCTAGGGCATCAGCGGGCGAGCGCTCTCGAGAATCCTCGCAATCCAATCGGCATGCGGCATACCGGAATCGGCAAGCGCTTTTATCTCCCGGTCGACGTCATACTCCACACGCCGAATCTCCGGCTTCCCATCGTCGAGCAGCAAATAGGATGAGCGCCTATCGCCATCGTGCGACATACTGACGCTGCCCGTGTTCACCACTGTCATTGATGAAACCGTTCGCACGAAGGACCGGTGAACATGCGCATAAACGGCAATCGATCGGCCGAGAGGAGAAAAGACTTTTTCCAAAGTGGAATCGGTCGCCTCCGGCATCGGGGCACGCCAGCACGAATCGGGACTCGCGTGTACCAGCGCCATGGCATCGTGTTCCTGTTGAACCGGCAAGCCGCGCAGCCACGCGAGCCTTCCTTCGCCGAGCCTTTCGCGCTCCACCGAAGCCATCTCTTCGATCACATCCCACAGGGATTGGAACTGCGGAAGGCTGCTACCGAACTCCTGCAGCGAATCTGGCCGGAACATCATTTCATCGGTGTTCCCCAGGACACCCGGCCAGCCCAGATCGCGAATCCGGTCGACGACTTCAACCGGATTTGCTCCACCGTGGGTCAGATCACCGCCATGGAAAATCAGGTCGGGCGAGGTTTCGCGCAGATCGGCCAGCACTGCTTCGAAGGCCGTCAGGTTTCCATGGATATCGGATAGAATCGCGATGCGCAAGCTAATAAAAGAGATACTTGCGCCACTGATCGTCGCTCTTGCCGAGCAGCCTCATCAAATGACGGCTGGTATGAAGGCTGAACGGTCGCGGAGCTCTAGCCAGGCGCATTCCCGCTTCCTCTGGAGTTCGACTGCCTTTGCGGTTGTTGCAGGGATGGCAGCAGGCGACCAGGTTTTCCCAGGTTGTTTCCCCCGCACGAGATCGCGGCTGTACGTGGTCGAGCGTTAGTTCGCCAGAGTTGAAGGTACGCAGGCAATATTGGCAGGTATAACGGTCGCGCATCAGGATGTTTTTGCGAGAAAGTGCCCTTGTTTGGTGTGGGATACGGCGATATTCGAGCAGGCGGATTACGCTCGGGACGCGCATCGATTGCCGCGCGGAATGGACCTGCGCACTGGCGTGCTCCTCCGCCGACGCCACGCCCTTTAGCACCAGCACCAGAGCCCTTCGCGCGGCGCAGACGTTGATCGGCTCATAGCTGGAATTTAGGACAAGTACAGGTTTATGAAGGCGTTGCAGCACGCGTTCCTGATGATTGGCAATCATTTGGACTCCATTCGTCGATCGGTGCGGGCCACAGCAGCTACCGCTACGTGACTTGCTCCGGCACGCTTTAATACACGGGCACAGGCGCTCGCCGTGGCGCCCGTCGTAAGCACATCGTCGATCAGCAGTACTCGCAAACCTTTTATGCTCTGCCCTTTACGTATTGCGAACGCACCGCGCACATTCAGCCGGCGCTTCGAGTTGCTAAGGCCGGCTTGTGGGGCGGTCGGTTTCACACGGCGGACAACGTTTGCGACTGGAACTCCCCACCTCCGGGCCACTTCCCTCGCTAACAATTCCGACTGGTTATACCCACGGCTCCAGCGCTTTTTCCAATGGAGAGGCATCGGAATCATCAGATCGAAACGGTGCTCGCGTGGGATCGCCCGGGCGATTAGTGCGCCGAGGGGCTTGGCTAAAGGCCGGATTTGGCTGTATTTAAAGAGATGAATCAGCTCTCGCAGCGTCTCTTCATAGGAGCCGAAGGTGTAGACCGTATCGAAACCAGTCATGCCGAGGCGGCAAAGGGAGCAGCGCCCAGATTCATCGAGCGGAAAGCGATTTCGAAATGGAGTTTTACAATCGGAGCAATAGTAATCGGCCGCAAATGGAGTCGGGTGACGTAAGCAGGCGCTGCAAACCGGGATGCGGGAAATTTCGTGGAGAGGCGCGCCGCAGACGCGGCAATCATCGGGGAACAGGCCGCAAAAAGCCCTTTCTGCGAAAGGCAGAAGAGACCGGCCAAAATTGGTCAGCAGGGCACTTGAGAAGACCCACCTCCAACCGACACCTTCAGTGTACAACATCGTATGTTAAATCGAGTTGACGACTGGCCGGTTAGCAAGGCAGCAGGAGTGATAGAATCGATTCGCCGGGAGGCAAATCATGTTTCGTCTGGATGCCGACCGTCCGGTGGAGTTTTGCGACGGGCTGCGGAGGAGAGATTTCCTGCACGCGGGGTCGCTGGCAGCCCTGGGGCTGAGCTTGACGGACTGGTTCGCGTTGCGCGCTTCGGCTGCTAGTCAGAACGCTGCAACGCCGCCGAATGATACCAACTGCATCCTATTGATGTTGATCGGCGGGCCGTCTCAGCTCGACACCTTTGACATGAAGCCGAACGCTCCCGTGGAGATTCGCGGGCCGTATAAGCCGATTAAGACCAACGTTCCAGGGATCGAGATTTCCGAGAATTTTCCGCGCACCGCGAAGCATGCCGACAAATTTTCCCTGGTTCGCAGTATGTATCATACGGCGGCGGCGGTGCACGATACCGGCCATCAGATGATGCAGACGGGCCGCTTGTTTCAAGGCGGCGTGGAGCATCCGCATTATGGCTGCGTGCTCTCGAAGCTGAAAGGACCGAACGGCGACGTACCCGCTCACGTGCTGCTGCCGCGCCCCATCGGCAATACCGGCGGGAACATGCCGCATGGGCAAACGGCCGGCTATCTCGGCAAAGGGTTCGATCCGTTCGTGCTGAATGCGGATCCTTCCGATCCGAACTTCAGAGTTCCCGACATGCTGCCGCCGGATTATCTGACGCCGCTGCGGGTCGACCGGCGCCGCAACTGGCGGGAGATGATCGACAAGTCGGTAAGCGAGTTCGAGACCTCTCAAGATGCGCGCCTGCTGGATTCGACATTTCATCAAGCCTATACCCTCATGTCGTCTGCGAAGGCTCGCGCAGCCTTCGAGTTGTATCGCGAGCCGGAAAAGATTCGCGAAAAGTACGGCATGAATCGATTCGGGCAAAGTTGCCTTCTCGCGCGGCGTCTGATCGAGGCTGGTGTCCGATTCGTCACCGTCAACATGTTTGAGACGGTATTCGACGAAATTACCTGGGATATCCACGGTTCGAAACCCTTCAGTCCGATCAGTTGTTATCGCGACCTGGTCGGACCGATGTTCGATATGGCGTATTCATCGCTGCTTGAAGAGTTAAGCGAGCGCGGCCTCTTATCGAACACCATGGTGGTGGCAACAGGCGAGTTCGGCCGAACGCCGAAGATCAATCCCGCGGGCGGACGCGATCATTGGCCGCAATGCTGGACCATGCTGATGGGCGGCGGCCCATTGAAAGGTGGAACGGTGATCGGCTCGTCGGATGAAATCGCAGCCGCGCCCCGCGATCTGCCGGTAACGCCCGCGCAAATCGCTGCGACGGTTTATAAAGGGCTCGGGATCGATCTGGCGGTGGAGTTGCCGGGCGCGCAGGGCAGGCCGATTCCGCTGGTCGACCGCGGAGTGGAGCCGGTGCGGGAGTTGTTCGCGTGAGGCTGTTGCTGTTATGCGCAGTGCCCTTGCTTGCGCAGAAAATCGCCGTGCTGCCGCCGTCGGTCGAGCTGACCGGTCCAGAGGCGAGGCAGCAACTGATCGCCGAAGCCGGGCTTTCCAATCATCAGGAGGACTGGACCCGCAACGCGGAATGGTCATCGTCCGACCCAAAAATCGCGATCGTCGACGAGCATGGAGTAGTGCGCCCCGTCTCTGACGGTGACGCGAAGATCACGGCTCGCGTGAAGGGAATCACCGCGGCAGTCGATGTTCACGTCAAGGATTCGCATGCGCCGTTCACCTGGAGCTTTCGCAATCACGTGATTCCGGTGATGACCAAGATGGGATGCAATCAGGGCGCCTGTCACGGAGCCCTTGCCGGGAAAAACGGATTCAAGCTCACCCTGCGCGGATACGATCCCGATGCCGACTACGACACGTTAACGAGAAGCGCGGTGGGCCGACGCGTATCACTGGCCGATCCACCGTCGAGCCTGATCGTCGCCAAGCCATCTTTTGCGATTCCGCATGGAGGCGGCAAGCGATTCGCAAAGGATTCGCTGGAATACCGGGTCATCGAAGAATGGATTGCGGCAGGCGCGCCCCCTCCTTCAACAAACGACGTACAGATTCGCAGCTTGGAGGTTTTCCCAGCAGCGGCCGTGCTGGCGCCGGACGCTGAACAGCAAATCGTGGTACGCGCAAGCTATTCAGACGGACATTCAGAAGACGTCACCCGATGGGTGAAGTTCAGTTCGAGCAATGAAGGTGTGGCAACCGTCGACGATTGGGGCCGCGTAAAGATGAACGGTTCAGGCGAAGCGGCGATCACGCTGTGGTATTCGAGCCGCGTATTGTACTCGCGCCTTTCCGTTCCGTTCGCCAATGAAATCAGCGCGAACACGTACGACAAATATCCGCGCCGCAATTTCATTGACGATCTGGCGGTGGCGAAGTGGAAGAACCTGCATCTCGCGCCCTCGAAAATCGCCGATGATCCCGAGTTTTTGCGCCGCGCTTACCTCGACGCGATCGGCGTCCTGCCGACGTCGGAAGACGTGGAGAATTTTCTCGCGGACGGTTCTGCGGACAAACGCGCGAAGTTGATTGACCGGCTGATCCAACGAGAGGAGTTCGTCGATTATTGGTCCTACAAATGGTCCGATCTGCTGCTGGTTTCGAGCCGGCGATTGAATTCGAGCGCGATGTGGGCGTTTTACGATTGGATCCGCGAATCGGTGAAGCAAAACAAGCCCTGGGACAAATTCGCTCGGGATATTTTCTTGAGTTCGGGCAGTACTCGCGAGAACGGCGCGCTCAATTACTTTGTCCTGCATAAAGATCCGATCGAATTGAGCGAAAATGCGACCCAGGCGTTCCTGGGTCAGCGGATCACGTGCGCCCGCTGCCACAATCATCCCCTTGAAAAGTGGACGCAGACGCAGTATTACCAGATGGCCAATCTCTTCGCGCGAGTCGGTGTGAAGAACGGCAGCATGGCGGGCGAAAACATCGTGTTTGCGAAGGTCTCTGGCGACGTGCTGCATCCGAAGCTGGCGCGTCCCCTGCCGCCCGCGCCGCTCGATGGCGCGAGTATTCCCCTCGATTCCACCGAAGACCGCCGCATTGTTTTCGCGAACTGGCTGACTAGCCCTGACAACGCGATGTTCGCGCGCACCATCGTTAATCGGGTATGGGCGAACTTCATGGGCCGCGGATTAGTCGACCCGATGGACGACCTCCGCGCGACAAATCCCGCGTCCAACGAAGAGTTGCTGGCAGCGCTCAGCAAGGATTTCGTGGAGCACGGGTACGATGTTCAAAGGCTGATCCGAACGATCATGAACTCGACCCTCTATCAGCTCTCGAGTGAAGCGAATGCGACCAATCAATCGGACAATATCTATTATTCGAAGCACATCATTCGGCGTTTGAACGCGGAAGTGATTCTGGATGCCATGTCGCAGGTCACGGGCGCAGCCACCGCGTTCTCCGGCTATCCCGCAGGGACGCGAGCGCTTCAACTGCCCGACACGCAGGTAAAATCGGACTTCCTGGCGTCGTTCGGACGCCCTGCGCGAGTGCTATGCGACGCGGCGGAACGCGCCTCAGACCCGACGATCACCCAGGCACTGCACGTAATCAACGGCGATACCCTGAATAAGAAATTGAGTGCTCCCGACGGGACCATTGCGCTCTCTATGAAGCTCGGATTATCGGACCGGCGCATTCTCGAATACATGTATCTGGCGGCCTTCAGCCGTTATCCTTCCGATTCGGAACGCGCGGCGCTGACGGCTGCGCTGGAGAAAACGCGGGTTGAAAAAGGTACGGAAGAGACTCGCCGCGATGCACATCGGCAGGCCCTGGAAGATATGGTGTGGGCGATGCTGACCAGTAAAGAATTCCTATTCAATCATTAGATGAGATTCGCTGCGCACTTTCTGAGCCTGCTTGCTCTCGCCGCTCCCGCGAGTCAGATTTATTCGCTTGCCTGGGCGCCGGACGGCGCGACCATCGCGCTCGGCGAGTATAAAGAGACGCGAATCGTAAGCGCTCGTACGAAGACGATCGTAGCGACACTCACCGGAAGTGCGGAGGCGGTTCGCGCCGTCGCATTTTCGCGCGACGGGAAGTTGCTGGCCGCTGCCGGCGGTTTGCCCGCGCGGAAAGGCGAGGTGAAAATCTGGGACGCGGGAACCAAGGCGTTAAGGACTACAATCGTGGGTCATTCCGACTGTATCTACGCGATTGGGTTTTCGCCAGATGGCACGATCCTAGCCACCGCGAGCTACGACAAACTAATCAAGCTTTGGGATGTCGCAACCGCCAAGGAGATTCGAACGCTGCGGGAACACGTGGATTCCGTATACGCGCTGGCATTCACGCCTGATGGTAAGCGTCTCGCGTCCGGCGCGGCCGACCGATCCGTGAAACTCTGGGATGTGGGCACGGGCGCGCGGCTCTATACTCTGTCAGATCCTACGGACGGTATCAATACGATTGCCCTTTCGCCGGATGGGTCCCGCGTGGCGGCGGGCGGTCTCGATAAGACAATTCGGGTTTGGAAGCTCGGCGAGAAAGAAGGTACGCTCGAAAATACTCTCATCGCGCACGAGGACGCGATTTTGAAGCTTGCCTGGTCGCCCGATGGAAAATACCTGGCCTCGGCATCGGCGGATAAAACGATCAAATTGTTTCACGCCGAGGATCTGAGCGAGGTCCGGACCATCGCGAATCAGCCGGACTGGGCGTTCGGCCTCGAGTTTTCTCCCGACGGCCGTTCGCTCGCCGCGGGCTTATTTAACGGGGCTTTGGAGATTTACGAGGTCGAACATGCGAATGTCGTGGCTGTTAAATAGCATCGCTCTGGCCATCCCATCGTTGATTGCCGCCGATCAGCCGACAGGCAGCCGGATCACTCCGCCGACTTTGAACTCGGTTTCCCCTGTTGGCGTCGCGCGCGGCACCACGGTCGAAATTACGACGGAAGGGCTCAATCTCGCGAAGGCGAGCGCCATCTATTTCAGTGAGCAGGGAGTCACGGGCCGCATCGTCCGCGTGAAGGAGTTGCCGGATCTGCCAGATGTTCGCCTTGGCTCGAACGGCACTCTCTCCACCGTCGATTTAGGCCCTCTGCCGCCGCGAAATCAGGTGACGGTGGAGGTCGATGTTTCGCCGGATGCGGAGATTGGCCCGGTCAGTTTCCGGTTGCAGACTCCTCTCGGAACTAGTCCGGAAGGTAAGTTTCTGATCGAGCCTTATTACGGCGAGGCTCCCGATAAAGAGCCGAACGATACGCCCGAGAATGCGTTCGAAACCTTCCTCCCAGCTATTTTGGCAGGCACGATTTCACGTCCCGGCGACATCGATTACTACAAAATTCAAGTCAAGGCAGGCCAGGAGCTCTCGTTTCTAAACGGCGCCATGCTCATCGGTTCGCAGTTGCAGCCGGTCGTCACTATTTTCGACAGTGATCTGAACCTGGTTTCGCAGTTCGGCCAAAACGGCGGCTCCGAACAGGTGATGTTCGCGCATAAGTTCGACAAGGCAGGCAGCTACTTCGTTCGCATCGAAGATTATCAGCGCAGCGGCCGAGCCGCGAATTTCTATCGCATCATCGTCGGGGAGTTTCCGTTAGTGCTTGGCGCGTATCCGCTTGGCGTGCAATCAGGATCGAGCGCGGAACTCGCAATCCGCGGCTATCACACGTTGTCGAAACTCAAGGTCGAAGGAAACCAGTCTCCGGAATCGGAGGACACTCTGATCCTCCGGCCCGAAAACGCATTTAATACCGTACGTGTCGCGCTGGGAGCGGAGCCGGAGGTGCAATCGCAAGGTGGCGCCATCGCGATCCCCGCGACGATAAACGGACGGATCGAGAAACCCGGGGTCGAGAATCGCTATCGTTTCCATGCTTCGAAAGGCGAGCAACTCGTCTTCGAAGTGAATGCGCGCCGCCTCGGTAGCGACCTGGATTCCTATCTCGAGATTCTCGACGCAAAAGAACAACCGATTGAGCGCGCGATCGCGCGGCCGGTCTGGTCAACCGCACTCACACTGCGCGATCATGATTCGGCGGGACGCGGTATGCGCCTTCTCGCGTGGGATGGAATCAAAGTGGGCGATTACGTTATGGTCGGCGGCGAGATTATTCGCGCCGAGGCCCTGCCCCTCTCGCCCGATAACGACACTGTTTTCGAAGGTTTCAATGGACAGAGGCTGACATTCTTCGATACGACCGGCGAGGCGCATGCAGTCGACTCGGCCGTGTACAAGGTCCAAATTCTCCCGCCGGGCATGAAGCTTTCGCCCAACGGGTTGCCGATCGCTCACTTGTTCTACCGCAACGACGACGGTGGTCCGGGCTATGGTAAGGATTCGCTGCTGCACTTTGTCGCGCCTGCCGAAGGAGAATATACGGTTTGCATTCGCGATGTTCAGGGTCTGGGCGGCGAGCGGTACGCCTATCGCCTGACAGCGCGTCATCCTCGCCCGGACTTCCGTTTGACCGTGAATCCTCGAAATCCAAATGTGCCCAAGGGCGGCGCAATTCCGATTACCATTACCGCTGTTCGCATCGACGGATTCGATGGACCGATCGACGTGTCGCTTGGCGATCTGCCCTCGGGCCTTCGCGCGTCAAGCGCCTCGATCGCGCCGGGCCAGGTTTCAACAACCATCGCGCTGAGTGCCGACGTGAATGCGACCCTGGATGCTGCGGTTCCCCTGAAAGCGACGGGCAGGGCTTCGATCGGTGGCGCGACCGTCACGCGCTTCGCGAATCCCGACGATCGTCTGAAGCTGATCTCGCTTACGCCCCGCGCCGATATCCTGATGACGGCCGAGACGAAGGAAGTGACCCTCGAACCCGGTGGAACCGCGCAGATCACCGTCTCTATCGCGCGGCAGGGCGATTTTCGTGGACGGGTTCCTGTCGAGGTGCGCAATTTGCCGCCCCGCGTGAGAGTGCTGGATGTAGGCTTGAACGGCGTATTGCTGAATGAAGACGAATCGAAGCGTAGTTTCACCATCGACGCGCTGCCGAATGCGGAGCCGGTGGACCAACTGATTTATGTTTCAGGTGCAATCGAAACGCGCTCCGGCCAACAGAACTCGTACGCTGCACCGTTACCGATCCGGCTGCACGTGAAAGCGAAGGCCGCGGTTGCATCGCGCGAATAGCGTTTATCAAATATGATCCGCATTGCGAATGGACAAGGTTTTTGGGGCGACTCGCTCGAAGCGCCCGTGGAACAGGTACGGCGCGGCCCCATCGATTACTTGACGCTCGATTATCTGGCAGAGGTCACCATGTCGATCCTGCAAAAGCAAAAATCGCGCGATCCGAAGGCCGGCTATGCCCGTGATTTCGTGGACATGATCGCTCGCGTGCTTCCTGATTTGAAGGCGCGCCGGATCCGCGTGATCGCCAATGCCGGCGGCGTGAATCCCACTGCCTGCAAGGACGCCGTGCTCGATATAGCCAAGCGCCAGGGAATCCAGATAACCGTTGCGACCGTCGCGGGCGACGACATTATGGACCGGCTCGACTCATTTCTGGCGCGTGGCATCGAGCTGAAGAATATGGATACCGGCGAGTCTCTGGCCGCGATTCGCGCGCACGTGCAAAGCGCGAATGTCTATTTCGGTGCGTGGCCGGTGGTCGATGCCCTTGCCCAGGGCGCGGAGATCGTCATTACCGGACGCGTAACCGACACCGGTCTCGCGCTCGCTCCCATGATTCACGAATTCAAATGGAAAGCGGACGATTGGGACCGGTTATCCGCCGGAACCATCGCCGGCCACAGTATCGAGTGCGGCGCGCAATCCACGGGTGGAAACTGCCAGGTGGATTGGGATACCATTCCTCATCTCGAAGACGTCGGTTACCCGATCATCGAAGCCGAGGCTGACGGAACGTTCTGTCTTACCAAGCACGCGGGCACCGGCGGACGCGTGACCGTCGCTTCTGTGAAAGAGCAGTTGCTGTACGAAATGGGCGATCCGCACGCGTACATAACGCCGGATTGCGTGGCCGATTTCACCACCATTCATCTGGATCAGGCCGGTCCGGATCGCGTGCGATTTTCGGGCATTCGCGGCCGCCCTGCGACGGAATTTTATAAGGTATCGATCAGCTATTCCGCCGGATTCAAAGCCATCGGATCGATGGTCTACGCATGGCCCGATGCTTACAAGAAAGCTCGCGCGGCAGACCAGATTTTGCGCAAAAGATTGGAGAGGCTGGGTCTGCGCTTCGACGCCATACGTACGGAGTTTCTCGGCGCCAACGCGTGCCACGGCATCGCGGCCGCTGAACCTCCTCCTGAAATCGCGGCGCAGTTGGCTGAAGTTGTAATGCGGATCGGCGTTCGATCGGAAAATCGCGCGGCTGTGGAACGGTTTACCAAGGAGCTGGCACCGTTGGCTCTGAACGGACCACCGGTCGTGGGAGGACTGGGCGGCGGACGACCGAGAGTCGAAGAAATCGTGGCGTACTGGCCGGCGCTGATTCCCAAGCGCGAGGTGACGCCGGAGGTGACGGTATGGCCAAGCACAAGCTGATCGAAATCGCCCATGCGAGGTCCGGCGACAAAGGCGACACCGCGAATGTCGGCATCATCGCGCGTAAACCGGAGTATTATCCTGTTCTGGTCCGTGAGGTCACCGCCGAACGGGTGAAAGAACATTTCGCCGGTGTTTGTTTGGGCCCGGTGGAGCGTTATGAATTGCCGAATCTCGGCGCGCTCAATTTTCTCCTCCATGAAAGTCTGGATGGAGGCGGCACACTCTCGCTGAAGGCAGACCCTCAAGGCAAAACGTACAGCTCGGCACTGTTGCGGATGGAAATCGATGTCGATTCTTTATAGCGTGGACGGCGCGGTCGCGCGCATCACCCTCAATCGTCCGGAGAAGCGCAATGCCTTGAATGATGAGCTGCTCGGTGCGCTGAAAGACAGTCTCGCTCTCACCGCGGAAGATGAGCAGGTGCGCGTCGTGTTGCTCACAGGAGCCGGTCAGGATTTTTGTTCGGGAGCCGACCTCGCCGCGCTCGATCGAACGTCCGATGCGGGCGTGCTGGATCATCTCGCAACGGCGCATGAGTTAGCCGATGTGTTTTTAGCGCTCCGGCATCATCCGAAACCGGTCGTCGCCGCGGTGCGTGGACGCGCCTTCGCGGGAGGCTGTGGCTTAGCAACCGCCTGCGATCTTATTCTGGCCGGGGAATCCGCGCAATTCGGTTATCCCGAAGTGAAGATCGGATTCATCCCGGCAATGGTAATGGCGATTCTGCGCCGTTCGGTCAGCGAAAAGCGCGCCTTTGAGCTCCTCACCACCGGGGAGCCCATCGGCGCGACGGAAGCCCAAGCAATCGGGCTGATCAACCGCATCTTTCCCGATGCAATCTTCGAGGCGAGCGTCGAAACATACCTCGACGCTCTCGCCATGAAATCGGCCTCCGCGGTCGGCCTCACGAAACGGCTGCTCTATCACATCGACGGCCTGACCTTTGAGGCGGCCATTGAAGCTGGTGCGCAAGCGAACGCGCTTGCCAGAATGACCGAAGACGCGACGCGCGGAATCGAGAAATTCGCTAGAAAACAATGATTGAGCGTTTACGAAGAATCTGCCTCGCCCTTCCCGGCGCTACCGAAACAACTAACTTCGGACATCCCTTTTTCCGCTTCAAGAAAAAGCCATTCTGCGTGTTCCACGGAAAAGAGGATGAACCCGCTATCGCTTTTAAGGTCCTGAAGAGTGAAGCCGGCATATTTCTTGAAGATCCGCGTTTTTTCAAGACACCGTACATGCACCACAACGGCTGGATCTCTCTCCACGCGCAAGGAAAGCTCGATTGGAAGGAAATCACTGAACTGGTCAAGGCGAGCTACGAGCTCACCGCTCGAAAAGCGCCTAGCGCTGCCTCAGCACGCTAATCACATCGTCCGCCGTGATCACGCCTGCAAGCTTACCGTCGTCATCGACCACGGGAAGAGTCAGCAGATTGTACTTATCGAAAATTTCCGTCACGCGGTCCTGCTTTTCCGTGACTTGGACGTCTACCAGGTTATCTGTCGCAAGCGACGCCAGCTCCGTCACGCCCTCATGCAGGAACAAGCGCGCCAGCGGAATCGCCGCCCTTAAACGCTCATGCTCGTCCACCAGGAACATGGTATTCAAACTCTCCAGCAAATCTTCATTCTGCCTGAGCGCCTGCAACGCATCGGCCACGGTCGCGTGCTCCTGAAGCGAAACGAACTCGGTATTCATCATGCCGCCCGCGCTGTCCTCTTCGAACTCCAGCAGCTCCCGGACCTCCGTCTTCGGAGCATTCTCCATTTCCTCGAGAATCTCTTCGCTGGTTTCCGCCCCCAATTCGCTGAGGGCGTCCGCCGCATGGTCAGGCGACATCTCTTCCACGATGTCCGCCGCGGTTTCCGTCTCCAGCGATTCCAGAATGCTCGCCTGAATATCCGGGTCCACCTCCGTCAGCGCGTCGGCCGCAACCTCGCTGTCGATGTTTTCGAAAATCGATTCGCGATCGTCCGGCGAAAGCTCTTCGACGATATCCGCCAAATCGGCCGGATGCATATCCTCCAGCAAGCGATTGGAAATATTCAGACGCAGCCGCCGCTGAGGATCCGGCTCGAGGATATTGCAAAATTCCCAACGGATGGAGTTCGGTGCGATCCGCCCCTGCAGACGCCGGACCAACCGCGGCGGCACCACGCCTTGCAGCAGGCGCCGGAAGATACTTCGGATACCGATGTCGATCTCCAGGACCCATAACGCGTCAGCGCCATCCTCAATCATGCGCTCGAACGTCACATCGTTAATCCGCACCACCTTGCGCCCCTGCGCATCGATGATCTGCTGGTCCAGAAGATCGCGCACCATGCGTAGCATATACTCGTCCGAATGATACGGCGTGAGGTTCTCATCGCGCAGGTGGATGCCGTCGAGTGAGATGGACCGGATCTGGTCGTGGCGAACCGTCAGCCACGCCGTTCCCACGCCCCCGATTAAATATCGATCGACGCGTACCGGATCCACCAGCGGCACCACCGCGGCGTCTTTAACCACACCGATCCTGCGCCCCTTGAGGTCGAAGACCTTGAGCCCCAGAATTTCGGTGAGGAACAAAAACTTTTCCGCCATCGAGTGCCCGAGTCCATAGATTGGGAACTGCCCAGAATCCTACTATGAACCATCGCCGCAAGAAGACGCAAGCATTTTTTGGTCATTGTGTTTCAACCCCGTAATAGCGGGCCATCCAATAAGGAAGGATATAATCGATGCCGGCTCCTTCGATGGTCCCGCTCCCGCCGCCCGCGAGTTGAAATGGATCGCGCTGCCACAGAAAATCGGTCGGAACACGCGCCGGAACCGGGATCGGATTGCACGCTTCTGTCCCTGACGACCCGCAGGAAGGATAGACCCCGACCAGATCCACCTCCGGATCTCGGCGTGGACGCGTCAGCCACTGGTCGAGAAAATTTCGGGTATCGTAGTCCCGCCCCGTGTTCGGCCCGCGGATCGACCGGTCGATCGCATCGAAATGCGCATTCAAATGGGTCCCCGTGGCATTGCGAAGAATATCGTACGCTTCCGTGTAGAAGAATTTTCGGATACTCGACGTCTCCAGTCCGATCAGGTGATAAAACGAGATGTAATCGAGATTGAACTTGAAGTACGAACCGTGCGTGTCGGAGCAGTCGATGCTGATCGGCGCGATCACCGATGGCGCCAGCACCGCGAGTGCGCTGTACGCATCATTGTATTTCGAATTGACGTGCCGGCCGATTTGCAGCAGCGTCAATTGCTGGTCCGGTCGAGCTACAAACGTCGTGCTGACCGAAAGATCGGGCATCACCACCGTCCATACGTGATCGACTAGATTATCCAGCAGCCGCGTAATCAGCGCCGCGATCTGGGCCCGCGTCGGCGCATCGCCGATCATGTCGTAGGCGACGCAGAGCCCGAAAAACGCTCCCAGATATTCGTCGCGCGATGTATTTCCGATCCATGTGTAGGCGCTCCCGTCGGCAGCCGATCCCACAAAGGATCCGTTCGCAACCTCCTGCTGGACGATGCTCAGAATGTATTCGGAATTGACCGGAACCGCGCATCGCGCCAACACATTGGTGCCCGTAACGTCGGTCAGCAGTGTCAATCCGGCGATCGCACTTTGCGAGTTGGCCAGCGCGTCAGCGGCCCCCGTCACCTTATAGCGAAACGCCTCGGCGGCAAGATAATGGCCCGTCCAGATCGCGGAATCGCCGCACCGGGTATAGTCGATAATCTGATTGCTGTCCGGTCCCGCAAAAATTGGATCGAGAATCGTCCCGTACGGAAGATGCCGCGCTTGAATGGTAGCCAGAATCGACAGGGCGTCCGACTCGGCAGCGTGGCACACGGACGAACAGCAGGGAAGGATTAAAAAGAAGGCGAGAGAGCGCACATCGATACTCCTCGCCTTTAGGCTAGCAAACTAAATATTAAGCATCGCTCAGCGCGCAGACCAGAGCGCCCTTCGCCGTCGAATGCAAAGGATTCTGAGCCAGGCGAATGTCGGACACGGTGATCGGAAAATCCTGCGCCCACAACAGCTTCTCAAACCGGTCGCGGAACCCTGGCGGAAGCGCCGTTCCGCCCGAAAGCACCATCGGGATCGGACGATTGAACTTTGGCAGGTTCGAGGTCCGTGTGAACGCGTCCTTGAGCGCGGTCACCAGCGACTGGATCATATCGTCGTAATAGACCCCCAGCACCTGGTGGACTTTATCGGCGAAAAACCCATTGAAATGGAACGAATCTTCTTTCGTGAGTCGAATCCGGTTCGCCCGTTCGCCGGTAACGGACGCCGCGCTAGAATCGATGTAGTCGCCCGCCTTGGGGATGCTGAAACTGATGATCGGCACCGATAAGTACGCCAGACACACGTTGCACAACCCGCCCCCGCAACTGATCCCGATGCCGGTATAATTCGAGCTCTCTAGTTCGCTGTAGACGATGGCCAGACCCTCATTGATACTCACGGGCTGGTAATTCAGGTCGCTCAAGATCTGCCGCAGCGTGGCCTCATGATAGGTGAGCGAGCTCTCCGCGCCAAGAGGAGGTGCAGGCACAGTGAAACACACTTTCTCCCGCCTTTCGCCGCGATGCTCCGCGAACATCGTGGTGAGGATCTCACGCATCATGCTCAGACTTTCGGGCTCCTTCGCGTCCAGCAATCCGCCCGTCATCGGGCGCCGCGTCTCGGCGTTCAACAATCCGGCGAATTTCTCGCTCTCATTGCCATGCACGATAATCTGGCCCCCCTGCACCGTGTGGGGAATCCTTTCGCGCTCCAGCACGCCTTCCGTAATCTTCGAATACGGAATCGCGACGAACGCGTTCAATTGTGACTCGTAGCGGAAATCGTCGCCGGCGCGTTGCGCGATCACGATGCGGCTAGTCCCGACATCGAGACCGAGTACGGAATTGCCCTCAAATTGATTGGCGTTGCTCATTTAGCTGACTCCTCGCTCTTTTCCTTAAGAGCGCTTGCGATGTCCTTGTAACGATGTTGAAGAATGGCCCGATATCGCTCGGTCTCCAACCCCTCCGTGGCCGCTTGCCGGGCGACTTGCATCTCCGCCATGTCCAGCCCGTGCCAACGTGTCCCGGTCGCCTTGAGAAAAACTTTGTCGTACTCAAATCCGAACACGGCCATGCTAGCCAGCGGAATCGAATAATTGTCGGGCAGGCCCACACCAGCAAACGGGAATTTACCCGCCCAGTCGGTATGCTCTCCGATGCGCATGTTCTGTGGATTCACTGAGACTTGCGCGTGAGTCACGCAGTTTTCGGTGGCGATGCCGTACCGCGACCGCAGCATTTCCGTCAGCACCTTGCCGGCGTTGACTTGAGCTGGAGTCACTTCATCCACAGCGCCCGTTTGCCCTTCGAAGGAAACACCCAGGAAGCTGTCGTTCAAGTTGATGTAAACACCCCGGCTGTCGGCCCAGATGGAATTGCCGGCGTGATTCGCCGCATCCGCTTCCTGCACCACCCGGTAGACCCGTCCAAAGCGATCAATCAAGTAGTGGTAGCATCGCTCCTGCCGCACAAATTCCATTAGGTTGCGGCCCAGCCGCTGTAAGCGGTGGTTTTCCTCTTCCTCGAACGGCGCAAGGTTGCTTTCGGTCGTGTGGTAGACAATCCCCACCGGAGCGTTACCTTGATCCACCGGCTCCGGCCCTCCCGCCAGTGAGTAAGTGCCAAAACTCTTACGGGGGTGGTTGGACACCGCGAATGTCACATCGATTCGCAGGCCATTGCTGTAAAGTTCCAGCGAGCCGGACCGGTCCACCAGCCATACCCGAGGCGCCGGGGCGGCCGCGGGTTTCGCCATCGCTTCCACAATCAGATGCCGCTCTTTGGCAAGCGTTTCGGCGGTCCCCGTTGGAAGCGGGACGATCGCGACCAGAACTATCAGGCACCCGACGATCGAAGCGACATGCAAGACCCTTCTCTTGCCCGTTATCGCCTGTCTCGGCCGTGCAGTTCTCTGCGCGGTCATCTGGCTCCTTAGAAAACGCAGCCGTTCGACCGGGTCTATCATCCGGCCGGCTCGCCGCTCCACCCATGCAGGTGGATCGAGGATGGGAGATTGCGCCATTGTCCTTTAGTGGAGTGGGTTCCTGGAGGGAAACCTCTCGCCTTTACAAGGAATCGGCGGTACTAGGGAAAAACCTTAGTTCTTCTTAGTTGGAGGGTCTAAGGATTCCCCTACAATCTTCGAATCAGCCTGGAATTTCTTGTATTCCCGATAGGTGATATCGATTTCGGCCCGCATTTTCCGTAAAATCGCGATCCGCGCCTCCGCCCGCACCGAAATACGGGACGGCAGCCACACCTCGCCGTTGACACTGGTCTGTTCGAAACTCACGGTAGCCCCTGGAGATACCCGGAATAGGAAAAATCCAAAGGAGAGCGTGTCAATCGCCTCGCCCTCTGCCTTCACCCAGTGATATTCGCCCTTCGTGATCCAAACTTTACCCCGCAGCTTCGTAAACATCTTCGCGTCGGATAGCTTCGGCTGATATCCCTGCCGCGGAGTCACCGAGATCACCCAGGCTGGCTTACCGCTGATCGCCTCTTCGCCGATCACCTTGAAATCGAACGCGTCCGTGAACTCCCGCAAATATTTCTGCTCCTCCAGCCGCTCTTTGTCCAGCTTCGCCTTTTCCGCCGAGGACTGGTTTTTGCGCTTCTCCACCTCTTTGTCCATCTTCTTCTGTTCCTTCAGTGCGTCCTTATCCGGCAGAGGTTTGTCGTTGCGCGCCACCAGCTTTTCGTACGGCTGGCCTTCCAGAATCAGAATTTCGTGGGTCTCAACGTCGGTTTTGGTGAGCTTGCCTTTGGCGTTGTATTCCCGGAGCTCAGTCCGCTCCTGGTAGGTATAGTTTTTGCGATTTTCGTAATTCGTGAAATCGCGATCCGTCGCGCGGCGGATGATCTCATTCGCATCCTGGGCGAATGCGGCCGACGCGATCAGGAATAAAACCGTGAACCGCATACTTCATTTTACGTCCATCCTTCGCGCGAACTGCCACACCGAAACGGCAGACGGTCAGCGCGGCAAGAATGCCTCCGCTCGGGCCGAAATACGATTACGCCAGCCGGGAATTGAACGCTTGGCGGGCGGCCTCTTGTCGAGTTCGGGAAATTGTAAAGGACATTAACGGCCAGTTGGCATAGCGACAATTGATGATACGCTATCTGAATTGCTTAATTCGTCCAATTCGCGCTAACGACTAAATCATTGATATGCGATTCGGATATCAGACCATCATTTTTGGTCGCCACGTAAAAGATTGGGAACGCACCTTCGGTTTTATCGCAGATGCGGGGTTTGCTGGCGTCGAGTTATTTCAATCGCCCGCCGAAATTGTCCCAAATCGAAAGATTGACGCCCTCCTTGAACTGCTTTCTCGATTCCAATTAAGCTTAATCGGCCTTGCGGGAGGCACCATCGCCGAACGCACCCGCTTCCTCGGCGAGTTAAAAGAACCCTACTTGTATGCGGACCGCTTCGAAAAAGCGGAGCACCAGGCGCTTGCACAGGGCTACACCGTCGCTCTTCACCCTCACGTGTTCAAGCCGATCCATCGCCTCGACGATGCGATCCGGTTTCTCGAAGATCCGGAATTGAATCAACTTCCGGGCCATCTTCTCCTGCTGCCCGATACTGCGCATTTCGCGATTGTCGGGGATGATCCCGTCGAAGCTGTTTTTCGATTCCGCGAGCGGCTCGCCGCCGTCCATTTGAAGGCATGGGATTCCTGCTTCGGACATGCCTCCTACCGCGCGTTCAGAGGATTAACTTCTCTGGGAGACGGGGTTGCCAAGGTTCGCGAATGCCTCGATCGCGTGTCGACTCCCGCCTTTTCGCCGGACCTATGGGTGGTGGTCGAGCAGGACTTCGCGGAGAGGTCTCCGGAATTGGAAGTCTACGGCGCGGCTCGAACGCTGGTGCAATGGGGAAAGATGCCGTCGCGGGGCTATGCGAAGCTTCGCGAAGCTGAGGCTACGGTTGATGTGACCATGCAGCCGGTTCCAGGAGGCGAAATCGAGCTCGCTTATCGGCGCCACCTGGACGATCTTTCGCTCAAGCGAAACGACGCGACCTTCTCGGAGGCAATCGCGCCCTTGAAGGACCTCCTCGATCCCCGTCTCGTCGCGCTGTCGGCGTATCGTGAAGGCGCTGATTATCTGACGCTGCTCGCGGCCTTCCCAGGCGCCGATCTCAGCGAGTCCCGCACATCGCCTCCTCCCTCTCCACGCGATGAAGACCTGGTCAACGCCATTGCTCCCATCGTCGAAGAGATCCCCGAACAGCGCCAAAGTTGGGACCGGCAGGTTCCTCAGAGCTTTCGCCGCTATCGGATCCCTATCTTAAACACTCATAACCACAATCACGTTCGCTTTGTCCTGGACTTTTACGCCCCCCTTCGATGGCAGCACGCCGGAACGGCGTGGCAACTCGCGGATATTCTGGGACGCCATCTTGATTGCGCCCTCGATCAACGATGCCAGCGGCAGGCGGGCGCCGTAGCGGGCATCGCCGCGATGAACGAAGGGTATTCCGAGTTCGCCAGAGGACTGCGCAAACTCATCGCGGCCGCGATTGAGTGTGAGGCCGTCGCGATCTTCATCGCGGACCCCAGTCTAACCGTTCTGCGCGACGTAGGCAGCGACGAAGTGCTCGAATGGAATCCCGAGCTTAAGCTCAGTCAACACTTTTATCTGCGCACCGACACGTACACGGACACAGTGAAGGCCTGGGTACGGGCGCTTCCTCGCTTTTGCGAGTTACCCTCCGTCCATGAAAAATGGAAAAGCGAGCTTTGCGTCCAGGACCATGGCACCGGCGCGAAAGAGTTTCTGCATTTTCCCATGATCGACGCTCAGGGCGATTGCATCGGCATTGTTCGCTGTGGAGGAAAGCTGCCTCCGATCTATTATTTCCACCCGAACGACCTGGCCATCCTGGACTCCATTCTCCACGTCGCCATGCCTCGCCTTCTCAGCCTGCGCGCAGAGGACGACCGCCGCAGCCAGATCGGAAATATCACTCATGAGCTGAAGCGCCCCATCATAGCCATACGGACCGCCGTGGAACTGATCGGCAAAGAGTTCAATGAACGGCAGGAACGCTTCGGATTCCCGATGCTCGATTATCCCTGGATCGACGACGCGTCCTCCTGGTGCAACTTGATGTCTCATATTGTGACGAACCCGGACTATCTCCGCTCGAACGTCGCGCTCCATATCGAGCCTGTCGTAATGGTTAAGGACGTAGTCGCCCCCATTGTCAGAATGTTAAGTTTGACCTTGCGGACCCACAAGTCCTTGAAGCCTCGCCGGGCCGATGGTTCCCCCAGTATCGAATACGGTCGGTTTGAACACTTGGACCGGCGCCTCTATCTCGATCGTCTCATGTTTCAACAGGTAGTCTTTAATCTCATCGACAACGCCATCAAGTATGCCCGGCCTTCCAAACCCGAGGAGTTTCGAGTTAGGTTCGTTACCGAGTTTCGAGACGACGCCTTTTGGATAAAAGTGCAGGACTGGGGTATCGGTATCGACGCGGATGTGAAGGACCCTGAAGTCTTGTTCGAGGACGGTGTTCGTGGCCCGAGGGCTCACCTTTATCAAGCCGGAACCGGCTTCGGCTTGTGGGTCGTGCGTAGACTGTTGGGCCTGCATCGGTGCTCCATCTCCATTACCCGGCGCGCCGTCCCCACTGAGTTTTCCATCCGCATCCCGATGCTCCTGGCTCGGCCGAATTGGCGCACCGAAAGAGAGGACAATGAACTGACATGATCATTCTGTTGGTAGACGATGAACTGGCTTCGCTCCGCGCAATCATTGCCACACTCGAGGCCAACGGACACACCGTGAATGCAATCGATAATCACGAAGATGCGCGTCGCGAGATTTATCGCAAGCCCATCCCGTTCAGGATAGCCATCCTCGACAAGTCCATGAGACTCAAAGACCCGCAAGAGCTAAGTCTTGACGATATTCCCACTGCTGAGACACTTGAGCGGATCGGTGTTACTTTGATTCACATGCTGCGCAAAGTCGACCCTAAAGTACCGATCATATTTTTATCCGGCTTTCTCGAAGACCGGGATCGCGTGGAGCTAGCCCCCTACTCGCACATCCACATCATCGATAAAGGCAACGTTCTGACGACGAACCTGATGCACGTCATCGACAGCTACCGGTACTGACTCCAGGAAACCACAGGCGCGTAGTAGCCTGCCGCAGCAAGATCGTTAGCCCGTTCCGTCCTTTGCACTGTTCGGTAATGTGTTTCTCGCGAGCCTAGCCGTGTGCGCCCTGCCCGTCGGGGTAAAGCTTCCCCATCTCCCGATGGATCCTGGTTAACAAGTCCCATCGAGTCTTGAAACCCACCTGAAGGAACAGTTCGACCAAGACCTGAAGTGGAGGCGGCAGATCCGGAAGCATCCAGTCAGCATTGCAGGAACCCATTCGCTCCGGCGGATCGGAGGTGCTGGAGAGGGTCGCTTGGAGAAAGTCTCGCTTAAGCTGCCATAGCGAGGTCCGATCCAGGTGCCAGGCGTCCGTCTCCAACGCAGCTTCGGCTGCTGAAACGACATCTAAGACCTTATCCCCGATATCGCGAAGTAGGATCTCCGGAAGCTTCGTCACATGCTCAGGAGGATCGGATTCTTTGACGCCACTCCCGGAGTTAACCCAAAACGTGTTGTACCTGAATTGCGGCCAGATCTCCTGGATAGTTGCCTCCCATGCTAATAATTTTGCGAAGCGCATGACGGCGATACTTCTTAGGCTGCCGCTTTGAATCTCTCGAAGATATGGTTGCGTGTCCCCGAACAGGGCAAGCCCGTTCCCGAGGCGGTCAAAACGCCAATGAAATGTCTCGTCGGGGTGCTCGGCATCTGTGAACTCTACCTCCATGGCGGAGATCGCGGGCGGGATTACTAGGCAGATCACCAGGTTCAGGGCTGCTTTGGCGGCATTGGTCTCGTCCTTACCTAGAAGTAGTGTTGCATCGATCAATAAGTTAGCACCGGCTTGTATTGGCCTGGACAAAAGACTCACGAGTTCGTTCAGCTTGCCCCAAAGGAACTGAAGGTCATCCTCAAAGAGAACGTCTCCATCGCTGCCTTCGCTCATTTGAGGCTCACGTGACACCATCTCGGCGATTGTTCTGCCATCACTTCTCACCGGCGCGATCTGCCGATGGAGGTGCCGCCGAAGGCTCTCGCGGGAGATGCAGAACGTTGCGTTGCCGTCCTCCCACGTAGTTGCCGGATAGTACAGAGTATCCAAGACCCACTGGCTAAACTCCGGCTTCTGACGTATCCGAAGCTGCGTCGAGGGATCGTCGTAAACTGCCTCCACCGCAATTTGCATATACACGGCGAGTAGATAGCCGAAGACTCGCCATAGACTACCGTCCATCACGATGTGATCTTGACCTAGATTCGCGCTGATCGCTTGTCGTAAAAGATCGGGATGAACACGCGAACGAAATAGCAACAACCGGCGGAACAAGGCGGCCTCGCTTAGCTGATTCGCAGTCTGCGTGTGCAGCGTCAGCCGCCGGTCTAAATGCGCATAGAAGTCTCGCGGCGTGTAGTGAAGTAAAATGCGTTCCCCGAAGAATGTTTCCTCCGGCGGATGGGGCTGACGCCGAAGATGGCTGTCAAACTCTTCGAAATACCTGCGATCCGTGAGGAAGCAGAAGAACGCGCGGTCCGTAACAAAGTACTTAAGATGCCGCATAAACCCGGCGAGCCGCATCGCCAGGTCAGATATCTTATCCAGTTCCTCCACTACAAAGATCGGCGCGAAGCCCGCGTCCTCTACGCGCCGTACCATCATTGGTAACAATCGGTCGAGGTCGGGAAGCGTGTTTTTTTCTGACAATGCCTCATCAAGGCCCGCCGCTGAGAACTCCTGCAAAAATCGGTTCACGATGAAAGTTGTCGCGAAGAATATCAAACCCCGAGTAAGGGGCTCAGTAACCTTTCCCATCGAGAAATAGACTGCAAGAAGCCCGATAACAACCCCTAACACCGGAGCCAACACTCGGATGAGATGGTGAATATGCCGGACCCGGAGCGATACTTTTTCCTCCTTGCCTTCTGCCTTACTACTTACCGGAACGTCGAAAGAGATTCCTACATCCCGCGGATCGGTGCGGACCGCTTGGTCCAGCGTATGAAGCGCGACAAGTTCCCTGGGACCTTGGCCTGCATCGTCTGTCTGAAGCACGCCCCCAGTGCTTAGCAGGCCGGCCGCCGACCAAGCGGCTCTTAGCTCCGCTAATCCGGGATGATGATTCAACTGCACAGTCAATTGAGCTGTAAGCTCAGCATTCTTGCTTCCGGCGGCGGAAGCAAACTTCTTTAGGATGGTGTCCGCGAAGGAACGGTGCAGCCCAAATACAATCTGCTGGACTGCGTGCTCCACTGCGGAGCTCTGAGACTTCCCCGGCGGACAGAGCAAATCCCCCCCATGCAGAGAGACCACGAAGGGCATTCTATCAGAGCCCTTCTTCAACCGTTCCTCGACACACTCGATCGCAAGATGGGTGAGTTGCGTTTTACCGCTCCCGCGGTGGCCCCCGATCAGGACTGAGTGCCCCAGAATCCGCCCCTCGCAATAGTCCGCAAGAAGCTTCTTGAGTGTCCCGTAGCCTTGACAGCGCACGAACTGAGACTCGCGGTTCTCCGCGGTCATCCCGTCTTTGAACGCTCGTGCGGAAGCGGGCGTAAGCGGCTCAACAACCTCGTTGAAGGAGACTCGAAGCGGCTCAGTGTGTTGCATCGGGTTGGACGGTTACGATAGAGCCCGCATGCGTGCTATACAGCATTAATAGCGCCGCCAATCCGAAACAGAGTAGCGCGCCGATCGCAAACACCATCGGTTTCGAGAGCTGGGTACGGTTTCCACCCCCCAGCGTCGTGGCGGTTCGGTCAATTGAAAAAGGCTCTCGCCAGCCACAAATAATGGTAAGCAGGAAACAGATCGACCCGGCGGCAGCCAGCACGACCACCAGCAGCCCACCCAACTTGGAGATTGCATCCATTGCGTCAACCTTCCTATGACACTGTGTGGAATTATACATTTATTCCCCATACTTCCGGGGAAACCTGCTGTCCAGACTAACTAGTCGCGTGCAATGATCCCATGATAGGATCTTGAAACGAGGCGTTTCATGGAAAAGGGCACGAATTCGTCCGGCTTTTGGCGATTGGGACTCGCCGTAATTGTCGCAATTCTCCTAGTCTTGGCTGGATATTATGTTCTGAAAAATCTGGTGGCCGGTCTCGGGACTTTTGCTACCTTCACGCTCGTAAATGCCCAGGGGACGCTCGTTGCCCTGATCCTCATCGGCCTTGTGACTATGAGTATGATTCAAGTCCTGCGCTCACTCTGGCCATTTCGAGGCTGGTTTCATGCGGCGGAGATGAGTCGCCAACTCTTCGGTTCCGCGCAGATGGATCCAAGTTTAGTCAAGCTCTTAAGGTTAACCACTCCGAGTCAAGCCACAGCTTTTTGGAATCTCCCGATTGAACAAGTCTGTGGACAAATCGGAGCTGCTGTGGAGCTTGCCTTCGCTGATCCCTCCCTGTATTCGCCCTTGCTCAAGACACTTTCCGATGACGCAGCATATGGAACGCCTCACAGCAAGAAGGACCGGGATACCGTTGCGTTCTTTGTGCAGCGCAACATCGATCGAAGTCAGATCGCCACCGGAGATCGTTGGCGCAGGATGATTCGTGTCTTCGCGATTGGATTGAGCACGGCATTGGCATTTGCAGTCTCACTCGCCGGCAGAAAGGCGGGTTCCTCCGAATCGTGGGCGGCGCTGCTCGTGTCATCGCTTCTCATCGGTATTGTCTCTGGTTATCTGGCGATGGTGTTTCGCGATATCATCGCGATTATTGAGCGTCTTAGAAGGTCCTCGTGACGGGTAAGCATCCGGTTTTGAACTTCGTTCCTGACCCGCCCGGCTGGAAAGTGAACGTTCCGCCGGAGAGCATGGTTCTCTACGGATCTCGCCTGGTGTTGATTGTGCACGGATACAACAACGATGAAGACGAAGCAGCTCATAGTTACGATATTCTGTTCGAGTCTCTGCGAGAGCTGGTACCGAACCCGGACGTGTTGCGCAGTGTTTGGGAAGTCTATTGGCCAGGGTACGTCAACATCAGCGGGAAGAAGCGGACGGCCCTTTCGGCATTTTCGTATCCGGCGCAGGTCCGCAAAGCGGTCCGCATCGGCCGCGCGCTCGGAAGCTTTTTGAACAGCGTCGCCGTCGGCCGCGAATCTATGGAAGTGCTCTTCGTTGCCCACTCACTAGGATGCCGCGTGGTGCTCGAGACAATCCGAAACCTTTCTACTGCCAATGTCTCGGTGAAGGCCATCTGTTTGATGGCAGCCGCGGTACCAGTAACCCACGTTTCCTCCGCCGGCGCACTTCGCCCCGCCGCTGATGCGGCCGAAAAACGATACATCCTGCATTCCCCCGCAGACACCGTTCTAAAACGTTATTTCCGCGCCGGACAACTGGGCGATAGTTGGTCCGAAGCGGTGGGACGATTTGGCAACCCGCGGTCGTATTGGGACGTGCGGCTCTCGAACAACGTCAACACCGGGCTCGATCACGGCGAATACTATACCGGCAAGCCGAAAAGGGATGCCTTGGGGCCTTCGCGCACGCACCCCATAATATCCCGTCTCCTGGGGCGTCCCCTTCCGATGTACCCGCGCAGCAACGATCCCTACACGGTGACTTGGACGCCTCCGGAAAACCTGATCGGGGAAAACAAAATTCGATCGAACCGCATTTGATCAGCGCTGGATTCTTACGATGTTCGAAAATGCTGATTCTCCCGCATCGTTGACCGCGCGCACGCGATAACAAATCAGCCCCCGTGGAGCCGACGCGTCGTCGTAGGACGCACCCGGGATCGTAGCAATCCGTTCCCAGCGCCCGGTAGTTCCGATCCGCCGCTCAACTGCGGATTTGCCGGCTCCATGCAGTTCCCATTTCAAGGAAACATCGTTTGCAACCAATCCGCTTGGTGCTTCCGGCAGCACTGGCCAATCGAAATAACTGGCGTCGGTGATCGCCATCACGGAATCCCGTAGCGGCAGCGCTTTCAGAGAGGTGAGCGGCGTGATTTTCCCCGAGACGACATCGATCAACACTGGTTTCGAGATCCCTGAATTCGGCAAAACGAAGTCCACGGTAAGCGGCGGAAAAACATCGCCCGGTACGCTGTGAGCCGCCAGCCAGTAAGCGACGATCGCCTTTCCGTTCTTATTGCGAAATCCATAATGCAGAAATTCAGTCTCACGGGACTTCGAAACATTGGCGGCTTCAATTCTTATGTTGGCGTCGAACCTGGTATCTGCAAATAATGCGTTGGTATTCTGAAGCGCAAAATAAACCGGCCTCGGCATAAAATCATCTGCTAACCCGCGCTTGCCGTGGATGAACCCGAAATCGTCGTATTCGTTTCCATCCACTCCCGCTGCTAGCAGCCAGACAAATGTGCGAACACCCGCCGCGTGATTATAAAGGATGCCCCGGGGAATATACTTCGATTGCACCGATTCATCGGACCCGGGCCAGGAAGGAATTGAGTTGAATTCATCGTCCCAGAACTCAATATTATGGTCGATTAAGGGTTCGCTGAGCACTGTTTTACGCAATTTAAGGGTCGTTTCGACTCCGTAAGCACCGTAATCCATCGATTCCGGATGCATATTTTGGCCGTACCCAGGGTAGGTGTGATAAGCAAAAACGTCGATCTGGGACGCGCATTTGCACTCCTCCAGGGCCCGTTTCGCGAAATCGCTGACCGGATCAGCCTGGCCGCCGTAAATCACTTTCGCTTGAGGATCGGTTTGATGGACTGCGGGCGCGAATGCCGCCAGGAGGCGCCCGTATTCCTCAGGATTGCCCCAGGGATTCCAGTAACCGATATCTTGTTCATTCCAAAGTGCATAATATTTGATCCGACCTTTGAAGTGATTCACCATCCACTTCACATAGCGCAGAAAAGCCTCGATTTCCGCCGGGGTCTTAGGAGGCCAGAAAATCGAATCGATACTGCGGTCGTCGTTGTGAAAGCCACCCGGTTTGGGCGTAATCCGGTCCGGTTTGATCCCGGAAGGTCCTGTATACATTGGGTTTCCATACATCAATTGGACCTGTACTTTGACGCCATTCTCGATCAGCGAATCCACATAATCGTCAATCTCCGGCGCCAGGGCGAAAACCCCGCGTTTCTGCTCCACCCAATCCCAACTTGTTGGATCGGAACTGTTTTCGTACTGTCCGATGCGAATCCAACTGACCCCGGCGTCGAACATACGGGTCCACCACCAGCGATCCCAGGGAAGAAACGGCTGCCGGGGCAAATCAGAATTGATGCCGAATCCGTTCTCAATCTGGGAGGACCGCTTAGGTGGCACATGATCGGGAACTTGTGCAAATAAAGGGATTGTCAGCAGCAGAACGGCCAATCTCACGGCTGGAACACCAGGCGCTCTTGGTCGTTCCAAAGCGTTTCCACTTCGCGCAATGGTACTGCTTTTAGCCTGAATTTAAAGGGTTTACTTGACGCCTCGACCAGAAACTCTCCGACGGACGCTAGAATCTTCTCGATTGGCACGCTGCCGAAACCGCTGCCGTACATTTCCAGTCCCGAACTCCGTAAAGCCTCGGCCGCAAAGGAGATCTTAGGTCCGGCGGCGGACCCAATCTGAAGATAACGAACCCGCGAAGTGGTTTGCTGCAAGCCTTTTTGGGAAATCGCGTCGATCAAAATCTCCGCCGGCGGGCCCCATAAATAATCCAGGATGATATCGCAGCGTTCACTGCGGAACGCGTCGCGATCGATGGGAATGACCGCATCGGCTCCGAGCTCTGCGAGGCCTTCTGGATCTCGTCCAGCAGCGACAACTCTCTTTGCTCCTAACCGTTTAGCAATTTGAATCGCGAGCCGCCCCGCAACACCCGTCGCTCCCAAAATCAGGACGCTTTCGCCAGGAACGAATTGTGTTCGCAGCTTAAGAGCAGCCCAGGAAGACATGGCCGGATTCGCAATTCCGGCCGCGGTCGCATCGTCTAGACCGTCCGGTAAACGGAAAGTAAATCCCGCGACAGTTCGCTCCGCGAAAGAACCGAAAGGACTTCTCGATGCGCCGAAGTAGACTCGCGTGCCGTCGGAAAGCCGGCCGACGCCGTCGAGGCCGGGAATGAACGGCGGCTTCGTTGTACTGCCGTAGTGCGTTCCGTTCGCAAGCGCCTTAACGATGCGGTGCAGACCGGCGGCCGTTACGTTGACGAGTTGTTCTTTCCCATTTGGAATAGGGTCCTCGAAAGATCCGTAGCGGGGAGGCGCGTCAAAGGAATCGACAATGGCGGCGTTCATTGGAAACAGTATACTGGCACCAGAATGATGCGATCTACCGAGTTGTATATCGACGGAGGCTGGCGCCGCGCATCCAACTTGGCGGTCGACGCCTGAAACGGCGCCGGTGGAGCGTGCGGAGTGGCTCGACAAGATAGCGGCGGCACGGAAGTTGATTCGCAGGGCCACCGGTGCTGGTCACGTCGAGCTATGCGAAGCTGGAACTCGCTGGTGGTGCGGGAGGCCGCGGGCGTGGTGGGCGCGATCACTCCGTGGAATTATCCGCCGCATTAGATCATGGCGAAAGTCGCGCCGGCTCTGGCCGCGGTGGAGGGAACTGCGGCCATCGGCTTCATATAGGCGGCTGCGGGAATCGACAGTCCCCTTGTGCTTCGACAAGAGATGGTGTATCTTCCTTGTAGAAGCAGAAGGGAAGTGAAATGCCAGTGCAGCGAATCGATCTACCCCAAGGCACTCTGGATCTTTTGATCCTGCGGACCCTCGGCCTGGGACCCCAGCATGGGTGGGGCATTTCCGAGCGCGTTCAGCAGATGTCGAGCGACGTATTGCGCATTCAGCAGGGATCGCTTTATCCGGCACTCCACAGGCTGGAGCGTCGCGGATGGATCAAGCCCCGCTGGGGAACGTCCGAAAACAACCGGCGTGCGAAATATTACGAACTCACCAAAAATGGGCGCAAACAGCTGGAAGCGGAGAAAGATTCCTGGAACAAGCTGACGGCTGCGGTGGCCCAGGTCCTGGGCCCGGCTTAAGGAGTTCCGTGATGCTGAGCGATCTCGCGTTTCGAATTCGATCTCTTTTCCGTTACCGTGCCGCAGAGTCTGAGTTGGATGATGAACTGCGTTTTCACGCCGAGCAGCAGCGCGATAAGTACGTGCAGTCCGGCATGACGGCCGATGAGGCGGAGCGTTTGGTGCGGATGGAATTTGGCGGCATCGATCAAGTGAAGGAAGACTGCCGGGAGGCGCGTGGCGTGCAACTTATGGAGACCTTATTGAGAGACGTTCTTTATGCTCTGAGGACTTTGCGAAAAACCCCGGGCTTTACTTGCGTCGCCCTACTGACGCTGGGGCTGGGAATCGGCGCAAACACCGCGATATTCTCGATCGTCGACGGCGTCCTGCTGCGCCCGCTGCCTTACAAGGATCCTTCGCGGCTGATCGCATTGAATGAGACGACGCCGAAGGTCGGCACGATCAGCGTGTCGTATCTCGATTTTCAGGACTGGCGCGGGCAGAGCCGCTCCTTTTCGGATATGGCCGCGGTGTGTGGCGTCGGTTTCAATCTCGCCGGGATCGATCAACCGGAGAACATCACCGGCGCAGCCGTTTCACCGAATTTCCTTTCCCTGCTCGGTTTGCGACCGTTTCTCGGACGCGACTTCGAACCCTCCGAAGCAAAAGCTGGCGCGGCGCCAGTAGTTTTACTGACCTATCCGCTTTGGCAGTCGAAGTTCGGCGGAGAGAGCAGCGCTCTGGGACGCACCATCAGTCTCGACGGCCGCGGCTACACCATCATCGGCGTGCTTCCTCCCGACTATCGCGCCCCGGACAAGATCGATGTCATCGAGCCAATCGGCGTATGGCTCACGGGGAATTCCAGCGCCACTGAGCGAGGCAATCGAGGCGACATGTTCGTCATCGGACGCCTCGCGCCGGAAGCCACTTTCGCGCAAGCTCGTGCGGAAATGGATGGGATCGCCGCACGGCTGGCGCAGGCATATCCTGGCAGCAACGATCAGTTCGGCGTTGCCCTCCAACCTATTCGCGAGGTCTTTGTGAGTGGCATACGCCCGGCAATTTTGGTTCTTTTTGGCGCGGTGATGTTCGTGTTGCTGATTGCCTGCGCCAACGTGGGGAATCTATTTCTAATGCGCAGCGCCGGCCGCACCAAGGAAATTGCGCTACGCATCGCCCTTGGCGCGAGCCGTGGACGGATCATCCGCCAGTTGCTGGCGGAGAGTTTCATGCTTGCCATGCTCGGCGGGGTTTTCGGTCTGGCGCTGGCCGCCGCGGGAACGAATGGAATCGCGCGGCTGGTCCCGATCGGCGCGCTGGCAGGCGCGAACATCAATCTGAACGGCAGGGTGCTTCTCTTCGCCGCGGGCGCGGTGGTCTTATCCGCTCTACTTTTCGGACTTGCGCCTGCCCTCCAATCGGCCAAGGCCGGCGTCCAGTCGGAGTTGAAGGACGGCGGAAGGACAACCGCGGCGGGCGCGGGGCAGAATCGCTGGCGCGCGACTCTTGCGGTAGCGGAGATTTCGCTCGCGCTGGTTCTTCTGGTTGGCGCCGGGCTGATGATGAAGAGCCTTTATCGATTGCTGGCCGTGGACCCGGGTTTTCGGTCCGACCGCGTGCTGACCATGGAAATGAGCCTGCGCGCCTCGCAATACGATAAAGACATCAGCAAACTGAATTTCTGGCAGCAGACCGTCGACCGCGTGCGCACGCTGCCTGGAGTGGAATCCGCAGCGCTGGGCACCGCGATTCCTTTGACGGACAACCACTCGCGCGCCGACATCACGATTGAAGGAATGGCGCTGCCAAAACCGGGTAGCTTTCCGCATCCGGATACTCACATCGTCAGTCCGGGCTACGCACACACGCTTGGCGTTCCCCTTTTGCGAGGCCGCGAATTTGTGGACGGGGACAATGAGAATGCTCCGCTCGTTGCGATGATCAATGCCCGGATGGCGCGGGAATATTTCGCAAAAGAGAATCCCGTGGGCAAGCGAGTGATGTTCGGGCATCCTTCGGCAAGCACTCCGAAGTGGATGACCATTGTGGGCGTGGTCGGCGATACCAGGCTCTACGGGCTTGCCAATCCTTCGCGCCTGGAACTATACGTTCCGTTCCGCCAGTCGGTGCCGGGTCATATGGACCTGGTTGTCAAATCGGCGCTGGATCCCGCCGCGCTCACCTCCGCCATTCGCGCCACGGTTCGGGAGATCGACAAAGATCAGGCCATTTTCGGCATTTCCACGATGGAGCAACTGATCGTTAATTCGGTATCGACGCGGCGGATTACACTCATTCTTCTCGGGCTGTTCAGCACGCTCGCGCTGGTGCTGGCGGCCATCGGAATCTATGGCGTCATTTCTTACTCAGTGGCGCAACGCACCCACGAGATTGGGATTCGCATGGCGCTCGGCGCTCAGAGGACCGATGTGATGCGCATGGTTCTGGCGCAGGGAGCGAGAATCGCTGGCGCGGGAGTCGTCATCGGATTAGGCGCGTCGCTTGGCCTGACTCGATTACTGGCGAATCTTCTTTTTTCAGTCAGCGCCGCCGATCCTCTCACCTTCGCCGTGGTGGCGATCGCGCTGGTCCTGGTCGCGATGCTTGCTTGTTACATCCCGGCGAGGCGTACTCTACGCGTCGATCCGATGATCGCGTTGCGCTACGAATAGGTCCACCGCGAATCATCAGAGTCTCACCCAAACTTCGCTGTCAGCAGGTTACCGGGAGCGCGGGGCGAGGGCGGTTTGGAGGAATAGGGCGATTGATTCCGTTAGTGCGCGGGGATAATCCGTGCGCACCATCGCCAGCGCCTGGCGGCGGATCAGGGAGTGGCCCGTCACTCGCATCACGTGAAAGAATCGATTTGAGCCTCGCAACGCGAAGCCGGGCAGAATCGAATAGGCGAAGCCGGATTCGACCAGGCTTTTGATCGCTTCCGTATCGTCGGCTTCCATGATGACCCGCGGGGCGATGCCGGCTTTCAGGAAAAACTGCTCGATGATAGAGCGCATGTTGCTGCGCTTGGGATAGAGAACGAAGGACGCGCCCGCGAGCTCCTCGGTTCCGACCGTGCCGACGCGGTTGCCGGTGACGCGCGCGTGGGAGGGGCGAAGAACGAGCAGCTCCTCTTCGAACAGAGGAAGGATTTTGAGCTGCTCATTGACGACGGGGAGGGAGATGAGGCCGAGATCGAATTGACGGGACAGCAAGCCGGCGACAATCTCTTCGGTCTGGACGACGGTAACCTGAATTTCGGTATCGGGATATTTTTTCTTGAGCAGGCGGAGAGGCGGGCCAAGGCGGTGAATGAGAGTGGTGGCTCCGGTGGCGAAGCGGAAGGGGCGGGTGTCGCTCGAAGGGTCGTTTTCGAACTCCTGCTCGATTTGGCGGACCTGGTTCATGATGCCGCGGGCGTGGCCGGCCAGGCGGTGGGCGTTAGGAGTGGGCTGGAGGCGCTTGCCGGCGCGGGTGAACAGCTCCGTGCGCAGCTCCGCGGCGAGATTATGGAGCTGGAGGCTGACGGCGCCGGGGGTGATGTACATCTTCTGCGCGGCCAGAGTGACGCTCGAAGTGTCGATGACGGCGAGAAAGAGTTCGAGTTGCCGAAGGTCCATGGTGGCTCCTTGAGAAGTAGGCTCCTGGAACGCGATCGTTTAATTTTACTAAATGAATCGCCTCGCGGTACACTCAAGAAATCAAGAAAATGGGCCCTTAGCACAGCGGTTAGTGCAGCGGACTCATAATCCGTTGGTCGTTGGTTCAAATCCAACAGGGCCCACCAGAAACAAAAATGCGGCTCCCGGCCGAAGCCGAAGAGCCGCATTTATTTTCGAACTGCGCCGGGTTTAGAAGTAGTAACGCAGCGACAATTGCAGGTTGCGCGACAGACCGGTCTTGCTGGTCACCTTCCCGAAGGAGGACGAGGTGGGGGTAAAGCTCGCGACACCGCCCCAGTTCGGATGGTTGTTAACATCGAAGGCTTCCGCACGGAACTGGAAGCCGGACTTTTCGGTTACTGCGAAGGCTTTGAACAGGCCGAGATTCCAGTCCTGGAAGCCGGGCTGGTAGATCGAATCGCGCACGCCCTTCTGAAGAACGAACGTGCCCGCCGCCGGCTGCGTGAAGATCGGCGCGCCGCCGGAGCTGGTGGTCGAGAAGTACTGATTCGGACTCGCGGTGCTGTTGGCGAACTGGTGCAGAATCGAGGGGGTGCCGTTCATATTCCAGAACTGGCCTTCACTCCCGCAGCCGAAGCTGCCGACTTCGCCGACACCCGCGTAATCGGTATTGACGCCGACGCCGCAGGGCGTTCCGGTCTGGAACTGGTTCACGCCGCTGAGCTGCCAGTTACCGAGAACCTTATGCGCCATACCGTTGCCTTCCTTGAAGATCGGCAGGGTATACAGATAATTGATCACGACCATGTGCCGCGCGTCGAATTCCGAGGGTCCCCACAGGTTGCTGGTGTTGTAGGTATCGGGAAGAATGTCGCGGTAATTCGAGCCGCTGTCGTCGCTCTTCGATAACGTATAGGAGAAGCCAAAGCTAAACCCGTTACTGAAGCGCCGGTTCCAGGCGACCTGGAGAGCATTGTACATCGACGTCGCGGTGGACTCTTCCATCTGAATCGAAGCGAAGCCCTTGTAGGGGCGCAGAGCGTTCACATTGACGCCAGGGTTGGCGAGCAACGCGTTCGCGGTCGGCTGATTGATGTCGAATACCTGCGGCAGATGCAGGCCGCGGCGCCCGATGTAGGCGATTTCGAGGGTCGATTTCAACGGCAATTGGCGTTGCACCGTGCCATTCCACTGCCATGACTCCGACGACTTCAGGTTCCGCGCGATGGTGGTTACCGTGATCGGAGCCGCGGAGGAAGCGCTCAGCGCCGCGCCTGGGTTATCGACGGAAACGTTGTTGACGGTCTCAAACGGCTGGAACGGAGAATTGGCGCCGGGGAAGATGTTGTCCCAGAGGCCCATCCGGTTGATGAAGCGTCCGGCTCCGCCACGCAGGACGGTCTTGTCGTTGAGCTGATAGGCGACGCCCGCGCGAGGTTGGATCGGCGCGTAGACGTTCGCGTAGTAATTCGGGTAGTTGTGGAACAAGCTGTTGTAAGTGGTGGTGCCGGCCTGCACGATCCCGTGGCCCAACGCGTTGCCCGGCCATCCGCTGCCGGGAATCACCATGCCGTTGTACTGGTTGCCCGAACCCACCACCACGTTGCCGCTGGACTGATTCACGGTGACGGCCTGCGATGCGCTGTAGAGCGTCGGATCGAAGAACACCTGATTACCCCAGAGAGCTTTGTAGGGAATCGTGATGGTCTGGCGAAGGCCGTAATCGATGTGCAGTTTGCTCGATACTTTCCAGGAATCCTGCGCGAACCATTCGTAGAGGTAGCCACGATAGTCGGTCTCGGCGCGCTGTCCGATTTCGGTGTAGCTGTCGGCCAGCCCTAATGCTAGGTTCGCGATGCCGACGCCAGCGGTGGCGCCCAGCCCGGTGCGAGCATCGGAGAATACGAAGTTCCCGTTCTGGTCGCTGGCGCCTCCCGGCACGGTGCTGACATTGATCTGATCGCCGTCATTCTCACCGGACCGTTCGAACTGGCCGCCGAATTTGAACTGATGCTTTCCCCAGACTTTGGTCAGCGTGTCGGAAAGAGTATAAATCGGGCCGCTGGAGTGCGACGGATAAGGTCCGGCAGCGAAGGAGTAGAAATTGGGAAGCGTGATAGTCGGCGCTTTATTCTGAAGATCCTTGCCCTGCGGGATGATATACGGATAGTTGATGCCGAACAACTGACGGTTGAAGCCCGGCGCGGAAGTGATGACCGGAATTTCGACATCGTCGATGCTCAGCGTGAAGCGCGCTTCATTGATCAGGGTCGGGCTGAACGTATGCGTCCAAGCCAGCGAATTCACCTGATTCGGACGGTTAAAGGCCTTGGGAGTTTCATTCGTGCCCTGATCGAACGGGTCCAACTCGTAGTACGCCAAGTCCGTGCGCCGGAATTGAATGCGGTCCTTGCTCGACGGCAGCATATCCGAATTGATCGTCTCTTTGCGCTGATTTTCCGGCTGGGAGGCCTGTGCGATCCAGTTCTGATTGCCATTGACCAGGCCGTTCGCCGCGGGATAGAGAGCGATAATTCCCATGCCGTTCTGGCTCAGCCGCGTGGTGGGAATGATGTTGCCCGGAAAAGGCGTACAGCCTGCCGCGCCGACGGAAGGGCACGTTTTCGGATCGAAAATCGTCTCCGGTTTGCTGTAGAAAATGTTCGAGCCCAGCAATTCGCTGAAATTGCCTTGATGCATCAGGGCCGTGGGGACTTCCTGCGTCTGCGTCTGGACGTTGCGGTAACGGGCCCACTCTTCGCCGAAGTAGAAGAACCACTTATTGCGGTCCCGATCGAACTTCCCGGGGATATAAATCGGGCCGCCGACGTTGAAGCCGAACTGGTTGTAGCGGAACGGCGACGCGAAGTTCGTAAACGTGCTCTGATTCCGGCTCCAGGTGTTGGCGTTCATGTCCGAGTTGCGGAAATATTCATACGCGGCGCCGTGGAAAGCGCTGCCGCCGCCCTTGGTTACAATGCGAACCTGCCCGCCCGCGGAGCGGCCGTACTCTGCCGCGTAATCCGACGTGAGCACCTGCATCTCTTCGGTCGAGTCCACGTCGGCAACTGCGATTCCCGTGCCGTTGGCGCGCGTGCGAACCGCCGGTGCGCCATCAATCGTGATGGTGGTTTCCTGGCTGCGCGCGCCGTTGACCGAATATCCACCGTTGGTCAGACTGAAGCTGAAGTCGCCTAACGTAGAGCCACTGCGCATGCCCGGCTGAAGCGAGGCCATGAACAGAGGATCGCGGCCGTTCAACTCCAGACCGTCGATCTGCGAGCGGGTCACGTCTTTTTCGACCGCCGAAGACTCCGTCTGCAAAACCTGCGCAGATGCAACCACTTCCACCGTCTCCGCGGCCGAGCCGACGGCTAGCGTGGCGTCGAGCTCCAAGGTGGAGTTCGCGTCCAGTTTATTGTGAACGCTATCGAATTTCTTGAATCCCGCAGCTTCGACGCTGACCGTGTAAAGCCCAGGGGAAATGCTGTTAAAAACGTAATATCCGGCATCGTTGGTCGAGTCCCTCTGAAGGACGCCCGTCGACTCGTTCCTCAGAGTCACTTTGGCCTTGGGAACGATCGCACCCGATGGATCTTTGGCAAATCCGGCGATGGAACCGTTATCGGATTGCCCAAAAACACTGGTAACTGATAGAAACAACATAGCTAAGCAGCTAAGTTGGAGCACACTCTGACGCACACACTTGGACTTCCACATGGAACAGACGGACCTTTCTCAAACCTAGAGTTTTCACCCAAAGACTAAAAGCGTTAGAGCCACTATATGCCAAAAGTCAGGGAAAAGCCAGCAATCCGCGAAATATTTTGCACACGTTTGTTACAGTGGAATTACGAGGTTCTTGGTTTGGGCCCTAGGCTAGGGGACAGGCACCGGTCGATTCTCTTACAATCAGTTCGGCTTCCACGGTGATCCGGATCTCGGAATCCTCCCCGGACATCAGGCGAAACAGGCTCTCCATAGCCAGCAAACCCATTCGGCGCATGGGCTGGCGGACGGTGGTGAGGTTAGGCTCGGTGTAGGATGCCAGGAAAAGATCGTCGAAACCTACCACGGAAACATCCTCGGGGACACGCAGGCCCCGCAGGTGAATCGATTTCATGGCCCCCAAGGCCGACATGTCGTTGTAACAGCACACCGCTGTGGGAGGATCGGACAAGCCAAGCAGCTTGTCCATGGCGCGAATGGCCTCCTCCGGCTTGCCGTCTCCGTGGACCACAAGTTCGGGGACAAAGGGAATCCCCGCCACGTCCAGAGCCTGGCGATATCCAGCAAACCGTTCGGTATCAGATTGATAGCCGAATTGATCGCCGAGGTAGGCGATACGGCGGTGCCCCAGCCGGATCAGATGGTTCGCCGCCTGCCGGCTTCCTGCAATGTTATCGATCATCACCGAATGCACAAAAGCGCCGGGGTGCTGATTGTTGACCAGCACGATGGGGACCCTCATTTCCGAGAGCAGCGGCAGATACAGCGCTCCCACGCGCGAAGAGGTCACGACGATGCCATCCACGCGACGTTCTGCAAACGATTGCACCACCTGCTGCTCCCGATTCGGGTCGGCATTCGAATCGGCCAAAAATACCGAATAGCCGTGATCGTTGGCGGCTTGCTCGATGCCGCAAACCACCTCGCTCGCGAAGGGGTCGGCGATGGTCGTTACGACCAATCCCACGGTGCGCGTCCGCTTGGTGACTAGTCCGCGGGCGATGGCGCTCGCGCGATAGCCCGATTCGTGCGCGATTCGCCGGATTTTCTCTGCGGTCCGGGCGTTTACCAGAGGGCTGTTCTGCAAGGCGCGCGATACGGTGGAGTGCGATACGCTCGCGATCCGCGCGATGTCCTTGATCGAAGGCGGACGAAGCGGAGCGTTCCCGCGGTTGGAGGGTTTGGTCGTGTCGCCTGCGCCTTCATCAAACATGGAGCCACTCTTCCCGATACTGACTTGGTAAAAATTGAACTCAGTATGGAAAATGTGTGCTTCGAAGTCAAGTTTGTTTGATCGCCCTGTTTGTTTAGTAATCCAAATTGTTTAATAGCCAGGTTGTTTGATAGCCCACGCTGTTTGATTGCCCACGTTGTTTGATAGCATGGACAGCGGCTGCTCTCATGTATCTGGCTCTGAATGGCGTTCCAATCGGCGGCAATCTGTCATGGCCGGATTTCGCCCGGCTGGCGTCGTCCACCGGATTTGGAGGCGTCGATCTCATGCTCGGCCCAGCCATGGCCGACGGAGTTGAGAAAACGCGGAGCCTGCTCAAGGAACTTCATCTGCGACCCGCGTTTGCCAGCCTTCCCGTGGAGTTTCGAAAGGACGACGCGGCGTTTCGGGCAGGCTTGGCGAAACTGGAAGACGCCGCGCCCTTCTGCGCCGCTATCGGCTGCCCGCGCATGATGACCTACCTCGGTTCGTCGAGTGAAACCCCGAAGGATGAGCTGCGGCGCCTCTACAAGGCGCGTTTTACCGAGTGCGCGAACATTCTGGCCCGGTCTCATTGCCGCCTCGGACTCGAGTTTCTTGGGCCGCTTCACATCCGCACGCAGTTTCCGCACGAGTTTATCTGGAAGATGAATGAGATGCTGGAATTCGCCAAGGAGTGCGGATCGAATGTCGGGCTGACTCTCGATGCCTGGCACTGGCATCACGCGGGGGGCACGGTCGCCGATATCCTCGCGGCCGGGAAGGAGCGGATTGTAGTTGTGCATTTCGACGACGCACCCGACCTGCCTGCGGATAAGATCCGCGACAACCAGCGTCTCCTGCCGGGAGAAGGTGTTATCGATCTGACCGGTTTTCTGAGAGCGCTTCAAAAAATCGGCTACGAAGATTCGCTGAGCGTGGAAGTTTTTGGGCGCGGGCTGAAAGAAATGCCGCCGCAGGAAAGCGCGAAGCTGTGCCTCGAATCTAGTGTGGCTGTCTTCAAAAAAGCTGGCGTGCCGCTTCAATAATTGCGCTTGTCCCCTCCTTGACAGCCGGGTTCGGTAGGAGTACAAACCGGTCTCCAAACCGAGCCCCGATCGTCAATGTGTGTGAAAGGTCGCTGGGATCTGTGATTCGCAGGCGGAACCGCCTGCCCCACCACGACAAAGCAAGCGGTTACAGAACGGTGGGACAGGCGGTTTCACCTGTCGAACGGCTTTTCACACAGACCCGTCAGGAAGGGGGCAAACCGGCTATTCCAGCAAGTGCTGCATCTGGGTGAAGATCAGAATCACCGCCGGTCCCAGCGTGACGAGAATCACCGACGGGAAAATCAGGAAAAACACGGGGAAAATCAGCTTTACGCCGACTTTTCGCGCTTTCTCCTGCGCCATCTGACGGAAGCGGATGCGCAAATAACGCGCGTGAGTTTTCAGTGCCGGTCCCAGGCTGGTTCCGAAGCGGTCCGTGTCGATCAGCAGGTTCGCGAACTTGCGCAATTCCATGTCCTTGCTGCGTTCGCCCAGGTTGCGCAAGGCTTCGGCGCGCGTGGTGTTGGCTCGCAATTCGAGCTGAAGCTGGGTGAACTCCGCCGCCAGGTCCGGATGGGTCGCGCGCAGGCCGCGCGCGGTATCGAGAATTGCCGCGTCCAGCCCTTGGCCCGCTTCGATCGCCAGAACCATCAAGTCCAGAGCCGCCGGCAAACCGCGGCGCATCCGGTCCACGCGATTGACCGCCAGACGGGCCAGCACGCGATCGGGCAGGAGGAATCCAAAACCGATTCCGCAGATCGCGGGTAAGACCAGTTGCACCAGATCCGCGTCCGGACGGAAGGTAACCGTTGCCCAAACACCCGCCGCGGCGAGCGTAACAGCGCTGGCGTATTTAATACCGAGAAAGACCGATACTGCCGAGGGCCAGCGATAGCCCGCGATCATGAGTTTTTGACGAGCTTCGTTTGCCTTTTCCCGGCCGCCTGGAATGGCTTCGCCGATAAGACGGAACACATCGGCGATGGCGCCGTGCGTTCCCTGCAACTCATGCTGATCGAGCGCAATCGGCGTCGGAATCAGGACTGTTCCCGCATCGTTGCGGGACGGGCGCAAAACGAACACATATCCCACCGCGCTCACGGCGGCGAGTACGAAGACGAACAGCCCGATCAACAGTTGCGCGCTCATACTTTGATGTCCACGATCTTGCGGATCACGAAATGAGCCAAAATCAAGCAAACCACCGCCGCTGTAATCAGGTTCTTTCCATTGGGATGGTTGTACAGCACCTCCATGTAGCCGGGGCTGACGTACATCATCATCAGAGCGATGACGATCGGGAGAATGGTGAGGATCAGGCCCGTCATCTTACCGTGCGCGGCAAGCGACCGGATCTCGCCTTGCAGGGCGATGCCTTCCCGCATGTTTTCCGCGAGATTGCCCATCACGTCACTCAGCTTGCCGCCGGTACGCGCATGCAGTTCCACCGCGGAAATGAACAGATTCACTTCGAGCAGAGGCACCCTCTGGCCCAGATTTTCCAAGGCCCGGTTCCATCCGACCCCCAGGTTCGCTTCGGCCGACGTTTTGCGCATCTCCGTCGAAACCGGAGCGACTGTTTCAGCCGCAATGATGTCCATCGATGCCGATAAAGGATAGCCGGCGCGCAGCGCTCTCGAGAGCGAATCGAGTACGTCGGGAAAATTCTCACTGAACTTGCGGAACCTTTTGTTGCGGAGCCGCAGCACATAGCCGTAAGGCGCCATGCCCGCCAGAACCGCTCCCGCCAGCGCCGGCAAGATCCCCAGAAACCGAACGAGAAGCAGGAACACGACCGCCGCCGCCAGGGCCATCGAAATGGTCACCCGGCCGACCGACCAATTGAGGTCGGCTTGCGCGATGCGCGTTTTCAGGATTTCCATGAAGTCGAAGCGCGCGAGAAGATTGTCCCAGAAGTTGATGGTGGAGAGCCGCTCCGTGCGGATCAGCGGCCGCCCTTCATCGGCGCCCAATTCTCCCAGCTCTGCTTCGGATTCCTCGGCGCGAGTCTTGAGAAATGCCATCCAGGCGATCGCCACCGCGATCGACGCGAGCAGAAACGTCAGAACGAAGAACAGGAAGATGGAAACGATCAGCATGGAAGTTCTTCTGAAACCGGAATCAGGGCTGAGTTGCGCCCGCGCCCGGCTTTACCGGCGTCATTTTTGGCGCTGCTCCCACTGTTACAGACGAATGAACCACGGCCCCCAACGATACTGGCGCATTCGTCCGCGTCTGATCGTCCAGCGGATTACGCAGCGTCAAACGAACCCTGGCGCCGGAGTCGGCCGCGGCTAGAACGTCGGCCTGCGCCGGGCCGGCCAACAGCGTCACCGACGGCAGAATCGTTCCCTGAGAAGTTCCCTCTGCGGTCGGATTGACGCCCAAAACCTGTAAATCCTCCAGTGCGGTGCGTACCGTCGTTTCCGCTCCGGCCTTGCCGAGGACCACCTGAACGTCCACTTTTTGTCCGGTGCGCAGCATCGAAACGACGCCGCTCGAATCGGTCACGTGAATCGTAACCGCGCGCATCCCCTCCGGCACACCGGAGCCTCCCCCGGATTTCTGCGAAGCCAGATGGATATCGGACACCAGTTCCTCGTCTCCAATCGCATCAAAAACCGTTTTCCCGATCACCTGCTCCGGCTTTTCGAATGTGCCTTTCGGCGTTTGCTGCCCCGGCCACGAAATTGTCTTCACGTCCGCAGAAGCGATCAGTATCCCCGATTTCAGCGGATGCGTGGCGACGACGACGGTCTTTCCGCTACCCGTGCTGCTGCTGAGCTTGTTGACAACGAGGCCGTAAAAGATGCCGGTCGCAACTATGGCGACCACCAACGCGACCCCCCAGAGCCTCAGCATGTTGTTCTTTTTCATATATGGCCCGTAGTATGTCTCTTCCCCTAACCCTACATCGGACGGATTTGCGGATTTCTACAGGGGCATTAAGATGGAGGGTATGGGTACGCTGAGGATTGCCGAACGGGAGTTTACGTCGAGATTGTTTGTCGGCACAGGGAAATATCGCAGTTTTCCTGAAATGGCCCGCTGCCACGAAGCATCCGGAGCAGAAGTCGTCACCGTGGCGGTTCGGCGGGTGAATCTGACCGATCGAACGAAGGAATCCCTGCTCGATCATATCGACCGGTCGAAGTTTTTTCTCCTCCCGAACACCGCCGCCTGCTATACAGCAGACGAGGCAATTCGCACGGCTCGTCTGGGCCGCGAAGTCGGTTTGTCGAACTGGATCAAACTCGAAGTGATCGGTGATGAGAAGACCCTGTTTCCCGACAACGCCGGGCTCCTCGAAGCCACCCGGGTTCTGGTGAAAGAGGGATTCGTCGTTCTGCCCTATACCAATGACGATTTAGTGAATGCGCGCCGTTTAATCGACGCCGGAGCCTCCGCGGTGATGCCGATGGGTGCGCCGATCGGAAGCGGACTGGGCATCCAGAATCTGACCAACCTCCGTATAATGCGCGAGATGATCACCGACGTTCCCCTGATCGTGGACGCCGGAGTCGGCACCGCATCGGACGCGGCGATTGCGATGGAGCTCGGCTATGACGGAGTCTTGATGAACACCGCGATCGCCGCCGCCGAGGACTCGGTCAGCATGGCGACGGCGATGAAACTGGCAGTCGAAGCCGGCCGCTACGCCTACTTGTCAGGACGCATGGAAAAGAAGCTCTACGCGTCGGCGAGCAGCCCTGCAGTGGGCGTAGTGCGGTAATCACAACACGCCCGCCGCGAACCGCGCAAATTCCAAACATTCCCCGCTCGATCCGCCCGTAGCGACGATCGCATCCACCCGGTCCGTCCCGAACCCCGCCAGCTGCTCGGACCCTACGCTGACCGCGTGCACAACCTTATCGCTTCCCGCCCGCGCCCGGATAAAAACAGAAACTTCCTTGCTCCCATTCGTGAAAACCAAGTGCAGCGCGGGCCGGCCGTCGATTCCGCACATCTTCGCGTGTTCCAAATGATAACCCTGTGGAGCCAGCGCGCCCACATTCGACAATTCATATCGCGCTGCGAGCTTTTCTATCTCCGCCGGATCGGAACGCCAGCGGCGCGGCTGATGTTCCATTACTTCCAGGCGATGGTCGAGCGCGGCATCCGCGTACAAGCGCGAAACCGGCTGCTGCCGCAGGGCCAGATATCCCGATACGGCCGCGAACACAAGCGCCGCAGCCGCAGCAGCGAATCGCCAGGCGCGTTCCACCCGGATCCGTCGATGAACTGCCTGCTGCACCGCCATCGCATCGGGCAGCTCGGTCGAGACAGCATCGCGCAGCCGGTTATCGATCGCGATCTGCCGCTCTATTAGAGAAGCACAACTCCGGCACTCGGCCAAATGCGCGCGGAACGGCGCCTTCCGATCCTCCTCCAACTCCCCCGACAAATAAAGCGGCCCCAACTCCTCAATCTCTCTGCAATTCATCGAATATCCCTTTGACCCTGCGCCGCCGCGAGGCCGCGCGACAACTTCTCCCGCAGCGATTGTCGAGCGCGGCTCATCCTCGACATAACCGTGCCGATCGGCACTGACAAGATTTCCGACATCTCCCGGCACGTGAATCCTTCGACGACGCCCAGCAATAGCACGGTACGATGTTCGAGCGGCAGCGAATCGAGCGCCTGGTTCATTTCCAGCCTCTCAATCGCCGTGGAGTTCGCGCCCGCCGGAATCCGATCGTCCAACGATACCGGCACGACGCGCGCTTTCCTACCGTCCTCGTAAAAGGAGTTGACCAGAATCCGGTAAAGCCAGGCCCTCGGGCTCGTTCCCTCTCGAAATTGACGGAAACTCCGCCATGCCTTCAGCAGGGTTTCCTGCACCAGGTCTTCCGCTCCGGGAATATCGCAGGTGAGCCGTCGCGCGAACCGCAGCAGACGCGGTGCCTCCGGCATCATCAGACGTTCGAAGTCATTCTGGAACACGTTCCAGCCGCAATTATAGCTCCGCTCTAGTGCTCCAGAGCAGCGAGGTCGGCCAGCACCGCCGCGCTGTGCTCATTGGGATTGACGTTGACGTACACCTTCCGGATCACGCCGCTGGGATCGATGAGGAACGTATTGCGCGCCGCGAAATTCGGGTTCTGTGCCATCGTCGAGCCGTAAGCAGCGATCACCTTCTTCTCCGGATCGGCCAACAGCTTGAACGTCAAACTTTCCTTGGTGCAGAACTGCTGGTGGGAATCGATGTTATCCGCGCTCACCCCGACAATCGCCGCCTTCTTCGCGGTGTATTGCGCCTGGTCGCGCTCGAAGTTATGCGCCTCGATCGTGCAGCCCTTGGTCATGTCTTTCGGGTAGAAATACAACACCACCCATTGGCCGTGGAAATCCTTCAGGCTCACCGTCTTGCCCTCCTGTGATTGCAGCGTAAAATCAGGAGCTTTGGAGCCTTCCGCCGGAACATCAGCCGCCCGGGCAGCGATGACTATCGCGAGCGCGGGAATTGCGAGAGAGAGAATTCGTTTCATACCTCTCTAAATGCAAAATCCGGCCAAATTCATCCCTGCCGCAAAAATAAATTACGCAACCCACATCGCCGATAGAGCCCTCTGGAAGTTTCCGCCCAAAATCAGCCCGATATTCTGATCCGAATAATTCCTTCGCACCAGGCCTTCTGTGAGGTCGAAAATCTTCTTCGAGTAGTCGATCCCGTCCAGATCGTATTTGCGGGGTGAATTCGCCGGCGAATCCCTGCCGTCCAGATCCACGTCGCTTCCTACGCCCGCATGCTCCACACCCACCAGCCGGGCGATATGATCGACATGATCCAGCACCGTCTCGATCGTTGCCGGCCCTCCCGGAGTCACAAACCCGCGAACCATGGTCACGCCCATCACCCCGCCCTTTTGGGCCATCTGCCGGATCGTCTCATCGGTCTTGCAGCGTGTGCTGTTCGGCACCAGTTTCCGGCAATTGGAATGGGTGATCAACACCGGCCTCACCGAAGCTTCAATCGCGTCGAGCGATGTCCGGTCCGCGCAGTGCGAAATATCCACCGCCATCCCCACCCGATTCATCCGCTCCACAATCGCCCCGCCATATTCCGTCAACCCGACGTCTTTCGAGCCCGTGGACCCTCCGCCGATTCGATTCCCGAGATACGTCAATTGCGAAACACGCTGGCCCAGCTCATAGAACCGGTCGACATCGTCCACCGTCCGGAAATGCACCGAATTCTGCTGCCCGATCACGATCCCGATCTTCCCGGAGACCTTCGCGCGCTCGAAATCGCCGACATTATCTACTCGCAGAAACTGCTCCGGATGCGCCGCGAGAAATAAATTCCAGCCCCTGATGTCGCGCAGGGTCTCCGCGTAAATGTCCCCCGTCGTGTATCCCACCGCCGGATGCAGCGCGGTGATACCGGAGCCTTTCAGCCGCAGAAAATCCGTGCGCAGAAACCGCTTGGGATCGCCTTCCCACGCCGACAGCTTCCTGTAATTCAGCGTGATCAACCCCAGCATGTCGATCACGGTCGATTGCCGCACCAGGTCCAGGGTGCGAACAGAATAGGACGTATCGCCTTGCGCAAAAAGCGAAAAACGGCCCGTGTTGATGAAGGGCGCAGCGAGAGACACTGCCCCTGCCCTCAAAATCGAACGACGAGAAATCACTATGGCACCACCGGAAGGGAAAATTCTAGCACGGATTTGCTACCCTGTCGAAACATAATGCGCCACCGCCTGGAACGTTACTTCGAATTCCAACAACTCGGCACCGACTGGCGCACCGAAATCCTGGCCGGGCTGACCACCTTCGTCACCATGGCCTACATCATTTTCGTGAACCCGTCCATCCTTCATGAAGCCGGCATGCCCTTCAAAGCCGTAGTCGCCGCCACCTGTTTCTGCGCCGCTTTCGGAAGCATCGTCATGGGAGTCTTCGCCCGTTACCCCATCGCCCTCGCACCCGGCATGGGCCTGAACGCGTATTTCACGTACACCGTCGTCAAAGGGATGGGCGTCCCTTGGGAAACCGCCCTCGGCGCCGTCTTCCTCTCCGGCGTCGCATTCCTGCTCCTCACTCTTATCGGCATCCGCGAGCTGATCTTTAACGCCATCCCGCAGGAACTTTACGCCGCCGTCGCCGCCGGCATTGGACTCTTCATCGCCGTCATCGGGCTTCGCAATTCCGGCATCATCGTCGCGAGCCCCGCGACTCTTGTGACCCTGGGCAATCTTCGCGACAAGAACACCCTGGTCGCCATCGCCGGCCTGATCCTTGTCGGCGGACTTCTTGCGTGGAACGTCAAGGGAGCGATGCTGATCGGCATCCTCGCAACCACGCTTCTAGCCGCTCTCTGCGGCCTGACGCATTGGACCCCTGAAAGCTACCGCATTACCGATATCGCAGCCACCGCCGGGAAACTGAACATCAAAGCCGCCTGGAGCCTCGGTTTCCTTGAGATCGTCTTCGTCTTCCTCTTTGTCGATCTCTTCGACAACATTGGCACACTAGTCGGCGTAGGAAAGAAAGCCGGCCTCTTCGATAACGCCAACAAAATCCCTCGCATCAGAAGCATCCTGCTAGCCGACGCCGCGTCCACTATCGCCGGATCGCTAGCCGGCACATCGACTGTAGTCAGCTATATCGAAAGCGCGGCAGGCGTGGTAGCCGGCGGACGCAGCGGCGTTACCGCGATCGTCACCGGACTTCTCTTCATCGCCGCTCTCTTCGTAGCCCCGATAGTCGGCGCAGTCCCCGCGGCAGCGACCGCCCCGGCCCTGATCATCGTCGGATCGCTCATGATGTCTCAAGTCACCGAAATCCGCTGGAACGACCCCATCGTAGCGATCCCCGCCTTCCTGACATTAATCACCATCCCACTCACCTTCAGCATCGCCAACGGCCTGGCCTTCGGCTTCACATCTTATGCATTGCTAAAACTCCTCAAAGGCGAATTCCGACGGGACCAATGGCTAGTCTACGTCCTGGCGCTCCTCTTCATAGCCCGCTTCCTCTACCTGGGTTCCCAGTAGGGTGGGTCCCCGACCCGCCCCCGTTTTTTTCTTAGGTGATCCCCGTCTCAGCCCAGGCTTCATGCAATAATCGGCACCATGCGACCGCTCCTAGCCGCAGCGATCCTCCTGGCGACGCAGCGTGCCTTGCCCGCGCAATTCGAATACGACCGCAAACAGCCCTTTGATACCACCTGCGAATCCTTACACTCGCGGCCGGACGCGGAGATCGGTGGCTGCGGATTCACCGGTCCCCGCGGAGGCCGCGTCACCTTCATCAAAGTCTCTCCAAAAAGAACCTAAAATTGAAACCGACGACGCTGCGATAAAAGCGTCAGTGGGGCAGGTTCCCGACCTGCCCTCCGCAACAGCTACAGTTCCGAAATTCTGGCTCCTGGCTCCGCGTTTTCTGCGTCCGTCCCGGACGGGCTACTGGCTTCTTCTTTAACCGCCGGCGCCCTCAATCCCGACCATTCCTCGCACACCAGAATCGAGTTCGCAGGATTTTTCGAAGAATACTTCAGCCCCGAAACGCCGATCAGCCGGTCCGGATCCGCCGGTAAATATTCTCGTAGCGCCGAAACATCCTGCGACGCCGTATACTGCACGCCCCGCACGGTGTAGAAATAATAGAGCGTGCTTTCGGTCGCCTCGGAAATCATCGCATCCCCCAGACGCCCCTGCCGGTGGACATTCAATCGCCGTTTGCGCTCCCGCTTTTCCGGCGTCCCATGCACCCGCATCACGATCCAGATCGCGAGCGCGATCAGCGCAATCGAAACGCCGCACAACGCCGCAACTTGAACCCCCTCCGTCATAGAACGGCACCCTGTCGCGAAAACGGGGACTGACCACTCTGTCCCAAGGCGTCACTTGCACCCGCGAAAGCACTCCTGAATCCGAACGCCGCGTGGACAGATAGGTCTGTCCCCTTTTTCGCCCAGTCCACAGCGTCGTCTTTCTTGCTTCCGCGTGAAGTCACGCCTTATCTCCCCGCCGGAACCTCTTCAAACACTTTCGCGTAGTCCTTCAAGAACTGTTCGAGCCCCTTGTCCGTCAGCGGATGGGTGAACAGCGAATCCACTACTTTGTATGGCAGCGTGCCCACATGCGCGCCAGCCTTCGCCGCCTCGATCACGTGCGTCGAACTGCGCAGCGACGCCGCCAGCACCTGCGTTTGAAAATTATAGTTCTTGTAAATGAGAACAATATCGCGGATCAAATCCATCCCGTTCCCGCCAATGTCGTCGACCCGGCCCACGAACGGGCTCACATAGGTCGCCCCCGCTTTCGCCGCCAGAATCGCCTGCCCCGCCGAGAAACACAGCGTCACATTCACGCGGATTCCTTCTTTGTGAAAAATCGAGCAGGCCCGAATCCCGTCGCGCGTTAAAGGAACCTTCACCACGACGTTCTTATGGATCTTCGCGAGCGCTCGCCCTTGCGTCAGCATGCCGTCGGCATCGGTCGCCACCACCTCCGCGCTCACATCCCCGTCGATAATTTCGCAGATCCGGCGGATCTGATCCTCCATCGCAACGCCTTCCTTCGCGATCAACGACGGGTTCGTGGTCACTCCGTCGATAATGCCCCAGCGGGCGCCCGCCTTCAATTCGTCCAGATTGGCCGTGTCGAGAAAAAATTTCATATTATTTGATGACGGGATTTTCCAGCACCCCGATGCCTTCTATTTCGACGCGTACCGTCGATCCCGGCATCATCGGACCAACGCCCGGAGGCGTGCCCGTGGCGATTAAATCGCCCGGTTCCAGAGTCATAAACGCCGTAATGTAGGCGATTATAGCATCGAGCGGAAAAATCATATCCATCACGGACCCGTCCTGTTTCAGCTCGCCGTCCAGCAGCGTCCGGATGCGCAACGAAGGGAAATCCACTTCCTCCCGCGACACTACGCACGGCCCCACCGCGCAAAAAGTATCGAACCCTTTTCCGCGGGTCCACTGCCCGTCTTTCTTTTGCAGATCGCGCGCCGTTATGTCGTTCACGATCGTAAATCCCAGAATGTAATCGAGCGCGTCCTCGCGCGAAACATTCCGCGCCCGGTCTCCAATCACGATTCCCAATTCGCCCTCGAAATCCACGCGCTCGGAAAGCGCCGGATAAACGATCGCGTCACCCGACGCGATCAGCGACGATGGAGGCTTTAGAAAAATCAAAGGCTCCGAAGGGGCTTCATTGCCAAGCTCCCTGGCATGCTCCAGATAGTTCCGCCCCACACAAACAATCTTGGTTGGAGCGCAAGGCGGCAGCAGGCGGACTCCGGGGGTGACCGCATCGCTCGGAGGCCCATAGCGAACATCTGGCGAATCCGGCGTGGTCGCGAGAGCGGACGGGTTGAGAGAGTAGCGAATTTGCTTCATGATAGGTGACTTCTCAAGATATAATAGAAGAAGTGTCCGCGTCCTTCATACCGGCATTTTTCGTTGCAAAAAGCACATCGCCCTCGTTCATCGACGCGCTGTTCGATAACACCTTCTCCGGCATTCATCATCTGGAGTGGTTCGATTGGGCGATGATGATCCCCTATTTCGGGGTTTTGCTGATCCTTTCCTGCTATGGTCTGCACCGTTATGAGATGATCCGCGGCTATTGGAAACATCGCAAAAAGTTTTCCGAAGTTCCTCCGCAGCGCTATCAGCAGTTGCCGCGCGTTACCATCCAGCTTCCTATTTACAACGAGCAATTCGTTGTCGAGCGTCTTATCGAATCCACCAGCAAAATGCGGTATCCAAGGGAGTTGCTGGAAATTCAGGTCCTGGACGATTCCACTGATGAAACGCATCCCTTCACGGAAAGCCTGGTCGCGCAATACAAAGCCAACGGCCATCCTATTGAGTACATTCATCGAAACAACCGGCAGGGCTACAAAGCCGGAGCGCTCCAAAACGGCTTGAAAACCGCCAGCGGTGAAATTGTCGTTATTTTCGACGCCGATTTTATTCCGCCAGTCGATTTTCTGGAGCGGGTGGTTCATCAATTCGCCGATCCGAAAGTCGGCATGGTGCAAACCCGTTGGACTTATCTCAATCGTTACTACAACGTACTGACGGAAGTCCAAGCGATGCTGCTAGACGGGCATTTCGTTCTCGAACATGTTGCCCGCAGCGGCGCAGGGTTATTCTTCAATTTCAACGGCACTGCAGGCGCTTTGCGCCGCTCCATGATCGACGATGCAGGCGGCTGGCAGCACGATACTCTGACGGAGGATTCCGATCTTAGTTATCGCGCGCAGCTAAAGGGTTGGAAATTCGTATACTTACCGTCGATCGAGTGCCCTTCGGAATTGCCGGTTGAGACCTACGGATTCCAGGTCCAGCAATCGCGCTGGGCGAAAGGCCTGACTCAGGTCGCGATGAAGCTGCTGCCGAAGATTCTCAAATCGGACCTTCCCTGGCGCGTAAAAGTCGAGGCTTTTTTCCATCTAACTCCCAATATTTCCTATCCTTTGATGATTATAGTCTCGGCGTTGATGCTACCGGTGATGATCGTCCGGTTTTATCAGGGATGGCTGCAAATGGTGCTGATCGACCTTCCCCTGATTGTGGCGTCCTTTTGGTCGATCTCGGCGTTCTATGTCATCGCGCATCGCGCTTTGTATCCAAAGACTTGGATGCGGGCATTTCTGTTTTTACCTGCGCTAATGGCCGCCGGAGTTGCTCTCACTATTATCAATTCCAGGGCTGTTTTTGAAGCACTTATCGGTTATCAGACCGCGTTTGCGCGGACTGCTAAGTATGCCATTGGCGGGCAACAGAAGGTGCAGATTCAGAACATCGAGTACCGACGGCGCAGCGGGTGGCTGCCTTACGCGGAACTTGCTGTAGGCACGTACTTTCTGGGCATGGTCGTGTTTGCAATCGAGTCTTTCAACTTCCTGGCGATTCCCTTCCTGATGCTGTTCGTCGGAGGGTATTATTGGGCCGGCTGCACGACCTTGTGGGAAGAATACCAGGGCAAACTGGCATGGCAACGGCAACAGGCACTGGCCTTAGAGACCGTTAAATGACGATAAATCGCGCTCAGCGAACTCTTATTCGACCTTAAATTGCGCTTATTTCAGCTCTACAATCGTAGCTCCGGAACCGCCTTCATCCTGTGACGCAACGTAGAATTTCTCGACGTGCGGATTCTGCTTCAATAGATCCGCGATCGCTTTCTTCAAAATTCCCATTCCGTGCCCATGGATGATGCGGATTCTTTCCACTTGCGCTAACGCTGCGCTATCGAGCATTTTGTCCACTTGTTCCACCGCTTGTTCGGCGCGTTGGCCGATGATGTTGATTTCGCGGTAGCCGGCGTCGAAGCTTGGGCCTTGGCGGAAGGTCACGCTTTGTTTCGGTTTGTCGGCTGGGGCCAACACTTCTTCGACATCGGACATCGACACTTGCATCTTCAGAAATCCGGCGTCGACTTCCAGGATGTCTCCGGGAAGAATTCGGCGGACGCTGGCTGGTTGGCGGATGCCTTTTAGTCTTACTCTTGCGCCGGGTTCGATTTTCAAGCGCGGCGGTGCGGAAGGGATCGCGGGCGCCAAGGCTTCTACAGCCTCTTTATACTCGCGTTTCGCTTTGGCTACTTTTACGTGGGCTTTTTGACTTAGCTCGCCTATGGTCTGTTCGGCGCGCTGCTCGAACTGTTCGGTTAGTTCTGAGGCGCGTTGTTCCAGTTCGCGAATTTTTGCGGCGTATTTCTTTTCCCAGGTTTGCTCTAACGATTTTTCTTTCGCTTCGATGGCTGCGGTGCGGGCGGTTAGTTCGGTGCGTTCGCGCTCCAGTACGTCGATGCGGTCGTGCAGTTCGGCCAGGAAGCGGGAGACGTCGCGTTCGACGTTGGTCATGCGGGATCTGGCAACTGCGATCAGGTGGGAATCTAGACCCAGGCGGCTGGCGATGTCCAAGCCGGCGGATTTGCCCGGCGCACCTAAGCGAAGTTCGTAGGTTGGTTCGAGCGTTGCGTCGTCGAAACCCATCGATCCGTTGCGGACGCCTTTTGTGGAGGCTCCGTAAACTTTCATGGCCATTAGGTGCGTGGATGCGAGTGTGAATGCGCCGGCATTTTGAAAGGCTTCGAGGACGGCTACGCCGAGCGCGCCACCTTCTTCGGGGTCTGTCGCGCGGCCAAGCTCGTCTACCAGGACCAGGGAATCAGAGGTTACGTCTTCCAGCATTTTGCTGATCGACAAGATGTGCGAGGAGAAAGAACTGAGGCTTTCCTGGATCGATTGATGATCGCCTATATCGGCCAGGATTTGATCGAAGAGAGGAAACTCGGCTTCCACGGCAGGTACGGGAAGGCCGGCGTGGGTCATCAGAGCTAGCAGGCCGACGGTTTTTAGGGCTACCGTTTTGCCGCCGGTGTTGGGGCCGCTGATCAGTAGCGTCCGTTCATCATGAGTGAGTGACAGGGATACCGGCACCACTGCTTTTCTTTTTGCGCGGAGGATGTCTTCTAACAGGGGATGGCGGGCTCGGCTTAGGACCAGCTTTCTTCCGTTATCGGGGCTGAGGCGCGGGACTATGCAGTTGAAGTCCAACGCGAATTCGGCTTTGGCGAAGAGAAGTTCCAGTTTGGCTAACGCTCCGGCGGTCGAAGCGATTTCTGTTGCGTGTTCGCGGAGACGGGCGGTGAACTCGCGCAGAATGCGATGCACTTCGCGCATTTGCTCTTCGTGGAGATGGACCAACTCATTGTTGAGGTTGATGGTTTCCAGAGGCTCGACGAACAGAGTCTGGCCGCTGCCGCTGGCGCCGTGGATTACGCCTTCGACGCGGCGCTCCCGGCCAGTGACCACTGGAACTACGAAACGGTCGTTGCGGATGGTGACGAAATCCTCCTGCAACGTGCCGTCTTCGCGATGGGCGCGGAGGAACCGTTCTAAAGACTCCTGAATGAGGTGACGCTGTTTCTCGTATTCGCGGCGGAGGCGAGCGAGTGCTACGCTGGCGTGGTCGGCCAACGTTCCATCGGGGAGAATTTTGCCCTTTAGGTCGTGCGCCAGTTCGCGAAGGTCGGCGATTTGGGTCGCGTGGGCGGCCAGGCGCGGAAATTTTTCCGACGCTGAGAGGAGGATGCCTCGAGCTTCGGCGGCCAGGTCGAGGAGGCGGGAGAGCTCGTAGATTTCGGTTGCATCCAGGGTCGCGCCTTCGATGCGGAGCTGGGCTAATGTTGGTCCTAGCTCGGCTATGTCGTCGAAGCGGACTCTGATGGCTGCTCCTCTCGAGGCCGGCTGAGGGTTGGAGGAGGTGCGGACGTACGCTACTGCCTCCTGCGTGTCGGCCAGGGCGTTTTCGATTTCAGCGCGGTCGGAGGAGGGGTTGATTCTTGCCAGTTCGGCGCGGCCTAGGGAGCTGCGGACGTAGCGGGCGATTAGTGCTCGGAGGGGTTCGAATTCTAGGACGGGGTTGGGGTGCATTAGTGGGAGTGTCCGTTGGGCAGGTCGGGAACCTGCCCCACTGCACACAGGCTGAAGCCTGTGCCACCTTCGGAGGAGGGGTTGACGTTTGCCAGTTCGGCGCGGCCTATGGAGCTGCGGACGTAGCGGGCGATTAGTGCTCGGAGGGGTTCGAATTCCAGGACGGGGGTGGGGTGCATTAGTGGGAGTGTCCGTTGGGCAGGTCGGGAACCTGCCCCACTGCACACAGGCTGAAGCCTGTGCCACCTTCGGAGGTGGGGTTGACGTTTGCCAGTTCGGCGCGGCCTAGGAAGCTGCGGACGTAGCGGGCTACTAACGCTCGGAGGGGTTCGAATTCTAGGACGGGGTTGGGGTGCATTAGTGGGAGTGTCCGTTGGGCAGGTCGGGAACTTGCCCTGTGCCACCTAAGGACGGGTTACCGCGAATGCTCTTTCGATCACTGCTAATGTGCCTTCGGTTAGCTGGAGGTCTTTTAGTTTTGCGCGTGGTACCCATGCTACTTGGCCGGCGTCGTCTCCGGCTTTCAGCTCCCCTCCCACCACTCTACACAGGTAATCGTGGAGGATGTAGTGATATTCGGTTTGACCTTTTGCATCCGGCATGATGCGTTCGAAGATTTCGAAAAGTTTCTTGGAGCTGACGATCAGGCCGGTTTCTTCCTGGACTTCGCGTTGCAGCGCTTCTTCGATTTTCTCACCGGGTTCGATCAGGCCTCCGGGGAGGGACCAGTAACCTTTTAATGGGCTGCGGGCGCGTCGGACCAGGAGAATTGAATTGCGGCGGATGATGATCGCGCCGACGCCGGGGAGGGGGTGCTTCGGATACTTGCGGCTAATATTGCAACGCTCCTTTTACGCCTAGCCTGACGCGATAGACGAAGGTTCTGGCGGTGATGAAGAGGCTTTCCAGATCGGCGTCGCCGAAGGTCAGGTTGGACGGGGTTTCGCCGAGTTCTATTTTGCCGATTTGCTTCGCGTCTTCGGAATAAACGAAAACGTGCTTGGCGGCTACGTAGATGTTGCCTTTTTCGTCCGTGCGGATGCCATCCGGGACGCCTGGGATGCTCTCTATTACCACTCGTTCATTGGAAGCCGCGCCGGATTTGTCCAGATCGAAGGCCCGCACGACTCTGGCGTCGGAATCGGCTACGTAGAGGATCTTGCCGTTCGGGGACAATGTGATTCCGTTGGGACGGGTCTTCCATCTCGCGATGGCTTCGAGGTCGCCTTTCGGGGTGATGTGATAGACGCCGAAGAAATCCAGCTCGCGATTATCTTGCTGATCGCCGAAGGCCGGATCTGTGAAATAAGTGTGGCCGTCGCGACGCACGATGATGTCGTTGGGAGCGTTCAGACGCTTGCCTTCGAATTTCGAAGCCAGGACTTCGACGGCTCCTTTCTTCGAGGTGCGGGTGACGCGGCGGGAGTGGAATTCGCAGGTGTACAGACGGCCCTGCACGTCGTAAGTATTGCCGTTCGGGCCTCCTGGGATTTCGGCGTAATCGGAGGCGCCGGCGCCTCCGACGAATTTATACAGTTTGTTGGTGTTGCAATCGCTGAAAAGGAGGAAACCTTCCTTCGACCAGGCGGGGCCTTCGGTGAATTGGAAGCCTTTCGCGATTTTCTCGATGTTCATTTCGCCGAAGTTTTGGGCTTGAGCGAAAGGGATAACAAGCGCAGCCAGGATAAGCAGATTTTGCGGCCGGGGCGAGAAATAGGGACAGACCCCTCTGTCCCGGCGCAGCGATCGGGAGGGCTTTCGCGAGGCCTTATGAACGCCTTGGGACAGAGTGGTCAGTCCCTGTTTCTCGCAGTGTTTTGACACTATCTGAATGATACGCGGATCAAGCAGCGCTTTAGGGAAGGGCGAAAGCTACTACGGAATCGCCCATTTTCGAGCCGGCTTTGCCGTGGCCGCCGGCGCAGATCACTACATATTGTTTGCCGCCGACCGAATAGGTCATAGGAGTGGCTTGGGCGGACGCGGGAAGGTCGCCGGACCAGAGCTCACTTCCGGTGTCGATGTCGAAGGCGCGGAGTTTCTGTTCGCTAGTGATGGCCGAGACGAAGATGACGCCGCCCGCGGTCACCATGGGACCACCCATGGCGAGGCCTCCGGGGATCGATCCGCCGGTGGGAAGAGGGATTCCGCCGAGGGGCACGGACCACTTTTTCATGCCGGTGGCAAGGTCGACGGCGATGAGTTCGCTGAACGGAGGAGGGTTGCAGGGCAGGCCGCTGGGAGCGCGGAGATGCTCGCGCATCATGGCGTAGGGAGTGCCACGCTGGGAGCCCACTTCGAAATCGAAGCGGTTCTGGCGGGCAGTGTCGATTTCTTCCTTCAGCTTGTCGCGGGGGATGAGGTGGACGATGGTCGAGAGGCGATCGGAGGCGACGATCAGAAATCCGCGGGAGGGTTCGTAGGCGCTGCTGCCCCAATTGACGCCGCCGACGTTGCCGGGGAAAATGATGGTTCCTCCGAGGCTTGGCGGGGTGAAGAGGCCTTGCGAGTCGAGTCCTTCGAGTCGCGATTTGCACCAGGCTTTATCTGCGGGCGTGATTCCCCAGGCGTCGGCGGCGCTGAATTTTTGCGGCGCGAGGACGTCGTACTTGGGAAAGGGTTGCGTGGGGGAGGACTGCTCGCCGGGGACTTTCGATTGGGGGACGGGGCGCTCTTCAATCGGCAGAAGAGATTTTCCCGTCATGCGGTCGAGCACAAAGAAGTGTCCGATTTTCGTGGTCACGGCGATGGCGGGAGTGCCTTTCCAGGTCACGAGGGCGGGTTGCGAGGCGACGTCGTAATCCCAGAGGTCGTGGTGCACCACTTGAAAGGCCCACAGGACCTCGCCGGTGGATGCGCGGATCGCTACGACGGAGTTCGCATAGCCGTTGTTGCCGGGACGCTCGCCGCCATAGAAATCGGGGCTGGCGCTGCCGGTGGGGACGAAGACCATGTCACGCTCCGGATCGGCGGCGATGGCCGACCACGCGTTGGCGGCTCCGGCATTCTTTAGCTCGGCAGGGAGAGGGTCGAAGCTCCAGACCAGTTTTCCAGTTCGGGCGTGGTAGGCGCGGACGATGCCGCGTTCGACGTCGGCGCGGCGGTTGTCCCCGATGGAGGAGCCGGTGATGACGAGGTCGCCGACGATGGCGGGGGGCGAAGTGACCTGATAGTCACCCTTATCTTTGAGGCCGACGCCTTGCGTGAGATCGATCTCGCTGAAGCCGTCGCAGACTTTTCCGGTCGCGGCGTCGATGGAGATTAAACGGGCGTCGATGGTGCCGAAAATAATGCGCCGGCGGCAGGGGTCCGCTGGCTTGCGCGTGGAATCGAGCCAGGTGGAGACGCCGCGCGAAGTTACTTCGGAGTAGCCGTGAGTGCGGTCGATATCGGGGTCGAATTTCCAGCGCTCTTTGCCGGTGGCGGGGTCGAGGGCGATCACTTGATTGAAAGGGGTCGAGAGGTAGAGGGTGCCATCGATCATGATCGGCGTGGCTTCGAAGGCGGCTTTACTGTTGAGCTCGGATTTCAGGGCGAGCGCGCCGGTGTGATATTCCCACGCGGGTTTCAATTGCGCGACATTCTGTTTCGTGACCTGCGCGAGCGGCGAGTAGCGTGTGCCGCCGGCGTCGCGGCCGTAGGCAGTCCAGTCCACGTCACCGATCAGGAAAAGGGCGAGGATTGCGTGCATGAATCGAGTATCCAGGAAACGGGCGGACGTTACACGGGATTTGGGACGAGCGGGCCTGAGGCGGGGACGAGACGGCCGTCAGGTCAGGATTCGGCGGGACGCGTCGGCGGTGATGTAGCGTCGGGTCCAGGGAATGGTGGCTCCATCTTTCATGACGATTTTGTATTCGCCGTGAAACCAGGGCTGCAATTCGCGGATGCTATCGAGGCGGACAATGGCCGATCGGTTGACGCGCACGAATTCGGCGGGATTGAGTTTTTTCGAGAAGGTATCGAGGGTGCCGCGTATGGTGTGGGATTTTTCCGGCGTGTGGAGGACGAGGTAGTTTCGGGCGCCTTCGATCCAGGAAATGCCGGTGGTGGGGATGAAAAAAGCCCGCCCGTTTTCGGTGATCAGAACGCGGTCTGAGTAATCGGAGTGCTTTTTCAAGTCGGCGATCAAGCGCTGCAAATGTTCGACCATATCGCCGGAGCGGCGGGCGCGCACGCGGTCGAGGACCTTCAGAAAGCGCTGGTCGTCGTACGGCTTCAAAAGATAATCGAGGGCGTGAACTTCGAACGCTTTCAAAGCGAACTGGTCGTGGGCGGTGACGAAGACGATTTCGGGTAAAGGGGGCGTCAGCGCGGCGGCGACGGCGAATCCGTCGAGCTTCGGCATTTGGACATCGAGGAACACGATGTCGGGACGGAGGGTGGCAATCGCGGCGAGAGCTTCGGCTCCGTCGGACGCTTCGCCGATCACTTCGAAATCCGGCGTCGCGTCGAGAAACCGCTGCATTTTTCGGCGCGCAGGACGCTCATCGTCAACCAGCAGCGTTCGAATCGACATGAAAAGGAACCTGCAAGGTAACGATCAGGCCGCCGTCATCGGCGTTGCGGAGGTCCAGGCGATGAGTGCCTCCGTACAGTCGCTCCAGGCGCTCCGCTGTGTTCGAGAGGCCGATGCCGCTACCGAGAGCGCGGCCCTTCGTCCCGGAAAGACCAGGGCCGTGATCGCGGACCTGGAGCCACAGCGATCCGTTTTCCCGCGCCGCGCGCACTTCAATGCGGACCTTCGACCGATCGTCGGCGCCGTGTTTAATCGAGTTCTCGACCAGAGGCTGGAGCACCAGCGGAGGCACCAGCGCGCCGCGCGTTTCTTCGCCCGCATCGACCGCGACCTCGAGGCGTTCCTCGAACCTAGCCTTCATGGTCTCTACATAGAGGCGGAGGAAATCGATCTCGCGTTCGAGCGTGACTTCCTGCGCGTCGCCCTGGTCGAGCGTGGAACGCAGCAGGTCGCTGAGGCGGGCGATCATGCGGTCCGCCGCGCGCACATCTTCGTACATCACCGAGGAAATGGTGTTAAGCGTGTTGAACAGGAAATGCGGATTGAGCTGAAGCCGCAGGTTCTGCAACTGGGCCTGCGCGAGCGTTTTTTCGAGTTGCGCCGCGCGGAACTGGCGGAAAAAGAGAGTGGTGAGACCGGCCCAGATGGCGTAGCTGATGACATCGACGGGCAGTTCCATGAAATAGCGCGTCGGCATGAGTCCGTAGTCATAGCGGCCGAGGCCCGCCAGCGGAAAGATCATCGCCCGCAAGCCCCAGTTGAGGCTCGTGTGCACGGCCGATCCGGCGAGGATGAGCGCAAAATGCCGCGGGAGATAGCGCGCCCAGGACGGCGAGTCGAGGGGGTAACGGCGCGTCGCCCAGATTGCCAGAAGAGTGATGACTACGGACGCGTAGCATCCCGTCGCCTGTTCAATGAAGGAAACCATCCAGGGATCGTGCCTCTGGCGCGAAACGACATCGAGATAGCGATAAGTGAACTCCAGCAGCGAGGTCGCGGTGGCGTATGCGAAGATGACTAACGCGAATTTCGTGCGCGACCGGATCATGTGGTCATCGTAGCAGGGCAGGCGAAGTACGGTGGGCAGGTCGGGAACCTGCCCCACTTGGCTAGAAACTGTAGCGGATGGTTAGGGCGCCGTAGGAGTTGCGATGATACTGGCCTAGAAAATCGGCTTCCGCGCCGCGAATCCAGGTGATTCCGGCCGTCGCGCGCCAGTGTTGCCCGAACGCCTGGGAGTATTCGGCCTTCGCCACGGACCCGTGCACGCGCACCGCGGCTTCGAAGGCGAGGCTGCGATTCGCGTCGATCGTCCAACTGGCGTGGCCGAGGAAGGAGCGCGCAAAGCCTCGATCGGGCGCGAACTCCAATGGATTGCCGGAGGATCGGGTCACGATCTCACCGGCGTATCCGCCGACGAAGGACCATTCTTTCACTTGCCGCTCCAGTTGAATCACATAGAGCGCGTATTCGTCCGCGCCGGGGGTGGTCGACGTGAAATACGCGCCTTCGGTCTTCACGGTGAACCACGGCAGAGGGACGGCGAGATCCGCGCCATAGAGGCGGAGCTTCGGGTAGTAGCGCTGAACGTCCACTCCCGAAACAGTTTCTAACGCCGAGAAGTACGGCAGATTGTTGTAGCCATCGAAGAAGCAAGCCGACGCTTCGTAACCGGAACCGACGTGATTGAATCGCACGCCGTATTGCGAACCTCCGGGGTAGCGCGCGCCGTCGTCGAAAATCGGGATGCCTTGCGCTTCGCTGGGCAGTGCGGTCCAGCGCTGATCGAGCAGGGGGATGCGGCTGGGCGTGAACAGAGGCTGCCATACCGCGTCGATAGTGTTCGAGCCCGATTCGTAAGTGACGCGCGCGGCAACCACGCCGAGAAAATCGCTGGAGACCACGCTGCTCAAATAATCTTTTGGCGCGAAGCGGTCGGTAGGATTCAGAATATCGGCCTTGCCCCAGCGGATGAACTGGCGGCCCAGCTCCGCCGTGAATTTCCCTTTGTGCAGGGTCGCGCTGGCGCGGCGCAGGGAGAACGCCGGACGCTGAATAGATCGGTCAAGAACGTCGAGGCTCCAGATACGCTCAGTCTGTTCGTGCGAATCGGCGCGCGCATCGAAGGATCCGGAAAGTTTAAGCCACGGAGTTAATTGATCGGAGACATCCCATCGCAGCAGGATCTGATTGACGATATGCCCGCTATCATTGGGAGCAGTCTGCGGATAGACCAGCGTCTGATCCTCGATGAATCCGCGCTGCTCGAAATTCTGCGCGAGCATCAATGCCAGAAAAACGCCGGTCATGACGATCTGCGCAGCGCCTGTAGTGTGAAATCGTCCTCTTTCAAAGGAAGATTATATTCGAGCTTGTCGTACTTCAGAATCGTCCGGCTCTTGCGCGCGATGTCGTTCACTTCGATCGTGCGCGCCGTCCAGATATTGCTCGAAAATTCGAAGTCGCGATAATCGATCACGCGCACCAGACCGGTTTTGTTGTACGCTTCCACCTTTACGATGGTGTAGTTGTCCTTCTTCACCCACAAATACGAATACGTATATTGCGACGCTTTATGCGGACGCGACTCGATTTTCCATTGTCCATTTTCATCGCCGAGAAGTTTGAAATCGTACTGCTGGACGTCGCGCTCCTCTAAATCTTCGAAGCTGAAATCGGTACCGAAGAATCGCGTGGAGCGGTCCTGCAACGCGATACGCTGGTCGCGGCCGATACTGGGGCGCCACATCCACTGATCGCTTGCCCGGTCGGGATGATTGACAATTAGTAGCGCGACGCCCTTGACCTCCGCGGGCGCGGTGAATCGCAGCATCGCCTTGCTGTCTCCGAAAGACCCGATACGTTCGAAGGTCCAGCGTTTGGTGGCGATGCGATTCCCTGCGCCGATGACTTCGAGCGTGCCTTCATAGCGCTGCGAATTGGAACGGGAGCGGCGCTGCACTTCCTCGATGATCTGCTTCGGATCCTGCGCCAACGCCATTGTGCAAAGAACAATCATGCCGATGACTGTTTTATTCATATTCGAGCGCCTCCACCAGCCGCGCGCGGACGGCTGCTTCCGCTGGGCCGATAGCGGCAAGGAATGCGGCGGCCAGAATGACCGGTATCAGCGCCAGTGCCATTTTGAATGGGTAGACGTACGCTACTTCGATTCCGCCGAGATCTCTTTTCGCCATCTCCACCGTGTAATAGAGCTGCACGGCGCCCAGAGCCATACCGAGAGCGAGTCCGATCAGGCCCACGCCGACCGCCTCCAGCCAAATGGTGTGGCGGATCTGCCAGCGCAATCCGCCCACCGCTTGCAGAACTCCTAACTCCCGCCGCCGGTCCGTGATCGAAACCGTCAGCGCATTGACAATGCCGAGCACCGCCACCAGCACTGCCACCGCGATCTGAACATAGGTCAGCCCGAACCATTGATCGGTCACACGAATGATGTAGCGGCGCAGATCCGCGTTGGTCAGAACGAACAGGCGCTGTTCATTGCCGAATTTATCGAGGATCTCCTGCCGCACGCGCACGCCATCCGCACCGGGCTTGAGATAAATTCGAAAAACGTTCACCGAATCGTCGTTCCAATAACGGATGAATACGTCGCGCTGAAGCAGCAGGCTGCCCTGCTGATCGGAAAAATCGCGTACGATGCCGACCACGGGAATCCGCAGCAAGCCGGCGGGCGCCGGAATTTCCAGAATCTCACCGAGCTTGCATCCATGCAAGCGTGAGAAGTTCTCAGAGGCGATGACGCCTTTTCCTTCAGCGGCGAGCCGGTACATTCCCTCCGTATCGCCCTCGACCGCGGGGAGCTTCGCGTGCCGCGCGAGCGATGCAATGTCGACCGCCACCAGCATGATGGGCGTCTTCTTCACCAGGACCCGCACGCTGCGAACCAGTTGCACGTCGGCGATGCCGTCCACTGCGCGAAGTTTCGGGCCCAAGGACGCGGAAAATACAAAACTTCTGGCGGTCACCGTCTCCGCCGTCGAAACGAACAAATCCGGATTGAGAGCAATGCGCATCCATTCGGAAATCGAATCGTAGCTCGCGCGCGTGAGACCGCTCAGCGAAACCACGAGCGCCAATGACAGCATCAGCGCGGAGACTGTTCCGGAAGTGCGCCGGGGCGCCTGAATCAAGCTATCGGCCGCCAGCGCCCCCTCCACCGGCAGGATTAGCGCAAACGCGGGACGCATGATGTGGGCAAGCCAATGCGCCAGCGCGGGCGAAAGCAGTACTGCGGCGAGCACCGCGAGCAAGAAGCCTCCATAGAAAATGAGCGAGTAGCGATTGAGCGCGAGTGTCGCGATGGAAGCCGCTGCGCACGCGACCGCCCATCTGCGGCGCATACGATTTTCGCCCTCGCTCAGCGATTGATAGCGGCCCTTTTGCAAAGCTTTGACGGGATCGACGCCGGCGGCGTTGCGCGCGGGAATCACCGCAGCGATCAGGCTTGTGACCACTCCCATCGCGACCGCGGCGCCGATCAGCCAGGGATCAATTTCCAGGTGCTCGGCCTGCTGCGCGATCCCATAAACATCGGCGAGCAGGGAGCCGATATAGCCCGCCATGGCACGCGCCAGGGCGATGCCGAATGCAACGCCGGCGACCGTCCCCGCGAGTCCGGCGATCGCGCTCTCGGTCAAAAAGAGCAGCCGGATCTGCGAACGCGTCGCGCCCAGCGCCCGCAGAATGCCGATCTCGCTGCGCCTCTGCGTCACCGCGATCGCGAAGGTGTTGTAGATGATGAACATTCCGATGAATAGTGCGAAGACGCTGGTAATATTCGACGCCAGCGAGTAAATGTGCGACGTCGCTTCGAACTGCTCGCCGCGCGAACTGGGAAGATTCACTTCCAGGCCCGGTCCCAGAACGCTTTGCAATTTCGCTCGGCCGTCATTGAGCGAAACGCCGTCTTGCAACGCAATATCGATGCGATCGAATTTGCGGCCGCGCCCGAAAACTTTCTGCGCCGCGTAAATATCCATGATCGCCAGATTGCCTCCGAACGCGCTCGCCAGGCCGCCGGGTTTCATGATGCCGCGTACGGTGAACACCTGATCGCCCTCCATGGTCCGCATCGAAACGCGGCTGTTCAGCGCCAAACCATTTTCAGTGGCGAATGATTTTGTGATCAACAGCGAATCGGCCTGCGCCAGGAACACCAAAGGATCGTCGATCGCTTCGTCCGTGTTCTCCAGGTCGTAACTGCGCAGATTGCGGTCGCCGAGCATATCCACGCCGAGGATCAGCAGATTGCCCTTGCCGAACTGCACCGTCGCCTCGATCACCGGCGCGGCAGCGCGCACCATCGGAAGATTCTGCACCTTTTCGAGAACCGCTTCGTCGAATCCAGGCTCGCCTGCCGAGATTTGCAGTTGCGTGGAACCGGCGATGCGGTCGATGGTCTGGCGGAACGCGGCCAGCACGCTCTGATTCGCCGTGTGCATCCCGACGAACACCGCGACGCCCAGCACGATGCCAATGATGGTGAGGAAACAACGCAGCAGGTGTTTTCGGGCGTACGGCCAACTAATCAGGCGAAGCAGGATCACCGGCGGACGTCCTGCTGAATCCGTCCGTCGCGAATATGGATGGTGCGCTCACAGCTTTCGGCGACCGCCGGGTCGTGCGTGACCATCAAGATGGTCGCGCCCAGCCGCTCATGCAAATCGTGGATCAGCTTCAGGATTTCCGTGCCGGTTGCGGTATCCAGATTTCCGGTGGGCTCATCGGCCAACAGGACGGGAGGATAAACGCTCAAGGCCCGCGCGATCGCCACGCGCTGCCGTTCACCTCCGGAGAGTTCATCTGGAAGATGGTCGAGGCGCTGGCCAAGCTGGACCAGTCCCAATAGTTCGCGCGCGCGATCCTCGATTTTCTTGCGAGGCCAGCCGCGCAGATGCAACGGAAGGGACACATTTTCGAGGCACGTCAGCGTCGGCAGCAGATTGAAAAATTGGAAGATAAATCCGATCTTGTCCCGGCGCACGCGCGTCAGGTCGTCGTCGTTCAGGGACGCGAGCGAAACACCGTCGATCTCGATGTCGCCTTGGGTCGCATGATCCAGCGCGCCGATCAGGTTCAACATAGTGGACTTGCCGGAGCCGGAAGGCCCCACCAGGGCGACCAGTTCGCCCCGCTCGATGGTGAGGTCGACGCGTTCGAGCGCGGTCACCTTTCGTTTACCCTCGAATTGTTTGGAAACTCCCCGAAGAACAATCACTGATATCAGTATGATGAATTACGTATGCGCATCGGGGTCGACGCGGGTGGAACGTTTACTGACTTTATTGTTTTATACGACGACGGACGCCTCGAGACGTTCAAGATGCGGTCGAACCCGCGCGCCCCTGCCGAGGTGATCTTAGCTGGGATCGAGCGCGCAGCCCGAAAAATCAAGGCCGATGTGGTGCATGGATCGACGGTCGCCACCAATGCTCTCCTGGAACGAAAGGGCGCCAAAACAGCGTTCGTGACCACGGAGGGCTTCGAGGACATCATCGAGATCGGCCGTCAGAATCGCGCGGAGCTCTACAATCTGATGCCCGCGCCGCGCCGGCTTTTGGTCGATCGCGACATGTGTTTCGGAGTGCGGGAACGGATTTACTTCGACGGTTCCATCGCGCGGAAACCGTCGGCGGCCGAATGGAAACGCGTCGCGTCGCGATTAAAAAAGTCCGGCGCGAAGTCGATCGCGGTGTGTTTTCTGCATGCGTATCAGAATTCCGCGAATGAGAAGGCGGCCGCAAAAGCACTCGCGCAGGCCGGTGTTTATCTCTGCACCTCGCATGAAATCAGTCCGGAAATTCGCGAGTATGAACGCGGGTCCACCACGCTGGTGAACGCCTACGTCGGTCCGCTGATGGAGAGCTACCTGGGTCAGCTCGAACGCTCGCCGCAAGGGCGCCGGATCGCGATCATGCAATCGAACGGCGGATTTCTTTCGGCTCGCGACGCCCGAAAGCACGCGGTGCGAACGGTGCTCTCGGGTCCCGCCGGCGGCCTGGTGGGTGCGCTCGAAACCGCGCGGGCCAGCGGTTTCACGCGAGTGCTCGGCTTCGATATGGGCGGCACCTCGACTGACGTGAGCCTGGTGGACGGCGTGGCGCGCCATACTACGGAAGCCTCTATCGACGGCTATCCGATTCGCGTGCCGATGCTGGATATTCACACCGTCGGCGCAGGCGGAGGATCCATTGCGCGTGTCGATGCAGGTGGTCTTTTGCGCGTAGGTCCGGAAAGCGCGGGCGCCGATCCGGGTCCGGCTTGCTACGGCACGGGCACCGAAGCGACGGTGACCGATGCACACGTGGTGCTGGGACGCATCGGTGCGGCGCAGCTTTTAGGAGGCGCGATGACCATCGACGCGGAGCGTGCCGCGGCGGCGGTGGGACGCATCGCCGCGCGTCTCAAGATCGATCTCGCGGCAGCCGCGGCTGGAATTTTACGTGTCGCGAACGCAAATATGGAACGCGCTATCCGCGTGGTTTCCGTCGAGCGCGGCCACGATCCGCGCGACTTTGCGCTGGTTGCTTTCGGAGGCTGCGGAGGATTGCACGCCTGCGAAATCGCGCAGGAGCTCGGTATCCGCACCGTCATTGTGCCGGAATATGCTGGGGCGCTTTCCGCGCTCGGCATGTTGATGGCGGACGCCGTGCGGGATCACGCGGCAGGCGTACTGGGGCGGCGCGATATCGAGAAGATGTTCGCGGTTCTGGAGCAGCGCGCGCGCCGCGAATCGCCCGGAGCGGAGATCGAGCGGACCGCCGACCTCCGTTATCGCGGCCAAAGCTACGAGCTGAATGTTCCCTGGAACGCCGGCGACGCCGCGACGCTCTTCCATTCCGAGCACGAGAAAATCTACGGCTATGCGAATCGGGATCGCGATGTGGAGATCGTCACGATTCGCGTCCGCGCGCGAATCGGAGTCGACAAGCCGAAGCTCATACGCAGCGGCGCCCCCGAGACGGCCAAACCGGAACAAAGGCGCATCTGGGTGGGCGGCGGATGGAAGAAGCTCGACGCGCGGAAGCGCGGGAGCCTGACCAGTCACGGGAAGCAGGGGCCGGCGCTGGTGCTCGACTACGGATCCACTACGCTGGTGCCGCCCGGATGGAAATTCCGGGTCGATTCGGCAGGCAACTTATTGTTGACAGTATAATCAGCCCATGATCGAAGTCGACGTCGCGCCCCGCCGCACCAAGATCGCGGCCCCGGCCGGCGAGCCCGCCCGATATCTTGTCCTGGGCGATTTCGGCGGTCGCAGGACCGACATCCAGCAAGTCGATCGCGACAGCATCAACGACGTTCTCTCGATCCTGCATGTCAACGCCGGGGGCATGCAGATTCGGGACCTCGACGATTTTCATCCGGACCGTTTGTTTCAGCGTTTGGAGATGGGCGGGGCCGACCCGCACGAGGCTGAGGCTAAGCCTGAACTACCCGCAACGCCGCAAGCCGACATCGCCGCGCTGCTTCGCCCCACCAGCCTCCTCGACCGGATCGCGGAGGGTAGCGATCCTTTCGAGCAATACGTGAAGGACCTGGCCCGCGCGCATTCCGCGCCGCAGAAAAAAAGCGTCGACCGCAGCGCCGCCTATTGCGAGCGCATGAACGGATTGCTGCACCACCCGCGATTTCAGGCGCTCGAATCCGTGTGGCGCGGCGTCGATTTCGCCATCCGCCAGATGGACGATGTCGTGGCTCGCATCCACATCGCCCAATTCTCAAAAGAAGATCTGATCATCGATTTGGCCTCCGATAATCTCCGCGCCACTCGCCTGTATGCCCTCCTCCATTCCCGCCGCTGGACCGCTGCAATCGGCCTTTTTTCTTTCGTCGAGCATGAAATCGAACTGATGGCCCGAATCGCCCTGGTAGCCGCCGACGCTTCAGTTCCTTTTCTCTCCGAAGGCTCGCCTGGCATCGCGGCGGAACTGTTTCGCGATATTCCAGAAGCTTCGCATCTCGGCCTAGCGCTTCCCCGCCTGCTGCTGCGATTGCCTTATGGATCGCACACCAGTCCCATCGATTCTTTCGCATTTGAGGAAATGCCCGGCGCACCAGTGCATCAGCATTATTTGTGGGGCAACGGCGCCCTCGCCTGCCTAGCCGTCCTGGCGCGTGGAGAAGCGGAGAATCTCAACCTAGATGGGTTGCCCGCGCACACCTATAAACAGGACACGGAGTGGATCATGACGCCTTGCGCGGAATTATTCATGACCGAAACCCAGGTGTTGGCGTTGATCGATCAGGGATTGATGCCGCTCATCTCTTATAGAGATCGTCCGCTGGTCCGCCTGGCCGGATTCCGCGCCATCAACGGGAAGTCGCTACCGTTTTCAGTTCCGTTTTAGCAAGTCCTTTCCACCTGCGAACCTCAGCTCGGCGGTGCTTCGGCATGGTATCGACGGCCTCAATGCATTGCCCGAACGTGTCGCGAGCCTCTATCGCCTTTCCGAGCGCTGCGAGCGTCTTCCCGTACCAATAGAGCCCTTCGGGATCGTAGGAGCGCCGCTCTGTGTACTTCTGAAGCGCCGCGGCCGCCTCTTGCAATTGGCCCGCGCCGAAATAGGCCGTCCCTAGTTCACGCCACACTTCACCAGATGACAATTTGTCGTTCAAGCCAGCGGCGGTTTTCAAGAACCGGATGGCATCGTCGAACCTTCCCTGCTCGTTCGCGATGCGACCGAGCTGAAACTGCGCTTCAACTTCCGTCGGATCGATCTCGATGGCCTTCTGAAACCGGGCAATCGCCTCGGTATACTGTCTGCGCTGCTGATAGATCAATCCCAACTGATAGTGCGCGTCCGCGTCTCTCGGATTCGTGGTCGCGATATCCATCTGCTGCCGCAAATGCTGCCGCGTCCGCAGACCGTCGCCCAGTGACGACACCTCCGACCCCAACATCCGCCACGCGTAGAACAGCACGAACGGCGACGCCAGAAAGTATAAAGACCCTCCCAGGACACCGAAAAATCCCGCACCCACGATCGCCGCCGCCGACCCCGCCGCCGTAAGCCCGATCGCGGACCCCAGCGTGGTTCCCAGCGACGTGCGGATCGCGATCGCGGTCAAAGCCAAAAAATATATGGCCGCCGCTGCAAACACCCCCACCACGTGAATCGAAGCGCGCGCTCCGCTGCCATACGACACCACCCCCTGCGCAATCGCGACCACCAGGTACACCGCGGACCAGCACAGCAGCGTGCACATCAGCAGCGACAAATAATCCCGCCTCATCAGCACGCCGAAACTTCCATATCCTGTGGCCGCCCGCAGCGCAATGATTCCCGGGACGAATCCCACCACAATCGCCCAGATCGCCGAAAAGAACCCCCAGGAATCGTAGGAAGCGAACCGCGCCACTGCATCCCTGCCGAAGTGAACGGGCACAGGATGCTCTGCCTCTTCCTCAGACTGTTTGACCATTTTATCCACGTCCGGCGGCAGCGGCGCCTGCTTAGACATTTTTCGAAAGCCCTCGCGAACCACGGGAGCCTTCATATTGCTGCGCATCCCATCCATCGCCAGCGTCACCACATCGGATGCTTGCAATGCCACCGAAACCAGAACTGCAGCCAGAATCGCGAACCACAGACGCCCATGGTCCAAAATCCGGCTGATCGCCGCGACTGGACGCACGTAAAGCAACAACAGGGCTGTCAGGTTCTCGCGCAGCATGAATATCTACTTAGAAGCGTACATCGGATGGGAGTGTGCCAAACTGAAGGTTCGTGCCAAAAAAAGTAAAAATTCGCTCGACCACCATTTTATGCGTGCGTCGCGACGGCAAGGTCGTCATGGCCGGCGATGGCCAGGTCACCCAAGGCGGGGAGGTTCTCAAGGCTTCCGCCAAAAAGCTTCGCCGTCTATATAACGGAAAGATCATTGCCGGATTTGCCGGCGCTACCGCCGACGCCTTCGCGCTCTTTGCCCGCTTCGAATCGAAACTAGAACAGCATAACGGCAACCTCGCCCGCTCCGTCGTCGAACTCGCTAAGGACTGGCGGACGGACCGCATGCTCCGCCATCTCGAAGCCCTCCTCCTGGTCGCCGACGTCGGCGCTACCTATATCGTCAGCGGCACCGGCGACGTCATCGACCCCGATGATTCCATCGCCGCCATCGGCTCCGGCGGCGTCTATGCAAAATCCGCCGCCACCGCCCTCATTGAAAATACGAAACTTTCCGCGCGCGAAATCGTCGAAAAGTCCATGGCCATCGCCGGCAAAACGTGCATCTATACCAATGACAACATCGTCTATGAGGAGCTCGGTTGATGGTAATTTATCTTCCCTCGCAGGCCGCTGATGATCTGCCGGTTCTCGACGAACTGACCCCTCGCGAAATCGTTCGCGAGCTCGATAAATACGTCATCGGCCAAGCCGACGCCAAGCGCGCTGTCGCTATCGCCCTCCGCAATCGCATCCGCCGCCAGAAGCTTGAACCGGAAATGGCCGAAGAGGTGATGCCCAAAAACATCCTCATGATCGGCCCCACTGGCGTCGGCAAAACGGAGCTCGCGCGCCGCCTCGCTAAGCTAGCCAACTCGCCCTTTCTCAAAGTCGAAGCCAGCAAGTTCACCGAGGTCGGTTACGTCGGCCGCGATGTCGAATCCATGATTCGCGACCTGGTCGAAATCTCCATCGACATGGTCCGCGAAGAGCGTCTCAATGAAGTGGGCGAACGCGCGGAGCGCAACGCCGAAGAACGCCTGCTCGATCTGCTGATGCCCATGCAGCCCGAAACCACCGAGAGCGCCGACCGCACCCGCGAGAAACTGCGCGAAAAACTCCGCGCCGGCAAACTCGACGACCGCATGGTGGAAATCGACGTCAAGGAACGCGGCCCGTCTTTCGAAGTCACCACCGCCACTGGCATTGAGGAAATGGACATCAATCTCAAGGATGTGCTGCCCGGCCTGTTCGGCGGGCGCACCCGCAAACGGAAAATGCGCGTCGGCGAAGCGCTCGATTATCTGGTTCAGGAAGAAGAACAAAAGCTGGTCGACATGGATCAGGTCACCCGCGTCGCCATAGAGCGCGTGGAGCGCAGCGGCATCATCTTCTTAGACGAAATCGATAAAATCGCCGGCCGCGAAGGCGGGCACGGACCCGACGTCAGCCGCGAAGGCGTCCAGCGCGATATCCTGCCCATCGTCGAAGGGACCACCGTCAACACCCGCTACGGCTTCGTCCGCACCGACCATATTTTATTCATCGCCGCAGGAGCGTTCCACGTCTCGAAACCCAGCGACCTGATTCCGGAATTGCAAGGCCGTTTCCCAATCCGCGTCGAGTTGAAATCGCTCACCGAAGCCGATTTCATTCGCATCCTAAAAGAACCCAAGAACGCCCTCATCAAGCAATATCAAGCGCTGCTCGACACCGAAGGAATCAAGCTCGTCTTCACCGAGGACGCGCTAAAAGAAATCTCCTCTTTCGCCGCGCAGGTTAATGAATCCACCGAAAACATCGGCGCCCGCCGCCTCCACACCATTCTCGAAAAGCTGCTGGAAGACGTCTCCTTCGACGGCCCCGACCTCAAGAAGAAAAATGTAAAGGTTGACGCCGTCTACGTCCGCAAACAGCTAGCCGCCATCGTCAAGGATCAGGACCTGAGCCGCTACATACTGTAAAACGCCTTGCCATACGACGCGACAAAGCGCGAGAAATGGGGACTGACTATTCTGTCCCAAGGCGCCCGGATCTTGTCCGCAGCCATCTCACAGTCCTGCGCCAGTGGACAGAACGGTCTGTCCCCATTTCTCGCAACGTCCTCATTATCCGCGGCCGTCGTACTTCTCCTCCTCACCAACTGCGGCTACCCCGGCCCCGTCCTCCCCCCTCTTCTCGATATCCCTCTCTCCGTCTCCTACGTCAACGCCGTCGAATATGGAGACAAAATCCTAGTCCAATTCACCCTCCCCGACCTCACCACCGAGGGAAATCCTCTCCACAACGTGCGATCCCTCGTCGTTGGAGTCGGCCCCGGCCCCTCGCCTTTTACCACCGAAAAATGGGCCGAAACCGCCAAACAATATCCTGTAGCCAACCCCGCTCCCGGCCCGATCGCGACAGAAATCCCGGCAGCCGAATGGGTGAAGAAGGACGTCGTGATCTCCGTCCGCGCCGTCGGCCCCAAGGGAAAGCCTTCACAATGGGCCACCGTCAAACTCTTCACCGTGGAGCCGCCTCTTCCCACACCCACAGCCCTCAAAGCCGACAACGTCGAAGCCGGAGTCAAACTAACCTGGCAAGGCTCCGCGCCCAAGTACCGCATCTTCCGCGCGTTAGCCGAAGCGGCTCCCGAACGCCTCGCCGACATAGACCACCCCGAGTACGTTGACGAGACCACCGAATACGACAAGGCTTACAGCTATCGCGTCCAAGCCATCACCGACGATCTGCACGGCAGCGAAGTAACCGGCCCCGTCGCGATCACGCCCATCGATACGTTCGCCCCCGCCGTCCCCGCCGCTCTCACCGCGATCCTCGGCGTCAACACCGTCGAACTGGCCTGGACCCGCAACAGCGAAAAAGATTTCAAGGGATACAACATCTACCGCTCCACCGACGGCGGACCCTTCGAAAAAATCGCGGACCTGATTCCCTCGCCCACCTATAGCGACAACAAAATCGAACCGGGAAAGAAATATCGCTACCAAGTCACCGCCGTAGACCTCAAGAACAACGAAAGCATCCCCTCGACCCCCGCCGACGCGTCCAATCAATAGCCTTCTCGTTCCTTGGGAGCTTGGCGTCTTTGCGTGAATGGTCTTTTCCGAGCCAACGACGCTTGACAACTTCCAATGACAAATAGGTGCTATACTGGCGCGCTAAGTATTGAATTATTAATTTGTATGTCAATAAAGGGCGGGACTGTGTGTCTTAAAAGATGCGGAGCCCCGAAGGGAAGGTGATGCTTTGAACGATCTTCTCGTCATTCGCGTCCTGTTTATCGCCGTTCTCAGTAGCGCGGCATTTGTTCTCAAGCCGTTCAATCTTTCCGCGCCCATCGCGGCCGCCGTTGGCGCGGCTTTTGGACTCGGCGTCGTTTTCTTCGAAATCCGCATCAAGCAGGTGAGCCTCACCCGTTTGATCGGCGCCGCTGTTGGCAGCGTTCTGGGAATTTTCGGAGCGTTTCTGATCTCGCTCGTTCTCGGCCGCGCCGTGCCCGACAACACCACCACCGTTCCTTTCATCGAACTCGTGCTCCTCGCCTGGATGATGTATTGCGGACTCGTCGTCGGCGCGGCAAAAGGGGAGACGCTAAACCTGTCCGCCTTTGGCAGCCTCTTTGGCGCTGAAAAAGCGCCCAAAGCGTCGTTCAAAATTCTCGACACCAGCGTGATCATCGACGGCCGCATCGCCGACATTGTCGAGACTGGTTTTGTCGATGGCACGCTCGTCATCCCCCAATTTGTCCTGCGCGAATTGCAATTGGTCGCCGACTCCTCCGATTCCATGAAGCGCAACCGCGGCCGCCGCGGACTCGACGTCCTCCAGCGCATTCAAAAGATGCCGCAATTAAACATTCAGATTCTGGAAGATGACTTCCCGAATGTCCGCGAAGTGGACATGAAATTAATTGAGCTCGCCAAAGTCTATGACTCGAAAATCGTCACCAATGACTTCAATCTGAATAAAGTAGCGCAGCTTCGCGGCGTCGAAGTACTCAACATCAACGATCTGGCCAACGCTCTGAAGCCCGTCGTGCTTCCTGGCGAACTTATGCGCGTCTTCATTCTAAAAGAAGGAAAAGAATACAACCAGGGAGTTGCCTATCTCGACGACGGCACCATGGTGGTAGTCGACAACGCGCGCAAAATGATTTCGAAAACTATCGACGTCGCCGTAACCAGCGTCCTGCAAACCACCGCCGGAAAAATGATTTTCGGCCGCTTCGATGAACGCACCCACGCCGTTCACGAAAAAGAGCGCCCCAGCACCCGCGAACACGTAACCCCCGCCGCCGGCGCCTGACCAATCCTTAGAGCACTGCGCATCGGGAAAACCGGGACTGACTACTCTGTCCCAAGGCGCCGCATTACCTGCAAAAAGCGCTATCGCACCATCGCCGCGTGGACAGAGCGGTCAGTCCCGGTTTTCGCCCCGTCCACAATGCCCATCTTCGATGTAAGCTAAAATCAAACTTCGTTTATGAAAGTCTCCGTCATCCTCCCCGCGGCAGGACTAGGCACGCGCATGGGTCGGGAAAAATCCGGCATCAGCCGCAAGCAATTCATGTTGCTCGAAGGCGCGCCGATCCTGATCCACACCATCCGCAAATTCCTGCAATGTAAATCCGTGACGGAAATTATCGTGGCCCTGCGCGCCGAAGACCTCGATTGGGCCCGTGGACTCGTCCTCCAGGAACACCCCGTAAAATCCGTTCGATTCGTTGAAGGCGGCGATAGCCGTCAACAATCCGTCGAAAACGCGCTGGCCGTGCTCACTCCCGATACCGACCTGGTGGCCGTCCACGACGCTGTGCGTCCTTTCATCGAGCCTTCGCTGGTAGAGCAAGTCATCGCCGAAGCTGCCGTAGTAGGCGCGGCCATCGTCGGCATCGTTCCCGTCGACACGGTAAAACGGATTCATAAGAACAAAATTCGCGCCACGCTTCCCCGGGAACACCTGGTATTAGCGCAGACTCCACAGGTATTTCGTTTCGATCTTTTGAAAAAGGCCTTTCAACTAGCGCGCGAAGACAGCTTCCTCGGCACCGATGAATCGAGCCTCGTGGAGCGCCTGGAGCAAGTCGAAGTCAGCGTCGTCCAAGGCAGCGACCGCAATATCAAAATCACCAAGCCCACCGACATGGAACTGGCGCGCTTGTTTCTCGATGAGGAAACGGCGGGAAAGCCCGCGTGAGAATCGGGCAAGGCTGGGATGTGCACCGCATCATCGCGGGCCGTCCCCTAATCTTGGGCGGCGTGACCATCCCTTCTGAATTCGGCCTCGACGGCCACTCCGACGCCGATATCCTTTCCCATGCCATCACCGACGCCTTGCTTGGCGCAGCCGCGCTCGGCGACATCGGCATGCACTTTCCCGATAACGATCCGCAATGGAAAGGCGGAGACAGTAAACAATTCCTGGCATTCGCCGCGTGGCTGGTTCGCGACAAAGGCCATGAGATCGTCAATGTGGATTCGACCGTAATCTTAGAACGGCCCAAGCTGAAAGATTTTCGTTTGCCGATCCGCGAAGCGCTCGCGTCCACCCTGGGTCTCGAGGTCACCCAGGTTTCCGTGAAATTCAAAACCGCCGAACGAGTCGGCCCGGTCGGCGAGGGAAAATCGGCCGAAGCACAGGCCATCGTGATGCTGGAAAAACGCGCAATTTAAGCTCGTTTAAGAACTCGCACAGCGCACCTTAAGGTCAAATAAGGAGGATTAACTTACCGGAAGTTTGCCGTCCTTCCAGATCCCGATGCGCCTGCTCCGCGTACGCCAGTTGATATTCGTGATCGATGCGCAAAACCAGCTTTTTCTCCTCAATCCATTGAAAAATATCAGCCGAACGCCAGTCGAGCTCCCTGCGGTCGGAAATATAGTTGGGTAAGGATGGCCGCGTGAAGAATAACGAGCCTTTTTGCGTCAATAACAGCGGTTCAAACGCCGGAACCGCGCCGCTGGATTGCCCGAATGACACCGCCATGCCGCGTGGACGCAGGCAATCTAAGCTCTTCATTAAAGTAGTGTTACCCACAGAATCGTACACCACATCGACCCCTTTTCCCTCGGTCAGCCGCTTGGTTTCCCCGACAAAATCCTGGGTCGAATAAAGAATCGTCTCGTCGGCCCCCGCTTCGCGCGCAAGTTGAGCCTTTGCTTCAGTTCCAACGGTTCCGATGACTCGCGCACCCAGCATTTTCGCGATCTGCACCAGCAGCCGGCCCGTGCCTCCCGCCGCTGCATGAATCAAGACGGTGTCGCCCTTTTTCAAAGGATACGTGGAATGCGTAAGATAATGAGCCGTCATGCCTTGCAGCATCGCCGCCGCGCCGTCCACGAAACTGACGCGACCCGGAAGCGCAACCAACAACGATTCCGGCACGACGGCATATTCCGCATAAGATCCGCGCGACATCGCCCAGGCGACACGGTCTCCCTTTTTGAAATTCGTGCCTTCCTCCACCGTCCCCGCGCCCTCGCTCCCGAGGATGGCCGGCAGCGGTATCTTATACAAACCGCTACGGAAATAGGTGTCGATAAAGTTCACCCCCGACGCCGCGACCTTTATTAACGCGTGCCCCGGTTGAAGCTCGGGTTTTGGCATGTCTCCATATTTGAGAACCTCGGGACCGCCGGTCTGTTCAATGTAGATAGCTTTCATAGATTTTCCTTCGAAGATGCACAACCCCTGCGTAGAGAAGCAGATAACTGAGAGTCAGAGGAAAGAACAGCAAGCGGGCAATCGCCGGAACCGCGGCCGCGCCGGTAAGGCCTGCGCGAAAAAACAGAAAGTGAATGATGACCCGCCACTGGCCACGGTCGGCCCAGAAGAAATCGCAGTTCTCATTGACGACAAAGAGTTTAGCGGGAATTTTCGCCGCGAGCCACCACTTCCACTTGGTCATGATCGGTTCCGCCGCGCAGATAATCCCGATCGCAGCGTAATCGCGCGACTTCAATTCCTTGAGGAATTGCGCGCGAGTAGCCGGTTCCGTGTAATCGGTCACACGCGACACCTTGCCGCGAAATCCTTGGGGAACGCCGGCAAAACAGGTGACTAAGTCGATCTCGATAGTATCGCCAAAGATCTGATAAAGCTTGGGAATCAACGTGTCGAACAAATGGCGCGAACCGCTCTCGACCAGCAGAACGCGAGTCAGCGGCGGAACGTCGCGGCGGAAGAAATGTCGCACAATGTTAGGATGGCACGATGACGAAGAGTCTGCTATCGGCGCTGATCTGCCTAGGCATCGGATTCACGTGGCAGGCTTTAACCGTCCACTACAACCGCGACGGCAATTGGAACGCCCTGTTTTTAACGGGTTCGCGATTTCCGGTCCCGCCCGCGCTCGCCTCCGAAAAACTTTACGTCTTTCCCGACAGCGCCGGTTACGACGGCCAAATGTATCATTACATTGCGCATGACCCGTTGATGCGCCACGGCTTCGCAAAATTCATCGACAGCCCACGATTGCGTTATCGCCGAATCTTGCTGCCGGCCTCAGCTTTTCTGATGGCGCTCGGGCAGCAAGCGGCGATCGATAAATGCTTTATCGCGTGCAACTTGTTATTTCTTTTTTTGGGCGCATGGTGGGTCGCGCGGTATTTTGTTTTGTCGGGGCTCAGTGCGTTCTGGGCGGTTCTTTTTGTAGCAGTGCCGGCGGCGGTTACTTCATTGGATCGCTTGACGGTGGACCTGGCGCTGACTTCGCTCGCGATGGGGTTTGCTTATTACGCCAAGATCGAAGCGCGATGGAAGCTCTATGCGGTGCTGGTTGCTGCGGGACTGTGCCGGGAGACGGGGATCATTTTGATTGTTGCGTATTGTCTTTCGCGATTGCTGCAACATCGATACACGCAGACTGTTTTTTACTCGACTGCGGTTCTGCCCACTGTGGTTTGGTATTTGTACGTCAATTCGCGGACGGAGGCGATTCTTGGGAGTTGGTTTCGGGTGCCGTTTTCGGGAATCGCGACTTGGGCCATGCATCCGTTTCCGTATCAATATTCTGCGGCGGTGAACGCGCTGATTCTGGGATTGGAATACCTATCGATGGCTGGTGTCGTGCTGGCGTGCGTGCTCGCGGTGTTGATGTTGTTTCGGAATCCGTTCGGGCCTTTGGAAATTGCCGCCGCGTTGTTCACGGGACTTGCGGTTTGTTTCAACGAAGGGTTTTATCAGGACGCATTGGGAGGCGGGAGAGTATTGTCTCCGCTGCTGATCTTTCTCATTTTGGCGAATGCTGCAAATTTATCGGTGGTTTGGTGCTTGCCTCTGCTGATGGTGGCGATGCGGACCTGGCTTCAATTGCTATCGCCGTTTCTTAGTATCGCCAAGAGTATTCTTCATCGCGGTTCATGAACCCACCAGAAGATGGACACTTTTTACGATCTTTCCGCTTCATTAGGCGTCTACTTAACTGCGGTCCGGTGGAAATAATACACTTTTATTACGCGGTAAATAGAGTGTATTTCAAGACATATTCCTGCTGCTGGTGAAATATTATTACATGTCTCCGCTCCTTTAGGATTGAAGCGGGACGGAGGGCAGGTCGGGAACCTGCCCCACTATTATGGAGCCTTGGGTTAATGCGCTGCTGCGGGGGCCGGGGATTACGATGCCGGTTAGATTTAGGGGATCGGCTAGGGCTACGTCTACTTCTTCACCCATGTAGGTGGAGCGGCGGACGGATCTTAGCAGGTCGACGGCTTCGGGTCTCGCGAATTGTTCGCCTACGAATCCGGCGATAAAACGGCCGCCGCGGATTTCGCCTCTTGCTTCCATTCTGCGGAACGTCACGAGAAGATCGCGCCACGCGGGCGCCAAAGGCTCGCGCTGCATCAGATCGCGGAAGACTACGCCCCAGCGGTCTAGTAACTGCTTGGCGAAGAATTCTACATTTACAGATTCCGTGCCGGTATGGTCGAGTAATGCCCAGCGTCCGGCGGAGTGTCTGGGGCGCTGGGTGCCTCCGGCTCGACGCTTGGGATCGAGGAGAGCGCGGAGATTGTCGAAGCCGTCGGCGGTGACTAATCCCGCGGCTACCAGTTCCCAGAGGGCGTCTTCGACTTCGCTGGCCAGGCGGCCGCTTGATTTGACCAGTTCGACGAAGAACGAGGCTCCGCGTTTTTGGAGGGCTTCGAAGACGTCACGGGCTTGATGGGACAGAGGCGTTTCCGTGCGCGCGGCGGCCAAGAACGAAAAATCTTCGCGGCGGAATATCGCGATGGGCGCGCTGCGGGTGGGGCGGACGCGCTTGGTGGGCGAATCGGGATCGAAGGCTTTGTGAGGCGAGAGGCGTCCCCAGGCGATTTCGCCGGAGAGGCACAAACGGTCCAGCAATTCGGGATCGTAATCGACGACGCGGCGGGGCAGGACCGAGGTTTCCCACGCGGAGGCGGGGATTTCGTAACCTTGCAGTTGTTTGAGGATCTGAAACAGGCCATCGACGCCGTGGAGTTGCGTCCCGCGCGCCATGTGCTGCCAGCGGCAGAGGAAGCGCATGAAGTCGGCGGCGGTGACGGGTTCAATTTCTTTGCGCAGGCGGCCGAGGGTCAGTCGATGGATGCGGGCTACTATGCGGCGGTGGCAGAATTCGGTGGAATCTTCTGAGCTGACCGCTCCTGATAGTCGCGGCTCTGTTTGCGTCCAGGAGCCGCGCAGAATTTGGCCTTCAGCTTCCAGATGCGCTAACGCGATCTCGACTTCGATGGGAGGGAGACTTAGGCGATTGGCTAAGGCTGCGGTGGTTGTCGGGCCGATGGAATCCATCCAGCCTCGGCAGATCGAGACGTAGTCGGCGATTTTATCGAGGCGCTCGGTTGCTACCCACTGGCCGTTCACTACGCTTGCGCGGCCTTTGGCTTTTAGTTGAGCGAAGAAGTATTGCCAGTGCTCGGCTGGAGGCAGGAGGATTAGCGTGAGCAGGGCATCGTGCAGTTCGTCGGGGTCGCGGACGACCGGCCAGGATTCTTCGGCAACCTGCGCTATGGCGGAGGGGTCCAGTGCGCCCATCTCACGCGCGTCTTCGGTGTTCAGAGTACGGCGGATGACGACGGCCCGGGTGCGGCGCTCTTCCAAAGGCGCGTCGTCGAGATACGCGTAAGGATTCGCGTTGAGAATTTCGTGGCAGAAGGGCGAGGGTTCCGGGGTATCGATGGCGACGGTGCGCAGGGAGCCGTCGGCGATGCGGTCGAGAATGTTGATTAGACCTTTGAGGTCCATGGCTTCTTCGAGGCAGTTGGCGATGGTTTCGTTGACCAGGGGGTGGTCCGGGATGCGAATTTCTCCCGTCAGATTTTCGGCGCAGGCGACTTGATCGGGGAAGCAGGCGGCTAAGAGGTCGTCGGCGCGCATGCGTTGGAGAGGCGCAGGAACTTTGTGGCCACCGGCGAAGCGCAGGACGGCTAGAGCTCGCTGGGCGTTCCATTTCCAGCGGGCGCCGAAGAGGGGCGAATCTAGCATGGCTTGCGTGAGGACGTGTTCGACGGTGGGAGTTTTTAGAAAATCGAAGACCAGTTCGAGTGGGAAGGAATGCTGATCGCTGAGCGAGAGGACCAATCCGTTATCGGTGGCGGCGGCTTGCAGCTCGAAGTTGAAGGTGCGGCAGAAACGCTTGCGGAGAGCGAGGCCCCAGGCGCGGTTGATGCGCGTGCCGAAGGGCGAATGGATGACTAGCTGCATGCCTCCACCTTCGTCGAAGAAGCGCTCAGCGACGATTACGTCCTGGCTGGGGATTACGCCCAGGGCTCGCTGGCCTGCGAGGACGTAGTCGACGGCTTGCTCGGCTCCGCGTTTGTCCAGGGAGCATTCGCGTTCTAGGAAAGCTACGGCGTTGGTCCGCATGCTTACGCATGGCGGTTCGGTGGCAGGCGAAACCGCCTGCCCCACCCTGCTGGCAAATTGGTGATCTGCTTTGGTGGCGCAGGCGGTTTCGCCTGCGATGAAGATGTCTTCGCGGAGGCGGGCGACTTCGCGAGAAAGCTCGATGGTGCGGCCCGGGGCTTCGCCGTTCCAGAAAGGAATCGATGGAGGCATACCGTGGGCGTCTTCGACTCGGACGCGGCCGGCTTCGACGCGTTTAATGCGCCAGGAATTCGTGCCGAGCAGGAAGATATCGCCCGAATGGCTCTCAATGGCGAAGTCTTCGTCGAGGGTGCCGACGAGCGTGTTTTCAGGTTCGGCGATGACTTGATACTGCGTGGTTTCGGGGATCGCGCCGCCGTTGGTGATGGCGATGAGGCGGGCTCCGCGGCGTCCTTTGATGACGCCGTTGACCTGATCGCGATGCAGCATCGCTCCGCGGCGTCCACGCATGGTGGCGATGCCTTCGGAGAGAATTTCGATGACGGAGTTGAAGCTTTTGCGCGTTAGATCGCGATAGGGATAGGCGGAGCGGACCAGATTGAACAGGTCGTCTTCATTCCATTCGCCCGTCGCGGAAATGGCGACCAGTTGCTGCGCGAGGATGTCGAGGGGGGCGTTGGGGATTTCGGTTTTATCGAGAAAACCGGAGCGGATGGCGCGGACGACGGCGGCGCACTCGATCATTTCGTCGCGGGTGGTGCAGAAGAGGCGGCCTTTCGGGAGGGCTCCGACCCAGTGGCCGGCGCGGCCTACGCGTTGGAGAGCGGCGGCGATCGAACGGGGCGAACCTATCTGGCAGACCAGATCGACTGTGCCGATATCGATGCCGAGCTCGAGAGAAGCGGTGGCGACAACGGCGCGGAGTTCGCCGCGTTTGAGACGCTGCTCGGCTTCGAGGCGTAGGGAGCGGGAAAGACTTCCGTGGTGGGGGAGAACGGCGGTCTCGCCCAGCCTTTCTGCAAGGTGATGCGCGATTTTTTCGGACAGGCGGCGCGTGTTGACGAAGACCAGAGTGGTGCGATGTTCCAGAGCGAGCGTGGCGAGACGGTCATAAATGTCCTTCCACATCTCATTGCTGGCGACGGAGCTCAGCTCGTCGCGGGGGACTTCGACGGCCAAGTCCATGGCGCGTCGATGGCCGACCTGGATGATTTTCGGATCGCGTCCGAGGAATTGAGCAACCTGTTCAATCGGACTCACCGTGGCGGAAAGACCAATTTTTTGGAGCGGACCTTCGACGAGCGCTTCGAGCCTGGCGACGGAGAGCGCGAGATGCGAGCCTCGCTTCGACCCGGCGACGGCGTGAATTTCGTCGAGGATGAGGGTCTTCACCCGGCGCAGCATTTTACGGCCGCCTTCGGAGGTGAGGAGGATGAAGAGCGATTCGGGCGTGGTGACCAGAATGTGGGGCGCATGCTTCATCATTTGCAGGCGCTCCGCGGCAGGCGTGTCGCCGGTGCGGACGGCGGTGCGGATCGGGGCGAGCAGGATGCCTTCCTGGCAGGCGAGATCGGCTATCCCGGACAAAGGCACGTCGAGATTCTTCTGGACGTCGTTCGAGAGGGCCTTTAGAGGCGACACATAAAGGACTTCGGTGTGGTTGTTCAGCTCCCCGGAGCGGGACTTGCGGACCAGGGAATCCACGGCGATTAAGAAGGCGGCTAGGGTTTTCCCCGATCCAGTGGGCGCGGAAATCAGTACATCGCGGCCCGCTTGGATCTCCGGCCAGCCCAGCAACTGAGGTTCGGTGACCGCGGAGAAGCGGCCGGTGAACCAGCGTTGCGTGAGGCTGTCGAAGCGGGAGAGGGGCATCGGGACTGTAACCAGTTTAGACGCTCGGTTAGCGGGCTGGAGTATCCTAAAATTCTTGAACAAGACGCCGTTCGACAACGACTACCTGGTCCGCTTGCGCCAGGGCGACGCGGAAACCGAGCGCCATTTTGTTCTCCATTTCAGCAATGCCATCCGGATGTCGCTGCGGTATCGCTTGAGGTCCTGGCAGTTGATCGACGATATCCGGCAGGAAACATTCCTGCGGGTGCTGAACTTCCTGCGATCCGATAAGTCGATGGACCATCCGGAGAGGCTAGGGGCATATGTCCACTCGGTTTCGATCAACGTGATGATGGAGCTGCTGCGTGCTTCCACGCGTCATCCCGCGATGCCGGAAGATGCGCATCACCTGGTGGACCGGAGCATGAATCCGGAGGGCGAAGTGGTGACGCGGGAGCGCAAGGAACTGGTTCGAAGCATCCTCGAAGCGCTGCCGGAGAAGGATCGGCGGATTTTGCGGGCGGTTTTCCTGGAGGATGTGGACAAATCAGAGGTTTGCAAGAGATTTGACGTAAACCGGGACTATCTGAGGGTACTGGTACATAGAGCGAAGATCCGTTTTCGCGAGGCGCTCGACAAAGGCGGACGGGATCAGCCTTGAAATATGTCCGTGGTATGAAACGGAAGGCCTGTTGAAAACACATCTACTACGTGAGGCGAATGGAAGATGGATCATTTGGACGCGGAAAAACTAAAGGCTGTTGAGCGGTATGCGCTCGGCGACCTGTCCGTGGCCGAGGTCGAAGAATTCGAACGGCATTTCTTCGATTGTCCTCAGTGCTCGGAGGAGCTGAGGGCGCTGAGCGTTTTTCAGGAGAATGCTCGAGCCGTATTTGTCGAGCAGGATCTGGCCCCGATTCCCGCAAGCGTGTCCGTGCCGCAGAGCGCGGCAGGCTGGTGGCGTGGGTTTTCGCCTCAATTTTTTGGTCTTCGATGGGGGATGGCGCTCGCTGCGCTGGTGATCGGCGTTTTCGCGGGGTACCTCGGTTTTCAATCGCGGGAAGGCGCTCAATCGGTGGGTGAGTATCCTCTCTACGCGCAGGCGCGCGGCGAGGAAACAATCGTTTCACCGGCTAAGGGGTCGAAATTCTACATGGTTTATTTCGACAAGAACTGGGACGGCGACTATGGCTCCTATCGCGCGGCGGTCCGCGACGCATCAGGCGCGGAAAAACTTTCGGTGCCGGTGGCTCCGGGCTCGCCGGAGGATTCCATTCACGTACTGGTTCCAACGAACAAATTAGCATCCGGAAAATACGTGCTGGTCATGATGGGCCGCGGCGCTGATAAAGAGACCGAGCTCGCCCGCTTTCCATACACGCTCCAAATCAAGTAAGCTAATTCCCTAAACATGCCCAAAACAACCTTCCTCTATCACACGGAGGCAGTGGGAGCCTCCGGACATATAACGCTCCCCGTAGTTGACACCATGCCGCTCCAGGCTCCCATCGCTTCGGCGATCGGCCCGGGATTCGGTAAGGCGCGTGTCGAGAATTTCCGGCATCTGGACTATTTGACGATCGGATCGATTGAGACCCAAGTGGTCAGCAGCTTCAGTGAGAAGGACAACGCCCATGGCACGCTGGCATCGGTGGTGATTGAGGATTTGAATAACCTCAACGTGGTCACCTGCGACCGGCTGGTCAGCAGGCTCACGTCGAAACATCCGAAAGACGGCAAGGGACCGGGATCGTTCATCCTGCACGGCACGCACTTCGATGGATTGCGCATCGCGGGACACTCAATTGCGATCGATTTGGCCGTGGGATTGTTCAGCGAGTTGAGCACCTGGGAGAAGCTGAACACGGCGTTCGAAAAGGATCCGGTTGTCCGCAAAGAGATCAATGCCTTGGCCATGCATCCAACCGAAGGGGACAAGCTTCCCGTCCGCAACGGCATGTTTGCCTGCACGCTGGCCAGTTTTCCGGAGCCGCTGCCGCGCGGGATTACGCGCAAGGATCACGGCATTTACGTCCCCCATTTCGGAACGATTTACGCGGCGGAGTATTACATCAGCGCGACCTCGCGCAGGCTGCGCATGCTGCACGTGGACCTGGGATGTTCGGTCGAGGGCTGTAATGGCTACGGTGACTCAGGCTCCAACGGGCAGGGATATCCCGGAAGCAGCTAACGCGGATTGAAGCGTCCTCCGATGGACCTCCGTCGCCTCGCCGTTGCTTTTTGCATCCTTGCCGCCTGCGGCGTGTCGCCGGATGCTCATTATCAAAATGGGCGCCTGCTATTGAAGCAAGGCAAGCTCGAGGAAGCAATGCGCGAAGCCGATGCCGGTACGCGGGCGGAGCCATCGTGGCGCTTTCGCATTCTCAAAGCCGACATCCTGATCCAACGCTCTCAAGCCAGTGAGGCGAAGGCCCTGCTGGCCTTTCCGATACCTCCGTCGGACCAAGAATCGCTGGCCCGGCTGCGCGCGGACGAGGGCTGGCTGGAGCGGCTGGCATCCCACTATTCGAACGCAGAGGCGCTGCTCCAGGAAGCTGCCAGGATCGCGAAGCCGTTGGGCCTTCCAGTGCTCGAAGCGCTGATCGAAAATCGAATGGGCCTGCTGGAGATTCAGCAGGGGCGGATGGATGAAGCGGAGCGGAGCTTCCGCCATGTGATCGACGTCGCGGCAGGCCAGGATCCTTATCTCGAAGTCGCGGCCATGGGCAACCTCGGCCTGCTGTTTCTGAACGCATTCCAACTGGAGGAGGCGATTTATTGGTTCGACAAAGCGCGCGTGATCTTCCAGCAACTGGGATCAACGGACAACTACTACATCACGCTGGGAAACCTGGCCTCCTGCTATCAGCGGCTCGGCGATTTCGACCAGGCCCTCGCGAAATATCATGAAGCCGAGGAGCACGCGAAGCTGATTGGCGACACCTACAGCGAGCAGCATTGGGTCGGGAATAGCGGCGAGGTGTTATCGGACCGCGGCGACCTTCAAGCGGCCGCGTCCAAGTTCCGGCAGGCGCTAGCGATTGCGAAATCGCGCGACAAGGACGAAAAGGATTTGACCAGTTGGTGGTATTACAATCTCGCGTCTCTGTCGATTGAACTGGGCGATTTCGCCGCTGCCGAAGAGTATAACCGGGAAGCGCTCCGCCTCCGGCAGGCAATCGCCAACGATTCCGACTATTATCCGCGCGTCAATGAAGCTTACATCGCGGCAGGCCGCAGCGATCCGCGGGCTGAGGGCCTGTTTCGCGGACTGATCACCGATTACCACGAGGGGATGAGCCCCGTGCAGATGCTCGAGGCTGAAGCAGGACTGGCCCGCTTGCTCGCCGACAAAGGGGATTTCGAACAGGCGGATGAGCAGTTCCGCGTCGCGCTGACGCATCTGGAGAGCCGGCGTACAGCCCTGGCCAGCGCCGACAATCGCATGACGTATCTTGCCAGCCTGATCCGATTCTACGATCGCTACATCAATTTTCTAATGGAGCGGAAGCAGCCGGAGAGGGCGCTTGAAGTCGCCGAATCGAGTCGCGCGCGAGTGCTCGACGAGCGTTTAGAATCGAAGTCTGCCCGTCCGGTGGTCCGCGCGCGGGAACTGCGCGAACTGGCGCGCACCTCGCATACCGTGTTTCTCTCCTATTGGCTGGGGAAAAAACGATCGTTTCTCTGGGCCGTCACCGGGGACGAAATCATTCCTTCCGAACTTCCGGCGGAGAGCGTGATTACGCCGCTGGTAGCCGGATACCGGTCGTTTATCGAGAACCTGCGCGATCCGCTGCAATCCGAGTATCCGGCGGGGAACAAGCTCTCTGAGATTCTGCTTCGGCCGGCGCGCGATGTGCTTGCCTCGGCGAAACGTGTCGTGCTGGTGCCGGATCGTTCGCTCCACTCGCTGAATTTCGAGACGTTGCCCGATCCGGACAGGCCGTCGAAATACTTCATCGAACGCACGACCATGGAGGTTGCTCCATCGCTGAATATGCTGGCTGGCCATCGCCCCGCGCCCGCCGCAGGCGAGTCTCTGCTACTGATCGGCGATCCGGAGCAGGCCGTTGAAGAATATCCACGGCTGCCGTTCGCGGGCAGCGAAATCAAGCTGATTTCGCAAGCGGCCGCGCCGAGAAAAGAGATGGTGATCGAAGGGTCGCGCGCCTTTCCCGCGGCTTATCGCGACGCGCAGCCAGCCCGGTTCGCCTGGATTCATTTCGCCGCTCACGCCGCCGCGAACCGAACCAGTCCTTTGGACTCGGCGCTGATTCTTTCCCGCCGCGGCAATGGCTATCAACTTTCGGCGCGCGAAGTGATGAATGTCCCCTTGAACGCGAGCCTGGTGACGCTTTCCGCCTGCCGAAGCGCGGGCGCGAAAACGTATTCAGGCGAAGGACAAGTCGGGCTCTCCTGGGCTTTCCTGCGCGCGGGATCGCGGTCGGTGGTGGCCGGACTGTGGGACGTAACCGACCGGTCCACCGCGTCGCTGATGGCTGATTTTTACGATCAACTCGCGCACGATACCGCGCCCGTGGAAGCGCTAAGACACGCGAAACTCCAGCTTCTGCACGGCGGAAAGGTGTATCAGAAGCCATTTTATTGGGGTCCGTTCCAGTTGTACGCGGGCGCGATCTGACGGAGATCGCTCCCTGCGGTCGCGGCTCGGTAGAGCACTACTTCTCGTAGGCGGCCATTCGAATTCCCTGCTTGTCGATCACATACTCGATCGCAGCCAAGACAGCGTCTCGCTTCCACAACCATCGCGTGCTCCCATGCCGCGCCCATCGCTTCCGGTCTACTTCGTCAAAACGGAGCTCGTTCAAACGCCGGCTTGCGAATGACTTTAGATCGTTCATTACTCTCTCAGGCGGAGCTTCCGCTTCGACCACGATATGGACATGATTGGTCCGCACGTGTGCGGCCAGCAAGATCCATGTTCGATCCACGCAACGTTCGATCATAGAGGCAAGGACCGCTGGGCGTCGGGGTTCGTCGCGAACGCGCCCAAGCGGCACGATTTGCATTCTCTCCGGCAAAACGACTCCCAGGTACGTTGTGATCCGGATCCACGGAGCCCGTGGACTCGCCATGAAGGTGACATCCATAGCAAGCGAAAGTAATGACGTAAGTCATCGCCCGAAATTCGTCCGATTCTACCGAGCCGCGACCACAGGGAGCGATCTCTTCATGCCGCCGCCCGCTTCGGCACGAATCCAATTCCGATGCAAATCGCCATCAGCGACCAGAACGCCCAAAACAAAGGCGACGACGGAGTGTGGAAATCCGCGCGGTTCGGCTGCTGTGCGCTGTTGACCGCCCAATCCACTAGCAGTTTTGTTCCGATCACCAGCACCAGCAGGTACGCCGACGTTTCAAAACGCGGGAACCGTTCCAACAGCCGGATGAACATGGACGCCGCGATCCGCATCAGCATAACGCCGATCATGCCTCCGGTCACGACCACCCAGTATTTCGGATGAAGACCCACGTGGCCCACCGGCGCGTTGCCTACCAATGCAATCGCCGCCAAAATGGAATCGACCGCGAAGGCGACGTCCGTCACCTCAATCAGCGCCACGGTGGTCCAGAATCCCGTTTCCCGCCCGACTGGGGGCGCGCCCTCATGGTCGTCCCCCGACGGCTTCGGCTCCTCGAAAAAGAAATAGCGCAAGGAGATCCACAGCAGGTAGCCTCCTCCGACCAGCTTCACTACTCGCCATTGAAGAAGGTACTGGGCGAGCCCGATCATGATGAACCGGAAAACGAACGCGCCTCCCAACCCGTAAGTCAGTGCTTTGGCCCGCAACGCTTCGGGCAGCCGCCGCGCCAAAAGCGCCAGAACCAGGGCGTTGTCGATGGAGAGCAGGCCTTCGAAAAAGACCAGCGTGACGATAACCAGAGGATCGGTGGGGCTGTAGGTTTGTCCGAACACTAATTCACGGTAGGTGCGTAGTAGCCGTGCCGGGCGCGGACCACCAGGTCCTTGTGGTTTTTCACCACCACCTTCACCGCGTGGTAAAGACCATCGGCGACAAACGGTTCAGGACGGAACAGCACGCTGTATTGATGGCGCAGTTCGCTGGCGATGTTCGAGAAATCCTGCGCCATGTCTTGCGCTTTAAACGGGAAAAACGCGAGGCCCCCGGTTTCCTGCGCGAAATATTTGAGGATCTTGTCGCCGTCGGTCTCAAGGCCGGTCCGGTTGGTGGAAATTGAGTAGATCACCACGTCCGCCTTGTGCGCCATTTCGAGCGCCTGTTCGCGCGTCCAGCGGCTCTGATTATCGTCGCCATCCGACAGAATCACCATCGCGCGGCGAAATTTGTTCATGGGCTGATCCTGCATCAGCTTGTCGCGGCAGGCGAAATAAATCGCGTCGTACAGCGCAGTGCCTCCGCCGGGCCGCAGACCGCGGATCGCTGCCGCGAGCTTCTCGGTATCGTCCGTCATGTCCGCCACCAGTTCCGCGCTCATATCGAAACTGACCACCGTCACCTTATCCTGGCGCGGGCGAAGCACGGCGTTGATAAAATCGGTCGCGGCTTCCTGTTGGAATTTGAAGCGCTCCCGAATGCTGTTGCTGGTGTCGATCAGGATCGCCAGGCGCAGGGGCAGATTGGTTTCCGAAGTGAACTCGACGATCGACTGCTGCTTCTTGCCTTCCAGAATTTCGAAATCGTCTTTCAATAGATCATTGACGAAGCGCCCCTTGCGGTCGGAGACGGTGAACAGCAGATTGACGCGCGTCACGTCCGCCGAGAACCGGGACTGATCGCTTTGCTGCGCGCCGAGCGTCAGCGTCAACGCGAAAATTACAACTGGTTTCATGCGAGGTTAACTAAATTATAGCCCCCAGCCAGCGATCTAGTTCTTCCGGCAGAGGGCCCTCCACGGTAATGCGCTCTCCGGTCGACGGGCTATCGAAGCGGATCCGCCACGCGTGGAGAAAAATTCTATCCGCGATCTGCGCGCCGTATAATTTGTCGCCGGCCACAGGATGGCGGATGCTCGCCAGGTGTGCGCGAATCTGATGGGTGCGGCCAGTTCCGATGCGCACTTCGAGATAAGTAAATTTTTCAAACCGCCGCAGGACGCGATATTCCGTGAGCGCATCGCGCCCATGGTCGAGCCTGGCGGTCATGCGCGTCCGATGCGCGGGATCGCGCGCAATCGGCTTGGTGATGCGCCCTGAATCCGCATTGACGCGTCCTTCGACCAACGCGAGATAGGTCTTCTCGGTCGTCCGCCCGCTGAACTGTGCCGCCAACGCGCGATGCGCGGCATCGGTCCGCGCCACAAGCATGACGCCGCTGGTCCCCCGATCCAAACGATGCACGATCCCCGGCCGCATTTCCCCGCCGACTTGCGACAGCGACGCAAAGTGATGCACCAATCGGTTCACCAGCGTCCCCGAATGCGCGCCCGCCCCCGCATGGACCACCAGTCCGGCGGGCTTATTCACCGCGATCACCGAGGCGTCTTCGTACAGAATCTCGATCGGCGCATCCTCCGGCTGAGCCTTCAGCGGAGGCGGATCCGCGGGGCTCACCTCGATCCGCTCGCCTCCGCGCAAGATCGTCGAAGGCTTGGCCGCCCCGCCGTTGACGCTCACCAGGCCGTCCTTGATCCACGCCTGAATCCGCGCGCGGCTATAACCACTCATCCGGGCTTGCAGGAAATGATCCAGGCGTTCGCCCGTTTCGGCGAGGAAGGAAAGTGCCACTCGTGTATTCTAAATATTAAAGGAAAATGATTCGAAGCGCTGTTGTTCCCGTCGCCGGACTCGGCACAAGACTTATGCCCGCGACCCGTTCGCAGCCCAAGGAAATGCTGCCCGTGGCGCGCAAACCCGTCGTCGAATACGTGATCGACGAGCTCGAAGCTAACGGCCTCCAGCAGATCCTGTTCGTCACCGGCCGCAACAAAACCTCCATCGAGGACCACTTCGACATCGGCGCCAGCGAATCCCCCAAGACGGCGAAATTTTTCTACACCCGCCAGGGCACTCCCCGAGGCTTGGGCGACGCGGTCCTCGCCGGGGAGCATTTCGCGGGCGACGCTCCTTTTGTCGTCGCACTCGGCGACTCGATCCTCGGCCTGCACGCCAAGTCCCAGGCCGTTTCCCGCATGATCGAGGTGTTCGAACAAAACGCCGCCGCCTGCGTCGTCGCGGTCGAGGAAGTTCCACTCTCCGAGACCGGACAATACGGAATCGTCGCGCCCGCCGAGTTCGAAAAGGGAGCTGTGCGCGTCGCGCATCTAGTCGAAAAGCCGGGCCCCGAAAAAGCTCCCAGCCGTCTGGCGATTGCCGGCCGCTATATTTTTTCGCCGCGAATTTTCGACGAAATCCGCCGTGTCGAAGCCGACAAGCGCGGAGAAATCCAGCTCACCGACGCGATCGAGCGCATGTGCACCGCGGGCCTCCGCGTCTACGCCGTCCAACTCACTCCGGAAGAGCGCCGCTACGACGTCGGCAACTTCGCCAGCTACTTCGAAGCCTTCGTGGAATTCGCGCTGGCCGATCCAGTCCACGGAGCAGAGCTCGAAGAAATGCTCCGCAAAAGATTCGAAGTCGCGGTCGTCTAGCTCCCCGAAAATAAAAACACCGCGACCTCCGACATCAAATTCGGCAGCAGGCGAACCTCGCGCTTCCCCGCCACGAAAATGCGCCTCTCCAGCCGCCATCTCTCCTTTTCCGCCAGGGCCTCAAAATCCAACACCGTCAAAAAATGGATGTTCGGCGAGTCGTACCAGTCATAAGGAAACAGCTCCGTCCGCGGCGACCGCCCGGTCAAAAGATGCGCCATCCGCACCCGCCAGTGCCCAAAATTCGGGAACGCGACGATGCCCCGCTTCCCGATCCGCAGCATTCCCTTCAGCACCTTCAAAGGATCGCGCGTCTGCTGCAAAGTCTGACTGAGAATCACGTAATCGAACGCCTGCTGCGGATAATCTTCGAGCCCCGATTCCAGATCGCCCTGATAAACCGATACGCCGCGCGCAATCGCCTTCTGCACGCTCGCGCCTCGCAACTCCACGCCGCGCCCGTCGACGTTCTTGTTGTCCCGCAGCCACGCGAGCAGTTCGCCTTCTCCGCACCCGAGATCCAGCACCCGCGTCCCCGGCTCGATCAACTCGCTGATAATCGCGTAATCGCGCCGCCCGAACACGTCAAGCATGCCCGGCCTTGCGCAGCGTGCTCGCCAAAAATCCGCGCACGATTTCCGCTTGCTCCTTCACCTCGACCAGAAACGCATCGTGCCCGTAATCCGACGCCAAATTGCAGTACGCGACATCGCAATTCCGGCTCCGCAGCGCGCTCACCACTTCGAGCGATTGATAGCTAGGGTACAGCCAATCCGAAGTAAAGCTAATTACCAGAAACCGTGTCTTGATCCGCTCAAACAGCGCAGGCAGCGTCCCGCGCTGCGTCAAATCGAACGAATCCATCGCCCGCGTGATGTATAAATACGAGTTCGCGTCGAACCGGTCGACGAACGTGCTCCCTCGATACTGCAGGTAGCTCTCGACCTCGAATTGATCCGGCGCCCGCAGCCGACGCCCGAACTTTTCGCGCATGGAGGCGTCGCTCATATACGTGATGTGCCCGACCATGCGGGCAACCGCCAATCCTCGCGCGGGCGGCTTCTTGCCGTAATAATTTCCCTCGTTCCAATCGGGATCGGCCATGATCGCCTGCCGACCCACTTCGTTAAACGCGATCTGCTGCGCGCTGTGCCGCGCCGTCGTCGCAATCGGCAGCGCCGCGCCCACGCTATCGGGATAGGCGACCGCCCATTCCAGCGCCAGCATCCCTCCCATGGACCCTCCGGCCACCGCCAGCAGCTTCTTGATCCCCATCGAATCAATGAGCATCTTCTGCAATCGCACCATGTCAGCGACCGTCACGACGGGAAAAGACATCGCCCAAGGTTCGCCCGTCTCAGGGTTGATAGAAGAAGGCCCCGTGGTCCCTTTGCACCCGCCCAAAATATTCGAGCAGATCACGAAAAGTTGATCGGTATCGAACCCCTTCCCCGGCCCGATCATGCTGTTCCACCACCCGCCCTCGCCCGCAGCATGCGCGTCGCCCGAAAACGCGTGCAGCACCAAAACCGCGTTCGATGTATCGGCGTTCAGAGTGCCGTAAGTCTCATACGCGACCTCCACAGGAGCCAGCGTAACGCCGCAATCCAGCTCCAGCCGTTCAAACGTAGAAGTAGCCGCCTCCGTAACCATAAGGGGTAAATTCAAGTTTAGCAAGACAATGGTTAGCCGCTGATAAACGCTGATGAACGCTGATAACGAAAACGCCTATCCGCCTAGCAACCCAAAGGTTCCGAGACGAAGAGGACCCTCGCCTGAATAATCTCGCCTCAACAATCCTGCCGTAGCTTTCCTTTAGAGCGCAAATTTCGCAGTCGGTCATGCGAAACTGCCGCTTTCTTTTCAGTGTTCATCAGCGGCTGACAAGGCCTTTTCAAAATCCCGTAGGAGTAACAAAAAAACTCTCGCTCCACGAACTCCCAGGCGCAATCGTCTGCAGCGAAGCATCCTTCCCCGCATGCGTCAAATTAAACGCATTGGTCTCCGATGCCATCGGCTCGAAACAAATAAACGAGCCCCCTTTAGGCGCATAAACCACCGCCACCGGAAACTTCGGCCCGAACTTCACCGCGATCTTTTGCTTCTTTCCCTCCACTGCCCACTCCGCGCCCGTCAACGAAGTAAACACGTTGTCGAGCACATGCCCCGCGAGCGCGTAAGGATTCGAAAACTCGATCGGCTTCCGCTCGCCAGTAGGAACCAGCAAATCCGACAACACCACGCTCTCCTTGGCCGCCAGGTGCACCTTCCAGTCATCGCGAGGCGAATCGCTCAACTGAAAATATGGATGGTATCCCAGCGATAAAGGCATCGGATCGCTAGACAAATTCTCCACCGTAGTCGCGACCTCCAGAGCCCCTCCATGCAACCGGTGCGTGACCTCCAGAGCATACGCAAACGGAAATTGAGCCATCCAATCCGGCTCCTTCCAAACGTCGAGCCGCGATGTCACCGAAGAGTTGTCGCTCTTAACCACCCTCCATTTGGAAGTGAACGACACCAGCCCATGAATCGGCAAATGATGCCCGTCATACCGGACATTCCCGAGCCCCGGATTCAGCAAATATTTCTTCCCATTGGCCCAATACGAATCGCCATCGATCCGATTAGCCCAAGGCGACAGCAAAGGAATCCCGCCGAGCCCCGGCTTAGCCCTCCAAGCCTCCAAGTCCGGCGCAGGCTTATACAAAATCTCCTGCCCGCGCACGGTCATCGAGTAGGCTATGTTGCCAAAATCGGTAGCAATGCTGACGACAGTCAGATGCTCGGGATCAGTCAACCGTACGATGTCCGCCATTCTGACTCCTGACTCCTGTCTTCTGACTCCTTCTTAGGAGATCTCTTCGGACCATCCCTCGAGAATCGCTTTGATCTTCCCGGTAAACTGATCCGCCAGCGCCCCATCGATCAATCGATGATCGAACGTCAACGCCAGATACGCGATAGACCGGATCGCAATCGCGTCGTCGATCACCACTGGAGTCTTCTCCACCGTGCCGACGCCCAGAATCGCCACCTGAGGCTGATTGATCACCGGTGTCGCGAACACGCTGCCGAAGCTGCCGAAATTGGTGATGGAGAACGTCCCTCCCTGCACCTCCTCCGGCCTCAGATGCCGCGAACGCGCTCTCGCCGCCAGATCCGCAACCGAGCGTTGCAGCCCGATCACGCTCTTCTCGTCCGCATTACGGATCACCGGAACAATCAGTCCGTTTTCGAGCGCCACCGCGATCCCCAGATTGATATCGCGATAGTAAACGATGTTCGTATCCTGGATCGAGGCATTCAGAATCGGAAACTGCCGCAGCGCCACGCAAGTGGCTTTCAGAACGAACGGCAGAAACGTCAGTGAAAATCCATATTGCGCCTGCACGTTGCCCTTCGCCTTGTCGCGAGCCTTGGCAACCTTCGTGAAGTCAACTTTGTGAACCGTCGTCACGTGCGCCGAAGTCTGCTTGCTGAACACCATGTGCTTGGCAATGCTCTGCCGCATCATGCTCATCGGCTCCACGCGAGTCCCCGGAGCTTCACCAACCCGAGGAGGCGAAGCAACCTCGACCGTCTGCGGAATCGTAGCCATAGCCTGCTGCGGCGGGGGCGGGGGCGGAGGCGCAGCCTGAACCGGAGCCGCCTGAACAGGAGCGGCCTGAGGAGGTGGAGGAGGAGGTGGAGGAGGTGGGGCAGGCGGTTCCGCCTGCCTCTGCTGCGGAGCACCCTTCGAAGTCAGATAATTTTCCAAGTCCTGTTTGGTAATCCGATTCCCCGCGCCCGTCCCCTTCACCTGGCTCAAATCGATATTGTTCTCCCGAGCCATCTTCCGCACCAGCGGCGAAAGCGGCCCGGCAGTCTCTTCGACAACGGTTGCCACTGGCTCAGGCGACCCATCCGCCTCAGAAACAGGTGTTGGCGGGACAGGCGGTTCCGCCTGCCGTGGCGGAGGAGGAGCAGCAGCAGGAGCCTGCGCAGGCGCACTCGCACCATCATTAATCCGAGCCACAACGGTGTTAATCCCCACCGTCTTGCCCTCTTCAATCAGAACCTCGGCCAGCGTCCCAGCGGCCGGCGACGGAATTTCGGTATCCACTTTGTCGGTAGAAATCTCGAACAGGGGCTCATCGCGCCCCACCGTCTCCCCGGGCTTTTTCAGCCATTTGGTCAGCGTTCCCTCGACAATGCTTTCGCCCATCTGGGGCATGACGACGTCAATCATACGGTCTCCATTTGCCTTTCAAATACGCGTCCGAAATTCTGTATAAGTGCCGCGACCACTTCCCCGCGCTGAGCCTGGCATCCCAAACTTCGCATCGAGGCCACCGGCCGGGTTAAACCGCACGGTACGATGTACCGGAAATAATTCAAATCCGTATCCACATTCAGAGCGAACCCATGCGAGGTAACCCAGCGGCTGATATGAACCCCAATCGCCGCGATTTTCCCTGAGCTGGTCCAAACGCCCGTAGCCCCTGCTTCGCGACCCGAAGTAATACCGAACCCGTTAAGCGTATCGATGATCACCTGCTCGATGGCCCGGACGTAAGCATGCACATCGCGCTTCCATTCTCGCAAATCGAGAATCGGATAACCGACAATCTGCCCCGGTCCATGATAAGTAACATCGCCTCCGCGGTCGGTCTCAAAAAACGAAATCCCCGACCGCGCCAGCAGCTCAGGTTCCGCAAGCATGTTCTCGCGATGACCGTTCCGCCCCATAGTCACGACATGGGGGTGCTCGACAATCAATAACTGATCGGAAACCGCCCGGCTCTTCCTCAATTCAACAAATCCGCACTGCCGTTCCCAAGCCTCAGCCCAAGGCATAAGTCCCAGGTCGCGAATCTCGCACATCCCGGCTTGAAAACTGGTCTGCGAAAACCTGGGGACTGACCACTCTGTCTCAAGGCGGCCATCTGGCTCCGTGCAAGCGGGCTGGTGTTCCGCGCCGGGTGGACAGAGCGGTCTGTCCCCGGGTTTTCGCCCCATCTGCATAATGTTTCTCTGCGCGCTCTGCGTCTCTGCCTGAACTTCCAAACTAGGCATTAAGCGCCTGTCCATACACAGCGTTAAACGCCTCGCCCACCGCCTCGTAAAGCGTAGGATGCGCGTGAATCGTATGAATCACGGTATCCACAGTAGCCTCCGCGGACATCGCCAGCACGCCCTCGCCGATCAGTTCGAACGCTTCCGGGCCGATGATGTGAACGCCCAGCACCTCTCCATGCTTCTCGTCCGACACGATCTTCACGAACCCGTCGTGCGAACCCAAAATCGTGGCTTTGCTGTTCGCGGCAAACGGAAATTTCCCCACTTTTACGTTATATCCAGCCGCCCGAGCCTGCGCCTCCGTCAGGCCCACGCTGCCAATTCCAGGATCGGTGTAAGTACAACCCGGAATTCGCAGCCGATTGATCGGGGTCACTGGCTTCCCTGCAATATGCGCCATCGCGACCATCCCCTCAGCCGTCGCCACGTGCGCCAACTGCGGTGTCCCCGCGACGATATCGCCGATCGCGTAAACCCCCGGCTCGCCGGTCCTCTGCATGGAATCGACCTTCACGAATCCGCGATCCAGCTCGACCTTGGTGCCCTGAAGCCCGACATCTTCGGTAACCGGCCGCCGCCCGACGGCGACCAGCAGCGCCTCTGTCTCGACCGTCTCACGCTTCCCGTCCGCCAACGCGACGTCGAACTTCACGCCACTATCGGTAACTTGAATATTCTCCGCCCGAGCCCCCGTTTCCACGCGAATCCCCTGTTTTTTAAACAGCCGTGCCAGCTCTTTCGAGACCTCTTCATCTTCCACCGGCACAATCCGCGGCAGCATCTCGAAAACCTGCACTTTGGTCCCAAACCGATGGAAGCACGATGCGAATTCGACGCCCACCGCGCCCGCGCCCAGCACCGCCAGCGACTTCGGAACCTCCCGCAAATCAAGTATTTCGACATTGGTCAAAATACGCTTTGCGTCCGGCTTCAACCCCGGCAGCATCCGCGCCGCCGAGCCGGTGGCCAGCACAACATTCTTGGTCTCGTAAACCTGCTTGGACCCGTCCGGGGCCGTGACTTCGACCTTCCCAGGTCCAGCCAGCCGGGCCCATCCCTTGATCCAATCGACTTTATTCTTGCGGAAGAGAAATTCAATCCCCTTGGAATGTTTGGTGACAATCTTGTTCTTCCGGTCGCTCACCATCGGATAATCGAGCCGGGGATTTTCGCAATGAATCCCCTCTTCTTCCGAGTGCACGAACCGGTCCCAAACATCCGCGGTATGCAATAGCGATTTGGTCGGTATGCAACCGACCAGAAGGCAAGTGCCGCCTAATCTTGGATCTGCTTCGATACAGGCAACCTTCAGTCCATACTGTCCGGCGCGAATCGCAGCCGAATACCCACCGGGACCACTCCCGATGACAATCACGTCGTAGGTCATTTTATTTTCAGTGTAGCATTTGGAACTAACAGTTCTTCAAAACTGAAGTCGTTACAGAAAGTGCAACAGACCGATTACGAACTGCTGCTGCTCATGCTCTCGGGTGACGAAGAAGCATTTACAATGCTTTATCGACGCCGGCAGGGGCCGGTGTATCGGTTCGCCCTGCAAATGACCGGAAATATCGTGATTGCGGAAGATGTTACGCAGGAAGTTTTTATGGCGCTGATTTCGAAAACGGCCAAGTACGATCCGGCTCGGGGAACGCTGGCTTCGTTTCTTTACGGGATCGCGCGAAATATGGTCTTGCGGCGCCTCGAAAAAACTGCGGAGATTGAAGATTATGCAGGGCCGGAGGATATTTTGGACGATCTCACCCGGCGCGAAACTATCGAAGGCGTCCGGCGCGCGGTGCTGAGTCTTCCGCCGGTCTATCGCGAAGCAATTGTCCTTTGCGATCTGCAAGATACGAGCTACGAGGACGCCGCGCTGGTGCTCGATTGTCCGATCGGCACCGTGCGGTCCAGGTTAAATCGGGGAAGATCGATGTTGGCTCAGAAATTGGCGGTAAGAGTATGAACGAGCTGCTAAAAGCCCTGGCCGATCATGACCGTCAGCGGGAGGCTCCGGAGACGGTCGAATTGCGGCTAAGATCAGCGTTTCGAAGGAAATACGCACATCCGAAGTGGCCTTATTTCGCCGTCGCGGCCTCGGTCGTCATCGCGCTGTTAGTTTATTCTCCTCAGAAGCCGCAAACGATGGAAATTGCGGTAGTTACGCCTCCAGTCCCGGTGCTGGCGGTGAACAAAACGGCACCCCGAAAGACGGTTCTCCACAGCTCTCGTCCGACGGAAGTTGTGACCGAGTTTTACTCGCTGATGGAGGATGCACCTCCCTTTGAACAAGGCGAGCTTTTGCGGGTCAGCCTGCCTGCTGCCGCCATGCGCGGCGTCGGGCTACCGGTGGATGAGGATCGCCTGGCGGACATGGTCCAAGCGGACGTTCTCGTGGGGCAAGAGGGGCTCGCCAGAGCCATCCGGTTCGTAAACACAAACGTTAATCGACCTTGAGGGAGCTTAAAATGACAAAAATCGCGCTCTGCGGAGCCTTATTTAGCCTTATTTCGCTGTCCGCGCAGGATCCCGCTGCCGTTGACAAAAAGTTGGCGGAGGCGAAAGCCAGACTCGACGAACTAAGAGTCATGGACGTCTCCATGATCAACGGCCCGACGGTGAAGGGAGCGCCCTATTCGGCGCAGTCCGTGAACGAAATGGTACAGACTCTCTCCGATGGGAATCGCATCTCGCACAGCTCGACATCGACGATCTATCGGGACAGCCAGGGAAGAGAGAGGCGGGAAGAAGCCAATGGCCGATCGATCTTCATCAGCGACCCGGTGGACGGCGTGAGCTATTCGCTGCAAACGAACAGCAAGATTGCTCATAAGAATGCGCAGAAAACCGTGGGTGTCAGCTACTCAACTGGGAGCGGCAGTGGCGCGGGCAGCGGACGCGGCGGGGCGGTCACGACGGAGACGCGTACGTTCGTGATGAACTCGCCGGGCAATGGACCGGAGACGTTTTACTTCTCGAACCAGGAAGTGAGTTCCTCGAAAGTGAAACCAGTGGTGGAGAATCTGGGTACACAGACGATCGAAGGCGTCTCGGCCGAGGGCACGCGGACCACGATCACGATTCCCGCGGGTCAAATCGGCAACGATAAACCCATCGTCACAGAAACCGAGCGCTGGTATTCGCCCGAGCTGCAAGTCACGGTGATGACCAAGCGCACCGATCCACGCACCGGCACGACCACCTATAGACTCACCAACATCAACCGCAGCGAGCCGGCGCCGACGCTGTTCCAGGTTCCATCGGATTACACGGTCATCGAGCCGGATAACAGGCGGATGATTATTAAAGAAGATCAGCAGTAGAAACGGCTACGCGGTGGTCTTCGGGGATTGGGCGGCAGCCAGGGCGTGGGATTCGGCTTCGACTTCGCGCAGCAGGGCTTCGGCTGATGCGAGCGAAATTGGTCCGGCCATGACTGGAGGAAGCGGAGGCGCCGCTGAAGGCGTTGCAAAGGATGGTTCGGCCGGCTTCACCTGCGGGACGATTGCCGTGCGGCGCATTTCGGAGAGCATTGTCTTGATCTCGCCCAAGTCGGTCGCCACTTGAAACAGCTTCCAGACGACGGCGATTACCATGGCGTAATAGAAAATCGTCATTACGCCGCTCATGATGGCTTCCATCGGACCCACGTGAAGTTCTCCTCAGCCCGTCCATCGGCTGGTAAGGGAAAAACTTTAGTTCAATTCTCAGTGGGGGTTTTTTCCAGATGATCGATCACGATGACCGGCATCGCGGTCTTGCGCGCCTCCAGCTTCAGTCCCATCTGCTGAAGAGAGGTGAAGATGGACGAGCCGGCGGGTTCGGAGGCCTCGGCGGAGGGCTTGCCGTCTCCTCCCGGCGCTCCCATCATGGCGCCCATGCCGGCGGCTTTCGCGGCATTCTTCAAATCGTCCATGGCGAGGTCCAGAACCACTTGGTAGTTCCCCTTTAGGTCGGTCATGTCAACGACGGGCCGGTCCACGAAGCGCGTAAGCGTTTCGGCCAGGGTGGTCATGTTGGCTTTAGAGGCTTCCATATGCATGCGGCCGTCGGCCATGGACATGCGCATCTGGCCCATGGGTCCGCCCTGCATGGTGACGCCTTTTCCGCCTTCCATATTGCCGCTGATGCGAACCTGGCTGGCTCCCTGGCCGATTACGGTTTCGCCCTTTTTGGGCTCCGCGGGTTCGGTTGGCGTTGAAGAGGCGGGCGGGTCGGGCTCGGCTTCCTTCATTTTCGGACCACCTTTGGCCACGACCAGCGCGTACACCGGATGATCCTTCGTTTCACGATGGACGACCAGTTTGAACCGATCCGCCAGCAGTGTTTGGAGCATTTGGGGGACCTGTTTCTCTGTTGCCCCTTCCGGCAGAGTGGCCTGGATATTGAAGCGTTCAGCGCTCATCGGGTTCCCTAGCCAATCCGGACCCGAGACCTGGTAATCCTTGACTTCATAAGCGGTGCGAATGAGGTCCTTGAGGGTGAAGCTGCCGATGTCGACGATGGCTCCGTCAACCTTCATGCCGATGCGCGGCATCTTGCCCGCTTGCATGGCGCCGGGGTTGAGCGGACCGGCGGGTTTGACGGACGCGACTTCGAAGGACAGCGGAGCTGGGGTTTGGGAGCAGGCGAGCGCTGCCGCCAATAAGAAAGCGCCGACGGATTTGTACGGAAAAAAGATTCCCATGGCTTCAGGGTACAGGAAAAGCAGTAGCCAGTAGCCAGTAGCCAGTAGCCAGTAGCCAGTAGCCAGAATAAGACTCTAGCTCTTTTCGAAATTTAGCGAGGCTGAATTTATGCAGAAGCGGACGCCGGTGGGTTTCGGACCGTCGGGGAAGACGTGGCCTAAATGCGCTCCGCATTGCGCGCATTGAACCTCGACGCGGCGCATGCCGTGGGATGTATCGTCGATCATTTTGAGATTGTTTTCGTCGATGGGAGCGTAGAAACTGGGCCAGCCGGAGCCGGACTCGAATTTCGTGCCGGAGCTGAACAGTTTCGCATTGCAGCAGACGCAGTGATAGGTGCCGTCGTCGTGCAGGTTCCAGTATTTACCGCTGAAGGGAGGCTCCGTGCCGCACTGACGCGCGACTTGATACTGCTCCGGAGTGAGTTGTTTCTTCCAATCATCGTCAGTCTTCTTCATGCCTTCAGCTTACACTGGAAGTTGGCAGATTCCGATCCCATCAAATTGTTCAAAAGCTGGTTCGACGCGGCGGTGAACGCAAAGCTCAAAGAGCCGAACGCTATGACGCTAGCAACTGCAACGCGCAAGGGAAAACCTTCAGCGCGCGTGGTGCTTTTAAAGAGCTTCGATGAGCACGGTTTCGTGTTCTACACGAACTACAATAGCCGTAAGGGTCGCGAGTTGGGCGAGAATCCACACGCGGCTCTGGTGCTGTTCTGGCCTGCTCTGGCGCGGCAGATCCGTATTACGGGGCGGGTGGCGAAGGTTTCGGCGGAAGAATCCGACGCCTATTTTCAGAGCCGGCCACTGGGCAGCCGGTTCAGCGCGGCGATTTCTAAACAGAGTTCGGTGATTCCTTCGCGGGAGTTTCTGTTGCAGAAATTAAAGAAGATTGAGGAAAAGTATCCAAAGGGCGATCCGGAGCGTCCTACAAACTGGGGAGGTTATCGTGTCCATCCAAACGAAATCGAGTTCTGGCAGGGTGGCGCGTTCCGCCTCCACGACCGCGTGCGTTATCGCAGGCGCCGCGATGGTAGCTGGAGCGTGGATCGTCTGTCTCCCTAAAGCGCACGCGGGGGATGTTCCGGCCGATAAAGACGTCGCGCGTATGCTGAAGGGCGTAGAGGAACGCTACAACCACACGGAGACACTGGAAGTCTCGTTCGCAGAGACGTTCACCAACCACGGCCGCAAGCACACGGAGCAGGGCGAACTATATTTGCGGAAGCCGGGCCGCACGCGGTGGGAATACAAAATCCCCCAGGGAAAGTTGTTCGGATCCGACGGGAAATTCGCTTACGCGTACTTCCCCGATGAAAAGCGGTTCGACAAAATGAGCCTGAAGGAAACCGACGACATGCGGGCTCCGCTGGCGTTCCTATTGGGGAAGCTGCAATTCGATAAAGAGTTCCGAGGGTTCCGCACGCAGGAGGATGGGCCGAGCACCTTTATCACGGCGACACCGAAGTCCGACAAGATGCCGTATTCGGAGGTCACCTTTCTGATTGACCCGAATTTCACGATCCGGTGGATCAATGTGAAGGGGCAGGACGGGTCGCAGCTCGAGTTCGCGTTTTCGGCGGAGAAGCGGAATCCGCCGATCGCGGAAGCGATGTTCAAGTTCACACCGCCGCCGGGTGTGATCTATACGGATTTGTCGCAGAGGGAGTAGTGCCGCGAAACACAGGCTGAAGCCTGTGCCACCACGGAGAAGGGCCCAAAGGCTCGCGGAGATGCGGGAAATGTCGTGCAGATCGCTTCCTGCGGTCGCGGCTCGGCAATTTCGCAAGATTCGAGAAGATGTTTTTTCCTTGCTCGCCTAGAATTGGGCCATGTGGCTCACTAAATTTGCAGCACTTTCTCTTTTGACTCTGGCGGCTTTCGGGCAATCCGAGGCTCGCTTCCGGCTTTCGAAGGCGTCGGTTGTCATTCTGGGGGTGACGGATCTGCCGCGGGCGATCGAATATTACCGCGACCGGCTGGGATTGAAAATGACCAGCACCAATGAAGATTTCGCGTTCTTCGACGCGGGTGGATTTACCATCGCGTTGCGCGGAGGGCGTCCGAAGAGCGAAGTGGCCGACTTAACCTCGGTCGAGATCGCGTTTGCGGTGGAGCACGTGAAGGCGGCGCATCTGGCGCTACGCGCGCTGGGGGTGGAGTTCAAGAGGGAGCCTCGGGTTATTACGGGAACGACTTGGGCGACGGATTTTCGCGATCCGGATGGGCATGTGTTATCGATTGTTGGACCAGAGTAGCGTGATAGCCTAGGCCTGATGAAAGCCTTCGTAGCGTTTACGATCTTCACGGGCCTTGCGTTTTCCCAACCTCCAGGAGCAGGGCGCGGCGCGGCTCCTGCGGCTACTCCTGCCGCGACACCACCGGTGGCCGAGAAGCCGCTGGTGGAAGAAAAACCGATCGTTACCCATCATGAAATTCACGCGGGCGGGAAGACGCTAAGCTATACGGCGACCGCCGGCATGATGCCGATCAAGAGCGCGACGGGCGAGATCGAGGCGAATCTGTTTTATGTTTCGTACGTGCTCGATGGGACTGCGGATTATTCCAAGCGGCCCTTGATGGTCGCGTTTAATGGAGGACCCGGGTCGGCGTCGGTGTGGCTGCATATGGGCTGCATCGGACCGAAGCGCGTCAAGATGATGGACGATGGCGAGCTGCCCGCGGCTCCGTATCAGCTTGTCGATAACGAGAATACGTGGCTCGATCAGACGGACCTGGTGTTCGTCGATCCTGTGGGCACGGGCTATAGCCGCGCGGCGAACCAGACGCTGCAACACAAGTTCAACGGCCTGGAGGGCGACGTCCAATCGGTGGGCGAGTTCATCCGGCTTTTTCTGACACGCAATGAGCGCTGGGCATCGCCTTTATACCTCGCGGGGGAGAGCTATGGGACGACGCGCGCGGCCGGTCTTTCCGGCTACCTGGTGGATCAAGGGGTCGCGTTTAACGGCGTGATCCTGCTTTCCACCGTGCTGAATTTCGAGACGATTCTGTTCACGCACGGCAACGATCTTCCTTACATGTTGTACCTGCCGAGCTACGCGGCCACGGCTTTCTATCACAAGAAGCTGTCGCCGGAGTTGCAGAAGAGCTTCGAAATTACGTTGAAGGAGGCCGAAAAACTGGCCGTCGGCGCGTACAATGAGGCTCTGGCGAAGGGCGATCAGTTGACCGACGCGGACTATCGGGCGATTGTCACGAGGGTCGCCAGGCTCACCGGGGTGGATCCGAAGTATGTCGATAATTCGGACCTGCGCATGGAATTGATGCATTACCTGCGCGAGCTGTTGAGGGACCAGAAGATGATGGCGGGAAGGCTCGATAGCCGGATCATCGGGCCTGCGCCTCTGAATACATCGGAGATTGCGGAGTTCGATCCCAGCATGACGACGATTCGTCCTCCCTATACGGCGATGTTCAATCAGTATGTGCATTCCGATCTGGGATACAAAACGGATCTGACCTATTATGTTCTGGGCGGAGGGATTCTGAGCTGGGATTACGGGGAGCAGAATAAGAATCGCTTTGTGGACGTATCCGATTCCTTGCGCAGCGCGTTTGCGAAGAATCCGCACATGAAGGTGTTTGTGGGTTGCGGATATTACGACATGGCGACGCCGTATTTCGCGGCGGAATATACCTTCAGCCACATGGGGCTGCATCCCAGCGTGCGGAAGAATGTGGTGTTCGAATACTACAACGCCGGCCACATGTTTTATATCGACGTTCCATCGCACAAAAAACTGAAAAGCGACATCACGCAGTTCATAAAGTCGGCGAACTGAGCCCTTATGATTCAAGTTAGCGGGCTGTCCAAGGTGTTCTCGGATTCGAAGCACGGGACTCGACTGGCGGTCGACGATGTGAGTTTTGAAGTTCGCGCGGGCGAAGTGTTCGGGCTGCTAGGCCCCAATGGCGCGGGGAAAACAACGACGCTGCGCATGCTCTCGACGCTGCTGAAGCCATCGAGCGGGACGGCGACGCTGAACGGGTTCGAAATCACGCGGGAGCCCCAAAAAGTTCGCGAGCAGATTGGATTTCTGTTGGGCGACATGGGGCTGTACCTGCGACTAACCCCGATCGAGATCCTCAATTTTTTCGGGAAGCTGAACGGGATGGACGCTGGCCAGCGCGCGACGCGAATTGAACGATTGATGACGATGCTCGATATGAAAAGCTTCGCCGGAATTCGCACGGACAAGCTGTCGACGGGTATGAAACAGAAGACGGCGATTGCGCGGACGATGCTGCACGATCCGCCGATTTTGATCCTGGATGAGCCGACCTCAGGCCTGGATGTGCCCACGGCGCGGGCCATCGAAACGTCAATTGTCGAGGCGAAAAGTGCTGGGAAATGTGTACTTTACTCCACTCACGTGATGGAGGAAGCAGAGTACCTGTGCGATCGTATTGGCGTGATCAGCGACGGCAAAATGAAGATGGTAGGCACCATGGAGGAGTTACGCGCGGCGACGGGGAAGCAGAGGCTGCGCGAGATTTTCCTGGATCTGTTGGGGTTGGAGCAATAGCATGCGACTGTCGATGGTGGGCGCGATTTATCAGAAAGAGATGCTCGACCTGGTGAGGGACCGGCGCACGCTGATCAGCATGGTGGTGGTGCCTCTGTTGGTAATTCCGCTGCTGCTGAACGTGAGCACGCGGCTCATTTCGCGGATGCAGGAGAATGCGGAGAACGAAGCGAAGTCGATGGCGGTGGCCGTTCGCGTGACAACGCCTGCGTTGCGGGAAGCGCTCGAAAAAGCACAGATACAGATGGTCGAAAAAGACGATTTGAAGGACGCGGTGCTGAAGAAGACCGCGGCGGCAGGGGTGGAGGAGATTCCGGGGACGCCGACGGAGGTTGAGATTTACGCGGATAATTCCAATCCAATTTCAAGTGCGGCGGCGGCTCGGGTTCGCGTGGCCCTGGACGATCTAAAGGACGAAAAGGTGCGCGAATCGCTGAAGAATTCCGGGATTCCGGAGAGCGTGCTGACGCCGTTCGTGGTGAAAAGAACTAACATCGCCGGCGCGAGGAAGATGTCGGGGATGATATGGGGCAGCATGCTGGGTTATGTTCTGCTGCTGTTGATGTTCGCCGGAGGGATGTACCCGGTGATCGACATGACGGCGGGAGAAAAGGAGCGCAGGACGATGGAGGCTCTGCTCGCGTCGCCGGCCTCGCGGCAGGAGATTGTGTTGGGAAAGAATTTCGCGGCGATGACGGCGATTTTCATCACGGCTATTCTGACACTGGGGAGCATGGTTTATTCACTGAAGGGCAGCAATCTGGCATCAAAGTCGCCGGAGATGCAGGAAATGATGCGGACCATTCCGCTTGATGCGCACACGGTGACGTTGATTGCCCTGACGCTGGTCCCTCTGGCGATGTTCGCGGCGGCCTTGATGTTCGCGATCGCCCTGTTCGCGCGGAGTTATAAAGAGGGGCAGAGCTATTTGACGCCTCTAGTGTTCGTGGTGATTTTCCCAGCGTTGATGGGGGGGGTGTCCGGACTGGAAATGACTCCGGCATTGTGTTTAATTCCGATTTTCAACGCGAGCCAGATGATTCGCGGCATTTTGCTGGGAGACGTTTCGACGGCCAACTTTGCGATCACGACAGCGGCGAATCTGGTGTACGCTGCGATCGCTTATGCGATTGCGACGAGGCAGTTTGAGAATGAGAATGTATTGTTCCGGTCTTAAGAAGCCCACAGGCAAAACCTGTTCCACCATTCGAAGAGACCGCAGAAAGCGATCTGCCCGACCTTCTTCAGCAATCTCTAAAGCCTGTGCCACCTTAGCAGTCAGGGCGCTGACTTTAGTCTGTGTTCAGGCGGCTTCCAAGGCCTGCTCAAAATCCGCGAGCAGGTCGCGCCAGTCTTCGATGCCGATGGATACGCGGACCAGGCCGTCTGTTACTCCGGCCTGGGCGAACTGCTGTTCCGTGAATCCGGAGTGCGTTGTGGTCTTGGGATGGCACACCAGCGTTTCGACGCCGCCGAGCGAGACCGCGTTGTGGGCGATCTTTAAGTGTCGGAGGAATTCGAAGGCGGCGGCTTTGCCTCCCTTCAAATCCAATGAAAACATCGCACCGGGGAAATCGCATTGGGCCTGGTAAATACGAAGCTGTTCGGAATCTTCGAATAGGGCGGGATAAAGCACCTTCTTGATTTTCGGATGCGGAGCCAGGCGCTCAGCGATTCGCTGGGCATTCTTGCTCGCGCGATTCATCCGGAGACCGACCGTGGGCAGGCGGCTGTTAAGCATCCAGCATTCGTCAGGCTGAAGAATATTGCCGAATAAGCTCCGCTTCGCATGCATTTTGGTGACAAAATCACGGTTTTTTGCCAAGATAACGCCTCCGATCAGGTCGCTGAAGCCGGAGAGGTATTTGGTGGCGGAATAAAGCACCAGATCCGCGCCCAGTTCGAAGGGATGCTGGAAGGCGGGGCCTAGCATGGTGTTATCGACCATTACCACAGGCTTGTTCTGAAGGGCGGTAGAAGTATCCACTGCACGGCGGATGTCGGTCATGATGCCGGTAGGATTGGCGGGAGTTTCAATCAGGACCACGCGCAGATTCTTGGTATCGCGAATAGCCGCGTCGATGGACTCCGTCTGGCCTGCTTCCACAGCAACACCCTTGACACCCCATTCGGAGAGAAAATTCTCAATGAGCTTTTGGGTGCCGCCGTAAATAGGGACGGTATATACAATCGAATCGCCGGGCTTGAGAAACGTGAACAGCGCGGTCATGATTGCGGCCATTCCGGAGTTGAACGCTAGTGCGCCTTGAGCTCCGGTTTCGAGAGGGAGAATCTGATCCTCCAGGATTTCCGCGTTGGGATGATTGAAGCGCGAGTAGACCAAATCGACCTGCTCACCCTGTTCCGCAGTGCCTCGGCCAGCCATCAGGTCGAAGGCGCGTTCGGCGGCTTCGGGACTGGAGAATACATAGGTCGAACTGCGGAAAACCGCCGGGCGAGCGGAACCAACGGACAAGGTCGGGTCAAAACCGCGGGTAAGGACTTCAGTAGGCGGACGGAGCATATACCTGTAGAATAGACCCTCCTTTGGCATGTCTTAGTACATAGGTACCTTAGGCGATACCGTAGCGTAAATAAGCGCTCTCCCCGATTGGGGGTGCCTATGCCCTCACCCTACAATGCAAATAGTAGAGAAAAGAGGATTTGTATCTTGCAATTGACGAGAACGGGGAAATCCCAATACTCGGAGACGGAAGCCGCCGAAGAGCTCGGGATTTCCGTCGCTCAACTCCGCGTGATGATCCGGAGTCACGTGGTGGAGCGCGACGAGGACCTGACCAACGTCCCTGTTACTACCTTCCAACCGTCCGATTTGCTGATCCTCAGGCTTTTGTCCGGGAAGCAGCTTCCGGATTGACCACATTCGGAGGGCGACGCCCCTCCATTGCCGCCACGGCATTTTCCGCCGCCATCATGGACATACGAGTCCGCGTCGCCACCGATGCGGTGCCTATATGCGGCGCCAGCACAACGTTATTCAACTGCAATAGAACGGGATTCACTTCGGGCTCGCGCTCAAACACATCGAGCCCTGCGCCGGCGATTACGTGATCCTTTAGAGCCTGCGCGAGGGCTGCTTCGTCGACCACGGGTCCGCGCGCGGTGTTGATCAATATGGCTGTTTTCCTCATCATGTTCAGCTCCGCCGCGCCGATCAGATGACGGGTTCCGGCGTTGAGAGGCACGTGAAGACTGACGTAATCCGACTCGCGGAGGAGCGTATCCTTGGACACAAACTCGGCGGGAAAGTCTGTCTCCACCGGCTTATTACCGGCGTACAGTATGCGCATCGAGAAGCCGAGGCCGCGCCTCGCCACGGCCTGCCCGATACGGCCCATTCCGAATATCCCTAAGGTTCGGTGATGGACATCCTGGCCGACCAGGAGGTCGATTCCCCAGCGGGTCCATTTGCCGGAATGCACGAATTCATGCGCTTCGACGACGCGGCGGGCGGCCGCCATGAGCAGGGTGAACGCGAAATCGGCCGTGGTGTCGCTGAGAATGCCGGGCGTGTTGGTTATCCAGATGCCTCGTTCGGTGGCGGCGGCGACATCGATGTTGTCGTAGCCGACGGCGACGTTCGAGATCACGCGAACTTTGGGATCGAGCTGAGAGATGGCATCGCGCGAGAGCCGGTCTGTAAGTTGACTGACAATCGCGTCTTTTCCGCGGGCGCGTTCGATTAGCTCGGCGGCGGTGAGGCCTTCATCGGTTCCGACGTCGTCAACATCGGCATGCTGGCGCAAAAAATCGACCGCTTCGGGATAAATGCGTTTTGTCACGAGTACGGAGGGTTTCATTCGATAGAATTTATTCTATGGCACAACTAGGATTTCTCGGATTGGGCATCATGGGTGCGCCCATGGCTCGGCATTTGCTGAAAGCGGGGCACGACGTGGCTTTGTGGTCGAACACGGCGTCGAAGGCTCAGGAATTGGCGAAGGAAGGAGCGGGGAAGGCCTGCGCGACACCCGAAGAGGTCGCCAAAGTCGCGGATGTGATTTTCTATTGCGTGGGCGATACGGAGATGGCGCGGGAGATCACGCTCGGTCCGAAGGGTCTGTTGGAAGGAACGCAAAAAGGAACCATCGTTGCCGATTGCAGCACTATCTCGCCGGCGGTGAGCAGGGAGATTGGCCAGGAGTTCGCGGACCACGGAGCCCACTTCTTAGACGCCCCCTGTACCGGATCGAAGCCGGGCGCGGAAAAAGGGACGCTCACATTCATGGTGGGCGGGGAACAGGAGGCGTTTGAGCGGGCAAAACCGTATTTCGAAATCATGGGGAAGGTTTTCTACTATTGCGGACCGGCCGGACAGGGGTTGCAGGCCAAGCTGACCCAGAACCTGATCCTGGCGAGCATCATGCAGGCTTTCGCCGAGGGGATGGTTTTGGCTACCAAGGGTGGGATTTCCCCTAGCCTGATGCTCGAAATCCTCGACAATAGCGCGGCCAAAAGCGGCCTTATCTCGTTCAAAGCGCCGTACATCCTGTCACGGGACTTTGTGACGAACTTTGCGACCAAATGGATGCACAAAGACGTCGGCCTGGCGCTTGAATCGGCGAAGGAGCTCGGGGTGCCGCTGCCGGTGACGGCGTTGACGGAGCAGATGTTGCGGGCAAATATGGCTTCCGGGCGCGCGGATGATGATTTTTGCTCCGTGATCCGGGTTTTGGAAGATTGGGCTAAGGTGGAGGTTAAAAAGCAGTAAGCCATATGTCCAATAGAAACATGGTTGTAAGAAACACGTGGGCTGCGTGGTAAAAATATTTTAAGGTTTCCCTACAAAAAACTGTTGCTTTTTGGATCGGGATATCCTAATATTGGAATCAAGCCGGGGAGGCCAAACTCCCACCAAAGCGAGACTAACCTCATAAAGACCCCTGAAGCAATCCTCCCCGGCGCCCCTTTGGGGTTCGAGGTCAGGCGGTCCAGAGGTAGCAGCCTTCATTAAAGTACATCAACGGTCGTCTTGTTAGAGGGTCGTTAAACGGGCTAAAGTGATAGAATAGCGGGCAAGGGTGACTTTTCTTACACTTTTGGGTTCGACCGGGTCGATTGGGACCAGCACCCTGGACGTGGTGCGCCGATGGCCGGGCCGATTTGGAATTTTCGCCCTTGTTGCCGGTCGAAATACTGAACTTCTAGCGAAACAGATTGCCGAGTTTCGTCCGCAAGTCGCGGTCGTGGCAGATGAAACGGCTCTTGAGGACCTGCGCGGACGGCTCAGTTCGTACGTTCCCCAACTCGCTTTTGGTGCGCAGGCTCGAATTGACGCGGCCCGGGCGGTTGAGGCGGGATTTGTTATGTCGGCCATCGTCGGGGTGGAAGGCATGGAAGCCACTTACGAGGCGGTACGGCTCGGCAAGAGGGTCGGTCTCGCGAACAAAGAGACACTGGTGGCGAGCGGCAAGCTGGTTATTGAAGCAGCCCGCGCTTCCGGCACGGAGTTGCTCCCGGTCGATAGCGAGCATAACGGCGCTCACCAATGCTTTCGGGCGGGGCGGAGGGACGAGGTCGCAAAGCTGATTTTGACCGCGTCCGGCGGCCCATTCCGATTGACTCCGGCCGAAGCTCTGGCGAAAGTGACACCGGAGCAGGCGTTAAATCATCCAACCTGGAAGATGGGACCGCGCATCACGATCGACTCGGCGACTCTGATGAACAAGGGGTTTGAGGTCATCGAGGCCTGTTGGCTGTTCAATCTACCGCCGAAACAAGTAGAAGTGGTGGTGCATCCTCAGTCCAAGTTGCATGCGATGGTAGAGTATGCCGATGGCAGCGTGATTGCGCAGGTATCGGCCACGGATATGCGGATGCCGATTCAATACGCGTTGACGTATCCCGAGCGCGCCGACGCGCCGGTGCCGCGGCTCGATTGGTCGGAAAGCGCGACGTGGAACTTTGAGGCTCCCGATTTTCAAAAGTTTCCTGTGTTGAAACTGGCGTATGAAGCGCAAGAGGCGGGAGGATCGGCTACGTGCACGTTGAACGCGGCCGATGAGATTGCGGTGGAGGCGTTTCTGGCCGGCAACATTCCGTTTCCGGCGATTGCGGCGACGGTGGCCGAGACGCTGGACCGGATTCCTACGCGGAATCCACAAACGATCGCGGAAGTGTTAGAAATAGATCGTGCGTCCCGCGAGGCGGCGAGGCGGGTGATCGAGACCCGCTGGGGAAAGAAAGTTACAACCGAAGCAGTGTTTCGGACGTAGAAAGCATAAGGCATGGTTTTTTTACAGAACATCTGGTGGTATCTGGTTCTGATCGGGGTGATGATCCTGGTTCACGAACTGGGCCACTATTGGGCGGCTCGCTTCTTTGACGTGAAAATTGAGGCGTTCAGCTTCGGATTTGGGCCGCGCCTCTTTGGCTTCAAACGCGGGGAGACGGATTTCCGCTTCTGCGCGATCCTGTTCGGCGGATACGTGAAGATGGCGGGCGAGCAGTTCGGGGATATGAGCGATCCGGGCGACCAGAACGCGAATAACGATCCCCGGAACTTTCTGGCGAAGCCCCGCTGGCAGCGGATGATTATTTCTTTCGCGGGTCCGGCGATCAATCTGGTGCTGGCCGTCGCATTGATGACCGGTCTGTTCACGCAGCATTATCTGCGGATACCTCTGCCGCGTTCACCCATCGTGGGTGTGGTTACGCCGAATGGCCCCGCATATCAGGCGGGGGTTCGCGAAGGCGACCGGGTGGTGCAGATCGACGATGTCGATAATCCCAATTGGGAAGACATCATGATGAAGGAGATCGCCGGGGTCCACGAGCCGATCCGGGTGGTGGTGAAGCGCAACGGCGAGCTGATGCATCTCACCGTCACACCCGCGTACGACGAGAAACTGGGAGCCGGACAAGCCGGATGGATGCAGGAATCTCAGGTGCAGGTTGGCGGATACCTGAAGGGAAACGACGCGGCCGAGAAGGCGGGTCTGCAAAAAGGCGACATTCTGTTGAGCATCAACGGGCAGCCGTTGCGAAGCGCGTCGCGGCTCCAGGAAGTGCTGGAACAGACCAAGGGCGCGCCGGTCAGTTTAACTTATTCGCGTGGAGGTGTGGTCCACGAGGTGACGCTGACCCCGGCGCAAAGGGAGATTGAAGGACAACAGCGCTGGATGATCGGCGTGCTGCTGGAGCAACCGATGGAAGTGGTGAAACTTCCGCTACCGCAGGCGTTCACCGAATCATGCCGCCAGAACATGCAGAACGCCAAGCTGATTTTTAAAGTCCTGGAAGGAATCGTCGAGAGGCGGATGTCGCCCAAATCCATCGAGGGGCCGTTCCGCATTGCGCAGATGTCGGGGCAGGCGGCGCGCGAAGGCCCGGTTGAGTTCACGGTCTTAATGGCCGGAGTGAGCCTGAACCTGGCGATCTTCAATCTGCTGCCGATTCCGATTCTGGACGGCGGCGTCATTCTGATGCTGCTAATCGAAATGCTGCTGCGAAGAGACCTGGATTTGAAGGTTAAAGAAGCGGTGCTGAAGGTCGGCTTTGTGTTCCTGATGGTCGTGGTAGTTTTCGTGTTGTATAACGACTTGTCGAAAATGCTCCCGCCCAGTTAGGGCTGAAGCGCATCCAGCGTTTCTTGCGCTGCTTTCTCCCAGGAGAATTTTCGGGCGCGTTCTGGTCCCGCCTGTGCGAGTTGCTCGCGAAGGGCTGCATCTGTCGCGATGCGATGGAGCGCATCGGCGATGGCGCCCTCGTTCAAAGGATCGAAGAAAAGAGCGGCGTCTGCTGCGACCTCCCGGAGCGGAGGGATATCGGAGCAGGCAAGCGGGATCCCCGCAGCCATGGCTTCAAGAACAGGCATCCCGAATCCTTCAAATGTCGAGGGGTAGACGAACGCGTGCGCTCCGGCGTACAACTGAAGCAATTCGTCCCGTGAAATCCAGCCGGTAAGCCGCACGGAGTCCTGCACTCCCAGCTCCGCGATCAGCGCATCCAGAGCATCGGCAAAGAAGCCGCGCATTCCGGTGATGACGAGGCGCCATGGGTGTTTACCGCGTGAATACGCCCGAATCAGCCGATCGAGATTTTTGTGCGGATGCAATGTCGAGACGCAGAGAACGAACGGTTCGGTGTGGGTTCGATCCAGCGAGAAGAAATCCCGATCGACGCCATGATGAATCACGCTGATTCGCTCTGGGGGGAGACGATAGACGCGAATCAGATCCAGACGCGTAGCCTCCGACACGGCGATCAGCCGCCGCGACCGATGCGCGGATGCCCACAACAACAGTTTCCAGAAGGGCAGATCGAACCAGCGGAAATGCTCAGGGTGCCGCTTATGCTGCAAATCGTGAAAGACGGTCACAGAGGCACACGGAGCAAGAACGGGCGCGGTGAATCCGGGATTTAGGAGGACATCGAGCCGGTGACGCGCGGCCTCCACGGGTAGAATCGTTTGTTCCCACAAGATTCGCGCGGGCCGGAATCGCGCCCGCACCGGTTGCGGCTTCCAGTGAAAATTCGTCTGCGCCGGAACTAAATCCTGTCCCGTTTCCAGATTAGTGAAGATGAAATATTCGTTGTCGCGGTCGATCGAAGCGAGCGCGGCCAGCAACTGGCGAAGATAAATCTCCGTGCCTCCCACGCCGCCGGGAATCAAGTACAGAGCGTTGATCCCGATGCGCGCCATTTACTGGCCCAGGCGCTTCAGCGCTTCCCGGGCGGCGCGGTTGGAGGTATCGATGGTAGCCGCGCGCCGATACTCGGCGATGGCCCCTGCATAGTTCCCTAAAATCTCGTAGACGCCGCCGCGATTTAAATAGATTTGGCCAACGCCGGGATCGGCGGCCTCGGCTCGCGCCAGGACGTTCAGCGCTTCCGCTGCCCTGCGCTGCTTGCCATAGATCGCGCTGAGTCCGACGTATGCCTCCGGACGGTTGCCGTTGAGCTCGATTGCGCGCGCAAACGCCCCAATCGCATCCGTCTCCCTTCCGGCGCAGTCGAGCGCATTGGCCCAATCGACGAGCAAAAGATAATCGGGCGGCGCGAGGCGCGATGCCGCGTCGAAATTTTTCACCGCCGCGGCACAATCGCCCGAGCGGAACTGAGCGAACGCGAGTTGAAACCGAGGACGCACCTTGCCCGGCGACTTCGCCACCGAATCCTGCCACAGGTTCAGAGGGGTGGACCAGACGTCGCTTCGTTGGTAGGTGAGCACAGTGCAAGCGACCAGCACCGCGGCGGAGGCGCCGACGGCCTGCTCAAACCGCAAGCGGCGCAGCGGTTCAAGAACGATCAGGATGAGGCCGAGAAAGGGAAGATAAACGCGCCGCTCCGCGAGTACGTCGCGAATCGGAATCACGGACGAGGTCGGCGCGATCAGCAAAAGAAATACGAACACTCCAAAGGAGGCCAGGGGCCAGCGTTTCCGATAAACCCACGCAGCCACCGCGACCGCCAGCATCGCGATGAGTCCGAAGATGGCGGCGGGAGCCGGTCCCGTCGAAAGAGCAACGTCCGGATCGACGTTTTGTCCGTAGGGCAAAAAGAACATGCGGACATAGATCCAGACGACACGGCATTGCGTGAAGAAATAGGACACGGGCGAGAGGTCCTTCAAATTGAAGCCGGCCGTGTTCGCTCCGAACAGCACCTTCCCCACCACCACTCCTCCGGCCGCGCAGGCCACGGCGAGAAGGCCGTAGAGAACCGCGTTTTTTCGCATTCCTCCGCGATGCCAGAAGAAATCCGTAAGCAGGATCAACACGGGAAGCGTGAGCGTATGTTCCTTGGTCGCGGCCGCGGCCCCGAACAAAACGACGATCGAGATCGCGCGCAGCCAGCTCATCCGGTCGCGATTCGAATAGATAAACACCGCGAAGGCCGAGTAGTAAAAGAGCACGCTCAAAACTTCGGAACGGCTGGCGACATAAGCAACCGATTCCGTTTGCAGCGGATGCAACAGAAACAAGCCGCCTGCAAATACCGCGAGCGCAGTACGCATTCGGCCGGATACGCCAACCCATTCGAGCAGACGCCACGCGATCAACAGAACCACAGTCGAAACCAGGAAATGCAGCAGGACGTTGGTGGTGTGGTAGACGTGCGGGTCCTCTGCGCCCGATTGATAGTTCAGCCAGTAGCTGAACATCAAAAGCGGACGCGGGTAACGCAGCCAGTCTGTCAAGTGCAGGCGGGGCGCGTCTACATCCGCGTAGGGCAGATACACATCGTCGAGAACGAACGCGCTATGGAGCGCGGGTCCGTAGGCTTCAAACACCAGGAACAGCGAGCCCAAGCCGATCAACCAGGTCCACCACGGGGGCAGCCAGGAAACGGCGGCGGGCGCGGGTTGCTCCGCGGCTTTAGTTACTGGGCGTTTTTGCTTCTTCATGAGACTCGAGGCGGAACTCGAGGATCGCCAGGCGCTGCGCCAGAGCAATGTTGGAATCCTTGAGGCTGGAGATCATCATCGACAATCGATAGAGGACAAGCAGAAACAGAGCGCCGGTGACCACCAGGAGAGCGACGGGCGCATCGTCGATTCCCATCGCGCCCGCAATCCGGTCGAGCAGCACGCGCCAGCGCGAGAGAGCCAGTAGCACCAGCGCCGCGGCCAGCCAGCTCACCGAATACTCGACGCGAATGTGCGCGCGCCGCACCGAAAGCAGCACCATGCCAATCAAAAGGATGCTGAAGCCAGTCATCACATTCAGGAGGCGATCCATTTATTTTCTCCGTCCTTCAAATTTCAGCACGTTTACGAAGACGCCAAGCAGCACGTGCACCATGTAATAGAGCGATCGAAATGGCGTGATGGTGCTGCGCCCGGTGCGCCGGGGACGCATGCGGCACGGCACTTCGACGAACCGGAACCGCCTGCGCTGCAACACGACCAGCGCTTCAATTTCCGGATACTCCAAAGGGAAACTGCGGCTGAAAACGGAAAGCGCGGTGCGATTGACGCCGACAAAACCGGACGTCGGATCGTGCACCGGATGGTCCAGAATCGGGCGCAGCACCGCGCGAAAGAAAACGATCGCGGCGGCGCGAAGGAACCCCGAATGCGTCCCCGACCCATCGATAAAGCGCGAACCGATCACCATCTCACACTTCTCGCGCTCCAGCGTTTCGAGCATTTTCGGAATGTCGCGCGGATCGTGCTGGCCGTCGCCGTCCACGCGGATCACGTAATCGTATTCGAGCTCGAACGCCAGCCTGTATCCGGCTTGCACCGCGCCGCCGAGGCCAAGGTGGTGCGGCAGAGACAGCACTCGCGCTCCCGCGGCGCGCGCGGTATGAATCGTCGCATCCGTGGAGCAATCGTCGACCACCAGAATCGGCACGCCCGGCATGACCGCCCGCACTTCGTTCACGACGCCTCCGATAGCGCCTTCTTCGTTATACGCCGGGATGAGAATGAGGACTCTGCTCACAGCTCAGCGACCTTACGGACCGATATGGAATACGCGGCCAACAACGCGCGAAATTCTTTCGAGCTTAGCCGGCGCGTCTTGAAGATTCTGCGGCGCTCGCGGAAAAGATAGGGCAATCGAACCGTCGCCGAGGCGTGGGCCCGCAAAACGAGAAACGGTAGCAGCCACGGCGGATGACCGGACTCGCGAAATTCGGCCGCTTTGCCGGTCCGGGTGATCATGAACACCAGGTGCCAATAGTAGCGCGCGAGCGCGTAGAACTTGACCAGCGCCAGCATTGAAAAGGGAAAATTCTTGATCACTGTATAGAGCCGGTTACGCTCCACATAATATGCTTTGAGCGCCGACGCGCGCCCGGCTGATTTCGAGTATGCATGATCCACCACGGCGCCGGCCACGTATTGGCCTTCCCATCCCGCCCAGCGCGCGCGCAATCCTAAATCGGTATCTTCGCAGTACAGGAAAAACCGCTCGTCGAACAACCCGATCTCATCGAGCATCTTTCTGCGATACAGCGCCGCGGATCCAGTCGGGAAGAGAGTGTCGCTATCGGCTGCAAAGCTCGCCGGCGGCTCGCCATGGCCTCTCTGCTTGCTGGAACCGTCCAGCGCGATCAGCATTCCCGCGGAATCCAGACGATCCGTGCCTGCCAGCCGCACCTGCGACGCGAACATGCCTGCTTTCGGACGAGCCTCCGCGGCTTTGAACAGTGCCGCCAGCCATTCCGGATGCGGATTCGCATCGTCGTTCAGCACCGCGACGTAAGGAGCTTCCGAATCTCGAATTGCCTGGTTGATCGCGGTTCCAAATCCGGCGTTGCGTTCGTTGACGATCATCCGTATCCGCTCACCGCTCGCCCGGGCGCGCCCCGCGCCGCTGTTATCCACCACCACGATTTCGAAGCGGGAGAACGTCTGGGATTCAAGAGCGCGCAAACAGTCCGTCAGTGCGTCGTCGGCGGCCAACGTCGGCACGACAACGGTTACCAAAGGAGGCGGCAAGATTCGATTTTACCCTTCATCCAGCAGAGCCGCCATGCGTCAGCATGCGGGCTAGGAGTCCTAGAGAACAATAAGAGGATTTTCCTTAACTCCATCTTCTGCATAGCCGTCAAGATCCAGAAAGCGTGGATCCAGCAGCCTGCCTGTCTCGACGTTTCCCATCGCCGAAAGCAGCGTCTCCCGAAGATGAGGATGCTCCGCTTCCAATCCGCCGAGCAGATCGCGAAGGGACCGCCGCACCGTCCCCGTCCGCTGCGAACAGCCGCAAGGAATCACCGGCGCGCCCATCGATGCCGCATATTTCGCGGTCAAATCCTCATGAACGAACACCAGCGGACGGATCATCCGAAAATCCTTTTCGCGCGACCAGGTGATCGCCGGAAGAGCGCTGATGCGCCCATTGAACAGCGCATTTCGTAAGAACGATTCGCAAATATCGTCCGCGGTGTGGCCAAACGCGATCACGTTCGCGCCGAGCCCGCGCGCAATCTCGAACACCGCGCGGCGGCGATAGCGGCTGCACAAATCGCAACCATGGTCGGGCTGTTCTTCGAGCAGACGGAACGAAGGATTGTCGCGATGATAGCTCCAGTCGATGCCGCGCGCCTTCAGATATTCCGCCATCGGTTCAAAAGGATGCAGAAATTTGCCTTGCTCCACGGTGAATGCGCAGACAGTAAAATCGACCGGCGCGCGCTTCTGCAATAGCAGCAGCGCATCCAGCATGGTGAGCGAATCCTTGCCGCCGGACAAGGCTACCGCCACGCGATCGCCGTCGCGAATCATCTTAAATTTCGCAACGGCCTCGCCGACTTTGCGCAGTAGTGTTTTTTCTAAATCCACAATCTATTTTGTCAGGAATCCGGACTCACCCGGCTTTCCGGAATCGTAAATCTGATATTGCGTCGGCCCGAAACCTCCCGCCCGCGTTAGCAACACGGTACCCAGAGGACTGTTGCCTGCCGCGACCAGCACCATTCGCTTCTTGTTCATGGGATTCGTCGCCGCAAAAACCACGGCGTCGTTTTCCGACGAATGATCCTTGCCCGCGAGCTGGAACACAACACCGTCATAATCGAGCGCCAGGGGCTTGGCCCAAGCCGCGAGCGCGGAATTCGTCTCGGGACGCCCTATAAACAAAACATCGTGATCTGTCAGTTCTTTATCCGTCACCTCGAAATCCTTGCGAATGGGTACCGCGCTTTCGAACTGATCGAGAAACAGCTTCTGCCACTGCTCCGCTGCGTAGCGATTCGCCCCGGCTTCCAGGTGCGTACCGTAAATAATGATCGTCGAGCTCAGGCGCCGCCGCAGATCGCCGGCGGTATACATCGGTCCGTCGCCCGTGCCGGGCAATCCCGTTTCATTGATCCATTTCGCAATCAGCGCCTGCTGAGAAGGCCCAACGGCTGCGATGAAGTCCGCCGCGCGCACCGTCTTGGTCGTGTTCTTGTTGAAGAAATCTTTCATCAACGCGTAGAATGCATCGTCACCCATCGATCGGCGCAGCGCATCGAGCAGCAGAACGCCCTTCGACTCAGCGAGCGTGTGCCAATTCGAGGACGTGGTCGACGCGGTAATCTTCGACAGCGGCTGTTCTCCATCCAGGGCCGCCGCGCGATACTGAGCGCGGTACGATTCCAAGCGCTTGTCGATATCCTCAGCGCCGGCCACGGAGTGATACTCCGTCGCTCCCGCAGTCAGCCAAACGTCGGCGTCGGAGGCGGGAAGAATCCAGCCCTTCCACAAATTTTCATTCTCCGCCGAAGCGGCTCCGCGGCCGCCACGACCACGACGTCCTCCACGCCCACCGCCTTCGCCGCCCGCCTGCGCGGAAATCGCCGAAGCTTTCGGCGCGCCGTCCAGCAGCATCTTAATGGCATCAGCCGGATGCCCCTGGAACATCCGATAGCCCGACGAGTACAAACCGTCGTTGGCCGCGAACTGCTCCTTCTGCATCGGCGAAGGAACCCACTCCCGCTGATTCGGTTTGCCGAACAAAGCCCACATCATCATGCGCTTCGCCATTTCCGACGTCGCGATCTTCGCGTCCATCGTCGTCGAGCTCACCAGAGGCGCGGTGCGGAACGCCAGCGCCGCGAAGCCTTCATCGATCTTGCCTTTATAACTCTGATACATTTCCTGCCATTTGATGTCGCGCGCTGCAGGCACGAACGGCAGATCCTCCGGCGCTCCGTGCGGATCTGGCGCATATTCCAGCCGGACATTCAGGTCCTTCGCGTTGTTGCAGCCCCAATAAAATCCCTCGGTGCCGCCGAACCATTCATTCTTCGCGCTGCTGTACAGCTTGGTCTTATAAGTGCCCAGCTCCAGCATCGCGATTTCGTTGGTGCGCGCATCGCCGACGATCCATTCATTGGTGTACAACCCGTTATTCCGGGTCGACAACAGTTCGACAACCTTGGCCACGCTGTCGCCGTACTGAATCGCCTTACGGGCGCGATACGCCACCGGCGTACCTTGCACGTTGAAAGGACTCTGCTCGATCGTGGTCTCGGTCAGCACCACACCCACATCGTTCTGATACCAATCCGTTCCGCTCTGGATGCCTCCGGGATAACTTTGCATCAGGATTCGATGACCCTCCGTCGGCACCACGTCGAGCATGATGTTGGTCTGCTCAGCCAGCGTTAGAGGCCACATGGTGACGTGCGCGATCACCATCTTTCCGTCGCGCGTAGCTTTGCCCGTCGCCGCGAATGCGCTGCATCGGGCCGTTACCGGGACATCGGTCTTCGACGGGTCGTACCGCGGCTTCATCAGGTTCAGGCCTTCCAGGCCGCTAGGAGTCATCGGCATCGCCGCCCGCAGCTCGCCCAATTCCGTGATGGTGTTCAGCGTGACCACATCCACCAAATCGATGGTCCGCCCATTGACCTTCGCGCCCGCCGCCGCCGCACCTTCGGCGATCCCTTTCATCTCCGTCAAAATTTCTTTGTCGAACCCGCGCAGGAACAAAGCGTTAGCCACTGTACGTCCGTTGTTCCACGCGGTGGTCTTTGATTTCGCGTCGAGCTGCGACGCGCAACGGTCGATATATTGTTCAATCTCGCGAGCCAGCAAATACCCGTGCTGATAGCCGCGTTCGTAGGGCGCGCCCTCGATGTGGACGTAAAGCCAGCCTCCGCGCGGATAGCGATAAGCGGGACCGAAGGTGCGCAGCGATGCTTTCTGGGGCAAGACCCCGGATTGCGCGACCTCTTCCACCGAGATTCCCTCGAACCACGACTTGCCCGTGAAGGCGCCTCCACCCGCCACGTTCAGCACCACTTGGTCGTCGGCGCGGGTCGCCATGAACCGCAGGCTGACCCGCGTCCATGCCCTGGTCCCTCCTACTGATTCGGTGTGCACATCGAACGGCATCGAAGCCATTCCGATGGAGGCGCCGGTCGCGATCGGTGAACGGTCCGTGTCGCGCACGTCCAGTTTTTCCGTCCGGATCCAGCCCGACACCTCATAGCTCTTACCCACCGTCAACGTCACCGGTGTCGATTGAACGAAAGCGTCGGAGACTCCGTTCGGCTCGACGCGAAGCGACGCGTGACCCTCTCTTTGGATTTGGGTGTCCGGCGTCGCAATGCCGCGCTGCACTTCCCATTGCTTGGCGTTGGCATCGCGGCTGTTTAAAAAAGATGCCTGGTAGGGAGGCGCGGCGAATAGTGCCGAAACGGAGAGCAGTGCAAGGGCGAGCTTTCGCATGCTTGTATTGTAATGTCAAAATGACCAGCCCGCTTAGCAGATGTGAAATCCCCTGGGAATTACGCTATAGTTGTTCTAGTATTTCCCCTACCCTCATAAGGGGATGGGCGTATGGCACCGATAATGTTTACGGGTAGGAGAATTCTCTACCGTCAACACCATGGAACACGTCGACTATTTCGTGGAATTTGGGGCAGCACTGATTGGACTGATCTGCCTTCCTATTTTGGCGATGATGCTGGTGCGCGGCCACAAAATTCCGGAGTGTTTTTCCTGCGGAGCCAAGAAAGTTCGCTCCTCCCGGCCGGTGGGATTCTGGGACACCTGCGGCTACGCTTTCATGATCCGGCCTTTCCGATGCGGAGGCTGCCGGGAGCGTTTCCACGCATTCTTTTTGTTTGGACCCTCGCCCGCCGCACCACCTGCTCCGCCCCGCAGAGTCGTTAAAGTCGCCTTCCGGTTTCGGAACGGCCTGCCCAACCGCATCGCTATCCGCGTCATTGATCCAACACGCGAAGCGGCAAACCAGAAGCCGGATCCTATCTCTGGTAACCCCGCGATCCTCCAGATCTGAGCGAAAAGACTCCTGTAAATCTTTCCTCCCTGCGGAAGATTTTGCATCGGTCGCGAGCGTTTTTTGCACTTCTCAAACTCCGCCCTAGCCTTGCACTTGGGACACTGACCAGTAGACGGTTCCACAACCGACAGCCACCCTCCTGGGAAAATGCCGAGGATTCACGCCCGGAGCAATCACAGGAAACTGCTATAAATCAATAGCTTACAGCAGATCAACCTAAGAAACGCGTCGAAAATTGGGCTCGCTCGTGCAGTGCCCACGCGGGTAAAAGGTCGTTTTGTCGGAGGAACTGACTGTGCGCCACATGTTGTACCTGCTCGAACCGGGAGCTATTTTACTTACCCTCATCTCCCTCGGTTTTCTGGCCGCGTCGATTCTGCGCGGTCGCTCCATACCTCGCTGTTTCGAATGTGGCGCCGTGAAGGTGCGCCCTTCTCCCCCTATCGGATTCCTCGATCTCACCGCTGCCTTATTTCAGATTCGCGCCTACCGCTGCGAAGGGTGCCGCGCCCGTTTTCACGCGGTCAGTCTCTTTACTCGTTCGGCTCTATGAGTCTCAAAGGACCTACAACATGAAAATCATTGCCCTTTCATTCTGTTTAGTCATCATACCGGTGTTTGCGACGAACTCATCTTGCCCTCAGTCGGCATCGGTAACTCAGAAGACTTCTAGCGTCGGATGCCAGGCTCTCGAAACAAATTTCACGAACGTGTCCCGAGCGAGTCTGTCGGCCGGCTCCAATCTTGGTGCGGTTTCACCAGAAACAACCTCATCCGGCGCGATTCACGTTACGGTAGGGGAGTTGGGTTCGACGGCCGCCGATGCGCTTGACGTCGTCACCCAGGCCGCGGGCTCCTCGACTGCCTCGTCTACTTCGCCGACGACGGCCAAGGCCCAGGCGTCCGCCGCCAGCAACAGTTGGATGATTCCCACTCAGTACATCAACCAACTGGCAGGAGAGTCGCAGGGTACTTCAGGCAGTTCGTTGCCTACAGCGCCCGGCACGATCCCAACAGGCGGCACGGAGCCCGAAAGCGGTCTTCCGGTCCCGAGCTTTGTCCTGCAACCCCAGGGTTCGCTGAACAGTTGGATCATCCCCGCCGCTTACCTTGAAAGCCTGGGAGTAACAGTCGACATGGGCAGTGATCCGTTTGACCCGGGCGGCGCAACTCCCGAAGCGAATTCGATCGCCCTGATCGGGTCCGGCCTGATTTTCCTCAGTCTGATCGCAAGTTTCACCCGCAAGAAACACCTCAAGAATTCACGAGCCTGAGGGCGTTCGAGCGGAAGCAATCTTTCTCGCCGTGCGAAACTTGTGCGGCCTAAAGCCGGGCGCTCCTGGGCGGCCCGGCTATTTTTTGTTGAAAATTTTCCCGATGCGGCTCCAATTTTTGCGACCCCATACTTTCTTCGCAACCAGTGCTACTCCCCCCACTTGCAGGCGAGTGCACAATAACCACGGTAAATTCTTCGCGATCGGTCCTATACGTACCGACGCCGCCTCTAAGTGAGAAACCCTAGTCTAATGAATGGCTTCAATCCGTATTGGCTATACCCGCGGAATTTAGGACAAACGATTGCTTCTCCCGCGATAGTCACAACACTGCTTCTTATGGACAAAGCACTCATACGCCAAATGTTTGTCATTGTCGAACCGGTGGCAATTCTGGTGGCCGCAATCGCCTTCCTGTCGCTGATCATGATTTTGATTCGCGGCCGCCAGATCCCCCAATGTTATTACTGTGGCGCGATCAAGGTTCGACCGTCTCGCCCCACCGGCTGGATGGATCTGGCCGCCACGGTAATTCTGATCCGTGCTTATCGTTGCTCCGGTTGCCAGACGCGATTTCATGCCATGCGCCTGTTTAGCCGGTCGAGGGGTCAGTTGATTTCATAAATCCGGGAGTATCCGTCATGAAAAAAATCGTATCGATCGCAGTTGCCTTCTTGCTTTCTGCTGCCTTCGCCGCTGCACAAACTTGGAGCGGAAGGTTAGTCGACGCGGTCTGCAAAGCCACTAACGAAGGCCAGGATTCCTTCACTGCGAGCTGCGGTGCGTCCACCGCCACTCACTTGTTCGCAATCGAACTGGCGGGCGCCAAGGTATTGATCCTCAACGCCGCCGGAAACCAGATGGCTGCAAGCGCGGTTAAGGACCTCAAGAAAACCGACCTGCATGCAACCGTGACCGGCGCCCTCGAAGGGCAGTTCGTCAACGTGGAGTCCATCGACGTTCAGTGAAAGAGGACGTTCAGCAAAAGAGCCATTTCCTTCTTGCCGCTGCCTCAAGTGCGGCAAATTGAAAGGCCGGGCCCCATTACGGCAGCCCGGCCATTTTTTTTTCTAAAATCTGAAATCTACTTACGCGCACCCAATAGGTTCAGGCAACTTTCTGCGTTTTGTATCGGCCCAGAATCTCGTTCATCTGGTCCTTCAAACGCAGCTTCACCTTCTTCAAACGATGCTCCTCTGCCTGCTCCTCATCGGTCAGGTGCGCCTTCGCTTCCAACAGCTCCAGTTCTTTGTGATACTGGCAGTGCTGCGTCGCAAGTGCGCGGAACTCTTCGTTCGTCGCCATCAAGTGCGCCTTCAATTCGTCTTGATTGGTCTCCATCAACGGCTCTCCTTTGTAAGGGAAATGCCACGCCGAGTCTGGTTGGTTGGATTGAATCGGGCTCGGTGGGTAGTTGTTCATCAACATTCAGTAACTAGGCACAGCCGGTCACCGATGGCCAACTATGCAACATGACGATATCATGAAAAAACTCTCATGACAATAGCCGCTTCAAGAGGGTCGTGGTAATAGTTTTCCCGGCGGCCCGTCGGTAAAAACCCTAATGTTTTGTAAAGATTAATGGCGCCATAATTAGATTCGCGAACCTCCAGAAACCAAACGCGCCGACCCTTTGCAAGCAGCGTTTCCAGCAACATCCGCCCGATCCCCGTCCGCCGGAATTGGGGTTCCACCGCCATGTTCAAGATCTCCCCTTCCTCCGCAGCCGTTGCTCGCGTAGCCAGAAATCCCACCACGCGTCCACTCACGACTGCCACAAGGCAGTCCTGGTCCAGATAGCTGGCAGCCTCCCACTGGGACGCCTCTGGTGAAGAACTCTGGATCGCCGCAATCGCCGCCAGATCGTCCCGCGTGGCCGCCCGGATTTCCACCGGATTTCCCGCGAGTTCCCTGATAAGAGCCCTCTGGCGCAATCCGATCGCCCGCCAATCGAACCGCTGCTCCACCAGCCTGCGTCCGCCCTCCGCGATCCTCCACCGTAGCGGCTCATCCTCCAGCAACTTCACAATTCCTGCCGCGAACTCCGCCGCCGAATCCGCGATCCAAATGTTAACGCCGTGCTCCACTCCCAACCCCGCGCATCCCGATGAAGTCGAGATGACGGCGCGCCCCATCGCCATCGCCTCCAGGACCTTCACGTTGGTCCCCGCCGATTCGAGCGTCGGCACCACCACGACACTCGCCTCGTGATAAAGTGGCCGCACATCGGCGATAAATTCGAGAATGCGAAAACTCCCCGCCGGCCGAAGCGTCCCCGTATGCTGCGACCAGTGCGGCCACGCGTCTTGCCCCGCAACCACCGTCAATTCGACGTCCGCAACCAACGGCAGAATCTCTTCCGTCAAATACCGAAATGCCACGATATTCGGAAAGTGCCGAAAGGACCCGATAAACAACAGCTTCCTTCCTGCCTTTTCCGCCTGCGGGACAAACCGGGCCAGATCGACTCCGTTCTCAATCACCCGTCCAGCGCCAAGTAATGCGCGATCCTTCTCCGACATCACCACCACTTCACGAAACCCCTTTGTCGCCCGCGTCTCGAAGCGATGCCACCGCCACCAGTCCCACCAGGCGCTGAAAGTTTTTCGCCGCGCGCGAATCTGCGAGTAAAGATCGAACGTCACATCGTGCTCGACGAGGACATCGCCGCCATACGCCGCCAGATACGTATATTCCACCTGCGCGACATCCGCCTCCCGCTCGCGCCACAACTTCACCATCTCCGGCGAATCATATTCCCCCACCTCCGGCGGCGCGATCGTCGACCACCGGGGCTCGCGATACCGCGGCTTCTCCACCAGATAAACGCGTGAACAAAATTCCAGCACCGGCTCCAGATCCGTCACCGGACCCTCCGTGAACGCGTACAGCGTCACATCGAACTCCCGCGCCGTCTCGCGCAGCAGATTGAACATCCGCACCGCTCCGCCATGCGATAACGGATACGGAAAATAGGGGGTCAGCACCGCGATGCTCTTGCGTTTCGCATTTCGCGCTCGCCCTTCGATCAGACGATGTCCCTCTGGACGCACCGTCTCACGGCTGAACGGCCGCAGGAAAATCCGGTCCAGCGGAACGCCGCGTAGAAACAGCCACGATGCAATCGACAATCGCAGATGATGTCGTTCGAGCCGAGTGTCATACGCCAGAATCCTGGTCGGCGCGAGCAGCCACGCGACACGCGGAATCGGCATCAGCACAGGCATCAGCCCGATGCGATATTTCCGGAACCTCGCCCGCAGCATCCCATACGATTCATCCGCGCGCGCTTCAAACACCCGCCGCCTCGGCTCGAGCCGGCGGATCTCCGCGACCATCGCATCCGACAGCGCGTCATCCTGAGACCGCAGGCACACGATGACCGCCTCGGAGTCTTTTCCGAGCAGCCCAAATAACCACCGCTTCAATCCATTTCTCATTGGTGGCGCAAGCTTCAGCTTGCAGCGCCGGCTTCAGCCTGCGTCGTCGCAGCGAAACCAATCCCGCAATTCACACGACCCTCTTGGTAGTCGCCTGCAAAATCCCTACCCCCACCAGTGGCAGAACCGACATCGTGACGCACACCGCGTTGAATCCGAAATGCCCAACCATCCCGCCGATCAATGGCGACGCGAATGCCTGTAGCAAACCGTATGCGAAGGTCAGCACAGCTACCCCAAAGGCCGCCCGCCGTGGACCAAACAGATCGATTGGCAGCGCGTAAAGATTGGCCGAAATGCACACCGACCAGAAGAAGCTCATGCTGACCGCCGCCGCGGCGAGCCCACGCGTCGGCATGAGGGGAATCGCCGCCGTGATCAATAAGAACGCCGCGCTCAGCCACGAGGCTTTGAGCCGCGCAGCCACTACCTCCGTCCCTGCGCGAATGGACCGGTACGCCAGCCAGCCGCCGAAAAATCCGCCCAATCCGCCCGCCACCGATGGCATCCACGCGAAGCGCAGATTCGCCTCTTCGCCCGTCATCTTCCAGTCGTGAACGAAATAGAGAGTGGTCCAGTTCGTCCACAAGGTATAGAGGGACATGATGAACACGGTCCCGAACGCCAGTCCCCAAACTCGTTTATCTCGCAACAGCTCCTTTAGCGTTGCCGCGCCTGCTTCCGCCGGAGCCATTTCCTTCGCCGGCACTTTCTTCACCACGAATAAGCAGAGTGGAACCCATAGCAATCCCAGCGCGCCACAGAACACGAATGATGATTGCCATCCATAACGGGGTGTCAGCGTGGCCACGATCAGCGGCGCGAATGTAAGGCCCAGGCTAATCCCGACTTGATTCATCGCGGTACCGAACGCCCTTTCGCTCGGTTCCAGGTACATCGCGTTCGCCTTGCCGAAAAGGGGAAGGCCCGCCGCCGCGGTGACTCCAAACGCGGTACGGATCCCCAAAAGTCCGCGAAACCCGGCCGCCAATCCGGTAGCCGCTCCCATGCAGGAGAACGCCGCGACCGCGATCATTGCGCCCAGGTTCAAGCCCACCCGGTCAATGAACAGTCCGGCCAAGGGCGCCGTGAATGCATAGCCGAGGGAAAACGCCGAGACGATCCAACCGTACTGCGTGTGGTCGAGCTGAAATTTGGCTTCGAGCGTGGGCGCCAGAGCCGCCAGCAAGCTCCGGTCCAGGTAATTCAACATCGTCGCAGAAAGGAAAAGAATGATTGCCGTCCATCTGAGTGCAAACCGCAGCGGAATCTGAGGCATCAGGGGAACTCTACCACCAGCACGTCCCCCAGCGTTCCCAGCTTCGCATCCGGCTTCGCATCGTAGGTCAATCGAATCTTCCGTGGAGCCCTCGCGACGCCGCATCCAAACTTCGCCTCGCTCGCTCCATTCACCGTGAGCTTATTCAAATCCCGCACAGCGATTTTGACAATCCCACCGCCCTCTTTCTGAATAGTCAACCGCAAGGGGCCATTCAAACAATCGACGCGTGTGAGCTTCCCTTCCACCTTTTGTCCTGTCGGTTCATCCCACCAGGCTTGCGGCTTCTGGTAAGCTCCTCGACCCTCATTCAATCGAGCGTTCGCAGCGGCCTCCGCCGCATGAACTTCCGCCGCCGCTGCCGCTTTCACTCGTTCCAGATCGCGCGCGGCCTCTTCGGCACGCCTCTTCTTTTCCGCCTCGGTGTAATCCGCCCGCGCCCCATCGAGAGCCATCTTCGCAATATGGATCCGAGCCCTCTCCGCCTCATCCTTCGCCGCCTTCTCCGCCAGCGCCCACGACTTCGCGGCCCCCTCGTAATCGTCCGTCGCGGCTTGCGCCTCTGCCAGCGCCTGCCAATAAACCGCGTTGCGCGGGTCGAGCGTGGCCGCCGCCTTCAGCTCCCTCATCTTCGCTAACTTGTCCGTCTCGATCTGCGCCAGTTTAAATTGCGGCTCCGCCCACTTCGGATTCGCCTTGATCGCCAGCTCCAGCGAAGCGTGCGTATTTTTCTCCACCAGCCCTCGCGGACTATCTGGTGGAAAGTTCTTCCCTCCCGCCGCCAGTTCCGCGAACACGCCATCGACCCACGCCTTCTCCACCGGCTTCTCCACGAAATCGTGTTCCGGATTCAGCGGCTCTCCCCCGGTCGTCGACGCCTCAAACTTCCCCGCCTTCACATACGCATTCAGCTTCAAATCGAGCTCGGCCGCCGACATCCCGAATGCATTGCGCACCGCGACCCCTTCATCGCCGGTCTGCTGTATGTTGTTCAAGTAAACCCGCAGCTTTCCGCTATAATCCGGCAGCGTGGCCAGCATCTGCATCTTCGCCCACGCCCGCAGCCTGGGACCTTGCAACTCGCCTTCAGGAAGCGGGGCGCCGAGCGAGACCTTCGTCTCTTTCACCTTGATCGTCGAGAACAAATCGCACAGCGCTGTCTCAATCGAATCCGGCATCCGGCTGGAATTTTCATCGATCAACAGTCGCGTCAGCGCCGCCAGCCACTCCCGGGGCAAAGGAGTGTCGCCGCTCCACGCACTCAACGTAGCCGACCCTCCATCGATAAACGGCTTCCCCGGCGCGTGAGCCAGATATTCTTTTTGATTCGCAAACAGAAGAATATCGATCGGCCACATGGTCGTGAGGCCATCCTTGCCCATCCCGACCTTGCCCAATTCGACCCCCAGTGCGTACCGCATCTGCTCCATCTGATTCAGCTTTTCGCGAGCCGCCTTGTCCCCCGCATCGCTGATGACGTGGAACGGCCCCATGCGGTAATCGATCCATTTGTCGGCCCCCGAAACCAACCCAGCCAATAGGATCAGGGTGGCGCAAGCTTTAGCTTGCAGCATCGGCTTCAGCCGATGCCCGTGCGCTCCCTTTCTCATACCCGCCCGCTCTTCATCTCCTCCGCCAGATAATCCGTAGCACGCCAAGCGAGCGCCAGTATCGTCAGCGTAGGATTCTTCTCCGATGCCGTAGTAAACGCCGCCCCATCCACCACGAATACATTTGGAACCTCGTGCATCTGGCAAAACCCATTCAGCGCGCTCCGCTTCGGATCCGCGCCCATGCGGCAAGTCCCATGTTCGTGAATCGCGCTTCCCGCCATGTCAAGATGCCCTCGTTGAAACGGCATAATCTCAGCCTTCGCGGCCCTCAGGATCTGTTCCGCGGTGTCATACATCTCGATGGCCATCTTCTGCTCGTTCTCGCCGATCTTATATTCGATCCGCGCCACCGGTACTCCGTAACGATCCAGACGCTTCTCGTCCACCACCACTCGATTGTCCGCCCGCGGCAAAACTTCACCATAAGGATGCAGAGCCACCAGCGCCGGGTACCGCTTCTTCACCGCCGTCTTAAAATCGACCCCAAATCCTGGCAGAGCCTTCGCGAACCCCGCATCCGCCTGCGCCCCCGATCCCCAGAACTGCGACCCGAATCCACGCAGATAATCCCTCTTTGCTCCCCGATGATTGAAACGGGGCATATAGACATGCTCCCCTCCAATCCCGTCGTCGTTCTGCGTCGGTCCCCCGATCAGCTCCGGCAAAAATCCATACATGTGAAACCGGATCTGTTCGCTCAAATACCGCCCGATCACATCCGACGAATTCCCAATCCCATTCGGATAAGCAGGCGACTTCGAGTTCAGCAAAATCCGCGTAGAATCGATGCACGACGCCGCGACAATTACCACCCGCGCGCGCAGTGTGTGCTCCTCCCCTGTCACCCGATCGAAATACTGAACCCCGCTCGCCTTCCCCTCATCGTTCACCAGCACCCGAGCCACCACTGCGTTATCCAGCACCTGCAGCTTGCCCGTTTCCAGCGCCGGCTCGATCAGATAATCCGACGAATTAAAGAATGCTCCGACGTCGCACCCGCGTCCGCAGTTCCCGCAAAAATGACACTTCGCATGCCCATTCAAAGGCTTCGTCAACACCGCCCTTCGACCCGCGACAATCGATACCCCAACCGATTTCGCCGCCTTCTGCAACAGCCTTTCCCCGCACCGAGGCGCGGCCGCCGGCAACATATAAGGACTCCCCGGCAGCGAATCCTGATCGTCCGTCCCCCCGCAAACGCCTATAAACTGATCCACCCGATCGTAATAAGGTTTGATGTCCTTATAACGGATCGGCCACGGAATCTCCCATCCATCCCGCTCCGGCCCCGCAAAATCCACATCGGAATATCGCAGCGCCACCCGTCCCCAAACGTTGGTCTTACCCCCGCGCCCCCAAACCCTAACCAGATCGAACGGCTGCCCCGCAGGCGTATCAAACGGAGCGTCCTTCGCATCGACATAAAACTGCGGCGGAAAATCTCCACGATCCACGCGCGCATTCCACTCCCACGGCTTCACGTGCGTCCAAAACTTCGCCCGCGAAAATCGAGCCCCCGCATCCAGCATCAAAACATCGACACCCTGCCGCGTCAGATTCCAAGCCGCCATCCCCCCGGAAGCCCCGCTCCCGATCACGATGACGTCATGAACTTCTTGCGCCTGCATCATCCCTGGTGCTCCGGATGCGTACATCCCTTAAACTCCGCGACAAAGGTGTTCCCATGCCACCCCAACTCCTCGACGAGCCCTTCCTTCGACGTGTAATACCCATCCACCGTCAAATCCTTCAGCAACTTCGAGAACGGATCCGAGTCCTTCAAAACGCCGTCAAACCCCCGCAGCCCGCTCAAAAACTGTTCCTTCAATCTCCCATCAAGCGACAATTTCCGATCGATAAACTCCGGCACCCCGGCATCCGTCGCCCCCGGCGTATCCGTCCGCGGGATAATCAAATCCACCAGCGCGCTAACCCGTTTCATCTGCTCCGCGCTCAGTACCTTCGTCGTATAAGCCGCCGGCGCCGAAGTATCCGGACGCACATGCTGCGCAGCCGCAGGCACCGCCGCAGCAATGGATAAAAGCATTTCCCGTCGAGTACTCACGGCCACAGTTTATCTCTTTTTCTTGGCGAGCTTAGCGCCTTTGCGTGAGAATTCTTTTTCCGTCCTCCCACCACCTAACTTGAAAGATCCCCTAATCCCCGCAGTCCTAGGAATAGCCTCCGGCATCTTAGCCTCCCACTATCTTGATTTCTCCAACCGCGAATCTATCTCAGCCGCGGCAACCCTGACAATCTTCGCCTTCGCCGCACATTCAACCTGGCTAAAACGAACCTCGGCCTATGTAGCCATCTTCTTCACCGGAGCCCTGGCCGAATCCCTAAACCGCCCAGGCCCGAATCCCACCATCGACGCGACCTCCAAAGAAATCATGATCCTGGAAGGCTGCATAGTAGAGCCCACCGTCTTCTCCCCAACCAAAGAACAATTCACTCTGGAGCTAGCTCCCAAAGCCAAAGCCCGCGTGACTTTCAACCTGGACGACGACGCCCCGCCCCAGCGCTTAGACTACGGAACCCGAGTAGAAATCGAAGCCAGGCTCCGCCAGCCCCACAACTACAACAACCCCGGCGCCTTCGATTACGCCCTCTACCTCGGACGACAAAACATCTACTGGACCGCGACCATGGCCCGCGGCACCACCGCGAAAATCCTCCAAGGCCGTTGCGGCTCAAGATTCTGGTCGATTATCTACAAAATCCGCACCGCCGCCGTCGACCGTATCGAAAAGCTCTATCCCAATGACCCCTACGCGACCGGCATGATGGAAGCCATCCTAATCGGTGAAAAATCCAAGCTCGAAAAAGTCTGGACCGAAAATTTCCGCCGCACCGGAACGTATCACACGCTAATCATCGCCGGCTTCCACGTCACGATCCTGGCCGCCTGCCTGCTCTTCTTACTACGTATCTGCAATCTGAATCCAACCCACGCTTTGGCGATCACCTGTCTCGCAGCCTGGCTCTACGCGCTAGTCTCCGGTGCGAACGCCCCCGCCGTGAGAGCCGCCGCCGGATTCACCCTCTATGCCATCGCGAAATTCTTCTTCCGCCGAGGCCGGGTATTAAATCTCCTCTCCGCCATCGCGATCCTCTACCTCCTCTACGATCCCGGCCAACTCTTCGATGCCGCATTTCAACTCTCCTTCCTCTGCGTAGCCGTAATCGGAGCCTTCGCAGCCCCGCTCCTCAACGCCACATCCGTTCCGGTCGTGAGAGCCCTAAAACATCCCTCCGCCGTCGATGCCGATCCCCACATGCCCCCGCGTTCCGCCCAATTCCGCGTCGAGCTGCGCTTAATCGCCGAAACCATCCACCCTCTAACCCTCCAGCCCCTGGCGCTCCTACTGCGCATAGCCCTCTTCGCCTACGAACTAGCCGCGATCTCGACAGTGGTGCAAATCGGTCTGGCCCTCCCCATGGCCGAGTACTTCCATCGCATCTCTTTCTCCGGATTCTCCTCCAACCTGATCGTGACCCCATTAATGGGCGCCCTGGTCCCCGTGGGATTCTTAGCAATCTTCACCAACTGGCACTGGACCGCAGCCCTAGCCGCCGGAATGCTGAACGTCTCCGCCAGAGTCGTAAACTGGCACGCGCATCTAGACCCGAACTGGCGCATCCCTGACCCCCCTCTGTGGCTGGCCCTCTCATTTCTAGCCTCGCTAATCATCCTAGCCGTAGTCCTCGAAAGTAAGTATCTGAGGTGGCCCACCCTAGCCGTAGCGATTGCACTCTTCATCCTATTGATTCGCCAGCCTGCTAGGTCAGGTCCCCGACCTGTCTTCTTAGAACTAACCGCCATTGACGTAGGCCAAGGCGACAGCCTTCTCATCATCTTCCCCACCGGAGCAACCATGCTCATAGACGGCGGAGGCCGCCTCCAATACGGGCGCGCCCGCCCCACCAGTTTCGACACCGGCGAGGATGTGGTCTCCCCCTATCTCTGGTCGCGAGGCATCTCCCGCCTCGACATCGTAGTCGCCACGCACGCCCATCAGGACCACATCGGAGGCCTTCCCGCCATTCTCGAAAACTTCCGGCCCAAAGAGCTATGGGTAGGCGCAAACCCGCAACCCGCGCTGCTCGCCCGCGCCGCGAGCCTGAACATCCCCGTCAAATACCACCACGCCGAGCAAACCTTCGATCTGGACGGCGCCAGGATAGAAGTCCTCTCGCCCCCGCCCGATTTTCCGCCTACCAAGGCCATCAACAACGATTCCCTGGCCTTCCGCATCGTCTATGGCGCCCGGTCTTTTTTGCTCACCGGCGATATGGAGAAGCCCATGGAAACACGCATCCTCCAGGAAAGCTCTAACTTTCACTCCGATGTCCTAAAAGTCGGCCACCATGGATCGAAAACGTCCACCACCCAGCCGTTCGTCGACGCCGTATCCCCTTCGATCGCCTTGATCTCCGACGGCTTTGAGAACTCTTTCGGGCATCCGCACAAAGACGTACTAGCCCGCCTTCAGGATCGCCACGCCGCCGTCCTGCGCACCGATCTCGACGGCCTCATTACCGTCCGCACCGATGGACAGCGCCTCATCCTGGACACCGCCCGGTGGTCTAAGGGAGCTTCCCTTTGGGGACCGATCTGGAATCCTAATCTGTTACAATGACATCAGTAGAAGGGTGACATTTATGGTCATTCCAAGGGGTTCCAGATTGCGTAAGTTAGTCGGAGTTTTAGCGTCTTTATTGGTGGCAGTGCCTTTTGCCGGTCTTGTGACTGCAATGGCGGTTGCCGACGACGCGAATCTCCCGATCATCGCCCAGTACCAGGACGCCACTAAGACCCAGCAGGCCGCTCTGCGCGGGGCTCAGATGAACGTCGCCATCGACGCCAAGCTTCCCAAGCTCGAAAAACAGGGTAAGCTGATCGCGCTGCGCACCATCTCCACGCTCGGGAAGATCGGCTATAAGATCCTTGGTTTTCAAGGCGATGACACCATCAAGCAGGAAGTGATCGCCCGCTTCATCCAGGCGGAAGTCGAACAAACCCGCAGCGAAGAAATGGCCATCACGCCAGCGAATTACAAGTTTCGCCATAAAGGTACCATTGAGCAGGCCGGTCACCGTACCGAATTGTTCTCCATCACCCCGAAAAAGAAGCGCGTCGGCCTGTTTAAAGGCGATTTATGGCTCGACGCCAAAACAGGAATGCCCGTCCGGGAATCCGGCGTATTCGTGAAAACACCCTCCGTCTTCCTGAAGAGAGTCGAATTCACGCAGGAATACGAAATTCACGATGGAATCGCCATCCCGAAACACCTCGCAAGCATGGCGGACGTACGGCTGGTGGGCCGCGCGGAGCTAAACATGGATTTCAGTAATTTCACCCGGCCGGAGATCGCCGAGGAAGAACCAGCCTTCGCGCCTCGCTGAGGAGACAACCTTCATTCAATGTCATTGAGAACGCTCTTTCTAAATCCGCCTTCCTTCGAAGGTTTCGATGGAGGCGCAGGCTCGCGCTGGCCCTCCACTCGCGAGATCGAATCGTACTGGTATCCCGTGTGGCTGTGCTATCCCGCAGGCATGCTCGAAGACAGCAAAGTGCTCGATGCGCCCGCTCACGGCGTCTCCATCGATCAGACCATCGCTATGGCCAAGGACTATGAGCTGTTAGTCCTGTTCACCTCGTCGCCCGGCTTCCATGTTGACGTGAGGATCGCCAACATGATGAAGGAAGCAAATCCGAAAATGCAGGTCTGCTTCGTCGGACCGCCCGTCACCATTGAGCCGGATAAAGTCCTCGACGCATCCCCCGCTATTGATTTCATCGTCCGCCGCGAATTCGATCATCAGATCGTTGCCTACGCCAAGGGAACTCCTCTGAGCGAACTCCCCGGCGTCAGCTATCGCAAGGATGGAAAGAACGTTCACAATCCCGAAGGCCCGGTCATCGAAAATCTCGACGAACTGCCCTGGGTCTCAAAAGTTTACAAGCGTGATCTGGATTTCAAGCGTTACAACGTTCCTTTTCTTCTGAATCCGTACATTTCGTTCTACACCACGCGCGGTTGCCCCGCGATGTGTACCTTCTGCCTGTGGCCTCAAACCCACTCCGGCCACCGCTGGCGCCTGCGTTCCGCGAAAGACATCGCCGCTGAGTGCAAGTACGTGCTCGAAAACTTCCCCGGCCTTAAAGAAATCTTCTTCGACGACGACACCTTCAATTACCGCAAAGCCCGCACGCTCGAAGTCACCGCGGAGCTGAAGAAATTAAACTTCACCTGGTCCTGCACCTCCCGCGTTACCACCGATTACGAAACGCTGAAAGCGATGAAAGAAGCCGGCTGCCGTCTTCTGATCGTGGGCTACGAATCGGGCGACGAGCAGATTCTTCGCAACATCAAGAAGGGCGCGACCATCGATATGGCCCGGCGCTTCACGGAAAATTGCCACAAACTGGGCCTGACCATCCACGGCGATTTTATCGTCGGCCTGCCCGGCGAAACGCGTGAGACTCTTCTCAATACCATCAAGTTCGCCAAAGAACTCGATGTCGAAACCATTCAGGTTTCCATCGCCCACGCTTTCCCCGGCACCGAGTTCTACGATTTCGCCAAGAAGAACAATTTGGTCAGCATTAAGATGGCGGACGACGAAGGCCATCAGTTGCCCAACGTGATCTATCCCGGCATCCTCGAAAAAGACGAGCTGATCGAGTGGGTCGAACGGTTCTACGGCGAGTATTATTTCCGCCCCAAAGCCGCCTGGCGCATCGTCCGCAAATCTCTATTCGACAACCACGAACGCAAGCGCCTCTATAAGGAAGCGAAGGACTATTTAAGCCTCCGCGCGAAGCGCAAAAAGTACGTGGCCGAGCAAAAAGCCGGCCGCCTCGCCGCAGCTGAGCGCGCCTGAAAAATCGGATGACGCAGCGATGGAAGACGCGAGTCTTCGCCATCATCGTAATCCTGAGCAACGCCTTCGGGAATTTCTTTCTGGACCGGGGAATGCACGGCCGCGTCACCACCACGCCCTTTGAATACGTCTCGGTAATCCTGACTCCCTGGGTGATGGCGGGCATCACCCTGCTGATCCTCTGGCTTCTCTCCAGAATGGCCCTATTAAGCTGGGCCGATCTAAGCTACGTGCTCCCCGTCACCAGCCTGGGGTACGTAGCCAGCGCCCTGATCGGCCATTTCCTCTTAAACGAGCACATCACCCCGCACCGCTGGGCCGGAACACTGCTGATCGTAGCCGGAACAATTTTAGTAGGCATGGGCACCCACGCCGGAGACGAACTGTGAGATTTCCCAGATCCGTAAGTGCGCGAAAAATCTGGGACTGCCCACTCTGTCCCAAGGCGCACTCGCTACCGCGGGGAACGCCAGACGGCGCTCCGCCGCGTGGACAGAGCGGCCTGTCCCAGATTTTTCGCCCCTCGCGGTCTCTCGGCGAGGCGCGGCAGTGAACTCCTGGCTCCTGGTCTCCACCGTAGTCGGATCCACCGTGCTGGGCGACCTCCTGCAAAGCATCGAAATGAAGCGCCACGGAGAAATTCAAAATTTCCATCCCCGCGGACTCCCCAAACTCTTCGCAACCCTGGCCCGCAAAAAGTTCCTGATCCTGGGAATCTTTTTCATGGCGATCTCCTTCTTCGCCTTCATCACCCTCCTGGAAACCGCCGACCTGAGCTTCGCCGTCCCCGTTTCCGCCGCAAGCCTGGTGCTCGAAACGATCCTGGCCAAGTTAATCCTAAAAGAGCGCGTAGACGCCCGCCGCTGGGCCGGAGCCCTGTTGGTGCTAGGCGGTGTACTACTCTTAGCGCAGTGATTTTTTTCCTGATCCCCGCCGCGTATCAACTATTCGCAATCATCGCGTGCCTGTGGAGAAGAAGTAGCCACCAGCCAGCAGCCAGTAGCCGGAATGTCACCATCCTGAAGCCAGTAAGCGGAGCCGGAGGAAATCTCCGCGAAGCCTTAGCGTCACATGCAAAGCTCGACGCCGAACTGCTCTGCGGAGTCTCTTCCATCGACGATCCAGCCGTTGCAATCATCCGCGAATTTCCCAAAGCACGCTTGGTAATAAGTTCAACGGTAACCCCCAACGCCAAAGTAGGCGTGCTGATCGACCTGGCGAAAGCCGCAACCCACGATACGATCATCGTCAACGATTCCGACATCTGCGTCGAGCCAGATTATCTACGCGTCACCGCTCCTCTGTCAGATCCCAAAGTCGGATTAGTAACCTGCCTGTATCGAGCCCTCGGCGATACCTTCCCAGCCCGCTTCGAAGCCCTGGGAGTAGCCACCGATTTCGCGCCGTCGACGCTGGTAGCGAGGCTGGTCGGAGTAGACGAATTCGCAATGGGATCGACGCTGGTATTTCGCAAAGAAGACCTGAAGAAAATCGGCGGCTTCGAAAGCATCGCGGACTATTTAGCCGACGATTACCAGCTAGGCCACCGCATCCACAAATTGGGCCTGAAATGCGTTTTATCGGATGTAATTGTCGAAACGCACTTGGGCGGAAGCTGGCTGGATGTGTGGAGACACCAGATCCGCTGGGCAAGAACAATCCGGGTCTCGAAGTTTTACGGCTACCTGGGACTCCCGGTGACCTACGCGACGTTCTGGGCGCTGGTCTGCGGGAATTGGCGGCTCGGCGCTGCAATCCTCGTGATTCGCATGGCGATGGCCATTGTCGCCGGCTGGTTTCGAATGCGCAGCAAAGACGTTTTGAAGTTGTTTTATTTGATCCCGCTGAGGGATCTTTTCGGGGTCGCGGTCTGGATCGTGGCGCTGTTTGGAAACACCGTTATCTGGCGGGGACGCAAATTGCGCCTGGATCGCGAAGGACGCATAATTATGGTCGATTAAGGCTCCGCACAGCGTGGTTCTTGGCAACTTTAAGGGCATTTAAGGCCGGCGAAGTCATCAAAGTTGTCACCAGAGCCATCACCACCATCATCGAAAACAGCTCCGGCGTCAGAATTCCCAAATCGAGTCCGACATTCAAAACCACCAGCTCGACCAACCCCCGCGTATTGAGCAAAACACCCAGAGAGAGCGCATTTCGAGAATCGAATCCCATGATCCGCGCTCCCGCAAACGCGCCTCCGACTTTGCCGAAGACTGCAACCCCAATAATAACCAGCGTATAGCTCCAATTCACCACGCCGATGTTGGTTCTCAGGCCGGTATAGCTAAAGAACAGAGGAATCAGCACAGCCATCGCAATAGGCTCTATTTTGGCCGAAACTTCCTCAAATTTAAGGCTGCCGCGCGGCCAGATCACTCCGGCAAAAAATGCTCCGAACAATGCGTGCAAACCGGCGAGTTCCGTCACCCAGCTCGACAGGAAAACGAAGATGAGCATGGTCGCTAACTCGCTCGGAACAAAGCGCAGAAGCGGTCGCACGATGAACCACATTACCGCGGAATAAATTACGACGATGGCAATTGGCTCGACCAGCGAACTTTCAGCCGAACGGGACACTGCCACGATCCAGGCGAGCAGCGCCCACGCGAGCACATCGTTGAACGCGGCGCAGGCGATGGCGACGTGGCCTAAACGCGTCGCGGTCAGTTTCTGATCGGCGAGAATGCGCGCCAACACAGGAAATGCAGTGATGCTCATCGCGACCGCGCAGAACAGCGAAAAAGGCAGCGTCGGAGAGGCGGGAGCCAGGAAGTGCAGAGGCTTGGCGAGTGCGAATCCGGCGGCGAAGGGGACGGCGATGCTTAACAATCCGGCGAGCCCGGCGACTCCGCGGAGAGCCCACACTTCGGCTACGTCGAGATGCAGACCCACCAGGAACATGAACAAGACCAAGCCGATTTGGCTTAACGCGTTCAATGCCGGCAGGCTCGCGGGTGGGAATAATCTTGCGAATAAATTTGGCGCCAGCCATCCGAACAGCGATGGGCCGAGCAGCAATCCAGCGATAATTTCGCCGATCACCGGAGGCTGGCCGATGCGCTCGCACAGTTCGTGCAGCAAGCGGCATACGGCCAGGATCACCGCGATTTGCAATAGCAGGAGAACCAGGGTCAAGGTTCGACCCAGATTTGCTTGGTGAAGGAAGAGGAAGGCCCTGCGATCAGAAATTGGTAATCGCCCGCAGTAGCGCCGGCTCCGGATCCAACGTTTAAATTGATCTGACTGATTCCCGCAACCATGCCGAAGGCGGCGCCTCCGTAGGTAACGATAGGGTTCCAAGGGAAGCCGGCGGTGCGCACCGTGGCGCTGCAAGGAACGCACAGGTTTTGCGCCGCGGTTGCGACCTGGCCGTCGGCCAGGGGCGAAAAATTCGATTGGAAGCCGGTGACGTAGAACGTAACGATGGAGCCGAATTTCGCGGGGTTGCTGTAGGAATTAGGAGAGCCGTCCTGATTCGCCACGATCGAAAACGGCTGTGGCTCGGCTGCGGTAACCCATACCGGAAACGCCGCGCTGGCCGCGGTTCCATTGATCACGCGAACAGTTGCTGCCGCGCCGGGCGCAATTGCCATCGGCACTACAGCGTTAATCTGATTCGCGGACGCGAACAGCAGAGGCATATCGATACCGTCGATGGTAACCTGCACCCCGGATAATGTTTTTGGATAGAAACCGTTGCCTGGTGAACCGTTTAAGGGGGTCGATGGTCCAATACCGGGGCCATAGATTGAGATGACTTCCGCGGGCGAAACGCGAGCGGTCAAATTGCCTCCCGCGAGATTCTGAAGACCGAAAATTTTCATCGCGGGCGCGGTGGTTGGCGCGATGGCGGAGACGAATCCGTTCTGTCCTGCAACGTGGACGAGGCCAGAGGGATCGACGGCGACGGATTGCGCGATGGTGCCGAAGGGGTAGAGAGCGGAGTATGTGATTTGAGTGCCCGTCGCGTTGAGACCGACTAGAAATTCCGGGCCTGTGGTCCATCCATTGGGATTAGGAAATGCGGAGGAGGCGGCCATACCGGTTGCCCAGACGTTCCCGTTGGCATCGACGGCTATGGATTGAATGCTGCCGGCCGCGCCTTGGAGGTTGTTGGTCCAGAGGATGGCGCTGGCTGACGGATTTATCTTGGCTACCGATACCAGAAGGGGACCGTTGATGCCCTGGCCGTTGAATCCGGCGATATATGCGTTTCCCGCCGCGTCCACAGTCATCGCGTAAACGTGGCTGGGAAGGTTCGTCAGAGAGCTCAGGCTGGTGGTTGCGGCGTTTACTTTAGCGAGAAAACCGGTGTAGGAACCAGTCGGTCCGAGGACGCCTGGAGTGACCGGCACATTGAGGGCGCTGGTGTTGCCGGCGAAGTAAGCGTTGCCGGCGGAATCGACCGCAACGCTGACGCCACTGGTGCTTATCGTATAGTCACCGGCGACAGGTATGGGGCCGCCCACTAGAGCGCCCGAGAAGAGAATCTTATCGCCCGCGGCGGAGATGGAGGCGAGGATCGCGCCGCTGTTGGGGCCGGCCAGCGGACTGAAGGGCATGCCTGGGGTGTGAGGAAAATCGGCTGCTGTGGTGATTCCGGTGAGGTAGAGATTGCCGTTCGCGTCGGTAGCGAGGGAATTGATGGAGGTTGCGCCAAGCGTGCCTCCGAAGTAAGTGGAATAGAGAATGGTCGAGCCGTCGTTCGAGAGCTTGATGATGAATCCGGTGCCGTAGGTTGGGTTCGATTGGGTTTGGAGAGCTTTGCTCAACGGGAAATCGGGCGAGGTCGTTGTGCCTGCGATGTAGATGTTTCCTGTCGGGTCGACGGCGATAGCGTTTCCGGTATCGGTTCCTTTACCGGCGAAGGTATCGGTGAACAGGAGGTTGCCGTTGGGGTCGAGCTTGCTGACGAAGACGTCGGTGCCACCGTAAGAGGAGGTCAAAAAGGCTGGAGGGGCCGCACCGTTAATGATGGCGATGGTAGTTGGCCCGCCGAGTTGTCTGCTGCCGACCACGTAGGTGTTTCCCGCGGAATCCGTCGTGATGGCGGAGACGTTGTACGGATAGGCATCGCCGAGCGAGGTTGTGAACTCGCCTGCGATTGCTAGTGTCGTGGTAAGAAGGATGAGGACGAATCGCATGCCCTCATGATAGCTTTGGACCCGGCCGCGCCCGCTGGTCGCGGCTCCGTTACGGAACAATTGACAACATTAGTAAGACACAACCCAAATTGTTTGCGCTACGGAGGGCGCGTAGATTCTGAAATCGCCGCCGATCGAGTAATAAGCCTGGTACGGCGAGCTGGAGCCGGCTACAGCGCCGAGCTGGACGTTGAATTGCGTGACTCCGGCGACGATCTCTGGGGCGGCGCCTCCATACAAAACCGTAGCCGGCGGCGAATAGACGCCGGGAGGCGGAGTTGCCTGACAGGCCTGCGTGCGAAGCGTTGCCTCGCATACATCGAGCGCAGTGGTTGCGACCTGGCCGTCGGCGAGCGGGTAGAAACTCGCTTGCCAGCCGGTGGCGTAGAAGGTCACAATCGAGTTGCTTTTTGCGGGATTAGTTTGTGAATTGACGGTGCCGTCCTGATTCAAGACGGTGGGCAACGCTTGGGCCGCGGAAGAAACGATCCGGACTGGATAATCGGGGCTAACGGCGGCTCCGTTGACGATGTGGACGGTGGCGGCGGAGTTCGGGGCGATTTCCATCGGAACCACCGCGTTGACCTGGTTGGCGGAAACGTAGAGCAGAGGGATATTGACGCCGTTGATGGCGACTTGGACGCCGGAAAGCGTTGTCGGGTAGAGGCCGTTGGTGGGAGCGGCGGTTGCGGGGGTCGCGGGGCCGATGCCGGGCCCGTAGATGGAGATCACTTCGGCGGGAGAAATAATGGCGGTTGCGTTGCCTCCGAAGGCGTTTTGAAAATCGAAGATTTTCATGGTTGGCGCGGTTGTCGGGGAGATGGCGGAGACGAATCCATTGAGTCCAGCGACGTGGACCAGGCCCGAGGGATCGACAGCTACGGATTGGCCGACGGTGCCGGCGGGATAAAGGGCGGAGTAGATCGACTTGTTGCCTGCGGCGTTGAGGCCGATCAAGAAGTCGGTTCTCGAGAAGTCGGGTCCGGTGGTCCATCCGTTGGCGTTGGTGAACCCAGGAAGGGTGGTTCCGCTGGACCATACGTTTCCATTGGCATCGACGGCGATGGATTGCGCGTTGTCCCCGCCGCCGCCGTTTAGATACGTCCCCCAGACAACGGCGCTGCCGGAGGGATTGAGTTTCAGGAGAAACGCGTCCGTAAAATTGGTAGGGTACGCGGGCGAGTAAGTGGGCTGAAATGAACCTGGGGTAACTGGAAATTTGGAATCGTTGGTCCATCCCGCGATATACGCGTTGCCCGATGCGTCGACGGCAATGGCGTTCACGTTCGTGATGGGAGCAGTGGAAGTGTTGAAGCTGGTTTGGCCGGAATCGACATAGGTGAGATAGGCCAATCCGGTGCCCCCGGCGGCTATCTTCGCGGCAAACGCGCCGTCGCCGGTGGGCGATAAGACGCCGGCCGTCACCGGCAAATTGGTGTTGTCGGTATTCCCGGCGATATAGGCATTACCGGACGCATCGAGCGCGATGCCGGTGCCCGCTGTAGTGCAGAAAGTGAAGGGGCACGCGGCTTTCCCGGAGATGGTTCCCGCGTAGAGAATCTTATCGCCGGCCGCGGAAATCCCGGCCACGATTGCTCCGCTGATGAGCGGCGTCGCCGTAGAGCTGATCGAGCCGTTCGGCATTCCCGGCGTTTGCGGAAAATCAGACGCAGCGGAGGATCCCGTCAGATAGAGGTTGCCCTTGGCGTCAGTTGCCAGCGCGGTGATGCTGCTTGCCCCTTGGGTGCCTCCAAAATAAGTGGAGTAGAGAATCGTCGAGCCGTCGTTCGAGAGCTTGATGATGAATCCGGTGGTGAGGCCGGTGGGAGCGTAGACGCCACTGTATATGGAGGACTGGGTCTGGAGGGCGTTGCTCAACGGAAAATCGGGACTGTTGGTAGTCCCGGCGATGTAGATGTTGCCGGATGGGTCTAGGGCGATGGCCGTTCCGGTGTCCGAACCTTTGCCGCCGAAGGTATCGGTGAAGAGGAGCTTGCCGTTGGGGTCGATCTTGGAGACGAAAACGTCGGTCGCGGATGGAATGTATTCGAGGGCTGAGCTCAGTGTTATGGAAAGCTGACGGCTGCCGACTACGTAGGTATTGCCCGCGGAATCCGTGGTGATGGCGGAGATCGTGTAAGGATATACATCGCCTAGCGAGGTTGTGAATTCGCCTGCAATTGATAGTGCGGCGGTAAGAAGAATTAGAAGGAACCGCATGTGTTCATGTTAGCGTTGCGCCCGGAAATCATTTTATCCAGAGGGATTCGGTTACCAGCGACGGGCCGGTCACGGAGATTTGGAAGAGGAACGGATTTATCGACGGCGGATATAGACCGAGCTGTACGTTGATTTGCGTCACTCCGGCCACTATGCCTGGCGCGGCGCCCCCGTAAAGTAGAGTGCCTTCGGTCGAGAGGCGGCAGGTTCCTTGACAGGCGTCCTGGGCGACGGTTGCGACCTCGCCATCGGCTAACGGCGCGAAGCTCGATTGCCATCCGGTGGCGTAAAAGGTTACGACGGAGCCTCCATCCGCGGGGTTGGTTTGCGAATTGACGGTGCCGTCTTGATTCAAAACCGTGGGGAAAGCCTGGGGTGCGAAGGGGACAATCCAGACGGGGTAATCGGGGCTTACGGAAGATCCATTGATTACGCGGACGGTGGCCGCGGTGTTCGCCGTTAGCTCCATTGGCAGCACGGCGTTGATTTGGTTTTGGGAGACGTAGAGCAGAGGAATGTTCGCTCCATTGACGGTGACTTGTACGCTGCCGAGCGTGGTTGGATAGAAACCGTTGGTGGGCGCGGCGGTTACTGGGGTCGTGGGACCGATGCCGGGACCGTAAATAGCGACTACTTCGGCAGGTGAGATGCGCGCGGTCAGGTCGCCTCCGAAGGCGTTTTGAAATCCAAAGATCTTCATGGCGGGTGCGGTAGTGGGCGCGATGGCGGAGACGAATCCGCTGGGGCCCGCGACGTGGACCAGGCCGGAAGGGTCGAGGGCGACGGACTGCTCGACGGTGCCGCGCGGGAAGAGAGCGGAGTAAGTGAACTGAGACGCGGCGGCGTTCAGTCCCACTAAGAATGCAGTGCCGGTGGTCCAGCCGTTCGTGTTTGGAATGGTGGAGGAGGCGGCCAAGCCGACGGCCCAGACGTTTCCGGTTGGAGAAACTTTTAGCGATTGAACCACGGCCGCGCTGCCGCCTCCATTGCCGCTGCCGAGATAAGTAGCCCAGACCAGCGCGCTGCCGGTTGGATTGAGCTTCGCCACGAACCCGTTGGTTGCAGGTCCAAGCGCGGCGCCGAGAACGCCCGGAGTCGCGGGGAATTTAGGATCGCTGGTATAGCCGCCGATGTAGGCATTGCCGCCGGCATCGACCGCGATTGCGTTGGCGAGGGTAGGCAGTGTCTGCGAAGGCGTGAGATAGGTGAGATAACTCAATCCCGCGCCGCCTGCATTCACCTTGGCAACGAATGCGCCGAAGCCAGTGGATGAGAGCGCGCCCGCCGTGACGGCCAGATTGGACGCTTCCGTATTTCCCGTGATGTAAGCATTCCCCGCCGCGTCGACTGCGATGCCTACGCCTCCGGTGCTCAGGAAACACAGATTGCCATTGACGCTAAGCGTGCAGGTGTCGGTGGCGATCGCGGGCATGGTTCCCGAAATCACTCCGGAGTATAGAATCTTGTCGCCTGCGGCTGAAATCGATGTGACGAAGGCTCCGGTGACTGTCATTTCCTGTGTGTCCTGAATCTGACCGGCCGGCATTCCCGCGGTATGCGGAAAGTCGGTCGCGGTAGTCATGCCGGTGAGATAAAGATTGCCGTTAGCATCCGTTGCCAGCGAGGTGATGCCCGTAGTGCCGAGTGTGCCTCCGAAATATGTTGAGTAGAGAATGGTCGAGCCGTCGCCCGAGAGTTTCATGATGAATGCTGTTCCAGGTTGCGTCTGAAGCGCGTTGCTCAACGGGAAATCAGACGACGTGGTGAAGCCCGCGATATAGATGTTGCCGGAAGGGTCGAGGGCGATGGAGGTTCCGGTATCGATCCCTTTCCCGCCGAAGGTGTCGGTGAAGAGGAGCTTGCCGTTGGAGTCCAGTTTCGAGACGAAGACATCGGAGCCGTTAGGCGTATTGATCAGAACAGGAGGTATCGCGCCGTTGAGGACAGATATCGTGGTGGCTGCGCCGAGTTGGCGGCTTCCGACTACATAGGTGTTGCCCATGGGATCGGTGGCGATAGCGGAAATTACGTAGGGATTCGCGTCGCCGAGCGAGGTCGTGAATCCCGCCGCAAATCCCAGGGTGGAAACAACAAAGAGGAGGATTCGAGTCATTTCTGATACCAGACCGTCTGTGTAAAGGAGGATATTCCGAACACGTTGAGCGTGATTCCGAATTCACCCACATCGATGGCGACGGTGCCTAACTTCACGTTGAATTGGGTGACTCCGGCAACAAATCCGGGCGCTGCGCCTCCGTAGAGGACCGCGAAGTTCTGCGGGTTCTGCGTGTTTAGAACCGTAGCCTGGCAAGATCCCAGGCATGCGTCCTGCGCCACCGTCGCGATCTGGCCGTCGGCTAATGGTGCGAAGCTGTCTTGCCAACCGGTGGCATAAAACGAGACGATCGAGCCGGATTTCGCTGGATTGCTGGTCGAGTTGATCGTGCCGTCCTGATTGATCACCGGCGCGAAAGCATAGGGTGCCGAGGGTACGATCCTCACCGGATAATCAGGGCTCAAGGTCGATCCATTACTAACGCGGACGGTGGCGCCGGTGTTGATCGCGAGTTCCATAGGCACCACGGCGTTAATTTGATTGGCCGATACATAGAGCAGAGGCATGTTCCTCCCGTTGATGGTTGCCTGCACGCCCGCTAAAGTTGTGGGATAGAACCCGCCGGAGGGAGTGGCGGACGCAGGAGTCGCCGGTCCGATGCCGGGGCCGAAAATCGCGATGACTTCCGAGGGTGAGACGCGCGCGGTGACACTGCCTCCCGCAGCGTTCTGAAAATTCGAGACTTTCATAGCGGGTTCGGATCCCGGCGCGATGGCAGAGACGAATCCGTTGATTCCGGCGACGTGAACCAGGCCGGATGGATCGAGGGCGACTGATTGCGCCACAGTTCCCATCGGGTCGTTTGCCTGGTAGGTTAACGCGGAGCCCGTGGAGTTGAGGCCCACAACGAACTCGGGTCCGGTGGAGACGCCTAGAGGGTCCGGAAAGACGATGGTGCCGGTAATGCCGGTGGCCCACACGTTTCCCGCGGGGTCCGCCGCAATAGATTGGATGAACGTGCCGTTGCCTTGGGAGTTGCCGCGGTCGAGATACGTTGCCCAGACCACTCCGCTGGCGTCTGGTTTGAGTTTCGCGAGAAATCCTTCATAAACAACTGGAGGAAGGCCGGGGCCTAAAGGCGGAATTTTGAAGCCGGGGAGAAAGGAACCCGGGGTCGTGGGAAATTTCGGGTCGGAGGTTGCACCGGCGAGGTACGCATTCCCGGACGCGTCCACCGCGATCGCATAAAGCACGTTCCCGACGGTTGCTTCAGGGCTCATTTCATTTTCATTTATTTCCGAGCCGAGGTATGTGAGATAGCTCAGGCCGGTGCCGCTGGAGTTGACCTTCGCGACGAAGGCTCCGATCCCTTTGGGCGAGAGGACGCCGGGGGTGGTGGGAAGTGCGAGCGTGGAGTTTCCAGCGATGTACGCATTGCCCGCGGGGTCGACCGCGATCGCTGCTCCGGTGGTCGTAATTTGCGAGAAGAAACCGGAGTTGAGGATGCCGGAGGTGGTTCCAACCAGTGCTCCGGAATAGAGAATCTTGTCTCCGGCAGCGGAGATCGAGGCCATGATCGCACCGTCGGTTTTTGTCGAAAAAGGACCGAAGGGCATACCGGCGGTATGCGGGAAATCGGCGGCGTTAGTGGACCCGGTGAGATAGAGATTGCCGTTCGAATCGGTGGCGAGTGCGGTAATGGAGGTTGCGCCCAGCGAGCCTCCGAAATAAGTCGAATAGAGAATCGTGGAGCCGTCGTTGGTGAGCTTGATGATAAATCCCGTACCTGAGGCGTTGGATTGAGATATGAGGGCCTTGCTCAACGGGAAATCGGTGGAGGTGGTGGTGCCGGCAATGTAGATGTTGCCCGCAGGATCGAGTGCAACAGCGTTTCCCGTGTCGACTCCTTTACCGGCGAAGATGTCGGTGAAGAGAAGCTTGCCGTTGGGGTCGAGCTTGGTGACGAAAACATCGGACTGAGGGATGGAAGAGACGTAAGGGGAGACGATGGCAGGCCCGGTTGTGCCGAGTTGGCGGCTGCCGACGATATACGTGTTGCCCGCGGAATCCGTAGTGATGGCAGAAACTGTGTATGGATAGGTATCGCCAATAGAAGTAGTGAATTCGCCTGCGATCGCTGACGTTGCCAAAAAGAACAAAACGAATCGCATGAGTTCATGATAGCTTTGGCAGCGCGTTGCGCCGCCCCACGGGATAACACAGGCTTTAGCCGGTGATTGCGGATAACCTTCGCGCCTTCTCGAACACCTCGCGCAGCATCTCCGCAGTCAGTTTACCGGTCGACGTGTTCTGCTGGCTGGGATGATAGGAAGCGATCAGGATTGGCGAAAAAGCATGCATTATGTTGTGGCCGAATCTAGCGCGCTCGTTGACGATCGATAAATACGTGTCGAACGCAATCCGGCCCAAAGCGACCACCACTCGTAGGTTTTTCAGGAGCTTTAGTTCGCGCTCCAGATAGGGCCGGCAGTTGCAAAGTTCCTCGCGCGCCGGTTTATTGTCGGGCGGCGCGCAGTGGGCGGACGCGGTGATATAGGCTCCAGTAAGCTTCATCCCGTCGTCGCGTGAAACGCCCGCCGGTTGCGAGGCGAAGCCGGTTTCGTACAAGGCCCGGTAGAGAAACTCGCCGGACTTGTCGCCAGTGAACATTCGACCGGTGCGATTGGCGCCGTGGGCTCCGGGCGCGAGGCCGAGAATCAGCACGCGGGCGTTGGGATCGCCGAAGGATGGCACCGGCTTGCCCCAGTATTCGTGATCGAGATAGGCGCGGCGTTTCACGCGGGCGATTTCCCGGCAATGGTTGCGAAGACGTGGACAGAGCGTGCAGGTGACGATGTCCCCTTGCAGGATCTTCAATTCGCCGTGCATTCGTTCATAATGATAGATCAAGTTCGAAATCAGCCCGCGCAGATCCGTGCGGCGTAGAGGGGACACGATGCTTTCGCGAGCGATTGCCTTGGGACAGAGTCGTCCATGAGCGAAACCTTTACCGAGGCTCAAGGCCTGCTATTCGCGGAAATGGATGCGCGGGCGCGCGAGCTCGTAGAGAAAAAGTTTCGCGTGCGCTTGGATTCCGCCCAATCAAGCGAGAATCAACAGGCCGCGTGGGAGGTTTATCAGAACGCCACCGTCAAGTTGATCAAGGCCATCGGAAGCGGCATTACGTTCGGCGATGCGAAGGGTTACGCGGCGACCGTGGCCCGCAACAGTTGCCGCGATTATTGGCGCGTCTACAATCCCGGATGGGCGGATCTGAAAGGCCGGCTCAGCCGCTTTTTTAGAAAGCAGCCTTCGTGGGCGTTATGGGAGACGCCGGAGCAGCTCGGTTGGATTTGCGGACCCGCGGAATGGAACGGCAAGCCCATCGCGCAAGGGAACCGGGTCAGCGCTCTGCTCGAAAAACCGAAACACATCCGCGGCAGCGCGCTTCCTAAACGCGAGGTGGTGAGCGAGCTCGATTCAACCGCGTGGGATACCCTGCTCCGGGGTATTTTCGAGTATCTGCACGGACCTGTGCGGCTCGACGATCTGGTATCGATCTGCGGAGTCTTGTTTGGCGTAAAGGGCTCGCGGGAGATGGCCTTCGAGGAGATGATGACGGACGATGAGGGCCGTGCCTGGGACCCTCCGGCCCCCGCTCCCCGTCCGGATGTGGCGATGGCGATTCGGGAACAGCTCGTGAAATTGTGGTCGGAAGTGAAGACCATGCCGCGGCGATGGATCCTGCCGTTCCTGCTGAATCCTCCCGTAATGAAAGGAGGTTCGGCCCGGAAGCCTCGGAGCGCACCCGGAGAAGACGCGGAGAAGGCGGATCGCGGGGAAGTCGCCGTCTTTACGGCCAACGGAATCGCAACCGTCTCCGAAATGGAAGTGCTAATTGGGTTTACGCCGCAGCAATACGCGATTCTGTGGCGCGAATTGGACGTCCACGGCAAAGGCGGACCGGCATTGGACGCAGTGATGGACCCGAAGTTAAGGTTTGCCGTGATCTGGAACCTTTTGCCCCTTGAGGATGGTGTGATCGCTAAGATTATGGAGCTCGATGGAGCGCAAAAGGTCATTAATTTGAGGATGGTAGCGCGAACGCACTTGGCTAAGGCGCTAGTCGATTCGGGAATTCCAGAAAAAAGAGGAGGGGGATATTAAATATTTCACTAATATGGCTGCGTGGATCCCGCCCTCAAACGGTGAAGGAAGGTAAGCCACCGTGCCCGAACATCTCAATGAACAACAACTGAAGGGATACCGGGATCGCACGCTCGCATTGGGCGAACTGGTCGCCGTGGATGCCCACCTCGGCGGCTGCGAGCCTTGCCGGACGGCGCTCGCCGCGCTCGCCGAAGAAAAGTCTTCCAAAGCAGTGATTTCGGGGATCGATCAGGCTCGATTCCGCCACTTGAGTTACGAACAAATGGACGATTGGGTGGAGGATCGCCTCGAACCCGCCGGCCGCGAACTGGTGATGGCGCACATTGGCTTATGCCCGCCCTGCGCACGGCAGTTGATCGCGTATCAGGAGTACGCTCCGGTGATGGCTGCCCCGGTGCGAACCGGTAGGTACGCGGCGACGCAGCCGGTCACAGTAAAGCAGTCGTTCTGGTCCTTTTTGAAACAGCCTCAGTACGCGCTGGGCGCAGCCGCGCTGGTGGCTTTTTTCATCATTACTCCTTTGACTAAGCATTCTCCTCCAACAGAAACAGGCGCGATCCTTGCACCAACCAGTACGGCTGTCGATTCGACAATTCCCGCGCAGCCCAGCCCCCTCATCGAACAGGCGCTCAGCGCATCCGAGCTTGACCAGTTGCCGGATTCGCTGCGCGCAGGCGCCAAGGAAGTGCTCGCCGATACCGGAAGGATTACCCGACCCGCGTCGCTCAAAGGGCTGGAACCGAATGCAGATGCAGTGCTGGAATATCCGTACTCTGAGGTCGTGGCCGAGACGCAGCCAGCGCTGCGCTGGAAAACTTTCGGGGATTCGTCGTACAGTGTCTCGCTCTCCGATTCGCGAGGACTCATTTCCCGGCGCGGAGCTCTCAAAGACACACGCTGGACCCCGCCGAGCGCTTTGAGCCGCGACAAGCTCTACACCTGGGAAGTGGAATCCGCCGGCGTGAGGCACCGGGGAACCTTTCGAGTGCTCAGTGAAAGTCAGCAGAGGGAACTCGATAAAGTCCGCGCCGAACATGGCAGCTCCCACCTGGTAATGGGTGCGGTGAACCAGGAACTGGGATTATTGACCCCTGCCAGGCTGGAGTTCGAAGCGATGGCCAAGGATAAAGCTCAATCCCAGCAGGCCTCGAAACTACTCAATCACATCGACGCTCTACGCAAGTAGCGCATGGCGGCCAGAATCGTAAGGCTCGCGCCCAGCAGAGCGAGTGTGCCGGGTTCCGGCGTGGCCGAATTCAAGTTGAAACCGACGGCGTCGAGAACCGCTACTTCCGGTTGGGGATAGTGGTTGGAGTTGGTACCCACGTCGGTAGCGATGTCCAGGTTCACGTTCTCGGAAGCCTCGTAGTCCTGCACCAGGCCAGGATATATCGGGATCCAGTCACCATAGTCGCCGCCATTGGGAGTGTTGTTATAGTCGGCGATATCGGTGACGCCGCCATCGTTCGAGAAGTAGGCGGGGGTTCCGTTGGCGGTGGCGAGAAAACTGCGGACCCCAGGGGCGGAGTAGCGGAACAGATCGGCTGGAGACGCGTCCGTGCCGCCCAGGCTTTGGGTGCATTGGTTATACGGAACATTCGTCCCGGCGACTGAAGTCGCGCCGATGCAGGAAACAGTCCCGAGAACCTCATCCGTCTCATGCTCCACAACGGAGAAAAAATCAATCCCGACCGCCGGCAGCACTGGGGTTGGGTCGCTGGGCGATAGCGGGTAATACCAAGGTATGCCCGTCACGTTGCTTTCACCCACCATGACCACGCCGTTATAACAACCGGTCGTGCCTAAGGTGCAGTTGGTGATTCCGTCGCTCATGAGACCGGCCGTGTTGGCTCCATTCTCGGTGATGCCCAGAGCGGATGCCAGCGAAGGGCTGATGTCGACATTCCCGTTCGGATCGAATGGGTCTGTCCCGGGCAAGGTTCCGAAGGCGGATAAATTGTCGGTCGAAGCGCCAAGCCGGTTGTAAAACTCCCCATAGGAAACCGGCGTGAAATTCGCAAAGCTCTCTCCGAACGCTTCGATCGGCGCGTAGGTGACATAGATGTTGATGTTTTGGCTGCTGAGGTTAAAAATGCCGTTATAAACGCCCGCTACGGTGGACCCGTTCAAGGCCGCGCATGTTCCCGCCTGGGTAGTATCGATGCTGGGATCGCAAGTGAAACTTAGGTTGGCAAGCGCAGGCAGCACCGCGCCCAGAAGCATCATCGATAAAACCGGCATGCGCATTTGTCACCGCCTTCCAAGCGATTATAGCCCCAGAATGCTTTGCCAGGCTCAACAACCCCGGGAGTTGTTGAGCCTATCCAAAAGGAGGAGGGAGAAAGCCTATCGTGAAGCCGGTTAGGGCAAGCTTATAAGGTAAGTCGCCAATGCCGGACCAAGGATGACGCCGAGCCCGGTGGCTTCGTCCCAGCCCGTGGCCGCAGCGAAACCGTTCGTGCCTGTCGTCACGTCATAAAAACGGTATCGGTAAGAGGCGGACGCCGCCTGATACACCAGCGCATTGAGGTTCGATCCGAGCTTCGCTTTGCTGTGGGCCACGCGGTCAGCGTCAACCAGAGCAATCACTCCGGCCGTCAGCGGAGATGCGAGGCTGGTGCCGCCGATTACGTAAGTTCCCGCGGGGCAGATCGTGGGAGTACAAGTGGAGCTTAACCCAAGGGCTGCGAAGGACCCCACGGCAATGGCCAGGCCCGTATACGGATCAGCCAGGGCGGACACATCTGGTACTCCGCGAGCGGTGCCGCAGTCGGTAGTGCTGAACCCGCTTTGAAACGATGGCGCGGTTATCTGGCTGCTACAGCCCCCTCCGCCTCCACCGTTGGTATCAGATCCTCCCCAGGCACTTTCGACGTTCCGGAAGCTCGCCGCGGTCGAAATAAGGTGGGTACCCCCCACGCACAGCACATTCGCGCTGGTGCAGGGATATTCTGTGACCGCGCCGGCATCCCCCGCGGAGAAGAGGATCGGAACTGTGGAAGGGGAAAAGAAGCCTTCCTCAGAAGCGTCGCCCGCCTGCTCATTCCCACCCCAGCTATCCGTCACGACATCCGCGTGCGCGTAGGCATATTGGACCGCTGCATACAGATTGACGTTGGAGTCATTCGTCGCCGTGACCAGCAGTATGTGCGCATTCGGCGCGATCGCATGCACCGCTTGAACATCCAGATCTGTTTCGAGAGCCCACCCTTCAGCGTCAAAAGTTGATGCGGTCGAGCAAACTGTGGGCGTGGGGGTGCAACTTGCGCCGGTCTGATTAACAATAGTGAGGCAGCCACTCGCGACGGAGCATGTCGGCAAGCCCGTCCCCGATGTGTAGGTTAAAAGATCGGCCTCGGTCTGGGAGTTGTAAAACGCGTCCACGATGGCGACCGTTATTCCAGCGCCCCCGTTGGCGCTGGCAATGGAGCCGGTGGCATAGGCAGTCGTAATATCCGAAGGAAGGTAGTAGCACACATTTTGCGCGGATCCACAGGTTTGTCCGGGCGCACGTACGGTTCCGTTCGGATTGGCGGTCCAGGCGACCCAGGCGAAAGACCGTGCCATGCCCGGTCCAATCGGCGTCGGCATGACCGCATACGCTCCGCTCTGGGCGTAAATCGACGGGCAAACGACAGAGGCCATTCCGGAAAACAGCAACAGTCTTAAAGCTTTTTCGAACTTCATCAGAGGTCCTCCGAGAGATTAGGGAATCTATTTGCGGCGCGTGCGATGAATCAGCATTCCCACCGCGAGAAAGCCCGTAAGAAGCAGGGTACTCGGCTCGGGAACGGCTGACGAAGTCGCCACCAGAGAGAAGTTGTCAACTCCTACGTTGATCGGTCCCGTGGAATCCGACTCAAGAGCGCCGATCACATACGTTGTGCCGGCGACGAGATGACTCGTAACGTCCAGGCTCAATACTACGTACGGATTGGGAATACCGCCGGCCACAGCAGTGTCTGTCGGTCCAAAAGCGACAAACAGAGGCGTAGCTACAAGTGGATTAGCGCCGTTCGCCCAGATGGCAATTTCTCCGCCGAGGCCGCTGCCGCCGAACTCATCGTTGACAAACATGTCCACCGACAGAATGTCGCTCGTTGTGCCGAGAGGAATCGTAATGGTTTGCGTCAGCGACGTCGATTCCGGTGTGACCAATCCGGTCATGTCGCTAACCGCATACCAACTGCCGCTATCCGGGCCAACGGTGTCATCGCCGTTCAAGGGCGTCGTCGTTGTGTTATCTGGAAAGAAATCGTCGTCGCTCCCGGCTGTGCTGGCCAGATTCCAGCCACTCAGGGTCCCGGTCTCGAAGCCTGGATTCGTGAAAAGCTGTGTTGCCTTCAGGGAAAACGACAGCCCGACCATCAGGGCAAAAACCGTGAACCTGCTCATACCGCGTCCGTTTCCGGCGCGAATACGGCCGAATGGGGGTACCCCAATCTAGGCATTTTACTTAGTCCCTCCGAGGAAAAGTATCAGTACCGATTCTGCGGCTCTTCCCCGCGCATGTCAAGGACTATTTAAACCATCGATTCCTCAGTCGTTAACGTCGACATTCTCGACAAAACAGCTATGGAAGGCCCGGTCCAGGACATCGGCCGTGAGCGCGATCGGCTTCCGTTCGAAGTGCAGAATGTCTACCGCGTGCGAAATGATGTCGCGCGGATGGACCCGGCGGAATGGTTTCTTTACATCAATGTAGTGCTTCTGCACAAAGCTAGCCGCCAGTCCCACGGGACACAGAATTTTCTTATCCAGGCAGTATCTCTCGAAAATTTGGATGAACTCCGGCGCCTTCGGACTGCGCAGAAACATCTTGTATTGGATGCGGCGGAGGAACGCCTCATCGCCGAGCTGATCCGGCCGTAAGTTGGTGGAAAATATGAGAAATGCCTCAAAGGGCACGGTCATTTTTCCGCCCGCCTGGAAGCTCAGATAGTCGACATGCCGCTCCATCGGCACAATCCAGCGATTCAGGATCTCCGCGGGTGACGCCTTCTGCCTCCCAAAGTCATCTATGAGATAAATGCCATTGTTTGCTTTTAGTTGAAATGGAGCGTCGTACACCTTCGAGTGCTTGTTGAAGCTCAAATCCAGCATATCGAGCGTTAACTCGCCGCCCGTGATAATGCACGGCCGTTTACATTTGAACCAGCGACCATCGTGCGGCTTCGATTCCGATAAAGCGGTGAGCAGAGAGGTCTGGTCCTCCAGTTTATTGTGATAAATCGGATCGTACACCTGGATGATATTGCCCTGGCATTCGATGGCGTAGGGCATGTAGATCGGGGCATTCTCGACGCGAAATAACGATTCTGCGAGCGCCGTCTTGCCATTCCCCGGCATTCCATAAATCAAAAACGACTTATTGGAGTTGACCGCCGGGCCGATCTGTGCCAGAACATCCGCCTCCACCACCAGGTGTTGAAAGGCGATCTTCAGAAGCTCCGGGCTGAGCCAGTTCTCGCTCAGGCGCTGCCTCTTCACGATCTCCGCATATTGATACAGCGGCACGGGCGCAGGTCCCTGGTATTGATTGTTCTCGAGAAACTCGCGCGTCAGGTTGCGGCCCTGCTCGGTCAGCATGAACACGCCCGACATGTTGCCCATCCCCAGCGACTTCTTCACGGCGACGTAATGCTGGCGTTTGAACATCTCCAGCGTTTCGTCGATCACGCTGAACGGAAACCCGATCAGTGCGCCGATATCGCGTCCCACCAGTTCGCCCCGAAAGTACAGATATTTCAGAATGAGATGTTCGATGATAGACGGTGGAATTCCAGCGTCGGCAATCGACTCGGGTACCGGCGGGACGACGGGCGCTTCGGCCGCCTCCGGCGCACAAATCAGGTCAATAAGGGAACTCACAGTTTCAGCAGCCTCCGGACAGAGAAAAAATGCGGTTGCTCCGCACTCTCTTATATCGGCCGGATTCCGGTTCACTCCATGCTTTCTATTATTTCGGTACTCTTCGCCTTGTTCGTACCACCCACAACGGAGATCGAGTTTGTAACCGTCGATCTTCCTTGGGCCATCGCCGAAAAGGGTTACGAAGCGCCGCCTTTGGAGGTACGCGTGAGTGGCTCCTGTCCGCATGGGGGTGTCGGCTACGCCGTAGTTTCGGGCGAACTACCCCCTGGAATCCAGCTCTCGCGCTTGGGATATTTCTCCGGCGCGCCCCTTCATACCGGCGAATTCAAGTTCACCGTCCGCGCATCGGACGGCTGCGGTTTGGCGAGGAAGGAATTCAACCTCGTGGTGACCGGCGCTCCCGTGATTACGGTCAAGCCGACGCACATCGCCTTCGTATGCAAAGCCGAAGAAATTCCAGCGGAGCAGCAGATTCTGATTTCGGCCACGTGGCCGCGACTCGCTTACAGGATGACTACCTCCAACGCCGCGTGGCTGACCGCGACCCCCGAACACGGTACGACGCCGCGCCTGGGATCGGCTATGGCGGACGATATTGCCCATCTCCGAGTCGATACCACCGGGTTAAAACCGGGCCACTACACCGCTTCGATCACCATTTCCTCCTGGCAAGTCCTAAAACCGGTCCGAGTCGATGTCGAACTGATTGTCAATTAGTCTTAACGACCTGCGGCCACCGGGAGCGGTCAGCACCGGACGTTCTAAAAAAGGGTCGGGGCCCCCAATGACGAATGCTTAAATAACCCATGTTTCTTAGGGGCCGGTTTGGCTGGCGTCGCCGCCGCTGGAGCCGCCGGCGGACTCGCTTGCGGCATCGCCATCAAGCGGATCAAATCCTCGCTCACCCCGGCCTGCTTCAACACCACCAATCCCGGGATGCTGGTATCGAAATTGGTTCGCGAGCTGCGGATCAATTGCAGAATGAACGACTCGTCGAACCCCGCCTTGGCCAGTGTCACAATGTTTTCATTAGTGAGCGGCTGTTGTTTTAGCTGGTCGACCGAGAACTGCTGGGCGCTGACAGCGGAGACGATGAAGAGAGTGGCGCACAGAAGACGCATACGCTAGTCATATCGGCAGCGCGAGGCCTGTTGAGAGGGCAGATTAGCCCTATGGCAAGTTGCTTCGCGCCCAATTCCGCGCCTCGATCTTGTCCCGTTTCAGTCACATCGCGTTTTTACGCGCATCGCCTCCCGCCAAGCTCGGCTATCTTGAAACCAGAAAGGAGTCCAGGCGCTCTTCCAACGGAGAGCGGGATCGACCAGTAGGGGAAATGCTAGCAACCTCCTCGATACGGGTCTGTGTGCGTTGGATTGCCGCCAGTCAATGTCTGGCCCCAGCTCGTTGCGGGTTACGAAGCGAGCTTCTCCGCTGTGGGAACAGAAACTAGCAGCTAAAGGGAGCGCTCCCGATACTAAGTTTTGCCGGTTCTTTGACATCCAGTAGGACAGGTCCCCGACCTGTCCATTTTGTGCCCTAACCTGGCTTTTCCATGTCGTGCTGGCGAACCCTGCGCTCAATCTCTTCCCCGCGCTGCCCCCGGACCACGCGAATGTCGTATTCGTTCTCTAGGCTCAGCCAAGTCTCCGGCGACATCCCGAAGCAGGTTCCCAGGCGCAATGCCGTGTCGGCAGTAATCGATCGTTCCCCGTTGACGATCATACTGATGCGGTTGGGCGGAACGTCCAAGTCACGCGCCAATTGATTGATGCTGATGCCAAAAGGCTTCAGAAAATCCTCGCGAAGGATCTCGCCGGGATGGATTGGGATCGAGTTTAGTTTTCATTGCGGTAGTTCCTGGTGATAGTCGACGATCTCTACATCGTGTCCTTCCGCATCCCTCCACGCGAAACAAATCCGCCAGCGATCGTTGATCCGGATGCTGTAAGTGCCGGGGCGGTCGTGTTTGAGCTGCTCCAAGCGATTGCCTGGAGGAATCTTCGAGTCATCCAATCGACGCAGCGTGCAAATAGAGCAATTTCCTCCGGGCAACCCGCTCAAACTCTTCAAAACGTCGAACAGTTGCGCTGTATCCGGACAACGGAACGAGCGAATCACACGACCGGTTGTATGACGCGCAGGGCGTTACGTCAAGCGTAATAGCCTAATTTGACGCCGCTTTAGGAGCTGGCCACTTCTCAATCTTCTTCCGGATGGCATCCGAGTTCTTCGCTGCCGGAGCCAGTTCCAGATACTTCTCGTACGCCCCCCGCGCCGCGGCGCGGTCGTTCAACTTCTCTTCCGACTCCCCGAGCTTCAAAAACGCTTCCGATGAACCCGGATCCCACTTCGTTGCACGAAGATACCGGCGCGCCGCTGCATGATAGTTCTTCTTGGTCCTGAAGTAATAATCGCCCGCGTTGATGTTCTTTTGCGCCTCCAGGGGATTCAGCGAAAACTCCTCCGGTTTGAGCGACTCATCCTCTTCCGGAGGCTCCTGTTCGACAGGCTTCGCGGGACGCGTGGTTTCGAGTTTTTTCTGCGGCTCAGCGGGCGGCTGCTGCTGTCCGACGAGCATCGCGGCAGAGAAAAACGAGGCCGCCTTTATACATGTGGACACGCGTGACACAATTAAATTATAGACCCCCTCACCCAGCTTCGCGAACGGGCTTCGGAACTTCCTCTGCTGCCAGGAGTGTACCTGTATAAGGACACCCACGGCACCGTCATCTACGTCGGGAAAGCGAAGAACCTGCGGGCTCGCGTGCGCAGCTACTTCAATGTCGACCGCCTGGCAGAGTCCAAAACCGGGACCCTGATCCACGAAGCGCGGACCATCGATTTTATTCACGTCGACAACGAAAAGGAAGCGCTCGCCCTCGAGAACAACCTCATCAAGCAGTGGAAGCCCCGCTATAACATCCTTCTTCGCGACGACAAAACATATCCCTATATCAAGCTGACGGCGGAAAAATATCCGCGCGTCTACGTCACCCGCAGGCTGCGGAAAGACGGCTCATCGTACTTCGGTCCGTATTTCCCAGGGAACCTGGCGCATCGGCTGGTGCACTTCATTCATCGCCACTTCAAAGTGCCTTCCTGCCGCATCGATTTCAATCGCAAACACACGCATCCGTGCCTGGAATTTCACATCCATCGCTGCCAAGGTCCGTGCGTCGAAGGGCTCACCACCGATGAGCGTTACGCCGAAGCGGTCCGCTCCGTGCGTATGTTTCTCGAAGGACGCCATAAGGATCTCGCGCAGGAGCTGCGCTCGCGCGTCCAGGTGGCCAGCCTCGACATGCGCTACGAAGAAGCCGCGGCGATCCACGACTTGGCGCGCACCGTCGAAGAGCTCGGCGAGAAGCAGAAAATGGCCTCGACCGACGGCGGCGACACGGACATTTTCGCGTACTACGCGGAGCTGCCCCTGGTCGCGGTCAATCTCTTCCATCTCCGCAACGGCCACATTGTCGATCGCCGGGAATTCTTCTGGGAAGACATTCGCGAGTTCGACGCAGCGGAGTTTTTCTCCTCGCTGCTCAAGCAGGTGTATCTCGACGATCCCTACGTTCCGGCCGTGATTCATGTGCCGGTGGAATTCGAGGAACGTGAGGTTTTAGAGGAGTTTTTAACCGAAAAGCGCGGACGCAAGGTCGAGATTCACACGCCCCAGCGCGGCCAGAAGAAGGCCATGCTGGAGCTGGTGGAGTCGAACGCGCGCCACAGTTTCGAGCAGCGCTTCCGCGTGATGAAGCCGACTTCGAAAGCGATTTCCGAAGCTTTGCAGGACGCCCTCGGCCTGGAAAACGCGCCCACCCGCATCGAGTGTTTCGATATTTCGCACATTCAGGGCACCGATAAAGTGGCCAGCATGGTGGTGTGGGAAAACGGCCGCATGAAGAAGGCGGACTATCGCAAATTCATTATCAAAACCGTGGAAGGCAATGACGATTTCGCGTCTATGCGCGAGGTAATCGCGCGCCGCTATGGCCGATTGAAGGAAGAAGGAGCGCCGCGGCCCGGTCTGGTCTTGGTGGATGGAGGACTCGGGCAATTGCATGCCGCCGCGGCCGCGCTCGAAGGATTGGGAATCACCGACCAGCCTCTCGCCTCGATCGCCAAGCGGGAAGAGTGGATTTACGTGTACGGGCAGGAAGAGGAGCCGATCGTGCTCGACCGGTTTTCACCCGTTCTGCACCTGGTTCAGCAAGTGCGCGACGAGGCACACCGCTTCGCTGTTACGTTTCACCGCACGCGGCGCAATGAGAGCAGGATGCGGAGTGAATTGGATCGGATTCCGGGGATCGGGGAAAAGACAGTGATGAAATTATTGCGCCACTTCGGCAGCCTGGAACGGGTGCGCGAGGCTCCAGAGGAGGAGCTCGCACAGGTCGCCGGCCGGGCCGCCGCGCGCAAGCTGAAGCTGTTTAACTCGTCTCAAACCGAACTGGCGCCTTCAGAATAAATCGCCAATGTCTTTCGCGATCGACCGTGCTTCCAGGTGGATCAATCCGGCGTTTCCGCCCTGCGGACTCATCACCGCCAACACCGCTTTCGAGCCAGCCGAATAGACGAACAGCGCGCCTTCTTCGGACTGAATCGAGACCTCGCCCAAGGTGCCGGTGCTCATGCTTTCGCTGATGCGCCGTCCCAGGCTGGAGGCCGCCGCGGCCATCGCCGCAACCCGGTTCGGATCCTGTCCATTCGAAAACGAATGTGCAATCGGCAATCCTTCATTGGACGCCAACAGGACGCCCTTCAATTCCGGAATTGCACTACGCAGTGCTTCAATGTGGGCCTTTAACGCGTCACCCTTTGCCATAATTACATCTCCCTTCCCTTTCCCCCGATAAGACATTCATAGGCGCTCAGCGGATGGATTCTCCGTGAGCAAAACGAAGCGCACCAAACGATATGCGCAAGCATAGGGTTAATCGACGGCTAGGGAAATAACTTTAACCGTTAAAAGGGAAAAAGCACGAATTTCAAAGTAGGTGGATCGGGATGATCCCTAGGCAAATCCGGACGTTCCAATTTGGAACACGCCACCGCTCCGCCCTCGCTAAGGGGCATAAGGTCTAAGGTCTTTGTAGTAAGAGCACCTAAGGTTATTACCTCAAATCAGCTCTATAAGTGCTTTACCGCATGGAAAGACGTAAGAGGGGTCTTTAGGATAAGGGCAGAAGGGACGATCTAAGCAACATGCGCTGTCTGTATTGCGGCAAGGAGTTGGCTCTCCTAAAGCGATGGACGGGAGGCGGAGAGTTCTGCTCCGACGCTCACCGCCAACGGTACCAGGAAGAGTACAACCAGCTCGCACTTAATCGCCTGTTGCAGGCCAAGCCTCCCGCAAAACCCGACGGGGAGAAAGCGGGCGATGCCAAACCCGCCAAGCCGTCAGTGGTCCAGGAACCGGTTAAAGAAGCCCCAGCTTATAGCGCGCCGACGCCGGCCTATACGCAACCAAGAATCGCCGCGCAGCCGTCCCCGGAGCCCGCCTCTTTAAGGGTTTCTGAAGGAACGCGGACCAAGTATCAGGAAGCGCCTCCTCAAATTGCCGCCCGGGAAACCGCCGTCGTGTCGCCTCCAGTGGAAGAACCGGAGCCCGAGCCGGTCTATGTGGAGCCTGCTGCGCCTGAGGAGCCGGCGCCAGCCGAGGCTGCTGGGTTCTTGGTAGAGCTTCCGGTCGCCGCACTCGCCGAAGTGGCGCCGATGTCCCATCCGGACCTGGAGTTTTTGGATGCAGTTGCGGCTGCACTGCCGAATCGCGTGTTTGAGCCTCTGAACCTGGGGCAGGATACCTATCAATTGGGAACGGCCGGACTATTAACCTTTGAGCCGTCTAACCGAGCCTCGAATTACACCAGCGGATCGCGGGAACGGAAGTTAGAAGTTCGAGATTTCGTGCGCACCGCTCCGGTGGTCGAAATTGACTTGAGCCCGGCTGGCGAAACGGGACTGGAGACATCGAGTGAGGCCATGGATATTCTAATATTTCCTCAACCACCGCAAGCCTTGCCGGCACTGTGGCAAGAACCGCCTCTGGGATTTTCCGTGGGCGGAACAGAGCTCGGCACTCTCGCCCGGCTCGCCTTTCCCACTACCGGCTTTACCGGCGAAGAGTCCGCCGAAGCGGACTCCGCGATCGCAGTAGCTGAACCAGTCAAGGAATTCGCGGAAGATGTTCCTGTCGCAGTAGCGCCTGAATCGTTCCCCGAGCTGCGCCAGGAAGTAGCCGTCGAAGCTACTCCGATCCCGGAGCCTGTCGTTAATGTCGAAGCCCCGGCAGAAGTAAAAGAGGAAGCTGCACAGGTCGTCGAGCCTCCAGTGGAGGAACCGCAGCCAGTCGTCGAGCCTGTCGCGGAAAAAATCGCTCTTCCGGAACCGGTCACCAAACCGCTGCCGCTATCGCTGCACCTGCTCGCGCCCGGCAAAGGGAAACCAGTACAAGTATTCTCGTCGGCGGCGAACGCGGTGGAAGCCCAGATGCCGCGCTCTACTTCGATGCCTCTGCGCCCGGTGATGATCTTTGGTCAGGCGCCGGCACCGGCGAAGAATGAAGTCAAGAACGAAGTTAAGGCCGATGCCAAGCCGGAACCGAAGAGGCCCGTTGCCGCCCCGGTCCGCCCCGATCCACGCATCGCTGCGAAACTGAGGGCAACAGCTCCCGAGGTTTCCGAAGACGCCAAGCCCGCGGTAAAGATCCCTGTAGCGGAGCCGGCGAAAGAACCGGCGCCGTCGTTGAAACAAGCTGCCAAGACCGAAATTCCTGGCGCCAACAGGCAGCCAGCCAAAGTAGAAGCGAAAGCAGAAAGAAAGCCGGAGGTTAAAGAACCCGTGAAATTGAAGGAAGAAACCAAGGCCGCTCCGCCACCCACTCCTCTCTCCGCTCCCTATCCCGGATCGAACGAGCTTGGTTTGCCCAAATTGAATCTCCAGTCGTCCGCGGGATTTTTGGGCCAGTTACCGGTCATGGCCAAGATCGGAATCGTTGTCGTACTGCTCGCCGGACTCGGTGGACTGATCGCTTACTCATCCAAGAGCAGCGGCGCCGCGACCACCCCGGGCGCGGGCACGATTGTCGCCGGATCCGCGCTGCCCGCGGGCGAAGCCGGTTGGATCACTGACTGGGGCGCCCAGCCCGGACTCCGCAGCACTCGTCAGATCTCCATCCTCCGGTCGTCGCAAACGCTCACCGACTACCGCATCGAAATGAACGGCCAGATCGAGAGCAAAGCAATCGGCTGGGTCTTCCGCGCCCAGGACCCGAAGAATTTCTACGTCACCAAACTGGAGATCGTGAAGCCCGGCCTGGAGCCCACCATCGCGTTGATCCGCTTCGCGATCGTCAACGGCGAGGAGCAGACTCACGCCCAGCTCCCCCTGCCCATAAAGGTGCGCCTCGACACCATGTATAAGATCCGGTTCGACGCCCTGGGCGATCACTTCACTACTTACGTGCAAGATCAGAAAATCGACGACTGGACCGACGACCATATCAAAACCGGCGGCGTCGGATTCTACCGTGAACGCGGCGAAGACGCGACGCTCAAGGGCGGCATGAACGTCGTGCCCCTCATCGTCAGGAAATAGGAAACCACCATGCCAGATAACACGCCAGTTAACAACGAGACAGTATTCTTTATCGACGACGACCTGGTAGAGAGGCTCATGCGCGGCGATGCCGCGCCGGCCGACCTGGCGAAAAAGAAACGTCCGGCAACCGTAAGTGCGCTCGCCACTGCGATCAAGCTCGCCTCCGATGGGAAGCTCGACGACGCGGTGAAGGAACTGGAACGCGCCGCCAAAGAAGGCGAGAATCCCGTCGAAGTGCAGGCCGGCCTTGGTCATCTCCGCTTCGAACAGCAGAACTGGGACGAAGCCGCGCGCTGCTATGCGAACGTAATCGAGCTCGATCCCAAGCACCGCACTGCACACTACAACCTGGGCCTGGTCCTGGAGCGGCAAGGCAAGTTCGACGATGCCGCGAAAGCCTTCGAAGCCGCGCTCGCAGTCGATGCCAAGCGCTGGCAGGCGCGGCTCGGCATCGGCCTCTGTCAGTTGCAGCTTGGCAAGGCCGCCGAAGCTCTCGAAAGTTTCCAGGCGAGCCTCCAGCTTGGTTCAAACAAGGAAAGTCCCAACCAGGATCGCGCTCTCTTTGGCAAGGCCGTCGCCCTGCATCAACTCGGCAAACTCGACGAAGCGGGCGAACTGTACCGCAAACTGCTGCCCGCCAACTCCAATTCGGCCGAACTGCTGATCAACCTGATTGCGCTCTCGAGCGCCCGCAAGGAAGACGGCAAGGTGAAGGAGTTCGCTGAGCGCCTCCTCAAGATTCGTCCGCAGTCTCCGCAAGCCCTCGAGGGGCTGGCCTCCGTTGCCTTGGCGCGCGGAGATTATAGCTCCGCCGTGCAGCATTGCTCGCAGCTCGTCAAAGCCGCCGCCGGCTCCTACGAGGGATGGTTCAATTTGGGGGTCGCCTATCAGCGGACCGGCCGCCTGGAACAAGCAGGCAATGCCTATCGCGAAGCCGGCCGCCTGCGTCCGGACGCGCCCGAAGCCGCGGGCAACCTCGGCGTCATTCTCCAAGAACGCGGCGATCTGGCGGGTGCCCGCAACGCTTACGCCAAGGTGCTCGCGCAGCAGCCGGAATTGCCCGGCGCACTGTGGAACCTCGGCCTGCTTGCGGAGCGCGAAGGGAAAGCGGAAGAAGCCGAAACGTTTTTCGAAAAGCTGGTCGCGGTCAAACCCGATTGGGAAGACGCGGCCTTCCGGCTCGGTTTCCTGCAACTTCAGCGCGCCGAATATGCGAGCGCCGTCGACAGTTTCGAAACCTGTCTCAAGAAAAGGAAGGATTGGGTGGAAGCCCTGCTCAATCTGGGGCTCGCCGAATGGAAGTTCGAGGACCTCGAGGCCGCGTCTCAAACCTTCACCCGCGTCCTCCAGTTGCAGCCGAAAAATATCGACGCTCTGCGCGCCCTCACCGCCATCGCGATCGAGCGCAAGGATCACAAGACCGCGCTCGAGCTGCACCAGAAGCTCGCGAACTTAGGCGAGCGCTCCGTTGAGCTGTCCTACAATCTCGGCCTGCTGCTGCAAGCAGCCGGCGAACACAAAGCCGCTGCTGAGTGCTATCAGCAAGCGGTCGATAAAAAACCGGATTTCACTGATGCGCTGCTCAACTTAGGCCACGCTCTCAAAGCGGTGGGCAAGGAAGAGGAAGCGAAACAAATGTGGAGCAAAGCCGTCACGGTCGATCCTGAACTGGCTGGCAAGTACTTCCACTAGAGGTTGGCGGCAAGTTCCTCACACCGCGGGCTCAAGCCTAGGGACCTCCCTAGATAAATGCTCGCCCCTCCCTGCCGATGGATGCGTGTGAGGAAATTTTGACAGCCGACATTCTTCGGGTGAGCCTTGACTCCGCCGCCGAAGGCATCGAACAACTGAGAACAACATCCGTGGACGCCGTGGTGATTGAAGACGCCTGCCTGGGCAGCGCGCACGACTGCACGGTCGAAGAGCTTCTGGAAGAGTTGGTGCAGGCCAGCCGCGGAACTCCGGTGGTGATCTGCGACGAAGCCGCCTCCATCGCCGACGCCGTGCGCTACATCCGCCTGGGCGCCCACAATGTCATCTCGGCCGGCTCGAACGCCGCGGATATTATCGAAGCCGCCGCCGAATTTCACCGCAGCCAGCGCGCCGCCGATGCGAGCAGCGAACCCTGGCGCAAACACATCGTCGGATCGAGCAAAGCCATCATGCGGACCATCGAGATCATCCGCCTGGTCGGCAGCCGCCGCTCGACCGTCCTGATCACCGGCGAGACCGGAACCGGCAAGGAAATGGTGGCGCGCGCCATTCATCTCGCCAGCCCGCGAGCGCAGCAGCCCATCGTTGCCGTGAACTGTAACGCGCTGCCCGAAAACCTTCTCGAAGCCGAACTGTTCGGCCACGTCAAGGGCGCATTCACCGGAGCCATCCAACATCGCGTAGGCCGCTTCGAACAAGCGCATCGCGGAACGCTGTTCCTCGACGAGGTCGGCGATCTGCCGCTCGACATTCAGACAAAGCTCCTCCGTGTGCTCCAGGAGCGCGAGTTCCAGCGCGTAGGCAGCTCCGAAACAATCCGCGTAGACGTCCGTCTGATCGCGGCAACGAACGTGGACCTGGTCCAAAAAATCCGCGAAGGAAAGTTTCGTGAAGATCTTTACTATCGGTTGAACGTAGTCCCGATCGCCGCACCTCCACTGCGCGAACGCCTGGAAGACATCCCGGTGCTGGCGCATCACTTTGTAGAAAAAATCTGCCAGCAGGAAGATATCCCCACTCGCCGGCTGTCCCCTGAGACGATCGAGCGGCTGAAAAACTGTCCCTGGCCCGGCAACGTGCGCCAGTTGGAAAACGTAGTGGAGATGGCCGTGGCGCTCAGCGGGACGCGAGAAATCCTGTACCCCTCGGACTTCCCTCTGCCGACGCAATCAGCGCGAGTGACACCCGCGGCGGTGATCGCGACCAACGACTTCGAACAAACCGTAGGGCGCATAGAACGCCAGATTCTTGAGGAAGCGCTCAAGAAAGCGAATGGAAATAAAACGGTAGCTGCGGAGATGCTGGGGCTGAAGCGGACGACGTTGGCGGCAAAGCTGAAAAGTCTAGAAGCAGTAGCGTAGCCCCGTTCGTTGTGGGGCAGGACGGCCCGGGGCGGTTTGTTAATCCGCCGACGGCCATTGCTGTTTTAACCCGCTCGAATTCTCTGCGCCCTCTTCGTCTCTCCGTGAAATTCGTCACTCCAGAATCACCCGCGCCGCCTTCTCCGCAATCATCATTACTGGAGCATTGGTATTTCCCCGCACAATCTTCGGCATCACCGACGCGTCGGCCACTCGAAGCCTGGCGACTCCATGCACCCGCAACGAAGCGTCCACCACTGCCGTTGCTTCGGAACCCATGCTGCACGTCCCTACCGGATGATACAGCGTCTCCGCATGCGCCCGAACGTAGGATGCCGTGTCCTGCTTCTCGAACACTGCTTTCCCCCTATACGCATCGAACGGCTTCGACTCCAACAATTTCCAAACCATCTTCAGCCCCTCGCGCATGGGCGCGACGTCCTCTTCGTTAGATAAGTAAGAAGGATCGATCGCCGGAGCCTCCCGCGGATCGGCCGAGCGCAAATAGATTCGCCCCGCGCTCTTCGGCGTCAACAGCACCGCGCCCAAACTGAATCCATGCCCCGGAGGATTCTTCAATCCATGCTCGACAAAGTGTACGGGCGCGAAGTGCAATTGGAGATCGCACTCCGAAAGCTCGGGGCGCGATTTGAAAAACGCTCCGGCCTCCGCGATATTCGACGTCAGCGGACCTGTCTTTTTGAAAATATACTTCAGCAGATTCGGTATGCTCTCGGCGTCGCTCAACGAAATCGGCTGCGTGGAGTGGAACGATTGGCCGATATTCAAATGGTCTTGCAAATTTCCGCCGACGCCCTCCAGTTCCGCGGCCACCGGAATCCCCAGAGCCTCCAGGTCCTTGCGCGGGCCGATTCCCGATAGCAGCAGCAACTGCGGAGATCCAATGGCGCCCGCGCACAGGATCACCTCGCGCGACGCGCGCACCTGCTGCCGGCCGGTTTTCTGTTTCTGGAAGAACTCCACGCCCGCCGCGCGTCCCTCTTCGACCAGCACGCGCGCCACCTGCACCTGTGTCCAAACCGTGAGATTGCCGCGCCGCAAAGCCGGTTTTAGAAATGCGTCCGCAGCACTGAAGCGCGCGCCGTTCTTTTGGGTGACCTGATACATTCCCGCGCCTGCCTGCGCCGCGCCGTTGAAATCCGCGTTCTTGCCGATTCCCGCCGCCTCGCATGCCTGAAGAAATACTTCCGTCAGCGGATTTACGAATCGGAGATCGGCCACGTTCACGGGCCCTCCAACGCCGTGCTCGGCCGATCCGCCGCGGTCCTGATTCTCCTGGGCTTTGAACAGAGGCAGGACGTCGTCGAAGCCCCAGCCAGGGTTTCCCAGGTCGCGCCACGCGTCGTAATCGGCTCGTGCGCCGCGCATGTAGACCATCGCGTTCATGGAGCTGGACCCGCCCAGCATTTTTCCGCGCGGCCAATACAGCCGGCGCCGATTCAGATGCTCCTGCGGCTCCGTTGAATAATTCCAATCGACGTCCGTCTGGAATAGTTTGGAAAACGCCGCCGGTATGTGGATTTCGCGCTTGCGATCCGCAGGCCCGGCTTCCATCAGCAGAACGTTGATATCGGACCGCTCTGTCAGCCGCGAAGCAAGCGCGCATCCCGCACTGCCTGCGCCGATCACGATGTAGTCGTACAAGGTTCAATCCCCGTTCTACAATGTCAGCAGCCCAGCCGTTTGCAACATGCAGAATTATGCCACAGTTCTACTACTCTGCTTAGTACTACGCGCAGCAGACTGGCCCCAATTTCGGGGTCCGAACGGCGCGGGCGTCGCCGACGACACCCCGTTGCCCACCGAATTCTCGCTGAAAAAAAATGTATCGTGGGCAGTCGCGATCCCTCCCGGGCACTCTTCGCCGGTGCTCACCGAAACTCGCATCTTCCTCACCGCGGCCGAGAATGAAAAGCTGCTGACGCTCTGCCTGGATCGCGCCACCGGCAAAATATTGTGGCGCCGCGAAGCTCCGCGCCCGCGTAAAGAGGAGTTTCAACCCACCAACAGCCCAGCGTCGCCGTCGCCGGTCACCGACGGCCAGAACGTCTATGTTTTTTTCGGCGACTTCGGTCTCATCTCCTACAGCGCCGATGGAGCGGAGCGCTGGAAGCTGCCTCTGGGTCCTTTCAATAATCAGAACGGCCATGGATCGTCGCCGATTCTCGCCGGGAAAATGGTCATCCTGATTTGCGACCAGGATACAGATTCCTACCTGCTCGCGGTAGATCAGGTTACCGGCAAGATTCGCTGGAAAACTCCGCGCCCGGATTCGACCCGAGGCTACGCGACACCCGCGCTCTATCAGCCGAAAAATGGTCCCGCGGAATTGATCGTTCCCGGCGCGTTTCACGTGAACTCCTACTCTCTCTCGACGGGCGAGCCGTTATGGTTTGTCCGCGGCATGGCCTGGCAATTAAAATCCGTGCCACTGATCGACGGCGATACCATCTACGTCAGCGGTTGGGAAACCGGAGGCGATACAGAGCAGTCCCCGGATGTCCTCACCTGGCGGCAGGCGCTCGAAAAATACGACACCAATCGTGATGGACGAATTTCGCGCGCCGAAGGGCCGTTTAAAAACGAAGGTTCTTTTCGCGACACCGATCTCGACCGTGACGGCTCCGTGGACGAGCGCGAATGGAATTTTTATCGCGCCCGCAAGACCTCGCAAAATAATATCGTCGCCATTCGAGCCGGCGGCAAAGGCGATGTCACGGACACCCATATTCTCTGGCGCTTCCGCAAATCGATTCCCAACATCCCCTCGCCTTTGCTTTATCGCGATGTTCTGTTCCTGATAAAAGAAGGCGGCATCTTCACGTCGCTCGATCCGAAAACCGGCGTCGCGCTCAAGCAGGCGAGGCTTACAGGAGCGCTGGGGCAGTATTGGTCGTCTCCCGTAGCGGGCGACGGAAAGATTTATGTTTCGAATCAAGAAGGTAAAGTGACCGTGCTGAGCGCCTCTGCACAATGGCAGATTCTGGCTATCAACGACCTCGACGAGGAAATATTTGCGACCCCCGCCATCGATCATGGCCGCATCTATCTGCGCACGCGCGGAACGTTGTACTGCTTTACTCGATATGATTAGGGTTTGGGTGATAAACGATCACGCGTTCTGCTGATCCTGACCTACCTCGCGTCGCTCGGGTGCTTGGTCTGGACGCTGCGCGGCGCTAATCTCGGGGAACTGAAAGACGACATCGCCACGATGGACTGGTGGTGGCTGGGGCTCGCCGTGATTGCTGACATCTCGGTATATTGTTGGCAGACAATCCGTTGGCGGCTTTTGCTGCGCCCGGTGGAGCCGGTTTCCTTTCGTCAGGCGGTGAGCGCGATTTACGTCGGGCTCTTCGCGAACGAGGTTTTGCCGTTTCGCGCCGGCGAGGTTCTGCGCTGCTACATGGTGTCGCGCTGGACCACGCTTCCGTTTTCGGTGGTGATCTCCAGCGCGTTGATAGAACGGATCTTTGACGGGATCTGGCTGTGTTTGTGTTTGATTTTGACGCTTCATCTGGTGCCTCCGCATCATCACATGCGCTGGCTGAAAGATAGCGGCTATGTGATGGGAATCGTGGTGTTCTCGGGCGCGGCTCTGCTGATACTGGCCATGTTGCTGCGGCAGCGGACGCGGGCTTTGTTTTCGGGCGACGGTTGGCAGCGCCATGTCCGTGTTTTGATTGACGATCTTAATCTGATCGGGCACTCGCGGTATCTGTATTTTGCCTTTTTGCAGAGCTTGCCTTACCTGTTGTTGCAGGTGATTCCGATTTACGCCGCTATGCAGGCGTATCCGTTCGATCAGTCGCCCTCTTTTGATCCGTCGATCAGCGTTGCGTTCGCGCTGATGGTGATTTTGCGATTGGGCAGCGTTGTTCCGCAAGCTCCTGGAAACTTAGGGCTATTTCAGTTTCTGACGAAGGAGGCGCTGCAACATATGTTTCATGTAGCCCCTGCCGAAGCGGCTCGATTCTCTTTGGTGTTATGGGGAACGGTCACCATTCCGCTACTGGTCGTGGGCTTTGGCGCGCTGATGTCGAGCGGTTCCAAACTGTTCGATTTGAAGCGCGCGGCGGAGGATCATGCCAGCGAGATGTCGAAAAACCGTTCTTAAACGACGTTAAATTCACTCGCAAGAAGGTCTACGGAGCCTTAGGCGACCATAATCCGCCGTCATTGAGGATCTTCTGGGTTGCCGGAGTTAAGAGGAATTTCAGGAACCGTCTGGCGGCTTCCTGCTGGCTGCTGGATTTCACGACCGCGCCGGTTTGACGGATCGGCGTGTGCCACTCGTCCGGCAGCAGAGTGCCTTTGCCGATCAGTAAGGTCCAGGACGTGATCACCGCGTCTACGTTTCCGCTCTCGGCGAATTGCAAAGCTTGCCGCACATTTTCGCCATAGACAATTTTGGGCTCGACATCTTTCCAGACGCCTTGCGATTCGAGAGCCTGGCGCGCGGCGACTCCGTAGGGGGCGTGCTCGGGATTGGGAATCGCCAGGTGGGTCACGGAGTTTTTCTTGAGGTCGGCAAAGGATTTGACGGAGCCGTTGGGAGACCAGAGGGCGATGCGTCCGATGGCGTAGTTGGTGGTGTCGCTGACGAGGCCAGCGGCGGCGAGGTCCTTCACATATTGTTCGTTGGCGGAAAGGAATACGTCGAAGGGGGCTCCGTTTTCGATTTGCTGCTTCAGGGATCCGCTGGAGGCTAGCGTGAAGCGGATTTTTTCTTTATAGGCGCTTTCAAGTTTTGGAGCCAGAGGCGCGAGGTCCGAGGCGGCGGCGACGATCAGGTCCGCGGCGTTGGCCGACAGAGCGTAGAGGAGCAGCGCGGTTAGGGTCTTCATCTTAGTTCATCGTAAACCGCCCAGGTTTTCGCGATCGCGGCGTCCCAGGTGAATTGTTTGATCCTTTCAAGGCCGAGGCGTATCAGGTTTTCGCGAAGAGGCTGGTCGGTGGCGAGACGCAGAAGGGCGTCATCGATGTTATTGGGGTCGACCAGGAGTGCCGCGTCGCCAGCAACTTCGGGCATCGCGGAACGGTTGGAGGTGAGCACGGGGACTCCGTGTGCCATGGCTTCGAGGATGGGCATGCCGAAGCCTTCGTCTAAGGATGGGAAGGCGAAGATGCTGGCTTGGCTGTAGAGAGCTTCGAGTTGGGCTTTGGATACGTAACCCAGGACGTCGATTCTTGCGCGGGCTTTGCTTTTTTCTACAGCCCGGAGTTCTTCGGCTGCGCCGTAGCCGTCCGGGGCGCCGGCTAGGGCTAAGCGCCAGTGGGCTGGAAGTTTTTCGAAGGCTGTTACCAAGCTCGCTATGTTTTTGCGGCGTTGGATGGCGCCTACGGAGAGGACTAACGGGGTGTCCGCATGCTTACGCATGGCGGTTCGTTGTCCGTGAGGGGCGACGCCGTGGTGGACTACTCGGATTCTTGATGTTTCGACTTTTAAGAGCTGCTCGATTTGGGAGGCGGTGAAGTTGGAGACGGCGATGATGAGGTCGCTGCGGTCGGCTGCCGCGCGGGCTTGGGCGGTGAAGCGGGCTCGGAATTCGGGCGAGGAGTAATCGCCGGTCATTACGAAGAGGTCGTGGAACGTGGAGACGGTTCGGCGGGCTTTGGCGTCTACGCGTTGATTGAGCGCGTGGAAGACATCGGCGGACGGCGCTCCGGTCAGGAGGCGGCGGGATGCGTTTTTCGGGAGGTGGTCTTGGAATGATTTTAGAAAGCGGTGGGGGCGGTAGTAGAACTTAAATCGTTCATTGGGATGGGCGGCGGCGAGGCCGAAGAGGATTTCGCGCGAATAGATTCCTACGCCGGAAAGGTTTTTACCAAGGCTGTAGGTCGCGTCCAGTGCGAGCGTCACTCGCTGCTATTGTAGTGGGTCGGCGGAGGGCAGGTCGGGGACCTGCCCTACTCACAGGCTGAAGCCTGTGCCACTTTGGCGTTGGGCTCCAGGTTTGCGGTGGCTTGTTCGAGGAGCGTATCGAGCGTGGAGGGATCGTTGGGGGTGAAGAGGGCTGCGCCGATGCGGATTCGATGGGGACGCAGTTTGGCTTGGATGCGTACTCTGGCGGTTTCCGAGGGTTCTGCGCCGGTGTCGAAGATGGACATGGCGAAGCGTGTGGGTTCGATGCGGGCCAGAAGATCGGCGGGGCCTGCTACGCTTCGCAAGTGATCCGCGGCTTCGACCAGAGCCAAGTCCTGGCGCTGTTCGTCATGAGCGGCGGGGATTTCGCAGACGATCACCATGAAGCGGAGTGCTAACTTCCCGGCGAGCCTGCGGTCGCGATCCGCGCCGGCAAGGAAACCACCGCGATTGAGGAGGCCGGTTAGCGTATCGCGGGTCGAGGCGGCGCGCGCGGCGGTCAGCAGACGGTGGCGCTCCAGCGCGTTGCGCATGGCGTGCGCGAGCGGGGCGCAATCGACCTGTTTCTTCACCAGGAAATCTTGCGCGCCTTCGCGGATCAATTGGACGCCGAGCGATTGTTCGTACTCGCCCACCAGCAGAATCATGGGGATCGCCTGCGCGCTACGCTGCGCCAGCCGAAAGGTCTCAATGCCCTGGGTGTCGGACAAGTCCAGATCGAGAAGGATGATCTCAACGGGCTGTTCGGAAAGTATCGCCGATGCCCGGCTCCAGGAATGAGCTTCGAGGATTGCCATGTTCACCCAGTTGTTTCCTTGGCGGCCCTCCCCGATCTCCGTGAGGACGTCTCGAAGGAAGATTACGTCTTCCGGCTCGGATTCAATCAAGAGGACTCGCATAGAAGATGAGGCGCCGTGCGTCAGTAACCAGATAGTGCGATTTGAGGGACGGTTATCTCATACGGCTTTCGGGCTTCTAAGCCGACGGCTCAAGCCGTGGCTGCAAGCTGAAGCTTGCGCCACCGATGTCATACCGCTAATTGATATTCCTTTAGTTTTCGATAGAGAGTAGTGCGGCCTATCCCTAACAGATGGGCGGCTACGGCCCGATCGCCCTTGGTGTAATCAAGGGCGTTCATGATGGCGCGGCGCTCCAGTTCCATTAAGGGAACGATGGAGGCGATTTGAGCTGGGCTTCCCATGGTGGGAGTGCCGGTCGGAGAAGCTGCGGCGCCTGGTTCATTTGCCACGGGCCAAGCGGAGGCTGCGGCGCTGAGGTATTGCGATTTCTTCTGATGCAGATGGTTCTGGAGGTTGGAAGGAAGATCCGCCACATGGAGCAGAGGGCCGGAGTTGACGGCGACCATGTGCTGAATGCAATTTTCGAGTTCCCGCACGTTGCCGGGCCAATCATAAGAGAGCATGATTTCCAGGGCTTCTGCGGTGAGCGTGTAATTGCCGCCGACGCGGGTCAGAAAGTGAGCGATGAGCTCGGGAATATCTTCCTTGCGATCCCGGAGCGGGGAGAGACGGATGTTGATTACATTGAGGCGAAAGAACAGGTCGCGGCGGAATGTTCCTTTCTCGACCTCTTTGGCAAGGTCGCGGTTGGTGGCGGCGATGATCCGGAAGTCCGAGCGCCGGGTGGTGAGCGAGCCGACCGGGCGAAACTCCTTTTCCTGCAAGACTCTGAGGAGTTTGGCCTGAAGGTCCAGAGGGAGCTCGCCGATTTCATCGAAAAAGGCGGTGCCGCCGTTCGCGGCTTCAATGAGACCGATCTTGGTGGTGGCCGCGCCGGTGAAGGCGCCTTTAATATGGCCGAAAAGCTCGCTTTCCATCAGCGGGCCGACCATCGAAGAGCAATCGATGGTCACAAACGCGCCTTGCGGGCTAATTCCGTGAATGAGCCGGGAGACAACCTCCTTACCGGTTCCGGTTTCACCCAGAAGCAAGGCCGGCCAACGGCAGCGGCCCAGCTTCTCAATCATCTTTAATACCTGGCGAGCGCGAGGGGATTGTCCCACAAGTACATGTCTGGTTTCGTCGTAGTTCGCAAGCATTCTTGTTCCGATCCCGATCTTGGCGCAAATTTAGCGCCTTGTAAGTAAAGTGCGTTGGCCGAACATAAACTCTACGGTCCTTTTACAACTTCCTCAAGTCCCCCCTAAGGGCATATGGGGTACTCCAAGTGAGGGTAGGACTACACGCAAATGAGGGGGGTGAGCTGGAAAGAAGTAGCCAGTAGCCAGAAGGAAGGCGTCGGTATCCTTTATATATACGTGATCCTGGCTAACGGTCGGTGGTTGATGCGGAGGGCGGAGTGACTTCGGGTTTGCGGATTACTTTGATTCGCACTTTTACGATGCCGGCGGTGACCATGTCGATTTCGCGAGCGGCAGCGAGAGAGAGATCGATGATGCGGCCGTTGACGAAGGGACCACGATCGGTGATGCGGACCTCGACGCGTTTTTGATTGGCGAGATTCGTCACCTCGATCCAGGTATCGAAGGGAAGAGTGCGATGCGCGGCGGTGAGTTTCTGCATATCGAAAACTTCTCCGTTCGCGGAGTGGCGGCCGTTGTACTCCGGTCCATACCAACTGGCGATTCCGGTTTCGGTTGCTCCGATGCGCGCGGGCTTCACGGACGAGGGAACATGCGCCGAAGTTTTTCGCGCGCAGCCGTCGACGACGAAGAGAGAGGCGAGAAGTAGCGCCGCACCCGCATGAATAGGGCTTCGAAACACTAAAACAATTCTACCTGATTACGTTTTTTTGTTTTGGGAGCGATTTTCGGCGAGCGATGCGGCGCTCGCGGCAATGCGCGAATGCATTTTTTTCTTGACATTGATCTGAAAGAACCTTATAAAGGGGACACAACCGCGCTCTCTAAGAGGGCGCGTAAATTTGATGTAAGGGAGAATCAATCAATGATGAACGCAACCAAGAAGAAAGCACCTGCCAAGAAAAAGGCTGCTCCGAAAAAGAAGAAGTAGCTAGAGCAGGTCATTCAAGTTCGATTCAACCGGCCCCGAGAAATCGGGGCCGTTTCTTTTTGGTGGAGAGAAAAATGGAACGCACGTGAGTGTGTGGACGGGGCGAAAACCGGGACAGACCGCTCTGTCCACGCGGCGTCGAGGTCGGAAGACTTCGGTGGAAGAGCGTGGCGCCTTGGGACAGAGTAGTCAGTCCTGGTTTTCGCGCGTTGGAGAGACACGAGTGTCAACGCGGCACGCACGAGTCGAGTGCGCTATGTTTCCTCAGCGGAAGAGGGATTCTACGCGGGGGCGCAGTTCCTCGTAGGTCAGGCCACCGGGGTGATACAGCTTCACGATGCCTTTGCTATCGATGAGAACGAAGGTCGGGGTGGTGCTGGCGCCGTACCTCGAGAAGTTTTCTTCGCTTACCGGCGCGGGTGTATCGATGATGGCTCCGTAGAATTGCTGGCGGACCTGCTCAATGTAGCGGAGTTCCACTTCGGGTGTCGCGTTTTCTCCACCGGCGGCATAGCCGTACTTCTGCGTGGGCGCGACAAGCACTAATCCTTTGGGAGCGAATTCCGCTTTGATACGGGCGAGGATGGGGATTTCGTATTTACAGTCGCTGCACCAGTGGGCCCAGAAGAACAGCAACACGGGTTTGCCGGCGGGAATGGTCACGTGTTCAAGAGCCGGCGCGCGTTTTCCTTCGAGACTGAGGACGTTGATGTTTTTTTGAATGCGCGGGCGCAGGGGCGTCGCGTAATAGGTCTTGAGCTGATCTTGGAGATAAGTGATGGCGTCGGCGCGCTGGCCTCGGGTGACGAGGACGTTGGCTTCGACCTCAATGGCGGCTCCGAGGGCGATTTGTAAATTCGGATCGCGGAGGAGCGGGTGCGTTTTTAGCTGATCTTGTGACAGTTTGTAGGTTTCCTGGGCGAACTTGTCGGCTTGCACCAGATTTTTTTGAGCGAACTCGGCGCGGGCCATCCAACTGAGGGCTTCGACGGCTTCGGGCGTCACGCCTTTGGAGGCGCGATAGCTGCGGATCATTTCCGATGCGCGAGGAAGATCGTTGCGGGCGATGGATTCGCGAACTCCGTCTACGAGGGTCGTGGCGGACGCGGTTGCGGCTAGGACGAAAAACAAAAACTTCATCTACATCGACGATAACAAGTATCCGCCGTCAACGACCAGGGTCTGGCCGGTCATGTAGGACGACTGGTCGCTGGCGAGGGTGAGGGCGATCTCGGCGATCTCGACGGGTTGGCCGAGGTGTTTGATGGGCTGCGCGCCGAGTTGCTTATCGCGGAGCGCTTCGTTCTTCCAGAAAAATTCGCTGAGGACGGTTTGGATGAGGCCGGGGGCGATGGCGTTGACGCGCACGCCTTGGGGACCGAGCTCGAGGGCGTAGGACTGGGTCATCATGATCAGCGCGGCCTTGGTCATGCTGTAGAGGAGGCTGTGGTGCTGCGGACGGAGGCCGGCGATGGACGCGATGTTGATGATCGAGCCGGAGCCGCGGGCGCACATGCCGGGGGCGATGAGCTTCATGAGACGGAAGGTGCTCTTGAGATTGATTTCGACCATCTTGTCGAATTGTCCTTCGTCCATTTCGAGGCTGGGGCCTTGGGCGATGTTCGTTGCGGCGTTGTTAACCAGTATGTCGATGCGTCCGAACTCGCGGGTGGTGGTTGCGACTAAGGCTTCTATGTCGGCGGATTTTCCTACGTGGCAGGCGACAGGTTTTACGTTGGGTCCGATTTCTTTGGCGACTGCGTCGAGGGTTTCCTGTTTGCGGCCGCAGATGACGACTTGCGCGCCTTCGCGGGCGAAGACTTCGGCGATGGAGCGGCCGATGCCGCGGGAGGCTCCAGTGACGATGGCGACTTTGTTTTTCAATATGCTCATACGTTGAGTAGGTTCCTTGTGACGGTGAGGCTGACTTCGAGGTCGGCACGTTCGCGGGCGAGGGCGGCGTCGCCTTTTAATGGAGCAAGAGGTTCGCGGGGATGGCCTTGCTCGGCAATTTTCAGGAAGCGGGCGAATTCCCAGGCGGGTTGATTGCGGTACGGTTCCCAGAATTTCTGGTCGAGATAGGGGAAGATGCGCGCGTTGGTGACGATGATTTCGAGCGTGACGGGAAGATCGGGGCGAAGATGGCGGAGTTTCTGGAAATATTCGGCGATGCCGACGTTGCCTTCGCCCATGCGGGTCCACGCAACGGCTGCGCCTTCGGGGACTCGCCAGACGGCGGTGTCGCGGCAGTGGGTGGTGAGGACGTAGGGATAAAGAGTTTCTAAAGTGAGATGCGGATCTTCCAGGGCCCAGAGGGGATTGCCGGAGTCGAGGCAGACGCCTACGTAATCTTTGCCGGACTCTTCTACGAGTGCCTTAAGCTCGCGGGCCTGCATGTCTCCGGCGTGATTCTCGATGGCGACTTTCAAGTTGGCGTCGATGATGCGGCTGCGCAGGCTTTTGAGAAGCGCTGCCATGGCCTCCATATGGCGCTCTATAGGATCGCGGTCATTAGACGTTCCCATATAGGTGCGAACGATCGGCGAGCCCGTCACGCGCGCTGCGTGCATCGCGCGGAGCATTTGTTCTTCACCGGTGCCTAGCTTGGGGTCGAACGATTTCGAGGTCGGGCAGCAGGTGCGGGTGCCGACTTCGATGGCGACGTTGAGTTTTTTTGCGTAATCACGGACGGCGATCAGGTTAGCATCGTCGAGGCTGCCCAGATATTGAAGCTCGGAGAAGTGTACAAGGTTAGCGCCTAGCTTCGCGCAGTAGTCGAGGGATTCGAAGGGGGTCCATTTCTGGCTGCGGACACTGAAGAGATCGACTCCGAGGCGTGGGGTGGTTTCTGCGGCATACATAAGAGGGGCCATGGCAAGGAATCCTCGGCGGGTCATATGGTTTTTCCTAGAAGGCTGGATGCGGCTAAGCGAATGGCTTCCTCGTCGCCTTGCATACGGTAGTGAAAACGTCCGGCGGTAGCGATACCGATTTGTTCGAGATCGCCTTCGGTGAAACTGAGGATCGCGTTGAATTGGCGCGCTATGGCGGCTTGCTCCCGCAGGTTTGAAGCGGAGGGCACGCGGATAAACTGCACGGGCTTGCCGCGGGACTTCATCCATTCGAGGGCGGTCGAGATGTCGCCGGGGGTGGAGATTTCGAAATCGAAAACGTGGCCGGATTTTACGGCGCGGATACGGTCGTAGATTTCCTCCAGTTGCTCGATCGGCCCTTCCACCGAGTATTTCGTGTAGTCGGAGGCCGAGGGGTCACTAGTTTGCGCGTTCCATCCTTCGCGCCAGCCGGCGCGGATCGCGGACCAGAGGGCGATGTCGTAGTCGCCGGCGAGGGCAGCCAGGTTCAAACCGGTGGATTTTAGGATTGCGCGGAAGGCGCGGAAGGACTCGGCGAAATCGGGGCCCCCGGTAACGATTGCAGATTGCGGGCCTTGGGATCGCGGCAGGAATGTGGGGTCCACCTGGTTGGCGAAGGTGCGGACGTTTTCGCGGTCGGTGAAGTTGAACGGCACAGCGTTGATGACAATTTCGCGGCCTCCGCCGGGACGCATTCTGCCGATCAGCATCGCGCTGGGAAATAATCCGCTGGCGGGAGAGGATGCCAGAGCGATACGCAGAAGCATCGGGCCGGATTGGGTATCAATAGCGATGTAATAGGTCGAGTGATGAATCGGGTCGCGCGCGAGGGATCCAGGATAGGGCGTGAACGTTTCTAATGCAAGTTGCGGCAGGCGAGCGGCGAAACGGTTGCGCAAGTCCTGGGTGAGCGGGTTTCCCTCCAGTTGCTGATAGACGAGGTCGGCCAGCGCGGCGGCCTCGTTCGCTTTGAGCGGCAGCACCAGAGGGATCATGCTCATAGAGACAGCGTCTTGAGATATTGGCGGAAATCCGCGCCCAGGTCGTAACGCTTCAGCGCGAATTCGACGGTGGCTTTGAGGAATCCGAGTTTGTCACCGGCGTCGTAGCGGTTGCCTTCGAAGCGATAACCGTAAATCGGGCGGCTGCGCAGCATGTGCTTCAAACCATCGGTCAACTGAATCTCGCCGCCGCTGCCGGGTTCGATCGCGCTGAGGGAGTGAAACACTTCAGGCGTCAGAACATAGCGGCCGATGATGGCCAGATTCGACGGAGCCTCGGCGGCCTTCGGCTTTTCGACCATATTGCGAATGCGATAGAGGCGGTCGCGTCCGCCGTTGTGGGCCACGGGCTCGGCATCGACGACGCCGTATTGCGAAATTTGATCCTTCGGAACTTCCATGAGCGCGACGACGGGCGCTCCGTAAAATTCGTAGACGTCGAGCAGCTGGCGAAGGCAGGGAACTTCGGCGTCGATCACGTCGTCGGACAGAATGACGGAGAACGGCTCATTTCCGACCAGTTCCCGCGCCCGAAGGACAGCGTGTCCTAAACCGAGCGCTTCTTTTTGACGGACATAGGAGATATCGATGAGATCGGAAACGCTGCGGACGGTGGCTAGAAGATCTTTCTTGCCGCGGGTTTCGAGGAGATGCTCCAGTTCGAAGCTGACGTCGAAATGATCTTCGATGGCGACCTTTCCGCGGCCGGTGACGATGATAATGTTCTGGACGCCGGAGTGAATAGCCTCTTCGACGCCGTATTGAATCAGAGGTTTATCCACCAGCGGGAGCATTTCTTTGGGCTGTGCTTTGGTGGCGGGCAGAAATCGGGTGCCGAGGCCAGCTGCTGGAAAAACCGCTTTGCGGACTTTTGCGATCATCGCTTTAATTCTAGCGGCTTCGAGGACGTCGACACGAATGTCGACGCGGCACGCGTGGACGCGATGCGCCAAGAGATGTAGGCGGGAAGCTTGTTCACCACTGCCACAGCACCATTGCGGTGTATTGGCTGGCATCTAGAGAAAAACACGTCCGCCCAGTTGGATGCTGCCACTCGCTTGGGATATCCGCCGGGCTTGGAAGTGAGAACGTCGCGCATAGGCGATAGGCAGTTCCTTGCAAAGGAGCGTACTCGTAGGATTGGCCGGTTACCGGATCGACGGAGCGCGCGTTTGATCCGACCCTCATTTTTTGTACATCCTGGAGCGTAGCCGGTAGCGCAAACTCCCTTTGTCCGCGGCCGTGCCAACTGTTTTGAAGCGCTTGAGCGAAGGTAGAGAGATCGTATAGCCGCCGCCTATCTTGTGACGCGTATCGCTGGACTGTGGGTGACCCGGTCTCCACGAACCCGACGACTACGCCGAAACCCGCCATGGCGAGCGCGGCTATGGCAAACCAGCGGTTTCGAGATGAGGAGACTGTGCCCGAACGGAGCGAATCGAGGTAGTAAATAAACACGCCACCGGCGATCACCAGGACGGTCACGACTTTTAGCACAAATCGTGTGTCCAGATCGCCGCGAAGGAAATACGCGAGGAAAGTGACTATATCGGCGATCATGGTGCTCGCGGTGATCACCAGGGCCACGTAGGTGAGCCATTTCCTGACCGAACTCTCAAGGCGCTCCGGCTGGCGCTGCACGCCGCGAACGATCCACCAGGTGACGAGTAAGAACACGGGAAACCCTACGATGATGCTGGCCAGCTCGTCAGCCATTTCCCTGGATACGAATGATATATTCGTGAAGTCCAGCGCGCGATTTGGGAAGGCGCGGTCGATAGACGCGAACAGGAGCGCGCCCAACTGGACGGTCCAAATCCCCAGAGTGATGAAGGCCAGCAAATAGAGGAACGCATCCCTGGCGGCCTCAATCCGGCCTCCGCCGCTGGGAATGGCCTTTCCTGTGCGCGCCTCATACCACGCGCCGAAGGCTTGGTAAATGCGCCTTTCCGACCAGCCGTTCTGGCGGAGGAGGGCCACGACGGACTCGTCGGACGCGCCTTGGCTCTTCACGGCGTCGATAAAGTCGAGCAGGGGCTGATTTTCAATTGGCATGCGGCGGCAGTATACCAGAGGCTGCACGTCGACACGAATGTCGACGCGGCACGCGCGGACGTGTGCGCCACATGGGTCCACTGAATCTAGGGTTTTGGTGGAGCGATAATCGGTGCATGCGGACAATTGGGGTTGTTTTTGCTTTCGCGATGCTGTGCCGGGCCGCGGATTATCCCGATCCGGTGGAGAGTGATTTTACGATTCGGGATTTTCATTTTCACGACGGTGAGACTCTGGCGGAGCTGCGGCTGCATTACACTACGGTCGGGAATCCGGCGAATCCCGCGGTGGTGATCATGCACGGGACCGGAGGAACGGGTCGCGCGTTCCTCTCGGCGGGATTCGCGGGTGAGTTGTTTGGTCCTAGCCAGCCGCTCGACGCTAAGAAATACTTTATTATTCTGCCCGACGGTATCGGCCACGGGAAATCGTCCAAGCCTAGCGATGGAATGCGCGCGCATTTTCCGCACTACTGCTATCACGACATGGTGACGGCGGATTATCGCCTGCTCACGGAGCATCTGGGCGTCAAGCACATGCGGCTGATCATGGGGACTTCGATGGGCGCGATGCATTCCTGGGTATTCGGCGAGATGTATCCGGATTTCATGGACGCACTGATGCCATTGGCGAGCGCACCGGTAGAGATCGCCGGACGGAACCGGATGCTGCGGCGCATGGTCATCGATTCCATCCGCGACGATCCGGAATGGAAGAACGGCGATTACGAGACGCCTCCGCATGGGCTGCTGGGGGCGCAGTATGGACTCACGATGATGACGTCGAGTCCGTTGCAGATGCTGAAGCAATCGCCGACGCGGGAGAAGGCCGACGCTGCGTTCGACAAGCTGAAGGAAGGGGCCATGCGCAAAGACGCGAACGACATGCTCTATCAGTTTGAATCGTCGAGCGATTACAATCCGCAGCCGGAGCTCGAAAAGATCAAAGCGCGGCTGATCGCGATTAACTCGGCCGACGACCAGGTGAATCCGCCGGAGTTGGGGATTATGGAACGGGAGATCACGCGCGTGAAGCATGGGCGATATATCTTGATCCCGATCAGCGACGAGACTCGGGGGCACGGGACGCATTCGATCGCGAAGTTGTGGAAGCAATATGTGGTGGAGTTGGTGGGGAATTGACGGCTAATGTTTGGCGGGCTCGGCGATGACGCCTTGTTCGTTTAGGATTACGATGTCGGCGCGACGATTATGAGCGCGGCCCTCTTCGGTGTCGTTAGAGGCGATGGGCGCGGTATCGGCGTAGCCGGCGATCGACAGGCGGTTGCGCGGAACGTTGAATTTGTCGGTTAGCAATTCGAGAATTGCGATGCTGCGCGCGGAAGACAACTCCCAGTTGCTGTGGAAACGCGCGGTGTTGATGGGAGTCGAATCGGTGTGACCTTCGAGACGCACCGGGTTGGGCAATCTCGCAATTGCCGCGGCCACTTTTTCCAAACCGTCGTATGCGGCAGGCGAGATTACGTCTTCTCCAGGCGCGAACAGCGCAGCCTGGGTGAAGCTGACGACGAGTCCGCGCGGCTGCATACTGATCTGAATTCTTCCCGCGTCGATCTCTTTCTTCAACTCCTCGGTCAGGACCTTGAGCGATGGCAGCAACTCCGCGAGTTTTTCGTCTTTCTTCGCCTCCGCTTTCGCCGCGACGGACTGGGCGGCTCCTCCGGGTCCGCGCATCATGGCGTTGCCCTTACCGGTATCGGTCACGGTGCCGCCGAGGATCGCGGCGACCACCTGTGACATTTTTTCTCCTTCGAGCGCGCGCTTCACCGAATCAGAGACCTGCTGCGCCTTCCCTTTGTCGGTTTGCGAGGTGGCGAACATCACGACGAAGAACGCGAACAGGAGGGTAATGAAATCGGCGTAGGAGACCAGCCACCGCTCGTGATTTACATGCTCCGTCGGTTTTTTCTTGCGAGCCATTTCGCTAAGCCTGTGCGCTGACCGGCGCATCGGATCCTTTCACCGGCTTTTCAACCTTCTGTTTTTCCTTGGAGGCCGGTCTGGAAGGGGAATAGGATTCCAGCTTGGACCGGATCAACTTGGGATTCAGCCCCTCGACGATTCCGGCCACCCCATCGAGAATCAATTCCTTGCGCTGGATCTCGGCGTGGATGCGCGCTTTGATCTTGCTCGCGGCCGGGAGGAAGAAGAGGTTGGCGATCCCGACTCCGTAAACGGTGGCCACGAACGCGACGGCGATCCCGTGACCGACTTCGTCGATGTTCGCCAGGTTCTTCATGACCTGGATCAGGCCCATGACCGCGCCGATGATGCCCACCGTCGGCGCATACCCGCCCGCGCATTCGAATACTTTCGCTTCAGCTTCCGCATGATGCTCTTCAAGGCCGATTTCAAGCTCCAGCATTTTGCGGATCTCCTGCAAATCCGTCCCGTCCACGGCGAGCGTCAGCGCTTTCTTGAGAAACGGGTCTTCGATGGCGAAGGCTTCCTGTTCAAGAGATACCAGACCGTTCTTGCGCGCCTTGGTCGCGAAGCCGATCACTTCTTCGATCATGCCGTCGATCTCCACTTCCGCGTTGAGGAAAACTCCTTTCAAGCGTTTCAGGCCGCCGACCAGAGTGGGAAGTGGCGTCGAGACCATCACGGCTCCCGCGGTTCCTCCCAGTACGATTAACGCGGCGGTGAACTGCGTGACATCCTTAATCTTGCCGCCCTCGATCAGCAGTCCCCCGAGGATGCCTCCCAATGCGACCAGGAGCCCGGCGACGGAGGCGATGTCGGGCGTGACCGACTTGGCTTTTCTCTCCGATTTGAGGTGTGCGGATTTTGTTGGTTCAGCCATAATGCGCTAGTAGGAGGATTCCGCTACCAGAGGCGGACCGTTTCTTAAGATTTCGCGGCGGAAGTCGATCACCTTTTGAATTACCTGTTCGCTCGATTCGAGCACTACGAACTTCTGGCCGTTCAGCATGCTGATTACCGTATCGGGCGTCGTCTCCATATGCTCAATCAGGTCCGCATTGAGGACCATTGGAACGTGATTGATGCGCGTCAGTCGAATCATGTCAGTCAACACCTGGGATGCTTATCGGCGGGAAGCAGAAGAGGTTCACGCAAAGGCGCGAAGCTCGGAAAGAATTTTATTTATGCTGCTGGCGTGAGACTCCGCTATTTCAGCATTTCGGCAATTTCGCGGAGTTCTTTACGAATATCTTGCAGAAATGAATCGGCGATGGGCGGAGGGGCGGGCGGGAACAATTCCGCCTGAGCTTTTTTGGCGGGCTTCACCGCTTTCGCGGTTCGCGCGGGTTCTGTCTTCCCGCGGGTCTCCAGAAATTTTCTCGCCCCTTCGATGGTGAAGCGCTTCTCGTAGAGCAGGCGCTTAATCTCCAGCACCATCTCGACTTCCTTACGCCGGTAGAGCCGGTGGCCTGTGCCGGATTTCTTGGGCCCTAGCGAAGGAAACTCCGTCTCCCAGAAACGCAACACGTAGGGCTTGATTCCGGCCAGCCGCGCTACCTCGCCGATGCGGAAGTAGAGCTTGTCCGGGATCTCCTGCGTCGCGAGGGAGGCGGCAGTGTTTTCGGGCACACTCATAAGAGTACCCTTATCATAATGTCAACGCTGTCAGGAATCCATCCCGTCCGGGAAGCATTACGGGCCGGGCGTCCCCTAGATCGTATCCTGATCGCCAAGGGGTCCACTGGACCACGCGTGCAGGAGATCGTCGATCTGGCGCGCGAACGCAAGGTGCCGGTGCGTTTTGAGCCGCGCGAAATGCTGGATCGCGCTGCGATGGGGGCCGTGCATCAAGGCGTGGTGGGGTTCGGGGCGGCGGAACGATTCGCCACGCTGGAAGAAACGATTGCCGGCGGAGGATTGCACATTGTGCTCGACGGCGTTGAGGATCCGCATAATTTGGGCGCGATTGTGCGGACGGCGCATGCGGCGGGCGCATCGGCCATTGTGATTCCGGAAAGGCGCGCCGCGGGATTGACGGAAGTGGTAGCGCGCGCGGCGGCGGGGGCGTTGGCCTATCTGCCGGTAGTGCGGGTGACCAATGTGAACCGCTCGCTGGAATCGCTCAAGGAGAGCGGATACTGGATTTACGGTCTCGACGAGCGCGGCGAGCACGCGTACGATCGGGTGGATTTCACCGCGCCCACGGCGATCGTGCTGGGAGGCGAAGGCAAAGGGCTGCATGAACACGTGGCGAAGCACTGCGATTTTTTGGTGCGCATTCCGATGCAGGGGGGTGGGGTGGCGTCATTGAACGTAAGCGTCGCGGCGGGGGTCATCCTGTTTGAATGGCGGCGCAGAACGGCAGTTTAGAAACTGTTACCATTGGGCATGGTGACTTGTTCGTTTGTTGTTGGGCTTAATCGCCGATGAATCCACGAGGTTTTGCACCCCGCCGGCCCAGGATCCGGGAGAATGTGAACGAAGCGATTCGAGCTCGAGAAGTGCGTGCGGTGTTTCCCGACGGTTCCGTCGAGGTGATGCAAACTCACCTCGCGGTGAAAAAAGCCCAGGAGATGGGCCTCGATCTGATCCTGATCGCTCCCACTGCCGAGCCTCCGGTCGCGAAAGCGATGGATTACGGGCAGTGGCAGTACGAGAACAAAAAGAAACAGCACGAAGCGAAGCGCAAACAGCACATCATTCAAGTGAAGGAACTGAAATTCCGCCCCAACACCGACGATCACGATTATGATTTCAAGAAAAATCACGCGATTCGATTCCTGAAAGAAGGGAATCGCGTGAAAGCAGTCGTGCAGTTCCGCGGACGCGAGATCGCGCACACGGACCTGGGGCGCAAGCTGTTGATCCGTTTTTCAGAGGATCTGGCGCCGTACGGAACCGCCGAAGGGATGCCTCGACTCGAAGGCCGCAACGCTCACGTGCTGCTGAGCCCGGTCAAGGCTTCCACGCATCCGCCGGCTAAGGATAAAGACAAACCTAAACCTCCTCCAGAGCCGGGCAGCGGGAAGCCGAACTAAGCTATCGCTCGAACACCCAGATCCTATTTTCATTGCGGACGAGATCGGTAACGTTGTGCGTGAGCGTCCTATCATCGGCGGATACCGTGTCGGTCGCAGTACGGATTTGTTTCCCGCCCTTCATCCAAGTGAATGTCTTGGTCCGGGAGTCGACCCGCTTCGCAACTATTACGGTATCTTCCTGCGCGGAGTGTTCCTTGCCGTCCAGTATTTCATTGCGCTCCACCTCACGAGTTGTTCCATCCGGCATGGTTTCCCTCTGCACAATATGGTGCCCCGTCTCTGTACCAGTGATGATAAACAATCGAGCCTGGAAATCGCTCGACCCCATCTGAGACTTTGCCTTGTTCAATTTCCATGTCCCAAGGAAGGGGTCGGCTGCCCAAGCGCTAGCGGACAGTACAAAGACGATTGCAAGGTTGACGGCGAACCGCATTTTGATCCTCCGGGATTATGAATAACAACCGGGTGATCGTATCACGTTTTAGCGGAGCTTTGCGCAGAGAAACCTTTTCTCTGCTTATCTCCAGCGGCCTTCGTGGAAATAGTAGCGGCCTCCCCGGGCTTCCCATCTAGGAGCGACCCACACCGCGTGCGCATGCGGCGGACGCACCCAGGACCCGGCGACCCAAACGTGGGCATTTCCCCGCCAGCCCCAGTACCCGTTCACCCAGACATATCCCGGCCCGGGCCCTACTCCGACTACTTCCGCGCGCAGCGGCGGCGGAGGAACATTCGCGTAATACACCGCGCCTCCACAGGCGACCATCGAAAACGCCATTACCGCCGGCGCCAATAACCATGCTCGTTTCATAACTGCCTCCACTACTAGGAACGCCCGGACATCGAGTGGAGTTGCGTGCTTCACGCAGCGTTAATGTGTAGCGATCTTCATGCTAGGTTATGGATACGGCTATTCCACAGGTGAACCTGAGGCCCTTGTTACAGGCGACCTCACGGGATTGGCGCGCGAATCTCCGGCGTCTTTTTCAACGAAGTAATTTTATTCTCGGTGAGGAGTTGCGGGCATTCGAATCGGAGTTTGCCGCGGCGCTCGGGGGGAAATTTGCAGTTGGGGTCGCCAATGGAACCTCGGCAATCGAGTTGTGCCTGCGCGATGCGGGCGTGACGGGCGGAGAAGTTATTACGAGTGCGCTGACGGCTCCCTTCTCGGGCGTCGGGATTCGAGCTTCCGGAGCCACTCCACGATTCGCCGACGTCGATCCGGAGACTTTGCAGATCGATCCTGCCGGCGTTGCGGCGCGGATTAACTCGCGTACCCGCGCGCTGATGCCGGTGCATCTTTACGGGCAGCCGTGCGCGCTCGATGAATTTGTCAAGCTAGCGCGGAAGCATAAAATTCCGCTGATTCAGGATGCGGCGCAGGCTCACGGGGCTCGCTTCGAAGGCCAACCGCTGGCGGCCTTTTCACGTTACATCGCCTATAGTTTTTATCCGACGAAAAATCTCGGATGCCTGGGCGATGGAGGAGCGATCATGACCGATAACGCTGCGACCCGCGGGCGATTAACGATGTTGCGCGATGGCGGGCGGCGCGGCGATCAGATCGCGCATACCTTCGGTGTGAATTCGAGGCTCGATGAGCTGCAATGTTGTTTTCTGCGCGCCTTCCTGCCGCACTTGCGCGAATGGAATGCACAGCGCGCGCTTCTCGCCTCGATTTACGACAAGGAACTGCGGGAATGCCCGGGCGTCAAGCTGCTGCGAAGGACCGAGGGGTCCGCTCATCACTTGTACGTGATTCGCGCGGAGCGTCGCGATCTCTTGCGCGATTATCTGGCGGCTCAGGGCATCGGCACCGCGGTGCATTATCCCGCGCCTCTGCACAAGCATCCGGCGTTTGCGCAGAAGGGCTCGCTTCCGCATGCGGAGCAAGCGGTGACCGAGATCGTGTCTTTGCCGCTGTGGCCGTACATGAAAGAAAGCGCCGCGCGGCGAGTCGCCGGAACGATCCGGCGCTTCTATGGCCGCACGTGAGCTTCGAGCTCGATCGGAAATTCGAAAATCTCACCGGCTGCGTTGACGGTTAATTTCCCGGCGCCCAGCGGTTTGCCGCCGTTCAGAAAGAAAATTGCGCCATCGGTGGATTGGCCCGGCAGCAGCTTGCTCGATACGAACGCGATGGCCGACGCCGCGGCGGCCGCTCTCAGTTTTCCGCCGCCCAGCTCAGCTTGCGCATTTTGCCTGCGCTCTTCATATCCGTTGGTCGAATGCATACGCGTGTTTCCGTAGAGCGCAGTTTCATAGGCGGTGATCATCTTGATCACGTCGCCGCGGCTGGCGTGGTCCATCAGTTGTTGGACGACGGTTGCGGCCGGAAGAGCGGCCATCGTTCCGCCCTCGGCTTTGTCGAAACGGAAATCCTGAGGCTTGACCTGCCACGACACCGGCGAACCGTTGGAGACCGCCACTTGCAGCACCGCGTATTCGCGGATATGCATCGGCAGATGAGCCCACATGATGGTCACGCCTCCGCGGGTGAGCGTCCGGTATTTCAACCCGCCCGATTCAAATTCGATAATCTGAGCGCGGAGCGCGCCGGTGAACAAGATAGCCGCCAGCACGAGAGAAGGTCGCGACCCCATATATAGCTAGTGTAGACGGACACACCGGCTAAAGCCTGTGCCACCATGGCAAACGATTCATACCGGGCGGAACAGACTTTAGTCTGTGTTTCAGACTACCAGCGCGTGTCCGCTCTGATGGCGCTGGCCAGGCGTTTACTGACGATTGCCTCGAAATTATTGGACATCCGCAGCAGCCAGCGTTTGCTCGACAGTGGTGAGATTTTGCGGATATGATCCGTATTAATGATCGTGCTGCGGTGAATCCGTCGAAAACGCGTTGGCTCGAGCTTGTCTGCCAACGCCTTCAAGGAGTGATCACTCAAATAACGCTGCGCGGTGGTGATGATATGTACCAACTCGCCGTCGGCCTGAAAGGCAACAATTTCCGCTGGGTCGAGCAAGTAAAGATCGGCGCCGCGGCGGCCCACTATTTTGCGCAGCGTCTCGCTGGGCGGGGTTGCGGCTGCCGGTTTGAGCTGGCGGCGAGCCTTTTCGATCGCCTTTTCCAAACGGTCGCGCCGGACGGGCTTTAACAGGTAATCGATGGCGCCGACCTCGAACGCGGCCAGCGCGTGATTCTCATACGCCGTCACGAAGATGATCAGAGGCGTGCGTTCTCCGGTGAGCGAACGAACCACGGAGAGGCCATCCAGCTCTGGCATCTGCAAATCGAGCAGTACGACGTCGGGACGTAAATCGAAAATGCGGGAGATCGCTTCCGCGCCGGTGGAAGCTTCGCCGGCGAATTCGAGACCGCTGATGGCGTCCACGTGCTCGCGAAGGATTTCGCGCGCGATCGGTTCGTCGTCGGCGATCAGCACCCTCATAGCACCGCCTCCACGGGCCGGGTGGCAGCGACGTTGACTGGAATCGAGAAGGAAACGCTGCTGCCGGTAGGATCGGATTGGATGTTGATCTGCGCCTCCGCGCCGTAACAGAGCTGGAGGCGCCGCGTGACATTCTCGAGGCCAACGCCCGATTTTGCGCCGCCCGCGGAGCGAAAACCGGGACCCGTATCGCTAACAGTCACATGAAGCGCCGCCGGTTCGAGGGTCGCGCGAAGACGAACCGTTCCACCTTCGACCTTGGGCGCGATGGCGTGCTTGACTGCGTTTTCAATCAGAGGCTCGATGGAAAGAATCGGGATGGGAATGCGCAGCGCTTCCGGATCCACATCGATTTCGATGTGCAACTTATCTCCGAGGCGCAACTTCTCGACAGCGAGGTAGGCCTTGATGATATGAAGCTCCTGCTCCAGCGGCAAAAATGTTTTTCCGGTTTCCAGAAAATAGCGCAGGATGTCGGCGAGGTTCAAAACGGTGTCGCGCGCACCCTTCGCTTGGCGTGGAATGATTCCGTATAAGGTGTTCAGAGCATTAAATAAGAAGTGCGGATGAATCTGCGATTGCAGGGCGCGTAATTCAGCCTGCGACACCAGGCGGCGCATCTCCGATTCGCGAAACTGCTCAATCTGCTCGACCACCAGCGATGCCGCGCGGCCAAGCGCCAGGAGGTCCTCACTCAAGTACCGTCTTCCGCCCGATCGCCGGCCGAGCAGCGCGTAGCGCGCGTCGCCCGAAGCGAACCGCAAAGGCGCAACGGCTTCGATACCTTGATGCTCCAGCTCGGTTCTCCCGCGGGACAACTGGCCGACGAGCGCGGGACGCCGTAAATCCAGTTCGCATAACTTCGGATCACCGACTATCGACGTCTCGGCCCCCATGAATCGTCCGAGTTCGGACGCCGCCTGGAGCAGATAATGGGCTTCGTCGCGGATCGGCACCTTGAGATTTTGCAGCAGCGCTTCCTGGTCGGGCCGGCGGAACACCAGCCTGGTCAGCAGTCTCTGCACCCAGCCGCGCAGCATCGCAAAAAGGATCAGCAGCAGGCACGCGCCGGCGAGCAGCAGAGCCTGATGAAACGGCGTGGACGTCTGCGACAGCCATCCCAACCTCCACGCCTGCGCGACTCCCACCGTGAAGAGAGCCGCCAGAAAC